>BNJU01001689.1_pt1:0-580000 | contig 777386 bp, 923 predicted proteins | sample 8539281 | NCBI WGS metagenome assembly BNJU01 (sample SAMD00202456, study PRJDB9452) | human saliva metagenome | isolation source: human saliva | place: Japan
ATCATCATCATCACGCCATGACGCAGCTGCATAATCAAACCTACTTGTAATTCTTCCAGCTGTAATCGAGCACGCCCTCCTGTACAGGGTTGGTAACATAAAGACTTACGCGCTGGCGCTGTTCGTCTTCGTGAAACGCGCGGAAAGGCGCTTGTCTCCAGGTGTGATGTGTCAGCAGGATTACCTGTTGTCCTGTTATCGTGTAGGTTTTCGTCACCATACATGAAAGGTCAGCCGGACGGGTACGTATGAACTCGCGCGCATCACAAACTGCTTATCTAAGAATTTGTGATTTCAGTCTCGTCCATCCAGAAACCTATCATCTACTGTAGCCGATCATCAACACGATGTTTCTTTCCCCAGAGGCCGTCCTGTACCTTCAAGTCCCATGCGCGTGTCACGATTCACCCTACCGCGCACTATGTGTGCAGGTTCAGCAGATCGCTACCACCCACGCCGGACACAACCTCTCCGCCATACGTCTGGATGCAGAAGCACTCTTGCACTGGAAACATCCCGACAGCAGGGTTGTCGAAACCATATGCGGGCCTGTAAGCCAGTATCAAACACTTATTCTTCGAGAATCTTACGCTTTTATGTTTGTTCTTTCCTTTTGCCTTTACAGATTAACATCTTGTTGATAGCCTGCAGACATCGCATGACCACCGTTGCGGATGACGCCCGACGTATAGAGACTCGTAACTGTCTCAGTAGCATATACCAGTGAAGCTTCCACCAGCGAGCATGGTTACCCGACTTTGGCCAGGGCTATAACTTAGTCCGCCAGCCACAACAATTTGTTGTCGTACGAACACACTAAACGCGAGTCATCGCTCTGGCACGCCAGCTACCATATCAGCCCTTTACGAGCACCAAACCGGTATGCTTATGAAACGGATGGATGCAGCTAGTTATATTGTGTCCTCCTGACAACAATACGTTTTAGTCACTCGCATCACATTATCGCCCTAATTTAACCAATAGTGGATGTGTAGGCTGGACGGAAATACCTGCTAAAACAAATCTTTAAGGTATACTAAATACTGCACCAAGGTCAACGGCATTGCCCGAAAGCTGCGCCGAGCTAACGCGCCTGTAGAATCGGCCAGATCAGCGCCTGCTTCCACTGAGGTTTTCACTGATAAGACCAGCCTGAAGATCCAACACTAAGCTGCCTCAGAAGCTTGAATGTAGCACACGCGTCAGCCTCATGTGGTAAACAAACCCAACTCCGTCATTCATAACAAACGACAGGGCCGCATGATGCTTCGCAGTGCATAAAAGACATATCAGCGGCAGCATAAGCCGTCTGCAGGGTTGTGTTCGAACCCGCCATGTCATAGCGTAGGCTGCCGTAACATTTAATTTCGGTTGTTACTGCTGATGCGGGTTAAACGACGTTTCCCATCTGTCAAAATAATGGCTGAACGACGGATCGTACTGGGCCTTATTTCTCAGCAAAATTCAACACAACCTCACTATAATTAATCTGCGATATATATACAACTGAATAACGATATTTACGTATCGTTTATTTTGTTGGCAAACATATGCCGTTCTTATAACAGAAAGAACGGCTCTATATGAATTACCTTATTTTAATATTCATCTTCATTCACACAGAAATCTTCTGTAGGATAGTCTGGCCAAAGGTCTTCATGCGCTCATATCATATCACCTCGTCTTCATTTTCCTGCAGATTCTCGAATACTAGCAGGGCACCGAACGAACCGCATAATCAATCAGCTCTTCTTTGCCGGCGGGTGCATCTTCGAGCTTGAGGCTAAATCGATGTCCAATACATAACTTTTACGTTTACTATTGTGTGGCAAAAATAAACAATTTATCGGTATTCACAAATATTTTTATAAACTTTTGCATAAATTGTCAACAACAGAAAACCGCCCGTTTATCTGCAATCAGTATATACGCTTTTGTCAGCTAGCCAAAATTAACCTGATAACTGTCTTAAACCTTCAAATCGAAGCCATACACACTGAGCTTTATACAGGTCAAAACATATGCCTGTGCGCCTGTCGCCGTATAATCTGCTGCCATTTTCGCGAGCGATAGCAGAACGATGCATGCTCTACTATCAACAAGTCTGACGCTGCAGCCTGATTCAGAACTGCTTCCAACGTATTCTTCGGTATATCAACTACATAAACCCACTGTCATCCATCACGCGACACCACTGCTGCGTGGTGTCCCGGCACAAACATACGCCTTTAATGTGTCAGATACCAGCCGTTTTGCTGACGAACCAGCGCTTTAGCCTGTGTAAAACGAGCCAAACGGGCATAGAATTGAAACAGTATGAGTCGTCCTTTCGCTTGCATCCCTGTTTTGGAGTGGCATATTAATAACAGCACATCGGTCTTTGATGAAAACTACATCGCAGAAATCGATACGCCGTGATCAGACGATTGAACCGACCACGTTCGAGGCATACAGCGAAGCCTCGACAAAACCAGATTGTAACCACTTTATTATATTCATTCCGCTATTTTATCCTTCTCTGCTTACATACAAACTGTATGCAATATTTGTGCTATCGCCTGCAGGCCTCTGCATCGGCTAGAGAGCATGTGGTGAGGTTATAACCGCAACGTGCAAGTAATATCCAGATTATGCCGCATTTTCGCCATGCGCGCGCGACTGTATGAGTGTACAATCGAAACTCGCAGTCGGGATAATCATTTCTGCACAGCGAAAACTGCCTTCAAACAGCTGTCAAAGGCTTTGTTATACGCAACCACTAGCAAACCGCGTATATCAAAGGTCTCTATCTACGCCAAACATCGGAAACACCGGCGCTGTCATGGTATCTTCCTTAGGCCACAGCCCATGAACCTGTGAATACTTGTAATTGTAATATTCGGGTCTCTGCAATTGAATAAAACTCATCTGTTTTCCTGCCATCACAGATAACCACGCTTTCACGCTGTACGCTGTGTTCAAAGTCTGGCAGTCTCAAATCGATTGCAGCAAAATTCTTCATTTCTTCAAATTCGTCCGAATAAATTACACCATTATGGCGATGGTATGACAACATGCTTGTTCAGAATATGCAACTGGCAACTTCTATTTCTCTGCAGAATACGGTCATATTGTTTATGCCTCAATCACTTCCTCTTTGTTCTTGCCGTAAAGCATTAAAATATTGTGATGATAGTAGATATTCTTTCATATTGCTTAACAATATAATTGCACAACATTTCCATGCTTCCAACACCTTTACAGCAGTAGGCCCATATGGAGCTGTCTTTCCACAATTGCCCCAGCGATATATACCGCCTTTAAACACTGCACGTCTTTGGTCAATAGTGGTCTTTTCGTGCAACAATCAATTTATCTGTGCTTAAGGTCTGCATCCTGACATTAAACAAATTAAACACCTGATAATGCCTTCAGCGGGTTGACGATGATAATACCCTCAAATAAGGCTTCTATGGCATACATCAGAATCGGCCCGAAATTCTACACACATCGTTATCCGTTTCGTGCAAACGCCCCAAATGCGAAAGTGTACTGGCATGTGATGGGCAAATAGGGCTACATCACCGTCGGTTTCCTGATAAATAGACGAACCGGTTCTTTCATATACACAGCCTATGCTGTGTCCATGCTAACTGCAGAATGGTATTAACACACTCTGCCTGTTGCACTGTCCTTGTACTAAGTGTATAAACCTCATTTATCTGCAAAGATATAAAAAGAAAAGGATAAGCTGCAGGAACTGTTTACTGATATATCATAGCAGTATCAAAGCCCTCTTGCCACATGATGACTAATAAACCATATCTGTCCGGAGTTTCTAAGACCTGAGAGGGCTGAATACCATAGTGTTTCATACTCGATGAGATAAACCTCTGCTATTTTATGCGAATCATAGTCTTCAGATTCATAGCTATTTCATGCATATTCGGTCTTATACAGGCCAATTATCTCACGAATAGAAAAGTGTCGGCTGGTTCAATTTCTATCGCATAGTTTCCAGAAACTGATGTCAGCCGATTATCTCGCATTTCCCAACACTTAGCATGGCATAGAAATAACTCAGAAGAAAGATCTGTCTTAACAAAATACAGAACAGGCACACGCATTGAGAGAACGGGCGTAGGCACTCTTAACAACCCTGCCCTGTCATCTCTTCAATATGGTAGACGATGAAAGCAGCGTTAATTTGCTATGGGTAGAATTGATAATGAAGCTACGTATTACTGCATATTCTTCAACCGATGAAGACAGATTCATTGAAAGGAAATCAGCCCCTGCTCTCCGTAATTCCGCTTTTAAAACAAGCTGGCTGAAGACGTTTTGACCCGACTCTTTATCTAATGCTATCGTAAACTACTACAACTCCTTCGCCTCTATCAGGCAGTAGAAATATTGTGTCTTACTGCTACCATCGCTCCCCACCGCTATACTGCACTTCTACCCTGCCCGGGAGATTGTCTTGAATGGCAAACGTATAATTGTGTAAAAATAGCTGCTTTTCTGTTCCACTATCTCCTTATATCTACTCGTGTGCATTGAGAAAACGTAGTAATCAAGGCATAAACACTGAATAATTGCAGGCTGTTTTATTTTCATTTGGAAGTCATAAGTCACTTTCGTTTGTTAATCAGTAGAATTATATATATTGCGAAGAGATAGACGTTATCTAGCCTATTGCCTGCTTGTGGTATGAATGATCAAACCGAGGGGGCATCTGTCCATTTTCTCTTACCTTCTCTGCTCCTCTTTTCTTTTTCCGCCTAATAATCATTGTTTGCAAATATAAATATTAAACTTTAATCTACGAAATCATAGCATGTTTTTGACTCTACTTGGTTTATGCTGGTTAATAGTTTGATTTTCAATCTAATGAAGCACCTTCCTGTATTGAAGCTAGTACTGATAGCCTTATTAGAAGAGGTCATAAACACGCTATGCGAGTTACCTCAAGAAGATAAAACGTTGAAAAATGTTCTAAAAGATTATATTATTTTCATTTCGAGAGGGCTAAATAAACCGTATCACCAATATCTGGTTAAAGGTATGTCGACACGCACTATCATGAAAATATTTTTGTAAATTTTATTTGGTCAAATTGAACACTTATAAACAGGGTGGTTTTAGAACGAAAATTTCTGGCAATTACGCCTATAAGAGAAACCGCAAAAACAAAATAATCTGCTCTGCAATATTCAACATGGTAATAATGAATCTTTCTACAAACTCACACTGGAAAACAAGGAATATTTGCCTTTTCAACATCAGCGGTTTTACGATGCAATCGTCTCCCCTTTACGATGTAATCGACCGTCTACGACGTAATCGTCTCACAATTACGATGTAAAAGACAACACAACTGTGCCGAAAATGGTATGCTCAGACACCACGGTGTTGTATTGCGTACATAAAAATTTTGAGTAATCTTACTAAAACAGCACCATTATTTGAGAGAAATAATCGCAGCATATAAAGGCCAAAAGAAATGTGATATTTATATAAAACACTATAAATCAACCAGTTACAACATTGCTCATTTTTAAGCGACATACTGGCAACCCCCATGAAGTTCAGAATATTGCAACCACGAAGAGCGTTTTTGTAAAATATATTTCAGCAACGTATATACTCTTACTTGCTTTCTCCTATGCACAAGCAGAATGACCCATAGCTGAGGAAACTAATATCCAGCAGTTCACATGATTTGTTTTGCGTACCCTGTTGTAATCGCTCGTCGTACCATTGTAAACTCACAAAAGAATTCTTATCAGATTTTGAGTTTGCTGTTTATTTTAGTGACTATTTTCGGTGATATACAACAAGAAAATATGGTAATCTGTTGCAAGTCATTAAAGAAAAATTATCGTACTTTTGACATCACACTCAGATAGTTAGGCCAATAGTAACTACGTAATGGTTATAACCTCGGCTATAATAGCGGTGTGCTAAAGGCAGCCTGAAGCCCGTACTATGACACGCGAGAACAACTATGCCGTAAGATTGTTGCCTCATATTCATATCTCGTGGAGCCTGAACTAATGGCTTAGGCTAACACTTTGCTCTTTACGCCAAATGGCTCTATACAATTATATAATTCAAAGGAGGATAAAAACAAAAGTTCTTATTTTATCAATGATGAAACTTGTTGTTTATCAGACAATGGTATGTTGCCTATGTTGTAACTCATTCCATCAAGATCCTACCGTCAAAAATTCGGCAGTCGGTGGCAAAGGATACACTGAAATCCTTTGGTATACTGTGATTCTGATTTAAATAAAGAGAAGATAATCTATCTCAATAAACGAATAAGTTGTATATTGCAGCCTGTCGCAACATCAAATAAGGAAGAAAACAATTACTTTCGACCCAAAAATAAACAAAGATAAACATACAGTGCTAAGTAGACAGCATCATATCTATTGGAAAAATTCAGTACAATTTCGAAGACTATAAGAATTATTCTTCCATCACCAAAGATCAGAATGAGATGATTTTTCATGACAGGAGAAATTTGCTTTGATACTGACGAGTTGGTGCATCAGATGTAGAGAAGAATCTTATAAAGTGAGGCCGTTTGTTTTTAGCTAATAGTGATTGTTTTGTTTGACATTAGCGCAGATACTTTTGTTTACATATACCTTTTCCTACAAAAGAGGCTATTTTTACGTTTGATATTCCTATGATGTATTCAGTGAACTGAATTTAAAAAATAACATTCTGACCCTGCTGTATTACTCTGATTTCGTTGAAGACTTCTCGACTTTAATCCGCTAAAAATTGCAACTGACTATCATGAATAATGCGATTTTTTATCTGACAACGAATAACTATCTGATACATAATATAACGCCACTGACAAGTCGGTTGTTAAAGACACGACTATAATATACTGCAAATAAAACATAGAGGTTCAAACAAAGATGGGACCAGAATCAAGTTATATAGAAAATATATCTGTATTATCGTGAAAGGGACATCATAAAGGTTAAGGAAAGTATAAATATAATTGTCGTATCATGAAGAAGAATATGTTTTTGCTTTGATATTAGCAATACTATGTTTCCTCGGAGGAATTATTATAGCACCTATAATCAGAAGGAACAAACTCTGTTTGTTTATAAAAGCGCACAGCTGATAGAGAAGACAGCAGATTCGTTTCGGTGTAAATTATTCTGATTCGGCAAAATCAGGAATACTGAAAAACTATATTTGATAGGTATCGCATACCTGATGCCGAAACTGCATAAAGTAGCTATTCCCATTATTAAAGCAGTGTATGAGAACAACAGTTAAAATCAGAGTTGCCTCTGCAAATAACACTTGTCAATAATAAATATTGGACGATAGAAGGTACATTGCATACATCGAAAAGGAGGCGTTGTGTATGATGACCATGAATAAGAGATAATGGTTGCGTATTAAATTTGATGCATAGTGAGTAATATTATGTTTTTATGATATTCAACTTAGACTTAGTAGATGCGATCGGGCACGCAGACATTTACAAAATATTGTGATTAAAATCAAAACTTCTACTATTGGTCCAATTGCCAACAAAGTACAATTTAAAAGGTGATATGCTAAAATACAGAACGAAACTACTCACCAACATAGTGAAAGAGGAGCTAACAAATGGGAGTCACAACTATGTATATAGCCACTGTCATCATATAACAAACAAAACAAGAGCATGTACAGCAGACAGTAAGGTAGAACTCCTATACTCTTATAATAAACTGCAACAATATCAAAAGCAGTATAATGGTAATTTTATTCATATATTATTCAAATGTAAACCAACATGGAGAATTATTATTCTTTGAGGGCATTTGAGAATAAATAGCTTACGCATTTCCAGAACAGGCACTAAAACATCATTTCAAAATTTTTGAAAAACAATGTGCCCATTCTGGGAGGAGATGTGTGATTGCTAAACTAAAGGGATGCATGAATAGTTATGACAACTAGTATTGCAACTTAGAAACAGGCGAATCAGAAACACTTACAGAAAGAAGCTGCTATATTGCTAAACAATACATCGAAAATTATCCTGAAGATAATAAGATTGAGAATATATTTTTCAATAGTAACAGAAGCGAATATCCTTGAATACATAGAATGATTTGAGAGAAAGGTCCTTTAGCAACATTATAACTCTGGAAAAATATCTTCGACAGGAAGACAACTTTCTTTCATGTAACCTTGTATATTTGTTGATGGTAATTATGAAATAGAGTCAAATAGCAAAATGATTAGCCGTAAATATAGAAAAATTTCAACAAAGCAATCATGAGGTCTTTTTGGAAGTATCTATAAATTGATTATAGAAAAAGTAAGAATCTATTGCCCATCATTATTAGACCTATATTGTACAAAAACAATATCTTTTCAAAAATTCTATGAGAAATTAAAACAGAGTGAATAGGGCATAAAAACAAACAGATTCCTTCTAAACATAAAATGGACTTTTTCTAAACATGAAAGAAAATCACTTATAAATCCAAAATATATTTTTCCTGAACACGAAAAAGAACCTAAATAAATGACGAAAAAGTACACCTTATAAATTCAAAACAAACTTTCTGAACACGAAAAAGAGCCCTCTAGAAATACGAAAAATTCTTCTATAACCACTAAACGAACTCTTTACAAACACGAAAGAAACTACCCACAAACACGCAAGAATTCTCCATAACACCAGAAACGAACTCCTACGACACGAAAAAGCCCTGAAGACATTTCTCAGTCCTCAGGGCTGTCGTCTGTAAAAGAAGGCGCTACCTACTCTCGCATTGCATTGCAGTACCATCGTGCAAGTGGGCTAACTCTCTGTTCAGAATGGGAAGAGGTGGAACACCACCGCAATAACCACCTGATGTATCTTTCGCTACGCACCATAAGCATCCCTGAACGAGACAATACCAATACGGTGCGAAGGTATAGGTGACCTATCGCCACAAGCAAAGACCGTATTACATAACCATCCATATCCAATACCGAATAAGACATGCAATACCATACAACTGAAAACATGAGCCATACAAGAGAAAGTCTCGGGCAATTAGTAGCGCTCGGCTTTGACGTCACCGTCTTTACACCTGCGCCCTATCAACGTCGTCGTCTGCGACGACCCTCAGGGAGTTTCTAATCTTGCGGTGGGCTTCGCGCTGATGCTTGCGCGCTATCCGTCAGACTCAGATACCAGCGGTGCACGGCGGCACAACTGGTAAACGGAGGTCTGTCCATCACGGTCCCTCGTACTAGTGACGGCTCCACGCAAAACCCTGCCCACGATAGATAGAGACCGAACTGTCTCACGACGTTCTGAACCCAGCTCGCGTGCCACTTTAATGGGCGAACAGCCCAACCCTTGGGACCTTCTCCAGCCCCAGGATGTGACGAGCCGACATCGAGGTGCCAAACCACCCCGTCGATCGATGAGCTCTTGGGGGATCAGCCTGTTATCCCCGGAGTACCTTTTTATCCTTTGAGCGACGGAGTTTCCTACACTTCCGCCGGATCACTATGCTCCCAGTTTCCTGCCTGCTCGGCATGTCTGCCTCCCCAGTCAAGCGCCCTATGCCATTACACTCTTAAAGGCCGGTTACCAATCGGCCTGAGGCACCTATGGGGAGCCTCCGTTACGCTGGAGGCGACCACCCCAGTCAAACTACCCGCCAAACAGTGTCCGCGCAAAAAGCGCTTGACCTCAGACAGCCAAAGGGCCGTATTTCAGGATGGCTCCACATACTGTACATGAGTTCGATGCCTCGGCCCTATCCTACACATCGGATGACCAAGGTCAATGCTAAGCTGTAGTAAAGGTTCACGGGGTCTTTTTCGTCCCCATCGCGGGTAATCGGCATCTTTCACCGATACTACAATTTCACTGAGATCATGGTTGAGACAGTGTCCGGATCATTACACCATTCGTGCAGGTCGGAACTTACCCGACAAGGAATTTCGCTACCTTCAGGACCGTTATAGTTACGGCCGCCAGTTTGCGGGCTTCAATTCAAACCTTCACCTATAATATAGGATGAGCTCTCCTCTAACCTTCCGGCACGTGCAGGTGTCAGGCTGTATACGTCATCTTTCGAGTTTGCACAGCCCCTGTGTTTTTGTTAAACAGTTGCTCGGACCTATTCTCTGCGCCTCATTAAACATGAGGACCCTTTATCCCGAAGTTACAGGGTCAATTTGCCTAGTTCCTTAACCATGAATCTCTCAACGCCTTAGTATGTTCTACCCGTCTACCTGTGTCGGTTTGCGGTACGGGTGCCCTCTGTGGTTATGCTAGCGGATTTTCTGGAGTATGATTACCAGCACTATTGCCGCTGTCCGAAAACAGAAGCATACTGTCAGGTTCCGCTCTGAGTCCGGATTTGCACGGACCCATCTACACTGCACACCCTTTCAACGGGGACTTCCGTCGCCCCGCGCTGTGTCACTGCTCCGTCTCCACATCGCCCAAAAGGGCAGTGTAACGGAATATTAACCGTTTTCTGCCATCGCCCTCACCTTTCGGCTGAGACTTAGGACCCGACTAACCCGGGATGACTGGCATTGTCCCGGGAAACCTTAGACTTACGGCGGAGGGAATCTTACCCCTCTTATCGTTACTTATACCTACATTTGCTTTTTCCATGCGCTCCAGATTTCGTTACTAAAATCATTCAACGCATGGAATGCCCCCACCGATACTTTTTATTATTACTATCCCGCGCTTCGGTATCTGCCTTATACCCGATTATTATCCATGCCCGGACCCTCGACTAGTGAGCTGTTACGCACTCTTTGAATGAATGGCTGCTTCCAAGCCAACATCCTAGCTATCACGGGGACCAGACTTTCGTTAGACTAACTCAGGCAGAATTCGGGACCTTAGACGACGGTCTGGATTCTTTCTCCTCTCGGGGACGGACCTTGCACCCGCCCCCTTACTGCATGACGGCTGAACAAGAGCATCTCGAGTTCGTCAGGACTTGATAGGCGGTGAAGCCCTCGCGTCCTATCGGTCGCCTCACCTCTCTTGGTCTTGTCACGCGGCACCTAAATGCCTTTCGCAGTACGAGCTATCTCCAAGTTTGATTGGCTTTTCACTCCTACACACAACTCATCCAGAAGCTTTTCAACGCTTATTGGTGCGGACCTCCATCCGGTGTTACCCGGACTTCATCCGTCATGTGTAGATCACTTGGTTTCGCGTCTACCCCCACCATGACTATAACGCCCTATTCAGGCTCGCTTTTCACTACGGATAACGTGACCATGTCACTTAACCTCGCCGGTGACGGTAACTCGTAGGTTCATTATGCAAAAAGGCACGCCGTCACTCTATAACAGAGCTCCGACCGCTTGCAGGCGAATGGGTTCAGAACTATTTCACTCTTCTTGTCGAAGTACTTTTCACCTTTCCCTCACGGTACTCGTTCACTATCGGTCCTATTCGAGTATTTAGCCTTACCGGATGGGCCCGCGGATTTCGCGCAAGATTACTCGTGTCCGCGTTACTCAGGATACCGCTACGTCACGGCACGCTTCGGATAAGGGCTTTCACCCGCTGTGGCGGAACTTTCCAGATCCTTCTCCTCACGATTCGTGTACGATGGCGCGGTCCTACAACCCCGGCATGGCATTGCTACCATGACGGTTTGGGCTTTTTCGTTCGCTCGCCACTACTAAGGAATCATTATTTATTTTCTCTTCCTCGGGTACTAGATGTTTCAGTTCCCCGTTAGCTCTCTGCATTAGCAGAGTAGACATGCTTCACATGTCTGGGTTGTCCCATTCTGGAAATCAACGGATCAAGGGTTATTTGCACCTACCCGTCGCTTATCGCAGCTTATCACGTCCTTCATCGCCTGAATGAGCCTAGGCATCCACCATTCGCCCTTTCTTATTTCTCTGATAACCCGCATCTGTCTTTTAAAAACGGCTTCCACGAGGGAATGCCAAAAAGAACAAATACGGACGCTCATACTTTCAGCTGTATTGTCTTGTGAATAAAAATATTCACGAAAGTCTTTCTGTTTTGAACTTTGTTACTTTACAGTTTTGCTTTAGTCAATATGTCAAAGAACGGTGAAAAGATAACAGAGCAGAAGAATTAAAAGTACTAACCTGAAACTCTTGACTCCATTGCTTTCTGAGTGGAGAAACAAGATCGCGAATCTTGAGCGGCCCAGAAGCGAAAATCTCCTGAAGTACCTTTTTATCCAAATATTATCAGTATATTCCAATAAAAATACCTCTATCTGTTATCAATATAAACAGTATCCGTAGTACAGGGAAGCTTGTAGACTCCATTCAACGAATCCTCCAGATTTCTCCGTCTCCATGATTCACGAAGACGGACCATTACCTTCTGTACTCATCGATAAGCGCACGCTCCAGAAAAGGAGGTAGTTCCAGCCGCACCTTCGCAGTGGCTACCTGTATACGACTTAGCCCCCAATTACCAGTTTTTGCCCTCAGGCCGATCCTTGCGGTCACGGACTTCAGGCACCCCGGCTTCATGGCTTGACGGGCGGTGTGCATGAGCCCGAACGTATTCACCGCGCTATGGCTGATGCGCGATTACTAGCGAATCCAGCTTCGTGGGGTCGGGTTGCAGACCCCAGTCCCGAACTGAGGGAGGCTTTCATGATTTGAATGACCTTGCGGGCATCCCGCTCGCTGTACCCCATTGTAACACGTGTAGCCCCGGACGTACAGGGCCGTGCTGATTTGACGTCATCCCCACCTTTCCTCACACTCTACGGTGGCAGTATCTGCAGAGTGCCCAGCATTACCTGATGGCAGCGCTGAAGACAGGGGTTGCGCTCGTTATGGCACTAGCCGACACCTCACGGCACGAGCTGACGACAAACCATGCAGCACCTTCACCAGCGCCCTGGAAGGCCTCGATATCTCTATCTCGTTCACTGGCACCAAGCCCGGGTGAGGTTCCTCGCGTATCATCGAATTAAACCACATGTTCCTCCGCTTGTGCGGGCCCCCGTCAATCCTTTGAGTTTCACCGTTGCCGGCGTACTCCCTGTGTGGGATGCTTAATGCTTTCGCGGTCTCTGACTTTAAAAAGCCAAAAACGGGCATCCATCGTTTACCGTGCGGACTACCGGGGTATCTAATCCTGTTCGATACCCGCACCTTCGAGCTTAAGCGTCAGTTGCGCTCCCGTCAGCTGCCTTCGCAATCGGAGTTCTTCGTCATATCTAAGCATTTCACCGCTACACGACGAATTCCGCCAACGTTGTGCGTACTCAGCGAGACCAGTTTGCGCTGCAAGTCAGACGTTGGGCGCCTGAATTTCACAACACGCTTAATCTGCGGCCTACGCTCCCTTTAAACCAATAAACCGATAACACCGGACCCTTCTGTATTACCGCTGCTGGCACGGAATTAGCTAGTCCTATTCGCAGGGCACATGCAATGAAACACACGTGTCGCACTTTATTCCCTGTACAAAAGCAGTTTACAACCCATAGGGCCGTCATCCTGCACGCTACTTGGCTGGTTCAGGCTTCCGCCCATTGACCAATATTCCTCACTGCTGCCTCCCGTAGGAGTTTGGACCGTGTCTCAGTTCCAATGTGGGGGACCTTCCTCTCAGAACCCCTACTGATCGATGCCCCGTGGGCCGTTACCCCGCCAGCAAGCTAATCAGACGCATCCCCATCCATAACCGAAATTCTTTGCTCCCACTCTGATGCCGTCATGGGAGTACATATGTATTAGGCCGCATTTTCTACGGGGTATCCCTTTAGTTATGGGAAGGTTGGATACGCGTTACTCACCCGTGCGCCGTCGACGACGAAAGCAGCAAGCTGCTTTCCTGTTTCTCGACTTGCATGTGTTAGGCTCAGTAGCAGCGTTCATCCTGAGCGAGATCAAACTCTCCATTGTAAAATAGTGTTTTAAAGGCAAAAAGGTAAAAGAGTAAAAATTAAAAATAATAATTATACCCTGAACTTTATGACTTCATTTCGTAATGTCTGTCTCAGTACGCTTATCCGATAATCGTGTTTTTGGTAATGAAATTGTTCCGAGCTTTCATCTTTCCCTTAAAAGACAGACGAAAGCTTCGGACGGTTCGTTTCTTTTTACCGGTCTTCATACAACTGTTTCCAAGCCTTAACGGTTGAAACATGCACAAAGACCGCTTCTTGTACTATCTTCTGTTTATGTAAATCTCAAAGAACTCTTTCATTTCAGGGCCGTAATGTTCTATCCGAGCTGCCCCGGCAATCATTTCGTCAATCATGTAAGTGATTCGTTTCCTGAATTGCGGATGCAAAGGTATATAGAATTTTAGATTCATGCAAGCTTTTTATGAGAAAAATTTAAAAGAAATGCTGTTTTTATTACTCTACAAATTACGAAGCAAAGATATTGTTACACCTTAATAAATATATATAGAAAGAGAACGAAGAGATTATAAAAACTTTATAGTCTTTTAGATGAAACAAAACTGTCAATACTGTTTGCTTTACTGATTTTGAGAGTATTTTATTTTTGCTTTCATTCTTTATCATATCACAAAACACTTATTGCTTTTCAGATGGTACAATATAATATAAATAGTATCTTATTTGAATAAAAACGCTCATATGATTATCTTTTAACCTGATTTATTTTAGCGTATGAAAAAGAACAGTACTTCTTTTTCACTATTTTTGTTTATACGTATTTAGTTAATGCAGATTATTCCCAACATATACACAGGAAACGACATAGAATGGCTGCATACTAATTCAAGGGAATAAGGTAACCATTGTAGGAGAGAATTCTAAAACACGAATATAACGAGAGAACTTAAAATCCCCTGAGGTTATTACTACTGAAGATTACTATTCATATTCTGTTACAGCTATGAGTGATGACTTCAATGTTACAATAAAATTTCTTCAGTTATCTTACCGTCCTACTTAAAAAATAGGGATTATGGATTTTGATGGTTGTGATAGTATCACTGGTCCATTACTTTTTCTCCCTTCGATAATTACTATTGGTAGTTGTGCTTTTAAGAACTTTCATTAATTAAAATTTGAACACTTAGACATCCCTGCAAGTGTTTAGTACTTTGGCAAACTGCCTTTCTGTAACTCTCCAATAAAGGAGCTCACATTACACGATGATTTAAAATCAGTTGCACTCAATACATTCTATGAATACCATGTGGCTGTAATTTTACTCAAAACTGTTACAAAAATACACAAAATACAACATATCCTCGGAGGAACTTTCCGTTTTGTCCAAGTTACTTCAGGACTATTACAGGCAAACCATCCGTACTTAGTGCGAGTAACTGATGGTGGTACACATACTTTTCCTGAGCTTCAAAACATCACAGTTCCTGTGAGTCCTGATATTAATACCACAGCTATAAATGCAACAAATGATGGTAATTGGAAGTTCGTTGGCACGACCGACCGCGATTAAGCACGACCGTGCAACCGCACTGGAGCCTATAACCTGAACAACAATACATGGTTACCCATCAACGATGGCGATGCTAACGGACATGTTGCAGCCTTCCGTTGTTTCATCATGCCTACCACAGGGCATAGTGCCTGCCGCAGCAAAAAGCTTTGCTGTTGTGCTTGAAGATGGCGACGCTACGGGCATTAATACTCCTAAAGAGCTTACCGAGAACGAGCTACGCGGTGGTAAAAGCTAACGTTCTATACGATTGATGGTAAAGCGTGTTGGCAACAATTACGATACACTAAAAAGCGGTGACATATATGTTGTAAAAGGACAAAAGTTCTACAAATTCTAAATTATGGAGATGAAACTTATGAATAACAAGAAAGCATTATACAGCACCCTTCACCTACGTATCCACTATGGAAATGGAAGGTTTACTCGATATTATCTCCCTGCCACGCGGAACAACGTCAGCTCACGGTGGTGGCGATGCCAAGCAAAACTGTCAACGGCGCTATTGAAGAGGAAGAAAGCGGCAGGCACCTACGCCAGTTTGTGGGAGAATAATCTAAAATCATGAGAGATTTGAGAAAATATAGGTGTAACCATCCCGCTTAATACAGCTCTGCTATAACTGCCGATGAGTAAAATGCCTGTAGGTATTGAGATAACCATCTCGCCTATTACACTCTATATAACTACTCAATATAAATAAAGGTATCGCTTTTACGATACCCTTATTTGTATATATTAAAAGCCTGTGTATATTATTCCTCTTACTTAACTATATCGTCGGCACTTTTTGAGGTATATTTAATTGTATTTTTCCTCGTTTTACCAACCCATATCAAACGAAATTTAATTATATTGTTGGTCTTATTTAGAATATATGTAAATAAATTGTCCTTTAAATAATATGGCCAACTTTCGTGCAATCAACTTTTTATGGCATCAATTAATCTACGCTTTTACTCATTTTAAAAATAGCGTGTTGTTCAGGTGTCAGCGTCTGAACCTTCTGCCTTGTACCACGCACTTTGAACTTTGTCAAAACCCTGACCGTACACGCCTATCACGTTGGTTTGGGTAACAAAAGCCTTTGGGATCGATTTCGTTGATGATGGAAAATATCACGCTGCTTTCCCTTCGCTTGGCCATGATAAACAGCATTTTAACGTCGTGACCGGTGTAGAAGCCGTGCGCCTCTATCACCGTTGCACCGCGATGAGGGAATACTGCTATTCTGCTTGCTATTTCCTGATACTTGTCGGATATAATAAAGAACTGCACACTGCGCCGCATCGACTGCGTAACCCGGTCGATACAAAAACTCGATACCCACAGCACCACATAGCCGTAAAGCACTTTTTCCCAATCGTGAAAAACAAGATAGGGAAGAGCTGATAATCACAATATCGCACAGCATCACTACTCTTTCCCAACGAAATATCGCGGTATTTGTTCACGATAGCTGCAATAATGTCGGTTCCCTCCTGTTGAGCCATGGAACGAAAAACCGAGGCCAATGCCTGACCCTGTAAATATAGCGCCGATGATAGAAGCCATAAAAGGCTGATCGTGCAGCAGGGCGTGCCTCACCAAACTTCTGAAAGGCTGCGGTTATCAGCGTTAAAAGCAATACGGCATAGATGGTTTTTATACAGAATTTAAACCCCAGAATTTTTAAGGCAATCAGTAAAAAGTATCGCATTTGATGACGAAATAAGATACCTGTGCGGGATATTCGTTCCCCAAAAATATAACCGAAGCTATACCGGTACGCCGCCGGTTGTAATATTATTCAGCAAGAAGATGTTCCACCCTATACCATAGCTTATCATGGCGATGCCAATCATGACATAATCTCTTATTTCGGCTACTAATTTACTTTTTTCACGGCTCATGTTTTTAGTGTATTAAAGCTCACCTTTTCCACGTAAATTGCCACAAAGATAATGATTATTCACGAAAACCGTCCTACAAACTGTCTTTTCTTTTTATACCTTTTGATTATAGGTTACACAAATGGGCCAGTGCGCTGCTTATGCCGTCGTCGTCAACGCTCGTCGTCACGTAGTCGGCCTCAGCTTTTACGCTGTCCTTTGCATTGCCCATACCACCCTGTTCCTGCCTGATGCGGGGATGGAAATATCATTACCTCCGTCACCAAAAGCGATGGTTTCGCTACGTCATGCCCCTCATGGGCGCACAGTGTCCATGCACTGCCCCTTGTCGGCGCCGGGAATGGGTTATATCTGTAAAGAAATTCGACCATCGTGCACTGATGCTTTCCTTAAGATGGGGAACAATTTCGGCTTCCTCTTCGGGCGTAAAGAACGGACTTACCTGCAACAGACGCTCCTTCCGCACATCATCCATGCTGACAAACGGGAAGTTTTTCAACCCCAGATTAGCAAACTGCTCGTCAACTTCTCTGGTACGCTGGAACACCGCAATATGTTCGGTACCCACAACTCACACATGCACGTCGAACCTGCGGCACCCACGATCTCTTTTCTGCATCTTCCTTCAGCAAATTATGACATCCAAACTTCTCGTTTCCTACAATACACAGTGCTCCGTTCGTTGTAATATATCCGTCAATAAGATGCGATATTTGTCCCAGATTGATGATAAACGGAACTGGGGCGGCCCCGTGAGATAGTATATTTTTCAGCCCTGCCGCTGCCCGCTCAATGGCATCGACGGTCGATTGCGGAATACGATGGGTTTTAAACGATACCAACGTGCTCGTCAATATCAAAAATAATGCCTTTGCTTTTGTCATATATTGAAGATTTTTGTTTTAGAAACTTTATTTCAGATTACGCTATCTCGTAATCGTTACCTTTTTGTTTTTCCTCCTTTGTGCGTACCAACAGTTCGTAAGAATGGCCTATTACAAAGGGAAACGCTGGAAATCGATGAAACTTTTTCAGCGGTTACCGTCTACCTCCAACAGTATATCGCCCTGCCTCAGCCCGGCTTTATACTCGTTGCAGCCCGGAACAACAAGCCCCACAGCCACTTTCCCCTGCCACGGCACATAGGCAATGGTGTAGCTTTTGTTGTTAACTTCTACACTATCACGCCCGTCATATGGCGCAAATATGATTTTACGGCGGAACCCGTCAATCGTAATGGTGCCGTATTTCAGTATGTCTGTCTCTACCCTGCTCGCCCCCTGCGTGGTAATAGCACGCACATTTGTAAACGAAAAATTGTCCCAGCGCAGCCGTTCTAATTTCAGGAACGCCACCTCATCGTCCTGTTCAGTACCCATATTTCCTATTGAAACATGCCCTCTCACACGCTGTTCAACCTGCGCATTTACCCTGTTTGCTTTATAGGCATGCTTTGTCAAAAGCTCTGCTTGTTCATCGTAAAGAGCGACGTGAACCGTATCAAACAACACCTCATCCCAATGACGCTTGAACGGACTATGCCAATATGTAAGGCACCCACCAATGCAATTTATAGCCGACAGTGTATCCCGTTTCACCGTCAAACAGGTTTCGACGGTCGGTAAGTATCATGATTTTACGGCTGCAAACTCAATTTTGCATCAACCCTTTATTGATAAAATCAAAGCCTATGATGGCATCATACTTCCGGCTTACCTGCTGTTTGAATACTGATGCCATAACTTTTCACCTCCAGATGCCCCAAACGAAAATCAGGCAGCACCGCTACCTTTGTGGTATCCTGATGTCCTGGCGTCACGACTTACCACATTACCCATCTTTTGATAGGGTATGGCACCATCCTGAGCATATACGTGCCTGCGCGAACCTGTATCGAAACAAAAATGGCGTGTTATGCCACCCGCGACAGCAGGTATCATAATCTGCCGTCAACCCACTTCTATGTGAATGGTATCCACAAAATCAGCTTCTGAAAACGTGAAATTCGTACTCAGCGCGTGCATCTGCGCACGGCCACAGCATGTAAAGAGAGCAGAGCGCCAATAGAACTATCTTCTTCATGCCTGTTTTTGCCTGTCGTTATGCCTGCAAAGTTAGAAGCAATTTCACGAAACGCGCCGTTCGTTATGCTTTTTATCCATTGTTCGGCGGCCGCCACACGTGCTGTTGACGGTGCACATGCCCGTGTTCGACGGCCGCCGCTGCGCGCCGCTGACGGCCGTCGAACACTGAGTACCGCCCTGTTTCTGTTCAACAACAGGTCGAAAGGCCGGCAACTTTAGCCCGCAACCTGCCATACAATACAAAAGCAAAGGGACTCGAAAGCCTCAATAGCTTACTGCCCCGTTATATGGTTGCACTTGCCTGCTATATCCTACTTTTTCTTCAGGTGCCTTGTCGATAAGATCCATAAACTGATCGAGCTTTGGCGTAATAATAATCTGTGTGCGACGGTTACGCTGCTTGCCCAGTTCGGTATCGTTGTTACCAGCGGATTAAACTCGCCGCGTCCGCCTGCAGTAAGCCTTTTGGAGCTACACGAAACGACTGATGAGATATTGCACCACAGAAGATGCACGCAAACACGACAAATCCCAGTTGTTACGAATGTTTTTCATCGATGCAGCTGCTGCATTTTACAGGTACGTTATCGGTATTTCCTTCTACAAGCACGTCGTAATCGCCATAGTCGGTAATAATTTTCGCTATCTTGCCAAGGTTTCTTCTGCGCGATCGTTTATTTCATAGCTGCCGCTCTTGTACAGCATGTTATCGGCTAATGAAATATAAACTACACCCTTAAGCACCTGACGTCAACCTCTTTCATCTCATCCTTGCTCAAACTGCGGGTAAGGTTGTTCGTCAATACCATGTTCAGCGAGTCGCTCTTGCTCTTTACCTCAACAAATGACGGATATATCGGTTCGACTCGTTGATTTGATCAATCAGCTTTGATATATTAATATTATTCGAGTTAGCGTTGATAAGACTCTTGTCCAAAGCTTCTTTGCAGCGATGCATAATCGCGTTTTTGCTGCGCCAGCTGGTCCTCAGAGACGATACTTTGGCCTGTGAGGCTGCAAGTTGCTCCTTTGTATGTCTGATAATTTGTGGTAAGTTCACGATTCTCATTCTGGCAATTCTGCAAGTCCTTCTTGCTGGCACAACTCGATACCATGAGCACTAGCCGCTGCCAAGGTCAGTGTTAAAAACAGTCTTTTTCATATTATATGTCGTTTTAGTTAATATTACGTTTGCACGGCTCATGCATACCATGACCTCCTGCTGCAAATTTAGTATTATGACGACAAAGGACCTTAAAAAGTTGGCGGGGTTTAGCTAATTTTAACTACTATGCCTGAATTTAAGACAATTAAAAATTACCATGCCTGTCAATGTATATCATATCAGTGCAATACAGTTACGGTGTAAATGCGATGTAAAGGCTAGTTTTGACAAGAACGAAAAAGTTGCTATATGGCTTCTCTTTCCATCGTTTTGTACTACCTTTGCAACATCGTTTATATAACGTATACACCATTAAACAAAACGACTTTATGATTCTTTTCTTTCAGACCTCCGGAGAACATCATGCTGCCGAAGTAATCATCAGCCCAGTGAGCATGAAATTCAGGAACTTTGCTGTTTCGAGCAACGCCACCCTCCTGAAAAAGGACAAGCTTGAGGCTTTTTTATAGGCCCGCGCCGTGAAATGATAACCCTCATGGATACGAATGCCGTTGAGATTACCCAAAACATGAGTCTCAATGGCATTTTGCGTATAGAAATACTTCCCCTGTAACAGAACGAGAATGCTGGAACGACCGCATGCTCCAGCGCATGTACAGACGGGCTTGATCCGCATATTTCATATCAATCACGAGCCCGAGCCCATCAAACACGTTGAAAACATTGAGAAATACAACGAGGAAGAAGGACTGGCGCTAAGCCTCGAGGAAATAGAATACCTTCATAAGATAGAAAGAAAATGGTCGTCCGCTGACCGATTCAGAGATTTTCGGATTCGCTCAAATCAATTCGGAACACTGTCGGCATAAGATTTTTCGGCACCTTTATTATAGACGAGAAGGAACGCGACTCAAGCCTCTTTGCTCTCATAAAGAAAACAACAAAGGAAAACCCGGGGAAAGATACTATCTGCCTACAAGGACAACGTTGCTTTTGCACAGGGGTCCGACGGTAGAACAGTTTGCAGCCCGACGACCAGAGCACCAGCGACTGGTTCCGTGTAAAAACCCTGTTGAAGCGTTGATTTCGCTGAAAAGCCGAAACACATAACTTCCCTACTACCGTTGAACCCTTTCAACGGAGCCGCAACGGTACAGGGCGGAGAAATACGCGACCGCATGGGCGGAGGAACAGGTTCATGGCCCATTGCCGGTACGGCTGTATATGACGAGCTATCCCGCCTCAATATATCAGAGACCATTACGACTGAAACAGAAGGGCGAAACTCGAAAGGCAAAGGCCGCCCATGGGAACAGAAATATCGCGCCCGTAAATGGTTATATCAAAGTCCCTGAGGAAATATTAATCAAAGGCTTCAAACGGTGCTTCGACTTCGGTAACAAGTTCGGACAGCCCTCTTATCACGGGTTCGCTGCTACCTTTGAGTATAAAACTACTGCCAGCGATACAGGCAACACTGCTGACGGCACCGCAGCCGACGATGAACCAGCAGGCGAAGTATACGGCTATGACAAAGGTAATCGATGCTTGCCGGCGGCGTAGGTTACGGCAAAAACGCGATTGTTTGAAAAAGGAACCGCAACAGTAACGAGATTGTTGTTGTTGGCGGCGATAATTATCGTATATGGTCTGGGAGGCGCAGCGTGTCATCGGTCGACACTGGCCGTTACAGCAACGGTATAGAACTCAATGCTGTGCAGCGCGCTAACCCGAAATGCAGAAAGCGTGCCTACAATCTTGTAAGGGCTTTGGTGAGGAAGACACCAACCCTGTTGTATCAATCCACGACCATGGTTCGGCAGGACACCTGATTGCCTGTCGGAACTGGTTGAGGAATGCGGAGGAAAGATTGACATGACAAGGCTTCCCATAGGCGATAAAAACCTTAAGTGCCAAGGAAATTATTGCCAACGAGAGCCAGGAGCGCATGGGTCTTCTCGATGATGAACAGCATCTTGACCACGTAAAAAGGATTGCAGAGCGAGACGTGCGCCCATGTACGTTGTGGGACAAACCACAGGAGATGCTCACTTTCAGCTTTTGTTCAGGGAAGACGGTGTAAACCTTTCGACTGGATGTAGCGCAGATGTTCGGGCACTCGCCAAAGACGGTGATGAACGATGTCACCGTAAAGCATTACTATGAAGATGCGTACTTATACCTCGATAAAGCTGGATAGCTATCTTGACGAGGTGCTGCAGCTCGAAGCCGTAGCCTGCAAAGACTGGTTGACAAACAAGGTGAGACCGTTCGGTTACAGGCAGGTGGCACGCCAACAAACACAGGGACAGATACGGTTGCCGCTGTCCGACTGCGGCGTTGTAGCCTCGACTATCGTGGAGAAAAAGGGTATTGCCACAGCCCTTGGGCATGCACCACAGGCGGTATGGCCGATGCTGCAGCGGGAAGTGTGCTTTCTGTGGCTGAGTCTGACCAATATTGTATGGGCTCCTGTTGCAACTGATCAGGCTCATCCCAGTGCAATAGAGAACATTAACCTCAGCGCGAACTGGATGTGGCCTTGCAGAAGCTCAGAAAGGTGAGGATGCACGCCTCTACACGGCTGTGCAAGCGTTAAGCGATTTCTGCTGCGAGCTTTGCACCTTAATGTTCCTACGGGCAAAGGACTCGTTGTCGCTAAGCCAGCAATATCCTGATGGCAAAAAGTTATTGCACGGTACAGTAATCGTCACTTCGGGCGCAGAGGTAAGCGATATTAGAAAGGTGGTAAGCCCAGTAATGGTAAACGACAGAACTCGAGCCTCTATTATATCGACTTCAGCTTTGACAAGCAACGCCTCGGGTGGCTCAGCATTTGCACAGACGCTGGGCAAAATTGCGGCGATGTGCCCACGGTGAAGAACCCTGAATACTTTGCTGATTGCTTCAATGCGATACAAGAGCTTATTCAAAAAGACTGGATTATGGCCGGACGCGACATATCATGCCGGGTGGCCTTATCACCACATTGCTTGAGATGACTTTTGCCAACACCACGGGAGGCATGCACGTAAACCCTGCACGATTTGATGCAGGAGAACGACGATATTGTCAAGATGCTGTTTCGCAGAAAACCCCGGAGTAGTTATTCAGGTGTCGGACACGACTAAAGAAAGACGTCAATGCTCTCGAAGAAAATGGTATAGCCTACGCCAAGATAGCATACCCTACCCTGACACAGCGCACTCATCACGGTGGTTAAAGACAACTTTTAAACACGACTTTGACATTGACACGCTGCGCGATACCTGGTATAAGACCTCGTATCTTGCTCGACTGTCGCTCAGAGCATGAACGGCATGGCAGAAGCGTTACGACAATTATAAGAAACAACCTTTGGACGTACACTTCAACTCCACGTTCAAAGGAACGCTCGAAAGCTACGGATTGATGCCGACCGATGGAAGAAAGAGGACGTTAGTAAGTGCGAAAACGCCCGTGCTGCCATCATACGCGAGAAAAGGAACCAACGGCGATCGTGAGATGGCTTTACACGCTGTGGCTGGCCGGTTTCAACGTAAAGGACGTGACAATGACCGATTTAATCAGTGGACGTGAGACGCTGGAGGAAGTAAATATGATTGTATTCTGCTGGTGGTTTCTCCAATTCTGACGTGCTCGGTTCGGCCAAAGGATGGGCTGGTGCTTTTCCTTTTACAATGCAAAAGGCCAGGGAAGGCTCTCGACAAGTTTCTATGCACGCAAGGACACACTAAGCCTCGGTATTTTGCAACGGATGCCAGCTGATGGTTGAACTGAACCTGATTAATCCGGAACACGAACATCGTGCACACCTGTTGCATAACGCCAGCAAAAAGTTTGAAGTCAGTTCTTAGGCCTTACCATTCCTGCCAACAAGAGCATTATGTTGGCAGTCTGGCGGTAGCAAATTAGGGTATATGGGTAGCTCATGGCGAAGGCCGTTTCTCACTTCCAGAGCACGAAGACCGCTATAATATTGTTGCAAAAATACAGCTATGCTGAATATCCCGGTAACCCGAATGGCAGCGATTACAACACGGCTGCGATATGTTCATCCGACGGTCGCCACTGAGCGATGATGCCTCACCCGAGAGATCGGTCTTCCCCTTGGCAAATGCGTCGTACCCTGCCGACCGCAACAACGATGAAATAACGCCCTGGATGAGAGCCTTTGTGAACGCACGGAAATGGATTGAGAAAGAATAAATGCATAAATTCCAACTGAAGCGGACGCTCTGGAAAAGTAAATAAACGGTTTTCCTGATGACAGGAAACAAATATCACTCGTTACTTTATTTAAAGTATTCTTTAAAATTGGCGTATTCACCCTCGGAGGTGGATACGCCATGATTCCAATCATTGAGGCAGAAGTGGTTAAAAGCACTGCGTGGCTTACGAAAGTAGATTTTATCGACACTCATAGCCATCGCACAAAAGTTGCTCCCGGAGCCTTTGCCATTAATCATGGCAACCTCGACCGCTACAAAATAAAGGGACAGAAAGGGAGCTTTGCTATGACGTTGGGCAGCACGTTACCGTCGTTTCGTTATCATCCTGCTTATCGCCATGGTATTTCAGGCATTTCATGGACATTCCGTGGATAGCAGCTATGTTTCGCGGTATAAGACCCTGCTGTTGTTGCACTGATTGCCGTGCCACTTTTAACCTGGCACGCGACGCTCACATCACATGGAGCAACTGCCTGGGATACCTGTTGTATGCGCTCTGCTGATATGGGCACTGCACGTAAACCCCATCTGGATTATCATTGCAGCTGGGTACTAGGCGGACTGTTTTTGGCAAATTAACTGAAGCCAGGTAATTCATCGACAGGCAATCATCAAAAATCAGAACGTATCTAGACAAATGATTTATCTCTCACTTTTCTATACCTTTCTTCAAGATTGGGCTCTTTCGGCTTTGGCGGAGGCTATGGCATGCTGTCGCTTATACAGATGGAAACCGTGCTTAAACATACGTGGATGACCTCAGCCGAGTTCACAAACATTGTGGCAATCAGCCAAATGACACCCCGGACCCTATGGCATAAACGTGCAACCTACTGTGGTTATACGGCTGCACACAATGCCGGATACGGCAATATGGTCGGTTTTGGCTTCGGCCACAAGCACACTGGCACTCGTTTTACCCTCATTTATCCTGATGATTCTGATCAGTAAGATGTTCATGAAGTATGTAAAGACGAACCTGTGTACAACATGTTTTTGCAGGCCTTCACCCGGCAGTGGCAGGGCTTTCTGGGCGGTGCCACATTGCTTTTTGTGCAATGCTGAGAACTTTTCTTCGCCAGCTGTTAATCCCCGGTACTTCTGTATCAGCCTGGCCCTTATTTGCTTCTACCTTTTATGCTACGATGTGGTTGAAAAATTAATCCCATCCGCATGATTTGCTGTACAGCCTTTGCCGGGCTTCTGTTGCTGTACTAAAGAGACTGATTTCTTCGCTTTTCAGTAAACAGAAAAGCGAAGAAAATCGTAAAATTCGAGAATAAGGGGCTTCGCGTGGCGACAATGTACGTTGCGTGAAAGGTCTATTTTACGCCCTGTTAGTATGTCCGTGGCCTGGTTAGCCGCACCAATAACCTCGGCATAACGTTCTACCGGCATAACCGTAGCTGAACGCAGGCCGTTAAGAACGGTAAGCACCGTGCGACCTTCATGTAACGACGAGCCACTACATACATACCCTTATAAGGGATAAAATCGGTTTGTCTCCCCATGCTGATTACCTTATTTCTCTGACGCCAATGGAGTAAACGGCTCAACCAGTCAAACATTGAATTCTCAGCTTTTGTTCGTCCTTGCGGTGTAAAACAATTATGCTTATCGCCGCTCCAGCCTCCGGGGAAATCGCGACGCACGATTGCCATCTGACACCTCCTTTGGTGCCATTCATCAACACTTCCGTAGCCATAGTAAAGCTGAGAATACGATTTATCGTGAGCAAAGAGCCAAAGCCTGCTTTAATGCCGTCGAATCCCTGCCGTTTTCCCAAAAAGCGATCGGTATCGTGATTGTCGATAAAGCCGATGACATGTGACGGATCGGCATAAAGATAATCGTAACAAGCACATTGTAAATGCGGTTAAGGCCCTTTCCACCACTCGTCAGTTTTCTTCATGCTTTAGACTGGTTAATCCGGTCAAAAAAGCAAAATCCATCACTGTTTTAAGGTTTGAGTTCTTCGTTGTCAGCTTTAGAATCCTTTTTGCAATGCGGCAGTATAGGCGGCTCTGTAACTCCATGATTCACCTACTGTATTAAAGTTGGGATATTCGGTATTGATGATTTTTCATCCATCTTGCCATCGCATCGCGGTCGGCATAAGGATAGGTATCCATGTGATCCCATCTGTCCCGACGGTCTCTATCCACCATTCAGAGTTCTGAATGAAAGGTGCTTCATAACATGCGGATTGCGCTGATTGAGATCGGGCATAGAGGGTACAAACCAACCGTCTACGGTTTCATGCGATAATCAATTTCCGACGCATAGGGGTCGAGAACTGGTGTTAACTTATAAGCTGGTTTTGCAGAGTGAGCAGAGTGCTGTGACTTTAAAAGTCGGTTTTCCTCAGCTTTCATCTTTGCCCGACTTCTGCCTGTTGTTGAGCCACGAAGCCGAGTTAAACCAGTCGTGATTTGGGATATCATGTATCCAGGATGGTTATAACCACAATGATTAAATATCATATCATCACCACTTTCAACCCTCTTTTGTATGAGCATCGGCAACAATTTCTGATACTCTTCGAGTACCGAGGCGTGGATCAACGCGATAATAATCTGTGGTAGCGTAGCCATGATAACAGCTAAACTTTCCCTTTGTCGGCAGGAAGATCATTTTTCAAGTACCGGCGTTAGCCAAAGCGCGGTAACCCCAACTGTGTAAAATAATCAAGATGCTGGCGTATTCCCTCCAAATCGCGCCATGCCGAAGTCTCGGTTCCTGCTCTGTTGCAAAGCTCGTCACGCATGCCAACGACAACATCATTCGACGGATTGCCGTTGGCAAAACGGTCGAGCATACAGTATAGCACGTCACGTTACTGAATCCTATACGGTCTTCGCCTTTCATTGCACGCTTTTTCAATTCGTATGGGTATGCTCTAGACATGACCTTTATTCGTGAAATTTCAGCGTCATCGTGCCGGCTTTGCACCTGCAAGTTCAGATAAACGAGAAGATAATGAGGCGAATCGAGACGCTACAGCAGAATCAGACGTGCACCCTTCGTATGCGTTGATCGCATCTGCCTGCCTATTCCTGGACCGTAAAACCATGAGTTGCAGCGACGTATCTTTCCATTCCCACATACCAGTTGGTGGGTTCTATCCTCGTGAAAATGATTGACTTTTAGATGCCGAGATAAAGGCTTCTGTCTGTCATAACCATACCCTGATAATAAGGTAATAATAATTATCTTAGAGTTTCATCATCGTCGATTTCGTATGTTCAATCTTTTTCCCTAAGAATAAGTGCTGACTGACCATCAATCATCATTATTCCACCATGTTGTTCGCCCAATCCCTGCTCATTGATAGTGCCGTCACAGGCTATAACCACATAGTTTGCTTCGGGAAGCGTCACCTCTCTCGCCTCACGATTACCGTTTAAAAATACATAAATGTTTTCTTCCAACTGTCACCACCAGCATGATTTTTGAGCACAAAGCCTACTAAACAATTTTGTAGGCAGAAACTCTAAATGCTTTCGTACCAGCTCTGCTGAACCTAGACGGAATGCAGGGATGATGGCGACGCAACTGAATAAGTCCTTTATAATAAAAGGTATAATTGCGGATACAGATCGAGATTTTTCCAGTTTATCGCATTGATAGAATCGGGCGAGTTATAGCTATTGTACACCTTTCTTATCACGCAACATCTCTTCCCCTGCTAACATGAAAGGAATGCCCTGCGATGTAAACACCGCCGTCTGTGCAAGTTTGTCAAGACGTATTAGCTCATCGGTATCAATATGAGGAATTGATGCGCGCAAACGGTCAACCAAACACATATCATCGTGACAGCTTACATAACTTATCATTTGTGTAGGTTCGGTAGCCCAGGGTACCTTACTATAATTAACGCGCGACATATCAATGTCCGGGTGAGCAACAGCCCCTGCAATACCAAACTTTAAACTCTCTTCAGAGCCTGCAATACCGGCAAGAAAAGCACCTTTTTATCGTCAGAGAAACGGTCCTCGTAAAGCATCACGCATCTCATCGCTGAAAGCAGCTATGCATGGCATTTGCGATATGTGAGCCTTTACAGCTCGCTTTGTTTCGGGATAAGCGCAAGTTCCTGCACTCCATCCTTCGCCATAAACAAGTATATCAGGATTAATTTTATTCAGCTCGGTACGAATATCATTCATCGTTTCTATATCATGAATGCCCATCAAATCGAAACGGAAGCCGTCAATATGGTATTCAGTAGCCCAGTATTTAACGCTTTCAAGCATATATTTACGCATCATAAGACGCTCAGATGCCGTTTCATTGCCACAGCCTGAACCGTCAGAATAAGTGTCGTCGGCGTTCTTACGATAGAAATAATCGGGATAAGTGAGCTGGAAATTACTGTTTTTATATTAAACGTATGGTTTGTAAACCACGTCAAGAATAACCCTTATGCCCTGCCTCATGCAAAGCCGCTTTAACCATGGTCTTAAATTCACGAATACGCACCTCTGGCTTCCATGGGTTGGTAGAATAAGAGCCTTCAGGCACATTATAATTCTTGGGATCGTAGCCCCAATTGTATTGCGGCACGTTGGAAACTCCTCCTGAACCGAAGCGAAAATCGAAAGAAGGCAGCAAATGAACTGCGTTAACACCAAGATCTTTTAAATGTTGAAGCGTTGCGGGTTCTGACAATACCGAGAACTTATCAGGGTGTTCGATGCCTGGTGCTGCGTGTATAATCGCGCACTGCATTTCATAGATCACCAGTCGGCTGCACTCTTTAATCCCTCCAGCAACTTTATCACGTGTCCAGCCGTCAGGATTAGTCTGTTCCATGTCATAATAGCTCCACGATCACCATTTATCCCACAGCTTTCGCAAAAGACGCGAGGGTTTCATCCATGGCAGAATTGATGGAAAATGTATAGAAATACCCTTTGAGATTACCTTTAACACGAGCCTCCCACGTATCCGTGGCAGCAGCTTTCATACGGATTGTCTTTAAGGGTCTTTTCACCGTGGACCTCTCCCATGGCGTACAGGCGGACCACTGGCTTGCTGTTACGAGCACAAAAGCCTGAAAGTTGTTGCCGAAGGCGTATGAGACATTTCGTTAAAAACATTCTGAGCCATAGCCGATACTGCTCAAAAAGCAGTCAGACTATGAGCAATAATAATCGTACTTTCATATCAGGTAATTATTGGTTCAGGTAAATTCCGTCTTCTGCCCTGCAGCAAAGCCGAATCAGAAATCAACGTCCACTCTGCTGCTAAAGATCACGGATATTCTCTGTAAAGCTCGCATCGTTCATAAGTTTCTCTATAGCTTACGTGCGTGCGATAGCGCCAATAGTAGTGAGGATCGGCAGGAATGTTGATACGTTCCGCGTCAGCATCCTTCAAGCGGATGCGCTCATCCATTGCCAGCCAGTCTTGAATGCTTAGCACGCAAAGCATGGATGGTGATGCCAGCTGACGCGAAACAATATCGCGTGCCAGCCATCACGGGAGCGGATGTGGGCGCAGGGCCCTTCATGATAAAGCATGCTATTAAAATAGTCCTGTGTACGACTAATATCTCGTCCCACCACTGACGCAATGTGGGCATATCGTGAGTTGAGAACGTGCACACCGACCGGTAGGGAGTTTCTATCTAAATGACCGAAACGAACATGGGGATCTTTCGGCATCGATTGTATTTCTAATGATAGCACCTCAAAGCTCATTTCATCACCCATGATACACAGTCGGGCACCATACCTAGATCCTCTGCACATACCAACATTCTTGTTGCCTGCAGAGACCGGCAGCTTTTTCATGGCCTCATCATACCAGAACTGGTTGTTGCGGCGGTAAAAATAATCGTTATATAAGCGGTTAAAAGGCAGCTTTGTCATTGTCGTACAAAGGCTTCGTAGTAAAAGTTGAACTGAGCGAAATACGTGGATGAAACTTGCTGTTCTCCTTATGATCGCGAACGAAAAGCACATCGAGACACTAACGAATACAGGCCATCACGCAAATCAGCTCATGTTCATCTGTCACGCCATGCAAAGCTTTCTCTATCTTACGCTGCGTATCGTAGGCTGGTTTCAATTTCCATATATCATCGCGATCGTAGTCAAGATACTTTGTTTTTACCTCATCCGGCACGTTCGTGGAATACGCGATCGAGAAACCCAGTTGGCAATAAACGGGATCACAGAACTGAGTGCTCCGGAAGGACAGACCATAGCTTTCAATCTCTTCACGCGTCATACCGAGGGAAGGTTGGAATTGTCCTAACAAACCGTGTACAGCATTAACAGGAATTTCCCAAATACGGAAAAAGCCTAAAACATGGTCAATTCGGTAGGCATCAAAATACTGAGCCATATTCTGAAAGCGCCTAATCCACCACTGACAACCGTCTTTTAGCATCGCATCCCAATTGTAAGTTGGGAAAGCCCCAGTTCTGTCCGTTGACTGAAAAATCGTCTGGAGGCGCCCCTGCCTGACCATTAAGATTAAAGTAGCGTGGTTCCGTCCACACATCACAACCATATCGACTAACGCCAATAGGAATGTCACCTTTTAATATTACATGCTTTTTGCGTGCATACTGATGGGCCTCTAATAACTGGTTATGGAGAATATACTGGACATAATACCAAAAAGAAGCTTCATGATATTCTTGTGAGCTGATGCGTAGAAGCTTATCACGATCGGCTTCATTCCACGTATTATGATCGGGCCACTGTGAGAAACAAGCTGTCCCATACTTGTCACGAAGCACGCAATATTGTGCATAAGGCACAAGCCGAGAGCCGACATGACACAAATTGTTTGAAACCTTACTGCTTAACACCTTGCTTCCCTCACAGGCGAAAAGAGCAATCGCAGATATTTTATTTGGCAGTGTTTTACCTGTTCATAGTCTATTTGTGGCAGTGCATTCAGTTGTTCACGAGAGCTTCAAAGTCGTTACGCTGTTTAGCATTGGTTAAGCTGGTAGTTGACGTAAATCGACATACTGCGGATGGATGGCAAAGATACTGATACAGCTATAAGGGTAAGAGTCTTGCCAGCTGTGTGTAGTGGATTTTGTATCGTTAACGGGCAGTATCTGTAACACTCTCGACCAGTAGCATAAACCAAGTTTATCATCAGACTTAAGGTCACCGAAGTCGCCCACACCAAAGCTACCCTCCGAACGAAGAGAGAACACAGGGACGAGCGTTCCTGCCAGACGAACATTATAAAGCGGGAAAAATGCTTGATCGAGATTGTATACTATTACCTCCTTCTGCTCTATAAGGGTAATTCTATGGTGCAGTTATAACCCGTTTCCCAAAATGAAGCAGATTGATTCTTTGTGTTAACAGCTGTGAATTTAAATTCTAATTTACGATCTAGTAAACTTTAAGGTATCAATATCTACAACCCATTCATTAAACTGATGTTCCGTCATGGGAATAGCTTTAGTCGCATCCCAGTTACCCAAAGCATCACCCTCTCCGATAACTGCTAGCCTATCGTCGCTGCGAAGCTGTGGTGCACGTACCAGCAAACGTACCGTAGCCCCAAACGAAGACTGTTGTATCGGCTGTGGTTCACGTCCCCGAACACAGTTAGTAAAAGCCGGAACTATACAGATATGAGTCTTCAGGGATGTCGCTCCAGCGGTCAAAAACTGTATAACTGGCACCATGTACTGCTGTAAGTTCCAACATGTGACGAATGGTTGTCCATTCACAACGAATCTTCTGTCCGCCACGTTCAACTTCATAATAGTAAACAAGCGTTGACTGATGCTTTTGTGCCGGCAAGTTCAATTTGAAAGTCCAGCGTTCTCCATCAGCCGTCATCATACGGTACCTCGCTTGAGTATCTCCATTAATAATATTCAAAACGAGTTTCCTCTCCAAAGCGTGTCCGATAATTAATATTGAATTTTAAGTTCACTAGTCCTCAGGTATTATATTCTTTTCCAAAATTAAAATTTAAATACTGCCTCATCTGTATTATCAACTATTTGACAGAGTAGAATGCAAACGATTTGCATTTCACATGTAACATTATGGAAAATTACAGTTTGAAAACAGCTCGGCAGATAATTTTCTATCATACAAAGTTAACCCGTTTATCATCAAAATTGATGAGTGAAGCAAAAACTGGATTATCTAATTAAAAATAATTTTGTTTAGGAATTAAAATTACGTACTTTTGCGCTTTACGGCACCATTGCCTTCCCTTTACGATGCAATCGTATTGCCTTTATGATATAATTCTGTTGCCTTCAACATGTAGTGTATTTCTTTACTTTGTAAAGACAACACTTTTGCAGCATTTGATAAACCATCGTTGATTATATAACTTATCATATGTTAAACTCCTTTTACATCGTAATTGCATCAGTTTTACACGTATTCACAAAAATAAGTTATTGTCTCCTATTCGTCTTTCACCCAAGCTACTGATAAAGCTCCCAGCCTACGAAACAGACGCCAGCCACTACCATCATGCAGGGCTGCACTACCTACATGAAGAATAATCCCCCAGCAGGGCGGCAAATCTGAGGGCACGCAAATGGTTCCATTAAACAATCCGAGATAAGCTCCATATGACCGTAACCTTGTAGTGCATTCGTTACAAACGTAAAGCGCATAGCTAACATAGGCTGCCCATGCAGCGCAATAAAGCAAGAAAGGTATAAACAGCAGGGTACTGATTATGGATATATGCAGATACTATAAAAGCCAATGCAGCCCAGTAGCAGACTAACCGCATAGGCTGTTTCCGGTTTTGAGAATTTAGGCAGAATAGGGGCCCAAAGCACTGAGCCCAAAGCCTGAATAGCAAACAGAACACCCTACCCAGTACCTGCCTCCTGATAACCCTCGCTGGCTGTATCTGTTGTACCCCAGCAGTTTACAGATACAGTTCGGTGTGTATGCCCACATATACACCATCGCAGAAACCAACAGAAAAACTGCACCAAACCAACACGCCAGAAAGCCGATGGCGCATTTTTGAGCAGTACTATCCAGTTGCGCTACCTTTTTCCTTTGTTTCCAACATCTTCGCTTCAGGCCATTATATTGCTCGTATTCACGTGGTGACCACTCCTTCACTTTGATAACGGTGTATGACGCACAGCAAAATGATAACTGCTCCCTCGTAGAAACTATAGATAACCGAGTCAGGGGACTAGCCCCTTCGGTGCCGTATTGGCAATACCTATAAATGCTAAAAACAAAGGGAAAGACAAACCCTACGAGCGAGCTGCATTACATAAAAAGCTCTGGATAGAATAAGCTGGCCTTTTGTTTTCGTTAACCATGTCGCCGACAAGCATTTTTAAACGGCTGCATAGCCATGTTGATAGAGGTGTCTAGAAAACATAAGGGCGATCAGACCAAATATCATTGCCGTTGAAATACTCATACCAAAGCTCCCGCATTGGGCAAACAGGGCACATCACCAGCACGGCTAACGTGCTGCCTATAAATAAATAAGGTATACGGCGTCCCAAAGCTTGTCCACGTGTTGTCAGAGCACGAGCAACGATGGGTTGCACGATAATACCCATCAACGGCGGAATATCAGAAATAATTCAGATGGTGCGGGTCGGCGCCAGCGTGGCAAATATTCGTGAAAACATTAGCGCTCTGCAGGGCATAAAGCAATCTGAACTCCGAAAAATCCAAGCTCAAATTCCCACAATCCCCAGAACGTCATGTCCGGTTTTTGTTTTCAGTTCTGTTTCATATATTATGATTTTGTTTAATGTTTTCATCGTGTAGTGCCTCTCATCACAAGGCGTGTTCTCACTACTCTTTTTTCCAGTATGGTCCATCGGTAGTCTCCCTTCAACTTTTTGAAATCAGGATGTTGCAGCCTCTTCACCAACCATCACGCCGCGCTGCTCAACCGTAGTGAGCATCGGGTCACAAGCTACGGCACGCTGCCCATTGGTGAAAACCGCAGACAGAAATATCCTGCGGTACTGGTAGCCCATACGCTTTTGCCGTATAAAGAATGCCTATGGCGGTATCGTCGTTCACTGCAAAAGAGCGTCCGAACATCTTCCTGCGACAAAGAATTTCGGGGGTAATGCCTCTGCATCAGCTCCTGTTGTCGCATATTCTAAAAAAGCGTTCGTCTGGCTTTAGCCCGTTCTTTCAGCAGCGCGTCGCGATAACCGTTATAGCGGTTCTTCGATATTTCAGAGCGTCATGGGCGAGCATAATAGGCAATATGGCGGCAACCGGTATGGATCAAATGGGATACGGCATTGAAAAGCTCCTCGATAATCGTCAACCACTACGCGGCTGTAGTCGAGTCCCTGTACATATACGATCATAGAAAAATCAAACGGCACACCGTGGTCGATCAGCTTCTGAAAGTGGTCGTATTGCTGCGTATCCTTAGCTTGGAAACGATGACGCCGCAAACCTTATGTCTCGTAAAAGCGCTGACAAAGAAGCACTTCACGGTCATACTGTTCGTTGCTCTGCCCTACAATTATCGTATAACCTCGCGAGGTTGCCTCTGTTCTATGCCGCTCAAATACAGAAGAAAAAGTAGAAGTGTGCAAACTGCGGGACAATGACTCAATGATTTTTAGCGGCTTTCTTTCTGCTGTTGCGCAGACTTTCTGCCAGCACATTAGGGAAATAATTATGTTCACGTGCGTAGCGGTTTAATTCTGTTGCGCTGCTCTCACTAATGCGATGGGCTGTCGCGTAATGCACGCGATACCGTAGCCACCGAGACTCCAAGCGTCCGAGCTATATCTTTCATCGTTATAGGAATAGACTTTTCCATCACTTACTTCTTAGGTTTCTCAAGGTTTTTGTATCTCATAACACAAAAATAGAAACAAAAAGGCTTTTTGTAGCCGTACAGATCATAAATATCTTGACTTAAAGTCAATGCAAACGTTTGCGTTACAGAATAAACGATTTAGCTATCAAAAAGTATGGTGTACTTAAATTACATAAATTTTGCATGAACGGATCAGACCTAAAGACCTATTTTTCGCCCAAACAATACAACTCTCTGAGATATAATAACAGAAGGCGATGTCTGATAATCGATTGCACGAAATACAAAAGCAATAAATAATTATAAAACAAGTAAAACTTAAAAATCAGAAAAAGATGAAGCAGGTAATCATTACAATGCCTCATAGAGCCCTCACGTTTTTGTGCGGATTGGCGTTTGTCGGCTGCCGCTTTCTTGCACAGCAGGTGGTCGTGAAAGGTCATGTAGTAGACGCTACCGGCGAACCCATCACAGGCGCAACGGTGCGCGTACAGGGACAACACGTGGTGTAGTAACCGACATCGATGGAGACTTTCACGCTGAAACGCAAACAGCGGTGCAACGGTTACAATTGACTACATCGGCTATGCGAGTTACAAAGGACACAGCTACCCCAACATGAACGTAATACTGACGGAAGGAAGGAGAAGTCGCTCAACGAAGTGGTAGTTATCGGTTACGGCGTTGCCAAGAAGTCAGACTTTGACCGGTTCTGTAGCTGCCCTCAAAGCCCAGACTCCAAGAACAAAGGCGTCGTCGTAAACCCGCAAACATGCTTGCAGGCAAGGTGGCTGGCGTGAATATTACCAGCGATGACGGTACACCGGGCGGCAAATCAAACATTAGAATTCGTGGCGGTTCGTCATCTGAAACGCCAGCAACGACCCGCTGATTGTCATCGACAAAGTGCCAATTGACAACACAGGTGTAAAAGGGGTAGACATTCTCTCACAATCAATCCGCAGGATATTGAGAGTTTCAACGTATCTGAAAGACGCATCGGCAACAGCTATCTACGGTAGTCGCGGCTCGAATGGCGTTATTATCATCACCACCAAGAAAGGACACAAAGGTGGCGTAAAGGTTTCTTACAACGGCAGTATGACGGTAAGTATGAAAAACTACCATCGACGTACTGGATGGAGATGGCTTCCGTGCACTCGTTAAAGAAAAATGGGGTGAAAAATTCTAAACCGCTTACAGTGCTCTCGGTACGGCGAATGACCAACTGGCAGGGACCTCATGTACCGCACGGCTCTCAGTCAGGATCACGGCGTCACCGTATCGGGGAGCTGTCGGCAATACTCTGCCTTATCGTGTGTCAGTAGGGCTATACTGACCAGCAGGGTATTCTGAAAACATCCGACTTCAAAGCGTTTTACGGCATCGTTCAATCTGGAGTCCTTCGCTCCTCGAATAACCACCTGAACATCAACCTGATGTAAAGGTATGTATGCTCACAGCCGTTTTGCCGAAGGGTGGGTGCAGTAGAGCAGCCGTCAATATGGACCCGACCCAGAGCCCCTATGCATTCATCGCGTTTTCATACCCAGAAGACCATTGATGCACAAGGGTAACAAATCGTTCGGCTATTTTGCAGACCAGACTCTTAAAAAACTTCAACGGCTACTTCCTATGGCCCCAAGGCTGAGCAACTACAGTGATACAAATTGGTTTTCCGCTACAACGAGCTGGCGACGCAAACCCATTGGCTCTTCTGAACGAAAAGAAAGATATTGCCAACAGTCGTGAGTTTATCGGCAGTGCCGACTTTGATTATAAGGTGCACGGCTTTGAAGATTTACGCCTGCATGCCACCCTTGGTGCCGACATCGCCAAAGGTAAACAGACTACTGACCTAGACACCGGCTTATCAAAGTAACGGCGAAGCCTACTATGGGAAACATGGTTACGAATCAATTCTGAAAGCGCAACTTATCACTGAGTGCTTACGCACGTATTACCATGATTTCAATGATGCTGCCAAAATCACTTTGACATCATGCGTGCGGTTATGAGTATCAGCACTTCTGGAACAATAAGAATAAACAACTATTGGGGCTTCTACGGTGCCAGCAATACCAAAAACAGGCGCTATCGTTGACAACCGTGGGAAAGCCCGACCGGGTGACGGGAAACCTCGTCAGGACAGTACTATTCTCCCATCTACTTATGAGACAAAGTCTGAGAAACTTCCTTGTATCTTTCTTCGGCCGTGCCAACTGGAGCATCATGGAACGCTACTATCTTACAGCAACCGTTCGCGATGATGGTTCGTCCCGTTTCAAAGATCACTGGTCGATCTTTCCCATCTTGGCCTTTGCCCGGAGGGCGAAAGATGAGAATGCTTTCAGAAAAATGAAGTGGCTTTCAGACCTCAAAGTTACGTCTCGGATGGGGTAAGACTGGTCAGCAGGATGTCAATAACGACTATGCCTGGATTCCTACTTACACCCGCAATACAGGCACAGGAGCCTTTCTATCCTGCCGACGGCGACGGTATATTATATCGTCCTGACAACTACACTCCAAAACTTAAAGTGGGAAACCACCACCACTTATAATATAGGTATTGACTGGGGAGTAGCTCAACCAGCGCCTCAGCGGGTACCCATCGACTGGTACTATCGCAAGACTACCGATTTGCTGAACTATGCGCCCAACAGAGGCTCTTTCGGCATTCCGAAATCAGGCTAGCAGAACATCGGTTCAATGTCGAACAGCAGGTATTGGAGCTGCTGTCAGCTGGAAAGTAATACAGAGTCGTGGATGGTATTGGACTCTCGATTATAACTTTACTTTCAACCACAACGAGATTACCGACCTTAATGGTGCAAGCACTAACGGCAAATCCGTTGCAAAATACCATCGTCATCTCTTGAATCGACAAGTATCTTGAATACAATCAGGTAGGCCATCCTATGAACTCTTTCTGGGTTTTCCAGCAGGCATACGATCGTAATGGCCGTGCCATTGAGAACGCTGTTGTTGACCGTAACGGCGACGGACAGATAACAAATGCCGACCGTTACTTCTACAAATCGCCAGCACCTCCCGTTACCATGGGCCTCGCGTCACGCCTCGAGCATAATAACTGGGATTTCGGATTTGCATTACGTGCAAACTTAGGCAACTATGTGTTTGATGGTGTAGGCTTAGGTTTCCGTAACGTCAGCCCCAATGCACTGTTCTCTTCAACCAATGCCCTCACAAACAAAACGGCAAAAGCGGTTGCCGAAGGATGGCAAACTGATGACCTTTCAGCTCAATTATCCGACAAATGGGTACACAATGCCTCTTTCCTCAAACTTGATAACATCACCGTAGGTTACAGTTTCGACAAAGCTGTTTTCAAGAATGCAACACTGGAATGGCATTGGCGGACGTCTCTACGCCACCAGCTTCTAACGTGCTCACAATATCCAAATATAAAGGGCCTCGATCCTGAAATCTTCAACGGATACGACAACAATATCTATCCGCGTCCATTCTCCGTTATCGTAGGTCTAAACCTGAACTTCTAACTTTAAGAGTACATTAAATCATGAATAAAAATATTAAAAGTCTGTTTTCTGCTACTGTCATTGTCCTCTCTTTAGGGCTGACATCATGCACGGGCGACCTTAATGTCACACCCATCAACCCCTAATATGAACACACAGGTCGACCCTGTTGCCCTGTTCAATAAGTGCTACGCCAACTTAGCCATGGCAGGAAACAGTACTGGTGATGGCGAGTGTGACGTTGACGGTCTGGACGGAGGTACCTCCGGTTTCATCCGTCAGCTTTGGAATTCCAATGAGCTAACCACCGACGAAGCAATATGCCACTGGGGCGATAATGGCATCAGGCAGTTCTGTTATAACACATACGATGCCAGCCATCCTATGTTAAACGGATTCTTTGCACGCCTTACCACTGGCATTTCCTATTGTAATCAGTATCTCAATGTATGTGGAGATGTAGATGCTACTAAGACCGCAGAAGTACGCTTCCTGCGTGCATTAGAATACTATTTTCTTATGGATGCTTTCGGAAACGTACCATTTGCAGAATCACTTACTAAACCAGTGCTTAAGACTCGTGCCGAAATGTATTCGACTGGATTGAAAAGTGAACTTCTCGCAGTTGAGCCACAGCTTTCTCAGGCCAAAGCCAAGAAATCAACAGATCCCGGATATTATCGTGCCGACAAAGGCTGCCGTATGGATGCTTCTCGCACGCCTTTATCTGAATGCTGAAGTTTATACTGGTACAGCCCAGTGGGCCAAAGCTGCTGAGTATGCTAAAAAAGTAATGACATCCGACTATCGTCTTAACACCACTGCTACGGGTCCATGGAGTGCTTACCAAAAGCTATTCATGGGTGATAATGGTGAAACAAGTGCTGCTTACGAAGGTGTTTTCCGCATCGCGTCAGGATGGTGTTAAAAGACTACATCATGGGCAGGAACCTGCTTCTTGATGGCTTCAACCTTTGATGGTAAACATGCACGCCGATGTATCAGGAGCACGTCCTCACGCAACAAATGGCACAGGACAAACCTGGGGTGGTAACCGTGCGCGCAAGGAGTTAGTTGAGAAATTCTTCCCAAATGACGACGCACCTAACGTTTCGTGTACCCAAATGCCAGCGGCTGCCAATGATGATCGCGCTATCTTTTGATGGCATCGGGGACGTACCATCGACAATGGCGAGGGTTCAATGGGACACTTTTACTGATGGCTTTCGCTGTGGCTAAAATGGAACAACTTTCAAGACCGATGGAAGCGAAGGTCACAACGATACCTATCCTGACACCGACTTCTTCTTGTTCCGCGTTGCCGAAGCCAACCTTATCTATGCAGAGGCTACGGCACGACTAAATGGTGGAACAACAACTGCCGACGGCACGGCAGCCATCAACGCACTGCGTTCTCGTGCCCATGCTATAACAAAGGTAGGGTATACCCTTAAGGATATATGCGATGAATGGAGTCGCGAGTTTTACTTCGAAGGATTGCGCAGACCTACCCTCATTCGCTTCGGATACTTTGGGGGAAACAACAATTATAACTGGAGCTATAAAGGCGGAGCCAAGAATGGTCGCAATTTCCCGGCAACGAAAAATGTCTTTGCAATACCAGCCGATCAGGTGAAAGGCGAACTCGTTCAGAACCCCGGATACTAAAAATCTTTGACATGTATCACTACTGCGAAAGAACGGGTTTAACCACCCGTTCTTTCAAACACAATCAATAAAGAAACAATATGAAGAATTTCATAAAATCAGCATTGCTGCTGGCTTGCGGTACAGTTGTTTTTACGGCTTGCAGTGATGACATGGAACATAACCCTACCATTCAGCATCCTGACACCTTTGTACTGAATACCCCAGCCTATGCAACGTCGCTGGTTGACCTTGCAACGTCAACCAGTGTGCCTTTCACCTGGTCTCAACCAGCTTACGGTTTCCCGGCCGTTGCAACCTATCAGGTGCAGATTTCTGCTAACAACACATGGACAAAAGACATTCAAGACGGCGAGGTTGATGCACACAAAAATCAGTTGGCGATTATAAAACCTTCAGTCAGGAGTATACAACAACCAAGGCCGAGCTGTTATCAGCCGACATTGCCACCGCACTCGAACAAATTACCCACTATGCTCCAAACACCGTTCCTGCAACACAAAAGGTGTATGTGCGCGTGCGAGCAGCTTTTGCAGGCGATACCATCTTCTCAAATACTATCACCGTCAATGTTGCTCCTTACTATGTTGAGCTTAAAGATGCGGCTCCTGCCGAGTGGTATCTGATAGGAAGCTGCATCGGTAACGGTACCTGGAACAACAACGGAGCCGCAAATGTAGGCAGTTCTATGATGCCATTGTATATGATTGACGGACAGGAATACGATCGTAAAACAGGTACTGGAAAGATTTCCTATACTGATTACTTCCCTGCAAACGGCCAGTTCAAGCTGGTTAAGAACCCTGGTTCATGGGATAAACAAATTGATTACGACAAGTTTACCAATGTAAGCGGAAACAGCAGATATGACAAGAGCAGCGACGGTAACCTTATTATCAAGACCGCCGGTTATTATACCGTCACTGTTGACACAAAGACTGAAACCGCTTCCATAGAGCCATACACCGGAACTCCCACGCAGCACGCAGCTGTTTTTCCTGGCTGGCGACTACAATTCATGGAACGTAACGTCGGCTGGTATGAGCCCTGTTTCAACCTTTACAGGTGCTGAAAACCACAACTGGACGACAACAGTTACTTTCAATGCTGACGGCGAGTTTAAATTCTCTGACGGTACAGTTTATTGGGGAGGCTCTGACTTCCCATACGGAACGGCCAGCACTATCGGCGGGAAAAACAAGTATAGTGCAGGAACATATACTGTTTTCTTCAACGATATTACCGGTCAGTTCTACTTTATTGCAGCTGATAATTAATCATTAAGCAAACTACGGAGACACGATTATCCTGTTTCGTGTCTCCTCCTAAAAACAAAAAGCAATGAAAAAGCATATTATTCATCGGCCCTTGCGCTGGCCTTTGCCAGCTGTAGCAACACCTACGAAGAGTGGGCAGCACCTCAAGGCAACGAACAAGAGGCAGCAAAGACCGTCAATATGACCCTTGCTGAGGCCCCTGCCATCAATTTTGCCACACTCAATACCGACTCAGTGCAGCTCTTTGCTCCTACAATGAAGGTTGAAGACCCTGCTACAAACGTCTACACCGTTACACTTTTCAATGCCGACAAGAGCAAAAGCAAGCAAATTAAAGCCTATGCCGATGGTAAGGTTAAGGCGTCAGAGCTCGAGGAAGCCTTTCATCGATTTATGGGGACGCCGTCCACAACAACGCGATGTAGCATTGCATGTCGAAGCCTTTACCACAGTAAATGGCATGAGCATCAGGAACGAAGGCAACACAACAGCCAAGATAACCCCTGACTCTCCTGTCCTTGAGGACCACTATTATTATATGGGAACGAATAACGCTTGGTCAAAAACCGACAAATCGTTTGAGCTTCAGAAACGGTGGCGGTGACATATGATGACGACCCCGTTATCAGCGTATCATCCTCCTCTGCCAGAGAATGCAGACAGATACGATGGCAGCAGAAAACGCTTCAAAATTATACCACAATCAGCTTACGACAGAGGCACAGCCACTGTCTTCGATGGCAATATCATTGGTGTTGCTGCAAACGGAGCTGAGGGCATGAGCGGTTCTTTCGTGGTTGGAAAGAACGATGAGGTCGCAAATGCCTTCAAAATTAACCAGACGGCTCATCCGGGAAAGTATTATAAAATTGAGCTTAACCTGCTCGAAAAAACCTATAATATCACCGCAATGAACGACCCGGAGCTTTTCCTTACCGGCAGTAACTACGGCTGGGGAGGCACATGGGTTCCTCTGGTTCCTGTACACAGCACCACCGATACTTTCTGGAAGATTATTTATCTCCATGCTAACGAAGAGATAAAATTTGCACCACAGGCAGGCTGGAGCAACGATTTCGGTTCGCAGGCAACCATTAACGACCGAGGCCGGTGCAGGCATAACCGACAACGGCGGCAATATTAAGGTTAGCAAATGCTGGCTGGTATCTGCTCGTAGTTGTGAACGGTTCGGCACGCAAGGTAAGCTTTCTCCGGCCTGAAGTATATCTGATGGGGTCAACGGCACCGGTGAATAACTGGACTATTGACAGCCATAACGCCTTCACTGTACCCGCTACTGATAACGGCGAATTTGTGTCACCGGCCATCGCTGCCAACGGAGAGCTTCGCATGTGCGTCAATTTAGAGTGGATACGATTGGTGGAAAACCGAGTTCATGGTAACCACCGGGCGGCAAGTTGAGCTATCGTGGAAAGGGCGGCGATCAGGCACGTGTCAACGTGCATACCGGCCAGAAGGTGCACATCAACTTCACCAATGGCACGGGCAGCTATCAGTAAACATTAAATATTTTCCCGATAAACAAAAGAGGCGGCCCCCGTCAGAGGGTCGCCTCTTTTGTCTCACCGCTTTGAAAAACTTACCCAACCTCACAATATAAAACCTTTCATGATATGAAAAAAATCGTAAAAACACTTCTTCTTGCCCTCGCCATGCCTCTTGCTGCACAGGCACAAGGATGGCCCTCAAGCTATGACGGGGTTATGCTCCAGGCCTTTTACTGGGACAGTTTTAAGGATACTCGCTGGACAAAACTGCAAAAACAGGCAGCCGATTTTAACGGTTACTTCTCGCTTGTATGGCTACCACAGAGTGGGAAAACGAACAGCAGCCTCTCCATGGGCTACGATCCCTACTACTTCTTTTAACCAGAATTCGAGCTTTCGGTACGGCTGAAGAGCTGCGCTCGCTCATCAAAACCTTCCACACAAACAACATAGGAGCCATTGCCGACGTGGTGATAAACCACCACCAAACCAATGGTTGGTGGAACTTCCCACGTGAGACATACGGAACTGAAACGTACCAGTTGCAGACTACCGACATCGTTGCCAACGACGACGCACACAATGCAGGCTACACCACGGCAGCGCAGGCACAGCGCGACGGCATCACGCTGAGCCGCAACAACGATGAGGGAGACGACTTCTCGGGCATGCGCGACCTCGACCATAAAAGCGCCAACGTACAACGAATAGTTAAGACTTACGAGCACTTTCTGGTGAACGACCTCGGTTATATCGGCTTTCCGTTACGATATGGTCAAGGGTTTTCAACGGCTCGCATGTAGGGCGATTACAACGACGCTGTCGGCATAAACTTCTCGGTAGGTGAATGTTGGGACAACTCCAATACTATCATCAACTGGATCAATACTACCGGCAAGCGCAGTGCTGCCTTCGATTTTCAGTTCAAATATGTGGTAAATAACGCGGCAAACAGTGGCAACTGGTCAAAGCTCGGACAGGCTAATCCTTTCGGTGATATGCCGCTAATCAATAACAATACTTACCGCCGCTATGCCGTTACCTTCTTGGAAAACCACGACACAGAGCTGAGACCTGACGGTTCGAGCAACGGTTCGCTCACGCGTGACACTCTTGCAGCCAACGCTTATATGCTGGCAATGCCAGGTACTCCCTGTGTTTTCTACAAGCATTATAAAGGCTTATCCTGACCAAATTAAGGCTATGATTGATGTCCGCAAGGCCGCAGGTGTCAATAATATCAGTAACTATACTCCTTATCGCAGTGCTACATCCTACTATGGCTGCATTGTCAACGGAACGAAAGCAAACCTGCTTGTACTTGTAGGAAGCGGCTACGGCGAACCTGCCAGCAACCGTTTTATCAAGGTATTAAGTGGTCATCACTATGCCTATTACCTGTCGCCTTCGGCCGAAACGGCTTTCATCGACAAGCCTTCAGGCAGCTATACACAGAGTTTCAGCACCACGTTAACAGCCGTAACCGCCACAGCGGGCGCACGTCTGGTGTATACACTCGACGGGGCTACACCCACGGCATCGAGCCAACAGGCAGCAAGCGGTACGCGCATAGCCATCAACCGCGTTGAAGGCAGCACGGTAACGCTGAAAGCAGGCCTGCTTATCGGAGGCCATGTATCAAATATTGTAACCCGGACATACTCCTTTCCTGCCCCGGAACAGGTAAGTTTCCAGACTCCTCCTGCAGGCTATACCTGGAACGCCTACTTTATAGCGCCTGCCTCCTGGGACGCAGATACCAGCGTATATGCGTGGGTATGGACACCCACAACATCAAATTACTCACCCGACGACAATGCCACGTGGCCGAGGGCGATAACAAGCATGTTTATTGCATAGGACGGGCAAAGGGAGGCCAGTACATCTGGCAGTGGTGCTATTATGGCACAAAAACGTCAGCCCCGAAGTTCATTATCTTCAACAACGGGCAAAGCGGAATTGGTACAAACCAGACACAAGATATGACCTTTACCAACGGAGGCTGGTACAATATAACCACAACGGCTGCCAATGCTGCATTAGGTATCGGCCACGTTACCGTGCCGTCGGCCCGTGATGCCGGTGCCTGCTACTACACTCTCGACGGCTCACGTATCAGCAAGCCTGTGCAAAAGGGTATCTATATCCATAAGGGACGCAAGGTTGTTGTGCGTTAATCCCGCGGCTTTACGCTAAAAAAGCGGTGGCTTCCTGCAATAAGGAATCCACCGTTTTTGTGTATCGTTACAACCGTTTTACGACAACGATACCTTGTTTTCATTATAAGGTTCATTGTTCGGCGGCCGTCAGCAACGCTGTCGACGGTCGTCACACCCATCGTTCGACGGTCGCCGTACGCGCTGCTGACGGCCGTCGAACAACGAACATAACGCTGTAAAAACAAATGCCTTAACGCAATTATCCGTTTGCCTTTACATCGTCATAAGCTGACGATTTGGCAAATTTAGCCACGACAAACGAGCACACTGCACGAATTTTCTTATGATTTTCCCGGGCATAATCGGCTGCATAATTGAGCAGTTCCGAGGCTACGCCACGACCGCCGAAAAGCAGGGTCGACCACCGTGTGTTCAATAGCCATCTGTTCGTCATTATCCCACGTATAAGACATATAGCCCATGCGTTCCTGTCCGTCAAAGGCTTCGAAGAGGCCTTCGCTACCTTGTTCTGTTCCTTTTATTTCCATCATTCTATGGTATAACAAAAAGCCTGCCAAGGCGTTATTCAGGAGACAGGAGTTAAGGAGTTAGGAGGAGTTAAGACAAATGCCTGTTAGTTCTTAATGTAGATTCTGGATAAGGACAAAGTGTTGTCTTAACTCCTCCTAACTCCTTAACTCCCGTCTCCTTAGTAATGTCTTAACTCCCTAACTCCTTTTAACTCCTTAACTCCTAAATAATTCCTTCTTAACTCCTGAAAACTTCCGCAACTCTCCTCCCTCGGAGGGGTTGGGGGAGGCTCAAAGTGCCCCCGAATCACCGTCTTGATTATGGATACTACGACTGATAACCTTTTTCTTACCTGAGAAAAAGTTCCAGCTGAGATTGAGAGCAACCGTTGAACGGTTGTCGTTTATCCAAGTATTACTTGTTTTGTTCATCACAGGGTTGTCAACCGTCTTATTGGAATAGCACGCCTTTGTGAACAGCCACAGGCACGTTACGCCTGCATGCCACGGCCCTTTCTGCCAGAACACCGAGAGGTGCTGCTTGTTTTCGTCGCTCGTCAGAACCATGCCCGTGAGACGTTTTGAGGGTATGACGCCCTGAAAACCGGCGCCCCAGCAACCCTTTTCTGAAGTTGATGTTATAACGAAGAGGCGTATACCAGAACGTGCGGTTGCCGATAAGGCGACTGCGGATGTGGGTAAAATAGGCACATGTCCACAGGTCAGCGGTGAGCAAATCGCTTTTGAAAGGCTTCAACTGTAACAGTCCGGTAACGCCTCCCTCCCACTGACAGACGGCGTTTTTCGTATGACGACACTATCGTTCGCTGCCCATTCACCGTCTTCCACTGATAGTAAGCATTCTGAGGCTTGTCAGTATAAACGGCACTTGCCTGCACACGGAAACTCACCCATGAGGCTTCGTGGCTGAACGTTACTAAGGCATTGTATTCGCCACCCGTCTTAAGCCATGGGTTTCCCTGACGGATAAGCCCGGGGATAATAACCGACGAACTGTTGCTCAATTGGGCTACAGGCGGCACATTAAGGCCGAAACCGAAATGAAATTTAAGCTGACTGTGCTTGAAATTACGGGCTGCAAGCAGCTTCGGCGTGACGTAAAACTTATGGAAGCGCGTGTCACTGTTCGAGGTTTCCACATAGTTTGCCGTCGCCCCTACCTTCCACGACCAGCGGCCCATGGCCCACGCGTAGTCGCCATATACGTTGTGGAGCTGGTACGACGAGGCGTAATCGTAAGGCTGATAGCCCGACAGGACGTTGCTAATCGTATAGTCTGATTGCGACCATCGGCCCGTATAACCTATGTTCAGCATGCTTTTTGGCCACGCTTTCTGATAATCGACCTCTCCGATAACCGAATATTTGCGATTTCGAGAAGTCATATCGTCGTCAACCAAAACACTGTCATTGAAAGCCGTTTTCTGCACAGTGGCATTGCGCTGACGGTTGTTATACCACGTGCCCACGACGTCGGCAGTAAGCGTCTGCCTATGGGCGAACTGCTTTTCCAGATAGAGATTGAGCGAGGGCCCGAAAGTTTTGGTCCATTCATTCTGCGTTCCGTGCCCGTCATGCCATGCGGGATTGCCCGTGGCACGATGGTTTGCGTGCCCCGTGAGAAAATATAGGCCCAGGAAGGTGCAAGCACAGCCTGAAAGGTAATATCGTCAGGGCGCGAGAATGTGTATTTAAGACGGAAGTTGTTGTTGGTATATCCGAAGTGGTCCCTGCCCTGATAATGATAATCGGCCAGCGTACCGTCAGGGTGTGTAAAGCGGTAATGCTGCTCGTAATAGCGGCTGCGATAGTTTCTTATATTGTTAGCGTAGTCGAAAGATAGCTGATGATGCCCCCAGTTATAGCGCGCATAGGTACGGTTGTCGCCCATAACGGTGTTGACAGCGTTCCATACATCCACACCCACGGCATAGCCGCGGTCGAGCGGACGCGTAATAACGTTGAGCACAATATCGGCTCCGGCATAGCGCGATGGCGGCTCGGTGTAATACAATACATTCTTAATCTTGTCGGCCGGCACAAGTTTAAGGTCATTGTCTGTGGCCTCAACACCATTCAACAACACCTTCATGCGCTTGCCCATGAGGTTGGAAACCTGGTGCGTTACGGGGTCGACGAGGATACCGGGCAATGTAGCCAGCAGGTCGTGCGACTGTCGGGCATGGCGAATTTGCTCGGCACTGAACGTATAAACCGAGTGATCGACATAGTCGGTCTTGCGGTTTCCCGCAACAGTTACGCCTTTCAGCGTATAGCTGTCGGGCGTCATGTGCAGGTCGCCCACACGTCGGGTGCTGACCATTACGGCAAGCGTCTTGAACCCCACATACGTAGCACGCAGCAGAACACGCGGTGCGCGGCAGGGAATAACTACGTCTCCGGCCTCGTTACTCACCCCACCGGTGATGAAAGATGAATCGGAAGGGTTGAGCAGTGCAACGTTAACGAACGCCATCGGGTGCCCGCGGTGGTCAACAATGCGGGCAATAAGTTTCTGCGTTTCTTTCTGCACGCACTCTACTGTAATCAGACTGTCGGTGACAGTCATGGCTATAGGATAGAAGCCTATGGCCTGACGTATGGCCTCCGGCACCGTCCGGGCACTGACATGGCACGTAACAGTGAAGTCTTCAAGCTCGTTGTAGATAAAGCTTATGCGCTGATGGGAAGAGACTTTGTCAAGGTCAACCAGCACGTCGGACATAGAACGGTGATCGTAATTGCGCGTAACCTGCTGGGCACTACTGCAGAACGGCAACATCAACAGGAAGGAAAGGAAAAGGTATCGTTTCATATCTGCGTCTCCTTACTATTCTACAATAAGGGTGTCCCCATCCAGTGTTACCCTGAATTGCTTAAAGCGGTTCAGCTCATCCAGCACTTTTTGCAACGGCATAGTGCTGCTCCAGGTATAATAAATGCGCAGTGAGCGGGCGTCATTATTCCTGAACTTTACCTGCACACCATAGGAAACGGCCATTTCTGCCAGCATCTGTTCGAGCTGAATATTCTCAAACGTTCGAACCCCTGCAGGCTTTGGCACAGGTGCTGTTGCCGTATCGCGACGGACAACTTTGCCGATTGGCTGCCTTTCCGTGTGATAGGTATTACGCGGAGCAAGTGGGGAAACAGGCCTTGAAGGCCAGAAAATAGCAGCCAGCGCGATGCCCGATATAATCAACAGCGCAGCAACGGCCGCCACGGCCTTACGCCAACGGCCCGACAAACGGGCATCGGCATGGGCCTTGCTGAAGCGTTTCCCGAGCATCGTTTACATCTGGACGGGCGTCGTGATGGGCGAAAGCAGCACGGGCTTCCACCATAGTGTCATAGAGTTTACGCGTTTCAGGTCGCGAGAAGCATCTCAACGTCGGCCTCTGAAAAGCTTTCGGGATGGTCGATAAAGTCTAAAAGCTGGTTGAAATTATCCATCTTGTTCAGGGGTTAAAATGTTGTTTCAGTTTCTGTATGCCTTGCGACAAGTGCTTGTAAACCGCCACCTCGCTGATATTCAGCGCAGCAGCAATCTCCCTATACTTCATTTGCCGGACAAAACGCAGCCTCATCACCTGCAATGTCTGTGGTGTAAGCTGGCTCTCCATAAAGCTAAACACCTCATCAATATGGGCTATTTCAACATCGACGGGGACGACGGAGGGTTGTGCTTCCAGCAATAACAGTCGGGCTGCACGCTCCTTTACCGAACGATGATTGAGCATATTGAGACAGCGGTTGCGCACACAGAGCAGGAGAAAACGGGATGTGCTGTCAGTATCGGCATCATGCACGGAAGGCCGTAACGCCAGACGACCGTCAAGCAAATCGGCAAAAACGTCACTCACCACGTCATGCGCTTCGTCAGCATTGCGCAGCAAGGCAATGGCCACACGATACATGGACGGATAGTGTGCACGGAAAAGACGCTCGATGTTAGTCAATTTTTGCATACTGTTTTCCTGTAATACAGCAAACCATACGATTTCCTAACCCCTGGATTCAGGAAAAATTTGATAGAATTGTGAAGACAACCGATAAAGAAAATGAGCGAACAAACGGGATAAGTATGAAAAAAACACAAACTGCAACAAGTATACAAGCGACGTAAAACGGAGAAACGTTGTACACTCTGTGCAGTTTGTGGCAGCCAGCCAGCCCGTGTCCGAATAGTGACTACGGGCCGCTACTCTTATCATTGTCCGCCGGAAGCAGAACTATCAGCTATTATTTGCGGACCCTCGCACGCGCTCGCCTTTCTTTAATCCGCTCTTAATCTGAATATCAATACCATCACTCAGACCGGTGACTACCTTGCGCTTCTCATACGTTTTCGTGTCGCCCGATGTCTTTACAACATATACAAAGGTGCTGTTACCCTCAAAGACAATGGCACTTTCGGGCACAGTCATCACCTGGTTAGCCTGCGCAAGCATAATTTCGGCGTTGGCACTGTAACCTGATCGTATCTTATGAGTGCCGCCAACATGTACCGCAGCCTTGATTTCAAACTGGTTAGCACCATTGTTTTCAACCGCTTTCGGTGAGATATACTCCAACGAAGCCTCGAGCTTATCGTTCTGTAAAGCACCGATTGTAATCTTCATGGGCATGCCAGTAACCAGTTAGCCCTACATCGGTTTCGTCAACATTGCCACGAAATATAAGGTCGTTCATGTTGGCAACGGTGGCTATTGTGGTACCGTCGTTGAAAGTATTCGACAGGATTACCGTGTTACCCACCTTTTACAGGCACGTCTAAAAATAAGACCGCTGATGGTTGAACGTATCATCGTTGAGCTTGTACTGGCATTCTCTGCAGCCACACCGTCGCGCACCACTTCTAAGTTATTATTGGCCGAACGCACCTCTTCCTGCGCCTGCTGATAGGCTTTGGCGTTTCTGGTCGTACTCGTTAGCAGCAACCAATCCTTTGTCAAAGAGCGTCTTTAAACGCTGGTAATCAATGCGTGCCTGACGCAGATTGATATTAGCCAAGCGCACACGAGCCTGGGCTGCACTAAGCTGGCTTTCATCAGGAATGACCTTTAATGCGGGCTATTACTTCGCCCGCCGTTACCATTTGACCAGCCTGTTTGTAAATCTCTGCGATGATACCTGAGATTTGTGGCTTCACACTGATTTCGTTTCGAGGCTCAATTTTGCCCGTAACAACTGTGGTTTTACGAATGTCTTTCACCGTAGGCAGGAACTCTTCATAACTAACAGGCTGGGGTCTTGACTTGATCCAGAGAAACACAAATGTACCAATGAAGACAAGTAACACAAGTGCAACTACGAAAAATTTAAAATAACGCTTCATTATCTGTATGCTTTTTAATATGTCTTGATTGAATAATTGATTCACATGCCTTCTGTAAAATGTATTACTCGTCGCGCATGGCATCAACGGGTTTAATGCTCATTGCGCGGGCTGCAGGTGCCAGACCTGCCAGTATGCCAAGCAAACTCAATAACAAAAGTGAGCCAACAGCTAACCAGAAACGAACTTGAAAGTGGGCCGACACAATGCCATCGGTAGTGTTTCCAAGCTCTATCATCTGCAAAATAAGCACGCTGACAAGGATGCCACTCATGCCAGCTACCGTTGTTAACACCACACTCTCGGACAGAATCTGTGATAGAATGACGCGCGGTGTGGCACCAATGGCCCGGCGTATGCCTATCTCCGTAGTGCGTTCACGTACGGTAATCATCATAATATTTGAAACACCAATAGCCCCTGCCAGCAATGTTCCGATACCTACAAGCCATATCAGGAAATTAACACCACTGAAAAGACTGTCGAGCATGGAAAACATGACCTCAGTATTTACCAACGTAATGGCCTTCTCATCGGTAGGGTCGATATTGTGTGCCTGCCCTATTACCTCACGTACACGCTTGATAACAGAAGAAATACGGGAGCCGTCACGTACCGTCATACAAATATAGGAGATACTGTCACCCATGTTATAATTGTTCTGCATAACAGTAATGGGAACTAATTACCGACTCTTCCGATCGTCCCCCTGCACTGATTGAACCATCCGAATAATCGACACCAATGACCTGATAGAAGTGTTTGTCGATCTCTACACGCTTGCCACATGGATTGCCGCCACTGGGAAACAGTGTCTTATACACTCTTTTTCCAATTACACAAACCTTACGATCCTGTGCAATATCCATCTCATTGATATACCTTCCATAATATAAACGGGGTGGCTCAATGCGGGCATAGTCGGGGACCTGCCCCTTGAAGGAGGCGGCCATTTTCTTGTCATTAAAAATAATATTGCCAGTATTGCGCATTAACGCTGGGCAAACAAAATCGAGTTGAGGAACTTGGGCCTTGAGTCTGTCGACGTCACGATAGCTCATACACCACGTACGGCCTTTACGGAAACCATGATAAGGCTTGGTTGTTGCTTGTGGAAAGACGATACCACTGTTCGTAGCAAAGCCTTGAAAATTACTGGAAAGCATCTCCTTCAGCCCCTGCCCGCCGCCAATTAGCGTCACCAACATGAAGATTCCCCAAAAACACCAAAGCCCGTCAGGAAACTACGGCCTTTGTTACGTGTAATCGTATCAAATATTTCACGATAAGTATCAATATCAATTCTCATTCTGATCTCAGAGCTTCTATGGGTCGAGTATGAGCTGCACGGCGCGCAGGGATAAGCCCTGCCATCGTACCGGCAACAATCATCAGCAATGTAGCCTCAACACATGTGTCGATACCAACAGTAGGATTAAGGAAAGTGGTAATCTTTTGAACGCCTATATCCATTGACTTTTGGCCAATGGTCATATCCATATACTGGTTAGCGGCAATGCCTAACAGCATGCCAATATATCCGAAAAAAGTGGTAATGATAATACTTTCAACAATGACAAGCTTCAGAATACTCCACGGCTTAGCTCCGATAGCCTTGCGAACACCAAACTCTCGCGTACGTTCGCGGACTGAAATCAACATGATATTGCTCACTCCTACAACACCACTCAGCAGGGTAAAAATGCCTACGATCCATAAAGAAGTACGTATCATGGCGACCCCCTGGGTCATTTGCATATTCGATGTAAACCTGTTCCATATCCAAATAGCATCTTCATCATCAGGAGCCGCATCATGGTTACGGTTAATACTGGCCTTATACTGCTTTTCAAAAGCCTCATTCTCCTCCTCCGTTTTCAGGCCTTTAAAAGTAAACACTATCTGATCGGCCTTATCACCGCGCCCATACATTGTACGAAGAGTATTAAAAGGGGCATACGCTGGTTCTGACATGGAGCTTTCATCATCCTTGCTGATACCGACAACACGGAAAGAAAAGTTACCTACTTTCACGTTCATACCTATAAGTGTACGATAGTCTCGCGGATACAATTCTCTGGCCTGGCTCTGTGTTAACACAATAACCCTTCGGCGTTGAGCATTATCAATATCGTTGATAAAACGGCCATCGATTACCTCTACCTTATTAATGGCGGCGTCACAAGGATATACGCCATTCAACGTAACACTGATATAGTTGGATCCGTTGGCAATATTTACACCATTTTGAAACAATTCTGCCCCAACCGTATCAACGTTTTCACGGAAACGATGTTTCGATGTTGCCATATCCCTATCGTTAAGTGTAACGGACCGTCCCTCCTTTAATCCGTTGTATGCTTTTGAAGTTGTTCCGCCTCCAACCATCATTGAGTTGCTCAAAAAGCCATGCATGTTATGTGTTTGTGCATTAATCAATCCATTTCCTGCACCCAAAAGAAAGATAAGCATGAAGATTCCCCATGCCACTGCAAAAGCCCGGTGAGGGCGGTATCGAGCTTATTTCGCCGTTTGACGTTGCCCACAATTCTAAAAACAAATCACGCATGTTTTTCTCCCGATTTTCATCGTTTATTTCATTACTCCATTGATACCAAAACGGACGGGCTGTGTGGTCAAGGTTCTCCTCTATCTTGCCAATGACACCGTCTTTGATATGGATAATCTTGTTGGTTTCGTTGGCAACCCCACTCTCATGCGTCACAACGACAATGGTTTTATGCTCTTCTTCATTAAGCTTTTTAAGCAATTCCATCACCTCTACACTCGTTTTCGAATCGAGAGCACCCGTAGGTTCGTCGGCAAATATGATTCTTAGGGGTTGGTAATTAACGCCCTTGCAATAGCCACACGCTGCTTCTGTCCACCCGACATTTCATTGGGATAATGCTCTGCCCACGGCAGAAGGTCGAGCCGATCTAAATAGTCGAGTGCCATCTGGTGACGCTTTTTACGGCCAACTCCCTGGTAAAAGAGGGGCAATTCTACGTTTTCAACGGCTGTTTTAAAACCAATAAGATTAAAACTTTGAAAAATAAAACCGATCATGTGATTACGATATTCGGCAGCCCTGGTTTCGCTAAGGTTCTTAATTAACGTCCCTCCGAGTGTATATTCACCGCTATCATAGTTATCGAGAATGCCTAATATATTTAATAATGTCGACTTACCCGAGCCCGAAGCACCCATGATTGATACAAACTCGCCTTCGGCAATATCGAGGTTAATGCCTTTCAACACGTGCAAAGGCTGTGCTCCAAAGTAAGTTTTATTGATGTCTTGTAAATGAATCATCATCTTATTACAGGTCTTTATTTGGTAAATAGACGTTGAAGACAGGCCGGAAAGTTGCAGCGATTACGATGCGATCTTACTTCAAACAGGAGTAAAAGGATAAATGATAACGAACTTTTTATCAAAACCTCTTCTAAACTATTCTGTGAGACAATTCTTCCTCATCATCAACTGTTTTAAAGGCTCACGCAAACCTTCTAACGTGGTTTTAAGCTTTTCAATCTCCACAGTTCCAAGCACAACATCGCCATCAGGGTCGATAAGATACATCGTTGGTATCAGTGATATGATAATCTCTGTCTATCTTTCGTTTTCCTTCTTCCACTTCTTTTAGCTCGCTATATTGCAGCCAATCCATACTGTTTTGCTGATACATCTTTCCCAAAGCTTCACGCTTTGTGTCAAAAGAAATGCCCGACAAACTGTACACCTTTATGGACCAAACGTATCATAAAGGGCTTTCATTTTTGGAATATCCTTTCGGCAATCAGGGCACCATGATGCCCAGAAAATCGAGCACAACATACTGTCCGCGCAGGCTTTTCAACGAAACTTTTTGTCCATTATCATCCTGATTAATAACAAAATCAGGGAGCCTCTGTGCCTGTTTCTTTTAAAAAGATCACGAGCATATAGACTGTCAGCATCCTCGGCCATCAGACTCGGTGCTGCTACAAAAACTGCAAGTAAAAATAAAAAGTATCTTTTCATTATTTTCTGTAATATTTTAGAAAGCATTAAATATCTGAGTTATATTTTTTTCTACCAATCAACGTCTGGTCACAATAGTCAACAACCGCCGGTCGATGGGTGATAAATATCACTGTTCGTGTCGTGAAGCAAGGATATTCTTCAATAGCTGCTGCTCGGTATCAGGGTCAAGGGCCGATGTTGCCTCGTCAAAAGCATAATTCCACGATTACGAAGCAAATGCCCGTGCAATGGCAATGCGTTGTAGCTTGCCCTTCAGACAACCCACCTCCTGTTTCAGAACAATACGTGTTAAGGCCGTCAGGTAACTGTAAAAACGAAACTCTGCACAACTTTGTTTCAAGGCTTCTTCCATCTCCTCATCGGTAGCATCGAGCTTCCCTAAGCGCAAATTGTCACGTATTGTACCACTCATAAGGGTATTACCCTGCGGCACATAAACAAAATTACAACGTAACCGGGGGCAGCATTTTACTGTCTTTATCGTTATAAATAAACACACTGTCCCTGTGTCGGACGCAAAAAGAGCCAGCATTAAACGGACAGAGTTGTCTTGCCTGCTCCCGTTTCTCCAAGTACTGCCGTACATGAACCTGGCTTAAAATCAAAAGTAAGATCTTTGATTACATACCCGTCGGCAGCATCATAAGCATAGCTTAAATGCTCAAAACGCACACCACAGGGTAACGAAACATACACGGTGATCCACTTTCTTCCAATGGGATTCTCTTCCAATTCCATTAAACGCTCGGCCGCTGTAAACACAGAGACAAAAGGCAGGAACCAGTTTTGTCAGGTTTCCTTGCTGGGCCTTGTATACGGGCTACCAGCTGAAGAAACGCCGTCATACCACCAAAAGTCAGCGTGTGAGAGCCATTCGTACTGCTGCCCACAGAAAAGCGACGAGATAACCCAAGGCAAAACCAAGATTCAATATTAAATTGCTGAACACCGAAAAAGATCGTACGCTTTACCACTTTATGGCGTAACTGGCTCTGGCGTATGCTCCAAACGGTCAACCATTGGCCCCTCACCCTCCATGGGTTTTTTTATAAGCATCCGGTTCTGGATGGTTTCCTGAAGCACACTTTGCACCTCCGAATCCTGCGAACGAACCTCACGTGTAAGCCGGCGCATTTTGGCTGACATAAATCTTGCTTACTGCAACAAAAACAGGGAATAATAGCCCTACTGTTATCAGAGCCAAACTCTGTCCATTGAGAAACAAATAGCAAAAGGCACCGATGAACATAGCCAATACCGACAATGTATTAGGGATTGTTTCGGTGAGGAAACTGACCACGTTATTCACGTCAAACTCTAACCGATTAAGAACGTCGCCAGAATGACGCATCTCCTTTCCCTGCCATTCCGAACGCAAAATACGGTCAAGCATATACTGCTGCATGTGGTTTTGTGCCCTGATTCCTAAAATATTCCTCAACCAGACACTTGCAATATTCAGTGCGTAATCGCAAATAATAAACAGGCCCATTAAGGCAACGGCCCAATAAATAGAACCCTTTACCACTCCCGACGCTACATCAATAGCGCGCTGAACAGCCCAAACCTGTGCCAGAGAAACGCCTACCGAACCAAAACCTATGCTGGCATTGAGTACAGCCTGCAGCTGATTGCCCTTCCATGCCTGCCATAACCATTTTAAAATAGTTTTGGTATCATATTTCGATTGGGGAACATTCAATAGATTTCTAAGCTTCATCCGCTATCACTCCCTTTTGTCAGTCATTATTATTCATACTTTGTCGAATTGTCCATTACCGTTGATCGGCACCCCACATCAGCTTATCTCGCAGTGTAGAAAAATAACGAGTGGCACGCTGTTTTACGATTTTCACTTTGTGAGGAGCCTTATGAACAAATATCTTTGTTCCCTCTTGCATGCGCTCCGAGCGCCCGTCAACGGCAACGAGATAGTTATGATTACGACTCTCTACCTCGAGTTCTATCACTACATTGTCAGTAACGACAACCGGACGCATATTTAAACTATGGGGCGCCACGGGCGTAATACACAGGTTATTGGCCGAAGGCACTATGATAGGACCTCCATTTGACAAGCTGTATGCAGTGCTGCCCGTTGCCGTCGACACAATAAGCCCGTCGGCCTGATAGGTTACAAGGTAATCACCATCAACACAACACCGGATGGTTATCATCGAAGCATTGTCGCGTTTCAGCAATGCAATATCATTCAATGCATACGGACTTCCCTCTAAAAACTCACCATCAGTTTCTATCATAATGACCGAATGCTCCTCTATTTTATATTGTCCCGTATAAATTTCCTGCAATGCAGTGTCTATCTCATCGGGCAAAACGTCAGCCAGAAAGCCCAGACGTCCCATATTAATACCCAAAACCGGTATCTCCTTTGCCCCCACTCTGTTGGCAGCTCTCAGCATCGTGCCGTCACCACCCAGCGATATAACAAAGTCGGCATCAGAAATAATCGTTATCAAAAACGCCACTGCACCACGTATCAAGCTGTAACACCTTTGACAGAAAATCATAATAAGGCCGGTCAATATAAACCTCTGCATCATGAGTTTTCAGAAAATTAAGAACCCGCTGCACGGCAAAACTTTTATCTGAATGAAACTCATTGCCAAAGAGTGCAAATCGTAAACGCTTCTGTAACATATTTGTTTCCTTTATCCATCTTTATCCTAACAAAATAGCCATTAATGGACAACTTCTTCGTATATTTGCAATGAAATAGTGATTACAAAAATACGATAATTTAATTGAAAATTACTCATTATTTTTATGGTAAAAGTGTATGAATTTCTCGCCAACGGCTTCGAAGAGATTGAAGCTCTGGCTCCTGTTGACATCCTCCGCAGAGGAGGAATTGATATAAAAACCGTTAGCATTACCGGTTCCCAATATGCTGAATCATCACACGGTATTACGATAAAGGCCGACCTTACCTTCGAAGAGGCAGGCAGTTTTGGCGATGCCGATCTTCTGATGCTGCCGGGAGGTATGCCGGGGGCTGCCAATCTTAAAGAGCATCAAGGGGTAAGAGAGGCCATGTTGCAACAATTTAACAGCGGGAAACTCGTCAGTGCCATTTGTGCTGCACCTATGGTTCTTGGCTCGTTAGGAATTGTAAAGGGCAAGAAAGCCACCTGTTATCCGGGCTTTCAACAATATCTTACTGATGCTACTTATACAGCACGGCTCGTTGAACACGATGGCAACGTAATCACAGGTGAGGGCCCTGCCGCCACCTTTCCATACGCATACCATATTCTCAGCTGCTTCATTGGCGAAGAAAAAACACGCGAAATAGAAAAGGGAATGCGATATTCTCATCTCATGGAACGCTAATTGGCTGTTCTACAACCTTACGAATATCATTATTCCAAATTGTAACATATCATGGATTACGTTATCATTGTGGCAGGTGGTAAGGGTATGCGTATGGGCAGCGAGCTGCCCAAGCAGTTTATTCCCGTCGCAGGGAAGCCTGTTCTCATGCGTACCATAGAGCGGTTTTATCAGTATAGCCATGATTTAAAAATCATTGTCGTGCTACCTCAAAGCCAGCAATCTTTCTGGAGTAACCTTTGCCGGCAATATCATTTCAGCATTCACCATACTATTGTAAATGGTGGTGACACTCGCTTTTGCATCGTCAAAGAACGGACTTTCTGCCATTCCTGCCGATACAAAAGGGCTGGTTGCCATTCACGATGGCGTGCGACCGTTCGTATCTGCCGACGTTATCGGGCGGTGTTTTGATAAGGCACGCAACAGTGGTGCAGCCATTCCTACAATACCTGTCATTGATACGCTCCGGCAAGTTAATATCAAAAACGGCGATACCGTCACCGTAGACCGTTCGCTATTTCGTGCTGTACAAACGCCCCAGGTGTTTGATATTGCCCTTGCTTGCAGGGCATTCAGCCAGTCTTATCGGGATAATTTTACCGATGATGCATCGGTGATAGAGAACCTTGGCGTTAAAATTTCTATGGTAGAAGGCAATCGTGAGAACATCAAATTAACTACTCCTTTCGACTTAAAGATAGCCGAAGTACTGTCTGAAGACTGATAACATGGACATTCTATCTCAGGACATCATGTATCTTTCGGGGGTAGGGTCCCCGACGAAAGGACATACTGAACCAGCAACTCAATATAAAAACCTGGGGCGACCTGCTTGAATATTATCCCTACAAGTATGTCGACCGCAGCAAAATATATCGTATCAACGAACTGTCCGGCGACATTCCCTACGTTCAAATCAAAGGGAAAAGATCCTTAGTTTTGAAGAGTTTTGTCCATGTCTCCGCGCAAAGAAAACGTATCGTTGCGCATTTCAGCGATGGCTTTTGGTGTAGCTGATTTAGTGTGGTTCAACGGCTCGAAAATATATCTATCACGAATATAAGACCGGCGAAGAATATATTGTGTTTGGCAAAGCCCATCGCTGTTCAAAAGACCGCTATCAAATAGCCCATCCCGATATTGAAAAAGCCGCTGACGTGCAGCTCTCCGAGATGGGTATGCAACCCTATTACATCACTACCGAACAAATGAAAAACCGTGGCATCACCTCGCGTGCCATGGAAAAGCTTACAAAAACACTGGTATCGAAAATTCCACAAGGCTCTATTCCCGAAACATTACTGCTGTCGCAGATGAGCCCGTCTGCATCTTATCTCACGCGAAGATGCCTTACGCCGCATCCACTATCCGAAAATCACTCGACGATGTACAGCGTGCACAAGTCCGGTTAAAAGTTTGAGGAACTGTTCTTCGTCCAGCTTAATATTCTGCGCTATGCCACCGAAAACCGACGGAAATACAAAGGCTATGTTTTTTCACGAGTGGGCGATGTCTTCAACCATTTCTACCATAATAATCTGCAGTTTGAGCTTACCGGCGCGCAGAAAAGGGTGGTACACGAAATACGTAACGACATGAAGTCGGGACGTCAAATGAATCGTTTGTTACAGGGCGACGTGGGATCGGGCAAGACGCTCGTCGCTCTGATGGCCATGCTCATAGCTGTTGACAACGGCTTTCAGGCCTGCATCATGGCACCTACCGAAATTCTGGCCGAACAACACCTGGCTACTATCTGCGATTTTTTAACGGGAATGAACCTCCGTATCGAGCTTCTCACGGGCATTGTAAAGGGGAAACGCCGCCAAAGCGTGCTGGAAGGTCTGGCCGACGGCAGCATAAACATTTTGGTTGGCACCCATGCTGTCATTGAGGATACCGTGCAGTTTCAACAATCTCGGCCTCGCTGTCGTTGACGAACAACACCGTTTTGGTGTTGCGCAAAGGGCCAAATTGTGGGCAAAAAACCAACAGCCACCCCACGTGCTTGTGATGACAGCCACACCCATTCCGCGCACATTGGCCATGACATTATACGGCGATCTCGACGTCAGTATTATTGATGAGCTTCCCCCTGGCCGCAAACCCGTCATGACTTTACATAAGTATGACGATAACACGACGAGCCTGTACGAAGGCATACGTCAACAGGTAGGGAGAAGGAAGACAAGTGTATATTGTTTTCCCTCTCATCGAAGAGAATGAAAAAACGACCTTAAAACCTCGAAAAGGGGTGTGAAAGCTTATGCCAGATATTCCCCGGACATGAAAATAGGCAAAGTGCATGGCCGTATGAAACCGAAGGAAAAGGAGGCCGAAATGCAAATGTTTGCACGTGGAGAAACACAGATTCTCGTTGCCACAACGGTGATAGAGGTTGGCGTTAACGTGCCCAACGCATCGGTAATGGTCATACTTGACGCACAACGCTTTGGCTTATCGCAGCTCCATCAGCTCCGCGGACGCGTGGGAAGAGGGCGCAAAACAAGCTACTGCCTGCTGGTAACCCCGCACGCTCTCGCCAAAGAGACGCGCAAACGCATTGATATTATGTGCGACACTAACGACGGATTCCGCATCGCCGAGGCCGATTTGAAACTGCGTGGACCCGGTGATCTGGAGGAACACAGCAAAGCGGCATCGCCTTTCGACCTTAAAAATCGCCAATATTGCACGTGACGGACAACTCGTACAAATGGCGCGCGAAGAAGCACAAAAAATCATAGACGACGACCCGAATGTGCAAAAAGCCGAATACGCTACGTTGTGGAACCGCCTGCACGAGCTTCGTAACACAAATATAAACTGGGCTGCAATAAGCTGAAACAAAGGGTGAAACATTCAATTTTCAACCTGCATATTTTCTTTATTCTGAAAATCTATCATGTTCTGCAGACCGCTATGCGGTATAAAATCACTATCTGTACTAACCTCTCAGGGGTACCTGAAATTCTACGAAATGTAAACATTTTATTGAGCTAAATCAAGTGTGAAAAACGGTATAAAGGGTCGTTCGAAAAACGTTAATTCGTGTCAGTATCAACAACGTTTTTCTGTTAAATAGGCCCATAAAACTGTTAACACAAAAAAACCTATATAGTATATTTTTCTTACCTTTGGGCAGGTCGACTGATATTTAACGAATTGTTGTATTATTCGTCTAACTTTTATTTCTGGACTATCGCTTTATGCCCTACAGTCGATTTGAAACAAAAACGTAACTGTTCATGACCGTAAAATAAGACTTTTAAAAACACTTGCAGCCACGCTGTTAATTGGCCTTGATCGGCAGAACCTGTCTTTTGCACAGGGACCTGCTGGCACGACAGGCTCCCGTTGACCGACGCGCCAAACGCCTCTGACTCTAGTAGAAGTAAAGAAACATTTACCGAACGTGAGAATACGCACACGCCGGCGGCGCAAATATACGGTGACGAGTGGGAATAACCGCTATGCTCACCGCGCTACCGAACTTCCCGACAGCTTTGTAATCAAACCTGCGTCATTTCTGTATGCCCTACGCCAAGTCGCGTGATAACAAGCAACTTTGGAAGCAGATGGGGACGACAGCACAAAGGTTTGGACATTAAAGTATACATTGGAGACACTATCCGTTCAGCCTTTTCGGGCAAGAGTTCGCATTGTGCGCTACGAAGCCGGCGGCTACGGAAACTATATCGTTATCAGGCCATCCCAACGGGCTTGAAACCATTTACGGTCACCTTTCAAAGCAACTGGTTACCGAAAAATCAGGTGGTACGAGCAGGCGAACCCATCGGTTTGGGTGGAAATACAGGCCGCAGCACCGGGTTCGCATCTGCACTTTGAAACGCGCCTTTGTGGTGTAGCGCTGAATCCTGCACTGATTCTTCGATTTTCCGCAATCAGGATGTAACGGGCGATTCCTACGTTTTCTGAAAAGACCGTTACTGAGAACGATTCGCAGCTCGCAACAATTGAACGCGGCAAGGTTAACGGCGGAAGCTATACGCGCGATCAGGTGTATGGCGAGGTAGACACTATAAGGAGAAGGGCCGAAGATGCTGCTATCAAAGAGCGCTGCAAATGCAGCTCGAACGCGTATATTACAAGGTACAGAATGGCGAAACACTGGCTTCTATCGCAAAAGAAAGTGGCGTTTCGGTTGACGCGCTATCTGCCGTTTGAACGGCTTCCGAAAGAACCAGCGTGTACGGGCCGGCATGATTATACGCTACGTATAAGCCGCAACGGTATGCCATACAGCTCTTATAACAGGCTCATCATGAGGCCGGGACACCGGGCACAAAAAATTTGAAGACATAGCAAAAAGATAATAAGTTACTGCCATCGGGTAGTAACCCTATTTGTTACTTTGACATACCGAGGAAATAATTACGCTACATCATGATAAGTGAAAGCACGATACTGCCATGCATCTACGAAATGAGCCATGATACAGCCTAATACGCTGGCTGTTACACCTATGCGTACTATAAAATCATACTTTTTATGTAAAGTTCATTGTTCGACGGCCGCCAGCAGCACTGTTGACGGTTAGTCATATACGATGTTCGACGGCCGCCGTACGCGGGTTGCTGACGGCCGTCGAACAACGACGCGCACACAAACATACAAACATCAGCGCCAATACGTAAACAATAAAGATGTAAAGGGATAAACAAAAGAATGCGACCTATGCCGTCGCCCTCAGACCTGCTTTTTCAGCTGCCTGACAACAAACCATACAGTGCATCATCAACGTTACAGACAGGCCCGTAATGGCGACGCATAACGCTGAAACGTTCGCGAAGTGACGCCCTGTGGTTTTTCTCTGTCATACCTCCATCAAGATAGTTGACTACAACCTCGTCATCACGTTTCTTCAACTTTAAATGATGCCGTTCAGCCTCTTTCATCACGCGGATACACCAGTCGACATCGGCCGAAAAAGCGGTAGTTGAGGTTGTAAGGGATTGTCTTTTTGCCAACGACGTCAGCGCATAAAAAGCCTGATGGCACACCAGCATGCCGTTCTGAACGAGCGCCATGTGAGTTTCGCAGGAGGCTGAAGCCGACGGCTGTCGCAGAAAGCGGCCGTCATCATTCACCATATCTGTGTCGCCGTAAATGACGCCCGGGAAGCGCCTCTCCGTCGCCAATGCTGTGTGCAATATGCTCTAACGTAGCTTTCCGAAGGGAAAGTATCGCCCGCATTCAGAAAAAAACAATATAATCGCCCGTAGCCCTGTCAATGCCCTTTGTTCATGGCGTCGTAAAGCCCTGTCGCGCTCAGAGCATACACAACCTCATGTCCTGTCTCAGCCTCGTCGGAACGCTGCTTGTAGGCTTTGCGCCATTTCGATGCTGCGGTCGCTCGACAAATCCGTCGAGATAAGATGCTCAACATCGGCATACGACTGGTGAAACACGCTGTCGAGTGTACGCTGAAGTTCGTGTTCGGCGTTGAAAGTGCAGGTAACTGATCGTAAATTTTTATCATGTCAGACAGGTTAAAGATGGTAATGTTTAAAAGGCAGAGCCTGATTATAAAACTTCAATATAAGCCATGGCGGCGGCACGCTGCGAGTAAGCCGAATGAACCTTCTGGACGGCCCGTTGGCTCAACGAGGCATAGTCGGCCTCACGCAAAAGCCCAGTGCATGCCCGGCGGCAAGGTCGGCCGAATTGCCAGGTGATGCCACATAGCCGTTGCACTGATGGTCAATCATTTCAGGATACCGCCTACCTGAAAAGCCCACACAGGGCACGCCGCAAGCCATGAGCTTCCATAATGGTGTTGGGCAGATTATCTTCCAGCGACGGCAGAACGAAGACGTCGGCAGGGTTATATACCGACACGATACGGCGTTCGTCGCTGATATATCCCAGCGGATAGCAGGGCAGAGCAGCTGTGAAACTACCTCGTCGGCTTTGCCGCCAGAATGGCAATAACCGTATCGTCCTTCATTTCAGGATGTTCAGGGCTAACCATCTTTATCAATGGCTTCGATGAAAATATTTCATGCCCTTTGCGCTCCTGTGTAACACGTTGCGAGACAAAAGAGAATGATGCGCTTGTCTTCGGGCAACATGCATGTGCAGGCGGGCCTGACGCTTATCCTGCGGACAGAAAAACGCGGGTATCTATCGGGTTCGGAATGCTGTTGACGCTCAGTCCTGTCAGTAAAGCGCTCTGCTTTTGCCTGCCCGGCAAGCCACTGCTGCACGCAACAAAATGGATTTGCACTGTTTTGATACAGCTTCTTTTTGCGGGCAAAGAGTCGCGACGACAAGTCGTTCTCGCCACCTCCGCCGGGTAATAACGGACAGTTATGGCAACGACGCTTGAACGCACGGCAGCTGCGCGTATAGTGACAAATGCCTGTAACAGGGCCACGCATCGTGCAAAGTCCACACAATTGCTTTCCCACTCTTGATGATTTTTGCGTATCGAAGCCAGCGAAAGCATGCCCTGATTGATCCATGAAGGTGAATAACGTCGGCCTCCCTTTAAACTCTGGAAGCTGCGTAATATCGTTGCCCACGTTGGCAATATCAATATCAAAAAGGTGTGTACGGTGAAGTACAAGATGACAGAAAATGACCATCTTTCCCACAGAAAACGAAGCCGTTTGCCTGATGCGTCCCGCTGCAAACCAACGACCGTTATGCTGTCTGACGTCTTGTCTCTAACCAGCATTTTGGCTTTTCACGCCGCTGTTGTTCAGGGCATCCATCAGGCGATTGGCAGCAACAGCAGCCCCACCTGTCATTTCGCTTGTGTTGACAATAAGAACTCGCATCGATGTATCGTATTATTCATTGGCAAACTTACATATTTTTATTTAATTAAAGAGCTCATCGCCTTAAGAAAATATATACATCGTATCAGCACAATAGCAAAAAAAGATAGTAAAAGCAAAGAAAAATGTGACAAAAAGATAATCTGTGCACGCCCACAGTAGTTGATATATATCAAAAACAACGGGCATATTTCTGATAAAACTATGGTAAAATGCTTGTACGCAAACAAAATATTCGTCTAACTTTGCATCGTCAAAAGGTTAATAGATTGTTTAGGTTAGTAATAATAGATTTAGGTTTTTTAGTTATTAGGGTTTAAGGTAGATTTGATAGATTGTTTAACGGATGACAATGAAAGACCGTGAGGTTGACATTCGATTTGAAAAAGGATTTTTAGTTAAACATAGGCTTTACGCTGGTGCTCGTTGAGAGTATTAGCGTATTTTTTTGCACGTAAATATCGGAGATGGAAAGCATATGTCCTGATAGTAAAAGATCCGACAGTATGGCGATGACTGTACACGTTTCTGTTTATCAGGTAGATAGAATTCGGCTCTGCTAATCAGGCATACGTGCTTTGCTGAAAAATATAGGAGAATATGGACGACTTACTTTTTCTATCAAACAGACAGCATAAGCAGATATGCCTTCTTCCGGCCAGTGAAGCCAAGCTTTTCGGTTGTCGTAGCTTTTGATGCTGATATCGTCCTCATCACAGCCGATGATTTGTGCCATACAGGCCTTCATTGCCGGCACATGAGGGTTGACTTTTAGGACGTTCGGCACAGATCGTAGCGTCGATATTCCCTACCCTGTAGCCCTTTCGTGGCAAGCAAATCGATGGTTTTTCGCAGAATAATTTTTGGAATCAATATCAAGCGTTTCAGCACTGGTGTCAGGGAAAATGATAGCCTATATCGCGCATGTTGGCAGCACCAAGCAGGGCGTCGCACACCGCATGGATGAAGCACATCAGCATCACTATGCCCGAGCAATCCCTGCAATGCTCAATTTTAATGCCTCCCAATATCAGGTCACGACCCTCTACAAGCTGATGAACATCATAGCCAAGACCCACACGAACTTTCATAAAAAAGTAAAAATTAAAGTAAAAAGAATTAAAAAGGAGTAAAGACGCAATCTAGGTAATTAAAAGATGATTGAAAAGTAGTGCATAGCGTTTAAAGCTAAAAATAAAAGCAAATATAGCGAAATATACACAGTGCCCTTTATACATACAACAAAAGCCTTTATTTTACGGTGGAACAAGTCCTTTATGCCGTCCATATCAAAGCTTAACGATATGACGAAGCGTTTTCGTCGAGCGGATTGCTTTTCGCCGTAGCAATCACATAACCGGCGTCTAAAGAGAAGACGCTCATCTTTAAACCGGCACCCACCGTGAAGTATTTTCTATTACCCTTATTGGCGCTTTCGTTGTGGTATCCCTGCCCTGATGGAGAACTGATCATGATAGGTATATTCTGCGCCACGCTCCAGTTTCACCTCCTGTAACTCCTCTTTGAAGCCGCCAGGAGCATCTCCAAAGCTCTTGAAAATGCCGCCAATCGATGATAAATCATAGTAATCCTTCTGCACTCGCTTTTGGTAATCTTCAGTCGATTCGCCGTCTTTCTGTTGCGGATACGTAGGAATCAGCAGCTTATTAGCGTCGGCAGCAATGGTAAAACGGTTGTAATCGTCGATAGGTATCATCAGCGACGCGCCCTAAAACGCAGGTTCGTTGGGATGAACTCGCTGTTGTCGGTTCCTCAAATGTAATCTTACTTCCGATATTAGATATATGTAATCCCAATCCCAACTGGCTTTCACGGTCGCCGATATTAATATAATTCTGGTAATAAATACCCAAGTCTGCCGCAAAGGCTGAGCTGGGAGAGGTGTCCGATCTGCGGTCATAGGTGAGGTCTGAATATATCCAACGCACGGCGGCGGCGATGGAAAACTTCTCGCTTAACATCAGCGAGTAGGCCACATCTACCGACATTTCATAGGGATTAATGGTCATAGCGTCGCCACTTACCGATGTGCTGCTCTGCACTTCACCCAACGAAAAAGTAGCGCACAGAACCGAAACGGCGCTATAATCGCCAATACGGTAGTAGCCAGCCAGATATGCAAGGTCCATGTCGTTGACCAATTGGCGCAGCCATGGCGTATAATTCAACGCCACTCCAGCGCGGCTAATAGCAAACGGATACTTGGCAGGGGTTCCAGTATTGCGAGTTAACGTCAGGGTCAGTAGCTACCAACATCGCCCATTCCGGCGGCACGGGCATCAGGTGCTATCGTTTGGGAGGTTACCGAATATCGTAATGGGGTTGAACATATCGCGCTTATCCTCGGGCCGATGCCGTAAGCACGCCGAGCACAAACAAGACCTGTCAGTAATATTTTATGGAAAATAATTCATCTGCTATAATTCTGTGTTTATTGAGATTAAACGCCGTCATACGCTCAATTATTGCTTATACAACAAGTTTCCTTTGCTTTGGAAGCTGCATCCACTTCCGTCGCACGACACACGTGCTCTATACAGGTAAACACCCGTCGGCACACGGTAACCGTTGTTCTGTGTAAAGGTTCCATTCAACCGAGTACATGAGCCTGAAATGGTGAGGGTCGTTTTCAGAATGGGTCCACAATAAGCGTCCATTCAGGTCGTAAACATCGAGTATTATATCAACGTTACTGCCACCAAAAGCTATGGTTTTATAATAAAGGTGGTTGACGTTGAAGCAGGATTTCGTGTGGCGCTGACATTGTAAATCGTAGGCTTCAAGCCTTTTACGACATTGAAATCGAGCTGTACGGTCGAAGGATTATTCATGGTGTCCCACGCCCGGAACATCAGTTTGTGAGGGCCCGGCTCCAGCATTGGCAACGTAAAACCAACACTACCACTGGTATATGTAGCCAAAATCGTATGTGAAATTATCGTTTTAACGTGTAGGGTTTAGCGTAGCCTTACCGTCAACAATCAACTGCATATCGTGCCCCACTCCGTTACCTGTAGCGTTGATTCCATCGTCGTCAGACTATCTGCGCTACAAAGTAAGGGGTGGTGTTTACACGGTCACCACTCACAAAGTCGGGGAGTGTTAAGATAACAGAATATCTTCGGCCCCACAGTGTCAGTCAGCGCTGCACTCCGCTCAATACAAAAGTTATCGGTATAGCCGTGCGCCGTAAGCGTGTGGTCGTTATTGACAGCATAGAGTTCATTTCGCACGTTTCAGACGAGTAATTCAAGTCAACAGGGCACAGCAAAACGCAAGTTAAACCTTCCCGCTACAACACTGTCGCTTCCACTGTAAATTACTTTCGAACGGTATAGAATTTAAACGGGTCATCGGCTTCAGCACTGGGGTTCTCCTGCACGTCACAAGCTCTTTCGAATCCAACACTACTGCCGTCATGCCGTTCCGTCGAAACGGGCTGCATTTTCTATATGTCCTGATACCCTCGCTACGCTGGCGGCCTTCAGCGTAATGGGTGTAGAACCAACAGCCTGACCGTTGATTGAGTCGACAACAATCTTCATCTGTGGCTGGTTCAACGCTATGGCGGGGATCGCCAGAAGCGAGTATTGCAGCTTTGTTTGTGGTCAGATCCTGTCCTGTCGTAATCATCAGGTTCTTGGCCTGGCGCTGTGCTTCACCCATCGTCATGGGCTTTCCGCCGTCCTTTCCCAACACAAGGCGCAGGAAAGCCGATAATTACCTCATTATAATTGGCCCATACGGTTCGTGTTGTGCCAAAAAAGGCCACAGCTCCACCTGCCTGATTCAGCATGGCTGCCTCGCCAATATTTCTCCTCTACGCCGTCAAAGGGCATAATATCACACGATGCTGTAATCCAGAGCGGCGAGATTTTTATTCGTAAATTCTTTAAAATCGGTCAGGCTTTCAATACGCTTTCATGCGATATCTGATCGGGACGACCGTGCCCGGCATAGTCCATAATCAGTGCACCGTTGCGCTGCTGTTGCTGATAATCCTGCTCACGTCAGGATAGGTACGGCCTGTAGACGACATCTCTTGCGTATACGCATCCCACATCACCTTTTGATTTGATAGGCCCGGATACAGTGCAGCGATGTCGTCAGCAGCCTCATCAGCATCCTTCATGTGCATGTTGTTATTGCCGTCATCGCCCATGAAACATCAGCACATTCTGCCATGCTCCGGCGTTCTTTGTTGTCGGCATAACCGATGGTTTTTGTCAACCAGATATGCGGGCTTCATCCTCTGTTCGTGACGGGGAAACGCCCCGACAGCAGGTCTAACATGTCCGCACTCTGCGGGATTAGCACCCTCTCCGTCGTCGAGCAAACCGTAGAAACCGTCGTCAACATAGCACTCAACGGTGTTGAAAGAATTTTCACTTTCATAGCAAAGCAGCAAGTCATCGGCATTCAGCGAGCTGCAATCGGCCCGTGCGAAGACGATTATCCCACACGCAGTCGCCAAAGAGAAGCAGGTATCGCGGCGCCCTGCCGCCGCTGACCCGGCACGGTCGTAAAGCATCTTCAAATAACGGCGATAGGCATTGGCATCAGGGCGTACCGCTCGAGAAATTCGTTGTATAGTTCGTCGGCGGGAACGATGTTAACGCGCATCGATCGCGCTTTTCGTGAAAGGCTGCCAGACGTCGGGCCTGTGCCATTTAGCTTCTGCGAGGTGGGAATTATCATCACCATGTCGGCCTCAGGGTCGGCATGATGGTCCTGGTTTGTAATGGCATACACATACTCAGGGCGATGGGAAAGAGCCTTTCAAATTGGGCGCAGGCTGGGACGTTTGCCCACGCCATCTGCACGTAATCGAGACGTGCAGGACCACCCGATACGACCTTTATCTTTCACCGTATCCGTCGTATGGAGGTTGTTTAAAGCATAGGTAGCTGACCCGCTCGTTGCCCTTTATCATACTCGCCCAAGATATATGGAAAGCATGCCCAAAAACGCTGTCGTTTCACCATCACTTGCGCTTCCGTGCGGTTGCCTGCAGTAAGGTTTACCGACAGCTTTTCCGAGAGAAGAGTGCGACGATGTTTGTCAGAACCACGCGCTTTGTCTGTCCGTTTGCAATGGGCCTCTGTATCGAAAAGGTTGCGCCCTCCGTTATACCAACTGTAGCCGTCGACCTCGTACAGACTGTGATAATCGTTCGTCGAGGGATAAAAAGAACTTAGGAAAGCCGTCGAATCAACGGTCAAAGGTGCAGCATCGTTCGACGTAAGAAGTAGTAACCATAGTCGGAATAAGGGATTGCGTGTACGCCTTGTAGCCGTGTTCGTGCTCCATGTAACGGGGCCGTTGGCATAAAAAGCCGGCGCCCGTTCACCGTGCACGTGGCCACTTCCTTTAAGTCATCAAGGGCTGCGAAGCTCGTTACCGTCCAGCCTCTCGTTCTGCAAGTTACCGCCATAACCGTATACTTTCACCTTGCTCAGGTCGGTAAAAGCCTGCCTTTTGTGCCAGAGCCTCCGACACTTCATATACACCTGACGACGGTACTCTTATCTTAACCCAGCGGCCCGACGCCAGCACCGAGTGGGCAGCATAGCGCGAACCACCTGCACCTGGGAGCGCGACGGGCAGCCCTGCGCGCCGTACGGTTAGCCTCCTAGCATCTACACGCAGCATGAAACTGACCAGAAAACTGATACTTTCCGTCTCTGTAAACCAACGGACAAAAAGTGTATATTCAGCATGCCGCGGCCCGCGATCCATCACAATTTGCTGCGTGACGGGAGGCAAAGCCGAAAGCGAATCAGACGAAAGCTCACGGTAATGCTGCACGTCGAGCGCCGTCATATCAACAAATTCAGGGTACAGAATGGAAGACGTATAGACGCTGTCGCGATAGTCTTCGGCCAGCGGAATGCTATAAGTAAAACGAGGGAGCACGGAATCGATGCTTGTTTCGTCATACGTCAGATGAAAAAGCGCTGGGCCGAAGCCGTCAGACACAAGCTCAGAAAAGCCAAAACAACTGTTAATCTGTATTTCTTCATCTTACAATTCTGTTTGTCAGTCAGCGAGGTATTACCTGCAATTGAAGTCGAGAACCTTCCTGTTCTCAATATATCCCTCCAGGTGATCATCAATGTTTACGGGCCCGAGCCTGCCGGTGTGCCCGTAAAAAGCAGGTCACCCGTCTTTTAATGTGCAGTACTGGCTGACGTGAGATATCAGCTCGTCAACCGTATGCAGCATGTCGCCCGCGTATAGCCCTGCTGAGCCTCTACGCCGTTAACGTCGAGCCTGAAGCGTATGCGTTGCGTGTCAATAAACTTGTCTTTCGCCACCCAGTCGCCTATGCAGGCCGCGCCGTCAAAGCCTTTTCGCCATGTCCCACGGCTGGCCGTTCTGCGACAATTTCGTGCTGAAGCTCGCGCGCCGTAAAAGTCGATTCCCTACCGTAAAGGCGTCGTAATAGCGATGGGCAAAGCGCACTGGCACCGTCTTTCCCAAGCTTGCAGATACGAACCACCAGCTCGGTTTCATACTCGATGCGGCCCCAGATGGTCGGGAATAAAAAAACGGCTTTATGCCCCTTTCAGCAAGCTCGAGTCGGGTTTCATAAAGATAACCGGCCCGTTTGTATTTAATAACGTATCACACAGTTCTTTATTGTGCTGTGCATAGTTCATGCCTGCGCAAATAATCTTCATACTGCTGAATGTTTCTTAAATTATATCGTTTTGTATTAAACCACACAACCATCATGGCATACGTGCTTTGCTATTGTAACGTCGTCGTTCGACGGCCGTCAGCAACGCGTACGGCGGCCGTACGAACATTGCATCGACGGTCGTCAACGGTGCTGCTGACGGCCGCCGAACAATGACACAGCCATCGTAAAAGGCAGCTGGAAAACGGCTAATACTATACCTATAACGACGTAAAGCGACGAAATGTTACATGCGCAAAGCATGTTGTAACACAGCGTTTTATACTTTATCAAGACTGTTACAACACATGCATATTTCACCACTTTTCTTCACCCTGCACGTATATTCCCGTGGGAGTTTCGACATATCGGTTCCCACAAAACGTCCGTCAATGGGTGTAGATACGCATGCCGTCGATACCCCGGCAGCTTCGTCATGCCATCAGCATTTATATTTTTCAACACCTGCCGCAACACGCCCGAGCACCTCCTGTCAAGCCCTGCATAGGCATCAATTTCACCATAGCCATAGAGGTTGTTGGGGTATGTAAGCGAAGGGTCGTAACGATGGCAAGTGGTGCTGAAAATATCAATACAGTCGTGCGCCGTAAGCGTAGGGGCACGCCTGAAGCCACAAGGCAATAACGCCGCTACGACAGGGCGAGGCCATCGATGTGCCCGCCCATTGCTCATCCAGCATAGGTGCGACCGTTGTACGTAAAATGGCGAATGTCGCTCGATAACGGGAATCCGGCATTGGCAGGATTGCTGATAAAGAACGTGCTGTACGATGAAATGATATTCTGTCCGGGAGCCATTACATCAGGGCTTTATGCGGCCGTCCCATGTGGGTCCCACCGCCGGAAAGGTGTTCGTACGCCTCCTGTGCCGTTGTTATAAACCTTGGTTTCGCCCAGATAGTTCACAAACCACGTGCGATAACCCGTTGCACCCACACAAATAACGCTGGGAGCACTCGACGGCGAGTTAATACTGTGGGTGTTATCGCCCGCAGAAAGTGAGGGGTCGATGGCGTTATGGACGAACTCTCCCGATCCACGATAAAGTTCAACATCGGCGGAAGAGCCTTTTAATTCAACCGAAATGGGGAGAAGAGAAAGGCGTGCGGGACGACGTGAGAACCCAGTCGGCAGGCCGTCAGTCCCGTGCCATAGCTGTCGGCATAGGCGGCTGCCGTGATGTGAAATAAACTAACGGTATCGATGCGCAAACTGTCCTTTTATGGTTGAGTCGGCAGCCGATAAAAGAGCCGAGCGATGTAGCTACGGGTAACGGGTGCCCGCCCGAGGGGTAGAAAGTCAGTGGAAAAGTAAAGTGGCCAGAGGCGCGCGTGGTCATGCTCATCGTTGTACGGGGACTGCTGATAAACAGTCCTGCCGAAGCCGTACCGGCGGGTTTTCGGGCATAATTACTTTTCTGGCCGTCGTTTCCTGCAGAAGAAACGATGATACGTCCCGGGCCAGAGAGCGAATCAAGCATCTCATAATAAAGCTGGTCGTCGCCGTGAAAGTCTTCCCTTGCGCCTTCACTGAAGTTGATTACACAGGGCTTTTGCCGTGCTTTTGCGTAATCAAATATATACTTAAAGCCCAGCGCATCCAGGGCATAAGTGTATTTATAGTAGTCGGCAGGGGCGATAAGGCTGGCATCTTCGGTTGTAGCGTTGGCCACAAAACACAGTTCGCTGTCATAGGCCACACCGCGATAGGGCGACATTACGCCCCCGCCTTCGGCTCCGCTACCTGCTGCAATGCCTGCCGTATGGGTGCCATGGGTTTGTATAAAGCCGTCGCGGGGATGGCCTCAAAAGCCAATAGCGTATCGCGATCCCACGTAATCGCGACCCACGGGTAACGTGCTGTTGAGGGTATCGGTAGACAGCTGATCCCATAGCGCCGATGCGATAGCGCGACATATCGGCCGAAAAGAAGTTGGGATGCGTCAGGTCAAAGCCAATGTCCTGCACGCCAACAACCACGCCTTTGCCCTGTATAGCCGTGAGGAAGAGCAAGTCCGGCGTTCACCTTATCGGCCGAAACGATGATGCCTGTTGTATCCATCAGTGCCTGACTACGTCGTCCGGCCTCGATGCGCAGGATGGAAGGAGAAAGGGATAAGCGTCGACAACTGGTTCAAAGGAATGCTTGCAATAGCTAAGCTGCCGTTGTGATAGAGCACCTTTGCGCCGCTGCAAGCGCAACACTTCTGTGCAATCATCCGTTCCCTTAACAAAGGCGGTAACGACGGTGCTTTGACTGATTGAGGCCTTTACACGATTAAAACGTGGCAATCTGCTCGCATGCTAAGACAGGCTTCGCGCACCAACGGCGACAGCTTCTGCAAGGCCGGACGTTGGGCATCAGCATCAGTAAACTGCAATAATGCGACAGATAATGACAGATATTTTATAGCTTTTGAACATAGGTTTTCTTCTATTATATTCCACAGAAATTTTCGTAACTGGTCTAACAATACAGCCAGCAAAATAGGTTGAAATCAATACGACATGCACAAAAACAACACTCGCGCTCCGGATGACATGGTGAGAGAAGTAGGCTGAAAGGCCCTTATATAATTCGAAAAAGTGAGGGTGAACAATTGAAAAGATAAACGGCAAAAGCACGACGCTGCCAGCATATTGACCATGAAATTATGGAAACGACAGACGCTGGAAAAAGAGGAAAAGCGAAATAGCTGCTACAATAACAGGCAGCGAAGTATTCTTATACCAGAAGAAACAGCCATCGGCATTGTTGTGCAAAGATAGCCCATACCGCCCATAAAAGCAACGGCTAAACATATACAAAATAAGATGAAAAGCGTAAATCCCATCTGCGGCAGGGTGGGTGATACGATGACCATATAGCCGAGCCAACGGCCCAACGAAATAAAAAGGAAGACAAGGTAAAAGCCGAATCGCCTTCGTTGCCCCAAAGCCTGCATGTTTGCCATACCATCCCGAAGATACTTTGCACAAGTGCATACAACACGATAACGATGAGAAGAGGTGTGCCTTCGCTCCATTTGGCAGACGATGATGGAGGTATTCTATCATCTTATTGAGCGCAGGCGACAGCAAATAGAGCAACAAAGTAGGACCGTGCAAACCAGTAAGGGTCCCATGATAACGAGGTGAGCCCACATATCGTGGCGTTGGAGGAAGCTCAGGGATCAAAGAATAATGACACAAAGTAAAGCACGAAAGTGAAGAAACCATACTTGGAAAAAGAAACCGGCAAGTCGGCGTTTTTCGGAAACTGAATACCATACCAACCTGAAATCAAAACAAACACATCGACGGCAACAATACACAAACGCTTCGATACCCATACGGCTCGGGCATTAACCGAATCTTGCAAAAAAGTCGCGTGTTCAGGTGCTCCGATACCCGGAAAATTGGCATGGAGTATCAGCATCATCACCATGGCGATGATGCGTAACAGCTCAATTTGTGAGTCGCGGACGGCGATGGGAGCTGCATTTGTTTTGATAAGTTTGGCATTTTACTTCTTCACCTATGACAAAACAGGGCCATGGACGAGAATCCATGACCTGACTTTATATGTGTTTTTGCCAAACTCACGGACGTTTGCATCGGCAAAATGCAGCGTTGACAACATTATCCGGATTAGTCGGCAGAAAGACTGAAACGCTTGTATGCGCAAATCTTCAGACCACCCTGCTTGGTAAGCCACTGTGCAACGCTCTCCTTTATCGCCGTCTCAAACTGGAACTCTCGGTCAACAAGGCAGTTCTCCTTGAAAGAACTTTAGCCATACGACCCTTGGCAATGTTCTGAATCATGTTCTCATTCAGATTGGCAGCTGCCTGCTCACCAACAGTTTTCTTAATCTCTACGGCCTTATCAGCATCCTCTTGTGACAACCAACCCTTGGTGACATTGGAAGCAATGTGATCCTCTGAGTCAACAAGGTTTGGCGTGATACCTGCTTTTTCAGGGCAACATTTACCTGACGCTCGATCTGTTCTCTCCTTTAGTCTTCTGGATAGCAACACGCAATTCCTCATCCTTTACCTCCTGAGAACGCTTGCTTTCATCCAATGCAACGGGCTTCATAGCGGCTACCTGCATGGCAATTTTGTGGCCAGCGTCCTCGTTTGCAGCCGCTAAGCTGAACCATTGTACCTAAGGTATGGCGGCCCATGTGGTCGTAAGTGTAGATGTTTTTCGCCCTTCAAGGACATTGTAACCATCAGTTCCATCTTCTCGCCTACAACGCCAGAGCGACGTGTTACTGCTTCAGCAACAGTAGTTCCATCAGCTAATTTCAGGGCGTTAACTTCATCAAGCGTTTGCGCTTTCGCAGCAATTGCTGCATCAAGAATATCTTGTGTAAGCTGAACATAGTCAGCACCGTTGGCAACAAAGTCCGTTTCGCACTTAAGAGCAAGCATTGCAGCAAAGCCGTTTACGTTCTTAACGAGTACACATCCGTTTGATGTTGTACGGTCAGAACGCTTTGCAGCAATAGCCAAACCGCGCTCACGAACGAGCTCTACTGCCTTATTGATATCACCATCAGCTTCTGCAAGAGCCTTCTTACAGTCCTTCATGCCAGCACCTGTCATCGTGCGGAGCTTCTTGATGTCTTCAATTGTAACAGCCATAATATAATTTTCTTTTAAATGTTAGATTTGTAAATTTAGTCGAATTAAAAACAATAAGGGTCTTATCAGATTGATGCAGGGTCTTGTCCGATCCTACCAATCTAATAAGACCCTACATCAAAAATGTATTTATTCTGCCTTTGCTTCGTCAGCCTCTTCTAGCCTCTGCAGCAGGAGCCTCAGCCTTTGCTTCTTCAGCAGCTACCGGCTCTTCCTTGCGAGCACGACGTGCATGACGCTTGCCCTCTGCAGCCTCTTCGGCCTGCTCTGCTGATGCTTTTTCGTCAGCCTTTTCAGCCTTATGCTCAGTCATTCCTTCAGCAACGGCACCACAAACAGCATCCAAGATAACTTCAACAGAATCCTTTGCATCATCGTTTGCAGGAATAACGTAGTCGATATTCTTAGGGATCAGAGTTTGGTATCAACGATACCAAATACTGGAATTCCAGGCGATTTAGCTTCCCTTTACAGCAATGTGTTCCTTCATCACATCAACGACGAAGAGAGCTGCCGGCAGGGCAGAGTCAGGTCGGCAATTGAGCCCTAAGTTCTTCTCCAACTTTGGCACGCTGACGGTTAATCTGCAGAATCTCACGCTTAGAAAGATTTGAGAAAGTACCGTCGTTCATCATCTTATCGATGTTCGTCATTTTTCTTTACGGCCTTACGAATTGTAGGAAAGTTGGTGAGCATACCGCCCGCCAACGTTCAATTACATAAGGCATGTTTACTGATGCAGCCTTTTTCAGCTACAATCTCTTTGGCCTGTTTTTTTAGTAGCGACGAACAGAATCTTTCTACCGCTCTTGGCGATAGCCTTTCATAGCCCTCAGCAGCATCGTCGATCATTTGCAACGGTTTTGTTGAGGTCGATAATGTGAATACCATTACGCTCCATGAAAGATATAAGGAGCCATTGCCGGGTTCCACTTACGCTTTAAAATGGCCGAAATGGCATCCAGCCTCAAGCAATTGGTCAAAATGTTGTTCTTGACATTGTCTTTACTTTTTAATTTGTTTACTTTCTTTTTAATTCTAAAATTTGCTCAGAACCAGCCGGCAAGTAACCAGTTTACGGGTCTTGCCGGTTTAGATACTAAACAGTCAGCTTGTGTTTTCTTCTCTCTGTCATGCACAGATCATGATGCAAACCCTGCACATATATTCTGTACACCGCAGACAAGAAGGAAACAAACACATTAACGCTTGCTGAACTGGAAGCGACGACGAGCCTTTTGGACGTGCCCCGGTTTCTTACGCTCAACGGCACGGCTGTCGCGTGTAAAGGAATCGTGATCCTTCAGGTTTCTTTCTTATCTTCAGCATTTACCTTAACCAATGCGCGTGCAATAGCCAGACGGAGAGCCTGGCTTTGACCCGTATAACCACCACCGTCAAGGTTTGCCTTAATATCATATTTCTCAGCAACTTCCAGAAGCTCAGTGGCTGCTTAACCACGTACTGCAGGATAGCTGATGGGAAGAAGTCTTTGATATCTTTCTTGTTTGATTGTGATCTTACCGGTACCTTCTGAAAGGTAAACACGAGCAACAGCGCTCTTACGGCGACCAATTGCGTTTATAACTTCCATCTTTTTCTCCTTATTATTTATACTGGTTAATATCGATGTTCTTCGGCTTTTGTGCAGCCTTGTTATGCTCAGGGACCTTCGAAAGATAAAACAGGTTGTCCATCAAAGAACGACCTAAGATACCTTTTGGGCAGCATGCCCTTTACTGCATGGCGCAGCATCTTGTCGATACCGTTCTTACGTGTACGCAGATCGGCAGGCGTGTTAAAAGCGCTGTCCTCCGGGTAACCAGTATAACGAGTGTAGACTTTTATCGGTTTCCTTTTTGCCGGTAAAGCGAACCTTTTTCTGCGTTGATAATGATTACATTGTCGCCGCAATCTACATTCGGTGTGAAGTTTGGCTTTGTACTTTCCGCGAAGCATCTTTGGCAACCTTTGAGCAGAAACGACCAACAACCCGGTCGGTAGCGTCAACTACTACCCACTCTTTTCTGCACTGTTTCCTTATTTGCGGAAATAGTCTTGTAACTTAAAGTGTCCATTTTAAACTTAAATTTTTACTACTAAAAACGTTTTTATTTTGGTCTGAATGGGCAGGGACCTCGCGGCGCCTCCAGTCTAAAAGAGACCATCCACAGCATTATCCCCTGGCGCTTCGACGATTCACTAACCATAATATTCGGCCATGAATATCACTATTAACACGAAGAAGCTGCGAAGATTCTAAGTGTTATCTTCACAATTCGGATTGCAAAGTTACATATTTTATTCAGGGCCGAGAGGTTATTAAGGCTTCATGATGACATTGTTTATATTTATTTAACGTTATCCTCGTACGAAAATCATCGATCAAAACAGACCTGTTATTTTGCCACACGAAAACAAATGAGGTGTCAGAATAATCGTGCTGTACATGTCGGAATAACGCATACCCCATGGCTTCAGACTCTTTGTTAATCCTGAACCCGAAAAACAAGTTCTTTAAAGGTGCAAAACTTGATTACGGGCTAAATGCTTCGTCATTACGGCGTAAAGAAAAATAATTACGGCGTAACGACAGGCCAATGTGCCGTAAAGACAAAATAGCTTTTTGTAAGCTGTTAATTACAAATATATTACAGAACACTATAAAGTTTGGCCTTTTAGCTATATAATCGCAAAACGATTACGATGTAATTACAACCGATTACATCGTAAACGGCGAGTGATTACGATGTAAAGGCAACGCGTTTACATCGTAAAGGGAACACGATTACGGCGTAAAAGACAAACCAAAAGTGCCGTAAAGACAAAACTACGAAAAATTCAGAGATGATTTCAATACTTTTTAATGATACAAACAGCAGCATTGAAACGGTTTTGGGGAATATAGTTCAACGACTACTTTCTCTGCATAACACCATGTAAAACCCGGCTACTTCTTCAGCACAATGACGGTCGTTATACAACTCTTCGGCCAGCTTTCCTGCCCCTGTTTACCCATTTTCGGCCATCTCCTCAGGGTGGGTTCTGGGCATAAGTTATAGCCTCTATCCAACCCTCCTTATTATAATAAGGTATAGAGATGCCACAACCTTCACGAGTCAACATCAACAGGAAATTGTGGGTTACGACTGCATAAAATAGGGCATTCCCAAGCGCAAGAGCTTCTACCAATGTCGTCAGTCCGACGGTATATTTAGTTTCCTGACAGCAGATAACCACACACTGATGTTCATCCACTTTCGCAGCAATCTCTGGCACTCCCATACCCATATCATTGGTAAAACAAACGTTGATATTGGGCCTGATATGCAGCTGCGAGAAAACATATCCCTGATAATTAATATCACCGTTCACATGGTTCAGATAAACATCAAGCGGCGCACCCGTCTCGTTAAAAGCACCAACAAGTGTAGGCATATCACGCATTTTCTTTCCCCGATGACACAAAAGCCGGTATCGTTCTACACGATGCGCAAGTAGACGGTCGTAGAAGTCGAGGTCAGCCCCCCAGTGGCCTAAATGGAACTTTTCAGGATTGACTTTCCCCACTTTTACTGAATCATCAATTAGCTTTTGCGAAAAAAAGAACATCTCATCTATTCCCGATAAAATGTCTTTCCAAGCTTTTCACGCCACCAGCTTGTTGATTTCACAACAGGTTGGTGATGCCAAATAACAATGGGCTTGCCGAAAAGACCTAACGCCCGCATAAAGACAAGTATTTCGATGCCTCTATAATGGGTAGCATATACTGCATCAATCTTGTTACCCAACCGCAACACACGCCATGCCGTTACAAGACATATTGCGCAGCCTCGATGCTCCTGAATGAACCTGATGCCATACAACATCTATGTCATATTCTCCAAGATGGGTGGCACCATACAGCAAGTGTCCCGGAAACTCTCCTCTGGCATATCGGGGACCAGTTGCATTTGTATGTCTCGGGTATGATAGAAATAAATTCTCATCGTTGCTATTTTCATGCAAATGTAATCCTTTTTATTTGGATTTCTAATGGGAAAGTATAATTTTTGCAATTATGGCAAAAATGATACGCTGAAAGAGAAAACGGCCGTGGAGGCTTTTTCTGGGTGGTCTGAACAGTTTGACACAACAGGTAATAGGCATTATCTTCGCAATCATTCTCGGTCGACTGCTTGATAACGCCGACTTTGGCATGATGGCGATGATAGGTGTCTTCTCACTTATCGCCACTACACTTCAGAATAGCGGTTTCCCCACGGCACTGGCCAATATGAAAGAGCCGCGCGACGAAGACTATAACTCGGTATTTTTGGTTCAATATTATTGTGGGCTTTTTCGGCCTATACCGTGCTTTTTCTTCTGTGCTCCGTTTATTGCTTCCTACTACAATGAACCGCGACTTGTCCCTCTTTGCCGTTATGCCTTTCTCAGTATCTTAATAGCTTCGTTCGGAACGGCGCAGAATGCTTATCTTTTCAAGAACCTGAAGGCCAGGCAACAAGCCAAGGCTTCAATGACGGCCGTTGTTGTTGCAAGCGTCACCGGCGCCGCATGCGCCTTTGCCGGACTGGCTTACTGGTCGCTGGCTACGCAGGGATTGGTATACGTTTCCATCAATACGCTCATGGCCCGGCACTATTCTCCATGGCGCCCTGAGCCTGCACGGCATCACCTTTGAGCCTGTAAGGCGTATGCTTCGATTTTCATTTAAAATTCTGTTGTCGAACATAGCTACCATCATCAACAACAATATTCTCAACTTTTTACTGGGTCATTATTACACGGCACACGCCACAGGTAACTTCAATCAGGCTTATCAGTGGGATTCGAAATGCTTTGGTCTTGTGCAAAGTATGGTGAACCAGGTGGCCCAACCTGTGCTTGTCGACCTGCAAAACGACAGCAACCGCCAGCTCAACGCATTTAGAAAGCTCATGCGTTTCACAGCCTTTCTGTCGTTCTCGCTGTTGCTGGGCTTTGGCTTAGTGGCTAAAGAGTTCATAGTTATCACCATCGGAGAAAAATGGTTAGTCAGTGCAGGCTACGTCCAGATACTGTGCTTTGCCGGAGCTACCATGCCTTTGTTTACGCTTTTATCGAATATGGTTATCAGCAAAGGCAAGTCGAATATTTATCTTTACTGCACTTTCGGGCTTGGTTTTGCACAGATTGTCAGTATGCTTGTTCTGTGGCCATACGGCATTATGACCATGGTTATTGCCTATACGCTTCTAAATATACTGTGGATTTTTGTGTGGCTGTTCTTTGTTTACCTGCTTACGGGCTACCGTCTGTGGTTTTTATTAAAGATACTGCACCCTTTGCCGTAGCTGCTTTTTGTCGTTATGACAGTAGCCCATCTTTGCTACTGTCTACATTTTTACACCGTGGTTGCTATTGATTTGCAGAATAGCCATAGCTGCCATACTCTATTATGCTATCATGCGTATGGCACGAGTACAGATACTTTCGGAGTGTGAACAGTTTATTATAAAGAAGATTCGATCACACTGACAACCCTCTCCTTTATCGTTTTAAAGGATTGTCGAACATGATTAACTGAATAAAAACAGAGAAAATTTATGCTTCGGAACTAAGCTTTGAGGCTTAAAAACAATGTTTTCTCTAAACACTCTGATATTCTCTCTATACTGGTTTAGGTCGCCTTTAAAGATAGAAGAGGTTCCACCTACAAACAAACTCGCACCAAGACTGCGTAAGGTTTTGCCGTGCTCAGGGGTGATATTACCGTCAACTTCCATCAATATATCCTCATGATGCTCACGTTCTAACAGGCTTTTCACTTTGGCAGCTTTGCGCAAGGTGCTCAGTACCATGTGCTGACCGGCAAAGCTCGGGTTCACCATTAGCAAAATTAATGCCGTCAATATAGTCAAGAACTTCCTCCAATACATTGACAGGAGTAGCGGGGCTTATGGCCAAAAAGCGCTTGCATCCAAACGGTCCGAGCCAGTCGAGTGCACGTTGTACCTGATAGGTACTTTCGTAATGAATGCTCACAATATCAGTAGACTGAATGCCTATCCACTGCAATTTGTATTCAGGATCTTTGACCATTAAATGCAAATCAAGCGGAATATCGGTGAGTTCGCGCAAACCACGTATGTAATCGACGCCCAAAACCAAAGTTAGGAACAAACTCTCCGTCCATTACATCAATATGTAAACGCTCAATGCCTTCTTCCTTAAATATCTGTAATGTTTCCTTTAGGTTAACAAGGTTACTGCACATCATTGAAGCCGATATTTCACTTTTTGTGTTTCATCTTCATAAAATTAATCGTTCCAAATCGTCATTATCTTTACAGTAAGGCTGGCGGTGTTCGACCATCAATTCAAGGCCATGCGGAAGCTCTTCCTGTGAAAACACATGCGATATAAGACCTTCTACCGATACTTTTTCCTTTGGCAATAGCCTCAACTGCTTCTGTCCAGTCGGAAGCATTTGGGCCATCGTACGACGAGTTCCGAGTGCCGTTTATAGAAAGTTGTTTACGTAAAAATGCGCCAATATACATCTTGTTGCAACTGAATATTGCCAGCAGGGTTGCCCATCAACACCAAACTTCCCTGCAGGCGAAGTGGCTTTTAATAGCTTCGTTTATCGCCGTCTGCCTACCCACAGCTTCCAGAACGAAGCGGGATATGTGCGGTTAATTGTTGTAGCATAATTGACGCCACAACCTTCAACTAACGCACGTTTGTCCTCGTGTCGACCAATAACAGTTACACTGATTCGCGCCCATAAGTTTGGCCCATTGTGCTGCACTTATGCCCTATCATACCCGTACCAACAATGGCCACATCAGCACCTTTGCTGCAATCGTACGCACTTAATGGCATGCAGAGCAACCGCTAAAGGTTCGAGCATAGCGGCGGCACGAAAAGAGAAATTATCAGGCAAAGCAATCAGATTCCATACAGGAACGGCCACATATTCTGCCCATCCGCCATCACGTCGTGAGCCTACATAATCGTAATGTTCGCACATTTCGTAATGCTTTTCAGCACATGGTGTACACTGACGACAGGGTATAAGTGGAAAGATTCCTACGCGTCGGCCTACCCATGAGGCATTAGCCCTCGTCGCCAACACGGTGTACAATGCCTGCGAGTTCGTGACCGGGAATAGTAGGAAAGTGGTAAGTGCCCTTGCTAAATACACGTGGAATATCGGAGCTACAAATGCCAGCGGCTTTGATTTTCACAATAGCCCAATCGGGAGAAGGACATTCGGGTATAGGAATATCCTCGTAACGAAGGTCGCCTACGGCGTGTAAGACGTAAGCTTTCATAAGTTATTATTATTTGATTTTTCCTGAATAAGCGTCGTGAATGTCGACAAATCTTCAGGGGTTGTTATTTTTATGTTCATGCTGTCGCCCTCAATGAGATGGATATTCATGCCTGCCATTTGAGCTATTTCGGTGCTGCCATTTATTTTTTCTAACCTTTCTTCGGGCATATCACAATGTGCTTGCAAGTATTTTCCAAAAATAAAGCTTTCGGGTGCCTGCCCTGCGAAGAGCGTATTACGGTCAAGTAAAGCATCGATATTTTTACCATCGCGGCTCATATAAATCGTATCTTTCACAGGAATAACGGGTAAAAACACCGTCACAAATGCGGTTTTCGTCCAGACATGCGTCAATTAACTGTTGCGAAACCAAAGGGCGAGCAGCATCGTGAATGATGACAACGTCATCGGAAGCAATACCAACAGATTCGAGCTTTTTCTAAAGCATTGTAAATAGTAAACTGCCTTGTGCGGCCGGGTTTACTATAAATTATTGATTGCGTTGTAACAATATCTTTTAGAGATTCTTCTACAAAAGCCCGCCACTCGTCAGCAAGACAAATAACGATTTTATCGATACGGGGATTATTGCAAAACGTTTTTACGCACACTTTATAATAGGTTTGCTCGGCCACTGATGTATTGCTTGGGACATGCTTCGCCCATGCGCGTACCAACACCTCCGGAAAGTATGATAGCAATGTTCATAACGCAAAGATAAGCATAAATATATTGCAGCATACTCATGAATAGAGAATTTAAAAACAAAAAGGCCTTTTTATTCTTATTACTTTTTAGTAAATTTGCTGCATACAAGCATATCAATATGAAGAATAAATATCTTGACGAATACAAACAACAGCAACTTCGTAAATGTCAGCTCAAACAGTTGAGTATTTTTATGTGAGATTGACAGGATATGTCGTAAACATAATATTGACTATTGGCTTGACGGCGGAACGCTTCTGGCGCTGTACGTCACAAGGGTTTTATTCCATGGGACGATGATATTGATATTGCGATGACCGTAGAAGGCTTGGAACGGTTTAAGAAAGTGGCACCAGATGAGTTGCCTTCTCATCTTTTCTTGCAGACTCCTGAGACGGAAGACAATAAGGAACCGATTAATAAGATACGCGATTTAAACTCTTTTTACGTAGAAGGTGGCGATGATTTCTCTGTCAATTACCCCAAAGGCCTTTACGTTGACATATTTCCTATGGTGCCTTATCCAACAGCTTCCCGACTACTTACAAGAAGAATCACCAAAGGAATATCAAAGAGTTTTTCAATCCTTCATCACAAACATAGTTATTCTTTCAGGGCTGTCGCTGAGTTTTTCTGGTTCGGATTGAAATACATTACATACCAAAAGTTTTTGGTATTTATTATGTAAAATAAAGTGCTGCGGCACGTATTTCTCAAATATTCCTGTCAACAACGGCTATGGAACTCAGCATCGTCGTGACAGCATTTTTTTCCAGTAAAGGAGATACATTTTTGAAGGAAGCTCCTTTCTTGGACCTAATAATCCCTGATGCTACCTGACGGATCTTTACCGAAATTATATGGAAATTCCTCCCGTGGAAAAGCGTAAAAATCCACTCTGTTTTTATTATGCCGGAGCTTATTCCGGACACAACAGAACAAGATTAATACCGGAAAGCTATGCTATCGTAGTAAGATATTTCACGATTAGCATACCGTTCGATACCCAAAAGATAACAGGAAAGTAAAAAGATAATGCCCATCATAGTGGCATAAACTTTCGAACTCCATTGCTTGCTTCGCCTTTAATAAATAGCCCAAAGCAACAGGAATGATGAAAGCCCAGCCCGATGTCATTATGTAAACCCTCGTTAATTCCAAAGCCTAAAACAATGTTGAGCATCATGTCTATGCCCATCCACGAAAGCAGCAACAGAAAGAATTTATAACGAATACTGCACACCACGCCGGCAAGAAACAGCAAAACAATAACTACTTCTATGCCTATATTTGTACGCGTATCGGTAATTAACAAACTGGGGACGCGTCTCATGCACATCTTCTAAAAAGATGATTTTCATGTAGCTGGAAAGACTCACCTAAGAGATTTTTCAATCAAAAGCGGGCCAAAGCGAGGCGTATCAAAAATCTATCAAATTCCAGATGCCATCAGCACCCATTTGCTTTCATACCGTTTCGTTCTATCCATACTTTATGTTTTGGCTTGTTCTGCCTTTTTCTTTTTACTTTATCGGGAAATTTCCTTGCCTTTTTCAGCTAACATCTTATCAGTGCTTCCTGTTGCGGCACTTCAAAAATCTCATATTGCGCACGCTGAATACAAAAAGAGCTGCCAACGGCAAACAATATGCCAACAACAATAAACTTTAAAACCGAAAAAAACGCGACGGCCATTAACAAACCAGTCGGCCAACATGGTTTTTGATACCATTAGACAAGGCAATGCCAGACGTAAGGAAAAGAAGCAGTCCCGATTCCCACGCCTTCATGCAAATTCCTGCCTTTATTTTCTTTCCCCGCCATGTACAATGTCATAGATAGTAACATCATCGAGATAACGAAATGGTCGGGTACCATTGTTGGCAATAGCACATGAGCAAACGAAAACAACAGCGAAACCAACAGCAGCGATTCACCTTGTGTCAGCATTAAAACCTCGTTCAGCGTTCTATATATAAAGATAACCGTGTACAGAGCCGAAAATATAACTACTACCGATACCATAAAAACAGCACAGTTTATACCCGTTATATCCATTATCCAATGATTCAACAAATACATGGATAAAGGAAACTTAGATACAACGGATGCCTGTCGGTCACAAAATATACTTGTTTTCCTGATACCATTATCCAGGACCAGCAATCATATCCCGACATATTGAACCAGCGTGTAAATAAGGAATAGAAACCGCCGGAGGCGCTTTGTGTACACAATTTCCAATGACTTGCCATGAGCAATACATTGAAAAATGTAAATATAACCAAAGCAACGGCAGCCAGCCATCGCTCTTCTTTTCTCAGCTTAAATAACTTAAACAGATTGCTCACCGTCTTTATTTTTATGCAACAAAATTAGTAATTTTTAAGGAAATAAGCCTAAGCTCAACAGGAAAAAAGCTATATAGCACTGCTGTATGATAGAAAAGCACTAACTTTGCGATAATAGAAAACGTGATAGCATGAAGCAACCTTATAAAACTGACATTGCGGTACTGCTCCTTTTTTTTAACCGCCCTGAAACCTTTCAGCAAGTATTCAATGAGGTAAAGGCAAAGGCCCTCACGCCTGTTCCTTTATCAGGATGGCATGCGTGACGAACGCGACCGCAAAGGTGTTGAAGCGTGCCGAGAAATAGCCAGTGATGCTCATATCGATTGGACGTGCGAGGTTCACCGTCTTTACCAAAACCGCAACTATGGATGCGACCCTTCAGGCTATATGTCGCAAAAATGGGCGTTCTCACAGGCCGATAAGGTCATGGTTCTTGAGGATGATGTTGTGCCGTCACAAACCTTCTTCCCTTTCTGTAAGGAAATGCTCGATCACTATGAACATGATTCTCGTGTATGGATGATTGCAGGATTCAATACCGACGAGATAACATCCGGTGTGCCTTACGACTATTTTTTCAGCTCGGTTTTTTCTATTTGGGGATGGGCTTCCCGGAGAAGGGTGGTTGATCAATGGGATAATAACTACACATTTATGAAAGATTCGTTCATCCGGCAGCAGCTTTCGTGCGTGGTAAAAGAGCGTAACTACCGGAAGCGATTTTGTGCAGATGTGTACCGACCACGCTGCAAGCGGAAAACCTTTCTTCGAGAGTATTTTCTGGGCCTCGATGCTAATGAACAATGGCTTGGCCGTTATGCCAACCCAAAATATGATAAACAACGTAGGGGCTTCGGCCGATTCTACCCATTTTTCGGCTCTCAATACCATGCCTTCACGCCTGAAACGTATATTCACCATGAAGCGTTTCGACGTTGATTTCCCGTTAAAGCATCCACCATACGTTATGGAATATATGCCTTACAAAGACCATTTCTACCGGGCACAGGGATGGAATCATCCGCTTATTAAGGTGGGACGGTCGTTCGAAGAGCTTGCATTGAACCTGCGATACGGTAATTTCAGCATTATCACACAAGCCTTACGCAAACGCATCATGAAGTGGATGGGCAAGAATAAACACCATTAAACCCTGCACCAACAATGAGCAACACGGCAACCAGCAAACGTAATAGCCGAATTGATATATTGCGCACACTGTCTATGTTCATGATAGTGACCTGTCATTTTATCTACCATGGTATCAGAAATGTGACGGAAGGCGATACCTTTCCCGACCTTGGCTTCTCGGCTTCACTAACAGGAGAGATTAACTTTTTCCTTTGTCAATTACTGGGATACCATTAATATTGGCCCCAATTTGTTTATAATGATTACGGGATACTTCCTGATTAAACCCCTGAAACTTTCGTTATGCACACAAAAAGCATTGCATTTGTGGCTTATTATCGTATTTTATAGTCTGACCTCGCTGTTGGCAGCCTCACTGATAACCAACGGAAAAGCTTTTTCATACCAGGAATTACTCGACTGTATACACCCCATCTGGTCACGCCAATATTGGTTCATGTCGATGTACATACCCTTATTATTGCTTTCTCCTTTCTGCAACAGGGGCTTTGCGCTCGAAAAGCGCGATTATCAGTGGCTGTTACTCGTCCTCTTTATTCTGAATTTCGCAATAAGCGGCATCGGATACGGCACTGTTTTTCTGGGTCCTGTCCCCTTCCCTTTTATATTTTCGTATTTCTTATTGGTGGTTATTTTTCAGCTTTATGGATGTCCCGTACGATACGTTAAATACGGAATTTACATTTATCTTTTCGGTTATCTCGCACTGGCAGCCGCAGTAACCATTGCCCAACTGCACTACTTGCCTTCTGGAACTTACCCACATATTAAAGGAATGGCAAATAACAGTATCACGTTATTGATGTCGGTGTTCGTTTTTGCCTGGGTTATCACACTCCCCAAAAAGGAAACACGCCTCGGACAATGGGCAATAAATATAAGTCCTTACATCCTGGCTGTTTATCTTATACACGACAATCCACTTATCAGACCGCTGCTTTGGAATAACCTGATACGCCCGAGAGACTATATTCAACAGCCTTTCCTTATACCTTTCTGCCTGGCAACAAGTATTGCCGTCTTTGTTGTTTGTATGGGTATTGAATGGCTGCGTGCAACCCTTTCGGGCTTGCTGTCGGCTCACATCACCAAAGGCCACGTTAAATAACGAAACAGCAACGTTCCGTTATAAGCCATAAAATAAAGGGTTAGCAAGGCTATCTGTATGTTAAGAACCACTGTTGTCCACGCCCTATGCAAAGAATAAAGTGATGATATGGCCAGCGGGATGATATAAATCAATGGGCCGACATGATAAATACTTCGTTAAGGCCGAACCCCAACACAAAATGCAGCAACAGTGTATAGGCTAATATGGCAAACAACAGCCCGAAAAGCCGTCGGCTACTCTTACGATAAAGGCCGCACGCCATACCTGAAACAAATAATAAAACGTATATAACCTCAGCAGCATACTGCCACCACCAGTTATACCTTACGATAACAGGACGACGCGACAGTACGTCACCGAGCACGTATTTCCGATGCAATTGCATCGACTCGCCAAAGAAATTTTCATACACAATCATCGTTTTCGCCTCACTTTGATATGTGTCTTTCAGCTGACTTTCAACAGGCATCTGCCTTTGTCCCTGATGCCATTTATAAAGCTTCGCGCCACCTAACAGCTAAACATGGCTGGCACAAGAAAACCCGCTATAAGGAAATTTTGAGCGAAACAAACTTCGCCATTCACAAACCATACCGTCAACCCCTACCATTACACCGTTGCTTAACGTTACACCCGCCGTAATGGTAAACAGCAGACAGGCTTCTCTGAGCGTAAAGTGTTTGCCCTGCTTCATCAGCATGCCACCACGGTACAAGGTTAGCAATAATAGCATCATCGAAATCACAAAATGGTCGGCAACTACTGTCGATACAAGCACATAGGCAAACGATAAAAGAAAAATGTCAACAGCACGGCTGTTTTCGCCCCAGTTTCATTACCTCATGCAACAGCCTGTACAAAACAACCCACCGTACATGCCCGTATACCAGCAGCAGCATACCCATGACAACCGGGGCGCAATTTGTCCCGTAACACTCAAAGAGCCTGATTCGTCAACATAAAAACGGATAAAGAAACAGTGCCAATAACGGGTGATTGATAATATCAAAACGCTCTGACCACGATGTCAGAACAGCGTAACTATAAGGATCGAAGCCCGACATGGTAGTTTTTCATGAATACGGTCCACGTTGTTACACCGTAATCGAAAACAACGGCCAGAATTTTAAAATCATCAAAAACTGGAAAAAGCCCAACAATATGGCAACAGCCAGTATAAAAAGCCGCTCTCCACGTTTAATCAGAAAACTATTTTCCATTCCCTGTTACAAAAGATAGGTTCCATAAAGCCAGCAGTTCCATCCTAAAAGCCAGAGCGTAAGCCCCAGTGTGAGCAGGCGCAACGGGCGCAGCCACCGGCCGTTTCGGGCAGCCTTAAACACGAAAGCCATGGAAATAGTAAGCACAAACAGCCAGTGAGGCGACATGATATACACCTCTTCGATGCCGAAACCGAGCCCTTCGTGTATCAGCAGGTCGAAGCCCATAAACAACAATGCCAGCCACAAAAAGCGGTTACGGCGTCCGAACCACACGCCGGCAACGAACAGCCCCACCAGCAAAGCCTCAGCCACATAGTTGACAACATAGCGGTAATGCAATACTCGGGCGGCGGTTACGCACGTCTCCCAACAGATAATCCTGATGAAGCTGAAGCGGTTCGCCAAAAAGTTTTCAACCATTGAGGCCATCGTGGCGTAGATATGTCAGTCCATTGCATAAATCCCGCCTTGCGCAATATGGTGTGCCGCCTGTTGTTGTCCAGCGGCCTTGTTACGACGGGCCTCACTTATCGAGTCATCGGCCTTTATTTTAGCTTGTATAGCCACGTTGACGGCAACGGTATCGCGCAGCGTTGTCGTGTCTTTGAACGCCTGTGCCAGCCTTCATGCCGTATATTGGCGATGCTGTCGCGCTTCAGCTGCCGCGCCACGAAGTCGGGTTTTCAGTCATTCCACTCCGCCCGCGCGCCAATCCATATCAGGCACGACGGCACGACAACGGCCAGCAGCAGGAAAGCCGGACGCCAGAAACGCCTGCCGTTTGCAACAATCGCCAGAAAACACCCTTTACACCGTTGTTCAGCGATATGCCTGCCGTCATAACAAACAGCAAAACCGTTTGCCCGATGGTAAACCGGCGGCCTGACGTCATCTTCAAGCCGGCGATATAGAGCGTCGGGATAAGCGCAAACATCGACAAACTAAAATGGTCGGGCACGCTCACGCTCACCATAACGTAGGCAAAACTGAACGTCAGCATGCCGAGCAAACGCGCATCCGTGCGCGGCAAACCAATTATTTCGCGGAATATTCTGCACAGAAAGACGAAGCTGTAAAATGCACAAAAACGAGCAGTAACGCCATCATCACCGGCGCAAAAATTACGTCCGGTAAGCATCATCAGCCCCTGTTGAGCTGGTTGGGCAGGTACATGAAGAAAGCAACAGCGGTGACGGAATATGTTATACTCGGTGTCCACTGCGACAGCACCGCATAGCTCAGCGGATCAAAGCCTGAAATATGGAAATAACGTACAAAAGACGGTGATAATTGCGCGACAACTCAAAAGAAACGGTCGGCATAATGGCTGACCACCACATGCGTTCAGCAGCCCCACATACACAGCACGGCAAAGGCAGGCCACCGTTCTTCGCGCCTGATACGGAACAAACGGAAAACAGATTTCATAACTTTTAACCTTGCAATATTCGCAATTTTTTCTGAAATATGCAAGCAAACCATCCATTATCCTTACCGCAGGCCCATGCTTTCGGCATCTTAAGGCTGTACCTTGTGCGTCTAACAGCACGCGGCTTACGTCATACACGCAGCCACCGATAGAGCACAACCAAAGCAAACATCGCCAAAGCCACGAAGACACGCTTTCTTATCGAGCAAACCCGTAGGATGCGCCTCATGCTCTTCATGTCAGGAGTCGTGAGGGTACTAAGCACAAAACCTAATGCCAGTGCGCCCTATAATGCTTACTATTATATTAAAGATCGTAATCATAGTATGAAATGATTAAAAAGCAACAGACAAAATTATTATTAGTACCAAAATTCCCCAAAATCGTTGAAAATCAAACAAAACCCATGATATATGCCCATAGAGCAAGTATAACCAGCAGGAAAAGGGAATTACCTATAGTGTCTCTCACGTTATGTTCCTTGATGCAATTAACCACTATCTTTACGCGCTTGGAGAATCCTGTAAGCATCCAAATGATGAAAGCAAGCACAAAAAGCTGACCCAATACATCTAATAATCTTATCAACATATACGTTAGTTTTAGTTTATAATTCAGGTTTTCAACAGCCCAAAGCGGGCATAAGCATTATGATGCACACCACGTTTGTATAACCACAGCGGGTAGATCTGCATGTACCATGCCATCCGCGCAGCCACTGATAGAGCACAACCAAAGCAAATATCGCCAAAGCCACAAAGATACGCTTTCTTATCGAGCGAACTCGTAGGATGCGCCTCATGCTCTTCATGTCAGAGTCGTGGAGGACATAGTACAAAAACAATGCCAGTGCGCCTATAATGCTTACTATTATATTAAAAATCGTAATCATAGTATGAAATGATTAAAAAGCTACAAACTAAATTATTATTGTACCAAAACTCCCAAGAACGATGAAAAATCAAAATAAGGTCAATATAACAAATGCGCAAAAAGCAAACACTAAAAAGCAGTACAATGGCATTAGCTATGATGTTTTGCGTACGTCATGTCGCCTGATGCAATAAAACAACAATCTTACGCGCTTGGAGGCTTCAGCAAGTGTCCAGATGATGAAAACAAGCTAAAAAGCTCACTCGATACATCTAATAACCTTATCAACACATATCGTTAGTTTTAGTTTACAATTCAGGTTTCAATACTCAAAAACTACATTGAAACATGATAGCGTATACCTTCTGAGCAGCAACAGGCTACAATGCTAACGGCTATCCCATTCGTAAGTTTTTAGCCGTAAAACAGATTTATTTAGCATAAAATTAGTCTATTTTTCTTCACATATGAAAGTAATTAACGTTTTTAACATCAGCAAACGAACAAAACCGTCAATCACCTGCCTTCGCCAGTTACCCCGTTATTCTTCTCCCTTATACCCCTTATGGTTAATCGAATACGCTACTATGCCATCATCGTTGCAAGATAACGCTCATCGTTCGACGTGCCGTCAGCAGTGCTGGTGACGGCCGTCATTCCATTGTTCGACGGCCGCCATCAACGTTGCTGACGGCCGTCGAACAACGACAAAAAAAGCCAGCAAAGAAACAGGGAATAGCCTTTAAATGGTTAAGTCAGCCCTAACGCTTCAGGAAAAAGCGAACAAGGACAAAGTTTACAGGCACACAGATACAGAACATGGGGACGGGAGCCCGGGCCTTGACAGCCCCATCCACAGGAAGAAATTAAGTGTAGCCATCTGCAACAGGTAGTTAACGGCATGGCTGAAGGCAAAGCCCGCACCGCGACGGGCATTGGCTTCTACCTTGAATGTGAAGTGCGTACTGGCAAAAAAGTTAAAAATGAAACTTATTGCATAGCCTGCGGTCATACACAAACTTGACAAAAACTGTGCGCGTGCCACCGAAACCCCATCAGGAATAAATAACAAAAGGCCGCGATAAACGCCATCATTGTATGAACGTAGCCAGCACGCCCACGATGCCGAAACGCAATATTTCTCCCATTTTGCGGCGGCGGTCAACGTCTGAACGGCCTGTAATGTGCTTCATCTGCATACTGTAACATTTCCCTGTCGCCCCGACTGTCGCCGAAGGCTACGATATAACAATCCTCACGCGGTGCCGGTAGCATAACACTGATACGGCGCACTTTTTCGGCCCCATAACAGTTGTGACCCATAAATTGGCCGTCAGGCGACCGTCTTGGCCTCAACCTGCGTGGCCCAGAACGAGCAAATTTCGCGCCGACGGTGAAGAGATGATGTCACTGAAAGAACGAACGCACCCAGTTATCAATGCTCGCGCTGACAATCATCACACAGCACCCTTCCCAAAGCCCGCCGGACGGCTTCCATACCATCGGGACGGAGCACTGTTGAGCGATATTTTTCGCAAAAAGACGGCAATCATCGTTGAACTTTTTCCACCGTCATGCCGCCGAAACATCTGCTGAAAACCTTTGCTTGACACGCCAGTTAGGTATAATTTAAATTTCATCAGCACCAGCAGAGGGGCATAACGCACGAGCACGCTGATTAAACCCCATCGCCCGCACACAAAGCGGATGAAGAGAAGCAGCGTATCGCGCGTGGTGAGCGTGCCGTCAAAGTCGAACTGTAAACCCCTACAACGCATAGATAATCAGGATAAAGGCAACGAGCCACGCCAGTACGACGAGCTGATAAAATGGTCTTTGAGGATAACTCTCGTAGGGTTGCCGCTGTGTTTGTCGACTACTGTCACCCTGAATATAGCGCAACAGGCCTACCAAAAACAAAAATACTGGTAAGATAAAGATTGTCATTATTAAACTGGGCCATGACCTCGGGACCGACGGTGTACATAATATAGCACACCAGAGTAACGCTGGCCGTGATGGTGAGTGCCTGATTAATGAACGTAGAATTATAGCGTATGGTGTTTTTACGGGGTGGTAAACCCGTTTGCTCCATACGCAAAACGTCGTCGCGCCGCTTCGCAAAGCTCACGAAAAGCGTAATGAGAAACGTCATCAGTACAATCCATTTACCCAGCACGATGCCCGTAGCCGCGCCGCCTGCAAACAAGCGAAGCACGAAGCCAAAGGCCACATGCACACGTCTATATGGCAAACTGCTTGAGACGCGCACAGTAGGCGTGTTCAGCAGCCAGTAAAAACAGAATAACCGCTGCCACACTGCAAGTGCTCAATAGCCTGACGAAGGAACTGGCTGCACGAAGTTGCACCGTCAGCAAGCTAACGCAAACGGGAAAGCACAAACATAAGCACCATCAATCCGTAAGCCCTGACGTACGCGTTACCCGCCCGACGCAATAGGGCGGTGGCATTTTGTCAGATGCCGTATATCGTCGGCGAGGTCGTAAATATCGTTAAAACAGTAAATACTTGAGGCAGCAAAGCTGAACGAAAAGAACGCAGCGATACCGGCTAAAAGGGCTTCACTGTTAAACAGGGCACCGCCAAATATGACAGGGCCAAACACAAAGAAGTTCTTTATCCATTGCTGAGGACGCAGCAATCGCATCATAGCATGGAGCCGGTTTTCGTGTAAAGAAGGTGTATTGCTGTTTCATGATTGTCATTATAACATTATCGGGATGCTCTGGCAAACATTTTGTCGATACGCGACGAAACAAAAACCAGCGGTTTTACTCAGCAACCATGCCAGTGGAAGCGTAATGGCCAGACACAACAAGAAGGTAGCCCAACAGCCCGTTGAACGTGGAATATAATTGAGAACAAAATGAATGTGTATTAAACAACACTTTCAAACTAAGTGCTCCAAACCCACCGGAAGCACTTGTTAAACCAGCGGGCGTACGCCCTGAACACGCGGTTCAGAATAAGAATACTGGTTATTGGTAGGGGAATATAGAGCATTCGCTCAATAAATAACGGAAACTGTCCGTGTCGAAACTGCTCCAGAAAGATACTCGATGCGAGGGCCATGACGAACATAATAAATATCATCCAGATACCAGTACCGTCTATGGTTTGGCGCTGTCGGACCATTTCGCCCATATTAATGCCTATAAAGAAGATAGAGCACGACCCAGAATATCTCCAAAATGGCCCACGGCATTGTGCATGGGCGTAACCCACTGTACCAGAATACACCACATAATCATGACAACAGGAAGCCAACGATAAACAGGATGCCGACTGATTAGCTCCATATAAGGCGGTGCAAAGAGGTAAAGCATCATGGTAGCGGGGATATACCAGAACGTAAGCTCATCGTGAAACCAAAAGTCCCAGTTGATGGTTATGTCGCCAATGAGATCTATCCATGACATGAAACTGCCACCATGAAAGCGAGGAATATAATATAAACAGGCAATATAAGCCATGTTGGTAAACTACGGAGATAGCGGCGATGAAAAGAACCGTCGCCAGTCGGGATGCTTCATCCATGAAAACCACAGTCCAACTCACTAAGAAACAAAAATATCGACGCCTATATTACCCATACGGCGAAGACCGAAAACGGATTCCAGCGCGAAAGCTCCACATGAAAGAGGATGATAAAGAGCATGGCGGCACCCTATTAGCTCGCCACGATAACGGCTGATATTGGCCACTCGATGTCGGGTATTTTCATTACTGTGCGTTCATTTGGGGTGAAGGTATCTTTTCATGATTTCGCGGAAGAGCCATGCTACCGCCAGATCGCCGATAACATACAGTAAAAAGACCTGTATAGATGTCGCCACGGCGGGAGATTGGAATAAAAATCTTACGCAAAAACAGGATGTACAACAAACAACGCTGCTGAAATACTGCTTTCAACCATCTCGAGCGTACTGATGATAAGTGAAGACAAGTTTTGCGAGGGATGGCTTTCGACAGAGCGGATAAAATAAATAGCATCGGCACATACCAAAGCAGGGGATGACGGTCCACGTAACAAAGTTATCATTGGCCGAAACTATCAGAATTAACGTTACTACAAAACACATCAAATTAACCATTCCGTCCCTCAGGGGATAAGTATAATACGCTCTCCATAGCGGGCAAAAAGCGATACCAAGACCAAAGGGTAACATGCTTCCCATGAAGTTATAACGATAGTAATTGAGCACCTCACCTTCAGGATTCATCAGCCATTGTAACGCCGTGCACATAAAACCATTAAGCCTGCTGTCCATGCCCAATGGCGGCGATATATCAACAACCAGTACACCATGTAGAGCTGAAACATAAGGCCAAAGAACCAGAATGGGCCTCGCCAGATATTACGATCAGGGTTAAAAAAGAGGTTATTAAACATGCCAAGCTGCCCGATAACTTGCATAAACGTGTAATGCCACGGGTTAGCAGTGATGGCGTCGACTGATGGTAAAGGCTACAAAACCTGCAATCATCATTTTGAAAAGCTTCAGAAAATGATAACGTAAAACGATAAAACCGGTCTTTGGTATTGCAGAACCTGAGTATGTCAGGGCCTGTCCATACTTCATCTCGAGCCCGTAAGCACTTAAGAACAAAAATATGGCAACCCCATAATGACCAAAAAACGAAAGCAAATGGGCAGGATAAAGACTGTTCATACCCGTTGTTACCTGTGAAAGCCAGCTTACATTATGCTTAAGAAACTGGTATTCGTTCTCCTTTACCACCGGATTAAGCCAATGACAATAATTATGAAGCATAATGCCCATGATGGCTAACCCTCGTAAGACCGTACATTCAGTCTTTGTCAAAAGGTTGTTATGGGGATATTCCATGAAAATAATGTTGTCGGTATTACTTTGTTTTTTCTTTTCCTGTATCATGTGCACGCTCGGCATCGCGGAGCTTATCATAGTCGGCTGAATGCTTTAGTATTCGCGGTCGACGCTCATCATACAGAGGCGAAAAGGAGGATTATATTCGGGACGATAGTCTTTTGTTGAAATTCCTGCAAGCCATACAAGCATGTGCGGAAGGGCATCGGTCATGAATCTTTTATCCTTAGCGTCCTTAATAGTCTTGAATATTTCAGGATGGGTTACAGCATAACGGTGCGTACAATAAATCCAGAAATGGAATTTCAAACTCTGTAGTGAGCCAGCGGCCAATCAACGTCAGCACTATGGTTTCGGCAACAAAGTCGCGTCCCGGCTCATAGCATTCCCTCACCGTGATCGGGCATATAAATGATAATTGAGTTTGTATCTCGAAAGCGTTTTACAACAGTTGTCACAATAGAATCGTTGTAAAGGCAGGCATTATCATAGTCGGCGAGTATACGACGACGACGTTCATTGAGGTCGGGACGGCTGTCAACATAATTGGATGCTGAAAAAACACGACGGTCATCAGGCACGCGGGTATGGTAGTTACATGCTGCCCGATAAGATGAAAAATAATAAGGTTGTGACCATCGGGCAACGATTTTCGGCTGCGACCGCTGTTACTGGTAATACTTCCCGATTGATGGAGTCCGTCATAATCAGACAAAAGACCATCGTCATAACGGTGCAGGCTCTTGTTGCGCGTTGTAAAGAGAAACTTGCTAAGCTCCGGATTATTCAGAAAAAAGCCACCCGAGAAATCATATACAGCCTCTTTGGCCTGGGGAAGAAACTGATTGGTAAGGAAGGTTACGTTATAGCCAGCCTTCTTAAACAATTCTGGGAACAGAGGATAATCGCACCATTCGCCTTTCTCACCAACAACGTGCATGGACAAAACGTTCTTAAAGACAAAGCTTGTCAGGTTCCAACACGACACCACATCACTGAACTTAGTCAGCAATCCGCTCCTTTCGAGCTTTAGCTGACGGGGAGTTGTAGGATATTTATAACCATAAAGCTGCGAATGAGCTTTCCCATAGCTCTCACCAATTATCAATATGATATTGGGAGAACGGTAAGAACAAGAATCAACTTTCACCTTTTTTGCAGCCGTAATACACCTTTCAACCTGCTGTGAAGCAAGGTGATTGCTATACACACTAAAGGCTAAACGGTAGACGGGTAAATAGAATTCGGCGTGGTCTGGCTCCGTAAGGATATGTTCAATAGTGCCTATGGTATCGGCCGTCATGAGGCGCGTCATCTGCACTTTATTATGGAAACTCGTAATAATTCCTGCAATCAGCAACCCACAAACGGCTATACCGCTTATTAAAGTTAGATGGAATTGACGAATGAAAAGCATCATACAGGCTTTCGTTTTGTAAAGAAATAACAGATACTTTTCAGGAATAAGCTTTATATAACCATCGCCTGCATACAAAAAGAATATGCAACAGAATAAACAACAAAAGTATACCAACAGGCGAGAATAATATATCGGTTGAGAGATAAGTATGAAAGAAATCTACCGGCTTCACGGCTGTTGGTTTCACCCACCAACAACAGCATGGTTGGTGTTAATGTAGATGAAAATTTCCAGAAACAAAACACATCTGTCAGTGCTACTGTATAAAACACAACGTAAAGAAAGCCACGAATCCCACCTCCCTTACACAACAAGGGACGAAATGTAAGCAGCACACAGGCTAGATAATCATCAAAAGAAAAGCTCTAAGAAAAAGATTGTCATAGAGATGCGAACCACGTTGTTCAGGCAAGGTAAGAACAGCACAAAGGACGCCCAAAGCATACATTGTAACGAAGAAAACAGCATTGAGAGCTATCGGTTTTAGCAAACTGTGTACTATCCTTTTAATAATACCCATCTTTTTCTTTTCTGTGTTATGATGCAAATTTAACATAATTCCTCGGATAACAAAGGGGAACAAAAGCTTTAATTATCGGTACAAATAAGCTGTTTTATCAAGGATAGAATCGGGAACCGTGCCTTTTATACTTTTTTTACCTTGCCTGACCATTGCACGAATATCTGTACTGCTAGCGGGGATAAAGTTGGCTGGAACAAGCCGGACATGAGGTGGTAATGTTGCAGCGTCAACACTATAACCCTTGCGAGGATACACGAGAATATGATAATGTTGTTGAATAAATTCATGCCGCGCCCAACGGTCAAAGGCAAGCCAATTGTCGGCACCGATAATAAGATAAAACTATATTGCGGATAATCGCTGCTTAAATGGACAAGCGTATTCCACATATAAGACGGACGGGGAAGGCCAAATTCGTAATCAGACACTACCAATTTGTGTTCACCTTTTAAGGCTTCACGTGTAAGCTCAAGCCTTGTATCATCGGGCAGTAAGTTTGTAACATCTCTGTTTAAAAAGGATTTAAAGGCGACACCACAAACCATATTTCGTCTAACGATGCTTTGTATAAGAATTTGCCTTGCTAAACAGATATGCCCCATGTGAATGGGGTTAAAACTCCCTGCCAAAGATGCCTATGCGCTTTCGAGAAGCCTGTTCTGCCATATAAAAACAAGAAGATAGGAGGTCTGAAATAATTATTCTTTCAGAAAGTTGCTTACAATTTGATATGCCTCTGCCTTTGCCATGTCAAGATTGTCATTGACTATAATCTTATCAAACTTGTTGGCAAAGGTAAGCTCATATTCTGCCTTTTTCAAACGTTGCTCTATTACTTTCGGGAGCATCGGTGGCGCGACCTTCCAACCTGCAGCGCAGTTCTTCGACCGAAGGAGGCTGAATAAAGATGCTCAATGCACGGTCGCCATAATACTTTTTAATAGTACACCCACCCTCAACATCCACATCAAACACAACATTCTGGCCCTGCTCAACCTGGCTTTCTACCTGTGACTTCAGTGTTCCATAGAATTTATCCTGATAAACTTCTTCGTATTCGAGAAACTCGCCTTGTGAAATTTTTTCTGCCGAAATTCATCAGGAGAAAGAAAGAAATATTCGATACCATTACGCTCTGTGCCTCTTGAGCCCGGGCTCGTACAACTTATTGAGAAAGCCAAATCAAGCTCAGGATATTCCTTCATCAGGTAATTCACGATAGTACTCTTGCCACTTCCCTGACGGTGCAGAGAAAATAATTAGTTTACCTTTGGGCGTTATTTCCATCTTTTTCAATATTAAACACTTTTATTTATACCTTTAACCTATTGCTGTATAACCATTTTGTCATTTAAAAAGCTTTTTGTGCAACAGCTCCGAAAACACTTCAGGGGCATACTAACGCATTATAGAGCGTTTAACACCTGTTCCTTAATCTGTTCTAATTCGTCTTTCATTTTGACGACAATATTCTGCATTTCGCCCGGTTACTTTTTGAACCGGTGGTATTATTTCCTTCCCATCTCCTGTGCAATAAAGCCAAGCTTCTTCCCTACGGGCTGTTCTTCGTCCATTGTCTCTCTGAAATACTTCAAATGGTTGGACAAACGCTGCTTTTCTTCGCTAATATCAAGCTTCTCTATGTAGTAAATGAGTTCCTGTTCCAGACGATTTTTATCATAGTCGGCTTCGGGAATCTGCTGCAAGCCTTTTACAATACTTCGCGTATCTTCGGCACACGGCTTTTTCTCATAAGGCTCAATAGAAGCTAAGAGAGCTGTAATATTATCTATTTTTTCATGGAATTTTTTCTCCAACGCAGCACCTTCCTGAAGACGGAAGGTTTGTAAGGCACCGATTGCCTGATGTATAGCCTCACACGCTGCAGCCCATTCTTCGTCTGAAAGTTCTTCAACTTCGGTCTTGGTAGCTACATCAGGCAGACGAAGAAGCGTTGAAAACCAGTCGGATGGTTCAGGAATTCCCGTGCTCTCAGATATAGATTTCAATTGGTGATAGTAGTTTTCAACAAGCGACGCATTAATAGGGGCTGCATCAACAGCGGCTTCTTTTTCTACCCAAATAGCGAAATCGACCTTTCCTCTAATCAATAACTGTGTTAATATCTGGCGTATCTCCATTTCCTTTTCACGATAAAGTGGAGCTAGTGTGTTGAAAAGATCAAGGCTTTACTATTTAAAGATTTAATTTCTACATTAATTTTTTCTTTACCCTTATAGGCTACGACCGATTTACCGTAACCTGTCATTGATTGTATCATAATATCCAAGTTAATTTTGTGCAAAAGTACGAATAATGAGGGAAAAAGAGTAAATTTGTAACTTATTATTAAGTTTTTATCACAGAACTATGTCTTGTATTTTAAATATTGATACGAGTACAAACGTGTGCTCAGTGGCAGTAAGCCGAGATGGTGGTTGCATTTTTGAGAAAGAAGACCATACGGACCCAACCACGCTGAGCAGCTTGGTTCCTTTGTTGACCGTGCACTCATCTCATAGATAACCATGCAATACCTCTCGATGCTGTGGCAGTTAGTTGCGGTCCCGCTCATGCACGGGCCTTCGCACAGGTATAAGGCATGGCAAAAGGCATCTGTTATGGACGCAATATAAAGCTAATCGGTGTGCTCTACATTGGAGATTCTCTGTGCCGGGTGCTGTTACAAGAGAAGATTAATGAAGAAGACGCACTGCTTTGCCTCCCATGCTTGACGCACGCCGCATGGAAGTATACGCTCAGGTTTTCGACCGCAGCCTTAAGGAAATTCGTCCTATCCATGCCGACATTGTTGAGGCAGACACTTACAAAACTTATCTTGACGAGCGTCCTGGTATACTTTTTGGTGATGGCGCTATAGAAATGCAAGGACGTTATTAACCATGCCAACGCCCATTTTTATTGAGGGTATTCAGCCCCTCAGCTAAGAATATTTTTCCTTTGGCAGAGAAAAGAATCGCCGAGGAAAAATTTGAAGATGTAGCTTATTTTGTACCTTTTTATCTGAAAGATTTTGTCGCTAAACAGCTGAGAAAAACTTTTATAATACTCTCTTATTTTTCACCACTCACTCTCTTTTTCAGAAAACCTGTTGATTTTGATTATTTATGAACATCGATGGATTAGATTATAACACCCGGTGCGAAAAACTCGTTCTCCTGAATATGGTAGAGAAGTACAAAAATATGGTTGATTACGCTATTTCGCTTGATAATAAGGCCGACCGGCAACGATGTGCAGAGACTATCATTTTGACCATGGAACGTATGCTTCCACAAGTGCGCGAAGGTGAAAACTATAAGCAAAAGCTATGGGATCAGCTCGCTTTGATAAGTAATTTTAAGCTTGATATTGACTGGCCCGTGGACATTTCGCAAGCTCATACCATCCATCAGAAGTCACAACCCATGCCTTATCCCATGTCAAATATTCCGGTAAGGCATTATGGAAAAATTATTTTCGAACTTTTTGAACAGTTAAAAACAATGAAGCCCGGCCCTGATCGTGATGCACTTGCCGCCCTTACTGCCAATCAAATGAACCGCGACCTGATACAGTGGAGCCACGGATTCAGTGACGGTGAGAAGGTAGCCGATGACCTTGCATACTATACCGACGGCGTCATTCAGCTTGATCCCAAACGTATTAAGTTTGAAAAGGTTGAAGCACGACCCGTAGAACGCAAACGAAAAAAAAGATAATCCATGTCGTCGTTCAGCATTGAAGGCGGACATCCGTTACAGGGAACCATTCCCGCAGGGCGCAAAAATGAGGCTCTGCAGGTAATTTGTGCATCATTACTACTCATGAGCCTGTCACGATTACCAATATTCCCGACATTCTCGATGTAAACAATCTTATTCATTTACTCCAGGATATAGGCGTTAAGGTAAAACGCACCAGCCGTAACGACTATATTTTTCAGGCTGATGAGCTAAATTTAGATTATCTGAACAGCGTCGACTTTGTTAAAAATGCGCTTCTCGCGCGGGTCGGTGTTGATGATCGGTCCGCTTCGGTCGTTTTTGGCAAGCTACAATAAGTAAACCGTGGGGATAAGATTGGACGCCGTCGCCCTCGACACCCATTTTTCTCGGATTTAAAAAGTTAGGTGCACATTTCGAAAAAGACGAAACACGTAACGTTTACCAAATAAAGGCCCAACAATTACATCGAGCACTCTACATGCTTCTTGACGAAGCATCGGTAACAGGAACCGCCAATATCATCATGGCAGCAGTGCTTGCAAAGGGTGTCACTACTATTTATAATGCTGCTCGTGAGCCTTTATATCCAGCAGCTTTGCCACCCTGCTTAACCACATGGGTGCGAACATAAGCGGTATAGCCAGCAACCTTATTACCATCATTGGCGTGAATAAACTCATGCAGCAAGCCACAAAAATTCTGCCCGATATGATTGAAGTAGGCTCGTTTATAGGCATGGCAGCCATGATGGGTAACGGCGTAAGAATTAAAAATGCTTCCATTAAGAACCTTGGATTAATTCCTGATGCTTTCAGAAGATTAGGTGTAAAAATAGGTATTGATGGCGATGATATGATTATTCCACATCATGCCCATTACGAGATTCCCTCGTTCTAGACGGAACTATCATGACATTGGCCGATGCTCCATGGTCCCGGACTGACACCCGATTTGTTGTCAGTGCTTCGTTGTCGCCACACAGGCACGAGGAAGTGTGCTTATTCATCAGAAGATGTTTGAAAGCAGGCTCTTCTTTGTTGATAAGTTAATTGACATGGGTGCACAAATAATTCTCTGCGATCCTCACCGTGCGGTTGTTGTAGGACAGGACCATCGCATCACTTTACGGGCAGGACGTATGACAAGTCCTGATATTCGCGCGGGTATGCCTTGCTTATTGCTGCCCTCAGCGCTACGGGGAACAAGCCGCATTGACAATATCGAGCAGATTGACCGCAGCTATCAAGACATAGAATTAAGGCTTAATCAATTGGGAGCACACATCACGCGAACCGACGATTAACGTGCAAAATGATTTACCTTACTGATGATTAAGAAAGAAGAAGTTTACAAAATAGGCCGTATAGGCAAGCCTCATGGCGTAAAGGGGAGTTGTCGTTCCATTTCGATGACGATGTATCTCGACCGCGTTGATGCCGATTATCTCATACTCGATATGGAAAGATATTCTCGTTCTTTCTTTATGGACGAATACCGTTTCCGTTCTGACGAAACGGCCTTGATGAAGTTTACCGGCATCAATACTCGAGGAACAGGCACGCGAATTAACAGGACACGATGTATACTGCAGTGCACTGGCCGACGATACCGACGGCACTCCATCGACAGCACAGCTTATTGGCTTTAACATTATTGATGCTGACAATGGAAAGGTCTCGGGAAAGTTAGAGGCAATAGACAATTCTACCATCAACATCTTGTTTGAAATTGAAACTCCTGACGGCCGGGAGATACTTCTTCCAGCCACCGGCGACTCGGGTAAAAGCTATTGATACCAACAGCCAAACCATCACCATGCACATCCCCGAAGGCTTGCCCGGCCTTTTAAACACAACAATTATGAAGAAACAACAAATATGTATTCTCGGCAGTACAGGCTCGATAGGTGTACAGGCACTCGACGTTATCCGTCAGCATCCCGACCTTTACGAGGTATACTGTCTTACGGCAAACAACAGCGTTGACAAGCTTGCCGAACAGGCTCGTGAGTTTAATCCTGCGGCGGTTGTCATTGCCAATACGGCCCATTACGACAAATTGGTTTCACTTCTCGCCGACCGTCCCGACATCAAAGTGTATGCAGGAACTGAAGCTTTGAACGAAATTGTTGAGGCTCAGCCCATAGATGCTGTACTGGCTTCAATGGTAGGCTTCTCCGGTTTGGTGCCAACCATCAGGGCTATCAAGGCTCGTACAAAAATTTGTCTGGCCAATAAGGAAACGCTTGTCGTTGCAGGAGAGCTTATTTTAAAGTTAGTTGAGCAATACCATGTCGACTTATTGCCCGTCGATTCCGAGCATAGTGCCATCTTTCAATGCCTTGTTGGTGAAGACATAAACAGGGTAGACAAGCTCCCTGCTCACCCTGTTCGGGCGGCCCATTCCGTCAGTATACGTACGAACAACTGCAACAAGTTACAGCCGAAAGATGCCCTGCAGCATCCCTACATGGCGTATGGGAGCCAAAATAACTATTGACTCAGCGTCGCTCATGAACAAAGGATTCGAGGTGATGGAAGCCCGCTGGCTCTTCGGCATCCCGGCCGAACGCATCGAGGTTCTCATCCATCCGCAATCGGTTGTACACAGCGGAGTGCAATTCATTGACGGCGCAGTAAAGGCACAACTCGGCGTGCCCGACATGCGACTACCCATACAATACGCCTTCTCCTATCCGCAGCGTCTGAATCTCGATGGCGACAGGCTCGACCTTTTCAAGGCGCAACACCTCGACTTTATTGAGCCTGACGTCAACAAATTCCGCTGTCTGGGGCTGGCTTATGAAGCTATTCGCCGTGGCGGAAATATGCCATGTATTCTGAACGCTGCCAACGAAGTTGTAAATTTGGCCTTTCGCGAAGGCAGATGCACGTTTACAGGCATGGCCGACGTTATCGAAAAGACGATGCAACAAGCTTCATTCGACAGCAACATTACCCTCGATACATATCTCCAAACCGATACCGAGGCGCGACGTATAGCACAATCACTGTTATCATAATTCATTAAAAAACAAGACTAAAATTTCAATGGAAATATTCCTTATCGCTGTTACAGTTTATTCTGTCAATATCATTACTCGTTCTTTTGCACGAAGGCGGTCACTTTCTGGCCGCACGTCTTTTCGGCGTAAAAGTTGAAAAGTTCTTCATTTTCTTCGATTTGGGAATCGGTAAATGGAGTGGAAAACTGTTCAGCTTTTAAGCCAAAGACCAGCGATACCGAGTATGGGGTGGGATGGTTACCCTTGAGGATACTGCAAAATATCGGGAAATGATTGACGAAAGCATGGATACCGAGCAGATGAAACGTGAGCCTCAGCCCCGGGAATTTCGCACAAAGCCTGCATGGCAGCGCCTAATCATCATGATTGGTGGCGTGTTTGTAAACTTCGTTCTGGCGTTGTTCATTTACAGTATGATTATGTTCCACTGGGGCGAAAGCTATGTTCGCATGGCCGACATGTCGTTAGGTATGAAGTTTAACACCGAAGCCAAAAAGCTTGGCTTTAAGGATCACGACATCATTACGGGTACTAACATTCGCGAGTTTAAGGACTTTAATGTTGACGTTTACCGCGATTTGGCCGATGCTGATTATGCCGAGGTACTTCGTAACGGCAAGAAAGTGCGTATCTCCATGCCAGGGCGATCTGAACCTTTTAGATATGGTAAAGGTTACGCCACCGTTTACACGTCCGTTCATTCCGGCTGTTGTTGACAGCGTTCTCGAGCATATGCCTTTGAAACAAAACAGCAAAACAACCATCGAAACACCAGCATGGAAGATGGGTTTAAAGAAAGGCGACCGTATTCTGGCCGTAAATGGCAAGAACATCGACTCGTATAATGAGTTTACTGAAGAAATAGGGACGCGTTGCTGACCAGCTTACCGCCGTAAAGAGTCATAAGGACAGTTTGAAACTTCTGAACGTGAACCTCGTTGTTCAGCGCGCTGCGGGTGGCAGGAATGATACGCTGACGGCAATGCTTACGCCCGATTTGAAATTAGGATTCAATGTGGCAGACATCAACCTGTTGTATAAACCGAAGATTACGCACGACCGTTACAGCTTCCTTTCAAGCTTTCCTGCCGGTGCCAGATACGGCTGGGATGTGCTCTCGGGCTATGTAAGCGACATGCGATACATATTTTCAGCCAATGGCGCAAAGAGCTTAGGTGGTTTTGTTACCATTGGCAGTCTGTTCCCTGCACAATGGGATTGGTTCCTCTTCTGGAAGATGACGGCCTTCTTCAGCATCATATTGGCATTCATGAATATATTGCCCATTCCTGCTCTCGACGGTGGTCACGTACTGTTCTTGTTGTACGAAATCATTGCTCGCCGTAAACCATCAGAAACCTTTATGATACGTGCCGAGTATGTTGGCTTTGGTATTTTAATTCTTCTTATGGTGGTTGCCAACCTCAACGACATTCTAAGGTTACTGGGTATTATGCACTAAGTTACACCTTATATATAATACGAGTCAGACAAACAGGTCATTGTACTTATGGTGCGATGACCTGTTTTTATATGCCCTATGCCTTTAGTTGTGATAGTTTACATGGATACAGGCACTCTATTATATGTAAATAAAATTCTGAATTTTTCGCACTTTAAAATCTGTTCATTCTACAACATATCAGGCATTATTTTGCCATCTACACCACCATACAGGCTGGTCTCCATGCAGATACATTGCCATTACTCCTACATTACAGCACAACAATTCACAATTACGGCACTTTTGTGTTGTCTTTACGATGTAAAGGCAAGACGATTACGATGTAAAGGCAAGACGATTACATCGTAAAGGTGTGACAATTACGATGTAAAGACAACACAAAAGTGCCGTAAAGGGGACTGTCTTACACTGGCATCGTTTACACAGAATAATAAAAAAACGATACGGCTGACCTGCAAAAACAAGACTTTTATACCGTAAAGACAAGTTTTTTTAAAGGGAAAACAGGAGTAAAAATGCGCAAAAACTGTGTAATAAACTAACTAACAGCACATTATAAAAACGGTCTCATTTGTGTTATTTCAGAACTATCACCAACCTTGTTGGAAATAATCGACTCTCAGAGACATCTTTGTAAAAATTATTTCAGCATTATAAAAGTCCTTTTGCAACATCATATAAGCTCATCGTTAATTTATCCCTTCCATAACATGGCACAGCCCTTTAATATCGTCCCATAGCGTTTCTTTATTCAAAGCCTTGTTACGTAATTCCGACTTCCTGTTGTATATACTTTGTGTAGATGCAACAGCAAGTTGGCTGTTTCAGAGGGTGTCATTAACACCTAAACGGCGAGAGAGCGGCAAATACGTTCTGTTGTTGTAAGCGAGGCTACATCACGGTTTTTCGTGCGATATTCAGGCAAAAAGCAACCTCGAAAACTCGCGGAACGTAGGATACAGTTCAAGAAAAGCATGGTCAAAATTGTTAAGAAAGTGGCTTGTTTCTTCATTGGATATGCGGTCCGACTGCAATCGCTGCAGCAAATCATCAAATTGCCGGGTCTTTAACTTACGCAACACCAGTGTTCGTTGCGCTTTGAGTTTTTCGATATACTTCGAACAGAGATGAATATAAATGGCAGCCAAATTCTCCCTATACCTGTTTGTGCTGAGCAAACGCTCGTTCAAATTAGCCAATTTGCTGTTTAACCCCTGCAAGCTGATGGTTATATCGTCCATAGCTGCCTTGTCAGTGTTTTATACTGACGCAGAATAAGCCAGCCTGCCAATAACAAAGTAATGATAAAACACATGCTTCCTATCAACACATAAAAGCGGATATGTTCTTTATGAGAAAGCTGCGCCTTATAAGCCGTAAGAATAGGGATAAGCGATTGTGAAATTTCAACCAAACGCAACCGGTTGTTATAACTTTTGGCATCGTTGAGAGCAACATTAATATATTTCTCGGCCAGAATACTGTTTTCAGGGTCATCGGTAATCAGGAAATCGGCCAGTGCTTTTGATGCCGAGTTATCGAGTGTACAGGCTGCAATATCTCCACTTGCCGACATGGCCATATACCTCATGGCCGCATTGCTGTTGCCTGCATCCCATAAATTACGGGCGTATGAGAAACAGGCACGGGCATAATAGCGCTCTGACGCAGGCATACGGCGTATGGTTTTCAGAAAAATGTTCTATTGGCAAGCTTTCTGCATTTCCCTCCACTTCCATCAAATATTTAGCCTGATAAAAATTGTAGGCAGAATCGTCTCTACTCGATATACGACATCAGCTTTTGAAAGCCATCGGCGCGATTCACTGAAATACTTAGGCGTGTATTCATCGTCCTTACAGTAAAAAGCCCACCGGCGATATAAGTCGGTCATGGTGATACAATACTTCTTTGGTTGGTGAAAGGCGTATTTTCATTTACTTCGTTCATCAATCTTAAGGCTGCATCGTAAATACCTCCCTGTAGATAATATCCTTGCTCTTGTATATTTTAAAAATTTATGTCTTCGGTTTCTGTTCATCTGCTGCGCAATCAACAGGCCACGCCCGCATAGGCTTTGGGCCGAATCATACTGAAAATAAATATACTGGTTTACCAGCTTGCGGCAAACAGCAAGACGGTAATGGTTATTCTGGCTACTGAAAAAGCGATAGCGAAGTCTGCTGATAGCAGTTTCTTCTGCCGAATTAACCTCGGTTTACGGACCAGCATACTGTCAAGATGCTGTAATTCTTCAGCGGGGCACTATTAATATTAAGTACCGTACAAATGGTAGAGGACCAAAAACAAGAACGTTCTTTTTCATAAAGATTTTAGCTGTACCCTGCAAAAGTTAGTAAAAACAAGAAAAATCATAATTCTACCATATCATTTTTATATAAAATATAAACATCTGTTTTTCAGGTTATTATACAAAACTTACCTTACTAATAACCTACCATAACCATACCATCACTTTTATATAGTAGGATAACTGTTATTTTTTGCAAATAAGTTTAAACAAAAACCCAAAAATACAAAACATACAATCTGCCTGAGAGAGTAACCAGATCATAACACAATAACAAATAAATTTATGAAAAATCACTATTTACTGATGAGTCTTTGGGGACTTTCTTTGCCCTTTCGCTGAGCCTTGTCTCTCTGTGGGAATGGACGACAAAGCCGACGAAGCTACACCCCTGTCTTGGCATCAGCCGTGCACGCTATGAGCTGGCCCCTGCCCGGCAGTTTGAACGACGGAACAAAATGCTGTTGTGCGTATCACGGCTAACAAAGGGTATCGCGTTACCAGCAACCAGCCCTCGCTAAGCGTTGACAAACCCGAAGGAATTGGCCTTACTGATGTTACCATTGTTTGCGACAGTAACAAGACAGGAGTACAGAGAGAGGGAATATTAACGGTATCAACCAACGGTATTGAAGAAACCATTACTGTAATTCAGACCTTGTTTGACCCTCGGTAATTGCACATTTACGTACGTTCTATACCGAAGACTTCAGCTGGACATTGCCTATTGCTGCGGCTAACGACCTGAAAGACCCTGTAGAAAAATGGTGCAGAAGGCTATACCCGTATGAGCGTATTAGACCCCAATGCGGTTGGCAAATGGCAGACAACAGGCTTAACAGACTGGTATCAGACGGTAGTAAACCCAACAGGTGCTTGCAAAATTAACATTCAAAGAGGCTATTTAAACTTCAACTCGAACAGCTATTTCAATACGGGTATCATCCTTCCCTGCAATTACAGGTACACGTAACAGCAGCGAGGCCGTAAACGCAACACTGAGCTTTATAGCAAGTCCTGATGGTGGTGGCCCCGATGATGTGCCTTTGGTTGTTGAAATAGTAGCAGGCCCCGGCTCGGTAAAAGCCGATGCACAGCAGGCTAAAACAGCTCCGAAAATTATAGGAAGTTCGGTAGCATGGAACAATATGAGCTTTGAATTATTTGGCATTACAGCCGACACACGCATTGTAATTCATACCGAAGCGCCATGCACTCAGAAATATTGCCGTTGGTATATCGACAACATTCTTATAAAAGAGAACCAGTAAAATGAAGAATATGAAAAACTAAATAAAATAATGTACGGCCTGTTGTTCTTGCTTTTGGCCGCTACTACGTCAACTTTTACTTCGTGTAGAGACGAAGCTTCGGTCGATCCATACTTTGTAGCTTCGGAGGCCGATATTGAATTACAACACGATGGCCTTACTGAGAAGAAACAACCAGGACAGTTTAAAATGGGCGCTAACCAGGATTGGAAACTGGTTAGCAAGCCCGACTGGGTAAAACTAAACCATGAGAGCGGCAACCGTGGACGCCAGACGATATACGTTACTGCTGAAAAAGAATACAACAGGAGAGACAGAGAAGGATACCTCGAGTTTGTACTGGCTAACGGAAAGCCCGAACAGGTATCTGTTTTTCAGCATCGCCTGACAGAAAAAGTAACGGCAACAGGATTGAGGCCCAATGTGAACATTCTGGGACTGGATGAAGAAGGCAAGGCTCCCGTGGTACACATTTTCGAGCAATTACAGTTGAAAATTACTGTTCCCTGACACATGCACATGGCTCCATCCGTCGAAAAACTGAGGGCGAACCCGGTGATTATGATATTACATTAAATATTGATGCTAACGGAACGAAGGCTACACGTAAAGCACATGTAACCTTTACAACAGGCAAGCTAAGCTATAACCTCACCGTTACACAGGATGCAAAGGTGTTTACTACACCTGCTACCATAATTACATTAAGCAAGGATGGTGTCAACACCATGACGGGCGAAGAGAACATCTTTGACATTAATGCCGTAGAAAGGCTGGACTGTCAGCAGCAAGCCTGCATGGGCAACATGTTCACCCATGAGCGGAAACGCCGGCGATACACGCATGACAGTAACCGCAACTGCGAACAGCACGGGAGCAGCACGCGAGGGCGACATCATTCTTATTTCGGCTCACGGTGTAGAGAAAGTACTGAAACTGAAACAGGAAAACAAGCTGAAGCTCATCCCTGACAACAAGCCGGTAGGCTACGTTTACTTCAGTGAGCCGTTCGACTGCGCGCATACTTTTGCACTTGCGAATCCTACTGTATGCCAGGATCAGGTTGCAAGCGTTGGTGGTCAAAATAATAAAACAACAGGTATATATGGCAATACCGATTGCATGACAAATTTCTCGCAGAAACTTATCGACTTTAATACAGACGGACACTGTATATATGTAGCCGACGGATACCTGAAATTAGGACGCAAAAACAATCAGGGAGGTGTTACCATCAAGAATGGTCTCGATATTGAAGACGGCAAGAAAGCAAACGTTATCGTAAGTTTCGATATTGCCGACAATTGGGATGACGAAACGACTATTGTGTTAGAAATCAGTGGTGATGGCACTATCGTTGACGGACAAAGTGCAACATTGAGCAAGATATTCGCGCCTATTAAGAATACTGACTCCTCTAAGCCCTGGCAATGGACGCGTAACCATCAGGTAAAAATAGAAGGAGCTACGGCCAATACAAAAATTACCATCCGCTCATCACAGAAGGGTATCGGTGACTATTACCGCTGGTTCCTCGACAATATCAAGGTAACCCGAACCACAACTAATAACTAAAAGAAATGAAAATGAAACATATTACTAAGGGTAACCGTATGCGCAAGGCAGCCACAGCCCTTATTATGACTGCAATTTCGGCAGCAACCTACGCAGGAAACCCCGTTACCGTAAAAGGTGTTATTACCGATTCAAGCGGCGAACCTCTTGTAGGAGCCACCATTGCAGTGCCTGGAACAACAACGGGTACAACGGCAGACATTGACGGAAAGTTCACTTTGAAGGTTGAAGATGACCAGACTATACAGGTTACATCGGTAGGATTTCAGACGGTTAAGCTCAAAATCGGAAAGAATCGTGAGTTTAATATTGTCATGAAAGACGACATGCAGACGCTGAAAGACGTAGTAGTAGTGGGATACGGTACGATGGAAAAGAAGCGCGTTACCTCTTCTATTACCTCTATTAAAGGCGACAATCTGGTTACAGGTTTGGGCGGATCTACCATAGCTACTGCCCTTCAGGGTAAGGTTACAGGCCTTACCATATCGGGCAGTTCAAGTCCAAACTCGTCGAATGGCTACCAATTGCGTGGTGTTGCATCGGTAAATGCAGGACGCGGTCCGCTGGTAGTGATAGACGGTGTGCCTCGTGGAGACCTTAGAATGATAAATCAAGAGGACGTTGCTTCGATTGATGTGCTGAAAGATGCTTCTGCCGGTGCTATCTATGGTACACGTGCAGCAGGAGGTGTTATCCTTGTAACCACAAAACATGCGCAGGAAGGAAAGGTGAAAGCAACCTATACAACTGAGCTGTCAACGGAAACAATACGAAAGAGTCTCGACATTCTTTCTTCAAGAGACTATCTGGAATACGGACTCGGACAAGACTATGGATACGACACCGACTGGTATAAGCAGCTTGTAAATGAGAATCAACTGTCGCAGAGACACGTGTTATCGGTATCGGGTGGCAGCAAGGCTCTGCAGGTTTATACCTCTTTAGTATATCAGGATTTGAAAGGAATTGTCACTGGTGACGGCCGAAAGGACTATTCGGGACGTATGAACGCCAAATACAAAATGTTTGACGGCAGGTAGAACTTACTGTAAACGCACAATACCGTGAGGCTAACCGCGACACACGTATGGGGTCGTCATCGGCTCAACAGGCTATAACACTGAACCCAACCATACCTGTTATGAACCCCAACGACCCAAGACAATACAACGTTAACACCATAGGTGTAGGTGGAACAACATGGAAACCCCGTTGCCGATATTAAACTAAAAGATTATAAAGGTATCGACAAGTGGTTACAAGCAGATGCTACCTTGAAGATAAATCTGATGGAAGGATTGTCGGTTCAGAGCACATTCGGTGTAGATAACCGTCAGTGGCAGGAATACTCTTACTACCATCAGAACCATCTTAGCATGATAACTGCTAACAAACGCGGACGTGCTTATCACTACTTTTCAAAAACTGAGAACCGCAATGTAGAGGCTGCGCCCTCATACATGCACGACTTTTAATAACCTGCATCGCGTTGATGCCGTTATGGGTTGGAGCTTTTATCAAACAGGCGGTGAATCGTCTGATATGACCAATGGCAACTTTACCGTTGACGGAATAGGCGGCTGGGATATGAGTGCCGGCACAGACTTGTCGGGACGGTTTGGCCAGCATGAACTCATATAAAGCCACGTGAACGACTGATGTCGTTCTTTGCTCGCGGTAATTATTCATACGACGACAAGTACATGGCAACGTTAAGCTTCCGTCGTGAGGGCAGTTCGCGATTCGGTGCAAACCATAGATGGGGTAACTTCGGGCTATTTCGGGAGGCTGGCGCATCAGTAAAGAGAAGTTTATGAATGATATTACCCGGATAAACGACCTGAAATTACGTGCTGGTTACGGTGTAACAGGTAACAACGACTTTCGGTAGTGGCTATACGGTAAGGACGTATAAGTCGAACGATATGTGGCCAACTTACGGCATCTGGCAACCGTGATACGGAAGCACTCGCAACATAAACCCTGACCTGAAATGGGAAGAAAAGAAAGAGTTTGACGTCGGTATCGACTTCTCGATATTACATAATCGTATCTCGGGTAAGTTTGACTACTATGTGCGTAAGGTCGATGACATGTTGTTTGAAGTTCCTGCTCCACAGCCGCCAATGGTGTTCGGAACGATCATGAAGAACGCAGGAACACTGACAAACCGTGGATGGGAATTTGAGATAACAGGACAAATCATTAAGAGCAGAGACTTAATTATAGTTCTACTCTGCGTTTTCTCACAATACATCGAAGATAGATAACCTCGGTGATACCAATTCGTACCTATATGGAGGTGCTTTTCCACAGTCGATGGGATATGCTACGAAACTGGTTAACGGGTCAAAAGTAGACAGTTCTGGCTTTTAAATATGCTGGTTTAGACTCAAACGGCAAGTGGCTTATATATGATAAGGACAACAATGTTGTACCAGTATCAAGCGGAACAGCAAGCAACCTTACTGATGCCAACAAGCATCACGTAGGAAATGCGATACCCAAGCTTATTCTTTCTATGGATCACAGCCTGAGCTACCGCAACTTCGACCTTGGCTTGTCATTACGTTCATGGATTGGATATGATGTATTCAGCCAGCTCAACTTATATCATGGTTTAAAGAGCTCGTCACAAGACAACCTGCTGAAGATTGCTTTCACTGACAATAAGAATATAAACGACACACGTATTCTTACTGACTATTTCCTCAATAACGCAACATTCCTGAAGATAGATGCCCTTACTCTGGGATACACACTGGACACATCTAAATGGCAAAAGTACCTTTCGACGGCACGTGTATACTTAACTGTCCGCGACTTGGCACGCTTTACGAAATATCCCGGCTACAATCCTGAGGTAAATATCAACGGTTTGGAACCCGGATTTGAATATATTCGCAGCACATCTTCGATGTATCCTCAAACCATTCATTGGACACTGGGCGTACAATTATCGTTTTAACCATTAAGGAAAACAAAATCATGAAACTAAAATATACGGCTTTTGCGCTCATTGGCGCATCCCTGTTAGGATTAGAATCTTGTGACCTGAACGAGAAATTCTATTCAAGTGTCACACCCGAAACGTTTATAACTACTCCTGAAAACACCTATGCCATCATGAGCAGACCATTTACTCACTGGAAATGGTACCTTGGAAACGACCGCTGGTATTTGCAGGAACTAACCACCGATGAGATGGTATGTCCTACTCGTGGCAGCGATTTCTATAACAACGGTGAATATATTCGTCTGCACGAACACACATGGACTCCCACCGATCGCTTCATTGTCAATACCTATGAAGGTACAACAGGAGGTATTGCTCGCGCTCTCGAAGCCTATGATGACTTGTCTAAAGTTGATTACAACACATTGGGATGACTAATGCTGACAAAGCGAACCAGCTTAATCAGCTCAATGCAATCATCGCATACTTTTACATGAAGGGCTCGATTATTTCGGCGGAATGCCTATTTACCATTCAAATAACGACCCGGTAAAGGGACGAGCTACGGCAAAGGAAACTTATAATCACATCGATTCTTTGCTTACCGATGCTATTCCAAAGCTGAAAAAGAAGAACACCATCGGTGAAAGTGAAGACGGTTACATTAAGCAAGCTGCTGCTGCTGCAATGCTAGCCGAATTGAAATTCAATGCCATCAGCTATATCGGAGAGGACCATTTTGCAGAATGTGCACAAATATGCCAGGATATTATCAACGGTGTCTATGGTCGCTATGCTCTTGATCCAACATGGAATGGCCCACACAACTTCGACAATGACAAAAGTCCCGAGGCTATTTGGAACGTTCCTTCGGCCAATGCAAAGCTTGAGTTTAAGTGGTATTACCGTTATTTCTATCACTCAAACTCGCCTAAATACTTCAATACTTCGTTCCCGGCGTCTTGCTATAACGGCTTTTTGTCTTGCACCTTCACGCGAGAATGCCACATCGGGCATATACACACAATGGAAGCTTGGCAACCCATACGAGAAGTTTGAAAGCAGCGATTTGCGCAAACAACCGTATGTTTACCGTGGCAACAGTACCTATACGGGAATGTTCTGCGTAGGTATTCAAAAGAATCCTATTACGGGAGAAGTGGCAAAAGGTATCAACGACAAGGCTGGACAAGTGCTGAATGCCGTCGACTATATTAATGCAGACGGCAGAGGTTCTTCTATGCTTAACGGGTCAGAAGAGTCTGGAATACGCCTTGTTAAAATGCCAATCCCGAATAATACCGACATTTCCCGCCTCTGGGATCCCGATTTTCCTGTTATCCGTCTGACGGAAATCTATTACATGCTCGCCGAATGCAAATGGCGTGCAGGCGATAAAGCCGTGCCGCACAGCTGATAAAACCGGTACGCAAGCGCAATTTCACTAACGGAATAGATCCTAATCCCGTTCCCGCAACGTTTGATATTTATCGCCTTGCTGACGAATGGATGATAGAATTCCTTGGCGAAGGCCGTCGTCGTACCGACCTCATCCGTTTGGGATTGTGGACTACTGAAGACTGGTGGGCGCACAATGCTACCAGCGACAACAACAAAAAGCTGTTCCCTATTCCTCTGCAGATATTCAGGCTAACCCCTTGTTACAACAGAATCTCAGCTATAATTTTTCAAGACAAATATATTATGAAAAAGATCATTAAATATGTGTCGTCCCTTCTCGTCACCATCTGCATGACTTCATGCAATGATGCCAAGTTTGCCGAGCCTTTAAGTACCGACAATGACGAGCTTACCATTCAACACAATACAGGCATGAACGTCGTAGGTCGTGTTACCGCTGACGGTGTTCCACGCCGTGAGTCGTAGTAAGCGATGGCGTAAATGTCATCACTACCGACGAAAAGGGCGAATATCAAATGCGTTCAAAGAATCGTGATTACGTGTTTATCAGCGTCCCTGCCGATTGCGAACTGCCCACAGAACAGGGATTACCCAAATTCTTTAAAAAGCTCAATTTCACAAATTCTCACGTCCTGCAGCGTAATTTTTGAGCTGAAAAGTAGCCGGTTGATTCTGAATTCACAATCGTTGCACTTGCCGATGTACAGGTTGGTGACAATGTTGACCTTTCAATGTTAGACACAATCATGCCCAAAATAAAGGCACAGACCGATTCAATACAAGGTACCGTCATCGGAATGAGCATGGGAGACATTTCCGGAACAACACAGGCATATACGGACAGTATAAGGCACAGGTTTCACGACTGAGCTTTCCACCCTGAATATTATAGGAAACCACGACCATAATGAGAAAACTCATGACGACATTAACTCGGATAAGGAATATCGCGACGCCCTTGGTCCAACCTATTACTCATATAATATCGGGCAGTGGCACATTATAGCAATCGACGATGTACTTTATAGCGGAGTTAGAGGACGTAACGATTACGAGGGAGAAATTACACGGGCACAGCTCGCGTGGCTCAAAAAGGACCTGGAATATGTAGGTAAAGACAAGTCGATTATTATTGGCTTGCACATTCCTACATCACGCCGTAACAACCCCAATAACCACATTACGAACCGTCAGGACCTTTACAATCTTATAAAAGACTACCACCGTGTTATCATTCTAAGCGGCCACACCCATAACAACTTCACCACCGACATCGCTCCAAACATGCGCGAATACACCCTCGGTGCGGTAATGGGTGCCTACTGGAACACTTATGGTGGCCTGGGAATATGTAACGATGGTTCTCCTCGTGGCTACGGAGTGTTCTCCTTTGACGGCAATGAACTGTCCGATTCGTATTACAGAGGTGAAGAAACACCACGCGATTATCAGGTAAAAGCTTATGCTCCGAAGGAGGCTTCCATGCGTTATGGCCGTGTTGAAGGCATTTTACAAACTCCCTATCTGGCCATACCAACCCACTTCGACAACAGCAGTGTGCTCATCAATGTATTCAACTGGCACACCGACTGGACTGTACAGGTTCAGGAAGACAACGGCCAATGGCAACTCCTTACAAACTCATCGGTGGCCCGCGACCCCCTTGCCGTACGCTTTTTACAGTATCGTAACGGATGGGAAAAGCGACCGTCTGCCGATCCTGAAGACCGTAACGACCACATGTTCTTCTATAATCCTACATCATCCAACTGGCAAACCATTAATGTAAAGGCTACCGACCGGGGACGCATCTATACTGCCTCAACCCTATAGTGACAGATGAGACATACATTACTTGCATGTCTGGCGATCATTCAGACAGTTTTATGTTTCGCGCAGCTGCCAAAGACCAATCCAATGGTCTTTGGCAACAACCGGCTGACGGTTATTACGCCTACCTTGCTTCGCCTTGAATATGCCACAGATGGCAAGTTTGTTGATGCCCCTACGATGTTTGCATACAACCGTTCGGCCTGTGTCCCCATATCTGAACTATCAATAAGGGAACTCGGCAACAACTGTTTTGAAATACAAACACCGGCTCTTCGTATATGGTTTCATCAGGACGGATACCCTTTTTCCACCTCAAACCTGAAGGTTTACTATAAGCTCGACGGTAAGGAAAAAACCTTTACCAACCGCTTTGTGCTTGGAAAAAACCTGGGAGGAACCCGTTGAAAACCCTCGACCGTGTTACTGAAGCTATCCCCATGAACGACGGATTGCTTACACGTTCAGGATGGTATATGATTGACGATAACCGCGGAGACCTACTCGTTAACGGCTGGCTGCAGCCCCGTGATACGCGGCATCATCTCCAGGATCAATACTGCTTTATCTACGGTAACGATTATCGTGCAGCACTTTCGTCACTTGGAGCTGTCAGCGGACACGTGCCAATGACACGTAAATACATGCACGGCGTATGGTATTGCCGCTATTGGGATTATACGGCTGACGAGTTTTTAGCTATCGTCCACGATTACGACAAACACCAGTTCCCCCTTGACAACCTCGTCTTTGATATGGGATGGCACACCAACGACGCCACAGAGGGAACAGGACATAACGGCCATCTTAACTGGACCGGCTTTACATGGAACCGTAAACTCATACCTGATCCCGCAGCATTAATCGACTCAATTCATCGTCTTGGCGTTACCGTAAGCCTCAATGATCACCCTCATGATGGCATCCGGCCACATGAAAGCATCTATCCTGATTATGCAAAGGCAACCGGATTACGACCTGGAGAGAAGAGCTTGTTCAACCTTTCTGACAGCAATTACATGCAGAACTTCTTTAAGTTTGCACACCGCCCGTCTGAAAAAATGGGTGTCGACTTCTGGTGGTTAGACTGGCAACAGAACTACCTTTACCCCTACGTTCCCGGTACGAATACAACAACCCTCTCGTGGATTAATGAGCTTTATTACCGCGAATCGGCTAAAAACAACACCCGTGGCTGCAATTACTCACGATGGGGAGGATGGGGAGACCATCGTCATCCACTGTGGTTCTCGGCGACGCGCAGGCCAACTGGCCCATGTTAGCCTTTTTGAAGTGAAGCTTTCTGCACAAAGCGGCAATGCCGGTTGCTATTATTGATTCATGATACAGGAGGTTTTTCGGGGAAAAATAATCCGGAATTAACTACCCGCTGGACCCAATTCTCGGCACTTTCAGCCGCTCTTCGCGTACACAGTACGAAAGATGCCAGCCTCGATCGCCGCCCGTGGACGGGAGGAGAACTCTATACTCGCGCAAACCGCAGCATGTATCGGCTCCGCTCTAAGCTCATGCCCTACGTGTATAGCAGCGTATGGCAAACCCACAAAACGATGGTTCCGCTAAACCGTGCCATGTATATCGACTATGGAAATCAGCCTGAAAGCTACGAAAACGAACAAGAATTTACCTTCGGCGACATCATAATGGCAGCCCCGTTACATCGCAGGTAAGGGCGACAGCCTCATAGCTGCGCAAAAAGTATGGTTTCCACGTGGTGACCTTTGGTTCGATTTCTTCACCCATCAGCGCTACGAAGGCGGGCAAACACGTAATATTGCCAAGTCGATTATGGAGTTCCCGATGTATGTCAAGGGCGGATGGGTGTTGCCTATGCAGCCTTATACGCCAAGACCTGCAACATCACCACTCGACACGCTCGTCATGCGCGTTTACCCCTGCAGGACGCAAATGCCAACAACACATACACGCTATACGAGGATGATGGTATCACACTCGACTACGAAAAAGGCGCTTCGGCCTACAACCTGTCTGCAATATACCGAAAAGGGCAGTCGCCATTCGGTAGTGGTTTTTCCGGCACAAGGTACCTGCAAAAGGACAGGTAGTCACAGGGCATATGCGTAGAGCTGGCTGCCTTCGGCCATATTGATGCCGTGAAAGTAAACGGACGTAAGGTTCGTACAAGCTACGACAAAGAACAAAACTCAACGCTGTTGATATTCCATCAACAAGTATACGTGAGCAACAATCATTGAGTTTTTAAACGCATAAGGCTCATCAGAACCTTTTTTCATATAGTTAACCAGTCGGGGGTCCCTGTGAAGAACTCCCTGACTTTTTGTTTTTTATTCGTATATTCTGCCGTTCATTCCTGTCCTTATTATTGCTGCCGCACGGCCATTATGGCGATAAGGCCATGACATTACACCACCTTGCAGCCCCCTTTCCTGCCTATCCCCACTGTCGTTATGCCATAACTATCATGGTTCGACGGCCGTCAGCAACGCGTACGGCGATCGCCAAATCATACGTACGACGGCCGTCAAACGCGCTGCTGACGGCCGACGTACAACAAAAACCATACCTCAAAATTACAAAACCATAACAGCCAAAAGGGCGGAGCGTTACAGCTGCTTCGCTTAAGCTGGCTATAAAACTTCATTTGACAACAGGTATATAAATAAATTTTAACATTAAGGATACTCTATGCCATCAGAATATAGCTAACTTTGTACAAAATAAACACCAAAAACCTAATCATGAGAAAATCTCTTCTTTTTGTGCAGTCTTGCTTTATAATAGGGCTGAACGGTTTTGCGGCAAAACCACACAAAACCATAGCCATGGAGGCTATGCCCACATTTACAGAGTGGCACGATTTAGCGGTAAACGAGGTGAATCGCTTTCCACTGCACACCCATTTTTTTTCCTATCAAAACCTGCAAGAAGCAGAGAAAGCTGACATCACCCGGTCGGCTAATTACCTTTCGCTCGAAGGAATATGGAAGTTTCGCTGGGTGGCCAACGCCAACGAACGCCCCGTCGACTTTTATAAGACCGACCTTGATGACAGCCATTGGAAAACAATCAGCGTGCCAGGTAACTGGGAACTAAACGGATATGGCGACCCTGAATATGTAAATATAGGGCTCGCATGGCGCTACATGTTCAACGGCGAGGTTTATAAGGGATGGAAAACAGAATATGCTCCACAGAATGCAGGGCTGACCAGCATTCCCGTTAAAGACAATCACGTAGGGTCGTACCGCCGTATCATTGATATTCCGGCATCGTGGGACGGACGGCAAATCATTGCTCACTTCGGCTCTGTAACGTCAAATATGTACCTCTTTGTAAACGGACGATATGTAGGTTACACCGAAGACTCGAAGGTTGCAGCCGAGTTTGACCTAACCCTTACCCTGCACAAGGGCAGCAATCTCATCGCTTTTCAAACTTTCCGATGGTGTGACGGCTCGCCTCTGAAGACCAGGACTTCTGGCGTCTCAGCGGTGTAGCGCGCCAATGCTACCTGTATACGCGCAACCCCAAGGTGCAAGTAAGCAACATTCGCATCACACCCGACCTTCAAAATAACTACCAGGATGGAACGCTTTCGATAGGCGTCAATGTAAAGGGCGACCCTATCATCGAGTTTCACTGCTGGAATGCCAATGGCAATATCGTCGTTAAGTCGGTAGGAGATTTTCGTAAACTAAACCACGGTGTAGCCTATTTTACCCTGCGTAACGTCAAAACATGGACGGCCGAAACACCATATCTCTACACGCTTCAGGCCATTGTCAAAGACCGTCAGGGAAATATCGTCGAGGTGATACCACAGAAAAGTAGGCTTCCGTAAGGTTGAAATTAAGGATGCCCAGCTCCTTGTTAACGGCAAACCCGTATTGATTAAAGGTGCCAACAGGCATGAAATGGACCCTGATGGCGGTTATGTACTGACTACCGAACGCATGATTCAGGATATAGAAATCATGAAACGCCTGAATATCAATGCTGTCAGAACATGCCATTATCCTGACGATCCGCGCGCTGGTATGACCTGTGCGACCAATACGGTTTATACGTGAACGGCAGAGGCTAATCAGGAAGGACACGCCTACGGATACGGAGAAACAGCCGAACCTAAGAAAGAAATTTTTTGCCAGACAAATATTGCAACGTAACCAGCATAACGTTGAAATGCTTTACTAATCACCCGGCAATTATTGTATGGAGTCTGGGTAACGAAACGGTTGACGGACCTAATTTTACGGCTGCTTTCAATTGGATCAAGCAGCAGGACAACAGCCGTCCGGTACAGTTTGAGCGCGCATTACGCGACGGTGCCAACACCGAGATATTCTGTCCTATGTATTATCGATACCCGATTGCGAGGCATACGCCCGCGATACCACCGCAAAGCGCCCCCTTATTCAGTGTGAATATAACCATACCATGGGCAATTCGGGTGGCGTAATCACCGATTACTGGAATCTCGTGCGCAAAGTATCCTAAGTTCCAGGGAGGCTATATCTGGGACTTTGTTGACCAGGCCTTGCACCGTTCACCTCATTTTGATGCATCGAGAACTGTTGCCGACTATGATGCAATAGCAGCTAAATACGAGCCTTGTACAGGCAATATTCCTCCAGAATATACTTACGGAGGCGATTATAACAGCAAAGATGCGTCGGACAATAACTTTAATTGCAACGGCATTATCGGCCCCGACCGTCAGCTAAATCCCCACGCTTACGAGGTGGCTTATACGTATCAGAACATCTGGGCCGACGCTGTTGATATGGCAAAAAATCGTATTAGGGTGAAGAATGAGTTCTTCTTCCGCGACCTTTCCAACGCTTACCATGCACTGGAAGTACAACAAGAGGGCGAGACCGTACAGCAAGGCGACATCAACGACCCTCGATATAGCACCACAGCAAGAGCGCATTTTTACACTTCCGCTGAAAGATATGGTGCTGAGCAACGATATGCTCAATATCTATTTTCGTTTGAAAAAAGCCGAACCTCTCATGAAAGGCAGGCCAGTGTATTGCCTATAAACAAATTGTTTTACACGAAATCAGCTCCATGTCGTCGTTCATGGCAGTTGCACCAAAAGGCAGTGATAAAGCTGCAAAACCGCAAAAACGACGGACAAATTACGGTGTCGTCACCTTATGTTACTCATAAGTTTTGACAAGAAAACTGGCTTTATTTCGTCATACACTGCGGCAGGACGTTCCTTATTTGCCAACGACGGTATATGGCTTCGGGTACATAGCTTCGTAAAAACTGCGGCAGGACGCAACCTCTTGCTGATGGCGGCACGATGCGTCCATGTTTCTGGCGCGCGTAACTGATAATGATATGGGAGCCAATTTGCAAAATAAGTTCCTGCATGGCGCAATCCAGAAATGACATTAACATCAATAACTACTTGTCCTGAAGGCAAGTCGGCAGTTGTTGTAGAGGCTCTTTACGATATGCCTGCGGTGAAAAGCCGGCTCGTTATGAAGTATTTAGTATACGAAACTGGCGAAATAGGTGTGGAAGAATCGCTGAAAACCACGCCCGGTGCATCGGTAGAGCCCATGCTTTGCCTCTGGTGTGGCACTCAATTGCTCGATAACATGGACCACAGTACATTCTACGGTCGTGGTCCTGTTGAGAATTATGCCGACCGAAAGCGAAGTCAGCTCACGGGCCTTTACACATTAACGGCCGACCAACAGTTCTATCCTTACATGCGTCCACAGGAAACAGGTACGAAGACAGATATGCGATGGTGGAATCAAACCGATGCGCAAGGCTTTGATTACGTGTTGACGCCATTGGCACTATGGTTTAATGCAAGCACTTCATTATAGTTTGGAAAACCTTGATGAAGGTAACGAAAAGCACCAGCGCCACTCAACACAACTTAAAAAAGACCATATAACCTGGCTTTACCTCGACAATGCCCACTATGGCATAGGAGGAACCGACAGCTGGGGTGCCCTGCCGCTGAAGCCTTTACCAGTTACGATATGAGGACATGACGTTTAAATTTATGATAAGTCCTGTCAGATAAGAGAGCTGTTTCATAAAGTTAGTTAGCTTTCATAGAAAAAATACATTCATAAAACGGCGAAAAACAGTTGTAACAACTGGTTTTTCGCCGTTTTGCTTATAAGGTATACGTAACGTCTCCATCAGGTTTTTATAAGTAAGTTTTTCGCTTTTATACCCCGATATTTTTGTAACTTTGTAACCGTAAAAGCATATCGAGATATGGAGAATCAGATATTAAACAGTTTCCCGACCCTCATGAAGGGGAAGAAAATCATGTATAATCATGGCTGGATCATGCAGCATCCTCGGGCACTGTAAGGCTAATAGCACAAACTTTTCCATCAGCAACAGTTGTTGCTTTACGACCTTCCACTTCATCCTGCTGAGGCTGGTCGACTTTCTGAAACAAAAAGTAAAAAGAAGAAAATCCCGACCTTATTATCGGTACTCGCATGGGCGGAATGTACACCGAAATGCTGTACGGATACGATCGTATTTGTGTAAAATCCAGCCTTTGAAATGGGCAAACTCATGAAAGAACACGCCATGACGGGAAAGCAAATGTGGCAAAGTCCGCGACAAGATGGTGAAAAGAGTTCCCGGTTACAAAGGCTCTCGAAAAAGGAATACCGAAATTACTGAACAACGCTTCACGGCTCTCGATACAATGACACCCGAAGAGCGTAACTTAGAAGACCACCGTGTTTGGGGATTGTTCGGTGATGCCGACCCTGTTGTACACTACTTTCGGCCTGTTTTGCGACCATTACACACAGGCTGCACACTTTCATGGCGAACACCGTATGGACGACAGGTCGTTCCTTTCGGGTGTTGTTCCCGTTATTCGATGGATAGACGACAGGCAGGAAAGCCGTGAACGACAGATTGTCTACATCGACGCCAGCTGTCTTTCCGACGCATACGGCAAGCCCCGTGCAAGCTTAGCAAAGGCTTTTAACATGCTTATTGAGACCTATCAAGTGTATATTGTAGCATCTGCCCCAACAAATAACCATGCCAGTTTCGATAAAACGGCTGCATGGTGTGAGCAATATCTCTCAACTCCTGCACATAACCGCGTGATATATACCAACCAGAAAGCCCTGCTTTATGGCGATTATTTCATTGACACCATGCCCGGCGAAAACCTCCTTGGCACCGCCATACAGTTAGGAAGTGACGAGTTTAAGACCTGGGAAGAGGTAATAACCTTCTTCAACAGGCTCACAGGGAAATAGTGTTTTCGCAATCATGTGCAAAACATGACGGCATAGTTACTGCGCAAATAAGCTGAAACGGTATTCTCCAAACAATAACAAAAAGAATCAATTAATATTGGGTTTTGTCAGCTTTCTCAGCCCACATTTTAAAAGCACGTTTGCCCTCTTCGAGCAACAGTTCTGCCATAGGCTTACACGATTACCGGCATCAACGGCAACTCTCTTCATAAATAAAGTTATCGCTAAATCCTATACGGGCAGCATCCTTACGGTTGTTCGAATAATAAATACGGTCGATACGTGCCCAGTAAATAGCGCCAAAGCACATGGGACAAGGCTCACAACTGCAATAAATTTCACAACCGGAGAGATCAATTCCTTTCAGTCGGAAGCAGGCTTTACGTATGGCATTCACCTCGGCATGGGCCGTAGGGTCAGTATCAATGGTCACACTGTTCGAGGCTTCAGCCAATATTATACCGTTGTGTGCGATGACAGCACCGAACGGTCCTCCCCCATTCTTCACACTTTCCTCACTCAAAGCAATGGCGCGGCGTATTAAACCCTCCTCGAGTCATATACAGTTTTTATTTTTATTTCGAAAACGTGAAAGGCAAATTTACAGTTTTTCTGATTAAATTACGCTAGCATGTAATGAGTTTTTTACATGTCGTCACAGGGTTTCGCTACAAAATAATTATCTTTGCCTAAGCTGAGTATGGTATGCCAACGGCTCCGATGTATGAACATAACCTCTGAATAATAATAGGCACAGTATGATGGAAACCATTGAATATGGCTTCGCCAACAGCGCTTTCGGAGAGCTCATTGTTGCCCGAACAATGACAGGAATATGCCATGTACATTTTGTAACAACCACCCGTCGTGAGGCTGTTGGCGAGCTTTGCAAAATCGTGGAATGGAAGCGGTATGCTACTCCCGACAACGAAATGGCGCGTAACGTGGTACACATGATGATAGAAGAGCAGCGTAACGACATCGCCCTCGATCTCCATGGTACACCTTTTCAGATGAAGGTTTGGGCGGCATTGCAGCTGATTCCGTTCGGCCATACAGCCAGTTACCGCCAGATAGCCATCGCCATAGGAAAGCCTACGGCCGTACGTGCCGTTGCCAGCGCCATAGCTCATAACCCTGTTGCCATACTCGTTCCGTGCCACCGCGTGATACACAGCGATGGCAGCGTGGACAATATCACTGGGAGAAGAAGTGAAAAAGGCAGCTCATACAATGGGAACACAACATAGCATACGATTCTGATGGCCACGGAGCTGACACCTTATTATAATAATACCCCGATAATTACATTTGTATATGCCTCGTACAACATCTGAAACCGACATCAATATTCATGTCAATGCCTCACTGCACAACCACAGTGATGATAGCTCTGAACTGTTTTCGCGCATAATTTTGTGCTTACGACCAAAGTTTCCCTGCCGTAATCAACAAAACCCCTGCACGAAACGCTTGTCATTGTTTGTGCCGAGGCTTTAAAAGGCACAAATTACGGCTTCGGTGACCTTAATTCGCAAGTTGACAGTATTGTGCGCATGCTGAAAATTCCTGCTAACGAAGCAAACGCCATACAGCGTATGCGCCGGCATTCTAACCATACCGGTGAGCTTTCAGCCGACGATTTGCGATATGATGCTAAGGCATTGTCAACACTGATAAGCCGAATTTATCATGTCAGCCTGCCTGAAGACCTGACGAAACTACTGCCACACGGACCACAGAAAAACATAAAGGGTTTGCATGTAAACGCTGCCGACAAGCGCTGCATTGTACAACAGTGGGACGACAACATCATAACTGTTGTTGTTGATGAGGAGCGTGAGCAGAATATGATGACCGTAAGATATAACGATGACAGCCAGTTTGCACGTATGGAGTATCTGAAAGATATTCTTCGTACGGGCATGCACCTGAACCTTCTGGGCTGCCAGGTTGAAGGAAATATCATTACTCCGCGCCTGATTATTGTCGAACCTGACTGTCTTCTCGACATTAGCACCATTGCATCATGCTTTAACGACTACGGCCATCACCCGCTATCCTACCTCGTCAGCCGCATGAACGAGCGGGCAAACAGTCAGGCTATACTGCTCGGTAACTTTGCAGGAAGTGCCCTCGACGATATTATCAACCAGCCATCCTTTCATGCAGGCCGCACGCTGATGCGCAATTTCAGAGAAAAAGCCCTCGAATATGCTACATGTACCGACTTTAATGCTGCAAAGTTTAAGCTGGAGGCCTCGGCACAAATTGACCATCTTCAGCAGATCATAGACGAGCTTCGGCACCATTATGACCTGTCAAAGGCCGTACTTGAGCCAACATTTGTATGCGAAAAATTAGGTATCCAGGGGCGTGTTGACCTCATGACAGACCGACCTTCGCCTGCTGGTTGAGCAGAAATCGGGACGTAACATATTCCTCGAACGCTCAATAAAGAACAGCCATGGCGCCCAGGTGGTTGAAAAACACTATGTACAAGTACTGCTCTATTACGCTATCTTGTTTTACAATTTTAATCTTTCCGATACCGATATACGTTTGCTTTACTCGCGCTATGCGCTGCCTAATGGTCTGCTTAACGTTACCAATCTCATGTCATTGGTATTCGAAGCCCTGCGCTTCCGCAATGAAGCGGTAGCACTTGATTTCGATATTGCCAGACGCGGACCACAGCATCTGCTGCCCATGCTGACGGCCGACACACTGAATACTGCCGGTATGAACAACTTTTTCTATGAGCAATACCTCCTGCCACCGCTGCAAAAGACGCTTCTTCCACTCCAGAATATGACAGCTTTAGAACAGGCTTACTTCTGCCGTATGATACAATTTGTAGTCCGCGAGAACATTATGTCGAAGGTTGGAGTAAATGAAAGCATGGGCAACAGCATGGCAAACCTATGGAATATGCCCCTCGTAGAGAAGCGTGAAACAGGTAATATATACACCCGGCTTACCATTATTAATAAGGAAAGGATGCCGACGAGGGAGAAATAGGCGGTTACGATATGATTACGCTGGCTATTCCTGAACAGGATACCGACTTTTACCAAACTTTCGACGGGTGATATGGTTTACCTTTACTCGTATCCCGGAGAACGAAGAGCCCGATGTGCGAGGCTATTACTGTTTAAAGGCGGTATCGCTGCGCTGAACGGCAGCAGCGTTACCGTAAAACTGACCGACGGACAACAAAATGCTGACATCTTCGAAAAGCTGCCATACAACGTGACGGACGGCGACAACGTGTCGATGGCACGCCGCGGAGGCAAGCGAGTATGGTGCATTGAGCACGCAGGCAGCGACGTGGGGGGAAGCGCAGGCATACGTGCTTTATACACATTTGTGACGTCAACGGCCCGCCGAAAGGCCCTTCTTCTAAGCCAACGTGAGCCTGAAGCCGATACAAATATTACGTTATCACGAAGCTATAACGAAGCTTTAGACCCCGTTTTAACAAAAGCAAAGCAAGCCCTTGACTATTTTTTGCTTGTTGGTCCACCGGGTACAGGCAAGACGTCGATGGCGCTGAGATACCTCGTTGAGGAGCAATTGAAAACATGTCCCAACGGTAAAATACTGCTCATGGCGTATACAAACCGTGCCGTTGACGAAATATGCGGCATGCTTGCAGAGGCTGGAATAAACTTTATCAGGATAGGAAACAAGCTAAGTTGTGCCACTGCCTATGAACCTTATTTGCTGTCGAGCGTGGTAGGAAGCCGGCCAACACTCGACCATATCAGACAAAAGTTAAGTGAAACCTGCGTTATTGTAGGCACCACATCAACAATACAGTCGCGCACGATTACATCTTCAATCTATGCCATTTCCCACTTGCCATTGTTGACGAAGCATCGCAAATTCTCGAACCTGGCATCATAGGGTTGCTGGCTTCGCATCGTGGAAATCAGCCGACAGAAGGAGAACCTGTGTGCAACATCGACAAATTTATACTGATTGGAGATTACAAACAGCTGCCTGCTGTGGTACAACAAAACGATAACGACAGTGCTGTAACCAACCCCCTGCTGCACGAAATAGGTTTGACTACGTGCAAAGGGAAGCCTGTTTGAGCGCCTTATCCGTCAGGAAAAACAGGCCGCCGTACAGCCTTCACAGGCACTTTTACGAAAAACAAGGCCGCATGCACCCTCGATATTGCAGCCTTTCCAGGGCAGGCCTTTTACTTTGCAGAACAAATAGAACCTGTGCCTTTGAAGCACCAAAAAGAGCAGAAGCTGGGATACACGGCGACATCAGAAGACCATGTTGACGACCTTCTGAAGAGCCACCGGCTGTTGTTTTTCGCTTCAGAACCCTGCTTACAGCCTGAAGTTTCGGATAAGGTGAACGCCTCAGAAGCACGTATCGTAGCCGACTTGCTGCGCCGGATACACCGTTTTTACGGCGAAACGTTCAATACAGACCGTTCAGTTGGTGTTATCGTTCCGTACCGAAACCAAATAGCGATGATAAGAAAGGAGATTGAAGCACTGCATATTCCCGCGCTCAACAGCGTGAGCATTGATACCGTTGAGCGCTACCAAGGGTCGCAACGCGACGTTATCATATACAGTTTTACGATTCAAAGACGTTACCAGCTCGACTTTCTGACATCGAACAGCTTTCAGGAAGACAACCACATTATTGACCGAAAGCTTAATGTTGCCCTCACAAGAGCACGCCGTCAACTATTGCTAACGGGCAACGCCAAAACATTATCTGCTGACCCTACTTTCAGCAATCTTTTAAGTTTTGCACGATTAAAAGATGCTTTTGTTACACAATATCCACTTAAAAATTTGTAAAACGGCGATAAAAGCTGTTTGAATCAAGAATTTATGCCATAATCGTAAAATCACGATTTAAACAGAATTTCCTTCCTGTTCTTTTGTATAATTTTGCCGACGCAATTACAAAGAGTAGTATTAACCAATTGAGATTGAAATGAAAAGACATTAATGACACTGGCTACGCTGTTAGTAGCTGTATGCGCCAATGCACAGGTATGTATAGGTGGAACTGCAGGCATCGCAAGTACAGGCGGTGAGCATATCAGTGACGAAACAACCTTTAAGATTTTACCTGAAATTGGTTATAACATTAACCGCAACTGGGCAGTAGGTACCGTTGTTGGCTACGAGAAAGGAAGCTTTTCAATGCTTGGAAATGACCTTGCAAACTTTAATGATGCCAAAGCATTTGAGATTGCTCCTTATGCTCGTTACACCTTCATTCGTTCAAAAGCAATTAACCTTTTTGTTGATGGTAGTGTTGGTTTCGCAGCTGGCAGCCATGGCAATCAAGACTTTTACTCTTTTCTATGTTGGTCTTCAGCCAGGGCCTTTCATTGAATATCAGCAAGCACTTCAGCGTTGTAAGCAAAGTAGGTTTCTGTTATGAAGCGCTTAACCCCGAAGGAGACAACAACAATGTACACGCATTTGGTCTTGGTTTGAACGGCAACAACATCCAACTCGGACTTTATTACAACTTCTAAACGAAGTTATTCTCGCACGAGAATATAGCAGAAGAGCCTCTTCCCTGACATCCAATTTAGGGAATTACCCCACACAATATAGGGATTTTTCCTTTTCAGGATTCGAAGAAGAGGCTTATCTTTGCCACGTCTTTTAAAACCAAATTACAAAAAGAACACATTATATTAATTAAAACAAAACGCACAATGAAAAAGATTTTATTGACCTTAACGGTCATGCTGGCTTCAGTAGCCACTTATGCACAACATGCAGTTGGTACCGTAACTATTCAGCCTAAGCTGGGCATGAACGTCGCAGGCCTTACGGATATGAAGGGTTCTGACCCTCGCGTTGGCCTTGCAGCTGGTGCCGAAGTAGAGTATCAGGCTGCAGATATAGCAAGTGTCAGTGCCGGCGTTCTTTACTCAATGCAGGGTGCTAAGTACGAAGGTCAGGTATCATTCCTTGGTTTTAACCAGGGCGGCAAGATTACATACAAGCTGGATTACATCAATATCCCCATCATGGCCAACGTATATGTAGTAAAGGGACTTGCTGTAAAGTTTGGTGTTCAGCCCGGATTTAACATACACAGTGCAGTAGAAGCATCTACCAGAGGCACGGCAGGAAGCGGCTCACAGGCTGTAAACATCAAGGCAAATACCTTCGACTTCGCTCTCCCCGTAGGCTTATCATACGAATATAACAACGTCGTACTGGATGCCCGCTACAACTGGGGCTTAACTCGTGCTATGGAAAATTCAAAACATAACAACAGCGTTTTCCAGCTTACATTAGGCTATAAGTTCGCTCTTTAAGGACGAGCACCATACCTCTACACAGCACACCCATGGGCCGAAAAGGGCTTTTTGATAGGACAACCATTCCCTATTGTTCATGCTATTAGGAATGGTTGCTTTGTTTTATACAGGCTTTTGTTCGTTGTTCGACGGCCGCCGTACGCGTGTACCACGGTCGTCAGCAGCGCTGCTGACGGCCGCCGAACAAGGTGTATGGCGACCGCCGGACAATGACCTTTACATTGTTTTTAAAGTGGAAGACTAGCGAAATAGCAAGTCTAAAACATCAGAATTAGTTTTGCCAGAAGCCTGTTTTTACGATAAGACACATAAAAAGGGGCTCCGCCGAGTCCCAACCTTTGTTAACCTTAAATCTAATACTATGAAAAACATAATGCAAAAATTAAAAGCTATATATACGCTGACAATTATTTTTATTACATAATTTTTATGCGCCCATTGTTTATTGATATAAACTCAACCCATATATGAAAAATAAACGCTAAAACATTTGCTTTTATCAAATTATAATTCCTACCTTTGCAACGAAAGAGGACAATATTAGGATTCAGAATTCGATATTCATCAATGTGGATTTCGGAATTCTTTTTCATTTTGTCTGTAAAAACTACGATAACACATTAAATAACAGCATTATGGCATACATAGTCACAAGAAGGCTACGACAAGCTCGTAGCTGAAATTACAGGCTTGAGGCCATTGAACGCCCTAAAGCATCGGCAGGCTATCGCCGAAGCGGGCCGACAAAGGAGATTTGAGTGAGAACTCGGAATACGACGCAGCGAAAGAAGCTCAGGCCCATTTAGAAGCAAAAGATTGTTGAGCTGAAACGAACCATAGCACAGGCAAAAGATTGTTGATACAAGCCGTTTATCGACCGAAGAAGTGCAAATTATGTCGACCGTTGAGCTGACAAATCTCAGCACAAACAAAAAGATGGTCTACACGATCGTTAGCGAAAGTGAAGCCAATTTGAAACAAGGCAAAATATCAATTAAGACTCCTATTGCACAAGGACTGCTGAACAAGAAGGTGGGCGACACCGTAGAGATTCAGATTCCACGCGGTACAATCAGGTTGAAAATTGATAAAATCAGCATTCAGTAAACCTTTAAGACGAAAGGAAACTTAGCTTATGACACTGTTCAGCAAGATTGCAGCCGGTGAGATTCCGAGCTATATGTGTGCAGAAGACGACAAGTTCTATGCGTTTTTAGACATCAATCCGGTTGCCAAAGGGCACACACTGGTTATACCCCGCAAGGAAATTGACTACATATTTGACATGAACGATGACGACTCGCACAGTTTGAGCTGTTCGCCAAAAAGGTAGCCATGGCTATTCGTGCGGCTTTTTCCTGCAAAAAAAGTGGCGCAGGTGGTTCTGGGTTTGGAGGTAAACTACGCACACATACACCTCTTGCCCATCAACACTGAGGCTGATGTCGACTTCCATAAGCACATCAAGCTCCCGGAAGAAGAGATGAAAGCTACGGCAGAAAAAGATTTACAGTGAGTTTAAGAAGATAAGAAACCTGTAACAGACAGCCCGCAGAATTATTCTGAGAAAAAAACCTGATTGCGTTTTATACACGGCATAAAAACGCTTTTTAAATAAACAAAATGCAAGGCCCCTGCTCCATGATGCGAGCAGGGTCTTGCACAATATATCAGCTATAAGCTTCGCCTTTCTTAAGCTGCACTTCGTTAACGTATTTCCCTAATTAGCGCCGAAGAATCTTCTTTTCTTGCAAATCAGCAACACGTTTCCTTCTTCGGCCACGATGTATCCTTCCAGTCCGTTGATGACAGCAAGCCGTCGCGTGGAACTTTTATCACATTATTATGACTCTCTTCCATCATAACGTCTGAATCGATTACGACGTTATCATCCATATTTTTAGGTAGTGCCTCATATATTCCATGCCATGTTCCCAGGTCGGCCCAGCCAAAATCGCACTTCATGACACACGTATACCCGTCTTTTCCAGCACCCTGATTCGATGGAAAGGTTGGGATATACGGGGAAATGCTTACGAATAAAATGCTCTTCCTGACTCGGAGACAGTGTTTCGGCTTCAGTATCCGGGCGACTTAACACGTCGGGCAGAAACTCAGAAAAGCACTCACGAAGATAGGATACATTGCTAGGAACAGGCCTGTATTCCAAACAAACTCGCCACTATCCACAAACATACGCGCAAATTCGCGGTCGGGCTTTTCGGTAAACGTCTTTACCTTGTAAATATTACCGCATACATGGCTGTTGATTTGGATGTAACCATATCCGAGTTCAGCACGAGTAGGCACTATCCCCATGGTGAGAAAGTAATTGTTTTGCTGCACGAAAGCCATACCATCGAGCACATTTTTACGGAAGGCATCGTCGTTGATAATCATCTGATCCGTAGGAACGGCAATGAGAGCAGCCTGCGCATCGAACATCGAAATGCGATGGGCTCCCCATGCTATGCCCGGTGCGGTTCCGCGACATACGGGTTCAGCCATGATATGATCGTCAGGAACATCGGGTAATTGTTCCTTAATAATGTCAATATAATTTACATTTGTGTTGATAAATATATGCTCTCTGGGCATAATTGCTGCCATACGATGATAAGTTTGCTGCACTTGTGAACGTCCCAGTACCAAAGAAATCGACAAATTGTTTGGGCATATTTTCCCTGCTGCAAGGCCACAGACGGCGGCCCTTTCCGCCAGCAAGAATAAGGCAATAGTTGTGATTAGTCATAAGATTCATATTAGCTTGGGTTCTGTGTAGCCAAGATACGAAGATTAAACGGCACGCCAATGGTTTTAGTACCTTATTTGTTCATTTTTTAATTTCAAAAACGTTTTTTGAACATTTCGCTGTTGCGCTTACTTCTTTTTGCTACCTTTGTAACAATTTACGTAAATTCATGAAGACAAGACAAATTCTGCTCATCAACGATATGGCCGGCTACGGCAAGGTTGCCACGGCTGCCATGCTACCCATTCTGTCGTACATGGGGCATCCTACCTACAATCTTCCTACGGCATTGGTGTCGAATACGCTCGACTATGGGAAATTCAACATTCTCGATACTACCGATTATATTAAAGGCGTATTTCCTGTATGGAAAGAACTTGGCTTTAAATTTGATGCCATTTCTACCGGTTTTATCGTGTCAGAACATCAGGCAGCCATCGTTTCGGCATACTGCCGGGAGCAGGAAAAGAACGGAACGACCATCTATGTAGACCCAATTATGGGCGACGAAGGAAAAATTATACAACGGCGTTACGCCCGCAACAATAAACAGTATGCGGGAGATGGTAAGCGTGGCTGACCTTACATTCCCCAACTATACTGAGGCTTGTTTTCTAACCCATACGGCGTATAAGGCAGATGGCATAAGCCTTAACGAGGTACGTGAACTGCTTGACAAGTTAAGGAATATAGGAACTAAGTCGGTTCTTATCACCTCTGTTTGTGTTGACGGACAGCATTGTGTGGCAGGCTTTAACCATAAAACAAACCAGTATTTCGAGCTGCCCTATACCGAAATACCTGTTCATTTTCCCGGCACGGGGGATATTTTTTCGGCCGTCCTCATCGGTCATCTGCTCGATGAAAAGCCTTTAAGCGAGGCAACAAGAAAAGCCATGGACGTGGTTTACAATTTCATCGATCTGAATAAAGACAATATCGACAAGAACCGTGGCATACCCATTGAGAACTATCTCAACCTTATTTAAAATTCTTCATACAGCAGAGTGACATGAACTGGCTTGATCATTTATTTACCATACACTCATCAGTGCAGGCTGTGGTGGTGGTTTCTTCCATCATTGCACTCGGTCTGGCACTGGGAAAAATACGTGTAATGGGAATCTCATTGGGCGTAGCATTCGTATTTTTTGCCGGTATTATGGCCGGAAACTTTGGTTTTAGTATCGACCCTGTGACGCTCGACTACATGGAGAACTTCGGTTTGGCTCTGTTTGTATACTGTCTGGGGCTTCACGTGGGGCCGAACTTCTTTTGGTTCTCTGCGCCATGAGGGAATGGCTTTTAACCTTTGGAGTTTTGCCATTATTGTGTTCGGCACCGTCTTTTCCCTTATTCTTATACCACTTACAGGCATCAGTTTGCCCGACATGGTAGGCATTTTATGTGGTGCTACCACCAATACGCCTGCACTTGGAGCCGCTACACAGGCCCTCAATCATATGGGATTGCCAAGCGGTAGCGTCGCTCTGGCTACGGCTGTAACCTATCCTCTGGGTGTGATTGGCGTTATTCTTGCCATGGTTTTCATCCGAAAGCTGTTTGTAAAACCCCATCATCTTGAAACGTCAACGCTTAATGAGTCGGACCATACTTACATCGTCCAGCTTAAAGTAGTCAATCCAGCCATTGCCGGTAAGAAGATAGAGCAAGTAGCTAACATGACACACCTGAAGTTTATCATATCCAGAATATGGCGGGGAACGCAAGTAATCGTACCACTTGCAAGCACCGTCATTGAGCAAAATGATTCACTTCTGGTTGTAACAACGAAAGAAGATGAAGAGGCTTTGGAGCTTCTTTTCGGACAAAAATAGAGAAAGACTGGAACAAACAAGACGTAGACTGGAACCATATTGATTCTAATGTCGAGAGTCGCACATGTATTATCACACGAAAAGAGCTTAACGGAAAGAAGCTTGGTAACCTGCACCTGCGTGTTGCATACGGTATTAATGTGAGCCGTGTGCTGCGAGGCGACGTAAAATTGCTCGCCAGCGATGACCTTCGGCTTCAATATGGCGACCGGCTTACAATTGTTGGCAAGCACAACGACCTCAATAACGCTGAACATTTCCTGGGCAATTCGGTTAAAACTCTTGAAGAACCCAACATCGGCAGCATCTTTCTGGGCCTGGTTTTAGGTCTTGCAATAGGAACCATTCCTATTGCATTGCCCGGAATGGACTCTCCTATCCGCCTCGGAATAGCAGGCGGACCTATCATCATGGGTATTATCGTTGGCGCACTTGGTTCCAGAATGCACTTCATCAGCTATACTACACGTTCAGTAAATCTGATGTTACGTAAGTTAGGTCTTTCCCTTTATCTCGGCTGTTTAGGCTTGGGAGCCGGCAAGAATTTTCTGTCAACGATTATCCGTCCCGAAGGAATTGAGTGGGTTGGCATAGGTTTTCTCATCACCGTTGTGCCTGTAATCATCGTCGGAATCATCGCATTGAAGACCAATAAATACGATTTTGGCACCATCTGTGGCATTATGTGCGGAAGCATGGCCAACTCAATGGCACTCGATTATGCCAGTGACACCTTAAAAGATGATACGGCAAGCATCAGCTATGCCACCACATACCCGTTGGGAGTATTCATCAGAATAGTTATCGCACAGGTGTTGATTATGTTCCTGCCTGAATAGTCAGAAGGGGCAGGGTGCGTGAAAAGGTTACCCTTTCATGCGTCACAGGATGCAAAAATGAGAGTTCTTCAGCATGAAGATAAAGCCTGTCAGCCCGCTTTCCATACAGTTCGTCACCCTTAATAGGATTATTTAACCCGTCGGCATGGGCGCAATGTACGCGCAACTGGTGCGTACGGCCTGTATGAGGATATAAGTTTATGCGGCACTTACTGATGGTTTCGCAAGCATTTTCAGCGTCATTCTGTGAAGTTTGTCCAGCTGCTTCACAGCTTTTACCGATGATTTCGTAAGTGGTTTCGGCCTTTTTGCCGTGCACAAAATCAACTATTTGGCGTGGCCTGTCGTTTAAATCGGGCCTCAACGGCAACGAAATTTTTCCCTTCTTACCATTTTCTTCGTGCGAAAGCACAGCCACATAACGCTTCCTTACCTCGCGTTTGGCAAACTGTTGCTGCAGGCAACGGTATGCCTCCATGCTTTTTGCAATCACCATCAGGCCGCTTGTTGCCATGTCTAAACGATGCACAATAAGCGGATTTTCGGCATCAGGATAACGCTCCTGCATCATGCTCTGTACACTCTCGCGATTGCTTTTCCCCCGAACGGCGAGCATACCAGCCGGCTTATTCACCACGCAGATGCTGTCGTCCTCATATATTATTGTCAGCTTTTGATGCTTTTCATCCTCTAATTGATTCGATTCCACATCCAGTCCACGAAGCATCCATCCCAGGACAGGCTTACACTTACTGTTGCATGCCGGATAAAAGTGAAGATGATGACGCACTTCTTCCTTCGGACTTTCACCCCACCAGAACATCGCCATGCACAGCGGGTGCCAGCCTTTACGAAAGCAATATTGCAACAAACGAGGCTCACAACATTCTCCTGCTCCTGCAGGAGGCAGCTCATTCTTCCATATTTCAAGCAACGAATGGCTCTCACCGCGTGCATTTAACATCATAAACTGTGCAAAAAGCCACCGTTGCAGCTCATCGCTCATGGCGTGACGCTTCTGTCTAAGCAATTTTAACCGCTCATCAATCTCCCGCAAGCTATCTTCGGCAAGAGCTATTTCACCAGTCCATCGCTTCTTTATCCGTCTGAGTTCAGCCTTTTGAAACTGGCTTTCACGAATTATTTTTCTTCCTCTTCTGCCCGATTTTCCGAATCATGCAAGGCTTCTCGCCGCTGGTTACGCTCGTTTTTTGAACGTTGCATCACCATTTTATAATCGGCTATCTCACGTTCGGCCAGCTTTCTTACATCGTCTAAACGCCTTGTAGCCATGCTATATTCAGAAGAATTTTTCCAATGAATGTATCTCCTCGCTAACGCCAACAATCTCTGCCTCTTGCCGTTTGAAGTAGCCATCAGGCTGCAGATAGTCGAAAACAGCGGGAACAAAGCCCTCCCAATCTGCCCTTCCGGCTATCTGTCCGCTATACCCTGCCAGATAACCCGCTTCGCTATCGTCTCCGTTTTTCCATCCTCCTTTCAACCACCAATACGCCAAACATCTTTCCCTTGCTGATGTCGCGCACAAAACTTTCGTCCGCTTTCACAGACTGAAAACGCCGTGCCGTGTCACCTTTCAGAGAAAGCAACAACCTCATCCACTGCCTGAAGGGCCAACGGATGAGGTTCATAATCAAAACGGATTATTCATGCGCTGTGGACGCTCTAAGCCCTTTGTAGCGGATGAAAAAGATGTGAATTCAACCTGATAAAACTATTTTTTATTTACAAGTTCAGATAAACGGCCACGCATTAACAACGTTTAAGCAACAAATTGCCTTATGCTTCTATCAGCCCTAAGCGACAAAACTCGTCGTAAAGCGGACGTGCAAGCACCTTCGCATCAGGGTGAGGGGCACCCGTTGTGCCCAGAGCGCGCAGGTCAAAAAAGTGTTTCCAGTCGCTCACAAAGGCGGTATGCACCAGCTCGGTGTTCGTATCGAGGGGCAGAATTACGCGTGCTTCCTGAGGCTTACGGCCAGCAGCTATGAGGTTCATGTACGCACGCTCGGCAGCAATATTGCCAAAAAGCCAGTTCTCATAATCGTCAGCACTACCCTCTTCCACCTTTTTCGCCAGCTCCATAAAGTTGATTTCTGACGGTTCCGTGGCAGAAAGCTCTCGCACCCACTCCGGAAGGTTTACCGTTATCTCCTTACCAAACTTATCCTTTGAGTAATTACAGTATCGCGTCGACTGCTCAGCCATCGAGTTTGCACGATGCCGGTTAAACTCGCGCGTGATGGCAACCTGTGTTGTAAAGTGCACGGTTACACGGCGTTCATGGTGTGCAAGCGGTTCGGTAAGATGGTCGAGGTCGTCCATCCACTGGTTTTCGGCCAGCACACGCAGGTTGGTTGTTATGTAATGGCAGCCGTCAACCGTTGTCACTTTCGAAAAATTTGTTGTGCTCATATCGCTGCCGGGCTTTTACCTCTACATTGTTTCTACAAGCAGAGCACGTTGTTTCGGCATCGCGATAAAGCAGGTAAACCGTTCCGTGTTCGAGCATAGCGGTATGCTGGCTCTTAATCATCCGCTCCACAAAAGGGCGTGCCGACGAGTCGGTACGGTGGTCTTCACTTTTATAGCATACCCTTCCGGCGCGTTCAACTTGTTGGTATATGCCTTCCTTTCCAGGCTTCTGGGGCCATATTTCAAATGTTGGAGAGATTACTTTCATGCCTTTTGAACTTATGATTTGTCGTAAATACAAATTAAGTGCAAATGTAATCAATCTTCTTTAATATATATAAGTCGTTATCAATATTCTTTTGTATTTTTGCCTTTGTATGGACAAAACAACCTGTATTAAAGCTACTTGAACAGCACGGCATTAAGCCAACGAGCAACCGTATTGTTGTTGTTAAGGCACTTGCTGCCGAAAAACACCCGTCGTCGATGACTGAATTGGAAGAAGCCATCGTCACTATCGATAAGAGTGGCATATCACGAAGTCTGGCCCTTTTCCGCAAATGCCACCTCGTCCACGCCATTGAGGACGGCGATGGTAATGTAAAATACGAACTTTGCATGAGCCACAGCCATAGCGATGGCGGCGATGACGACATGCACGTACACTTTTATTGCGAGCACTGTCACCAGACTTTCTGCCTCTACGACACCGCTATCCCTCATGTACAGCTGCCTCATGGTTTTGTCATGAACTCGATAAACTACATGGTTAAAGGCATTTGCCCCTCGTGTGCACGCAAACAAATGATATAGCATGCCCCATAACCATTTTACCACCACACTTATAAGCTGGTACCACCAGCACGGTCGCGACCTGCCCTGGCGTCATACTCACGATCCCTATGCCATATGGCTTAGCGAAATTATCATGCAACAAACGCGTATTGCACAGGGCAAAGCCTATTGGAAAAGGTTCATGAGCCGCTTCCCCAACGTTGACAGCCTTGCCTCAGCCAGCGAAGATGACGTGCTTCGCATGTGGCAGGGACTGGGCTATTACAGCCGTGCACGCAACCTTCATAAGGCAGCACAGCAGATAGTTAGCCTTGGCCGTTTTCCCGATAACCTTGCCGACATTACCCGTTTAAAGGGCGTGGGCACCTACACGGCGGCGGCTATTGCCTCGTTTGCCTTCGGTATCAGGGCAGCTGCAGTTGATGGAAACGCATACCGTGTGTTGTCACGCGTGTTCGGTATTGATATACCCATCAACTCTACGCAGGGTAAACATTTCTTCCAACAGCTGGCTGACACGCTTGATTGCCGACCTTCCCGCTGCCGAAGAAGCGGGTAATTTCAACCAGGCTATGATGGATTTCGGAGCCACTTGCTGCACGCCGAAGGCCCCTAAATGTCCCGAATGTCCGTTCTTGGCGACCTGTGAGGCTTTACATACCAACCGCGTGGCCGAACTCCCTGTAAAGAATCGTACCATAAAGGTGAAAGAACGGCATTTTTCATACGTTCTTATCAGCTGCCAGGGCTATTGTGCACTGCACCGTCGTGGCCCGAAAGATATATGGCAGGGCCTTTGGGAGCCGTGCCTTTTTGAGAACGAACCCCTGCCCGAATGGCAAGGCACGCTGACACTTTTTAAACAGCCATGTAAAGCATGTATTGACCCATCGCATTATCATGGCCGACTTTTATCTGCTGCAAACCGACGTCCGCCCCGAGCTTCCACCCGATTATATCTGGGTAAAACAGGAAGATATAAACTGCTATGCCGTGCCCCGGCTGGTTGAGCTGCTGTTTGAAAGTATGGAGAAAAAAGCGTTGCTATAATATTATAACATCGTAATTCTTAAGCATTTACCTTTATTTTATAACCCTGTCACCACATAAACGTTACCCGTTTATGTGCAAAAGTTCATTGTTCGGCGGCCGTCAGCAGCGCGTACGACGATTGCCGAACAACGGGTGTGACGGCCGTCGTACGCGCTGCTGACGGCCGTCGAACGATAAGTTTTACATTCTTTTCATCTATTCATTACAACATACCCTGCACACGTTACCGGCTATAAGCGAGGAAAAATAAAAGGCATAACCCCATATTCTGACTGAAAATTTGTAATTTTGCAAAAACAAAGAAGCAACTTTAGATAAAACGAGAATATGGAAGAGAAAAAGTTTAAACGCACAACCGTCACCGCCGCCCCTGCCCTACGCAAACGGAGGTGTTCATATAGGCCATCTGGCAGGCGTATATGTTCCTGCCGACATCTACGTCCGTTATCTTCGTCTGAAAAAGAAAGACGTTATCTTCATAGGTGGCAGCGACGAGCACGGGTGCCCATTACCATACGTGCCAAAAAGAAGGTATAACACCGCAGGATGTGTGTGACCACTATCATAAAATTATCAAAGATTCGTTTAAAGAGTTCGGCATTTCGTTCGATATTTACAGCCGCACCACCTCAAAAGGTACATAGTAAGCTGGCTTCCGACTTCTTCCTGAAGTTATATAACGACGGCAAACTCATCGAAAAGGAGAGCGAACAATACTATGATCCCGAAGCCAAACAGTTCCTGGCTGATCGCTATATCATGGGAACATGTCCGCATTGCGGCAACGAAAATGCCTACGGTGACCAGTGCGAGAAGTGCGGTTCCGACCTAAGTCCGATGGAACTTATCAATCCTCACAGCACCATATCGGGCGCACAGCCCATTGTCAAGAGCACAAAGAACTGGTATTTGCCGCTTAACAACTATCAGGAATGGCTGAAACAGTGGATTCTCGACGACCATAAGGAGTGGCGTCCCAACGTATATGGCCAGTGTAAAAGCTGGCTGGATATGGACCTTCAGCCCCGCGCCATGACGCGTGACCTGGACTGGGGTATTCCCGTTCCGGTTAAAGGAGCCGAAGGAAAGGTGCTTTACGTATGGTTTGATGCGCCTATTGGTTACATCTCAAATACCAAAGAGCTGTGCGATGCCGAGCCTGAACGCTGGGGAAGCTGGGAAAAATGGTGGAAGGATGAAGATACACGCCTGGTACATTTCATCGGTAAGGATAACATTGTGTTCCACTGTTTGATATTCCCCACGATGCTAAAGGCTCACGGTGGCTACATTTTGCCAGACAATGTACCGGCTAACGAGTTCCTCAATTTAGAGAACGACAAAATATCAACCAGCCGTAATTGGGCCGTCTGGCTTGACGAATACCTGCGCGATTTCCCAGGCAAGCAGGATGTTCTGCGATATGTTCTTACCGCCAATGCGCCCGAAACGAAAGACAATAACTTCACATGGAAAGACTTCCAGGAGCGTAACAACTCGGAGCTTGTGGCCATTTACGGCAACTTCGTAAACCGTGCCCTGCAGCTTACGCAGAAATATTGGGACGGCGTTGTGCCTGAGTGTGGAGAGCTTACTGATATTGACCGCCAGACCATAGCCGAATTTGAAGACGTAAAGACAAAAGTTGAGCAGTATCTCGATGCCTTTAAGTTCCGTGAAGCACAAAAGGAGGCTATGAACCTGGCACGCATCGGCAATAAGTATATCACCGAGTGTGAGCCGTGGAAAGTATGGAAAACCGATCCCAAACGCGTGGAAACCATCCTCTATATCTCTTTACAGTTAGTAGCAAATCTGGCTATTGCCTTCGAACCTTTCCTGCCATTCAGCAGCAAGGACCTGCGCGCGATGATAGGAATGGAGCGTTTTGACTGGGCCGAACTGGGCCGAACCGACCTGCTTAAGCCTGGCCAGAAGCTGACTTCTCCCCATCTTTTGTTCGGCAAAATTGAAGACGAGGAAATACAAAAGCAGCTCGACAAGCTGGCTGCTACCAGGAAAGCCAACGAGGCTGCCGAAGAAGCCGAGGAGTATAAGCCCGAACCCGTTAAGGAAGAAGTGGCTTTTGACACCTTTGAAAAGCTTGATATACGAGTAGGTCACATCAAAGACTGCCAGAAAGTTAAGAAGTCGAGACAAGCTGTTACAGTTCACCATTGACGATGGTAGCGGCACCGACCGTACTATTTTATCGGGTATTGCCAAATACTATGAGCCTGAGCAGCTTATCGGCAAGGACGTACTTTTCGTGGCAAACTTTGCTCCTCGCAAGATGATGGGCATTGAAAGCCGGGGCATGATTTTTAAGTGCCGTTAACCATGATGGCAGTTTAAGTGTAACCACTACGCTTGGTGAGGTGAAGCCCGGCAGCGGGTTGGATAAACTCTGCGCCCCCCAAAGGGGTGCAGTAGCCCTACACAACCACACTAAACAACTAATTTGAAAGGCAACAACATGAGAAAAATATTCACGCTGGCCTTATTGCTACTTGTCGGTATTGTGGTAAATGCGCAACTTTACAACCCTGTAAAGTTTACGTCTGAGCTGAAAACCAACGGAACCGCTGATGCAGAAATTATCTTTACCGGCAAAATTGATAAGGGATGGCACGTTTATTCTACCAACTTAGGACAAGAAGGACCCACCGAAGCCACCTTTAACGTAAACCGTTTAGAAGGTGTAAAGCTTGTCGGTAAGATGAAAGCAGTAGGCCATGAAATAGCTGCTTACGATAAAAACTTTGAGATGAACCTGCGCTTTTTCGAAAGCAACGTAAGGTTTGTACAAAAAATAAAGTTTACCAAGCCTGCATACAGTATTGACGTTTACCTCAATTACGGGGCATGTAGTGACCAAACCTGCATGCGCCCTATGGACGTAAACCTGAAACAGAGCGGTAAAAGTCCGGCCGTGGATGGCAAGACAGCTGAAGAGAGTCAAGAAAAATCTTCAAAAGAAAGCGCGGTATCGACAGCCTCATCAGGCAACGATACGGCTACTGCAACATCAGCCGGGCAACCACTTTTTTAAAGTCGACACTACGGTTCTGGCCACTTTACCGGCAGCCTCACTGTCGCAAACCGACAAGGAAAACCTTTGGAAGCCTGTTATCAAAGAGCTGAAAACCTTTGGCGGTACGGGCAATATAGCCGATCAATCTTTGCTTTACATCTTCCTGATGGGGGTTGCAGGCGGATTGCTTGCGCTGGTAATGCCGTGCATCTGGCCCATTATTCCGATGACAGTAAGCTTTTTTCTGAAGCGCTCAAAAGACAATAAGCGACGCGGTGTGCGCGATGCTGCAATTTATGGAGCCTCTATTGTCGTCATCTTCCTTACATTAGGAATAGGCGTTACGGCACGTTTCGGACCCAGTACGCTCAATGCACTATCAACAAATGCAGTGTTCAACATATTTCTTTTTTGTGCTGCTGGTAGTGTTTGCACTAGCTTTTTGGCTGGTTCGAAATAAAATTGCCCGACAGCTGGGCCAACAAGGTTGATACCAAAGCCAGCAATACCACGGGGTTACTGTCAATTTTCCTCATGGCTTTCACCCTCGTTCTGGTAAGTTTCTCGTGTACAGCACCCTATTGTTGGCCTGTTATTGGTACAAACAGTAACCTCCGGGGCACGACTTGCACCCGCTATTGGGATGCTCGGTTTTGCGTTGGCGCTGGCCGTTCCTTTCTCGCTTTTTGCCATGTTCCCCTCATTAATGAAGCGAACACCAAAGAGCGGGGCTGGATGAACCGCATAAAGGTGGGGCTTGGCTTTTTGGAACTTGCATTCGCTATGAAGTTTTTCAGTGTGCCCGACATGGCTTATGGCTGGCACATTATGGGGCGCGAGGTGTTTCTTTCAATATGGATTGTGATATTTGCAGCCCTGGGAGCCTACCTCGTAGGATGGTTAAAGTTTCCGCACGACGCCATCGATGGCGATACACATAAGCCTATGTCGGTTCCCTCTATTATGTTAGGGCTATGCTCTTTCGCCTTTGTTATTTACATGATACCCGGTTTATGGGGTGCCCCCTGCACGGCAGTGTCGGCCTTTGCGCCACCAATGAACACACAATCGTTTAACTTAAATACCAAAGTTGTAGAAGCACGGTTTACCGATTACGAAGCAGGTATGGCAGCAGCAAAGGCAGAGGGCAAACCTGTTCTGATTGATTTTACCGGCTTTGGTTGTGTAAACTGCCGTAAAATGGAAGCTGCTGTATGGACCGACCCGTCGGTAGCCCAAAAGCTTGAGAACGATTATATACTGATTTCATTGTATGTAGACGACAAGACAAAGCTGCCACAACCCGTAGAAGTAAAGGATGAGAACGGAGAAATACGCACTTTACGTACCGTGGGTGACCGCTGGAGCTATCTGCAAAGCTATAAATTTGGTGCCAATACACAGCCTTTTTATGTAGCCGTTGACAGCCGGGTAGTCCACTAACGGCGCCTACTCGTACGATGAAAATGTAAAAAGACTATTTGAATTTCTTAGATAAAGGGCTGGAAAATTACAAGAAGCGCATGAACAATGCCGCAAACTAAGCAGGCATGAGTACTATTTCAGAAGTTTAAAACAGAAGAAAATATGAAAGAAATAAAACAAATACCTATTTGTTTTATGCGCGTTAAAGGCTGCCTCATGATGGCAGCCTTTATTATTTTCGATACCACGATATAATATTTCTGTCAATAAACTGCTGGCGTTTGAGCACCGCATCGGCAGGTAAAAAGGGAGCTTCTACTCCATCGTCAACAGTGAGAGGAGCTGTTTCTACCCTTATTTCATCCCAAAGCCCACGCTGAATAAAGCTGCTAAGCGTGGCAGCTCCACCTTCTACAATAAGACTCTGGGTTTCCCTTGTTATACAAATAATCCAACACATCATCAATATGGCTGAACGGCAAAAAGCCGTCGGGAACTTCTTCAGGATGGTGCGTAAGCACCAGACGTTCAGGATTTGTCCCGCTCCACAGGCGTACATCCAAACGAGGACGGTCAATTTGCAGCGTGTTACGACCTATTAAAATAGCATTATATTCAGCACGGAGCTGATGAACCAGCATAAATGTATAAGGTGTAGAAATACGAAGAGGAGCTGTCTGCCCGCTCTTGCTCACAGAACTTAAAAAACCATTAGCCGTTTGTGCCCACTTAAGCAGGATAAACGGGCGCGAAAAAGCAGTTGAATGTAAAGAAAAAACGGTTACTCTCCATACACTCTTCTTTGAGCACTCCCACCGTAACATCAATACCAGCCTCACGCATTCGCTGTACGCCACGCCCCTGAACCTGTGCGAACGGGTCAATACAACCGCATACACAACGACGTATATGCTTCCGGATAATGAGGTCACAACAAGGCGGTGTGCGGCCCCAGTGAGAGCAAGGTTCTAATGAAACATAAAGAGTTGCAGCAGAAAGTAAGTGCTCATCAGCTGCCGAGACCGAGGCAAAAGCATTTACTTCGGCATGCGGTCCACCGTAAGCAGAGGTGTATCCCTCGCCAAGGATACGACCTTCAGCCGACACAATAACGGCACCTACTGAAGGATTGGGACGCGCTGTAAGCCTACCGTTACGGGCAAGCTGCAGACAACGTCGCATAAAATGCTCGTCAAGGGCTTGTTGTGATTGTGTATTGATAATTTGTTTATTTTCATTCATCTGGCCTGTCATGCTGTGGGTTATATGCGCAAATTTACTTTTTATTTTGGCTGAGTCAACAACTTTCGTGCCTGAATTTTGACATAACAATACCATGCCGGCACAAGAAATATACCCGTACACCTTTATAATATAAGGCAGATAGAAACAACAAGACGTCATGATGAATTTTTAAACAAGAAAACCTGCAAACCGAAAAAAACAAGTATCTTTGTCATAATATGAATACACCAGACAGTTATACAACACTATGGAAGCAGCTATGACACGCTATGATGACGGTGAGGCCGGGAGCTATTGTACGTTTATTGCTCGCAACAAGGTTCAATATGACACTAACCGACATTGTTTCGAATGCCGTTGAACATCTGAATGCCGAAGAAAAAGCATGGTTAAAACAAGCAGTAAACCGTATAGAGGCTGGAGAACCCGTACAATATGTTCTGGGTACGACTGAATTTTGTGGACATCATTTCTACGTTGCACCAGGTGTTCTTATACCCCGTCCCGAAACCGAAATGCTGTGCAATTATAAAAAGATGAATATAATAAGCCTTACTGCGCCCTGCAACCACCTGAACCTTTAAGGATTCTGGATATAGGAACAGGCAGTGGATGTATAGCTGTTACACTGGCTTTGGGTATCGACAACAGCGATGTTACTGCGTGGGATGTATCTGCTGATGCTTTGCTTATAGCACGCAAGAATGCCCATAATTTGGGAGCAAGGGTAAATTTACAATTACAGGATATTCTGTCGTCAACCGAAAGTCTCCCCCATACCAACGGCGAGGGGGGATGGTTTGACATAATTGTATCGAACCCACCATACATTACAGAGCACGAAAAGGCTGACATGCACGTGAACGTACTTCAATATGAACCCAAGATGGCCCTGTTTGTACCCGACGACAATCCGCTGCTTTTCTATCGTTCCATAGCCCGTTATGCACGTCTGACGCTGAAACATAAAGGAGAACTTTATTTTGAGATTAACCCATTATATGCCGACGAGCTGCAAAAGATGTTGCAGCAAGAAGGATTCAGCAACGTAGAAATATTTACAGATCAGTTTAAACGTGAGCGATTTGCAAAAGCTGTTTGGAACGCATAGATAAGTAATGGTACACCTTTATTATATTATAGCAGAAAGATGTTTAAAAAAGTTCACCCGTCACCGAAGAAGAGGCACTGAAAAAACTGGCGGCTCTATGTGCAAGGGCCGAATATTGCACAGGCGATTTAGACGAGAAAATGCGCCGATGGGGACTTGATGAAGAAGCCCGTATGCGCAATATTGATTATTTAGTAAACCATCAATATGTTGACAATATGAGATATTGCCGAGCCTTTGTAAACGATAAGATAAAAATACAATAAGTGGGGACGGAGGAAAATTGAGCAGGCCTTATGGGCAAAGCATATATCGGAAGACATCGCAAAAACCGTGTTAGACCATATTGACAGCAGCATTTACATGGATATTTTAAAGCCTCTTTTAAAAGCCAAATGGCCGACAATACATGCAAAAAACGATTATGAACGCAGTATGAAACTGATTCAGTTTGCCATGGGTCGCGGTTTTGAAACAGAACTGATACGACGCTGTATAGAACAGAATATGATAGCCGGAACAGATGAGAGTTAGCTTTTTACAACGTTTATTAGACCTGACAAATCCACGTGCATGTGCCGTTTGCGGACAAAGACTGGCAGTAGAAGAAACCCTTTTTTGTACAGTTTGTCTCCTGCACTTGCCTTTAACCCACTTCCTTACACAGCCCGATGACAACCCCATGACGCAAATGTTCTGGGGACGCCTGCCCATAGAAAGAGCCTATGCGCTGATGTATTACACAGCTCACGCCACATCATCGTATCCTCTATATAAATTAAAATACATGAATGCACCGGAAACAGGAGTAGAATTAGGACGATATGTGGGCAGACAATTATATAAAGCCAACTTCTTTACAGGTATAGATGCCTTAGTTCCTGTTCCACTGACGGAGGGACATCAGCGTAAACGCGGATATAATCAAAGCCAGATGATAGCCGAAGGCATTGCCGAAGAATGCAAATTACCAGTTTGGGAGCATGTGATAAGACGCAAAAGTTTCAATTCGAGCCAAACAAACAAAGGAGATTAGGACGGGCAATAAATGTTGAACAGGCGTTTGAGCTGGCAGATTTTGAAAAAATAAGAGGTGCGCATCTATTAATTGTAGACGACGTTGTGACAACAGGAGCCACCGTTTGTTCGTTAGGAAAAGAACTCAGAAAGGCTGACGGTGTAAAACTTAGCCTGGTTTCAATAGGATTTGCCAATGAACAGCGCTGAGATAACCATAGAAAAGAAAGATATGCAATAGCATTTTTTTGTATTATCACCAATTTACACTAACTTTGTGAACAAATAAAATATCACGCAATATATGGATACACTGAAACATGCCTTTGCAGAAAAACTTCTAAAAATAAAAGCCATTAAACTTCAACCCAACGAGCCTTTTCAATGGGCATCGGGCTGGAACTCGCCAATTTATACCGACAACCGACTGGTTTTAAGCTATCCGGAAGTAAGGGCTTTTGTGAAAACCGAACTCACACACGCTGTACTGGAATACTTTCCTGAGGCTACGGCTGTAGCAGGTGTGGCCACAGGTGCCATTGCTATGGGTATGGCTGTGGCCGATTTATTACAGTTACCTTATGCTTATGTGAGACCCAAGCCGAAAGATCATGGCACAAAAAGTCAGATAGAAGGACGTTTGCCTGAAGGATCTAAAGTGGTGGTGGTTGAAGATCTAATCTCAACAGGAAGCAGTTCGCTAAAAGCCGTTGAAGCCTTACGCTCAGCAGGGTTTGATGTTATTGGCATGGTGGCCAGCTATACATACGGTTTTACTGTTGCTGAAGAAGCATTTAAAGAAGCTGGTTTAAAGCTTATTACCATCGGAGACTATGAGCATACCGTAGAAATCGCAGCACAAACCGGATATATTTCAAAGAATGATATTGAGGTTCTGCGTGAGTGGCGTAAAGACCCTGCAAACTGGAAACAAAACAAATAAGCCGTATGACAAAGATAGAAAGCACAATACGTGAGATAGCCTATCCTCAACAGGCTGTATATAATATGCTTAGTGACCTGAGCAATATACAAAAAGTTCAAGACAAGATTCCCCAGGATCAGGTTAAAGACTTAACTTTTACTTCTGACAGTATTTCCGTTTCTACTCCTATGGGTGCTGTTAAGATGGTGATTGTAAATCGTGAAGAGCCGAAAGAAATTAAATTTGAGACACAAGAAAGTCCTATTCCTTTCAACTTTTGGATACAGATTCTTCCAGCCAGTGAGACGTCATCAAAAATGAAACTCACCATAAAAGCTGATCTTAACCCCTTTATTGCAGGTATGGTAAAAAAGCCTTTACAAGAAGGTATTGAGAAAATTGCAGATGCACTTCAGCTTATTCATTACGAATAAATAAAAATTCGCTCTCATATCATAAAACAATATTGGGTGGACACTCCTTCATTTATGATACATGCTATCCGTATTTTATTTAAAATAACACCTGCTTTCATTGCTGCTGCTAGTGTATTACTGACATCGTGCACAAGCGATCATTATACATACAGCAGTTTCCATTGTAACCTTTACATCGACAACAGAACTCATCAGGACCCTACTCTTGCCTCGGTAATGAACCCAATGAGTCCGGGTGTTTTCTGTGTTATCAGGTATTTACCCAACCGAAACGCCTACTCGTTTACATCAAATCAGGGACAAAATAGCATAAGCAATTTCGATGCAAAAGATACAGAGCGGAAGAATGGTACACGAATAGGTATGAATAACGGACTGATTGTCGGCTATGCCAATCTTTCTGACGATGGCAGCGGATACCATTTCTATGCTTTTGACGTCCAATGTCCTATATGTTTTGATTACAATGCCATACCCATGCGGAGCTTTCCACTAATTCTCAACAGTAACGGTATTGCCACATGCAATAATTGCCGACGTCAGTTTAACCTGAATACCGGAGGAAATTGCATCAATAATACAGGACAAATGACCACATACAGAGCTACGACTGGGGGACCTTTGGGAGTACTCTTCATCAATTAGATGAGATTATTATTAAATTGTGTAAAAATTTTGGCCCTTTAAATATTTACATATACCTTTGCAAACATATTATCGCGGCAATAGCTCAGTTGGTAGAGCGCGACCTTGCCAAGGTCGAGGTCGCGGGTTCGAGCCCCGTTTGCCGCTCATATTTTTCGATGAGATTATTGCCGCAATGGTGGAATTGGTAGACACGAGGGACTTAAAATCCCTTGGCCAGTAATGGCTGTGCGGGTTCGAGTCCCGCTCGCAGCTACACCTAATTTTTTATTTTTCCTTATTATATTATGCGTAACCAATTGATTCTTTCTTTGTCTGTTTTTTCTGTATTAGCTTTGTCCTCATGTTCAAAAAATGGGACCGCTTTCGGCTGATAATTTCACTGTCAATCCGAACCCGTTGGAGACCCTTGGTGGAAAAGTTCCTGCAACAATTAACGGTACTTTCCCTGAGAAATACATGAAGAAGAAAGCTGTTGTAACTGTTACACCAGAGCTTCGCAATGCTAATGGCCAGAAAATACAAGGCCAAAGCACTACTTTTCAAGGCGAAAAGGTGCAGGGAAATAACCAGACTGTATCGTACAAAGCGGGTGGAAAGTATACAATGAAAACGGCTTTTGACTATACGACAGCGATGCAACAGAGCGACATGTACCTCACATTTGATGCTCGTATAGGTAGTAAAAAGGTAACAATTCCTGCAGTAAAGGTTGCAAACGGTGTTATTGCGACAGCTGAATTATATAAGCAAGCGATGGACAATGCAGGTGGATGCCTTGCCCTCGACTCTTTCCAGCGTGTTAAAGCACAACGTCAAAGAAGCCAACATTAAGTTCTTAGTAAATCAGGCTAACTTAAGAAAGAGCGAATTAAAAAGCAACTCTGTCAAAGACTTCGTGCAAATGTTGAAGAAGATTAACGCTTCACGCGAAGACCTTAATTTACGAAATGTTGAGATTGCTGCATACGCATCGCCAGAAGGTGGCTACACATTCAATAATAAATTAGCCAACAAACGTCAGAATACCACAGAGAAATACGTAAATCAACAGCTCAAGGTAACAAAACTTGCCAATGCTAATGTTGATGCACATTACACGGCACAAGACTGGGATGGCTTCAAGCAACTTGTTGCAGCAAGCAATATTCAGGATAAGAACGTGATTTTACGTGTACTCGAAATGTACAAAGATCCTGAAGAACGCGAGCGTCAAATCCGTAATATGAGCGAAGGTTTCCGTGAACTCGCAACTGGTATTCTTCCCGAATTACGTCGTAGCCGTTTAATCATTAACTATGAAACAATAGGCCGTTCTGATGATCAAATCAAAGCACAATATGCTTCTGACCCTTCAAAACTGAGCGCAGACGAGCTGCTTTATTGTGCCACTCTCGAAACAAATGCCAATAAAAGGGCTGAGATTTATCAGAAAACTTGTGAACTCTACCCTGCCGACTATCGTGCATTCAACAATTTAGGCACCCTCGCCTTTGCAAAAGGTGACGCAGTTTCTGCCAAACGTTATTTTGCTGAAGCCCAGAATAAAGGTAAGGCTCCAGAAGCAAACGCAAACCTTGGCCTCGTAGCACTGAAGAACGGACAGCTGAAAGATGCAGAATATCTTATATCAAAGGCTACTGATGCCAACGATCTTGGTCAGGCTCTTGGCAATTTGAATATTGCAAAAGGCAACTATTCTGCTGCTGTTAAGGACTTTGGAGATTCATATTCCAATAGTGCTGCCCTTGCCCAACTGTTGAATAAGGACTATGCTGCTGCCGTTGCCACACTGAATAACATAAAGAATGCAGATGCGCTGACATATTATTTGAAAGCACTTGTATTAAACCGTCAGGGCAACACATCAGCAGCAAAAACAGCTCTTAACAAAGCAATCAGCAGCGATTCATCATTAGCAGAATACGCCAAAAAGGACTTAGAGCTGGCTAATTTGAAATAAAAGTTATTATTGACACATCATATTATTTATCAAAGAAGCTAAAGAGGTTAAGTCTTAACTTCTTTAGCTTCTTTGATTTTACTTCCACATCATAGGCACTATACTTTATTTTCTATGCTCAAGCGCTTACTACTCGTCTTTCTTCCAGCCTTATTACTCTTCGCTTCTTGTGGCGAAGACAGTAAACATTTCAAAATTGAAGGCCGACTGTTACAGATTAATCAAGGTGAGTTTTACCTTTACAGCTCTGATGGTACCATCAACGGCTTCGATACGATAAAGGTACAAGGCGGGCGATTCAGCCATGAAATAGAATGCGACCACCCCACAATGCTTATGCTTGTATTCCCTAATTTCTCCGAGCAACCTATCTTTGCGCAGCCTGGAAAAAGCATAGACATTGAGGGAGATGCCTCACACTTAAAGATGTTGAAGATAAAAGGTACCGATGATAACGAACTCATGTCAGCCTTTCGCGAACAGATTTCTACTGCCACACCACCACAAGAGAAACACGCTGCCATACAGTTTGTAGAAAACAATCCACAGTCGCCAGTCAGCATTTATTTAGTAAAGAAATACCTTGTAGCTTCACCACGTCCTGATTATAAAGAAGCAACCCGTCTTCTCAAACTCTTAAAGGCCCAGCAACCTGATAATTTTATAATCAGCAATTTATTACAAAACGTAAAGGTATTAGGCCAGACTACGGTGGGTTCACGCCTTCCTGCATTTCAGGTTAAAGACATGAAAGGCAAGCTAATTTCCTCTAATTCGTTTAATCGCGGACTTGTTGTTATCTGCACATGGGCATCGTGGAGTTTTTCCCAGCACTGATATGCTACGACAGTTAAGCCAGATACAACTCGAAAAACAAAAATCATTCAAGGTTCTTTCCATCTGTGTCGATGCCAGCTTAGCCGATTGCAATACCTACCTTAGCGTGAATCAGGTATCATGGCCCAACGTATTTACAGGCGAGATGTTCAATACTGTTCCCCTGAAAACATTAGGTTTGCAGAATGTACCCGACAATATTGTGGTAAAAGACGGCCGTATTGTTGCCCGGAGTTTAGACACAAATGGTTTGCGCGACAAAATAGAGAGCCTCATCTGACACCTTAAAACCTACTGCTCTATATGCTTGTAAAGACTTATAGTGCCGCTGTTAACGGACTCGATGTTACGCCAGTTACCATTGAAGTAAGCCTGACACGTGGCGTTATGTATCATTTTACCGGACTCGGTGACGTGGCAGTGCGCGAAGGACGCGACCGTATTGCTGCGGCTTTACAATATAACGGACTAAAGTTTCCTAAAGCCGACATCACCGTTAACATGGCACCGGCCGACCTTAAAAAGGAGGGAAGCAGCTTCGATTTGCCGTTGGCTATCGCCATTCTCGCTGCCGACGGACGGATTGGCTCACAGTCGCTCAGTCGCTTTTATGATGGTAGGCGAATTAGGACTCGATGGGAAACTTCAGCCCGTAAAAGGTATTCTGCCCGTAGCTATCAAAGCAAGAGCCGAACATTACGAAGGCATCATCGTACCCACAGCCAATGCACGCGAGGCGGCCATTGTGAACCAGCTCAACGTTTACGGCATGGACAACATGGCCGACGTTATATCTTTCCTCGATGGAAAAACACAATGCCAGCCCGTTATTGTTGATACTCGTAAGGAATTCTTTGAGCATCAGTATAACTTTGACCTTGATTTTTCTGACGTCCGCGGACAGGAGAATGTCAAACGAGCCTTTGAAGTGGCAGCCGCAGGAGGCCATAACCTCATCATGATCGGCCCTCCCGGCTCAGGAAAAAGCATGATGGCCAAGCGCTTACCATCTATTTTGCCACCTCTTACCCTTGCCGAGAGCCTCGAAACTACACAGATTCATTCGGTAGCGGGCCTCCTGAGTCGCGGCTCTTCCCTCATATCGCAGCGCCCTTTCCGCTCTCCCCATCATACCATTTCAGAAGCAGCGCTTGTAGGTGGCGGTACAAACCCTATGCCCGGAGAGATTTCTCAGGCTCATAATGGCGTGTTATTCTGTGACGAATTGCCCGAATTCAGCAAACATACATTGGAGGTTCTCCGACAACCATTAGAAGACAGGGTCATCACTATAAGCCGTGCCAAGTATACAGTAACCTATCCTTGTTCGTTCATGTTTGTGGCATCCATGAACCCTTGCCCTTGCGGATACTATGGAGACCCCACGCATCATTGCGTCTGCACGCCGGGACAGATACAGCATTACCTCAATAAAATATCAGGACCATTGATGGATCGCATTGATATTCAGTGCGAAATACTGGCCATTCCTTTCAAAGACCTGTCACAGGCACAGCCGGGAGAGCCTTCGTCAGCGATACGCGAGCGCGTCATTGCTGCCCGTACCATACAAACCGAACGCTTTAAAGACAGCAAGCTAATTCACTGCAACGCCCAGATGACCGAAAAAATGATTCACCTTTATGCCAATCCCGACGAAAAAGGTCTTGAACTATTGCGCATAGCTATGGAGCGTCTCAGCCTCTCGGCGCGTGCTTATTCACGTATATTAAAGGTAGCACGAACCATAGCCGACCTCGCAGGAGCGGTACATGTATCACAGGAACACATAGCCGAAGCCATAGCATACCGACAGCTCGACCGTGGCGACTGGGCCGAACGGGGAGCTTAGTCTCGCATCTTCAAAACACACAGCATTTTCATTATTAACAGGATAACATAAAAAAAATGAAGAAAACATCACGCCTTGCTGCTGCTTTCATGTTCATAGCAGCCGTCTCTCTCCATTTCAATTACAGGATGTGGTACATCCAAACAAACAACAGCAACGCAACAGCAGGCACAACAACAATCCGTGCCAGAGGAAATCAACACGGCCGTTGCTGCCAACGCCGACGTTTTAAGCATTAAAGATGCAGCCCTGCTGCTGAATAATCCTGAAAAAACCGACTCGGTTGCTCGCGCAAAATGGTTATACTGTTATTAACCGATACGGCGTTTACCGTGTTGAAACCTACGCCAGGATGCTCTATAAAAACTGTACTCCTGCCAAAAGTGTGGGCAAAAACCTTTACGATGATACGCCCAAACCTCGTCGAAAAGGCACATCAAGCTATGTGGCTATGATGCCCGACGGTGCCGAAAGCATCATTATCGGTGTATTCAACGCGGCTACTTACCAGAACCTTATTGAACAAGTGAAGACTGGTGGCTTCAAACTCGACATGGCTGGTGATGAGGATGCCTATACAAACGGCCGCTACAACATATACTGTTACAGCGGCCGCAAGACAGTTCGCATTGAGAAAGTGCGCTAAAAACTTATTTTAACGCGCGTGTTGCATTGAGCACACACAGCACCATCACGCCCACATCGCCAAAAACGGCAACCGGCATAGCCAAACTTCCCAGCAGTCCGAGCCCAACAAGTACAAGGATAAGTATCTTTTGTTACAATGGCAAACCATGCATTCTGGTGGGCTATGGCTATGGTTCGGCGGGCAATATCCACAGCCATTGCTATTTTATGTGGCTTGTCATCCATCAATACTACATCGGCTGCTTCAATGGCAGCGTCGCTTCCTAACGCCCCCATGGCTATGCCTATATCGGCACGAGCCAGCACAGGAGCGTCGTTAATTCCATCGCCTACAAAGGCAAGACGGTCCTTAGCCGACATATTCTGCAGCAAACGCTCAACATAAGCTACCTTGCCGGCTGGCAAAAGGCCGGAACGATACTCGTCAACACCTACTTCGGCAGCCACTTGTCGGGCAACGTCTTCGTGGTCGCCTGTTAACATAACCGTTTTCGTCACCCCCTCTTTCTTCAATGCAGCTATCGCCTCACGGCTGTCGGCCTTTACCTTGTCGGCAATAACCACATGGCCTGCATAAACTCCTTCAATGGCAATATGGATAACAGTACCTGCATGTCCTACGCATTTCGTACACGCATGTAAATGTGCACCCGCACGCTCCATCATTTTTTCGTTACCTACATACACCCTCCGTCCGTTTACCAAAGCCGATATTCCTTCGCCGGCTGTTTCCTCAACGTCTTCTATCTTGCAGCTGTCGTGTTCGGCAGGATAGGCTGCACGCAGGGCCATGGCTATGGGATGCGTGCTGAAACGTTCAACATGGGCAGCCAGATGCAGCAGTTCTTGTTCGTCAATATCATCAGGATGAACAGCTTCTACTGCAAATATACCTTCGGTAAGCGTACCTGTTTTATCAAAAACTACGGTCGACAGGTGTGACAGAGTATCCATATAATTTCCTCCCTTTATAAGTATTCCCTTTCGCGAAGCACCTCCAATACCCCCAAAGAAGCTTAATGGAATAGAAATAACAAGCGCACAGGGACAACTCACAACAAGAAAACTTAATGCTCGATAAGCCCACACAGCCAGTGCACTTCCATAGTTCTCGCTGAATAATGGCGGAACAAACGCAAACACCAAAGCCAGCAGAACCACCACCGGCGTATAGATACGGGCAAAGCGTCGTATAAACGTTTCGCTCTTCGACTTGTGTTCTCCCGAATCTTCTACAAGCTTAAGAATTTTTGAGCACGTTGATTCGCCGAAGCTTTTATCTGCTTTTATTCTCAGCACCCCATTAATATTTACGCAGCCACTGATAACCATGTCGCGGGTTTTACCTCACGCGGCATGCTCTCTCGGTCAAAAGCCACAGTGTTCAGGCTCGAACGGCCGTCAAGAACAGTACCGTCAAGCGGTATCTTTTCGCCAGCCTTAACCACAACTGTTTCCCCAATCAGAACATCATCAGGCGCTACAATAGTCACCTTACCGTCGCGTTCTACACAGGCTGTGTCAGGACGAATATCCATCATAGCCGCTATTGAGCGTCTGCTATTGTCCTCAGCATAGTCTTCAAACAGCTCACCCACCTGAAAAAACAGCATAACAAACACCGCCTCTACGAACTGAGGCTCGGCTCCCGGCGAAATCCGATACCCAAAGCACCCAGTGTAGCAATGCACATCAGGAAAGTCTTCGTTAAACGGATTACGCTCTTTGATACCCTCTTCCGAGGCTTCGCCCATAACATCGTAACTGATAATAATATAAGGTACCAGATAAACGACAAGCTGTGCCCATAACGGTATATTGACCGTTCGCACAACAAACCGAGCCGAGGCAAGCGTTGATGCTGCAAGAATAATTCTGAATAGTAGTTTTCTTATCCATATTTTAATTGATGTTTTGTTTTCTAATGGCAAAGTTAATACATCGTTGTTGCAACCGAGTTGCAAAGCAACACCTGCATGTTTATTTCCTTCTTCTCATCGTACGGCGACCGTCAGCAGCGCGTACGATGACCGTCATACGCATTGTTCGGCGGACGCCGCACGCGCTGCTGACGGTCGCCGAACAATGAACAACAGCCCGTATTGCTCAAATACTATACGCCCTTTCCATGCTTTAATAACACCGTATATCTATCATCATTTGCCCGTAAAAGAACAAAAGCTTTCTCTATCGTGAAAAAGATGATAAAAATAAGTAAAAACTATATATTTGTATATGTTTTTATAGCAAAACAAACATGTAGGAAATGCAAAATAATATGTTTCTTTGCACCTGAAAAAAACAAAAAAATATGGCTCTTGTGAAAGTCATAAACCCTTAGATAACACATTAAAACAATAATAAATTAATTATGGTAAATCTAAATTTAACCTCCCAAATTGTACTGAATAAAGTGCCTAGGAGTTCTACCAGCCAAAGACAGCAGTAGACCGTACCGAGCTTACCCGTATGGAAAAATACCTACAAGTATCTTTCCTACAATAGAAGAGGGTGCCCGCCACATTGCCAACGATATTGAAAAAAAGACATCAAAGCCCGCAGCACAGAAGGCAAATTCTATGTCATTGCCCTCGGAACAGGTACATCGTTAACTCCTGTTTTCAACGAGCTTGTACGCCGTCATAAAGAAGAAGGCTTAAGTTTTAAAACGTAGTTGTATTTAACGGCTACGAATATTTCCCGTTAACGGCTAAAATTCAAACAGCTGTCTGAAACAACTAAAAGGAGCGTTTCCTCGACAAGGTTGACATTGAGCAGCAGAATATCTTCACGCCCGACGGCACAATATCGCAGGATGCTGTGCAGGAAAGCTGCCGTTTATACGAACAGCGCATACAAACCTTCGGTGGTCTGGATGCTGCTCTCTTCGGCATTGGCCGCAACGGCAACATCGCAGTCAACGAACCCGGCTCAAGTTTAGCCTCACCAACACGTATCATTTTGATTGATCCGCTGTCACGTGAGGAAATGACGAACAGCTTTGCCAATGGCGAACAGGTTCCTCCATGCAGCATAACCATGGGCATTAACACCATTTTGAAGGCACGTAAACTGTATGTTACAGCATGGGGTGAGGAGAAAGCCGGCATCGTAAAGGCAGCTGTTGAAAGCAATACATCAGATACTTGTCCGGCTTCGTTTATACAAACACACGAAAATGCCGATATGGTTATAGACCTTGGAGCAGCTTCAGAGCTTACGCGCATTAAACATCCATGGCTGGTTACCAGCTGTAAATGGGACGATAAACTAGTGCGTTCGGCCCTTGTATGGCTCTGCGGCGTTACTCACAAGCCTATCCTGAAACTGACAAATAAGGATTATAACAACAACGGACTGAGCGAACTGCTGGCTCTTTACGGTTCAGCCTACAACGCAAACATCAAGATTTTCAACGACCTTCAGCACACTATTACAGGCTGGCCCGGCGGTAAGCCTGACGCTGACGACACATATCGTCCCGAGCGTGCAAAAACCATTCCCCAAACGTGTGCTCGTTTTCTCACCCCATCCTGACGATGATGTGATCTCGATGGGCGGAACAATACAGCGCCTTGTAAACCAAAAGCACGATGTTCACGTGGCTTATGAAACAAGTGGTAACATTGCAGTGAACGACGAAGAGGTAACACGCTTTATGCATTTCATCAACGGTTTCAACCAGATTTTCAACAATTCGAAAGACCAGGTTATCGTTGACATGTACAAAAAAATAAAGGATACCTTTAAGAATAAAAAATCGGGCGACTTCGATACACGCGATGTACTCACACTAAAAGGCCTTATTCGTCGTGGCGAAGCGCGCACAGCATGTACCTTTAACAACATTCCTCTCGACCATGTACACTTCCTTGACCTTCCCTTCTACGAGAGCGGTAAGATCGAAAAAGCTCCCAATGACCGAGAAAGACGTGGAGATTGTACGCCACCTTATTCAGGAAATAAAGCCTCATCAGATTTATGTGGCAGGCGATTTAGCCGACCCTCACGGAACTCACCGCAAGTGCACAAACGCCGTTCTGGCTGCTATCGACCTGGAGAAAAAGGCTGGTGCCGAGTGGTTAAAAGACTGCCGTATATGGATGTACCGCGGTGCGTGGGCAGAATGGCCAATAGAAAACATCGAGATGTGCGTGCCAATGAGCCCTGAAGAGCTGCGTGCAAAGCGTAATTCCATACTGAAACATGCAAGCCAAATGGAGAGCGCGCCATTCCTTGGCAACGATGAGCGTCTGTTCTGGCAGCGTGCTGAAGACCGTAATCGCGGCACAGCGAAACTGTATGACGACCTCGGTCTGGCTTCATACGAGGCTATGGAGGCTTTTGTTGAATACAAAGCCGCTGTAACAAAACGCTTACAACATACCCTTCTCCTGTAAGAAGGGATGTCCCTTTGGGACAACAGATGTATTACAGGATAACCAAATGAATCGGGCAGGAGAAAACAATCATCGTTTTCTCCCTGCCTTTTTATTATGTACTACATACCATAATATATTATAATCATTCTTCATATTAATACACCATCATACAATATAACTCTACCTTAATCATTTCATAGTCCTGCCGTTCTTCCTACAAGCATCTCTATTTTTCCCCTATTCTGAGTAATAAATTTACAAACTAATTTAGGAAAAAAATCTTAAATCTAAAAACGTGAATCATTACTCTATATGGGGAATTTTAATTCATAGAAATTATCATAAAACATCCAGAATGTGAAGTTTTTTTGAACAAATTTCCATATAAAAAGACAAATGTATGGTATGGAACGCACAATTAGACCCTATATTTGCATTTGTATAAAGAACCTAAATACGAAATAACTAAAAATTAGAAGCTATGAAGAAAAGCAGAATTTTATTAGCCACAGTACTCGCCTTATTTGCTGGAGATATAACAGCACAGAATGAAGGACAATTAATTGATCTGCTTCCAGATGGTGTTGTACTGAATGTAAATTCAGAGCGCAAGATGGGAAAACAAAAGAATGTGGTAGTTGTAGGAACGCCGCTAAAGGGTTATAAGGCTTTCTTTGCAGCTACTGACTCAGACCATGGCGAAGAACTGTGGGTTACCGATGGTACAAAAGCTGGCACACACATGGTGAAAGACATTGTTCCCGGAACCCACGGCTCCAACCCTTCCTATCTGGGACGATTGAATGATAAAGCACTGTTCTCAGCCTTTACAAACGAAAATGGTCAGGAAACATGGGTATCAGACGGAACGGAGGAAGGCACATTTATGTTAGCAGACACTTATCTTGTAGGAGACGGTGACCCCAAAGGCTTTATGCAGATTAATGAAACGCAGGCTGTTTTCAGTGCAACCAGTGATGAAAGTGCAGAATATGATCCTGACAATGGAATACAACAGTGGGTATGGATAACCGATGGAACGGTTGAAGGAACCAAGTTTGTGAAAGACATTAAAGTGGATAATCCGGGGAAAGAAAACACAAACCTCAACTATCCCTATGTACGAGTAGGAAGGAAAGTTTTCTTTAAAGGCGACCTGCCCGATGGTAATTATGGTACGGAACTATGTGTTACTGACGGAACACCAAATGGAACCTTTGTTGTTAAAGACATCAATACAGAGGCAAATACTGACCATCCCGGATATACAAGAGACTCGGCCATAGACAATTTAGAGAATTATAACAATAAAAAGGCTGTATTTAAAGCCTGGACCATGGACTACGGCAACGAACCATGGGCTTCTGACGGTACTGAAGCAGGAACATATATGATTGCTGATACGAACCCCAGCAAAGACAACAACGGCATTGGATTAAGTGGAGATGGGTTCGGTCCCGGATGGGAAGTGTTTAAAGGCCGCATATGGTGCCGCTGGTACAAAGATGCAATAGGTACAGAATTCGGTGGAACGAATACAGAAGTTGGCGATGAAGTTTTTTATGATGTGAACGACATAGCTCCTACTGCTAACAACAGTTCGTATCCGGATCCAGGCTGTGTTTTCCAAAATAATTACTTTTTCTGTGCTGCTCACGGTTTTGATGCTGCTCAACCAGAAACCAACTGGGGAGGAGAGCTTTGGACTTTTGATGGTGTTCATGCTCCGAAAATGCAGAACAATTTCTGTCCTGGCACACAATGCGACTGGGTAAAAGAGCTTACTGTTGCAGGCGGATCTTTATATTGGTACAACGAAGATAACGGTAATCCTTCAGTCTATGGTAATGGCCTGTACCGTCTTGACGACAAAGATGCCACCCCTGTAGTATGTACCCATATTACATCTACGGGTGATGCAGTCCACACTTTACGTAATCTCGGTGGACAAATACTATATTGTTCAGCTACAACAAACCGTCTTTACACCCTTAATTATCATAAACCGGGATGGGATGGAAAGAGTGACATGGGATACCTGGAACCAATATTTGAAGGTGTTACCGATCCTACGGACCCTGCATATGTAGACCCTTATCGAAAGCTCTGACAGGAATAAGTACCGTACACGTTGCACAACCTGAAACATCCAATACAATTTATACTATTGATGGCCTACAAGTAAAAACGAAAAGCAGATAACAATAATGTTACCAAAGGCCTGACAAAAGGAATATATATTGTAGATGGTAAAAAGGTTGTTGTAAAATAATAAAGGATAGTCATGTCAACAAATTAAGTGAGAATAAACTATTCCACTTAATTTGCGAACATAATATACTATTAAACTTACCCTGATATAAATGAATAGGAAAAATCATGCTGAGACATATACATTTTAAATTAATTTATGCTCCTAACGGTATCATTATGTGCTCTGGCGGTCAACAGTCAAACTATTACTGTAAAAGGAACCGTTATTGACGGTCAGACGAAAAGGAGCCTTTGACAGGGGGTTACCGTAAGAGAAGTTAACAAAAACACAAACGGAACTGTTACAGATATTGACGGAAACTACACAATAAACGTCTCACCTAAAGCAAATCTTCTGTTCACTTATATGGGATATGCTAACAAACAGGTAGCAATAAACGGGAGGAGAAAGGCAGATGTTGAAATGAGTCCAGAAGCTAAACAGCTCGAAGAGTTTGTAGTCATTGGCTATGGTGTACAAAGAAAGAGCGATGTTACAGGTTCTATTTCTTCCGTATCTGGCAAGGAAATAAATGATATACCAGTTTCTTCTACATTGCAGGCGCTTCAAGGGCGGGCAGCTGGTGTGAATATTATCCAGAATACAGGCGCACCTGGTAGTGCTACCACTATTAAAATACGCGGAACAGGAACAATCAATGATGCCGACCCTCTGTATATTGTAGATGGATTCGTAGTTGGAAATATCGATTATTTAAATCCCAATGACATAGAAAATATAGAGATATTCAAGGATGCAGCCTCCAGTGCTGTTTATGGATCGCGAGCAGCTAATGGTGTCGTTGCGATTACCACAAAGAGTGGAAAGGAAGGGAAAAACCATGTTGTTTATGATGGATATATAGGCATGTCAAGACCATGGAGGAAAATTAATGTAATGGGGATTGAAGACTTTGCCCTAATGCAAGATTACATTCACTCTTCTACCATTTATTCTACAAACGGGCAACTATACATGACACGTCAGGCAGACGGAACTTTACTTTATGACAAAAATAAATATAATCTTATAGACACCGTTCGTCATAACGGTGTAAGAGATTGGTGGGATGCCATTATACATACAGGTCTAAAAACACAACACGGTATATCAGTCTCGGGAGGAACCGACAAACTTCAATATTTGGCAAGCGGCAGCTATTTCAAAGAGAATGGTATAGTAAAGACTTCCGATTATGATCGCACGAACGGACGTCTAAATATAAAGTCAAAGCTATCCTCCTGGCTCAACATGAGCACCAACATGGCATTTACTCATGAAGGCAGGAATGGTATTCCCGAAGGATCTTCAAGTATACTCAAACAGGCACTTTATGAAAGTCCACTCATTTATCTTCATGATGCAAAGGGATATTGGTACAGCAATAACCCCCTGGCTGTACTTAATCGCAACATTAATAATATGAGTCGTAACCGACTGGATATGAACTTAAGTTTGGATGCCAAAATACTTAAACTTCTCTCTTATCAGTTTAAATTTTCATATTATACTGTACACGAGACCGACAATAGTTTTACCGGAGTGTGGGGATTAGACGAAGATTTTATAATGCCAGGCTCACTGTCCCAAGTCCATAAATATCAAAATACGGCGAACAAATGGGAAATGAATAATCTCCTAACGTTCAACTGGTCAAATGCAAACCACAAATTAACTGTGCTTGCCGGGCAAACAGCAGAAAGCTACAGAAACAGTTGGCAGCAGAGCTTTTCGTAGTGGTACTCCAAGCAATGAAAGTATCTTTCATTATCTTTCAAGTGCCTATACCGGCGATAAGACTTATGGATTAGACCGTGAATGGACAGCGTTAGGACTAATTGGACGTATCAATTATAGTTTGCATGATATTTATCTACTGCAATTTAATGTACGCGCAGATGGTTCTTCCATGTTTGCAAAGGGAAATCGTTGGGGCATCTTCCCATCTATCTCACTCGGATGGCGCTTCTCTCAAGAATCGTTTATGAAAAAAATCAGAAATGGCTATCAAATGGTAAACTTCGTATAGGATGGGGACTTCTGGGTAACAACCGCATTGACGAACTCTCCAGATATACTTATTTAACTTCTGGTTATAACTACTCTTTTGGTTTAGGCAATGAAACTATCTACGAAGGTTCTACAGCTACCGTATTGGGAAACAATAACATCAAATGGGAAAAGAACGAAAGTTGGAACGTTGGGTTAGACTTAGGCTTCCTTAATAACCGGTTAACTTGCACACTTGAATACTTCAACCGGAAAACAACTGATATGCTATTGCGCGTACCAACCGTAAGCTCTGCGGGCCTTGATGCTTCACCTATGACAAACGCTGGTGATGTAAAGAACTACGGATTGGAAGCAGATGTAAAATGGCAGGATAACATTGGTAAAGACTGGCGTTACCAGATTGGATTTAATATTTCGTGGATTAAGAATAAAGTTACAAAGCTTGGAACAGGTAACGAACCTATTTATGGCTCTTATTTAAGAGAAGGAAGTATAGTAGATTATGTTACCAAGACCGCAGTCGGACAACCAATTGGCTCTTTTTGGCTATGTTACTGATGGTATTTTTAACTCTGCACAAGAAGTTAAGAAGAGTGCTCAGTATGAAGTAGGAAAGGCCGACTTTGAACAAACCTATCAACCCGGAGATTTCCGTTTTAAAGACTTAAACGGTGACAATAAAATTACAGCAGAAGACAGGACTTATTTAGGCTCACCATTACCTAAGTTTATCTTTGGTATTCCAATAACAGTAGGATATAAAAATTTTGATTTCGCCCTGTTTTTCCGGGGACAATCCGGAAACAAAATTTTTCAATGTAATGGAATATTATCTTAATAATGCTGCATGGGGAAATGTGTATGCAGACTTACGAAAGAAGCATTGGGCCGGACAAATAACCGGACTTGGACGTGAATATTTTCCCAAACATTTAGACGCTACGATTCCTGACTTGTCTGCAGATGACGTACCACGTAACTTCCGAGCAAGTAATTTCTATATTAAAGACGGTTCCTATATTAGATTAAAAGCAAGTACAAGTTACTTATTCCTTCCCTCTTTCGATAATACGAAGTTAAGAAAGTCGGCAGTTTGTCACTTTCTTTAACAGGCTATAATCTTTTAACACTGACCAAATACAATGGTTTTTGATCCTGAAGTAGGCAGAATGATTGGAACGGAAAATAATAATTTAAATATGGGCGTAGATCATGGAAATTATCCTCAGGCACGTTCTTTCACTTTTTGGTATAAAAACTCGGATTATAAATAAAGATAAACTATGAATAAAATAATTTATACGGTTGCAGCCATATTCAGTATCCTTGTAACATCCGGATGTACTGACTTCCTCGACAAAAAGGTATTGGCCAATGCAACTGATAAAACCTATTACAATACTCAATACAAGATGCAATCTGCTCTTGATGCAACCTATAATTTATTGCAATCAGATGCATATAATGATCAAGAATGGCGTTTTGGCGAAGCTATGGGAGACAATGTGTTCGGGGTTGATGAAGGACGTACAACACAGATGGGACAATTAGTCAACTTTGTCTTCTCAACATCCAATACATGGATACTTCAACGTTGGCAAATAAATTATAAAGGCATACATCGTGCTAACCAGGTTATTAAAAATATAAATCGCGTTAAGATTTCAACCGATTCATATTCCGCATATGAAGCAATCCGAAACATATACGGACAGGCAAAGTTCTTACGTGCCATGTATTATTTTAATCTTGTAAAAACTTTTGGAGGGGTACCGATTCGTCCTGAAGTTGAATCGGTAGATTCGCTTGTCGTCCCACGCAGCACTAAGGAGGAATGCTATGCTTACATTGAGAAAGATTTACGTGAGGCTGCTATCATGCTCCCATCATCTTACGCAGGGGCATCAGATATGGGAAAAGCCACTCGTGGAGCTGCAGTAGCTCTACTTATGAAAGTATTAATGTATGAGGCTAAGCCAGGTGTACTTTCTGACAAATGGGAGGAGGTTGTAAAGTTGGGTAAGTATATGGTTGATGGTACGCCTATGACTTATGCCGACATGATAAAGTGGAATGGAAATGATGATTGGGAAACAATACGAGAACAACTGTGGTTCAAACCTAAGGCAAAGATAATAGGAAATGCAACTGGCGAGTATGAAGCCCCAAACGATCTGTTGCCTGCAGTCAACAACGTATATTCATTATCCTACACCGATTATTATGGGAATCCTTTGCATAATGGGGACAAATGGTCCTACTTATTTCAATTTTACAAAGATGGTGAATTCTGCAAAGGTTCTGTATTTGAAATCGTATTTAAGGAAAGTGCAGATGGGACAGAAGGAGACAATAATCAGGGCTATGGTTTAGAATTCTTCGATGTCGGTCAGGTTAAGATGTTCTCACAAGACGAATTGCTTGATAACATATTCTCAACAGGTGACCCGCGTCGTGATTTTTGTATTCACCATCAGACCACGACTTTCGATGGCGAGAACTGGCAAGGAGGTGAAGGCAGGTATGTTTCACTTAAATGGTATACTCCCTAAGAAAGATAAGCCTAAATATGGTGGAGATAATGGTAAAAACCGTCGTGTCATTCGATTTGTGGAAGTTGTTCTTATGTATGCCGAAGCATTAAACGAATGTGGAGCAAGAGAGGAGGCTTTAACAAATCTCAATAAATGTAAAGCACAGGTAAATACAATAAATGGTAGTTCTAACTTATATAAAGCAGGAGGCTATGGATTCATTCGCGACCAAATTTGGCAAGAGCGCCGTGCGGAACTTGCTTTCGAGTGGGATCGGTATTTCGATTTGGTTCGTACAGGTCAGGTTACAAAGGTTATGCATGCTTTCGGTGCACGTAGAACCAATCGCAGAGGAGCTTTCTTCCGCGAAGGTGTTAACGAACTCTTTCCAATCCCACAAACAGAAGTTGACGTTTCACATGGTGTCGTAGAACAAAATCCTGGTTATTAACATTAAAGGACATTACAATAATGAACAATATATATAAAATTATTTTGGGTACTACTCTCCTTCTCTATATTTGCATGTTCAACCGATGACAATCAAAAGGGACGACTGCCTATTGCATCCATAAAATCAGATGCAGAAAATACTCTTCTCAAGATTAATCAATCTATGACTATTCATTTTTACAGGTGTAGCTGATCAGGTTGTCATTTATCCAGGAGACTATGGACACAACTATGCCCTCCACGACTCAGGCAATACAGGTATTGTCATCAACAAAGGACTGTTTACCTATTCATATTCGGTTCTGCGGAAATTCCATGTTGTATGTATTGCTTCCACCTACAATACTTATATGGGAGAAAATTTAAGAACAGACACTTGTTCTTTTGATATTACCGTTGTTGATGACGTTACTACCATTGACAAAATTTATTCCAATATCACACCTAACACATACTATGCGACCCCTATAGACGACGAGAACTGGCTATTATGTCTGCCCACGAAGCAAGTCTTTAACGGTTGGGATGTTACACTTAACACAACTCGTCAACGTCTTTATTTTGACATTAAGTCAGACTCTACAAAAATATTCGTTGACCTACCTGACAACGAACGAGAATTATTGACTAATTACAATAACTTAAACAGCGCACAAAAGACCGATGTCAATAGTTTTATAAACACTACCAGAAAGCGTTATAATTTAAGTAAGTCACATGTTATAACCGTAAGGTCTGATGCCGGAACTATCAAAACAGTGCATTTATATTGCATGATATATCCGGAATTTAAAACTGTTTCCCTCAATGGAGTAAACGGCGTATTAAAAAGGGACGCGTTCGACCAGAGTGCTCAAACTTATGTCTTTACGCTTCCAAGAGGTACAAACATTAGTAACATTCAAATAAATTATACCGTTGATGGTACTGGAGTTTTTGTAAATAGTGGACAAGAAATTTCATCTGGAGCCAATGTAAATCTGACATCCGGTATATTTACAATAATTAGAAAGTCAACTGAAAACGCAAATATCAAAGCCACTTCTAAGGTTAAGTTTGAAATTAATTACATATAATAAGAATTATTTTTACATTATCAGCATTTCACATGATATGCAAAAAAATATAAGCATGTATAAAACCCAACTACCGTTTCATCAAAATATTAATAATATAATGTATAGGAAAATACTTTTTTTGTATTAGGACTTCTCCTATTCTCCTCGCTATCTTCAGTAGCGTCAAGACGTGAACCGTATTCAAGTTCACGCATATTTTGGGACACCGCTTCCCGTAGCATTATCTTCCAAAGTGGAGGATATGCACGCATTATCCAGTTAAAAGATCACAGATTGATGGCTGTTGCAGAAAATAACGGTATAAATATAACTTTCAGTAATAACATGGGGCGGACGTGGACCAGTCCCATAAAGATAACTAACAACCCAAATAAAATTTCCGAATGTACTCCCGATTTAATACAATTGAAAGACGGAACTATTATTGTTGCATACAATCCACGACCATCTGAGCCTTATACCGAGGACCGAAAGTTTGGCATTCGCTGCAAAAATAAGTATCGACAATGGGGCAAATTGGAGTAATGAGATATTTGTAAACGATGCCTCTCACCTGTTTGCTGATGGCTGCTGGGAACCCTCTTTGTTAGAACTGCCTTCTGGTGAAGTTCAGATTTACTTTGCTGATGAGGGTTCGTATACTGATTCAGGAGAACAACAAATATCAATGTGTCGTTCTTTTGACAGCGGAAAAACATGGGGACCGGCCCAAAAGGTCGCTTTTCGTAGCAATGCCCGTGACGGATGCCTTCGGCAATCCTCTTGCATGATCAAAACACGATTGCTTTAGCTTTCGAGGATAGCGGTTGGAGTGGAATCGGAGACTTTATACCAACAATAGGGACTTGTTCGCTTTCTATAAATTGGAGTAACTATTGGATTGATGCAACCAATGAAAAGCGATGGAAAGCTATCGACTACACCTACTGTCCGAAAGCTTTAGGAGGTGCACCATATCTACGCGTACTCCCATGGGGGGAAACTATTCTTTCTCATCAATCGGCATATGGTACTGGGAAAAGTCAAATGTGGGTATATGTCGGCGATGATAAGGCAAGGAATTTTAAGGCAATGTCTTCTCCTTTCAGTCTTGGGAGTAACGACTATGCCCTATGGAATTCTTTAGCAGTAGTGGACACAGGAGTAGTAATTGCTGTAAGTGCCATCAATGGTAGAACAGAAATGATAAAAGGCTACCCTGTGCGACAATTAGAAGCTCCTTACGGACATCCTGTAATAGACGGGAAGCAAACTGGTGGAGAAGGCTATCTCAAACCCAATGCAACTCAAATGATTTTGGGCAGACAACAAGGTACACGTTTTACAAGCGATTTTGCTTATGATGAAGATTCTCTTTACTTTACATCTCGAGTTTCCGATACAACCCCCAACAGCTCTCATGGTTCTTATAGCGATGGAATAAGTTTATTCCTTGATCTAAACTATGCTTCGGATGAATACCCGGTAAATGGAATGCGCCGCTTTTTCTTTTGTAGAAATAAAAAATATCAAACATGGCATGGAGACAATACGAAATTAAAATGGATTCGAAATGAACTATCTGGTGTCCACATGGAAGTTAAAACAACAAATAATCACTATATCATTGAAGCAGCAATCCCATGGAATGCAATTGGAATAGCACCAACAAATGGTAAGCTAATGCGAGCAAATGTTATGCTTCAAGACTATCGTAATGATAGTAGTTTTTGTTACAGAAATGTTACCTGATGCAAAGCGTGATGCCTCCCGGTCATGGATGGATTTTTACCTTACTAAATAAACAAACTTCAAATTATATAGAAACTATCCCTTTGTAACAAGATCCGAGGATAATACTATTGTTAAAATAAAAGATAAAGATATTGAGGTTAAAAGCCATCTGAAAAATTTCTCATATAGCAGCATTTAACCCAGAAGGAAAAACTTATATGCCAAAGTAATAAACATCATATTCCAGTTGGCACATATACAGGACCTGCGATAATTAACATAGATTTTATTGATGGCACTACAATTAATAAAAATACTGATTAAAAGATGAATATAGATAGGGGGCACTATTATATCATTAGTACAGACAGGAGGGTTCTTAGTAAATATCAGTTTGTAATTTGGCTGATCCTATTACTATTCTCTTATCACATAAAAAGTTACAGTACAGAATTTCGCTTTCGTCATATTACAAGTGAACAAGGGCTCCCTTATCAAGAAGTAGAAGCATTACTGCAAGATTCCAAAGGATACATCTGGATTGGTACACGATGCGGACTTTCACGCTACGACGGTTATTCTTTAACTAACTATTTTTCACAGGGATGGCCACGCCGCATCTCTTATTAACAACTTTATAAAAAAAGCTATTTATTGATAGCAAGCACCGTATCTGGATCTGTACCGAAAATGGAATTTGCCGATACCAATCTTTAACTGATAATTTTAAATGCTATAAAACTCCTACTCAAGAAGTGAGTTCCATTGTCGAGTCGCGTAGTGGCAAGATTATATGTGGTGGAAAACATTTATATGTATATAATGAACTAAAAGACAACTTCGAAATATACCCTTCTCTTGACTTCGGCTTTATTCTTTCATTAGCAGTTGACAAAAGCAATAATCTTTTTGTTGCAACCAATACATCCATCTTTCGTTATAATGCGACGATGACAAAGATAACGAAGTTACCTTCAAATTACTATTCTGACTTTATCACACGCTCTGACGGCATTATCCCCATGAAGTTTGATTCACAGGGACGACTTTGGATTGGCCGCAATGGAAAAGGGGTTATGTACATTGATTTTAATAAAAAAGAATCAAAGATTTTTTCGTCTAATAAAATATCGAGTGGTATCGTGCGCGCTATCACAGAAGATAAGAACCATAATATATGGTTAGGTACTGAGAAAGGAATTACAATTATCAAACCTGATGGAAACACAGATACCCTGCTCCATTCATTCCAAAATCAGAATTGCTTAAGTGATAACGCCATCTATACAATCCTCTGTGATAATCATAATAATATGTGGATAGGTTCATATTTTGGTGGAGTCGATTTACTGTTACGCCGAAATAAAATGTTACAAAGTTTCGAACCAGGCTATGCTGATCACAATATAAAAAGGAAAAAGCTGTCCGCATGATGGTAGAATATTCTCCGCAACAATTTTGGATAGCAACAGAAGATGGAGGACTAAACATATTCAATGCAAATAACAGTACATTTTCAGTTTTTAAAGGCATACCAAAATTAGGAACAAATATACACAGCCTATATCATGATATAAAATCTTCCAGACTTTGGATTGGGACTTTTAGAAATGGCTTATTCTGTTACAATCTGAAAACACATACCAGTACTAAATACCTTCCTTCTAATTCTATCTTTTACCTTTGTAAGCAACGTAACGGCAGACTATGGGCTGCTACGACACAAGGCCTTTTCTATTACAATCCTTCTTTTGACAAATTTATCGCTTTTGATTACCCTCCCTTAAACCATGCCTTTATTTATACGCTTTGTGTAGATAACAAAGACAAACTTTGGGTTGGAACTACCCTACATGGACTATTCTGTATCAACGATAAGAACAAGGTGGTTGATCACTGGTATAAAGAAGGGAAAAGAAATTTTAGAGATAACTATATTACATCCATTTTTCAAGACAGTAATGGAATTATATGGGTAGGAACGAACAACTACGGAGTTGCTTTTTATGATTCTCAAAAACATATATTTCGTTTTTTAAACGCCAATAGTCTATTAACTCGGAGCCCCATATCAAGCATAATACAAGACAACAGAGGACTTTTATGGATTAGCACGGGAAATGGGCTATACAGTTACAATAAAAATAAACATTTACTTATTAGATATACTGTCGAGAACGGTTTGCCTACTAATCAATTCAACTTTTCTTCATCCCTGCGTTCTACTGACAATCGGCTATTGTTTGGTACAGTCAAAGGAGTTGTTGTTCTATCGCCCAATAAACTAAGCAATAGTGGAAACATACCTAAAGTACATCTTAAAAAAACCTTTTTATCAATAACTCTGTTATCAATATTGGCTCTTCTAATTCTCCATTAGTTAGAGAATTGGATGCAATGAAAGAATTGCATTTATCCTATGAACAAGCACACAACTTTAGCATTGAATACGGAGTGATTGATCCCAGCAATACTACCAATATCATGTATCAGATATTTGTTGAAGGTATTGACAAGGAGTGGCATAGTATGGGACAAGAACGCTTTTTCGTTGGATACAATGTTGCACCTGGAACGTATTACCTTCATGTTAGAGCCTATTATACCAACGGAAAACTAATTCCAAGTCCAATAAAAACAATAAAGATAATAGTTGCTCCTCCCCTATGGAGAAGTATTTGGGCATACCTGTTTTATTTAGGAACCATCATTATCTCTTTATATATATTCTACCGTTACTCTAAAAGTCGTTTGAAAGCAGAGAAAGCTATTCGGATCGCTAATTTGGAAAAAGAAAAAATAAAAGAGATGGACCAGGTCAAACTCAATTTCTTTACTTCGGTATCTCACGAATTAAAGACACCTCTTTCCCTTATCATGGCACCTTTAAGAAGTATTACAAGGAACAAACTTGATGAGGACTCAAAAAAACATCTGGATACTGCTATAAAGAGCGCACATACACTGGAACTTTTAATCAACGAACTGGTTACTTTCAATAAGGTAGAATCCTCCAACTTTCCCTTTTATCTTCAAAAAGGGAATCCTCTTGAAAATGCTTGAACATGAAGTTGACTCCTTTAGAGTTGTAGCGCAAGAAAAACAAATAGAAATAAAGTTTGCCAATGAAGACAATGGTGAAGAGGTTTGGTTCTCTCCTTCCTATTTAGAGAGTATCGTAGGAAACTTATTATCAAATGCCCTAAAATTTACCAACAAAGGCGGTATAGTATCTATAAAAAGTTGTATCATACAAAAAGAAAAAGGACCCTTATACTTATTTATCTATAGAAATAAGTGATACGGGTATAGGGATCGCCGCAAACGAACTTGACAATATCTTTGATCGCTTTTACCAAAACCAAACGTGGATATAATATAAACTATAAAGGATGGGGAATTGACTTTCATTGGTAAAAACGCCTTGTTGCTCTTCATAAGGGACATATTACTGTAAAAAGTAAAGTTAACCGTGGAAGTACATTTCATATTCTACTCAACGTATCCAGTCAGGCTTATCCCTGACAAAAACTTGATTAAGGGGACAAGGAAATCATTCCCATTGATCGCTATTGTCAAAACTTTATACAAACACAAGTTAATGTTCCATCCGATAAGAATGATATTATCGAATCTGACGATAAACCAACTATCTTAATTGTTGATGACAATTATGATTTACTACAATTTATGAAAGATCATCTTAGTAAAAACTATAACGTATACTCAACCGAGAATGGTTCTAAAGCTCTTGATATTATAAAGGAAAATGCGGTTCAACTTGTCGTGTCAGACATTATGATGCCAGAAATGGACGGAATAGAATTCTGCCATACATTAAAAAAAGCAATGTACAAAACATCACATATTCCCGTTATACTGCTTACTGCAAAGAACGAACAAGACGATATTGTAAAAGGATACCGAAGTGGAGCTGAGGCTTATGTTACCAAAACCATTCGACCCGAGTGCCCTTGAATTACAAATCAAGAATATCCTGCAATTAAATAAGTCGCGGCAAAAAGAAGTTGCCAATTCTGCCAACTCAGATATAGACGCTACATCACTAAGCGATGTAGACAAGCTATTCATGCATCGCATTAATGACATTATAGAGAAGAATATAGCTAACTGCAACTTCTCCGTATTGGATGTTACAAAAAGAAATGTGTATTAGTAGAAGTCTACTGCATGTTAAAAATGAAAAGTCTTATTAATATTTCTATGGGCGATTATATCCGTCGTAAGCGTATTGACAGAGCTTGCCAATTGCTCAGGCAAGGATATAACGTATCAGAAACTACATACCGCATTGGATTTGCTGACCCCAATTACTTTTCTAAAATTTTTCAAAAACACATCGGGGTAAGTCCTTCCGAATATATCACTAAAAAAATAAGAGCTCGGCATAGCAGCTATAAAAAGGCTTTTTTATATTTGATATTAATTGTTATTCGCGGAGCTGTATATGTGCAAAACTTTTCCAGCCCTACCTTAAAAAGTTGTAGGTATCCGAGGTATCGTCTTGAAAGCGGTACCTCGAACACTTCCAAAAAGCTAAATCGCAAAACTTTCACTCAAACGCCTGCACTGGAGCCGCTACGGCGTTCGCCGAGGAGAACATAGGCAGATCCACGCTGAAAACCCAGATAGTGCGCGTAGGCACCACCATCGTAGAGGGCACTAGACAGCCAATAATTGCCACCTGCTCCCAAGCCCATCATTTCCCCCGTAAGGTAGTAGCCCAAGTTAGTTTTTCCAGGTGTTTGACCTATTATTATCTTCGTCACCTGTTTCTTCCCATACAAGAGCCTGTTTGGCATCGCCTAATGAACCACCGGGCTGTGCCGGGTTATGCTGGCCAGGGAAAGATGTATCCAACAAATAAGTGGATTCGTTTACATGAACTATTATGCAATGAGGTGCAGCATAGTTCTTCTTCTGTTTCGTTTTATTCATTGTTCTATTGATTAAAAATAGTTGTTATATCGTTCTTATCTTGCACTTGAACTGTTCGGGAACGGACATAAAAAGCAAAACAAAGGGACTTCGGAAAGCCCTTTGTTTATTGATAAGGCGACACGCTTCGCGCGCGCGTATGCAAATATGTGTTAGATGATGTTTATTGGTCTGACTTGGAGAGAGAGAGAGAGAGGTAACAAATTATTTGGAATTACCAAATAATTGTCCTTCTTTCTTTTAATTATTTTCAGGAAAGAAGCAGTTCTGTTTCCGTTCTTTGTTAGAGAACCACAGCTGTTTGACGAAACTTTCCTGCTGTCTTTACACAGGAAACCATCTATGCAAAGCCCTGCATCCATACCTCTGTTGCATAGGACTGATTGCTGAATACGATTATAATTTCCTGAGACTCTATTTATGGCTTAATATCAAACGGTTGCAAAGGTAAGAAATAAAATTAAAAGATTAAAGAATTAAAAAAAGAAAAAATAAAGTTAAAAGAGTAAAGGATTAAATTTTTATTCAAAACAAAATCATGTTTATATACTATAGCGCATTTTTCGCTTTAAAACGAAATAACCCTACCCCTTTTCATGAATAAAAACAGGGGCAGGGCATTTATTTTATGCACATTCTGAAAGGTAGAAACAAGAACTTTATGGTATTATATTTTTGCGTTTATAGCATCATTACAAAGCCGTTACTGTGTATCGTCACGACATTTGCAATTACAAAAGTCTGGTATCAGGAAGTATTCACTTTCCCGTTACTTCATTCTTTGCCTCTCCGGGCATCATGATAACGCTAATTTTATTGGCACCAGACAGGAACTCTTTGACGAAATTGCTGATGGTTTGCGGCGTCTGCGACTCAATAATATGCTTGTACATCGTATGGTTATCTTCGTTCATCGTGTAGTTCCGCCACACAATATTTCTCCAATAATCGTTGCTCTTGATGGCGTTTTCATATTGTTTGAGCATGTATTTCTGCACTTTTGCCAGCATATCGGCATCGCAGGTGCGGGCCAGATTCTGCATTTCCTCGTTCATAATACGTATAACCGTATCTTTCTTCTCGGGCTTCATGGGGCATGCTGCTTCAATTTCGGCAAAATGATAACCGTCATCAGCAATGCTCATATCGCCCTGAGCACCGCACGAATAGGCTGCACTGGCTTCCTCTCTTATCTTTTTAAGGTATACCATGGTGAGAATTTGCCCTGCAATATTCGCCTGAATCGACTTCTCAAGCGTATACGGAGTTTTCTGGTTTAGCCAAACCATCTGTATATCTGCCTTTGGCGTTTCCATCTTTCTGCTGAAAGAAATATCAACGTTTTCGGTGGTAAGACGCGATACGCGCAGGCCTTTTGGATTGTTTCCCTTAGATGGAAGTGCACCCAGATACTGACAAATCAGCGGCCGGATGGTCGAATCGTTATAATTTCCACAAAGTTCAAACGTCCAACCGTTGGCGTTTTCGGTGCGCTCGCGCGCCATATTGATGATGCGATCGTAGTTTACATTCTTAATGTCGGCCTGCAAAAAGGGCTGTCGCCGCCAGTTATTACCATATAAAGCATGGGTTAAACTGTCGCCGAATGCTATTTCAGGATTCTCCGACCGGTTCTTTAAAGCCACCCCATATTGCTGCATCAGGTTGTTGAAAGGCGTCGGCATCCTTGCGTATTGATGTAAAATAGAGATAGGTAAGCTGTAGCATTGTTTCTACATCGGTAGGCGTAGAGCCGCGTTTAGCTGCATGGTGCGCTCGTCCATCTTCAACTGTGCATTGGCAATTTTGCCGGCAAGGGCCTTACCCAGTTCCACCGACGAGAAGTCGCCCAGCCCGCTATTGTCAATCACACCGTCGAAAACCTGAATGTTTGCAAAGTCGGCCTTTCCATAATTACTGCTTCCAGAGCCTCCCTTGCCGGTTAGTGTGACCTGGTCTTTCTTGTATTCTGTTTTCTTCAAAAGCACGGTAACACCGTTCGACAATTTAATAATGTTATAGTCAAACAGCTTACTACGCGTCTCCTTCTTAATTTTTCCTGCTTTTGGGAAGTTTCTTAATAAGAGGCTCGTTTTTTTAACGTTATCAGCGTATGCTGACACCTTTGCCGCGCGCCCTTCGTTTACCGCCTGCAGTAGCTGTGCTTCGGTAGGATATACGTTTCCTTCCTTTTCGTTGTTGAAATTCAGTATTACAAGGTTCGAATCGCTTTTTGCTAAGAAGTTCGGTAACACCTCATTGATAGCCCTCAAGAGGTATGTAAGGCACAAGTTTGTTTCATGAGTGGATAGGTAAAATTCAATGCTGGGCATGGCATTATTGTGCAGGAAATTGTCGACGGCAGGGCTTACAAACGAGGCGTTTGTCTGCTTTATCGCGGTTCGAATAATTCTTTTTCAAGTTCGCTCAATACGTTGCTCTTAAAACGCTCATATTCGGTAGCGGTAAAGCCATATTCGGCTGCCTGTCTTGCCACAACGATAGCAGCCTTTCAGTGCCTCGGCCGTTTTGTCAACGTCTTTTGGCACTACATTCAGCGAAAAAGCGTCCTTTGTTTTTCGACAATAAGTACCCATCGTCCTCGGCATGTGCCATTACAAACGGGCAGTCGGCTTGCTGTGCGGCCTCGGTAAAGCGCGCATTGAGCATGCTACAGCAACCTCTTTTCGCATAGTTTTCAATGAAATAGGGCAGCTGTTGTTTCAAACTGTCGGGATAAACGTCATGCTTTTACCATCAGCGATACAAACGAGTTTTTCAGCTCTTTATCCTTGTCGATAACTACGATTGGCTTGACATTGTCGGGCACTTCTGCCACAACAAGCGGGGCTTCATGAGCTGGATTGGCTATATTTCCGAAGAGTTTTTTAATTTGTGCTTCTGTTTTGTTGACGTCAACGTCGCCTACAACAATGATGCCCTGATGGTCAGGATGATACCATTTGCGGTAATAGTCGACGAGTTCCTTGCGTTTGAAGTTGTCGACAATTGACATAAGGCCTATGGTATACCTTTGCGCCCGTACTTCGAACCCGGGTATAATTTCTCCAGGTTACGCTCAAGCATACGGCTCAAAGGCGACGTACTCAGTCGCCATTCTTCATGTATCACGCCGCGCTCCTTTTTCTATTTCGCTCTGCTCTAAGGAAAGCCCCGTCGACCAGTCGCGCAGGATAAGCAAGCAGCTGTCAATGGTACCGGCGTTCGTTGTAGGCACATTGTCGATGTTATACACCGTTTCATCGGTCGAGGTATAGGCGTTGAGGTCGCTCCAAACTCAATGCCGTGTGCCCGACACCATTCTATAAGGTCGTTGCCCTTTGAAATGATCCGACCCGTTGAAGGCCATATGCTCAAGGAAATGAGCCAGTCCGCGCTGGTCGTCGTTTTCCTCAATCGAACCCACTTTCTGTGCAATGTAAAAGTTGGCGCGATGTTCGGGCCAGTTGTTATACCTTATATAATAGGTTAATCCGTTCGAAAGTCTGCCCACTCTGAAGGCCGTATCGGCCGGAATTATCTGGGCAGGCATTTGTGCTCGTTGCCGTAATGGCTACGTGGCCAAAAAGCAGCAAGGAGAAAATAAAATGCTTGAATCTCATGTTTGATTTATTTATTATTGATGTGCAAAAACAATGTGCTTTATCGCTTATAAAGTGGCCCTCAGGCAGCCATTCAGGTATTGTGTCCCTCCTTCTTCATTATATTTCGCGGATGATGGAGCAGTATTTCCTGACGCAGTGTTTCGTCGTCGAGGTGCGTATATATCTCAGTTGTGCCAATGCTGGCATGGCCAAGCAGCTCCTGTATCACGCGCAGGTCGGCACCTCCGCGCAGCAAAGCCGTGGCAAAACTGTGGCGAAGGGTATGCGGCGATATGGTTTTCCTGATGCCTGCAGCCTCACCAAGCCGCTTTACCATGATAAGAATCATGACCCTTGTCAGGTGATGGCCCCGGCGATTCAGAAATACATAGTCTTCCTCGCCGGGCTTAATGTCCATGTGTCTGCGGTCGTCGAACCACAAATTCAGCTCATGAATGGCACGCTCCGAGATGGGAACAAGCCGCTCTTTGTTGCCTTTTGCCGAGCACTCTGATAAAGCGTTGTTCGAGAAAAAAAGTCTGAAAGTTTGAGGTTTGTAAGCTCCGAGACGCGCAAACCACACGAAAAACATCTCAATAATAGCGCGGTTGCGGTGCCCTTCTTTCGCAGAGAGGTCAACGGCAGCCTCTAAACGGTCTACCTCTTCGGTGCTCAAAAACTCGGGAAGATGCTTGGGAAGGTGCGGCGATACGAGCAATTCGGTAGGGTCTACCTCAATATAACCGTCTAAAACCAGATACCGATAAAACGAACGTACGCCGCTAAGTATGCGCGCCTGCGACTTGGCGCCAATGCCATGCTCGTGTAATGAGGCTGCAAAATGGTCTAAATTCTCGAGCTTTACGCCAAGCGGGTCGGTGCCTTCGCTCTGCAGGTGGCACAGAAGATAGTTTAAATCGTGCCGGTATGCTTCGAGCGTGTTGTCAGAGTAGCTGCGTTCCAAACGCAGATAGCGGACGTAACGCCTGACGATGTCGTCAATATCGGTCGATTTATATTTTTTTTTCGTTTGCATATAGCTCTTTTTACGTATCTTTGCAACAATGGTATATATGGTGCATGCAGCTTTACGGGCCGCTCCGTACAAGACTGCAACCCTATCGGGGCTGTTGAAAAATCAGCGGTTTATGGCCTGCCTGCCTGCACGATGATACGATACTGATACAAAGTTAACTGAAAAACTTAGAAACTGCAAAATATAAAATGAAGAAGATTTTTAATTGTCAACGGGCCGAACCTCAACTTGTTGGGTGCGCGCGAACCTGCCATTTACGGGCACAATTCGTTTGAAAGTTATCTTCCACAACTTCGTGCCGATTTCCCCGATGTGAAGTTAAGCTATTATCAAAGCAACGTAGAGGGCGAACTGATTAATAAGATACAGGAAGCCGGTTTTGCCTGCGACGGTATTGTTTTCAATGCAGGGGCCTACACGCATACGTCGATAGCATTACTCGATTGCATCCGTTCAATTGCCTGTCCGGTGGTTGAAGTGCACATCACAAACGTGCACAAGCGCGAGGAATTTCGCCATAAGTCGATGATTTCGGCGGGTTGTCTGGGTGTAATTTGCGGCTTCGGACTGAACAGCTACAAGCTGGCCGTAGAAGCCATACTGGCACATATTTCAGAAAGTGGCACAGAAACCACAGAGCATACCACCGTCAGGTAACGATGACTGATACAGAAGCTTTAGACCTATACATCGAACAGCACAGCAGTTCAGAGGGCGATTACCTGTACAAACTGTGGCGAGCCGAGAACATTCACACCATACACGGCCGCATGTCGAGCGGTCATGTTGAAGGACGTGTGTTGAAAATGCTGGTACAAATGATACGCCCCCGTCGTATTCTTGAGATAGGAACGTTTTGCGGTTACAGTGCAATATGTATGGCTGAAGGGCTGGACGAAATGCTGAAAACCGTCTCTTCTGAAACCCTTTCGGGGCATGGGGCAGATACTTCGGCCTGTCTGACCGACAGCACCATGCAGCCCGATGGTTTACACTTTCGATATTAACGATGAGCTTGAAGACTTTACACGCTCGTGGATTGAAGGCTCGCCCGTAGCCCGTTACATACGTTTTATCATTGGTGATGCCAAGGTTGAAGCCCCAGAGCTGGGCCTGACCTTTGACATGGCTTTCCTTGACGGGAACAAACGCGACTATATTGCCGATTACGAAATGACGCTCGGCCTGCTGCATAAGGGTGGATATATTCTGGCTGACAATACACTTTGGGACGGACATGTGGTTGACAGGGATTACGATAACGATGCGCAGACCGTTGGAATACGGCAGTTTAACGATTATGTTGCGCGCGACGAACGTGTAGAGCAGGTTATTCTGCCCCTGCGTGACGGTCTTACCCTGATACGTAAAAAGTAGCCGTATCGGAGAATTTATTCTGTTTTGTTTTATCCCTCTTCGTTACAAGTGTATTTTGTTGCCTTGTAACGTTTCGTTCATTATTACACGCAGCCCCCTTCTTTCGTCTGTAAACATTCTTCCTTTACGCAATGAAGGTCATGTATGCGGCGGTCGTCAACCACGCGTTTGACGGTCGCCATACAACATGTTCGACGGCCGTCAGCAGCGTTGCTGACGGCCGTCGAACATGAACGTTAGCCTTATTTTGTTGAAGAAAAAGGGACTTTTATAACAGCCTTTTGCTCAGATAGCGGACAGGATACCATACAGAAAGCCATCCGGCAACGATGACGGTAATAAAAATAATCAGCACATCGAGATAATGAACGCTTACGGGATAAGCGTTAACAATGTAGCTGCCGTCGGCATCGCCCATCCTTACAAAGCCAAACTGCTGCTGCAACAGGCACAGCAAAAGCCCCAGACCTATGCCCAGCAAGGCGCCAAAAACGCTGATCATACGCCCTTCAAACAGGAAGATGCGCGTTATCTGGCGATCGGTTGCACCCAAATTGCGAAGCGTTACTGCATCGTCGCGCTTATCAATAATAAGCATCGACAGCGAGCCTATAATATTAAAGCAGGCCACAATAAGGATAAACGTGAGGAAAATATAGGCCATAAGCTTCTCAATCTGCATAATTTTGAACGTGTCGGCCTGTTGTTCATATCGGTCCTTTACGACAAAACGGCTGCCCGCAATTTGCTGTATCCGACGTTTGGCTGCATTGAAATCAGCATCGGGTTTCAGGGCGTAATTCGAGAGCCGACAGGCGTCCTTGCTGGCCGAACAGCCTGCGCGCAAAGCCAATACTCGTCAGAAATATAGTTCTTATCATACTTACCTCGGTTGACGGCAAAGACGACACCGGAGAGATTAACGAGTCGACGACGAAGCCGTCCTGCGGGATTACTCATGTCGAGTTGCCCCTCACGGCGCGGCGCATATATCCTGAGTATCCCCTGCCAGTTGGCTCCCTGTGCCGAGCGTTTGGGCAAGACGTATACCCGGTGTGCCGTAATCGAGGTTGGCAGTATGCAGCTGGAAACTGGCCGTCGCCATAGAGAATTTCGGTGATATGCGTCAGATTGGCGAAACTATCGTCAACGCCTTTCACGGTAACCATGGCCTGCTTGCCCTGATAAACAGCCAGTGCCATGTCCTGAAGACTCTCAGTAGCAACATCAACCTGCGGCAAACGGCGAATCTTTGTCAGCACCGGTCGTCGGCTGCAGCGGTTTTTTTCCCATAACGGGCATGACCTTAAGCTGCGGGTCAAAGTTGGTAAACAGGTTGGCTACAAGGTCCTGAAAGCCGTTGAATACTGACATAACGACAACCAACGCCATCGTAGCCACTGCCACTCCCTACAACTGAAATAAACGAAATAACGTTGATAACGTGGGTCTTTTTCTTTGAAAAGAGATAGCGTCGTGCGACAAAAAAAGGGAAAGTTCACAGTTTTATTTCTTCAGAAGTTCGTCAATATGGTCGATATAATCGAGGCTGTCGTCAATGAAGAAACGCAGTTCAGGGATGATGCGCAGCTGGTTACGCACGCGTTTGTCCCAGCTCAAAGCGTACGCTTTTTTCGTTACGCGTAATATTGTTTAGTATTTCTTCGGCTTTCTCTGACGGGAAAAATGCTGAGATAAGCAGTGCATATACTAAGGTCGGGGCTGATGCGGACGCGGTAACACTAACCAGAACGCCGTGCATCTGGCGGGTTTGAAGCTCGAAAAGATTTCAGCCAGTTCTTTCTGAAGTAAGCGTGATATTCGTTTTGTCTGGTCTCTTGCATATTGGTATTTGTGTTTAAATTGATAATAAAATGAGGGGATAGGCCGTAATAGTGGCTTTAACCCTAACTCAACATGTTCGGCTTCAATGTTTTCGTGAAGAAATATGGAAGCACTGGCCTTAAACTTGTCAGGGCTTTCAGATGTAAGGTAACGGGCTGTTCCTCTACGGGTTAATCGCTGTTCCATATCAGGATGCCGGCGTAGATAATCCTGCAGGCTCGATGCCATATTCGCCTCTGAGGTACAAGGCGTACGCCGGGCCTGGTATACTTTAAAATCTTTGGCATGAGCAGAGGAAAAAGTGAGTACAGCCGAGGATAATGGTATCAATGTCGGGGTCTTTCAGCATAAGCTGGTCGATACGCTTCTTGACAAAGTAGTCGGCACCGGGCGAATCGGCTTCGTTATATTCAACTAAGGCCACCCAAAACGGACAGGCTTGCCCCGTTACTTTGACGCCGGGCCATAGCTTTGCTATCTCTAAAGCATAGCTGTGACTTTTTACTGTGCCTTCGGTAGCGAGCAAACCCTACATGGCCGTTGCGCGTAAGGTTTCCGATAATTTCGGCAGTAGGGCGGATAACACCAAGCACACGGCGTGACGAATCCCACAGTTCGAGGTCGTTTTGCTGTATGCTTCGCAAAGGCCTTGGCCGAAGCAGTGTTACACCCCAGGATAACCAGCTGGCAGCCCATATCAAACAATTTCTTTACGGCCTGGCGCGTAAACTCGTAAACTACCTCGTAAGAGCGCGGGCCATAAGGCGCACGAGCGTTGTCGCCAAGGTAAAGATAATCATACTGTGGCATCAGTTGGCGGATGCCATGCAGGATAGTAAGTCCGCCGTATCCGCTGTCGAAGACACCTATCGGACCCTTGTTTTACGGCTTTTAATGCGTCAGCCGAAAGCCCCGTTGTAGGGCAGTCGGCGTTCGGATATTCTTGAAATATGAAAATCTTGATTCATAAAAACACTTTCATACCGGGAGCTTGTGATAAAGCAGAAAGAGATACAAAAGCAAACGGTTACCCAGGTAAAGCAAAAGGGTTGACGGCTTATTTTACAGCCTCAACAACCGTGGCTGTGACGTCAACACCTGATAAAGTATTGATAAAACGGTACAGCGTGATTATCTGTGTTGAGAACAAATGCCAGACCCAAAGCCTGTCCCTACGCGCTGAATAACAGCGTCAAGGCGCTGGTTTACTGGTGCGAAAGCGTTTGCTTCAGCATCTTTAAGCAGTTGCTGTGCTTTTTGTTTGAAAGCGATATTCTTTTCCATGAGATCCTGAAGCTCGGCTTGTCGTTTTTGCAGAATGGTGGGGGCAAAGTCGTGTTGGCCGGCAAGGAACTGTTCGTATTTCTGGTTAAACTCGTTCTCTACGCGCTTCATTTCGAGGTCGTATTTTGTTTTTAAATCATCGATATTGCGTTGAGCTGCCATATAATCGGGCATAAGTTTCAGCACTGATGAATAGCTGAGGTAGCCAAAACGTAGTGATGAGGGAGTATCGGCGGCTTTAGCTTCGGTCTTTTGCATCGTTGTCGCCGGTGTTCCAGCATATTCTGATGCTGTGGCTACATCCTGAGCCGAGGCCATGATAGTTGTTATGCTAAAGAATGACAGGAGTATGAGATGTTTCATAGCGCTTTGCCTTTTGGAAGTTCGTTGTGGAATAATAATATAAAGGTGAGGCCACCATAGGGAGACCTCACCCACGCCTCCCGTTAAACGCAGAGAGGACTTTGCGTAATTACTTCATTTTTGCAATTTCTGCCTGAACTTTTGCTGTAACGTCATCAACGTTGGCACCAGTATAAATAGCTACACCGTCTTCGAAAATATAAGTGTAACCACCAGTCTTGCCAACATTGTTAATAGCGTTGCGTACCTTTGTTACAACGGGTTGCATCTTGTCTTGCTGCATCTTTTGGAGAGCCTGCTGATTGTCCTGGTACGTTTGCTGCATCTTTTGATACATGTTTTGTAACTCCTGCTCTTTCTGTTGTTGAGCGGTTGCATTCATTGTGCTCTTGGCTTTCTCGTAGGCTTCCTGCTGGCGTGTAAACTCAGTTTGCATGCTTTTCAGGTCATTCTCGTAAGTTTTTGATTGTGCTTCGAGCTCACCATTGATTTTTAGCAATCTCAGGAAGTGCCTGCATGATGGTTTGAGTGTTTACTTTTTCCAAATTTCTGTGCGAAGCCCGACAGAGGAGCCATCAGCATCAACATGAATAAAAAGCTTTTTCATTTGTCTTTCTATGTTTTTGATTATTAATAATCTGTGTAATGCAGGGGTGTTGAGGATGTATGCCTGTCAGCCCTGTTACAGCAAGTAATGCTGTTGAAAGCGGTTTACAGGTGTTATAATCTTTATTTATTATAGCCTAATTTCTCTAAAACTTCGTTCGAAATGTCAATTTTGGGTGAGCCGAAGATAATAGCCGTGTCGCTTGAACGGTCTAATACTAAACTGTAACCGCGCAGTTCTGAAATCTCTTTCACAACGTTGTAAACTTCTTCCTGAATGGGTGACATCAGACTTTCGCGCTTTTTGAACAGTTCTCCTTCTGGTCCGAAGTATTTTTTCTTTAAGTCGGAAGCCTGCTTTTTCCTTTCTGCATGATTTGCTCCTGTTTGGTTTTCTTCTGTTCTTGTGAAAGGAAAACAACCTCGTTCTGGTAGTTCTTATACATGGTTGAAGCCTCAGTGTTAAGAGCTTCAACCTCAGCCTGCCACTTCTTACTTACCTGATTAAGCTGCTCGTTGGCGCGTTCGTATGCAGGAATATTTTTGAGAACATATTCCATATCAACCAAAGCAAACTTCTGTGCTTTTAGCGAAAGTCGGCAACATTGCGAGTAAGACAAGAACAAAAAGAGCCTTAATGTATCGCATGTTCTTCATTAAATTTACATTTTTCCATATGTATACCCTTTCTTTTTAACGGTTTACTGTTATGTCTAAGACTATATTGAGATTAAAAAGTTTCAAAAACATGTACTTTTTTTCTTATTTCAGAATGTCGCAGTTTTTATACTTTCAATATCTTTAAAGTCTAATGACATGAATCTTAAATTCTTTACTTTTTAATATCGTAATTGTTTTAAAAATTCGTCTTTACTTTTTTATTATTTTACTTCTTTACCTTTCTTAGAATTCCTGTCCTAAGATAAAAGTGGAACTGGCTTCCACCCTTACGACCATTAACGTTATCACGGTCAAAGCCGTATCCCCAGTCAATACCCATCAGACCAACCATAGGTAAAAAGATGCGGACACCGATGCCGGCGCTGCGCTTCATGTTAAAGGGGTTGAAGCTTTTTACGTCACTCCATGCGTTACCTCCTTCGAGAAAGCCGAGGCCATAAATCGTAGTGTTGCCCAGCATAAATGGATAACGTAACTCAAGTGTGAAAGCGATCGTAGGCATATCCATTATAAGCCAGCGAACCATTCTCATATCCACGCAGGCCGACCGTTTCCTCAGCGTATCCGGAAGAGTAGCCACTCATACCGTCACCACCTACATAATAGGTTTCAAACGGGCTCTTCTTATACTTATTATAGCTGCCTAAAAGACCAAATTCAGCACGTGTCATCAGGACGAAACACTTCTGAGCACTATTAAGAGCTGTAAAAGTGCGGGCCTTAAACTTCCATTTATTATACTCAATCCATCTGAATTTTTCCTGCTGTTCTCTCACATAGTTGGGCGAATAAGGATTATTTGCCAGATTCTTGTAATCTTTATGATCCCATGCCGACCATGGTGGCGTCAGTGTAACACTGGCTGTAAATTCAGAGCCACTGCGCGGGAAGAGCTGGTTATCCGTTGAAGAACGGTTCAGAGATATACTGAGATTCAGGTTATTTGCATTACCGTTTGACATCAAGAAGTACGACCAGTTCTTCAGCATATAGCGTGTATAGGCCAGCTCAAGAGACAAAGTGAAGTAGTCATCAGGCCATCTCAGACGCCTTCCCCATCCTAATGTAGCACCAAGAAGCTTTTACATATTTGTCTGGATCATAGTAATTCTCATAGTTGTTATAATTATATCGATAGCTGTTATAACCGTAAAGATATTGGTTATAGTAGTTATTCATGGCAGCAGAATTGTAGTAATTGCTGTTGATGTCGGTTTGTTTGCTGTAAAATACGCCAAACGAGAATTGTATAGGACGCTTGCCGCCAAACCAGTTGGTAGAATAATTTGCGTTGTAACTCTGGTAATAGGTACCATTTGTCTGTACGCCAATCGACAGCTTTTCACCGTCACCGATAGGCATAATACCTCTATGTTCCTTATTTTTACAGAACAAATTGGCCATAGAGAAGTTGTTAAGCGTTAAGCCTACGCGTCCTATGATACCAGTCTGCCCCCATCCAAGCGAGAACTCTATCTGGTCGTTTGACTTCTGTTCAAGCTTCCAGTTGATGTTTACAGTTCCTGTTTCATAGTCGGGTTTTACGTCAGGGTTAATCTTTTCCGGGTCAAAGTAACCCATAGAAGCTATTTTCTCGATAAGAGCGCATGAGCGCATCCTTCGAGAATAAGTCGCCTGGCTTTGGTGCGAAGCTCACGTCGAACCACGTTCTCATAAAGGCGAGTGTTACCATAAATGCGCACATGGCTCAAGTGAGCCTGAGGTCCTTCAAGGACACGCATTTCGAGATCGATAGAGTCGCCCGTCACATTCTGTTCTATTGGCTCAATATTAGAGAAGACGTAACCGTGGTTTATAGTATAGGTTTCCCACTGCATCCTCATCTTCTTTCAAACGTTTATTCAGAAGTTTTTGGTTATAAACGTCGTGTGGTTTCATACCAAGAACAGCCTCGGAGATAATCGGAACTGTATACAGTATTGCCCACCCAGTGGATATTTCTGATATAATATTTCTGTCCCTCATCAACCTTAATACGAATGCTTACATGCCCGGGTCGACGTTCCAAACACTGTCACTAATGATGGCTGCGTCACGATAACCCAGCTCATAGTACTTTTCGAGAAGCTTCTCCTTATCTGTTTTCCAGCGCTCGGGCGTGTATTTTTTTGCCTTTAAGAACGAAGAGAGCTTACCTGCCTCATGAGTTTTGGCAAAAGCACCTTTCTTAAAGAGCCCACCTTTAATTTTAGAAGCCTTCAGTTGCTGATTTCCTTCAATGATAATATCACGCACCTTCATCTTCTCTTTTTTATCAATATCAATGTCAAGAATGACCTGATTCTTCTGGCTTACGTCCTCACGCTGTCTTATTTCTATGTCTGCATTCTTAAAGCCTTTGTCGTCAAAATATTTCTTTGCAAGAATTTTTGCCCGGTCAATCATATTGGGTGTAATCTGTCCGCCTTTAAGAATACCAAGCTTTTGCTCCATATCGTCGCGCTCGCTCTTCTTCAAACCAATATAGTTAATTTGCGAAACGCGTGGGCGTGGCTTAAGGGCAATGTGCAGATATATTTTTATTTCCCAACAATAGAATCGGCAGAAATCTGAACATCCGAGAACAAACCATGGTTCCAATAACGCTTTACAGCCTCGGTAATTTCGTTACCTGGAACGGTTATGTGCTGCCCAACGGTAAGACCAGAAATACCAGTAAGCATATAATCTTCGTAGCCGTTCATTCCCGAAACATTAAATCCGCCGATTACTAAATCGCGTGGAGATCCTGCGTATGTAATGTCAGGATGGATAATTTTATCCTGTGCTTCGACGCCAATACAGCATGAAAATGCTATAATAGCGCTCATTAATTTTCGTTTGTTATAATGCATCCTTATACTCGTTGGACATTGAACAGGGAAGAAATAACCAAATTGTTCATAACTTTGTTACAATCTTTTGTCCTCTGTCTTATGGTTTTATAAATTATTTCTTTTTGTTTTATACCTGATTGCTGACGTTTTTTGAACCGCTTTCTTCAATCTGCTTTTCGGTTTTTCCGAATCGACGTTGACGCTTTTGGTAACTCACAATAGCTTTGTGTAAGTCATTTTTCTTTAAAATCGGGCCAGAAAGTCTCGCAGAAATAAAGCTCTGAATATGCAATTTGCCATAACAGATAATTACTAATGCACAATTCACCTCCTGTTCTGATAAAGCAAATCGGGATCGGGCATAAAGCTCGTTTGAAGATGCTGCGCAACTAATTCTTCTGTAATATTTTCGGGCTTAAGCAGAATTTTTGTTCCATTTTCTTTTAGATTTTGCTGATTTTCAGCAATGATATTTCTAAAAGCCTGTGTAATTTCCCATCGTGCGCTATAACTTAAAGCCACTACCATCGTCATGGCTGTATTGTTTTTCTGTATGCAATTCTGTCTCACACAGTTTCTTTTGCACTACTTCGGCAAAGCGCTTTCTGTCGCCAATAACTCGAAAGCGCACATTATTCTTTTGGAAAATCTCATCTTCAAGGTTTGCCAAAAACAAGGCCCATGAGAGCCTGTACTTCGCTTACGGGACGGTCCCAATTCTCAGTAGAGAACGTATAAAGCGTAAGATATTTTACTCCTAATCGCGTACACTCTGATGTGATTCGTCTTACTGTATCGACACCCGCCTGATGACCATAGCTGCGTTCTTGCCCCCGCTCTGTGGCTCAACGTCCATTGCCATCCATGATAATGGCAATATGTTGCGGTATTTTCGTCATATCGAGTTCTGACATATTCTTTTTATCTTTTTGTTCTGACGAATCAGTTCTGATGTAATTGGTATTATATTTTTCTTACTCTCTATTACATGTCTTACATTTTGCCATAAAACTGTAAGTGAGTGTTAATTGCAGTGCCGAATAGCAATCAGTGTTTTTGAACAGTCCGCTGCTCTTAATCAGGTAAGGATCCCTGGCTCCATCAAGTTCGTCACTTTGAGTAAAGTGCATAGCCCATTCCAATCCGATGTTCACTCTATCACTGAATTTATATTTTGCACCGATACCAATGGGAACATTTAATGTAAGTTTACCTCCGTTTTTTTTATCAACATACGTTGTTCCTATTCCACCAAATACAAACGGTGTAAGCCTTTTCGCTCCTCTGTAATCTCGTCCTGTACCATAGGGCCAGAAGTTATATTCGTAGCCTAAGCATACATCGTATATTGCATTGTTAAATTCGTACGGGCTTGTTGCATAAGCAGGATAGTATGTTCTTAATCCTTTCGACGAACCTTTCATCTTTCCATAGCTAACGTTCATTCTTAATGCCATGTATGGATTCATCACATAGCGGCCTAAAACAGTTAGCATAGGTTGAAGGTTATGGGTTAAATTGTTATTGAAGTCGCCCAGATAGCCAGTAAGTCCGGCACCTGCTCCTATCTCCATGCGATACTCAGGATCGTCCTGTGCCTGAATATTTATTGTAGCACATAAGCTGATTAGCATGATGACAAGAATGCTTCTCATCTTGTTTATTCGGTAAATACCTTCTTACTTGTTTCCCATCCAAGGCGTGCGCGTCTTGCTGTGTATACCTTGTCACTCCCTGTTTGTGTGACAAAAATAACATTACTGTCATTGCATCCCATAGCAACCGTAGCACTTCCATTGAATCCTTCAGGAAGTGGATAATCCTTATTGATAGTCCATGTAAGGCCGTTATCCGGGCTGTAATAGAATTTTGTCAACTGATCACCTATGGCAAAAAGTCCGCCATCATACGAAATAACCTGTAAATGATGAAGTAATGGGAGTGTTAATCTGTTGCTACCATCTTCTGTATAGAATGACCAGGGCTGTCCCTTAATGTTGTTATTATTTTCTTCGTCTTTGCTCCAGATTACGGTTTTATTGTTTTTATTGCCGATAAGAACCATGTTGTATACGAGGCTGTTGGCATTAGTTGGCAAGCAAACAAAGTTAATATCGGTATCAGGCAACTTTGATACGTCGTCGTCTAAACTGTCTTTTGTCCACGTTATACCATGGTCTTTCGAAATAGATATGCCATTATTTGTAAGCGCATAAATACTTTTTGGCGAAGCTCCTATTAAACGGTTCAAACTTGCTGAGCTTGCTACATTATTCCAGTTCTCCCCATCGGTAGAACTTATTATATTACCATTTTGCAGCGTATACATCACACCGTTCTGGGTAATTGTTGCTAAAAGCTACCGTGTTAAGTGGAATATTAAAGGTTAATATTTGCCATTGCGAACCATTATACTTGTATCCTACTGTCGAACCAACATTCCCAGCAAACAGGTACATTGTTCCGTTATTATTAATAAACTTGCTTTGTGATGCTAATTCAAGGTCATATACAGAAGTTGCCCCCCATTTAAATTCATCTCCGCTCTCCTGATGAATATTCACTTTTACTGTATATTCACGATAAGCCGACGCTTTCATGTTGTATACACGCAGTTTAACGGGACGTTTAAAATTAATGGAATCGTTGGCTTTATAATATACAACACTGTCTCTTCCACTCACATCCTTCAACATAAATACCACCGTACCACTGTTTTTGCTTGTAATTGTTGCAAGTATATGTGCGGCATCGGTACCGTAAGGTAGTGAATCGGTATTGTAAATCAAGTGATTAATCTGGTCGATATTGAAGCGATACGAATCGGCTTTATACGTCGACTTAATACTGCTATCCCTTAATCCGTCTTTTGTTTTGACGTGTCGGGTAATATTTAATGTACCCAGTGAGAATGCCGTAATGGCTGTATCATCGTAGTATATTGTGTTATCTTCAGAAGTTCCCAAACATGATGTCATTGCCATCATGGAAAGGAATATGATGAAAAGTGACGACAGTTTCTTAGTCATATTACATGCAATATGATTAAAAAGTTACTTGCAAATTTACTTAGAATAATTTAAAACGATAGCTGTTTTTCACGTATTATTATAATATTTATTGATAACATCCAAACTTTTTAAGTTTGTTTAGGGAGTTATAAATTACGTAATATTTATGGTGTTTAAAAGCAAAAAGGCAATACGATCACTCGCACTGCCTTCTTGTAAGAATAATGTTAATAGATGCCGATGCAAACCTAAGCAAAAACTTGGGTCGGTTAAATCAACCTACACCAACATCATTTCTGATTCAAAATCTAATAACATAATCCTAATCTTTACCTTAAAAAAATCTATCAAACTACTAACCTAATGAAACTTTATGTGTATCTTCTCTCGAAGACGGTGCAAAGTTATACATTACTTTTTATAAGTTCCAAATAGATTAACATGTTTTATAGATATAATGTTGTTTTTAATCCATAAAAGAAGCGGCCTGCTCACGAAGATGTGTGGGCAGGCCGCCTTATCTATGATATTCTGTAATATCTAAGAATTAGAGTTGTGGGCCAGCTGCAACGAGAGCCTTGCCTGCTTCGTTGTTTTCATACTTCTTAAAGTTCTTAATGAAGCGTGCAGCGAGGTCCTTAGCTTTCTCATCCCACTGTGCAGCATTAGCGTAAGTGTCGCGAGGATCAAGAATATCGGTTGCAACACCTTCGAGTTTTGTAGGAACAGTGAAGTTGAAATAAGGAATCTTCTTTGTTGGAGCTGAATCGATAGAGTGGTTCAGGATAGCATCGATAATACCACGAGTGTCGCGGATAGAGATACGTTTTCCTGTTCCGTTCCAACCTGTATTTACGAGGTATGCCTTAGCACCGCTCTGCTTCATCTTCTTAACAAGCTCCTCTGCATACTTGGTAGGATGCAGCTCTAAGAACGCCTGGCCGAAGCAAGCTGAGAATGTAGGAGTAGGCTCTGTGATACCACGCTCTGTACCTGCCAGCTTAGCGGTGAAGCCTGAGAGGAAGTAATACTTGGTCTGCTCTGGGTCAAGGATAGATACTGGAGGCAGTACACCGAAAGCATCAGCACTCAGGAAGATTACTTGCTTTGCAGCAGGACCCTGTGATTCTGGACGCTGGATGTTCTTAATATGATAGATAGGATAAGAAACACGAGTGTTCTCGGTTACGCTCTTGTCAGCGAAATCAATCTTACCATTCTTGTCAACTGTTACGTTTTCGAGCAGTGCGTCACGTGTAATAGCGCCATAGATGTCAGGTTCCGACTCTTTATCGAGGTTGATAACCTTGGCATAGCAGCCACCTTCGTAGTTAAAGATACCCTTGTCATCCCATCCATGTTCGTCGTCGCCGATGAGCTTGCGCTTAGGATCGGTAGAAAGAGTGGTCTTACCTGTACCTGACAGACCGAAGAAGATTGCGGTATTCTCACCATTCATGTCTGTATTTGCAGAGCAGTGCATAGATGCCATACCCTTCAAAGGCAGGAAATAGTTCATCATTGAGAACATACCTTTCTTCATTTCACCACCATACCATGTGTTGATGATTACCTGCTCCTTTGATGTTACATTGAACATTACACAGGTTTCTGAATGCAAACCTAATTCCTTCCAGTTCTCAACCTTAGCCTTTGATGCGTTATAAACGATGAAATCAGGCTCCTGATCGAAGTCTGCTTCGTTCTTAGGACGGATGAACATGTTTGTAACAAAGTGAGCCTGCCATGCTACTTCTACGATGAAACGAATCTTCATGCGGGTATCTTTGTGTGTACCACAGAAGCCGTCATACAACGAAAAGACGCTTGTTAGAAAGCTCTTTCTTTGCAATATCCTTTACTGCATCCATGCCTCTTTTGTTGCACGGTGGTTGTCATTGTGATATTCTTCAGAATCCCACCATACTGTATGTGTGAGTTTTCATCATCAACAATGAACTTATCCTTAGGTGAACGACCTGTATAAATACCAGTCTTTACGTTGATTGCATGAGTTCGGTCTCCTGACCTACCTCAAAGCCTTCAAGGCCTTCCTTGGTTTCCTCATTGAATAAATACTTCATACGTAGGATTGTAAAGTACTTCTTTTGTACCTGTAATGCCGTACTTTTCAAGTACGCTCTTATCAAACTTTGCCATTTCGTTAAATGTATTTAGTTGAAAATCGATTTTCTTACCATGTCCCTTTTAAGGACGGGACAAAGTTAATATAATTATCAGCTTTAAACAAGAAATAGAGGCGAAAAAGTATCAAAGTATTCACGCACAAGGTTAAAGATACTAAAAACCAACAGGGGTGTGTTTATTTGCAAATCAGACTTTGCAAAAACTCTGGGATTTTCTTAATTTTGCCAGGATTTAAGCAGGCGGTTCTCCCGTCTGTACACCTGAAACACCTGAAAATAAACATGAAAATCATTAATTTCTCGGAGCAAGACTCCATTATTAACCAGTATCTGGCCGAAATCCGCGACAAGGACTATCAGAAAAACCGCCTGCTTTTTCGCAACAATGTGATGCGCATCGGTGAGTTTGAGGCTTTTGAAATATCAAAAACACTGAATTATGAGCCTAAAACTGTGGTTACACCATTGGGCACTGCAAGGGTGAACGTTCCTGCAGACAAGATAGTTCTTGCTACCATTTTCCGTGCAGGGCTTCCTTTCCACAACGGCTTCCTCAATATTTTTGACCATGCAGGCAATGCCTTTGTCAGCGCATATCGTGAATATAAGGATGCTGCCCACCACGAAGTAGGCATACATGTAGAATACCTTGCTACGCCCGACATCAACGGTAAAACGCTAATCATAGCCGATCCCATGCTTGCAACGGGCGGCTCTATGGAGTTAGGCTACAAGGCTATTCTTACAAAGGGTACGCCACGCCATGTGCATGTGGCCTGCTTATTGGCAGCACCCGAAGGTATTGCGCACATCGGGAAGACGTTCCCCGATAGTAATACCACCATCTGGTGCGCGGCAATTGATGAGAAACTGAACGAGCACCAGTATATTGTACCGGGTTTTGGCGACGCCGGCGACCTGTGCTATGGCGAGAAAATATAAATAAAAGGGTATAAACCATAACGCCAGACTCAGATAAAATCAACGGAATTTGCCGTACAGACAGTTTGAGCGGGAAAAAGTCAGCAACTTTCTTCCTGCTCTTTTTCATTTACAGATATGCCGTCTGTATCATGAATACGGTGCTGTTGCACATGTATTTCTTTACCGGCTTCAAGTTTTTGTGTATCCCATAAGGCCATGAACGGGACGGAAGCTGACGCGGCATCGTTGTGGTTTGCCGGCATGATATGGATAACCGGGTTATATCCTGATGGCGGGCAAGGCCTTGAGATGGAGACCTTCTGTTGTTGTGTCGGGTGGTTCATGTCGTTATGTTCCTGTTAAATGGGCATATTGTTCAGACCTTTACACTTGCAGGGCGTTCTTGTTGTGTTTGTTTTCTGATGGTATGGCGGCCGTCAGCAACGCGTACGACGGCCGTCATACATATTGTGCGGCGACCGTCAACAGTGCTGCTGACGGCCGCCAAACATCCACAAAACAAACTGTAAAGCAATCATTAAAACAAAAGAATGTCGTGACAATTTTGTCGTTGTTTACTTTACTTTTAAACAGAATGAGCCTATTTCAGGCCGCAATAGCCGAGCAGTTCCTTGCCCCATCGGGGTTGCAGGCCCGTTTTATGTTCTCCGGCCAAAAGCTGTCTGATGGTCTCTAAATCCTTGGGACTGTTCATGTCAGGGCTTCCTGTTACTTTGCTCATTTGCTCAAAGAAGATGTAAAGAAGCAGGCGGGGACGGGGATTTGCAGGATTAGCGCTGACGGCCGACTTAAAAATTGTCGATGGCGTCCATATAATATAATTTCCCTTTTCAGCAGGATTCTGTACAATGAGTGCTGTATAATAGAATCCTTTTAATGTTAATACTTCCGACTTGTCGGCGCCAGGGTTCGCCAGCAATGCTTCAATGCAGCTGTCAGCAGCCTGAAGAAACGCATACGAATGGCTGTCATTGGGAAACTTTACAGCGTATTGGAGGGCCTCCAATGCCTGATAATAGGCTGGGAAGCCATGCGTCGGGACGTTGCGATGCCATGTGCTTCAGCTCGTCTATACCCTTAACTACCGATGCCGCGTCATCAGAATTGATGTTACGTAAAGTGGTTCCCAGCTGCACATCAAACTGTTTTTGGTTCTGTGCACTTACATTTGTTGCACATACAAAGGCAACAATTAAAACGAATTGAGCAAATAAAGTTCTCATACTTTTAAAGTTTTAAAAATGAAACAATAGTGATTTGCTGCAAAAGTAAGAAAGCCTTCAGTTGCCTCCAAAAACATGGGATATACGATAAAAAGATGGGACTGATTACTATTGCCGTTGCTGAAATGCTATATTTCGGGACGAACGTGTAGATAAAATTGGCGGATAACGGCATACAGCCGCCTGTGGTGGTTTGGCCAGATAATAGTATGGTTATGGTGGTTGCCATAAGAAGAAAAACGAATCAGGGCCAGATCGGTCTGCCATATAATGGCATGGTAATGACAATTGCCATGTTTTCAAAAACAGCATGGCAGAACTTTGCAGATTGGAAAATTTCTGTTTTATTTGTTTCCTAACCTACAAAAGCCCGTAGTTCAGGAACAAAAGTACGGGAAACGGGAATGCTGTCTTTACAGTTTGAAAGGTGAAGCTGATAACCGTTTGAATTGCCCTTGGCAGAGGAAATGTTGTTTATGTTGACAAGAAACGAGCGGTGGCATTGGAAAATGTTGTCGTATGGCAGTTCGGTTTTTAAGGCTGCCAGCGTAGATCTAAGCTCGGTTTTTTGTTACCTCACCGTCTTTTTATGTAGCAAACACAAACGTTATTCTTCTGCGATTCAATATAAAAGCAGGTCGTTGATGGGCAGCGTAAGGTCGGCCCCTCTGAGGTTTTGGTTGTGCAGGGTAATACAAATTCCTTCCTGCTCTGCGGTAGTTTTCCTGAGCATTTTCTCCAGTCTGTTACTCAGCATCTGGTTATAATTAATCAATGTACAGACGCCGGTAATGAGAATCCATATCAGAAAAGTCCAATAAAAGAATATGTAAAACAGATGCCATGAAAGGGGTATCTGAAAAAAATAAGCAGCATAAACAGTCATTGAAACGGCCATCATAAGCTCAATTGCTACCGAATAAAGAAGCACATAGCCGTTGGTAATGGTTATCCTTTTTTGCACATAGCGGTTGAAAAACAAGGCTGCACATATTCTCTGTACGCTTACGGCCAATATACAAAAGCCAATACACATTAAGAAAGTATTGCCCCGATACTGGCTGATTCCGAAGGGTTGAAGGAGAAACAGGAGCAAAAAAATACCGCTTCCCAACGCTAAACTGATGCGCCAGGAAGCAGTATTCGATTGTAAATTGCACTTGCTTCGAAGAAAAGAAGATAGTTTACTCAACATAGTTTCGACAATTAATTCCCGGAAGAATTATTCTTACTCTCTTCCTTTATGATAAGTACGGTCTTATTCCGTTGTGATTACTCTCTTATTCCATAATTATTACGGTCTTGTTCTGTTGTTATTACAGGTTTGTACCATGATTATTACGGTCCTTTTCTCCGATTATTTCAGCCTTATTCCGTGACCTCCCATATATCGTTTGTTTCCAGCATCTCAGCAAAGGTGTGGTACGGTTTCATTGCCTTTACCTCTTCAATCTGCCGGCTTACCGCCTCATCGTAGGTAGGAGCCTGTACATCTCGAATAACGCCAAGGGCCACAGGGAATCCGTTTTCATTGCTCATCATGGCGAGTTTCAGCTGTAAAGTATTGTCAGGATTGTGGCTATCGTGAATTAAAACATCTTCTAACGTGTAACCATCCTTACCTATTTCAACAACCTTAAGCCCGAAACCCTCCTGTACTAAGCCGTATTGGTTGTTCTCTCCAAATACAAGAGGTTTGCCGTCTTCAACGTAAATGGTATTCTTTTTGCGTCCTTCACGAGTATAAACAGGGTCGTATGCACCATTGTTAAAGATGACACAGTTCTGCAAAATTTCGCAAACAGCAGCACCCTTGTGGTGATAGGCAGCTTTCATAATATCAACAATGCGCTGTGAATCAGTCGCAACCGCGCGGGCAAAAAAGTTTCCTCGTGCACCAAAACAAAGCTCAGCAGGGCGGAATGGGTCCTCAACGGTTCCATAAGGACTCGATTTTGATACGAAGCCTCTGGGCGAAGTGGGCGAGTATTGCCCTTTTGTCAAACCATAAATACGATTATTGAGCAGAATCATATTGATGTCAATGTTGCGGCGCATGGTGTGAATAAAGTGGTTTCCACCAATGGCAAGGCCGTCTCCATCGCCTGAAACCTGCCAGATTGTGAGCTTAGGGTTTACAACTTTCAGCCCTGTTGCGATGGCTGCAGCACGTCCATGAATGGTCTGCATGGCGTAAGTGTTGACATAATAGGGCAGCCGGCTCGAACAACCAATGCCTGATATAACTGCCGTTTCGTAGGGAGGCACTCCCAATTCAGCCATTGCCTTCTGTAAACTTGCAAGAAAAGAGTGATCTCCACAACCGGGACACCAGCGTGGTTGTCCCTTTTTATAATCGTTTGCAGTATATTCCATTGAAGTTATTATTAAAGTATCGGTTAAAGAACTCTGCTTTCAAAGGTTTCGCCTTTGTTGTCATCGTGATTTAAAATAAGCTTTTCAAAATTCTTAATCAGCTCATCTACAACAAAGGGCTGGCCTTTTAACCTGATTATATTGATATGGAATAAAGTTATTAATTCTTATGCGAAGCAGAGCGGCAAGCTGGCCAAGGTTCTGCTCTGCCACTACAACCTTTTTATATTTACGCAGCACATGCGCGGTATTCTTGGGCAGCGGGTTGATGTATTTCAGCTGGGCCATCGCCACTTTATAGCCTTTTCGCCGAAGCCCTCTCATGGCAGCGCGCAGATGTCCGTACGTAGAGCCAAAGCCAACAATAAGTAATTCAGCATCGTTCTCGTCTCCTTCAACTTCAAGATCGGGCACATTGATGTGTGCAACCTTCTCATAACGCAGACGGTCCATGCGGTCGTGGTTTTCAGGTTCTGTCGAAATCGCACCTGTCTGACCGTCTTTTTCCAATCCTCCAAGGATGTGGGCATAACCCTCTTGCCCTAGAATGGCCCAGTAACGTACACGTGTTTCAGCGTCGCGCTGGTAAGGAGTGTATTTGTATTTCATCTCCTTCGGAGCATAATGGGGATATATTTTGGGTAGCTTTTCAATGTCAGGCAACAGCCATGCTGATGAGCCATTGGCGATGAAAGCGTCGGTAAGGAGCACTACTGGCGTAAGATGTTCGAGAGCAATCTTGGCTGCCATAAAAGCGGCATCGAAACAATCGGTAGGACTTGTGGCCGCAATGACGGGCATTGGGCTCTCTCCATTGCGTCCGTAAAGCACCTGAAGGAGGTCGGTTTGCTCGCTTTTCGTAGGCATTCCTGTTGACGGACCTCCCCGCTGTACATCAATAACGACCAGTGGTAACTCATCAATTACGGCCAGATTTAAGGCTTCACTCTTCAAACAAATGCCGGGACCTGAGGTAGATGTGCATGCCAAAGCACCGGCAAAAGCCGCCCCGATAGCACTGGCACAGGCTGCAATCTCATCCTCTGCCTGCACAGTGATGACGCCAAGACTTTTATGTTTTGACAACTCGTGCAAAATATCGGTAGCCGGTGTAATAGGATATGAACCAAGATATAGTTTTAACCCTGCCCGCTCGGCTGCTGCAATAAGACCATATGCCGTAGCCTTGTTGCCGGTAATATCCATATATCGGCCAGGCTGCTTGTGCTTTGTCTCTATACGATAGGTCGCAGGAACCGAAGCATGCGTATTGGCACCGTAATCAAAGCCGGCGTTAACCACGGATATTCCATTTTTGCAATGTCAGGTTTCTTGGCAAATTTATCGTTCAAAAACTGCTCAACCAATCCTAAATCCCGGTTAAAGAGCCAGCAAACCAAGCCTAAGGCAAACATGTTGCGGCTTTTCAGCACAGTTTTCATGGGCAATGTCTCTTCGTCTTTCTCCTGTGCCATCTGTATGGCTGCGTCCTTAACCATTTTAGTTATCGGACAAGCCACGACACAATCAGGGTCAATTCCCATTTCCTTCAGATAGTCATCGCTGGTAAATTTGGCTTTCTCAAGGTCTCTTGGGCCCAAATGAATCGGTATCAATAATGACAGTAGCCTGTGGCTTTGCATATTTAAACTGTGTCTTTAAAGCCGCTGCATTCATTGCAACAAGCACGTCACACTTGTCACCTGGTGTATATACTTTGCCTTCGCCTATGTGCACCGGAATCCCGAAACTCCTGTTAACGAGCCTTGCGGAGCACGTATATCAGCCGGATAATCAGGGAAAGTAGAGATACCGTTGCCCACTGTTGCAGAAACTGTAGAGAATATATTGCCGACAAGTTGCATGCCATCGCCGGAGTCGCCCGAAAAACGGACCACTACATCTTCTAATTCTTTGACTTCAATTTCCTCAGACATATCGTTCTATTAGATTTTTAATATATTGATTGTTTCGACAGGCAAAGATAATGTTACTTTTCTGACTAAGCAAAGCTTTTCACCTTTTTATATTATAATTTAAGGGAACAGTTCGAATACTGTTCCCTTCTGTCTTTCTTTACAATGTTATTTTTATATACGTTCCTGTTCCTTTACATTAATATATAACGGTAAACGTTTCCTCAATAGCGAAAAAGACTTCCTCCCTAAAAACTCCCGAAAGCAGACTCGTTGGAGGAATATCCTTATTAGGTATAGGTTTTATGTATTTCAGAAACTTTCGTAAACCGATAAGCTTCTGAATACTCTTCGCAGTTCTCCGGCACTTGTTCGAGCAATGGTTCTGCCTGTTGTTTAATCACCGCAAGTTCAAAAAGCATGGCACTATTAAACACAGCATCAGCATTTTCCTGAAAGGGAAATATCCACTTGTTTTCGCCAGAGCGCACCGAAGGCCATCGGTGAATACTCTCGCGTGCATCGACACCGCGATACTTATAGTCGCGAATGATACGGCGTAACAACCGGTTATCGGTTGTAGGTATATAATTATGGTCGTCTAATAATATTGTGGTGAGTGCCGAAACATATACGCGAAACTTCTGCCAGGCTGGAATATGGGCTGTAAGTTCAGGGTTCAGAGCATGTATGCCTTCAACAACAAGCACATTGTTTTCCTGCATTTTCAATTTCTTACCACTGGGCTTGCTAACTCCTATTTGAAAATCATATTTAGGCAATTCAACCTCTTCGCCACGGAATAGAGCACGAAACTGCTCGTTGATAAGCTTCAGATTGAGAGCATAAATACTCTCATAGTCGTATTCTCCATTTTCATCTCGTGGTGTCTGATCGCGATTAATAAAATAATCGTCGAGCGAAATTTGCAGCGGTTTTAAGCCATTTGCCACAAGCTGTATGGAAAGACGCTTGCACGTCGTTGTTTTTCCCGATGACGAAGGACCCGCTAAAAGCACTAACTTAATGTCCTTACGACTGGCAATTTCGTCAGCAATTCGTGATATTTTTTTCTCTTGCAGTGCTTCTGAAACATTGATAAGGTCAGTTCCTCCGCCTGCTTCCACAATTTCATTAAAGTCACCAACCGTTCTCACACCTACTATATTTTGCCACTGGTGTTGCTCTTTGAAGATACTGAACATCTTATCTTGTCGTGTCATTTCGGGTAGAATGTCTGGGGTTTTAAGGTCAGGGATACGTAAAAGTAGTCCATCATAGTATTTTTCAAGCCCGAAAAGGTATATTTGTGATGTATTGGTAAGTAACGAACCATAGTAGTAATCCACGTAGTCATCAATCTGATAGTAGGTGGTATATAGCGAGCCTGCACTCTTCAAAAGCTTGGCTTTTGCCTCGTCGCCTTTCTGTGAGAACATTCGAATAGCTTCTTCCGTAGGTACCTCGTGGCGCTTAATGGGCATGGCTGCATCAATAATCTCCTGCATCCGTTGACGAATTTGGGTTACGTCGTCAATCGTTACTTCACGCTCTATGTTAATATCGACATAGTAACCATTGCTTACAGGAATATCAATAACAACATACGAACGTGGGAAGAGGTCATGAACCGCCTTACAAAGAATAAAGAAAAGCGTACGCGTATAGTTGCGAGAGCCCGACCCTGATGTCATATCCAGAAATTCAATATCCTTATTATGATAGAGTCTGAAGTTCATTCCTTCTACCTTATTGTTCACTTTTGCGCATACAGGACCATATGCCATCTTTATGTTTAACTGCTTAAAAACGTCAGAAAGTGTGCTTCCGATAGCAACATATATACTTTTTATTATTTTTGCAGCGAATTTGTATTTCTTGTTTCATGCTAATGACATGTTGTTTAAGTTTTTCGGGATTTCAACAACCCAATACCAAAGATAGACAAACTTTTTCTATCCTTCCAAGATTATGATATTACAAATATATTAATTTATGTCGATTTGGGTAATTTTTAAACTTGTAGCGCCCTTGCTCTGCTGATGTTTGGTATGAAAAACCATGAGCGACAGCTTGCAAAAGCTGGCCGGACCTCAGCTCCGTCACGTGTTAGGTGCCATGACCACAAAACCGTTTCACCGGGGTTTTTAACGGGTATGTTTGTAACCTCTGCGGTACAAAGTTCTACTGCAACAACCGTCATGACGGTATCGTTTGTCAATGCAGGCCTGCTGACGCTGGCACAAGCTATCTCGGTTATCATGGGAGCCAATATCGGAACAACGCTTACAGCCTGGATTATGTCGGCTGGATTCTCGTTTGATATTGGCGATTTTGCATGGACAATGTTCTTTATAGGTATCATCCTTGTTTATTCAAAGAAACGGCGTCTCATCGGTGATTTCCTCTTTGGTGTGGCTTTTCTGCTGCTCGCGCTGGCTACCTTGCGCCAGACGGGTGTTGATATGGATTTGGCTAAAAACCAGAGTGTCATCAACTTTTTTGAAAGTTTTTCTACCGACAGTTTCCTAACTACCCTTACTTTCTTGTTTCTTGGCAGTGTCATGACAATGTGCGTGCAAAGTTCTGCCGCCATTATGGCCATTACAATGGTACTTTGTTCGAGTGGCGTGCTGCCTATTTATCAAGGTATTGCGCTTGTAATGGGTGAGAATATAGGTACAACCGTTACCTCCAATATCGTAGCCATGACAGCCAATACACAGGCCCGTCGTGCTGCCCTTGCACACATGTTGTTCAATATTTTCGGCGTTATCTGGATATTGTGCATATTCCATCCCTTTGTCAATATGATTTGCGGCTGGGTGGGATACGATGTCACCATGAGCAAAGCCAATCCGCATTTCCTTGCCAATGCTGCCAAACTGAGCTTTGTGCTTGCTGCCTTCCATACAACATTTAATGTGACCAATACCTTAATTCTGGTTTGGTTCATCAAGTATTTCGAGCGTGTTGTAAGTCTTATTATTAAGCCAAAGCCCAACAAAGACGAAGATGACTTCCGCCTTCGCTTCATACAGGCCGGCATTATGAAGACTCCTGAGCTTTCGTTATTGGAAGCACAGAAGGAGATTCAAAGCTTTGCCGAGCGCATACAACGTATGTTTGGTATGGTAAGAGAGCTGTTGGAAGAGCATGATAAGGACAAATTCAATAAAATTTATGCCCGTATACAGAAGTACGAAGAAATATCCGACAACATGGAAATTGAAATAGCGCGCTATCTTGATCAGGTTAGCGACTCACACCTTAGCGATGAATCGAAGGGCAAGATACGTGCTATGCTGCGTGAAATATCCGAAATTGAAAGTATCGGTGACGCGTGCAACAATATGGGGCGCACCATTAACCGTAAGTTTAACAGCAAGGAAGATTTCACCAATATGCAATACGACCGTATTCATCAAATGTTTAACCTTACCAATGGAGCACTCACACAGATGAACCAATTGATGCAAGGGCATAAGGAAACCTTTGATGCTACACAGTCGTTTAATATAGAAAACGAAATCAATAACTTCCGTAACCAGTTGCGGGCACAGAATCTTAACGACATCAATAACCATGAATACGATTATGCCAGCGGCACAATGTATATGGATATTATACAGGAATGCGAAAAGCTTGGCGACTATGTGATAAACGTTGTTGAGGCCAGGATGGGTCTTAAAGTGTCATAACGTACGGCCTCGAAACAGGAAACGGTTAACTAAAGTGCTGTTTCGCCAAGCCTGTGCCATAAGTCAAGGAAGGTAGTATGGTCTACCTTCCTTTTATATTTTACCACAATCCCTGCGTCGTTCAGGGTATGATAAGCCTGTTCTGAGAGCATGTCGGCCCATACTTCGGCCACACCTCCGTCTGCCATCATGCGTGCAGCCGTCTGCCCTGCGGCCTGTACGGCTATCTTTGAGCCGTATAACAGCTCGGGTTCGTTATTGAGAATATTGTACAAACGGCGCACACCGTGACCTTCGAACGTTCGTATCCGGCCGTCGTGCAGAATGACGAGCGGGCATTGCCGGGTATGAAGTGTGTCTATCAGTTGTTGCATCATAAGCCGATGGTGTTTAGGTTACAGTGGCAAATATAAAGAATAATTTTTGAATTTGCATTTACCGTACGTTTTAAAAAAATTATTTTTGGTCATGCCTTTATGTTGTTTTGTAGGTTGCTTTACTGCCATTTTGATGCATGTATTGCGATGTCCTGTTCATTATACGGCGGCCGTCAGCAGCGTTGCTGGCGGCCGTCAAACGACATCATACGACGGTCGCCAGCAAACGCTGCTGACGGCCGCCGTACAACGACATGAAAGGCGTAAAGTGTCGTCAGGAAGACTGTAATCGGTTACAGGTTACGTTGTAATGGCTGGTTAAAACCAGTGATAAATGCCCATGGTATGTTTTTGTACAACTCACGAAGCTCGGAAAAACGGCTTCCGATTTGTACATTCATATGGTTTGACAAGCAGGTATAAAAAGGCCGCGCCTCCTCACACGAGGAAGCACGGCGCGTTCAGGTTAGTTTATAAGATAAGGTTTAATTTCTTAATAACCGGGCATTACCGGCCCAAAATCGGCTGGAATTTCACCCCATTTTGGCAGTTTCCCATTTAATGATGGGCGTACGGACGTTGTGTGTACGAAGCCATTGTTCGGCACGAGCGATGATTTGGTACAGCGGTTCCGTTTTTTCGTTACGCTCAAGTTTGGTTTTACACTTACGGTTTCTTACCCACAGAATGGCATTGTACGAATCAGAGTAGATGGTTTTATCGTTTTATTCCCTGTTTCTCCATAAGGGCAAGAGCGTGCACAATAGCCAGAAACTCGCCTATATTGTTGGTTCCATGCAACGGCCCGAAATGAAAAACCTGTGCCCCTGTCGCCAAATCGATAGCCTGATACTCCATAGGACCCGGATTCCCGCTGCAAGCAGCGTCAACAGCCCACGCGCTTGCCCCACCTCTTCGGGAAGTGGAAGCACGGTGTCATGGCGATAATCGGGCGGATTTACAGGCGTGTTCTTCATCAGTTATAAGCCGATTACATGCGCTCGGGCACCTCAATACCCAACAGTTCCATACCATTTTTAATGGTTTTGGCAACGTTGGCAGCAATCACCAGGCGCGTAAGTTTCTCGGCTTCAGTGCTGGCACTCAGTATGCTATAATCGTGATAGAACTGGTTAAAGTCTTTTGTCAGCTCGTAACAATAGTTGGCAATGCCGGCCGGATTGTAGTTTTCTCCGGCATCGTGCACCGCAATCTTAAAGTCATCCATCTTTTGAATGAGCTTAATTTCCTTGTCGTTAAGTGGTGCATCAGCTGGCAGGGCGGTTGGAATTTGTATATTTTGTGCAGCAGCATTGCGCATAATAGAGCGTATTCGTGCGTAAGTATACTGTATAAAAGGTCCGGTATTACCGTTAAAATCGATACTCTCAGCTGGATTAAACAGCATGTTCTTGCGGGCATCAACCTTTAGAATAAAGTATTTCAGGGCACCCAGACCGACGATGCGGGCAATATCCTGCTTCTCTTCATCGCTCATATCCTTGAACTTTCCAAGCTCGTCGGAGGTACGTCTGGCATCACTTATCATCTGTTCTACAAGGTCATCGGCATCAACTACGGTGCCTTCGCGCGACTTCATCTTGCCATTGGGCAGCTCAACCATACCGTATGAGAAGTGAACAAGGTCCTTTCCCCACTTAAACCCTAACCTGTCGAGGAGTAGAAAGCACCTGAAAGTGGTAGTTTTGTTCGTTGCCTACCACGTATATCATCTTATCGATGGGGAAATCATTGAATCGCATTTCAGCGGTTCCGATGTCCTGTGTCATATATACTGACGTACCGTCGGCACGAAGCAACAGCTTCTGGTCGAGCCCGTCTTGCGTAAGGTCGGCCCAAACACTGCCATCTTCTTTCCTGAAAAAGAGGTTTTTGTCCAGTCCTTCTTCAACTTTCTTCTTGCCTGCAAGGTGGGTATCCGATTCGTAATAGATTTTTATCGAAACTACGCCCAGCGCCTTATAGGTATCATCAAAGCCTGCATATACCCAGTTATTCATCTTTTGCCAGAGGCTTCGTATCTCAGGGTCGCCTTGTTCCCACTTGACAAGCATGTGGTGAGCCTCCTTAATAAGGGGCGATTCTTCCTTAGCCAGGGTCTCAGCCTTGTCTTCATCCATACCACCGGCTATGTATTGTGCCTTGAGTTGTGCACATTCGTCCTTGTAATGCTTATCAAAAAGCACGTAGAAATCGCCAATGAGGTGGTCGCCTTTCTTTCCGGTCGACTCGGGCGTACAACCGTTACCCCACTTTATCCACGCCAGCATCGACTTCATAATATGGATACCACGGTCGTTGACAATGTTGGTTTTGATAACCCTGTTGCCGTTGGCCTCCATAATTTTAGCCAGCGACCAGCCAAGCAGGTTGTTGCGAACGTGCCCTAAGTGCAGCGGTTTATTGGTGTTAGGAGATGAGTATTCAATCATTACCAGCGGACTTTTGCCGGTAGCTTTCAGTTCGCCATAATGCGCGTCTGCATTTATATCGTTGAGCAAAGCTACCCATGCCTCAGGAGCAATAACAAGATTAAGAAATCCCTTTACAACATTAAATGATGCCACAGCCTTGCATTTGCCAATGAGTGTGCGGCCTATCTCTTCAGCTGTTTCTTCAGGACGCTTGTGCGAAATTTTCAGGAACGGGAATACTACTAATGTTAAATTGCCTTCAAATGTGGGCTTGGTTTTCTGAAGTTGTACCATATTCTCAGGTACGTTCTGTCCGTAAAGTTCGCCAACGGCGCTGATAACCGCAGCGCAAATTTCCTTTTTCGATATTCATTTATGCTGGTAACAATAATATAATTAATATTGAAAGCGTGACGCAAAGTTACGAAAAAATATATATAAAAGCCTCAACGGGTATCATAATTTTGGAATATACGGTATATACTTTCGGTTTTATTTCATACTTTTGCAGCAATCATGGCAACTCGGTTAAAAAGAAATAATGCGAAGTCGGTTTACCGAACAATAACCGACTATGGAATTATCACCATAGGGTATGTTATTGGGAGCGGTAGGTATGACGTTTTTCCTGCTTCCCAATCAAATTACAACGGGCGGCCTTATGGGTATTGCTTCCATTATCTATTGGGGGACAAATATACCTGTTCAAAATACTTATTTCGTACTTAATGCACTGTTAATAGCAGTGGCTCTCAAGGTTCTGGGGTGGCGATTCTGTGCAAAAACCATTTATGCCGTAACGGTATTTACGGTGAGTTTAACCGTTTTGCAACATATAGTTGACCCTAAGCTGCACCTTTTAGCCGACCAGAAGTTCATGGCCTGCATCGTAGGAGGTGTGTTTTTAGGTACAAGTGTAGGGCTGGGACTGTCGGCAGGAGGAAGCACTGGCGGTTCAGACGTTGTGGCTTCCATGGTTAAAAAGTATCGCGATGTGTCGTTAGGGCATGGCATTCTTTTCTGTGACCTGGCCATAATAACCTCCAGTTATGTGGTGTTAAAAGACTGGGAGAAGGTTCTCTACGGTTATGTGCTGTTGTTTATCGTGTCGTTTTGTGTCGACTATATGGTTAATTCGTTGCACCGTAGCGTACAGTTCTTTATTATATCTGACCGTTACGAGGCTATCGGACAAGCGATAAACCAGATAGCTGAAAGGGGATGCTCAACGCTTTATGGAAGTGGTTTCTACTCGAAGAAAGATATAAAGGTTATCTATTGCATCGCTAAAAAGAGCGAATCGAGCCTTATTTTTGACATCATTGACGAGATTGACCCTGAAGCTTTCGTTGCACAAAGTTCGGTAATAGGTGTATATGGACACGGCTTTGACCATGTAGTGGGACGAAAGAAAATAGGGCTCGACAAGCTGAAAGAGAAGATAAAAGAATAATATCATGCTGAATGATATTCATACTATTGTATGTTTGTTTTTCAATTCTAACCTGTACGAAATAAAATTGTTGCTTTAAGATAAACCGAAACATATGATGAAGCATAAGTTTTTGGCCGTAACGTTACTCGTTGTAGGCTTTATAATGGTGGTCGTTCTGGGAAGTAGCGTATACATGATAAGCTATTCGCTTGTACCTTCAAACAATCGGGGGCGCGACTATACAAAGGCATATACACGACTTTTTACCCGTTTTCCTGATATAAAGCCCTGGGTTGATTCGCTGCAATCGGCGGGAGCTATACGCGATACGTTTATCATGGGGCAGGATGGAGACCGTCATCATGCGCTTCTCATTGCAGTCATCTCACCGTTCTAACCGCACAGCGGTGGTTGTTCATGGATATACTGATTGTGCCGTTGACTTTCTTAACATTGCACGAATATATAACCACGACATGGGCTTTAATGTTCTTTTGCCCGACCTTCACGCTTGTGGCAAAAGCGATGGTAAGGCCCAGCAGATGGGATGGCTTGACAGATTAGATGTGCTTCAGTGGATAAACATTGCCGATTCGCTATGGCGCGACTCTGCCAGACAGTCGGAAATTGTGGTGCATAGTGTATCAATGGGGGCAGCCGCTACGATGTGTGTGGCAGGCGATACAACCATACCGGCCGTCAAATGCTTTGTGGAAGATTGCGGCTATACTTCAGTTTGGGACGAGTTTGCCGCTCAAATGAAAGAACAATTCGGCTTGCCCGAATTTCCATTAATGTATGTAACATCGGCCCTTTGCAAAAATAAAAATTTGGATGGAGCTTTGGCGAAGCATCGCCACTTGAGCAGGTAAGGAAGTGTCGTAAGCCTATGCTTTTCATTCATGGAGGCAAGGACAGCTATGTGCCTACACGCATGGTATATCCGCTTTTGATGCCAAGCCCGCACCAAAAAGAACTGATTGTATTTCGAAATACGAAACATGCGCGAAGCTATTCTGATTATCCGCTTGAATATAAACGTATAGTAAAACGTTTCGTTAATCGTTATATCAAATAAAACCTCCCGATAGTAAATGAATAGAAATAGCCGTACACCTTATATAATATAGGGTGTACGGCTATTTCTGCCATGATGCAGCTACGTTATCTCTTTGGCGTTTTATAGTTAAATTTCTGCTCTTGTTTTATGATCTTTATCACGTTTTATCTTTTTATAAAGGTAGAAATAGGCTGGTATTAAGAACAAATCGGCTGCCATCCAGGCCGTAGGATCGGCAAAGCATACACCTGTAAAGGCCAGCTCCGGCACAAGCCATATACTTACACCACAACGTGCAATCATCTCCATGACACCCGAAAGCATAGACAACATACTGTATCCTAGCCCTTGAATACTGTATCTGAATATCGTAAGCAGCCCCAAAGCAGGATAAAAATAGTTGGAAATACGCATGTAATAAGCGGCATTTTTGATTACGTCCTGCTCGCCCGAATTAACAAAGAGCGCCATCATCTGGTCGGCAAAAGGATAAATAACAATAACGGTAAGTACAAAATAAACTGCTGTAATCATTAAGGCCGATCGAATACCAAGTTGTATTCGTTCCGTCTTTTCTGCACCAATATTCTGCCCGCAGTACGTAGCCATAGCTACTCCAATATTATCAAACACGCAAATAAAAAGGTATTTGATACGCATGGCAGCCGTAAACGATGCTACATAAAGGGTTCCAAGTGCATTGTTGGCGCTTTGGAGCATAATAATTCCAATGCCTGTTATCGAGAATTGCAAGCCCATTGGAACGCCGTTATTGAGCAAAATAGCTATCCTTTTATTGTTAAAGTGACGTTCCTCACCCTGTGGAATAAGAATGGTAAGATGCTTACGGATATACCATAAGCACATCATCGACGAGAAAGCCTGAGATAGAAGCGTAGCTATTCCGGCTCCTTCTACGCCCATTCCCATTATCAGGATGAAAACAATATCGAGCAGAATATTGATAATTGCTGAAAAAATAAGGAAATAGAACGGTTGCCTGGAATTACCTAAAGCGCGTATGAACCCCGCAAGAAGGTTGTAAGCCATAGTAAACGGTATAGCAGCGAACTGCAGAAAAAGGAATATCCACGCATCTTGAAAGATGTCATCAGGCGTATTGACAAGGTATAAGATGCGTGTACACAATGCGCAACTCATCAATGTTATCACCACGGCGAATACTATTCCCAACCTGATGGCGTTGCTTACATAGCAGCGCATCTTTGCAAAATCTTTGGCACCGAAAGCCTGTGCAATCGGTATGGAGAAACCTGCACACGACCCATTACAGAACCCCATGATTAAAAACATCACGCTCGATGATGCACCTACGGCGGCCAAAGCGCCTACACCAATCCATCGTCCTACGATAACTGCATCAATTATCTGGTACATCTGTTGCAGAATATACCCTAATATAAGTGGTATTGCAAAACGAAGTATGTCTCTCGTGGGCGATCCCACAGTCATATCATTGGTATTTGCCATTTTCCTTATTCTATAAATATCGTGCCCTAAGTTCTTGAATATAGGTGTACAGTTGTCTGTAAAAGGGGTGTTTTGTAAGTGTTGGTACATCGCCAAGGATAATAAGCTTCATCCTTGCACGCGTAATGGCAACGTTCATACGTCGTAAATCACGGAGAAATCCAATCTGTCCCTGATCGTTATCACGCACTAACGAAATGAGAATAATGTCGCGTTCCTGTCCCTGAAAGCCGTCAACGGTGTTTACACTAATCAGTTTTCGGAAGGGCTTAAAGAAGTCGCGCTTGCGAATCAGTTGCCTTAAGTATTGTACCTGAGCGCGATAAGGCGATATTACGCCAACGTCAATGTGTTCGTCTAAAATGCGTTGCTTACCTATTTTATTGAAGTATTGCTGAAGTTTATCGAGCGTAAGCAGTGCTTCTCCCTTATTAATTCGCCCATAAGTATCGCCTATAAAGGTTTCGCCAGTGTGCTCGAGACGCTCCGTTAAGCCTGTATCTTGTGGCGAATCCCATTCTATGGGAATGTCGTAATCTAAAATTCCTCGATGCTTAATTTGCGGTGCAGTTGTTACTTTACCCTCATAGAAGTAGCTGGAACTGAAGCGCATAATCTGTTCATTCATCCTATACTGCATCTGTAACAGCGTTACACACGAAGGTTTTATTTCTACAAGGCGCTCCATTAATGTTTTTCCGAGTCCGCCTTTTAAGGCTTCCATGCTTTTCACCGTAGGGGGAAGCTGGCAGTGATCGCCCGCAAGGATAACACGTGAAGCCCGTCTTATAGGTATCCAGCAAGCAGCTTCGAGAGCTTGTGCCGCTTCATCAATGAATACAGTATCATATCGTTGTCCTTCCAAAAGACGACTATCTGCCCCCACTAATGTTGATGCGATGACACGTGCTTCGCTGAAAAGCTCGGAGTTGATGCGAATTTCAATCTCGGCTGCCCTCGATTTTAGCCGTTCCATCTTTTGATGAAAGCGTTCGTCCCGTCCCTTTTTCTGTTGCCTGAGTTCCCGAATGGCCTTTCGAATAGCCCATAGCTGTGGATAGTCGGCATGGGCTTCGAAGCGTCTTTCATACGTAAAACCGAGCATTTTATCGTTTACCCGGGTAGGGTTGCCAATGCGTAAGACGCTTACTCCACGGTCTGTAAGCTTCTCGCTTATCCAGTCTACGGCCATGTTACTTTGCGCACACACCAGTACTTTCGACTCTCACGCATCAGCGTCTCATTGATGGCTTCAACAAGCGTTGTTGTCTTTCCTGTTCCGGGTGGACCGTGTACAATGGCTACATCTTTGGCGCGAAGAATCTCGATTTACAGCTTTTTCCTGTGAAGCGTTAAGCCATGGAAAACGAATCGAATCGAAACTAAAATGTTCCCTCGGGGCCTGTTGAGAAAAATAAGTCGCGCAAGTATGCTATTCTGTTATTTTTTTGGCATTAATCACTCTTGCCAGCGCATCGAACATAGCTTGATATGATGTTTCGTCAAACGATAGCTGAATACCGATAGGCTTTTCCTGGCTTTGTATGTCGGGAAAGTGTCCTTCCGGCACTATGATAACCATACGATCGCCGTCAACATACGATACAGTACCCGTGAATTTCAGGTATCTTACCTCAATTTTTCCGGCATCAACATCTGGGTTTACCGTTAACTTGCTATCAGCTTTATTCTGATTTAAATGTGCACCAACAGCCTTATCTCCGCCGTTTTGTGTAAGCGTAAAAACATAACAGGCTTTCCAAACTCAAAAGTTATGTTCGATGTCCTGATTGGTTGTGCGAAAAACTTCAATAGCAAATTGGTTTAATGAATTGTAGAAACTTTTGCCTACGCGTAACGGATACCACACATCGCCGCGCTTTATCTTACGGCCAATACCCATGGCTTCAGTTTGTTGGCGAAACAATTCCTTCTCGGCCAGATACTCTATATTTAGTAACTGACGTTGTTTCTGTAAGGCTTTTATAGACGAAACTTCACTCATTCTTGTGTACAAAGGTAGATAAAAACAAAAGTATACGCCAGTGGTTCAGCTAAAAACACTATCTTTGCATAGTGAACCATATAGAAATCAAGCATTTAACAATCAGGATACCGCCACCATAAGGTAGCCAAAGACCTGTCAGCTCGTCTCGAAAGCGGATACCTTACGTGCCTGATAGGTCGCAACGGTTTAGGAAAGAGTACTCTGTTACGAACAATAGCCGGGTTCCAGCCAGCGTTGGAGGGAGAAGTTAATATCGGTGTAGATGATCGTTCGTATCGTGTAGATAACCTTTCGAGGGCACATTTGTCACACCTTGTAAGTGTAGTTCTTACCGAAAAATGGATGTAAGCCATGTCACCGCTGCCGAAATGGTAGGGCATGGGACGTATGCTTACACTGGCTTTTTGGGGTCGATTGTCTCATGCTGACCGCTTTATGGTTTCAGAAGCTTTGCGTATAACGGGCATCAGCAGCCTTGCAGATCGTGATATTTCCACGCTAAGTGACGGAGAACGACAAAAGGTTATGATTGCCAAAGCACAGGCACAGCAAACCCCCATCGTGCTTTTGGACGAACCCACAGCCTTTCTCGATTATCCAAGTAAGGTATACATGATGAAACTTTTGGCCAAAATGGCCCATGAAGAAGGTAAAATTATACTGCTCTCTACACACGATCTCGACATTGTATTGCGCCATGCCGACCATATTTTAACCTTGGATAACGGGTTAAAAACAATTTCAAAAGAAGAACTTTCCGCTGAACTTGGAAACCTTAAATAATATTGTCCACAGGTAATTACTTGTTGGAAGCAATTACTTTCTCAATATCTTCTATACTTCTATCAAAAAGGACCACTGTGTTCTAACTTCAGTGTACACATGGCTGCAGCAAATTTTTCCCGACTCTTCATAGCCCATACCCTGTGTGCGACAGTAAAGATACCCCGTTGAAAAAGTATCTCCACATCCCGTGGCATCAATAATTTCGTGTGGTTTATAGGCTGGTATTTCATAGAACTTACGGTCTGCAAAGATAATGGCACCGTAGCTTCCTAAGGTTATTATCACCTCTCTTACACCCATTGTATTTAATTTTTCGGCTACCGTACGAGGATTATCCGAATCGGTTATCACCTTCATTTCATACTCGTTCAGTTTTAACATGTCGGTGTACCTTAAGATTTTCTCCTTGTCTTTCCACGAAATAGCGTGCACTTCTTCGCCGCGAACCTCACGAAGATAGCCTTGTACATCAATGGAAACAAGACCTTTCCCGGAAAGAAACTCCACTACTTCGGGCGAAAAATCATCATTCAGCAAGCTCCCTAAGTGAAAAATGCGAGCCTCTAAAGGTTTCATTTCCTCAATTGTAAAAGCGTCAGCTTTGGCTAAAACCCGTTGTGTGCGATTATCACTATTGGCTCCATACTTGTTCTCAAAGTATACAGTGTGCTTGCTTGGATAGCAAATTGTGTCAATTCCACGCTGCCTTATTTTTTCAACTTCGGGCTTCTGGCCTTCTCCTACCTTTGTTACCAGCTGGTATTTAACACGTTCAGGCAACTGACTGATGCCGTATGACATGTAGAAAGACGTGCCACCGGCCATATAAACTGTGCGTTGTGGCGTAATAATTTTATCACGGGTGATGTGACCTATGCTGCAAATATCGTACATTTTCAGGTTATTGGTGATGGACGCGCTTCTGTGAAAAAGAAATATTCCTTACATCTTTACTATGCGTACTTTCTTTGCAAAGGTAGTGAATATAGTATGGAGCAACAAATATTATATCATGCTTTTTTTATATGCTTATTCTGGTATAAATTCTATTATCATAGCCTATTCAAACCTTTTTATAATATATAAGAGGTATAAAATTAGAGCATCATAATTAAAGAATAACGGATATAAGCATGGTAATTACAATATAAAAAGTAAAATGCTTACAGTGTAAAAATAAAATACTATATCAATAAGATCGCTATCGGACTTCTAAAAATACATGTTATTCAATCATCCCCACTCTTTCCATACATCATCGTAAGGATAGAAAATATTTCATTTTTTTAGCATAAAACACGAAGTTATTTACAAATTCTAACCATAACTTTAATACATCAAAAAAATCGGTAACGTGTTTGTATATAACAAAACAAAGTATTACCTTTGCACACCGAAATTAAAACATGTATATATCATTGTGGAAGAATTTGGCTGCTTGCAACCACACTAAAAAATGCTAAAACTGCGAAATCACCCTCAGATTTTACGGTTGTTGGCGTTTTTCCACTTAAAATTATTGGAAAAATGAGTTACCCTATTTTCTTCAGAATCAGTATCAGAAGGTCATCCTGACAAGGTCGCTGACCAAATTTCAGATGCTCTTCTCGACCAGTTTCTTGCGTATGACAGCAAGGCACACTGTGCCATTGAGAGCTTTGTTACCACAGGGCAGGTTATTATCATGGGCGAAGTACGTTCATCACAGTATGTCGATTTGCAGACAATTGCCCGCAAAACTATCAATAACATCGGCTATACCAAGGCCGAATATCAGTTTGATGGGGACAGTTGTGGCATACTTACTGCCATACACGAACAGAGTGATGACATAAACCGCGGCGTAAGCAGGGCTGAAGAGGCCAACCAGGGCGCTGGCGACCAGGGCATGATGTTCGGTTATGCCTGCAATGAAACAGAGAATTTCATGCCCGTTTCGCTCGATTTAGCCCATCTTATCATGCGCACTCTTACCGACATTCGCAAAGAAGGACGACTAATGACTTATCTGCGTCCCGATGCAAAAAGCCAGGTAACGGTGCAGTATAGCGATGCAGGAATTCCCGAACGCATAGATACAATAGTTGTCTCTACACAACACGACGACTTTATTAAGCCTGAAAACGATTCGCAGGAAGCGCGTGACAAGGCCGACAAAGCAATGTTAGACCGTATCCATGACGATGTACTTAACATCCTTATTCCCCGTGTAAAGGCGCAGTCAGGCGAAAAAGTGCTGGCTCTTTTCGGCAACGATATTAAGTATTATGTCAATCCAACCGGTAAGTTTGTGATTGGAGGACCTCACGGTGACACCGGTCTTACGGGACGAAAACTTATAGTTGACACCTACGGTGGGAAAGGAGCTCATGGCGGTGGCGCCTTTTCGGGCAAGGATCCATCAAAGGTTGATCGCTCGGCTGCGTACGCAGCGCGTTACATTGCCAAGAATATGGTAGCGGCAGGAGTGGCTGATGAGATGCTCGTTCAGCTGGCATACGCCATAGGTGTGGCTGAACCCGTAAGCGTTTACGTAAATACTTATGGCCGGAGTCACGTTAAAATGACCGACAGCGAAATCGCAAAGATCATCACACAATTATTTGATCTCCGTCCCAATCAAATAGAAAAGTCGCTCAAATTAAGGCAGCCTATGTATCTTGAAACGGCTTCTTACGGGCACATGGGGCGCAAAAACGAGGTGGTTGAGAAAAGTTTCACGAGCCTTTATCATGAAACAAAGACTGTTAAAAGTGGAGCTGTTTACCTGGGAAAAGCTTGATCAGGTTGAGCGTATACGCAAGGCTTTCGGTCTCTGAACCTTCATAACAGAATGACAGAGCAACACGATTCCGTAAACTCTACTGTGGCGGCGACAGCACAACGTGCTGTCACCGTTCATAAAAAGGTAGTCAATCGCCTGCCGAAATTATTGACAGGCTTCCCGATACCGCCACGCCCTGGCAGCAAGACTCGGCTATCAGGGCCAACTATCCATTTCAAAAGATTGACTGGAATCGGCGTCAGAATCCAATGCGAACGCCTACAACACAAGCCGATGGCATTGGAACGTTTTCACTTCGCAAGGCTATGTATTACAGTCGCTCGATGGTACAGCCCGACTCTACCTACCGTCCCGAGCAAACAGCATATCGTCATGGCGTAGCCGGCGACCCAGTACCCTATTCCATTGCTGGCGATAACCTCATTACTTCCATACTTTTAATATGTTTCATTATTGCGACAGTGGCCATTGCCCAGTCGGGAAACTTTCTGCAACGTCAGCTTAAAAACTTTTTCTTTTCACAACGAGAAGGCACAACTTCTATCACCGAAACGGGCGAAGAACTGCGTTTTCAGTTTTTCCTGATATTACAAACCTGCTTGCTTTCGGCAATTATTTTCTTTTATTACTCACGTGCAGCTAACGGCGAAGCGTTTTCGTTTGCCCACTACCAAACGCTATCCATATTCACAATTAGTATTGCAGCCTACTTTGTTGCGAAGCATTTGCTTTACGCAATGGTAAACTGGGTGTTCTTTGATAAGAAAAAAAATGAACAATGGGCGAAAGCTTTGCTGTTCCTTTCTTCAGCTGAGGGAATACTTTTATTCCCTGATGTCATGCTTCTGTCATACTTTGGCTTATCCATTCAGCATGCCGTTATATACGCTTTAGCCGTTATTATAATTATCAAATTATTGTCATTTTATAAAGGCTTATCTCATCTTTTTCAAGCATAACGGCCTGTTTCTGCAGAGTTTTTGTACTTTTGCGCACTGGAATTAATGCCCCTTGGCGTATTATGGGGAGCTATGGTTACGATGGATACGTATTTAAAACAAATTTTTTAGGACAAGGCATGATAAAGAAAATATTGATTTCACAACCAAAACCTGCCAACGAGAAATCACCTTACTTTGATATTGAAAAAGAATTTGGAGTACAATTTGTTTTTCGTCCTTTCTTTAAAGTTGAAGCATTAAGTGCAAAAAGAGTTCCGCCAGCAAAAAGTAAGTATTCTGTCGCACACGGCTATTGTTTTTACATCACGTCATGCTATTGATTACTTTTTTAAATTAGCCAAGGAACTTCGCCTCACCATTCCCGAGGATATGAAATATTTTTGCGTTACCGAAACCATTTCATTATACATCCAGAAATACGTACAATACCGCAAACGCAAGGTATTTTTCGGTAACACAGGACGCATTGACGACCTTATTCCCGTCATGCTCAAGCATAAAAGCGAGAAATATCTCATTCCCCAAAGCAGCGTACACACCGATGAAATAAAAGATAAACTCGATGCAAAACAGCTTCATCATACCGAGTGTGTGATGTATCGTACATTGAATAACGAGTTTACCGAAGACGAAATTAAGCATTTCGACTACGATATGCTTATCTTTTCCACCCCCACAGGTGTACAGTATCTCAACAAAGCTTTTCCTGAATTTAAGCAAGGTGACATAAAAATTGCCTGCTTCGGACCTGCTACTGCCAAGGCTGTTGAGGAAGCAGGACTGCGCCTCGACTTCATGGCCGGCACAAAAGAATACCCTTCTATGGTTGCGGCGCTTTCTGATTTCCTGAAGAAATCGAAAGCATAAGTTGATATGAACAATGGTAATCACACCTTTGTAAAGCCGAACGCCTGCACAGTCGCAAACTTATTGAAAGGCTTTTTCGGCGGTGGACAAAGCCGTTCTATGTCGGCTTTCCCACTCAGGGTAGTTTACATGCCTCCTCCATCATTCGCCGGAGACAACCAGTTAACACCAACGGCACAAATGCTTGTCAGCGTGCCGAAAACGATATTTTAAGCGTGCTGTAAAGCGCAACAGGGTTAAACGTCAGGTTCGTGAGGCTTATCGCCGGCATAAATCAATACTGAAGGCCAGCCCGTTATCATGGCTTTTATATGGCTCGATGACAAACTTTACCCCTCGTCGCTTGTTGAAGAACGCGTCGTAAACCTGATGATGCGCATTAAGGAAAAGACAGACGCAAGCCAAAGTCAATGAAAAACCACCGGCATTACTTCTCCGTTATCCGTCGTGCAGCGGCCTGGTTTCTGATACTTCCAATTGTTTTTTTATCAGAAAGCCATCAGTCCTTTCACCCCTTCATCGTGCCGTTTTATCCCCACCTGCTCCGAATATGCCCGGCAAGCCGTCATTATTCATGGACCAATAAAAGGTTTTCTGCTCGCCGCATGGCGCATTTTGCGTTGTAACCCCTGGGGAGGGAGCGGAGTAGACCCCGTTCCACGTCACTTCCATTTTCCCAAATGGCGGGCCGGCATTTGAAACTAAGGCGATACAATAATGATTTCATTTCGGCGCAGCATCGCTGCCTACAATCATACATTACACAGAAATTACACGATTATTTAAAAATATTCACCCAATATGAAAAACTTTGTTGAAGAACTAAAATGGCGTGGCATGCTTGCCCAGATGATGCCGGGTACTGAAGAATACTTGCAAAAGAACCTTACATCGGCCTATCTCGGCACCGACCCTACGGCCGATTCGCTCCACATCGGCCACCTTTGCGGCATTATGATGTTGCGTCATCTGCAGCAGTGCGGCCACAAACCCTTCCTGCTTATCGGCGGAGCCACGGGCATGATTGGCGACCCTTCGGGCAAGAGTCAGGAACGAAACCTGCTCGACACCGAAACGCTTTACCACAATCAGGAGGCTATTAAGAAGCAGGTTTCAAAGTTTCTCGACTTCGACAGCACCGAACCCAAACAAGGCTGAACTGGTTAATAATTACGACTGGATGAAAGATTTTACCTACCTCGACTTCGCACGCGAGGTAGGAAAACACATTACTGTCAACTACATGATGGCCAGGACAGCGTGCAGAAAGCGTCTTAACGGCGAGGCTCGTGACGGTCTTTCATTTACCGAATTTACCTATCAGCTGCTCCGGGTTACGATTTTTCTGTACCAATATCAGCATTATGGCGTACGCCTTCAGCTGGGCGGAAACGACCAGTGGGGCAATATGACCACAGGTACCGAGCTTATACGTCGTACACTTGGCAATGATGCCGAGGCCTATTGCCTCACTTGTCCGCTCATCACTAAGGCTGATGGTAAGAAGTTTGGCAAAACTGAAAGCGGCAATATATGGCTCGATCGCAACCGCACAACACCGTACGCTTTCTACCAGTTCTGGCTAAACGTATCGGATGATGACGCTGAAAAGTATATCAAAAATATTTACAGACCTCGACCGCGACACCGTAGAAGCACTTGCTGCTGAGCATAAACAAGACCCGGGAAGGCGCATTTTGCAGCGTCGTCTGGCCGAAGAGGTTACCACCATGGTTCACTCAAAGGCCGACCTCGACATGGCTATCGCAGCCAGCAACATACTGTTTGGCAAAGCCACGAAAGACCAGTTGGCACAGCTTGACGAAGCCACATTGAACGACGTATTTAGGATGTGCCCCACTTTACACTCGACAAATCTCTACTTGGCGGCACAGCCATCGACCTGTTCTGCCAGGAAGGCTGGGACATTTTCCCGTCAAAGGGCGAAATGCGCAAGCTGGTTAAAGGCGGTGGCGTAAGTATGAACAAGGAAAAACTGACGGCTTTTTGACCGCGTTGTAACGGCCGACGACCTTATCGACGGTAAATATCTGCTGATGCAGAAAGGCAAGAAAAACTACTTCCTCATTACCGTGAAGTAATTCACACCGATATAAAAACACTAACACAACAGTGCCGCAAAGGCCAGATACATAAAGGGCTATACCTCAACGAAATTACGTTGTAAGGTATAGCCCTTTATCATATAACGAATCATAACATTAGAAGGCTTTTTGGGTCATTGTTCGACGGACGTCAGCAGTGCGTACGACGCTCGCCGAACAATGCGTATGGCGGCCGTCGTACACGCTGCTGACGGCCGTCGATACAATGAGCATGAGCCTGTAAAAACGACACTATTACTACAATATAATATAAAGCGATACATCAAAAAAATATGGTCATTGTGCCGTTATATTGAAGAATATACTTTATCTTTACCACCGTAAACCATCAAACAGGCAAATCATGTTCAGAAAAAAACTGCTAATTTTCCTCTTTGCCCTGCTCCCCGTCATTACACAAGCGCAGGACGAACGCAAGCTTACACCCGTAAACTGGGGTCAGATTGAAAAGGTAGCCAAGGCACATCCCGACAGCATAAAGGCGCTTGTGGCACGCCTCACACGGCCCGAACTCGACACCACGCTGACCATGAGTCAGCGCGTGCTCGCCTTTTACGGACAGACATACATCAGCCGAGGGGGCGAAGCACTTGACGTAATGCACATGAACGACTCGCTACGCGCGGGGGCTTCAGGCACACTTGCAATGGCCAATAAAGTGCTGGCTAAAAACCCTTTAAACCTTGAAGCGTTAATGTGCAAGGCCACTGTGTTGTTCGGTATGGCAAAAACAAATGCTGCCGACTCAACAGAACTAGAAGACGCAGGCACGATATTGTATGCGCGTAGCCATGCGTTTGTACAATACAATAGCCTCAACAGGGCGCGGAACGGCTGAAGAACCTTTCTCCGTTACCAGCGTAGGCGACGAATACAGCTCTGAATTATTACCTCGATATATGGAAAAATAAAGGGGCAGTCACTCGTTTAACGTTGGCAAAAATAAGGTGCCATGCGACATTATCCACCTCAACGAGAAGAGCGAATACTGGGAAGAGCCCGATATTTACTTTGAGATTTCACGCGTACTTCAGTTGGAACGACAAGCATTTGGTAAATAATATGAAAATCGATCAGAAAGAATTAGTAAGAGCTGCACTTGTTATCATCGTGAGCATTGCAGCAGTAGCGGGTTGCTGGCAGATAGGACACGGCCTGAGAAACTTCCGTCAGGGAGAAAACAAAATTAAGGTAACGGGAATGGCCGAAAAGCAAATCACAAGCGATTTAATTGTGTGGAACATCACCGTTTCGGGCAAAGCCGATTCGAAAAACGATGCCTACGCCGAGTTTAACCGCTCAAACAGGCTGGTAAGACAATACTTAAGCGGAAGCAATATTCCCGATTCGGCCATATCAAGCAACAGTGTAAGTGTAGAGGCACAAACCAAAAGTGTATACGATTCACAGGCCGAGCGATACATCGACTTAAACGATGGTTACCTGGTTTCGCAACAAATTACCATTACTTCGCGCAATTTGCCAATCGTTGAACGTGCTTACCAGAAAATATCGGCACTGTACAGTCGCGACGTAAACTTCAGCAGCAACGACCCTTTATACTATTATACCAAACTCGACAACCTGAAAATGCAGCTGCTTAACGAGGCCAGCATAGATGCTTATAAACGTGCCGAAACAATCGCAGAAGGCTGTAATGCCAGCGTTGGCAGCCTGCAGTCGTCAACAATGGGCGTATTTCAAATCGTCGGTCTGGACAGTAGCGAAGATTATAGTTGGGGCGGGACCTTTAATACAAGCGATAAAGAGAAGAAGGCCAGCATTACAATACGTGCCGTTTATTCGCCAAAGTAAATGTAATATAACACTACGGTTGCTATAACCATGCAAATATTACAGAAACATTTGTAAAAATTTGGCTGACGTTTAAAAAAGACTTACCTTTGCACAGCAAAATAAAGTTTGTCCTATGGTGTAATGGTAGCACTACAGTTTTTGGTTCTGTCAGTGGTGGTTCGAGTCCGCCTGGGACAACGATAAAAGCCCGCAAGCAGTATGTTTACATGCTTGCGGGCTTTTGTTTTGTATTGTTTTATTTGAGCAGACAAGTGGTGCAACGATGTTCGTTAAGCGTTATCGGCGCAGTTTACAAGCATTGCTGCTGCGGTTTGTAAGCTGTTTTGGCTTATTGTTGCAGAAGTTAATCTTGAAGTTACAATTCATATTGTAAGGAGTTATGCCGGTACCCTCACGGTTTTTCAACCTGAAACTGCCCACACATACGTTGCCGTTGCCTGCCGCCCGCGTAAGTTCTATATCGCCTTCCAGCGATTGAAACGCATCCTTGCTGCCATGCTCACGCACCATTGCCACGCCGTCTCTCACACCATGCTGCAAAAGGAACGAGGTCATAGCTTCGCCTTGGGGTGCCGTTTTGCCCGCTTCCGCAACCTGTTTGTTAAGCGTTTGGGTTTCTACGGCATTACAAAAGCTAACATGATACTTCTTTGTCGCTCCTATTTTTATAGTTGGCATCGGGCAACAAATGGAATACAACGTCATAGCCTTTGCCTTGCCCGTTCGTGGGAGATAATTGGAAAAACACCGCAATAAGCTTGGGTTTGACAAACATATTGAGCCTATCGTCATAGTAATCAGTGTTGACAGGCACATGATATACGCTCGAATAAGCCTGCCCGTTAATCGTTCCCTCGGCCACAACAACCTCTTTTGTAGCTTTGTCGTCGTCTGAATTGCTGCACGATTCTGTCAGCGGCAGCACAAAAATACACTTAAAAACAACGCAACAACAGCGATTGGTTTCTTGATTTTTCCCGTTTTCATAAGCTTTTGTCAATTAGGGTTATCACATCATTTCAGGTCTAAACAGTCATGCCTTACGCTACGTTTGTAATGCAACAACAGGCTGTCAGTCAGCTACAAATATAATAAATGTATATGGATAAAACCATTTTTCGAGGCAGAAAAAAATGATGGCAGAGATTAAAAATATAGCAACAAACGGCCCCTCTTCACAACGAAAAAGGGGCCGTTTGTATGCTGTTGTCGCAGCTTATTTCAGCGCAAGAGCCTTGCAGAATTCCCACATAACGATGCCCGCTGTGATTGAAACGTTCAGACTATGCTTGGTGCCGAACTGCGGAATTTCGAGGCAACCGTCGCTCATATCCACCACCGTTTGCTTTACTCCCTTTACTTCATTGCCGAGGATAACGGCGTAGCGGGGCTGTGCCTGTGACATTGTTTTCCAGAGCAGACTTTGTTACAGAGATTTTTCAGGGATTGTCTTTCGAGGGACTGACCATGGGCTATCGTTTTTTGCATCGCAAGAGCAATGCTTTCATGCAGGTTCTGGAGTTTCATTGAGCCCTTCAACCTGCTCGATGCTGTACACAAAAAGTAGCCATCATGCTGAAGTTGTTGCACGGCGTCTTCAGTGTTTTTCGAAGTATCGCCACGCCACCGAATCTTCACCTCCAGGGCTGTTTTGTGAATTTCAGCATTGGGAGGGCAGGCCGTTATGCCGCAAAGGTAGACGGCTTCGATACGAAAAAGCATCGCCGCAACGGAAGACACTGCCCACGTTATACAGCGATCTTACATCGTCTAACACCACTATAAGCGGCAGCTTTTCGGCCTCTTTAAATTCAGATACCGACAGCCGTTTCATCTCTATGGTTCGTAACTTGCGCATGCCGGGGCTATTTTTTTACGCTATAAGCCAGTGCATAGGCCTTTGATTTGCTTTACCATGGCCAGCAATCCGTTTGAACGCGTGGGCGAAAGATGCTCACGAAGTCCTATCTTATCAATGAAATAAAACTCTGAATCAAGAATTTCCTGTGGCGTATGATTGCTGATTACCCGAATCAAAAGCGCGATAATGCCTTTCACAATCAGCGCATCGCTGTCGGCAGTAAACACCAATTTACCGTCCGTATAATCGCATTGAAGCCACACTCTGCTCTGGCAGCCGTCAATAATATTCTGTTCTGTCTTATATTTTTCGTCCAAATCGCCCAACTCGTTGCCCAGATCGATGAGCAGTTGGTAACGGTCCATCCAGTCGTCAAAGTCGATAAACTCAGCTATTACTTCCTTTGCGCCTCATCAATTGATAAGCTTTTTGTTGCGTTTATATCTGCTCATGGTTATTCAATATTTTTTATTTTTACTTATCATTTCTTCTTTTTTCCATGCGTCCCTTTTCGAAAACAGGAAAGCGCACGCAAAAAGACATTTCCTGCTCGTCTATATTTTTGCCTGACCAAAAAGCCATTTTTTCAGTTCATCTATGCTTCGCTTTTAACGAGCTTAAAAAACTTATCGTTAGGACGAACCTTATCTGGAACAGGAATGGAAACGCGCCAACCTTGAGCGGCTTCTTCAACAGGCTCCAGGTCATAACGTATTTCTTTGGCATCCAAATACATGGCACCCGGTCGTCGTTCCCGTAATCAGCAGCTTGTCTCCCTTCTTAAACGGTGCAGCCTCAACAGATATTTCGGCCACGCCTATCTTTGAGAAATACTTCGTAACTTTGCCAACAAGAACTTTCTTTTCTGTCGCTAACGAACCATAATTCTTATTCCATTCGCCCATGGTCTGGCCCTGATAGTAACCGTCCCAGAAGCCACGGTTGAAGACAGTAGCCAGGCGTTCGTCCCACTTATCTTTCTTTTCTTCGGTAAATGTGCCTTCAAGCACAGCCTGAATAGCCTCACGGTAGCACGATACCACGGTGTAAACATACTCTGGTCCGCGTGCACGGCCTTCAATTTTAAACACTCTAACACCCGCGTCTATCATCTTATCGATGAAGCGAACCGTCTTTAAGTCCTTCGGACTCATTAAGTATTTATTATCTATTTCGAGCTGATTGCCCGTCTCATTGTCCGTAGCCGTATAGCTCCGACGGCATATTTGCACGCACTGTCCGCGGTTTGCCGACCGGTTTGCCGCATGAAGGCTCATATAACACTTGCCTGAAACAGCCATGCAGAGAGCACCATGGCAGAACATTTCAATGCGAACAGGCTTGCCCATAGGGCCACAAATATTCTGATTTGTGATTTCGTCGTAAATATGTTTCACCTGTGTCATGTTCAGCTCACGTGCTAAAACGGTTACGTCGGCAAACTGAGCATAAAACTTTAACGACTCAACGTTGGTAATATTCAGCTGTGTTGACAGGTGAACCTCAACACCAACCTGCCTGCAATACACCAGAACCGCCACATCAGAAGCTATTACAGCCGATATGTCTGCCACCTTTGCGGCATCGATAATCTGGCACATAGCCTCCATATCTTCGTCGTAAATAATGGTATTTACCGTCAGATATGTTTTAATGCCATGCGCTTTGCACGTTTCGGCTATTTCGTGAAGGTCGTTGATATCAAAGTGATTGGCGCTATGAGAACGCATGTTCAGCTGGCCAATACCGAAGTAAATTGAATTAGCGCCCGCCTGAATGGCTGCAGCTAATGATTCACGACTCCCTACGGGAGCCATGATTTCGAAGTCTCCTAATTTCTCATTCATGGGTGCAAAGGTACTATATTTTTGGCGCATTACCCGTATACGCCTCGTTCATTATGAAGTATTTACAAAGCCTGTACGTCATCAATCCATATAAAAAAGCCCTGTAAGGAGGTTCGTATCAAAACTATTTCCCGTAACTTTGCCAGCATACGATAACTCAACGATGAAGAAACTCTTATACTTTCTTGTGGCTGTTGCTGTGCTTCTCACTACTTATGGCATACTGATAAAACCGATAGAGCGATTTCTTTACGGCGACATCCTATATAAGGCTGGCCCTCCTTTTTCTACCGAAGTGATGTTAAAAACCACCCCTGTCAAAGATCAGGGCCAAAGTGAACTATGTTGGGTATATGCCATGCTGGCCACTATCGAAACCGAACACCTCATGCAAGGCGATTCGATTAACCTGTCACCCGACTACATTGCACGCATGTGGCTTGCCGAACAGGCCCGTTTCTGTTACCTTTCGCAAGGCAAACATACCATCAGTATGCGCGGAATGCCGTCGATGACGCTTGGTTTGCTCGAACAATATGGCCTTGAACCCTACGACGCTTACCACAATTTTGACGGCGTTAACTACCGTGTTCTCGCCCGGAAAGCCATGCAAATAGCCCGCGCTTCGACGTCGCTGGCCATACTCGATACCCATATGGCCGACATTTTAGACCACGATATAGGATACCTGCCACGCACATTGTTCATGCTCGGTACCGAATATACACCCCTTGAATTTGCTCATAGCGTCTGTTTGCCGGGCGAATACGAGGCTCTTACCAGCTTTAGCCACCACCCTTTCAATCAGAAATTTGTTCTCGAAAACACCCGATAACCAACTTCACGACAGTTTTATGAACGTGCCTTTTAGACAGCATGGTGATCCGCATTGAGCAGTCGTTGCGCAATGGTCACCCCGTTTGCTGGGAGGGAGATATATCAGAACCTGGATTTAACACGGCAGCAGGGTGTGCCACGCTCGACAAAGAAAGTATGCCTATCACACAGCAGCAACGCCAGCGCGCTTTTGAAACCCTTCAAACTACCGACGACCATTGCATGGAACTATGCGGTATTGCCCACGACATTAAAGGCAACAAATACTTCATTGCCAAAAATTCGTGGGGCAAAACGCGTCCTTTTAGCGGATTCATGTACCTTAGTTTCAACTACGTCAGAGCCAAAACCATAGCTGTTTATATGCCAAAGGTACAATAAAAACGAACCATACAGGTAGGACAACATGTTTAAAAGATGGAGAAATGCCTCTTTTAGGCCTGTCGGAAATAGGCAGACACCACTACCGTTTAACACGCCGTCGAAATGTATATACATTGTAAATTAAAAATGTTACCTTTGCACTCACTAAACAGAAACATGATATTATGGGAAAAATTATATTGACAGGTGACCGTCCTACGGGCAAACTCCATCTGGGACACTATGTAGGAAGTCTGCGCCGCCGCGTACAACTTCAGAACGAAGGCGACTATGAGCGTATGTTTGTATTTATGGCTGACGTGCAGGCACTGACGGATAACGCCGACAATCCTGAAAAAATAAGGCAGAATATAGTGGAGGTTGCCCTCGACTATCTGTCGGCAGGGCTCGACCCTGACAAGTGTACGCTCTACATACAAAGCTGTATTCCCGAGCTGAGCGAGCTTACAACCTACCTCATGAACATTGTCAGCGTGAGCCGCGTACAGCGCAACCCTACGGTGAAAACAGAGGTAAAGATGCGCGGTTTCGAAAACAACTCTATCCCTCTCGGCTTTTTCTGCTATCCCGTTTCGCAAGCTGCCGACATCGCTGCTTTCAAAGCGACAACAGTGCCAGCAGGTGAAGACCAGGCGCCTATGATTGAACTGACGCGCGAACTCGTCAGCCGGTTCAATCAAATATATGCTCCTGTGCTTGTTGAACCATCGCTCATGCTGCCCGAAAATGCGGCACAGCGTCGCCTTCCCGGTACTGACGGCAAGGAAAAAAATGTCGAAAGAGTCTTGGCAACTGCATCTATCTCTCTGACGATGCCAAGACTGTTGAACAGAAGGTTAAGAGCATGTACACCGATCCTACACACCTTAACGTGTCCGATCCTGGCCACGTTGAAGGCAACGCTGTGTTTACATATCTTGACGCTTTCGCCACCGATCAGGACTTTGCAGACTTCTGGCCCGAGTTTAAAACGCTTGATGAGCTTAAAGATGCCTACACACACGGTGGTATTGGTGACATGAAATGCAAGAAAATGCTGACGAAAGTCATCAACCGTATGCTCGATCCCATCCGTGCCCGCCGCCACGAATACGAGCAGGATATTCCTGAAATTTTTCAACATTCTGCGCCGTGGCTCCGCTGCTGCACGTGAGGCAGCAGCGCAAACTATGGACGAAGTACGCAACGCCATGCGCATCAACTACTTCGATGATGAGCGGTTAATCAAAGGAGCAAAGCGAGAAATACAGGGAAAAGTAAAAAGGTAAAAAAAGTAAAAATAAAGGGATAAGAATTTAAAGAGTAAAAGGATAAAAAGTAAAATAAAGGGATAAGAATTTAGGAAAGAAGTAAAAAAATTAAAGCATGCTTACTGCCTATACTTAAGTTGCTTCATGACCTTTCTATATTATGGATTCTCTTTTACTTTTTTTACCTTTTTACTCTTTTTACTTTTTAAAAATTTTTCCTATCTTTGCACGGCTCGACATAACGTGTACAAATTATTTTTGTGCTAGTACGGGTCAGATAAAATAACGGGCTCTGATAGTTCAATGGATAGAACGTAGGTTTCCTAAACCTTTGATCTGGGTTCGATTCCCAGTCAGAGTACACCATGTAATCACAGGATCTTAACGACGTTAAGGTGCTGTGATTTTTTTATATTCGCGTTATCATTACAGCCCAAAGGTTATTGTTTGACGGCCGTCAGCAACGTGTACGGCGAACGTCATACACTGGTTTGGCGGCCGTCAGCAATGCTGTTGACGGCCGTCGGACGACAAGCAAAAACAAGGTAATGTGATATTCAAAAACATTGTAACACAAACAGCATAAGCAGGTAACAAAAGCAATATCAGGATATAACCTGGCAGACACGGAGATAAAAATACGTGCATATAAGTTAAAAACCAGAAAGGATAACAACCCGGTCGGATAGATTTACTAAATTTGCAATAACTACAAAAACACAATTATACTAAACACGTACAATGAAAACCAAAAGCATTTTTCTTTCAGCATTATTGATGCTTGCTGCCGTAACGGTGAATGCAGAAAGCAAGTATGAACGGCCGGTAAAAGTCGTTTCGAGTTTGAGCCTTTCATCGGCTGTACATACGGTATGGCTGGTAATGTGGGGTCGCATAAGGTAGGACCGGCCTTCGGTATTGAGGCGCGCCACAATCTTCGACATGCTCCCGTTGACGTAGGTGTGCAGCTTTATATGGGCACTGCCCTCAGCAAGTATCAGGGAGGAGACCTTAGTTGTCGTACATTCACGCTGATGCCGGTTTGTGACTACAATTTCAACTTGGGCAAAAAAGTATCTCCATTCGTGGGCATGGGGCTTGGATTGAACATGTACAACATCATTGTCGGTAGCTACGACAATGACCGTACTGACGGCACTGCAGGCATAGGCGTAATGCCTCGTGCAGGTGTTGAACTGGGACGACACCTCCGCTTCACACTCAATGCACACTTAGGCAAACGCATCTACAATACCGTGGGCCTCTCGGTAGGATACGCTTTTGGTGGCGGTGCAAAACACTGATAAGGGTATTACCGACAGTATTTATCTGCGATTTCTAAACCTGCCATGCAGATTACCGTAATAGCAGAACAGCTATTCAATAACAAAAATGGCATATTTACAGGCGCTGCATAAATTAATATAAGTTAGACAACACATATTTTAATAACCCCCGGTCAGCTTAAAAAGCCGACTGGGGGTTATTATATGAAAAATATCTGAAGGTAATTACCCTGCCTGATTATTGAGAAATAAAGGAACAAGAGAGATTAAAAAGGCAAAAGAAGAACGAAAGAACTGAAAGGAAAAAGGACGCAAAAACAAAGACATACACCTTATTATATAATAGAATGACTGCAAAAATAAATAGCAAACCAGAAATGACACTTACCCTTTAATACCTTTCATCAGGTTGATGACAGAACAAAAATATACCAGAAAGCAGAAACAGCACTTACGTTAAACAACTGGAATAAAGAAAGAAGCCACCCGGGAAACAATTCCCAGTGGCTTCTTTTTTATTGTTTAGCATGCTTCTCTGTTCAGAAAACAGAGAAACTTATGCTGTTAGTTAGCTATCATTACGCCTTTGCGACGTCTGTTTCAGCCTCTACACTGCGGTTACGGATGTTCTTACCCATCACAAGATAAGCAACAGGAGAAGCAATAAATATAGACGAAAGGGTACCAATAACAACACCAATAATCATTGCAAACGTAAAAGCTCCGGATGCTGTCACCGCCAAGAATGAAGATGGCAAGCAGCACGATGAGTGTTGACAGCGACGTATTGATGGTACGTGAAAGGGTTTCGTTGATCGAGTCGTTGAAGAGTTTCTGCTCGTCTGTCTTGCTAAGCAGTCCCTTGCGCTTACGCAGATTCTCACGAATACGGTCGAACACAACCACCGAGTCGTTAATATCGTAACCGATAACCGTCAGGATAGCTCCGATGAATGTTTGGTCAACCTCGAGCGAGAAGCCTATCCAGCCGTAGCAAAGCGAGAAGGCACCGATAACAATGGTGGTATCGAAGCATAAGTCCTGCAATAGCACCCACTGAGAAACCTAAGTTGCGGAAACGCAGCGAAATATAAAGGAAGATGAACACCAGGGCCAGAGCAACGCTCTTGATTGCGCCTGTTGTGATGTCCTTGGCAACAGAAGGTCCAACCTTTGAGCTGCTGATGATACTACCTCCCTGACGTACATCCGGATTCTTAAAGGCAGCCATGCTGCTCTGTGTAACCAATCCGGCAGTATGCAAAGCTTGTTGTAAAGCTGGGTTTCTACATGATCGTCCTCAGCTGGATCATTCGAATCGATATTATAGTTTGTTGAAATACGAATTGTCTTTCCGTCGGTACCAATGGCAATAACTGACGTTGTAGCCATCTTAGCAGCATCAGGACCTACTGTGTTTACAAAGGCATTATCGAGCACTTTGCGCACCTGCTCAACCTCAGTAGGATGTGCAAGCGTAACCACAAAGTTACGACCGCCCGTGAAATCAATACTCTGACTCAGACCACGAACTGCAAAACTTGCAATACATACAACAACGGCCATACCCCATACGGTAAAGCTCTTCTTGTACATACTCATAAACTTGTAGTTCTTTCCCTGCATAAGATTCTCTGATAAACCAGTCCAGAACTTGAGGTTAAGCCATTTTCCCTTCTTCAACTTATATTCGTAAACAACACGTGTAACATATACAGCTGTGAAGACGTTACAGCAAATACCGATAATCCACGTTGTAGCGAAGCCCTGAATAGGACCTGTACCAAAGATGTAAAGGATGATACCGGTGATAAGAGAGGTAAGGTTCGAGTCGATAATAGCAGAGAAAGCGTTGCTGAAACCGGCATCGATAGCTTGCTTCATGCCTTTTCCTGCACGAAGCTCTTCCTTAATACGCTCGTAAATAAGTACGTTGGCATCGACACCCGTACCCAGTGAGAGTACCATACCAGCAATACCACTCATGGTAAGAGCGGCCTGGAAGGATGTAAGAATACCCAGTGTGAAGAAAACGTTAAGCAACAAAGCACCAATGGCAATAGCGCCAGGGATGATGTTATACATAACGAGCATGAAAATAATAAGCAATACAAAGGCAATGGCAAAAGAAACAACGCCTTGCTCTATTGATTGCGCACCGAGCGTAGGACCTACAACTTCTTCCTGAACAATGTGAGCAGGAGCAGGCATACGGCCCGATTTCAGCGTATTGGCCAGGTCTTTTGTATCTTCAATAGTGAAGTTACCCGAGATAGCTGACTGGCCACCGCTGATCTCACCATTTACGCGTGGTGCAGAGTATACAACGCCATCGAGCACAATTGCAATAGCCTTTCCAACATTAGCCTTAGTTAATTCGGCCCAACGACGGGCACCTTCAGAGTTCATCGTCATGCTAACTTCGGGCTGACCGGTAAGGTTATTAAACTCGTCCTTTGCAGTAGTTATAACATTTCCTTCCAGCGGAGCACGCCCGTTAGGTGTTGTAACCTTTAAAGCATGAAGCTCAAAGATATTCTTTGCCTGAATATTGTCAGCAGGTTTAGCACTCCAAAGCAACTTCATATCAGAAGGAATAATTTGCTTTGCAAGCTGACTATGAATAATTTTATTGATGGCTGCAGTATCACGAACACTGGCATAACCGCACACGCTAAGGCCTTGTCCTGTTGGTTGCAACATGGCAAGTAACGGATGAAGCTTCTTAGCCTGTTCCAATTGTGCGTCAGGCGTTGTGGTTACATCCTTATTTTCAGAATCTTTTATCTTGAAACGTGGTTGCGCTTCTTTTCACTGTCGACTTAGCTTCGGCCTTTCGCATCTTTTGCCTTTGCAGCAGAAGTGGTGTCTTGTTCGCCATTAGCTAAACGCTGATCCAACTGTTGAAGATAAAGGTATAACCTCCTGAGCGTTGTATGTTTCCCAGAATTCGAGGTTTGCACTACCCTGTAACAGCTTACGCATACGCTCGGGTTCCTTAATACCTGGCATCTCAACCATGATACGTCCCTCAGAGCCTTGTATCTTCTGGATGTTTGGCTGAACAACACCAAACTGGTCAATACGAGTGCGGACAACGTTGAAAGAGTTATCAATTGCCGAGCTTACTTCTTCACGAATAACCTTTTCAACTTCCTTATCGCTACTTGTAGGTGACACCTTTCCCTGGAGTTCTTGTGTAGCAAACACCTCTGCAAGTTTATGCCCGGGAGCGTTTTTGTGATAAGCATTAATAAACAGCGTTACGAAATCGTCCTGTGAAGTCATCTGCTCTTTGCGCGCTTCATTCATCGATTTCGTAAAAGCGGGGTCAGTCTTGTGGTCAGCAAGATTCTCTACAACGTCAGGAACTGATATCTCCAAGATAACGTTCATACCGCCTTTAAGGTCCAAACCAAGACCAATCTGAGTTTCAAGACATTTCTGATAACTGTAAATTCCCAGATACTTAACAGAATCTTTATAATCCTGTTGGGCAATCAGGGTCCTTCAGTTCTGCCGCTTTTGCTGTCATAATATTTTTGTGGCAACAGGGAACGACAAATAGAAAAAGGCACACAAGCGTCAGCAAGACAGCCGTTGTGATTACGATTCCTTTGTTTTGCATTTTGTTAGTTATTTTGTTGTTTTCTGTAAATTCCTTATAGACAATAAGCAACTATAGTGTGCAAAGATACTATTTTTTATTTTTACAAAAAGATATTAATGGTTTATTTTTAACGTTTATCACGCAATTTGAAATAGCAGGAAATAGGATAATGGTCAGACGTTTTTAATACTATTATCTACCTTACAACTGTATGGTATAAGATTATGAGTACACATCATATTGTCAATACGAACGTAAAATCCTGCCCTGTGGTAACTTATTCCCGGCCCGTTTGCTGTTGAAATATAGCAGTCGGTGAGCCCGTCTGCAATAGTCCGACGTACATACGAAAGCGGATTATCATTAAAATCTCCACACACAATGACAGGCTGTCCACGATGATATGAAATATAGCGTGCAACAGCATCAGCCTGTGGAGCGCGCTTACACGTTTGCTCGCCAAGCTTACGAACAAGCATCATTGAAGTTCTTTCTGCATAGCCTACCTTCATATCGCCTTCCACCATCATCTTAAACCGGTTCTTATCCTCTACGCTAAGATCGGTAGTTTCAAGATGATTGTTAATAACAATAATATCCTTTCCCCTTACATTTATTTTGAAAGCTGTACAAAGATTACCTTTCGACTTAATATCAATACGTTCGCGCGAGAGGACAGGATACTTGCTATAAATAGACATATAGTTTCCGTTATGGCTTACAATATCATGATAAGGGTAGACAGGATTAAGCGCCGAGTCTATTTTTTCTTGTGAAATCTCATAGGGAGCGGTTTCCTGAAGACAGACAATATCGGCATTCTGCTTTTTTATATAGTTCAATATTGGGTTAGGCCTGCCATGATCTTCCCACCCCGCAAACAGCCACACATTATACGATAACACTTTAATGGCATCTTTAGGAGGGCTGGAAGGAATATTAATAGGGCAATAGGTTCGTACCGGTCCATAGCAAACAACAAAGCCCAACAATGGTATAATGCTGTACTTTGGCTTGATAATAAGCCACAAAATAAGAAAAGTAAGGTTGATAAGAAGAAATAATGGGAATAGTAAACCTATATTACTAAGTCGGGGAAAGCTTACAGGGTTTATGAAACCAGAGTATCCTATGAGAAGCATTACAATAATAGAGGCGATATTTGCACCGCCCGTCATTTGTAAACTAAACTTCTTTAACTGCCCCATCATATCAGGATATGCTATTTTCTACTCTGATCAAAAAGTGTTTGTTTTTCGTCCTTACTCAAACTATCATATCCGCTTTTACGAATTTTGTCAAGTATTCTATCTATTTCATTTTGGGATACCGTATGATTATGTGGCGTAGAAGCATTCTCGTCATGGTTCATTCCCGATTTGAAATAATCCCTACTATGATCATAGCTCGACGATTGGTCGGACCTGTTACGATGTTCTTCCCATTTGTTTCGCATATTTTTAAACAAATTTACACCGTCGTCCATTCTAAAATACGCTCCCGGATGCTGTTGCCAATATCGTATAAGGAAGAACCCAAAGACTACACCGCCCAAGTGTGCGGTGTGCCACCTGATCACCGGGAGCTGACAGGGTAAGGAATAGCTCAAACAAAAATAGAACCCAACACCATCCACTTTGCCTTTATAGGAATGGGAATAGGAATAATAAACATGCGCTCGTTGGGAAATGTCATACCAAAGGCAAGCAAAAGAGCATAAATTGCTCCTGACGCACCAACGGTTGTCAAACCATTTAACTGTACGGAAAAATGCTGCATTACCTCAATTGCCTCTGTGAAATTGAGAGATTGTTGCATGGAAAACTCATGCCACACATAAAAACTGGGCCATTTCCTGCATGATACCTGCACCAACGCCACAGAAAATGTAATAAAAAAATGAATCTTTTTGCACCCCATACCTGCTCCATTACAGCGCCAAACATCCACAGCATAAACATATTCAGAATGATATGCTCCCCATCCTGCGTGCATGAACATGTAAGTAAAGAGTTGATAAATATGAAATCGGCTGCCATGAAAAAAGTGTAAACCAAATATATCATTGAGGTTAGCAACTCCCATTTGGCGCAACACTAACATAGCAATAAATACCAGAACGTTAATGATTAAAAAGATTCTTTGTGATATTGGGTATCCTAAGCATTTTATTATTTATTCTAACTGTATATCTCGAAGTGGTGCAAAAGTACGAAAAACTCTATTAACGAGCTATAAAACAGCCGTTTTACCCTCTTTTTCATTGCATAAAACATTTTTTTCTTTTTTTGTTTGAATTATGAAACTAATCATATATATTTGTCGCATAATAGTGTTTGTACTGATTAATTTATTCACTTTAAAGATAAAAAAACATGAACAAGACAGAATTAGTAAAGAAAATCGCAGAGAAAGCAGATGTTACTGCAGTAGACGCAAAAGAAAGCTCTTGATGCCGCTGTCGAAGCTATTAAGGAAGCTGTTGTTGCTGGAGATAAAGTACAACTTCTTGGATTTGGTACATTCGCTGTTAAAGAGCGTCCCTGCTCGCCGTGGTGTTAATCCTTCTACCGGCGCTAAAATTACCATCGCTGCAAAGAAGGTTGTTAAGTTTGCACCGGGTGCAGAATTTGAAGAAAAGGTTAATAAATAATGTAAATACTTTTCGTATTATAAACAAAAGCCACGGAATATGATTCCGGGGCTTTGTTATTTTATTTCATCATACTGATGTCAGACACCACACACAACAATGTAATTAGACTGATTATTTTCCCATCACAAACTCGAGTGTCCCCCCTTTCATGATGTCTTCATGAAGTATAAAGTTTTGTTTATACGGCTTACCGTTCAGCTTTATTGCCTTTATATAACAGTCGTCCTTGCCTTTTCTATTGGTTGTTATAACAAAATGTTTACCATCGGGCAATGTTATATCAGCCTTTCGAAGCTGTGGCGAGCCAAACTGATAGATGCCAGAAGCGGGGTCGACAGGATAAAAGCCCATGGCTGAAAGAATATACCAGCTCGACATTTGTCCGCAATCTTCATTACCTGAGTATCCGTCAATACGATTTTTATATTGTTCGGTCATCACCTTATTGGCGTAATACTGTGCCTTTCGTTCAGCACCGGCATAATTATAAAGGTATACACAATGGTGGCTGGGCTCATTACCATGCGCATACTGGCCAATAAACCCACTGGCATTACTGTTCTTCGTATCTGCCTGGTTGGTAGAATATGTGAAGAATTTATCCAGTTCGGCAACAAATTTCTTTTTGCCACCAATCAGGTTTATTAAGTCAGGAACGTCCTGTGGCACATACCAACGATACTGCCATGCGTTGGCTTCGGTAAACGGATTGCCTCCATTGGCACCGTATTGCAGCGGGTCAAACGGTTCAATCCATTTACCATTACTCAGCTTTCCACGGAAGAAGCCTGTATTTTTATCAAACAAGTTACGATAATTACGTGAGCGATGAGCAAAGTATTCATAGTCGGCCGTCTTCCCTAAATATTTGGCAAGCCGGGCTACACAAGCATCATTATACGCCTCTTCCAGCGTAATGGAAACCGACTGTGTTTGCAAATCTTCTGGATAATAACCGTATTTATCCCATATTTTCCACGGCGAACCCTCGTGTTCACGCATGGACGTTCCCCTTACAGCATCGTAAACGCGCTCGGCATCAACACCCGGAATCTTTTTCAAAACAGCATCAACCAGAACGGGTATGGCATGATTGCCAATCATACAATAGTTGTCAGTACCCCAGAGTTGCCAGATAGGAAGATAGCCGTACGAGTCATATTGCCGAAGCATACTCTTTACAAAGTCGGCCACACGGTCCTGCTTCAGCAGCGTATACATCGGATGGCAGGCCCGGAATGTGTCCCAAAGCGAGAACGTACTGTAATGAGCTTCTCCATATTCGGTTCTTCCCGTTGTGTAATTGGCAAACATAAATTCGCCATTAATATCCGATATGGTATTGGGTTGAATATACGCATGGTAAAGCCCTGTGTAGAAAATAGCCTTCTGATCGTCCGTTCCCTCAATACGAATATTGCCTCAATTCCTTTCTCCCACGCATCAACAGCCTTCTGCCTTACCGCATCAAAGTTCCATGTATCGTTCTCACGAATATTCATCTTTGCATTGACGGCACTTTTCACCGGTGACAGTGCAACCTTAACGATTAAAGGCTCTGATGAAGGTTCAAAACTAAGGAAACACTTTACATCTTTGCCATTGGCACAGTCGCCGTTATGGTAAATATGGTTATAAGCCTTGAAGATGGTTTCCTTTACGGGACGGTTGAATGTAGCATAGAAATAAACCTTGCGCAGTCGTTGCCAGCCGTCCAGAATACGATAGCCAGCCAGTGTATAAGGGTCGATAAGGCGCAACTGTGCATCTGAAATATTCCTTGTCCAATGCCCTGAATGGGCCATGTCAAAAACAAGATTGCTGGCCTTGCCTGCAGCATACGTGTAACGGTGCATGCCCGTACGCAGTGTAGCCGTCATCTCAGCATTGATACCGTCTTCATCAAGCTTCACCGGTAATAGCCTACACTGGCTTTTTCGTTTGCGTGTGAGAAAGTAGAACTAAAGTCGTCTGTCCTGCTCAACTCGTCTAAACTACGACTCGACGGCATCACCAGCACGTCAAGCAAATCAACGCATCCCGTACCGCTAAGGTGAGTATGACTAAAACCATAGATACGATTGCTACTGTAATCGTATCCTGACGGCTCATGGCCTGTGGGCTTACTCTTTACATCAGGGCTAAGCTGCACCAAACCAAAAGGCACACACGCCCCGGGGAATGTGTTTCCCATCAGGCTGTTCTGGTCAACAGCGCCAGTACCTATAAACGGATTCACATACTTTGTAACACCTTGTTCGCCCAGAGCCGATGCAGTACCTGCCGTAAGCAGCAAACAATGAAGAAATAAACAAATTTCTAAATAACATGATTAATAATAGTTTTCAGGGTTTCCAGTTTATGCTGTAAAGGTAATAAAAGAAAGCAGAAAAGGCAAGGAATTAAACCATATAAAATATTTTACCATTAAAAAACAACAAAACCGTGCGCCCTTGTTCGCTGAACATCGGGCACACGGCGCTTTATATTTGCTGCTTCTGTGGCAGCAGTTTTTCAGGATATAATGATTACTGTTCTTCCCAGCCGGTATAACCCGCTAAGGCTTTTTCCGTTTACCGTTGCTACATTGTCCTCTTCGTCATCATCCATCACGAAGCCCCTTTTTGGCCTCTCCTTCCGAAATGCTGTACGAAGTTACTATAAAGCCCCTGCATTACGTCGTCGGTGCTAACGCTTACTATGCTTGTACAGGGTGCTGTATATATTGTTTTTGTTTTCATCGTTAATGTCTCCATCTTTAAAGTTTACTTGCTGATTACTACTTTCTTTCCGTTCACAATATAAATACCGTTTACAGGATTCTTTACGCGACGGCCCTGCAAGTCGTAGATAACATCGGTTCTGGGTTCAGCCGTTTGTTCAACAGTGCTGATACCATTTGTCGTTGCATCTTCAAAGTTGAAGATTAATTCCTTGGCAGGTGCAAAGCCCGATGTAGACAATTTTAAGCCTGCACGATGGGCGGGAAGCTTTATAGAGTGCCGTCACGGCCCGTCTGATGATAGAAACCTTGTCCTTTAGCTCCATATCCAAAGAGGTAATATTTATAACCTGCACCGCTTATTTCCTGTTCAGTAGCCGTACCTACAAGCAGGTTGCCTGTTACGTTAACCTCCGTTACGCCTGTAAGGTTTGCACGATAAGTAACTGTGCTGCCAGCTGTACCCTTAAGAATAAAGCCTGTTTGTTTTGGAATAACACTACCTGCTGGAAATGCCTCTTCCGTAGTTAAACCTAAAATTTGGCAGAACCCTGCTGTGTTACTGTTTTAATAATATAAGCTGTGCAACCCTGCCGGTACCTCAAAGTTTTCGTTCTCCAAATAAAAAGAGGTGTAACCGTGAGGGCCCTATCTTTACCTGTTCACGATACTGTCCTTTATATGCCTGCCAAGGTGTAGCCGCGCCTGTTGCTGTTTCATAATTAAAGGTTGCATCAATAGGAACATAAATAGTTACTGTATTTTTTATTTTTAAGTTTCCTCCTGCCCCTTGTTCAAAAGCAGGAGCTACTGTTGGTTGCATGTATATTGTATTAAGATTTTGCCCCTCAAATACGCCAACCATCTCTACTGCAGATGGAATAGTGACAGAAGTAAACGCTGGTGAATCATAAGATACAGCTCCTCCTGTACTACTACCTTTCAAGATTTTAAGCGTTTCAGGATAAATAATTTTTTCAATACTAAATTGTAGACGAAAGACATTGTTCAACTCTGTTATCTGGGTATGAGACAAGTCATAAGTTTGATAAAAAGAAGGTGTTTGTTCCTGTCCCCAAGAACCCAGCAGCACCAAAAGGCATTTTTCTTCAATAGAGGTAAGGGTAGAAGGAAAGTTTATTTTTACGTAATGTATATAATGCATTAAAATGCATCTTCTTTTTATTGTTGTCAGTCCTTCGGGTAACTCAATATCAACATAGCTGTAAGTGCCATTAACCACTGGAGCACTATTACCTATCCCGTTATTGCCTATTGCCTTTCACCTGATATGTAACACCTGCATGTTCAACCGTAGCAGGTATGGTAAATTTATGAAGCTGTAATGTTGTCAATTGGGTTTTATACGAATCTGCATTATAATTATTCGTTACTTCAACATAATGATTGGCTGCATCTATTATGTTATAATAAATTCGTATGCCATCAGCATTAGGCTCTACAAAGTCGTAATGATTTTTGTGCATGAAGCGAAAACGACAACATGCAACTTAAAAAGAACAAAATAATTTTTCTTCATTGTTATCTGTGAATTTATTTATTGAGAATTTGAATCAAAAAGCAGGCTTATATCCTTATTGCACCACCTTGCAAAAAGGGCATAAAAAGCGAACAAAGGGAACTGAAAAGCCCTTTGTTTATTATAGTTGCGATGCGCTTCGCGCGCGTACGCGAAAGAAAAATTAAAGAGATGTTAGCGACGGTGCGCCTGTGTGTGTGTGTGTGTGTGTGTGTGTGTTAGCAAAAATATCTGAAACAGCCAAATATAATGCGCTAAAAATGGCAGGAAAAATTTGTATTTTCTTGCATTGCGCTAAAGCCTTGATATGTAACTGCTAAACTCTCCACGGGCGCAAAAGGTAGGAAGAAAAAAATTAAAAGATTAAAAAAATTAAAGGATTAAAAATTTGCAAAAAAAGTAAAAAGATTATAAAAAGAATATGTTGTAAGGGGAATTTCGAGACGCATATTTTGCAAAAGAGCTTATAGCGATATAGAATAAACATGACAGAGGGCTGCATCGTTATTGACCCGTGAAATTGTTTCAGGGTTGATGATGTGTCAGCAACGTGCCGAACTGCCTGTGCAGAGCTATTGACTTTGAATAGTTTCAGGGTTACGGCGTATTGCATCATTATTGACGGCACTATGAATGGCCCTTTATTGTGTAGGGTGATTGTTCGGCGGCCGCCGTACGCGCTGCTGACGGCCGTCGAACAACGGGTGTGACGGTCGCCAAACAACGGGTGTGACGACCGCCGAACGATGAACAAATAAAAAGAAAGGGTGTTGCTGTACGGCAATACCCTTCGGCCTTTCGGGCAGAATATGATTAACGTTATATTAAAACAATGGTTAGGGGCAGGCAGGTATATGTGCCCTCAAACAACGGGGTATACCTTATTATATAAGGGTAAGATTGTGCTGAGCGTAAAAATCGGCAATGGTATCGACAATAGCTTTCGAAACCGATGTATCAATATAGCTGTACGGGCGTTGTGTTTGTATGGCCTTAACAAAAGAAACCAGTTCGTATCGTATGCCTTCGCCATCGAGCTGATAGAAATAACGCTTGTTTTCGGCAGGATTTTCGTAACGAATTTCAAAGTAATCGGTCTTCCACCATGGGGCAGGAACATAGATATAACCGGTTGTTCCGGAGATAATCAGCTCGCCTTCCGACTTCACTCCCTGCCCTACTTTCAACGATGCCACGGCGTGGGGATATACAAACGATATACGTGTAAAGGCATCGAAATGGCTTTTATGGCTGTCGAGCAGCGTTACAATGTGGTGCCGGTAACCGCTGGTTCCAAGCAGCTGAAAGATGGGAAGCATTGCCGTGGGGCCCCATGCACAAATGCTGTTCCACGCTTCCTGCACGTTGGAAAGGCTGGTACATGTGGCATCAACCGATACAATTTTGCCTATAATACCCGTCTTGGCCAGCAGCACAAGTCGATAATAGGCCATTGAATAGGCCGTTTTAAGGGCATCGGCAAGCAGGCATCCCTGTTTCTGCGCCAGGGCAAGAAGCTCGGTATACTGCTCAGGGTTAATGGTTACAGGCGATTCGCACAGCACGTTGCAGCCACGCTCCAGAGCTTGTTTAATATCATCGTAATGGTGAACAGGACTTGAAATAACATAAACGGCATTGCAATTATCGAGCAACGACGAAATATTATCGTAGGAAGTAACGTTGCAACAGGGGTCGTCGAGCCTGAAACCGCTACGCGAGAAAATGCCGCTTACGGTTAGTCCGTTTACATACCGGGCTTCTCTTACAATTTTTGTTCAATATGGTTGATTCGCCTATCAGCCCCAGCCGTACGTTGCATTCGCCTGCCCTTATTTCAGAACTTGACACGCCCTGCGTGCGGTCGAGGTAAACAACCCTGCAATATTCGCTGAGATAATCGAAATGGCCTTTCCAGTCGGAGCCAACGGTAAAAATATCAATATTGAGCCGTTTTATATCGTCTATTTTCTGTCCTTCGTATTCTTCAACAATAATTTCGTCGGCAATACCCGTCTGCCTTACGCCTTCTATGCGCTCAATGAGCGACTGCTGTACGTTTATCTTTCCGCGTGCTCGGTCGAAATTGTCGGCGGTAACGCCCACGACAAGGTAATTTCCCAACGCCTTTGCCCGTTGCAGCAAGCGTATATGGCCTTTGTGAATGAGGTCGAAGGTGCCGTAAGTAATTACTTTCTTCATAGCCGTGCGTTATAAAAGCCCGCGTTCGAGCATATCGTTCATGGCGTTTATAAGCTGTGTATTGTGGTTAACAGTAAGTGCACCAATATGGCCTACGCGAAAAACGCGGTCGCGCATAGCCCCACCGTTCGGACAAATCCATATATTATACTCGTCCTTAAGCGTGGTAAATATATCGTATGCCGACACGCGCAGCGGATGAAGCGGCGTTACGGCATTGCCCGGTGCATGCGAAACAAAGCTGAACGGCAACGCTTTTTACACGACATCGAAAGTCGTCAGCAAGCGCCTTTATACGCTTAATTTCCAATTCAACGCCGCCAGCCTCGTCAATTTCATGCAGCCGTCGGTTAATCTGCCGTATTATTCCTACGGCAGGTGTAAACGGTGTTTGTCCGCGTTCAGCGTTTTTCAGTGCATCTTTCAGGTCGAAATACATACAGCCTGCGCGATGGCTGTTGACGCGGTCTACACCACGTGGCGAAAGCGTAATCATTGATATTCCGGGCGGACAGGCCAGTGCTTTCTGCGAGCCTGTAATCATAACGTCGGCTCCGAGGGCTTTCATGTTGAAGGATCGGCGAGAAAGAGCTGATGGCATCGACCACAAGGAAAAGACCGTTGCGCTTGCAGAAGTTGCTGATAAGGTTAATATCGTAGTGAACACCGGTTGACGTTTCGTTTACATTAACCAGAAAACCCGTGTAACCCTGCTGTTCATAGGGTGAGAGCATAGCGGCATTGATGTCGTATCCAAACTCGGGGACAAGCTCGGTAAAGGGTATTTGGTGAAGCCTGCAAAGGTCGACGAAACGCTGTCCGAAGCTTCCTCCGTTCACAATAAGCAGTTTATCGTCAGGGGTAAAACAGTTCATGATGACGGCTTCCATCGCCGCCGTACCTGAACCTGTAAGGAAAATAACCCTCGCTGCATCGTCGGCAAGGGCGAATTTCTTCACAAGAGCTTCGTTTTCAAATACAATTTGCGAAAACTCAGGCGTACGAAAGTAAGGTACTTGCTCGGCTCCTACTGCCCTGACGGCATCGTCGGACATGACGGGTCCCACCGTAAAATTCAACATTTCATTATTTTCTTGCATGGCCAAACAGGTTTTGGTGTTCAATTATCTAAGTTTTAAACTTTCGGGGAAACAACGGCAGGGGCATATATCAACAGGCCGAAGCCCGGATTATACAAGGCCCGTTATTACTGTTTCCTTACAAATCCGAACGTCTTAATGCTGGTATAACGGCGCCATAAATTGAGTTTTCGCCGGGCGGGAACACCCTTACGGCGTATATAATCGCGTGCACCCTCAAGCATGCGCCGGGCTACCTGTCCGTCGGTATAAGGGTCGTAATTGGCTAGTACCCACTTGCGCAAATCGATATACTTCTGGTTTTCCTGAACCTCATCAATCGCGCTGCACAGTTCATCAGGGTTGTTGATATTCTTCCAATAAACGTCTTTCGATATGGCATTGAGCGTAACCACAGGCTTATCGAGCAACAGAAACTCGTAGATGGTTGAAGAAGTATCGCTTATCATCACGTCGGCCATCAGCATATACTTCATGATACTGTAATCGTTGACGTACACCATATTATTATATTGTGCCGCCAGCGCCTTGTATTCGTTTACCCATTCCTGACGCGTAAGGGGATGGAACTTCATCAACAGCAGAATATCTTTTTGCTGACAAAGCCTGATTAAATTTTCCCTGATGACGGGAAGCGACGTAAGTTTAGGTGAAAATGTAGGTGCATAAAGCACTATCCGGCTGGCATTATACTGCTTAGAAGCTGGTTTCGCTCGCTGTCGAAATCGTGACGATGGTGAAAAATCCAGTCCTGCCGGGGCCATCCGGTCTCCAATACTTCGAAATCGCCGTATTTTTGTGCCAGTTTCCTGAAATGACTGGTGAAGTAAGGGCCCTGTGTAAAATAAGTATCGAAGTAACGCCGTATAATCCAGTGGTCTTTTTTTTCGGCTGCATAACCATGGAATATCTGTATTTTTACGCCCGAAAGGTAATAAGGAACAATGTTTCCAGGCACAAAAACAGCCTCAGGCATGAAGTTAAAGGTTTCCTGTATACTCGTTGTTGAGCGAACCTTATTTTTTAAGGGGAAGCAGGGTATTTTCTTTTCGTGTACATACCACAACACTTCATTGTTGCCTTCGCGGTCGGCTTCGATCTGGATAGGGTTTAAAATATCAATAGCATATTGATTTTCACAAAACAGAACTATTCGCATAACGAGTGGAATTATTTTGAGTAAAGGTAAACCTGAAAACCGTAACCCGGTATGTTGCAGAACAATAATTCAATAAAAAGCTGCTTCAATAAACAAACTATGATACCGTAGTTGCGGAGCTGTGGTTTTATCTACTGCCCGTCATTAAAAAGCGGCTTGTTCGGCAGCAGCAATAATTTCTTCCTTATCCTTCACCCTCGAACTGATGTCGCTAAGGTCGAATTCGTCAGACTTAGAACGGGTATCTTCATTTTTCGAGGCCGATTCTTCATTATTTTCACCGGCTGCACTTTCATTCTCTGTGAAAACTGACTCTCGAAAAGTTGTTTCATGCTTGTCGTCATGGTTGTCATCATGATTTGAAGTTACCATGAAAACCTGTGACGGATTGGTATCGGGAATAGGCTCAGTAGGCTCTTCTTCCATCTTTGTACGCTCGGCCTTTGCAGCAAATACCTGGTCGATAAACTGAGGTTCCTTTCTTAACCTGTTGAGCGTTTCCTGAGAAGCATTCTGCTGACTCTCCTTTTTGGAAAAAGCCGTTACCGCAGCATCCCTTAACGCCTTCGAGCATAACCAGATACGAAAAAACCGGACTGCCGTCCTTATCCTTACTTTCTTCGACAAGCTCAAAGCTGAGTTTTATTCTGTTTTTCTGGCTCCATTCAATAAGCTTGCTCTTAAAATTAACCTCCTTATAAGCAACCTTATCGATGTTTATCATTTGTTTGAGGATGCGTTCCTTCAGAAAAACCATGCAGGCATCGTAGCCACGATCGAGATAAAGTGCACCAACCAGAGCCTCAAAGGCATTTCCTCCCATGTAGCTGTTATGAGAAAGAGAATGGCCGCTCGACAAAATAAGCTTGTTGATACCCAGTTCATTGGCCAGCTTATTGAGCGTTTCACGCTGCACCAGCTTCGATCGGGTATTAGTTAAAAAGCCTTCACGCTTGCCGGGGAAATGACGATATACAATATCTCCCACCGCAGCGTCGAGGATTGCATCGCCTAAAAATTCGAGACGTTCGTTATTAACAGGCTTGCCTTTTCTTGTTTCGGTGCATCACACTCTTGTGCATCAGTGCCATCTTATAAAAACTGATGTTATGAGGGATACAAGCCTATAATTTGATATAAAGAAGAATAAAGCTCCTTCTCCTTGCGGAAAGGGAGCTTTATACGGTCAATTATGTTGATTAACATAAAATGATTATTCAGCATATTTTTTGAATACTACACATGCGTTGTGGCCACCAAAACCAAAGGTGTTCGACAAAGCTGCTCGCACCTCACGCTTCTGAGCGTGGTTAAAAGTGAAGTTCATGTTGTAGTCGAGTTCAGGATCGTTATCGCCTTCCTCATGATTAATAGTAGGAGGTACAACGTCGTTCTTTACGCTTAATACACAAACCATAGCCTCAACAGCACCTGCTGCACCAAGGAGATGGCCTGTCATACTTTTTGTTGAGCTGATATTCAGCTTGTAAGCGTCCTCACCAAAAAGGTCCTTTATAGCCTTAGCTTCCGAAATATCGCCTACATGAGTAGATGTTCCATGAACATTAATGTAATCAATATCAGAAGTTTTCAAGCCTGCATCTTCAAGAGCCGATTTCATAACAAGCTTTGCACCCAGGCCCTCAGGATGAGAAGCGGTAATATGATACGCATCAGCACTCATGCCTTCGCCTACCATTTCAGCATAAATTTTAGCACCACGCTTTAGGGCATGCTCCAATGTTTCAAGAACAAGACATCCGGAACCTTCACCCATTACGAAGCCATCACGACTTGCACTGAACGGGCGACTTGCATGTTGAGGGTCATCATTGCGTGTAGAAAGAGCATGCATGGCATTGAATCCGCCTACGCCACACTCACAAATAGCAGCTTCGGCACCTCCCGCTACAATTACATCGGCCTTTCCCATACGCAGCAAATTAAAAGCATCAGCCAGGGCATGGGTTGAAGAGGCACAAGCACTTGTTGTAACATAGTTTGGACCGTGGAAACCATAAAGCATGCTAATTTGTCCGGCTGCAATGTCGGATATCATCTTCGGGATGAAATAAGGATTGAATTTAGGACCTTCTTCTGCATGCTGTCCATAATACATTACTTCATCCTGAAATGTTTTAATACCGCCAATACCTATACCGTATACAACTCCTATACGGTTTTTGTCTTCGCTTTCCAAGTCCAGACCTGAGTCGTTTACACCTTGTATGGCGCTGATAAGTGCCAATTGTGTACAACGATCCATCTTGCGGGCATCTTTACGATTGATGTATTTGTCAACATCAAGGTTCTTTACCTCACAACCAAACTGCGTCTTAAAATTGGCTGCGTCAAAATGTGTAAAAGGAGCTGCACCGCTCTTACCCTCCAACAGGCTCTTCCAGGTTTCTTCTGCAGTGTTGCCCAAGGGTGTAACAGCACCTATTCCTGTTACAACAACTCTATTTAATTCCATGTAATATTGTAGTTTTAAAAAAATTAGCGTTTAATGACACTATCGACATTAAACGCTAAAGGCCTTCGCTCAACTTATTATTTAGCGTTTTTCCTGAATATAGTTGATAGCGTCCTGTACAGTCTGAATAGTCTCAGCCTTGTCATCAGGAATAGAGATACCAAACTCCTTTTCAAATTCCATAATCAGCTCAACGGTGTCAAGTGAGTCTGCACCAAGGTCGTTTGTGAAACTTGCTTCGGGCTTTACCTCTGCTTCATCTACACCCAGTTTATCAACGATAATAGCCTTAACTTTAGATTCAATTTCTGACATAATTGTAATATTATTAAATGTTATAAATGTATTTTTCCCAAAAATCGGTTGCAAAAGTAACTAACTTTTTGGCAATTAAACAAATAAAAGATAAAAATTACCTTTACTTTTTGCACAAATACCACATGTTTGTGCATAAAAATGTTTATTCCTTTTTGTCATAAAGTTATTGCATAGTTGAAAATAAGTTGTTAACTTTGCAGAAATCTAAATCAATCTGACAGATATGACTTTTTACTCAGCAATGTAACGAAATCTTCAATAAAGCTATTGAAGATTATCATCTTAAAGATAACATTGATACACCTATCAATAATCCTTATGAAAAAGGATCAATAGAAAACAGACTTTATTTAAAGTGCTGGATTGATACTGTACAATGGCATCTCGAAGATATTATACGCGATCCGCACATAGATCCTTTAGAAGCTTTTGGCATTAAAACGTCGTATTGACAGAAGTAATCAGGACAGAACTGACCTTGTTGAGCAGATTGATTCATACTTTCGACAGATTTATTCGGATGTCAATCCACAGCCTGATGCACGCCTCAACACAGAAAGTCCGGCATGGGCAGTTGACCGTTTATCTATTCTTGCGCTCAAAATATATCACATGCGCGAGCAAGTAGAAAGAAAAGATGCTTCAGAAGAACATATTTCACGCTGTAAATCTAAACTTAATGTTCTTCTTGAACAGCAAACTGACTTATCTACTGCCATTGACCAACTGTTGGAAGATATTCAGGATGGCCGTAAATACATGAAGGTTTATCGACAAATGAAGATGTACAACGACCCCAGTACAAACCCTGTTCTTTACAAAAACAAGAACGAATAAGCCTTAATCAGTAACACCTTAATTATTGTTTTTAAATGAAGACAGAGCATATACTCGTCATACGTTTCTCGGCAATGGGCGACGTTGCTATGACAGTTCCAGTAGTATATGCTCTTGCAAAGCAATATCCTGAATTAAGGATAACCATGCTTTCAAAGCCTTTTGCCCGACCTTTTTTTGAAAATTTAGCTCCCAATGTAAGTTTTATGGGAGCTGATATTAATGTGGAATATCACGGAATAAGGGGATTAAATACACTTTACAGAAGGTTAACAGCAAAAATTCACCGCAATAGCCGATCTTCACAATGTTTTAAGATCAAGCTATTTGCGCATGCGGTTCAATTTCGATAATTATAAAGTTGCACATATCGACAAACATCGAAAAGAACGTAAGGCATTGACAAGACTCAATAACAAAGTATTAAAACCAATTCCAAGTGCTTTTTGAGAATTATTCAAAAAGTGTTTGAAGAATTAGGTTATCCGTTAAACATTGAATTTTCAACACTTTTTCCACAGCCAAAAATCCATTTACGCTCATTACCCTCAATCATAGGTGAGAAAAAGAAATTCCAGCAATGGATTGGAATTGCACCTTTTGCTGCACATGAAGGCAAAACCTACCCACTGCCTTTAATGGAAAAAGTAATAGAGAAAATTATAAAAAAGTATCCTTCATGCCGTATTTTTCTTTTTGGAGGAGGACAGAAAGAAAAAGCCCTGTTGGATAATATTGTAGAGAAATACAGTCATTGTACAAATGTAGCAGGACTCCTTAAAGGGTTTCACCAAGAGCTAATACTTATAGCTAACCTCAATCTCATGGTATCAATGGATAGTGCTAATATGCATCTTGCATCATTAGTAGCTACACCTGTTGTAAGTATTTGGGGCGCAACACATCCTTTTGCCGGGTTCATGGGATGGAATCAACGAATGGAAAAACACCGTACAAATAGATCTATATTGTCGCCCATGCTCCATTTTCGGCAATAAACCTTGTTTTCGTAACGATTATATCTGTCTTAATCGTATTAGTCCTGATATGGTATTTAGCAAAGTAGAATCCATACTTAACAATTGTGGATAACTTTGTTCATAACCATGTTAATAACCCGTTTATAAATAAACCCGTATCTTTTACTTTATCCACACCTGTACTATAAACAAGCAAGTAATGTGGATATCAACATATTTGTGAATTCTTTTAAATTATAGTTATCAACATTTTATTACCAGAAAATATTATCAACACATAGTTTATCAACCACTAAATAAAAATGTTGATAACCCTTTAACTTACTGAAAACAAAAACGGAAAAACATTAAATGATAATGTGTAAAACACAGTAAAAGAAGTGGATAAGGAAATAACAAAAATAGTAGTATTATAAGTTATCAACTTTTTCAACGCCCTTTTATTCTTTTTCTTTGTTTTCAATTTTAATAATTAAAATAAAATAATAAATATAAAAAGAGCACTGGATAATCTCACTCGTAACATGCAATAAAAATACTCAATAATAATAATAAATTCTGGTATATCTAATTACTTGCTGATAAACATGAGTAGGTAAAGGAGGCTATTGTAATAAAAGAAACTCACTATACCTTATTATATATAAGGAAAAGACAATTATATATAAAGTAAAAATAAACATAATGTTTATACTTTTAAAAAGTATTATCAAAATACCTATACTATTTACTTTTTCTCCTTCTATTCTTTTGTTATTTCAGAATTTCGTTGTACATTTGCAACCACATTAGCATTTTAAATGCCCAGATGGCGGAATAGGTAGACGCGCTGGTCTCAAACACCAGTGGAGTAATCCATCTCGGTTCGAGCCCGAGTCTGGGTACGATAAAAAGAGTTAAGTTGTTTATTTTCGAGTATTTAACTCTTTTTTTCTTTTTTTGAAATTGTTCCCATTTTGTTCCCCAGTCATTCTTAATACAAAAGATATAAGATTAACAGGATGTAGGGTATTTATTCAAAAAGCTAAGATACTATATCTCAAAAAAAGCAATACACATATTATTCACTCAATATGATATATTCTTATGAAGCACTACTACAAAGACACTCCCCAAGGTAGAATTTTCTACGGAGGAGCTATTAATATTAGAAACGGCATTATAATAAACCCATCAGAGGATTTGCTTAATAAAGAAGGTTGGATAGAATTTGTTCCTGATCCACCATCATTGTACGATAACAATGACCCAATCCCTGAAGATATTTGGCTCAAACACTTATTTGAAAAAAATATCCAGATAGTAAAAATATAATAAAGTTAATCAACAAAAGTCTTGTCTATCATTATACAACATGGGATACATTATTTAAGGGTATTCTATCTTCTGAGAATTTAAATAATAAAAAGAGTTGTCCTACGTGCTTATAGTGTAAATTATATGAATGATGTTTCTGAAGGTTTAATCATTCCAAGAGGAGAGTCAGATTTCGAAGAAAGAAAATTAGCAGAAAACTACTATCAAATAGTAGAAACAAACGAAGGTGAGAAAGAGAAAAGTTCCAGCTACAATGAGTGCATTCAGGAAGTACCTTTTTGAACGTATCGCTCATCAGGCTAAAACAACACTTATTCTCTGTTTCTTTCTCTAAAGTCTCAGACTCGCTACCTATGTGGAATAATTATGGGCATAATGGATATGGTTTATCCATTGGATTTGATGCAGAAGCTATTGTTAACCAAGGGTATGATTTGGTTGAGTGTATCTATGATAATGAACTATCAAAGAAATTAGCAGGTTATATGTATGATTTTATCCATGACGCACCAAAAAGAACACATCAAACTATTGAGCTTGATACTATTGCAAAGAATTCTCATTTTGAATATGAGAAAGAATACAGAATTCCCCTTAGAGAATATTATGGGAACTACTGCATTACAAAACGAGGTCAATTCTATCCTATAAAATACGACATAAAAAGAGGGGTGATTTCTCCATATGTTGACATTTTTGTCCCTTTAAAAGCGATTCAGGAAATTTGGATAGGTCCAACTAATGACTCTAATCTTGCTGAAGATTCCCTAAAATCTTGGTTGAAAAAGTATTGGTATGAATTGGATTAAAATAAAAATCTTCTGCACCTTTTTAGGTAAAGATATTTCAAGAAAAACAGTTCACATATATAAAAAAATAGGGAGTTTGTACTAATGCTTCTCCCGAGAGTGTAAAGTAAACTGTATAAAACTATCTCTTATTGGAGCCTGACACAGTTTACTTTACACTCTCCACAGTTGAAATTACACTACCTACTCAGCTTGGTAAATTAAAGCTATTCCACTTCTTGTACATCATTCTCATACGTCTTCTTATTAGCCTTTATCAATTGATCTGAACTTATTCCGTCCACATTTTCCTTAGGTGTTCCACCTTCTTTATCGACGCTATTTATTTCTACCTCTTCGCCTCTATCGTCATCTGATGGTACAACATCCTCTTCTTCCTCTGTGTTCTCGTTTTCCTCGGGTGTTGTTTCCTGCATTAAAACTGGTTGTTGTTCCTCTACTGTAGCGTCATCTTGATAATTACGCTTCTCATTCAGTTCAATCGCATTTTTCTTACTTTTTTCTTTCGATATATTGGGGACATATTTATGGATGCAATAAGCTAAGATAGCCCCCAAAATGAGAGTTCCTAAACAACCCAACTTACTCAAGATGTTCACTATAACGTGCCCGACGGGACCGAGAATGGAATTGAGAGGTGGGAGCAATCATGTATAAAAATACTTGAAACAATCCATTTGGTCTCAGTCTGTTACCACATTCCGAACAGGTGTTCGATTCCTCAATGTCATTAAAGCTGCCGCATATTGGGCATTTTACAATTCTTCCCATATTATAAAGTCAATGTTTATCGTTAATGTTGAATAGGGTTTGTATAACAATTCCTTATACTACTTTTTCTTCTTCAGAATCATGGAATTTCTCAATATTTCCTATAGTTACCCGTCCATCTGAATATAACTTGAGAGTCGCTTTTTTTCATTATATTATAATCGTAGACTGTGTATATTTTCAAATCCTCTATCTGCTCTACAAACTTATATTTTTAAGATGGGCATTCTAATTTCGCTGGAAATATCGGATAGGTAAAGAATCCAAAATGCGTGTGTTTCATTGCTTGTAAGCGATAATCCAAGTCGTTCATTACAGTATTTTTCAACTTCACTCATGGGGTATCTTTCCTTACCTCCCATATAGCTATGGAAGTCGGCGATAAGCTCAGGATTATCTGCTGCTAAATAACCATATCCCTTTTCTTTCATCTTTGCTAACACATCAGAAAATACGTAGCCTCTCGTGTCTAAATACATTTCAGGGCGAGGATAATATTTATTGTAGCTCGTTATATTATCGTATAATCCTCTATCAAACTTATTGAGATAAGCATTGATAGCCTCCTTATCAATAAAATAACATATGCAAAGCTCTTTTGCGCTTTCATCCGGTTCCATACTGTACTTGTGGCTCTCTACTGATCTGAAAAATTCTTCTGCAATAAAAGCGACAATCATAAACCCAAATATGGAACCAACGATTATTCCAATCCATTTTAGAACCTGCTTTATCATAGTTCTTCTTTTTTCTTCCACAACTGTACCTCATTCATTCTCCCAAATACATTCTCCGATAAAGTCCGTCCATTCTTCTTTATCTTCAATCTATCCATGTAAGTAGATAAGAAACGGCCAATGGCAGCATGTTCTTTGTGTATATCCGATGGAGAATTACGTAGAATGTCGTTTAGATAGGCTCCACCTTTCGTTGCCTTGAACTTTTGAATAAAATCATGAGAGCTGAACGAATTTTCCATCTTCTCAATAATCTCTTTCGCTTGTTGAACTGTAATCATTATTATTGTTTAGTTTGTTTTCGTCCTCCAGTCCCATAAGGGCGATTTATAAAACGCAGAAGCGTGGAACTGACTATGTCCACATCTTCAGCCTGAGGTCCTGAGAAAACCTAACGAACGAATGTATCAATAGCAGCCCACGCTATAGCGTGAGAACCACTATGCTGTTCTTCGTTTCGTTAATTAAAATTTCTAGGTTTCAGGCCGAACAGATGCAAGCATAACGCTTCTTCTTTTCTAACGATGTCATATGCCTCTGAAAAGACACAATGCAAAGATAATTAATTTATCTTAAAACGTTATCCGAAAGGCAACATTCTTCAGCAAAATAGTGCTATCTCATTTGAAAATTGCAATATACAAAAACAATTGTTATCTTTGTATTCTGTCAGAACAAACCATTTAAAACAACAACATGATGACCCTTGAAGAATACACCCAATTAGATGCCGACTTCGCCCATTGCAGCGGCGAACATTGCGAACGGGCAAACGAATGCCTGCGCCACACAGATGAGCAAATAATAGATAGGGGAAATAATATTTTTCAACAATTGGGTTAAGTAATAAATAAAGGAAAATAAATTTTTAGCGATAGCATAGTTAAATAGAAAGCAATGAGAAGTATATTATCAATAATCGTATCAATGTTTCTTGCATTTTTCATGGTCCTTTCATTGATATTCTGTTTCGATTCCCCTAATATGATGACGCGAATTAAGTTGGTTATGGACTGGATTGTATTCTGGGGACTTATTATATATGCTGCATAAGTTGAAGATATTTTAATATGACTAATGGTTCATTTATAAACAGATATGCTTGTAAAGCTCATGAAGAATGAGAATATTGTATAGTGAGCAATGGATATAATAATATTGAAACAGAATAAAGGGCTTAAATCATTTCAAAGATTTAAGTCCCTTTGTTGTATTAATGAGAAAATTTTATATCAAACTACTGTATTTCCTTACTTTGTAAGAAAGTTTATCGTACGCTCCAGCGAACACATCTCCCACAACGACGCTACCGTCCATCCCTGGAGCAAACAAGTTATTGTAGAAGCCTTTTGCCGTTACGGCTATAAATTACATCGGAAAAATAGTGTATCTAATATTAATGTATTAAATATGGACAAAAAGTATATGTTTTTTCAACAATATTACCTGTTATCACTATTGTATTATTTTTATATTTGCAATCAAAACCTAATATTTGTTTGGATACATTTTTTAATATACGATAAATAAACTATCCTAAAAACATAAAATATGAGCAATCTATCTTTTAAGTCATTTGTATTAGTAGTGTTAACTTCGGTCTTCTGCTGTATAGACGCACGAGCTGGCAGGAGTACCGAGTTTGACGTAGGCGGTGACGTGGTTGTCTATAACTTCGACAGCAAGGACGACAGTACAGCCTTTACAGTGAATCCAAACAAGAAATCGGATTTCAATATTTCTGGTGGGTGTTTGAACTTTATCAATACAAATACCGAACACAAGGTTTTGTTTCCCAGTATAACACCGCTTAGGGAGTTTTGTGTAAGCATCAGGTTTAAACTTAACGCGGGGAACAGCAACGCAAGCGGCTTCGGCTTTTATGCCTTTGCCAGCGAACCAAGCGATTACCGCGATTTTATCAATGCACTGCATATCAGTAACGGTCCTATAACGGGAACAACTTTTACGCCAAGTGTGGTAAAGTTTACGCGCAGCAGTGGCTGGGGCGGACCTGTTGCTACGGGGAAGCCCTATGCTACGAAGTTCGACGACGGCTGGATGACAATTACAATGATAGCAAAGGGAGGGAAACTTTATCAGTTTTATAATGACGAAACAGAACCTCACCTTGTTTATACTATTCCCGAAGGTATGAAAGGCGACATTGGCTTTCGTTCAGACTGTGCATCAATAAGCGTTGACTATGTTTCGATACAGTCGCCACAATATAAAAAGCCCACGGGAACCCAGGCAGATTATGAAGTTGGCGGAGACGTTATAACTTACGATTTTACAGACGATGAGGATATACCTTTCTTGGTTTATCCTGAAACTTCATCTAATGTATATGTAGCCGACGGTATGCTCAATACTATTAATAAAGGTATAGAGCAGAAGGTTATATTCCCGAGTATTACACCGCTTACGGAATTTAAAGTTCGGATGAAGTTCAAACTCAATGAGGGTAATACCAATGTCAGTGGAATGGGCTTTTATGCCTTTGTCAGTGAGCCGACCCCACATCGCGACTTTATCAATGCGCTGCATATCAGCAACGGCCCGATAACGGGAACAACCTTTACACCAAGCGTTGTAAAGTTTACGCGTAGCAGTGGCTGGGGCGGCCCGGTTGCAACGGGAAAGCCTTATGCTACGAAGTTCAACGATGGCTGGATGACAATTACAATGATAGCAAAGGGAGGGAAGTTGTACCAATTCTATAATGATGAAACAGAGCCTTATCTTATTTATGATATTCCTGAAGGTATGAAAGGCGACATTGGCTTTCGTTCAGACTGTGCATCAATAAGCATTGATTACGTTTCAATACAGTCTCCAGAGTATAAAAAGAGTAATTGATAAAACACTTGATTTTGAATTTAACAAAAACATCTTCGGTCGAAGCTATGAGTATTGAAAGAGGTGTTCTGTCACAGGCTAACGGTTGTTTGGTTGCTACTATCAATGCTGATAACATGATAATAGGCACGCCTGAGATTAATGTGGCAAAAGGGAACAGATATTCCATGAAACTACCCCTGCGAAATACATTCCTTATAAGAATGGCCAATAACAGTAATGCAAATAAAGTGACGGTGAAGTTCAGAACATCGGAAAGCGGGAATACGTGGTATGAGAAAGCAATTTCCTATAAAGCCCAACAGCGATTTTCAATACCTATTATTTCAATGTATCCAGAACGAATGCTGAAGGCTATCTGCGCGAATTGAAATTGGTTTTCAATGGAGCATCAGAAGGCGCGGTAAAGATAGATGCAATAACTTTTGAACGTGAAGAAAAGTATTACAATTATGCCGGTTTTATAGAATCGTGCAAGGCTGATACAATCAATGGTACAGTTACCGTAAGTGGAAAAGTAAAAGACGCATTCAATGGAAAGACAGTAAATGTTTTATTAACCGACTTGCGCAATTATACCGAGAGCGTAGAAAAATGTCAGAAGAAAACTTTCATCTGTCCATGCAAGCGATAACAGATTCACCGCAACATTCCCACTCTACGAAAACGGTACAGGCGGCAGAACATATCTGAGTAATCAGTTTATAGCCGAAATAGATGGTATAAAAGTGGCACCAGCCTTTGCAATTGAAAATTATCGTGACTTTAGTGCCGACCATTCTGAAATTTGTAATTAAGAAAAACTTATAGTAGATGTTACGGACTATGGTGCCAAAGGTGATGGATTCAGCGATGATACGGAAGCTATTCAGAAAGCCATAGATGCCGTAGCTGCAGCAGGTGGCGGACAGGTAACTGTACCAGGTGACAGTAGTGAATATGGCAGACGATATGTTATAACACATATTGAACTGTGTTCTAATCTTGATTTGGTTATTGAGAAAGGAGCTGTGCTCTGGCAATCGCAGCGTGAAAAAGAATTGAACAAAACAGTGCCCGTGCATATGCGTGGCTTCAATACTGTAACCTATGGACATAATGTTGACATTGACGGACTTGTATGGTGCCATGCTTTCACAACGGTAAATAAGCCTATGATTTATGCTGCTAACTGTAACCATCTGCGAATAAGTGGTGGAGGTATTATTCGTATGAACGATACGGGCGGAGAAACGGAAGATCCCTTCTATTTTGTAGGCGACCCAGCACTGGCCGTAGGACAGGAAAGCCGTGTGCAACAGATGCCGATACTTATTTATCACTCTAAAAATATTGATTTCACACGATTTAACTCTCTTGCGTTCAAACGGCTGGCAACTTGTTATTCATCAGTGTGACAGCGTATATCTTGGCAATATTACAGAGAAACAAGAGGTTAATGTAACATCTGATGGATTCCAGTTTGCAGCAGGAACACAAAACGTTATATTAGACCGCTGTATGAATTATACAAGCGACGATGCCGTTACTTTTTACCACAGGATATATTGACAAGCGCAATAGTTTCTTTAATCCTAATCATCCTGACGAAGATCAGGCTGTACGAAATATAAAAATTCGCCACAGCTTTCTGTTTGGAGGATTTGGAATAGTATTCATTCCATGGGGAACAGAAGCTCCTAATGCAGAGAACTCTGAAATACGTAATATAGAGGTTTACGACTGTTCGTTAGGTGGACATAAGTCGTCAGGAACATGGCCTGACGACCCATTTTATGGCTGGAGTAAAACATACAGCTATACCCAGAGCGAAGATAATAACTATGTGCCGATAACAGGAGTGCGCTTTCACGATAACAACTATCTTGCACCATTCGATTGGTCAATTAATAATATACGGCCTTGGGCTACAAACATGATAGTTTCCGATAATATAGACGGTACTATTCATTCTACATCTACGTTTATGAACGGCAATTTCGACAAGAAAGCACACAACGGAGAAGGATTTAACAATGAATCGGGTTACGTAACTGGGCTGGCATGGTGGACAGTTGAAGAAGATAAAGGGGGCCATGTTAGTGCTGTTCAGACGGGAACGAAAAGAAGCTAAATTTGTTGATACGGGTGAAACTTTTTACACAGGCCGACTATGCGGGATGTATTAATGGTAACGGCTCTCTTTATCAAGGGCTTTATTTACAACAAGGCGATTACAAATTTATCATTAAGGCAAAGCATCTTGCAGGCGATGCAAAGATATTTGTTAAAAGTTTACAGGATAATCAGATTATTGCTGAACAGTCTATATCGGCAAATACCAACTTCACGCAAATAGAACTTAACTTTAATCTTTCCGAAGCAGGAACATATGGACTGGGTGTTGTACACAAAGGGAGTAAGGGTGAACTTCTATATATTGATGATGCTGAGATAGAGGAGTTTTACGACCCTGCAAAGTATACCGTAGACGGTACACCTGTTGTATATTCGTTCAACAAGTTCGAAAACGAATATAAAATATATTCTAATAATCAGCAGGGAGTGAGAGAAAAAGAAGGACAATTGGTGTGCGATGCGTCCACAGAGCATAAAATAATATTTGAGAGCGAGGCTCCTTTGTCGGAGTTTATGGTAAGTTGTGACATCAATACTTCAGGTAATGCCGTCAATTCCGGAATCTATTTGTTTGGTAATCAGGGCACAAAAATACTCCTGATAAAAATATCAGCCATCAACGTTCAGCTCGAAGGAGGTCGTGGTACTATAACCCCAAAAATATTCTTATTCGATAGTATTTTTGGGTTATCAGGGGACCGTAGCATCAAGTAATTCTTACGTAAGTTCGGGCACGGTAAATCTGAAAGTAGTATGTAAGGGGTGGAATGCTTTATGTTTTTCTCGATAATAGTACGACGCCGTGTATAAGTTATCATATTGGAGAAGGATATCATGGCGATGTTGGATTGCGCTCACAATGCACAGCAAGTACTTTTCGACAACATGACCATTAAATCAACAACATACAAGAAAAAAACAGCAACAGCTATTGACTCTATGTTCCGTAATGGCAATTCTACAAATGTTAGCAAACCTTTTTATACTATAAGTGGCGTGCAGGTATACTATCCCTTCAAGCCCGGAGTTTATATAAAAGACAAAAGAAAAGTAGTTTTGCATTAGCAATTTTTCCCCATTTTTTTAAGAAAAAAATCTATGGGATAAACGATAGTTATTTCGTAATTCTTTTTTAAAAAAATGGATGTAATGAATATTTGACAAGCTTAAAGGTTTCAGGTGCCTTTTACACTGAAAAATTGTGATAATTATAAAATTTAATATTTGATTGGAAATCAGAACAAAGGGCTTAAATCATTTGAAATGATTTAAGCCCTTTATTGTATTAGTGAAACAAACTTTTATATCAAACTACTGTATTGCCCTACTTTGTCAGGAAGTTTACCGTGCGCTCAGGCGAACACATCTCCCACAACGACGCTACCGTCCATCCCGGAGCAAACAAGTTATTGTAGAAGCCTTTTGCCGTTACGGCCGTAATCCCACGTTGTATGCTGTACCACCTCGGGATAGAAACCGGGCTTGGCAATGTCGAAATGATTTTCGTTTGGTAGGCATAAGCTGGGTGAGCGATGATGTGATAACGTTATACATTTGGCTGAAACGTTTTTCGCTTGTTGCTGTCGAGAGCCATCGTATGATATGCGGAAGCTCAAAAACGAAAACGTCAATATGGTTGTTTTCAACCGATACGTTGCCCCATCCCCGACTATGGAAGTTGACGTCGCCAAGCATCTGCCCCTCGGCAAAGGGCACATCCCACGTGTAATACCAGGTCATTGCAAAGTAGGCAGCGCGCTTACACAGGTCGATATATTGCTGACGTTCCTGCCCTTTAGTAACCATGGCCAGATAATAAGCAGCGGTAACCGATGCAATGGCAGCCTCCTTGTCTTCGCAATTTGGCGTCGAGTGTAGACGAGAAATAATCGCTCTTCGATACAATATTCTTCTCAACGTAGTTCATTGTACGCCCGGCAGCCTGCAGATAACGCCTGTCACCGAAGTATTTCCAGCCCATAACCAGCGTAGAAGTTACAGATGGAGTGCTTCCTCCTGAGTTGTCAACGTCCGACCCGTCATCGCGGAATTTACGTGCAAAATGACCGTCTCCCTTTTGTAAGCTTACAAGATTGTCAAGCAGTTTGTGTACTTTATTCTCCCACTCTTTGAGCTGCTGACGCTTGTTTTTGTCCGTATCCCACACGTTTGCGCTCATAGTTCAGATAATGAAGAATGGCATAAACGGCTTCGCTTTGCTGGCGTATCGAGTGCAGATCGTCCATCTGAACAGGAGTCTTGCTGTAATTAACAAAGTCGTGGAAGAATCCTTTTGCCGAAAAACCGTTGTGTAACCAGCTGTCAAGAATAGCGCGACCCATATCTGACAATTGCCTGTCGCCATGTGCATCGCCGTATTCTATTTCGTTGAAAGCGTTCAAAAGTACGCGTCCGCAGAAGCCAATCTGTACCTCACCATAGGGTTTACAATCGGCCGTAAGGATGGTAAGCCCTGAGTTATATTTCAGCGGGTACTTGTCAACAAACGACTGACGGAAGTAGCCGCAAAGGTTATCTTTTACCTTATTCGAGTTTAAAGTTGCAGGAAGAGGCTGTGGAGCCATGGTATCAAAACTGTATTGCCATAGCTTTGACACGAAATCGCCGTAGCTTTCAGCCTTTAGTTTATGTATGCGCCAGGTTAAAGTAAGCGTTTCGCCTGCCGATATGGGCATAAAAGTTTCAACAGAAGGAGCCAGTGTAAGCTTGCGAATGTAACGCTTTGGCGTTTCAACGAAGGGGAAACCAAAGGTTAACCGGGTTTCAGCAGCATCGTTGTTGAAGCCCATATACCCCACAGTTGTAGCCCCCGGCAGAATAATTTGTCCTTCGGTATTTTGTATTTGGACGTCGGTTCCTTTTGCAGGAATCATGTGAATAACGGCTACACCTGTTTTCATTTGTTCATCGAAAGCACTGGCGAGCGGCGTCGATAGGCGGTCTTCACGAAAGTTCCAGCTTTTGCTCACCTTATAATTGGGAGCCTCGAGCGGTGAACGCAAGTTACGATGATACCATAATCCCGGCATATAAAATTCGCTCTGGTTACTGCTTAAGCCTGTTGATAGCGAAAAACCCAGGTTAAAATATGCCTCTCTTTTGCCTTTATGTTAACCGTAATAAGCTCATCGCCACCATTCTCTGTTCTTTTCAGAGTGATGTTTATCGGCATGGGCTTATTCGATATAAGCTGTCCGTCCTGCTGTTTCAGCTCATGAGTTACAGCTGTATTGCCGGGAGTTTTTTTAACATTAAGGTTGCTTTTTAGTTCCTGAGCCAAGGCTCTTGAACCCGTTGTCAGCATGCTCATAAAGCATAAAAACGACAACGAAAGTACATGGAATGAATACATTTTTTTAGTTGTTCTATGGTTTTTGTTAAATGGTAAATTAATTGGTGGTATGTAATGTTATTTATAGTATAACATACTTATTCATAGTATGTTATCATAAATGTCCCTGTGTTGTTATGTGGGTTTAGGGCAGGTTTTGTCATCTCTTTGCAAAGATAGACAATAGTTTTTACATTATGGTTTAAATACATAATTTTTGTCAGCGTTTCTGTGTATTGAATTCTATGAGCGTGTGTTTATTGTTGAATGCTGTTGTTTTTTATGTGCTGTATTTTAACTGTTTAGAGGCTGTTTAAAGGAAATTATGCAGAATTGGTGATTGTTTGACGGTCGTCGTACGCGTTGCTGACGGCCGTCAAACCCGTTGTTCGGCGGCTGCCGTACGCGTTGCTGACGGCCGCCATACAATGAGAATAAGCCCTCTATTCAATAAGCATTATATTTATAAGCTACTATAATTATTGTTATTTGAGCGAACTTTTATGTAAGCTTATAACTACCTTTGCAGGGTTATCTCCGGTGAACTGGAGAATAGTATTATTAACAAATAACGAGATATATAAAAATGAAAAAGCTGTTTACAATACTGATGGGCATGCTGGGAATGGTTTCTGTATCGTGTGCAAAGGGCGACAGTATACAGTCGGTAAATGTCAATGAATTTGAAAAACAAATTAAAAAAACAAGCATGTGCAGCTTGTTGATGTGCGTACGGCCGACGAGTATGCCGGTGGTTTTATTGCAAATGCTGTAAATATTGATGTTTTTGATACAAAGTTTATGCAACGGGCTGCCAGTATATTGAACAAGAAAGAAAAGGTTTATGTATATTGCCGTAGCGGTAAACGGTCGATGACGGCTGCCCGCAGGCTTGCAGGTGCAGGCTATAAAGTGGTAAACCTTGAAGGTGGAATAATGGCCTGGAACAGCGCAGGAAAACCTGTTGTAAGGTAAGTTTATTTACAGTTTTTGCACTCTGCAACTGCACTATTCCATTAAGTATGGGTTATTTTAATTACCTTTTGCCCCCATTAAAATGATTTTTGTAAATAAAAAGACATGATGAAGAAACAGAAAAATTTATACTTCGTGAGCAGCAAATGCCTACACAGTGGTATAATATTCAGGCCGAAATGCCTGTAAAGCCCATGGATTTGCTTAACCCTCAGACCGGGAAGCCGATGAGTGTCGACGATCTGGCTCATATATTCAGCCGCGAATGTTCTATTCAGGAGCTGGATAAGGAGCATGCTGGATTGATATTCCTGAGGATGTACTTGAGAAATACAGCTATTATCGCAGCACACCGCTCGTTCGTGCCTATGCGCTTGAGGAGGCTCTGGGTACAAAAGCTCATATCTATTTTAAGAATGAGAGTACTAATCCTTTAGGTTCGCACAAAATAAATTCGGCTATTCCGCAGTGCTATTACTGCAAAAAGGAAGGTGATACCAACGTAACAACTGAAACCGGAGCAGGTCAATGGGGTGCCGCATTGAGCTATGCGGCAAAGCTTTACGGCCTCGATGCAGCTGTTTATCAGGTTAAGATAACCATGCAACAAAAGCCATACCGCTCGTATATCATGCGAACGTTTGGTGCAACGGTGGAGGGAAGTCCGTCGATGTCTACACGTGCGGGAAAGAATATCATCACACGCGATCCCAATTATTCGGGTTCTCTTGGTACGGCTATATCAGAAGCCATAGAGCTTGCCACAACAACTCCCGGATGTAAATATACATTAGGCTCGGTGTTAAACCATGTATCGCTGCACCAAACCATCATAGGTCTGGAGGCAGAAAAGCAGATGGAGATGGCCGGTGAATACCCAGACAAAGTGATTGCTTGCTTTGGAGGTGGCAGTAACTTTAGTGGAATAGCTTTCCCCTTTATGCGACATCTGTTCGATGGCAGCCATAAGAACACTGAATTTATTGCTGCCGAGCCGGAGAGTTGCCCGAAACTGACGCGCGGTAAGTTCGAATACGACTTTGGAGATGAGGCCGGTTATACACCTTTGTTGCCCATGTATACGCTGGGCCATAACTTTAAGCCGGCTAATATACACGCTGGTGGCTTGCGCTATCATGGCGCAGGTGTAATCATCAGCCAGCTGATTAAGGACGGATATATGCACGGAGTAGACATCCCACAGCTTGAAAGCTTTAACGCCGGCTTGCTTTTTGCGCGTACAGAAGGTATAATTCCAGCCCCCGAAAGCTGCCACGCTATTGCTGCTACCATCCGTGAGGCGAAGCGTGCTGACGCAGAAGGCAAGGCCCTCTGTGCTGTTATTTAACCTCAGTGGGCATGGTTTGATAGATATGCCATCATATATTAGTTATATCAATGGCGACTTATCCGATTATAGTTTAAGCGACGAAGATATAGCAAACAACTTGAAAGAAGTTCCCAGGGTATAATAAACAGGTTATCCTTTACGGTATTCCTGTGAGGTTTTACCCAGGTGTTTCTTTATAAACTTACAAAAAGCCGGATAGCTCTCGAACTTAAAGTCGAGAGCTATTTCTTTCATAGGCTTATCCGAATAGCGCAAATCAATCTTTAAACATTCTACGGCGTGGTCGGTAATAAGCTTTAAAGCAGGCTGCCCGCAATAATAACGGGTTATCATTGACAGGTATTTGGGCGTAATAAAAAGCTTGTCGGCAAAATATCCTATGTTGCGGTGGCTGCCGTTATCTTTGGCTAAAAGGGCCAGAAACTGTTTGTATAAACTGGCAGTTCTGAAATGGGGCGATTTTCTTTCTTCTGTTTTCTGCTGGAGAGTAGGCGGAATATGAATGTCGTTGATAACATCGAAAAAGAGCGTTGCAAACAAATGGAAAACGAATTCATCCTGATAAATATCGTTTCCTGAAGTGCGATGGCGCAGCATATTAAGAAAGGTGGAGAGATGGTTGTATACATAACGCTCGTCGTTACTGATGACGGGTTTTTGTGTAAGCATTGCCATCATCTGCCAAACGCGTTCTCCTCCAGTAAGCATACGTGTAAGAATTTCCATCGAATAGCCCACAATGGTGGCGCTGCTCTGTTCATTTTGTTTGATATTGGCTATCATGGCGTTGGGCGGACACACCACGCAGCCGCCGGCATTAACTGCTATTCCCTTTCCGTTAAGGGTTAAATGAAGGTGTCCTTCGGTACAGAATATAAGAACAAGACAATTTATACTCATACCCTCGCAAAGCTCAGGGTAGAGCGCTAAGGGCGAAAGAGCAAAATAATTATTGTTGGCATATACCGCAGGATGCTCGAGATCGGAAAAGCCTGATATGTGTAAGCGCTTGTTCATAGCCCGTAAGTTTACGCAAAGATAATAAAAACCTTACAACAAAATAATTATCCCGGTTTATGAAGACAGGTGATTCATCATGGGTTTATCAGGATATAACCTGCTGCCATACATGAAAATTGTACGGCCTGATGAGGAGAATGTATCTTCCTTTTTATCAAATATGATGCTGTTTGTCAGTTTATAATGGCTATCTTACAAACAACACCTTTGTCTCCTTCTTCCGTAGCTGCCTCTACCATATACACTCCTGATGCTGCCCTGTTGCCGTTTTGTCAAGCCCATACCATTTAAACTCTCCGTTAGCAGCCTTTCCACTGCTTACGAGTACACCATTTGAAGTTACAATTTTAACGTCGGCGTTCTCGTCAAGACCTGTTATTGTAATGACGCCTGCATAGTCGGGACGCACAGGATTGGGGTAAGCGTACACCGTTTCCTTGTTCATTCCCTGCTCTGCTGTTGTGGCATCGCTCATATAGAGCACAGTCCGTTATCGGTTCCAATGAATAATTCACCCGTGTTTTCGTTCATCGTCAAGCGACTCTATCGTGTTTGATAGCAGCTTGCTATTGCTTGTTGTAAAGTGTTTAAGCTGGTGAATGTTGTCAGAACTAATCAGATAGATACCGTTTCCAGGCGTTCCAAACCATTTCCTATTGGCATTATCCACATACATGCAGCTAATATCGACGCCGGCAAGCAGATAGTCTGCATAGTTGGTTCCATCGTTACGGGGCACCTTTACCTGATGAAACACAGGATTGGCAGCAGTTATTTGATCGGGCTTAAGGACGAAAGGTCCTTTGTTTGTGCATATCCACATGTTGTTATCGTGGTCTTCAGCAATGGCACGGACAAACATAACGCTGGTTTGTTCCCCCTCTTCGTTGATGAATTGGTTGAATAATTTAACCGTGTTTGTGGCGGGCGTATAGCATACTGCCATCGGAAAACGATAGAAGTTATTGGCTATCCACATCAGACCGCGGCTGTCGAACACGGGCGTTGTCATGCGTTCGAGCGAGCGATTGTTGTTTACTAATTCTACGTGATGATAATTGTTCCATGTGCCTGCCGCCGTAAGCTCGAGGATAGATGTGGATGAACTGATGCTGTTTGTGACCCACAGGTTACCCGTTTTGTCGTATTTTACGCCAAGAACAATACAGTAATCCTTGTTGTTAGGGCTTACAGTGGAAGCACTTTGCAGCGGACTGTTATGACAATTATATTCCTTAACGAAACGTCCATCCATAAATTCGTACAGGCCTGTACGACCTGAAGCAAACACATGTTTGTCGTTTTTCGGGTCAATGTCAAGCGACCCCACGTCTACATAATCGTGTCCTGTAAGTGCCTTTATATCGTCCTGATAAATAGTCCACGTGCTTCCGTCGTATACTTGTACGCATCCGGGCCTGTACAATTCGTCAGGAAACATGTACCCTGCTCCCGTAGAATAAAGCTTGCCATTATAGAATTTGGTAAACCCGAAATAGTTATACCTGGGTCCTCCCGGCTTTAAAGTTCTTACTAAAGCCAGCAATGTGGGGTCCATTACCTTATTGTATGCGTTGAAATATCCCATTCGCGTCCAGTTGTTACGGTCGATAAGGTTGGCCGTAAGCAGGCCGCGATAGGAACCTTGCGGGCTCGATTCAGCATAGATATAGTTGCCTTCAACGCGACAATAGTTTACATAGAAGCCCAAATTATACGTATTGCTTATGTCTGCATTTTGTACATCGAGCTTAACTATGCCGAAACCAGTTGACAAATAGGCATATTTTCCGCTTACATCAATGCTGTTTACCGTCTTGTTTTCGGTCATGGGGGCATTCATATAGTCGGTAATATTCTCTACATTACCGTTGGCCGATAACAAATCGATGTTGTTATTGGTATACACAATAACTAATTTTCTGGCAGCTTTACACCATGCAATGTGTGCAATATTGCAGTCGCTCAATGCGTTTAGCTTGTCAAAGGTTTGCAGGCTATGGTCATTTTGGTTGTAGCGATAAAGGTTTTTCGATGCCAGAACATAAAAATTTCCTCCATCTCCCTTTTCTATTTCCGTTGGCTCATAATAGCTGAGATATGCCTTCCACTGGCCCGATGATGCGTAAGCAGCAAGCGAAAGAAAAAAGATGAGAGCAGAAAAGATAGCCTTTTTCATGACAAAGAGGATATATTTATGGTGTAATAATAACGTGTTTATGGTGTAATTGTTACGTCTCTACACTTATTATTTAAACAATTATATCTTATTCGGCTTTCAGATGCTCAACTAATCTGGCAACGGCTCTGGCTCTGTGGCTTATCTTATTTTTAATATCTTCGCCCAGTTCAGCAAAGCTTTTGTCATAGCCATCGAGGGATAAACAGCGGGTCGTAGCCAAATCGCGCTGCCATGCTTCTCTTTTGCGATACGGCCTGTTACCGTACCTTCAAACCGATATTCCTGCTGCATAACGGATTATCGCCTTCCATCTGTATCAAACTGATTACAGTGCGGAAGCGTGCTTTCCTGTTTGTACTGTCTCCAAGCTCACAAAGCAGCTTCTTCATGTTGGCTTCGCTGTTATGATCAGTACCTTCGGCGTAGCGTGCTGAATGTACACCCGGTGCCCCACCTAAAGCATCTACCTCAAGTCCTGTATCATCGGCAAAGCAATTCAGATGATAATGGTCAAAGATATATTCGGCTTTCTGGTGTGCATTGGCTTCCAACGTACTGCCTGTCTCGGGTATTTCCTCATGACAACCGATGTCTTCTAACGATACTATTTCAATATCGTTCCCCAGAATATCTCTTATTTCTTGTAACTTGTGCTTGTTATTCGTGGCAAAAACTATTTTCATTTTTCTGCTTTTACGTTGTCCTTACTTGTCGGTGCTGGTTTACTGGTTCTGCCTTTCTTCTTTTCTTTCGGTATCTTTACCTTTATCTTGTCAAAGCCTTCGCCGTAAACGCCTATTACAGAACTTTGTGAAACAAAGGCATTAGAGTCGATCATCTTAATTAGTCTGAAAATACTTGTACTCTCTCTTCGCTTGGCAAGTATGCAGAGTACTTTCATTTCCTGTCCCGTATACCACCCGTGGCCGTCAAGAATAGTCACTCCATGATCCATCTCTGTACCGATAGCATTGGCTATTTCCATGTATTTCTTCGAGAAAAATCATAAATTGAACCGACTCTCTTCTGGCGTTCATCACGTAGTCGAGCATAAAATTCTCAACTACCATAGTGCATAATCCGAATACCACTTTGTGTATACGTGAGAGCGTATCGCCAAATTCAGGAATGAAAAGACAGCTTCCTATGATGCAAAGGTCGACGCCAATGAGCACCTGTCCCAGCGAAAAGTTGAGTATTTTTTAACCGAAGCTGCTATAATATCGGTACCACCCGTTGAGCCGTTGTTCATAAACACGATGGCTAATGAGGTACCAGTCATCATGCAACCGATGAGAAGCGACATGAAATCCTGCCCTTCGCCCAGTATTTTTACATAGTGTCCATGTGCGTCAACAGGCATAAGCTCTTGCGTTAACCACAGCAGGAGCGACAGAACCAATATGGCATAGATGGTCTTTATCAGGAATTTGAATCCCAATATCTTCAGTGCGGGGATGAGAAGCAGTACATTTATAATGAAATTACTGTTCTCAATGGGCACATTTATGGCATAAAATATAATGGCTGACAAGCCTGTAATGCCTCCCGTTACAATTTCATAGGGCAGCAGAAATATTGTCCAGGCAAAGGCATACAAGCATAATCCGAGGGTTATAAAGATATAATCCTTCGCCTCGTTCCATATAATTTGATGGTTAATTGTCATTTAACAACGATGTTGATAATCTTTTTTGGTACTACAATTACTTTTACAATCTGCCTGCCTTCCGTATATTTGGCTGTGCGATCGTCCTCAAGAGTCTGTTTCTCAATATCGTCTTTAGAGGCATCTGCTGCAAACATCTTCTGGAAACGAGCCTTACCATTGAACGATACCGTGAGCTGAATTTCATCCTCTATAAGGTATTTTTCGTCCCATCTGGGCCACTGTGCATCGCAAACCGTGCCGTTTTCGCCCAGCTCGTGCCACAGTTCTTCAGCGATATGCGGAGCAAACGGTGCGATAAGAATAACGACATCACGAAGAATTTCGCGGCTATGGCACTTCTGCTGACCCAATTCATTCACACAAATCATGAAAGCAGATATCGACGTATTATAGCTAAAGTTCTCTATATCCTGTGTTACTTTCTTAATCAGTTTGTGCAAACTTTTCAGGCTTTCCTTTGTAGGAGCATCATCGTTTACAAGCCATTTATCGGTTCTGTTTTCCCAAAACAGGCTCCATAATTTCTTAAGAAGCGGAAACAGCCGTCTATACCGTTCGTGTCCCAGGGCTTGCTGGCCTCAACGGGGCCAAGAAACATCTCGTAAAGACGCAGTGTATCGGCACCGTAATCGTTCACAATGTCGTCGGGATTCACCACATTGTACATCGATTTAGACATTTTTTCGATGGCCCATCCGCAAATATACTTTGCCGTCTTCAAGAATAAACTCGGCGTCTTTATATTCAGGGCTCCATGCGCGGAAAGCATCAACGTCGAGCACATCGTTCTTAACGAGGTTCACCCAAACGTGTATGGGTGTGACGTCCTTGTAGTTTTGCGCAGGTTATAGCTCACAAACACAGGCTTGTTCTCACTGCTTAGTTCGTTGACACGGTAAACAAAGTTCGATCTTCCCTGAATCATGCCCTGGTTAATCAGCTTCTGATAAGGTTCTTCCTCGCAGCTGACGCCGTAGTCGAAGAGGAATTTGTTCCAGAACCTACTGTATATCAGGTGCCCCGTTGCATGCTCGGTATCGCCCACGTACAGGTCAACGTGCCGCCAATACTCTGCAGCTTCTGTCGAAACGAGAGCCTTATCGTTGTGCGGGTCCATGTATCTCAGGTAATAAGCAGATGAGCCTGCAAAGCCCGGCATGGTGTAGAGGTCGAGCGGGAACACTGTTTTTCCGTCTATCTTACTGTTTTCAACCACCTTATTTCCGACGGTATCCCATGCCCATTTCGTGGCTCTTCCCAATGGAGGTTCGCCGTTTTCGGTAGGCTTATACTCTTTTATTTCGGGCAATTCAATGGGTAAACACGCTTCGGGAACCATGCGGGGGATGCCGTTTTCATAGTAAACGGGGAACGGTTCGCCCCAGTAACGCTGACGCGAAAAGATGGCATCGCGCAGCCGGTAGTTCACTTTTACACGTCCTAAATGGTGTTCGGTAACAAACTTTTTGGTTTTTTCGATAGCCTCTTTCACGGTGCAGCCGTTCAGTGTAAAGCCATCAAGTGTTTGCTTACCGGCAGCAGGCGAGTTCATTACTATGCCTTCCTTGGCATCAAAACTCTCTTCTGATACATCGGCACCTTCGATAAGCGGAATAATTGGCAGGTTAAAGTGGCGGGCAAAAGCATAGTCACGACTGTCGTGCGCAGGCACAGCCATGATGGCTCCCGTGCCATAGCCTGCCAAAACATACTCACTTATCCATACGGGTATGTTGTCACCGGTGAACGGATTAACCGCATACGAGCCGCTAAATACGCCTGTAACCTTGCGGTCGCTCATGCGGTCAAGCTCGGTTCGGCTCTTAACGTAGTCTAAATATTGGTCTACTTCGGCTCTCTGACCGTCGGTAGTAAGCCTCTCTACCAGCTCACTTTCCGGAGCAAGCACCATGAAAGTAACGCCGAAAATGGTGTCGGCGCGTGTGGTAAATATCGTAAAGGTTTCATCGCTGCCGGCTATACGAAACTGCATTTCGGTGCCTTCTGACCGCCCTATCCAGTTTTTTTCTGTGTCTCTTTTATTGAGTCTCGACCAGTCAACGGTATCGAGACCATCCAGCAACCGTTGTGCGTAGGCCGATACACGCAGGCACCATTGGCTCATCTTTTTTTGCACAACGGGAAATCCTCCGCGTACACTCACGCCGTCTACCACCTCATCATTGGCCAGAACAGTGCCCAAACCTGCACACCAGTTCACCATCGTCTCGCCCTTGTAAGCCAGGCGATAGTTCATCAGTGTGTCTGATTTCTGCTTCTCGTCCATCGCCTTCCATTCGTCAGCAGTAAACGAAAGCTCTTCGCCTTGTGCCACATCAAGCCCTTCTGTGCCTTGTTTTTCGAAGTGATTAATCAGCTTTTCAACAGGCTCAGCGCGCTTGCTGCTGTTGCAATAAAACGAATTGAACATTCGTTCAAAGGCCCATTGTGTCCAATGATAATAGCTAGGGTCGCACGTTCTAATCTCACGGCTCCAGTCAAATGAGAATCCAATCTTATCCAATTGCTCGCGATAGTGTGCAATATTCATCTCAGTGGTGATGGCTGGATGTTGTCCTGTCTTGATGGCATACTGCTCAGCGGGCAATCCATACGCGTCATAGCCCATCGGATTCAGTACATTAAATCCCTTCTGACGTTTGTAACGAGCGTATATATCGCTTGCTATATAGCTCTAAAGGATGGCCTACATGCAGGCCGGCACCAGAAGGATAGGGAAACATGTTAAGCACATAAAAACTTGGGACGATTCTTGTCTTCGGTTACCTTGTAGGTTTGGTTGTCGGCCCATGCCTTCTGCCACTTCTTTTTTCAATTTCCTTAAAATTATACTCCATCGTTATATCGTTGTTTCTTGTTATCGGTTGAATTATAAATATAAAGATGTATGCAAAGTTAGTGTAAAAAGCATAGAATTCAAAGAATTTTGCCTAAATAACAATGCCTTTAAACCCTAAATTGAGAGACTGTAAGGGCATGAAGGTTCTGCGATAAGACAAGATTGGTTATTGTTCGGCGGCCGTCAGCAGCGCGTACGACGATCGCCGGACATATGTATGACGGCCGTCGTACGCGCTGCTGACGGCCGCCGAACAATAATGTTTATCCCGTAAAGTATAGGGCTTTACGGGATAAACATCGCAGCATAAGGGTGTAAATAATTATAGTTGACCCGCTTCTACTTGTCGCACAACGCGCTCGGTAAGACGGTCTACGCCGTTGGGGTCGTATTTTTTCTTGAGCGAAGCACCAAACACAAAGGCAAAGGTCTGCCAGAATCCCGCGCGTATGGGGCCGAGAAAACCCTGTATCAGTTCGTACGACGAGCTGTTACACTCGCGGTAAATCAGCCTTATCAGCAGTTTTCCCCTGTGCATAGCTCAGCTTCTTCATGCGCGGCGTGTATTCCTTTCGTATGTCTTTCTCAACCTGTTTTCATGTGCAAATCGCGGGCCCGCTTGTTGGGAAGCATGTCCAGATAGTCGCCCGTCTCGATGATAATACGGTTTACCTCCTTGGCAATGGGGAGCACAAGTTTTACGTTATACACAAGACGGTTGTAGGCCTGACGCTGGCGTTCGTCGCTGAAATTGGGCTGAGGATAGACCCAAATATTGTTAAGTTCAATGTATTGTATACTGTCTTGTCCCCTGCTTTTACCTTGCCCACCTTTCACCATTGGTACAAAGGTGGGGTCGTCCATATCCACATCACGGTCTTCGGGATTGACCTTATCGTTCTGGGCCTGCAGCCCCATGTGCATGAAAAAAACAGCAATACTGTTGTTGCAAAAACTCTTAACATAGGCGGCAAAAGTACAATGTATTTTTCACAAAGACAAAGACAATAGGTTTAAAATTTATGAAATATGCCTCTGCATGACGTCATTACATGCCTTGTCAAAGAACTGACAGGGCATGCTTTACGCGTCAAAGGACGGGGTATATTATTTTGAGCTGCCAGCCTGTTGTCGGCAGAAAATGATTATCTTTGCATCGATAAGATAAACACTTTGAGCTTATGAAACTAAACATCGTTATTCCCTGTTATAACGAAGAGGAGGTATTGCCCCAGTACGCTTGTTCGCATGCAGGCATTGACGGAACGATTAAAGGCTGAGGCCGGTACAGAAGCCCGTCTTTACTTGTCGATGACGGCAGCAAGGACCGCACCTGGGAGCTGATTACCGAGGCTGCAAAGAATAATGTCAGGATTTGTGCACTGAAACTGTCGCACAACGAGGGCCATCAAAATGCCCTTTGGGCAGGTATGGAACAGGGCGTTGATACGTGCGATGCCATGGTATCTATCGATGCCGACCTGCAGGATGACGAGAATGCCATCATTGATATGGCGCAACAAATCAACGAAGGTAAGGATATTGTATATGGTGTGCGCAGGGAACGGCGCACCGATACATGGTTCAAACGCCTTTCGGCCGAAGCTTTTTATAAGCTGATGAAGCGTGTTGACGACGAAATTATATTTAATCATGCCGACTTTCGCATGATGTCGAACCGTGCAGTAAAGGCTTTAATGGCTTACCCCGAACGCAATTTGTTTCTGCGCGGCATCGTCAGGCAGCTGGGTTTTCAGGAGGGTTACGTATACTATGACCGCAAAGCGCGCGAGGCCGGCGACTCAAAGTATCCGCTTAGAAAGATGATAGCTTTCAGTGTTGACGGTATAACCTCGTTCTCAGTAGCACCATTAAGGTTTATCACTTGTGTCGGATTAATCATGACATTTATGGCTTTTGTCTTTATTGTTTATGCCTTGGTGCGGAACTTTGAGGGCGAAACCATACAGGGATGGACCTCTTTATTGGTATCGTTATGGTTTATAGGCGGCATTGTTACCACCTCAATAGGTATTACAGGGTTGTATGTAGGCAAAATTTATATTGAAGTAAAGCACCGTCCCCGCTACTTTATTGAGCAGCGATTAAATTTGTAAATATAAATAGTATCTTTAAATTCGGTTACACGATGTGCCGTGTGGGATAGCTCTGTCAGTTGATATTGTCTGGCAAATGCTTTGTTAAACAGTGGTTTATTGTCAGCATTGATTAGCAAAATACCCTTTTCAGGACGGTCAACATCAAACTGACGTACGGCATCATCAGTATAGAAGTCGATACCAAAAAAGTGCATGGTGTTGCCCCCGTGCCTGTTAAAGCCCGTAAAAGCATACAGCGGCTCGCGGCCATAATTGCGTTTTACTTCCATGGCAAAAGGCTTCAGGCTCTTGGCATTCATCACACGCGGTGCATAAAAACCGTCAAAAGCTATAAACATCAGTACGGTCATCAGGCACGATACCAATACGAGGTTATTCGCAAAACGCTGAAAATTTTTGTTTATGAGGCTTACCAGGCCTATAATAGCTGCCAATAAAGGTACGCCGGCCAGCAATATATCGGCAGCGTTCATGGGGGTATCGGCTAAAGCATGCAGCATATTGATGTTCTCCCATGCGTGCTTACCATGGAAAATAGTGTCGGGAACAGCACCCGTACGTGTTGCAATAAATGCTGCTGTCAGCAATAATCCTACAATGGAAAGGAAACCCATGTATAACTTTACTGGTTTTGTGCTGCGCCTGATAAACCATATTATATACTCGGCTATCAGCATAGCCATGAACGGATAGCACGGTAACAGGTATACTCCGCGTTTGCTTTTCGGTATGCAATAGAAAATAAAGATAAGCAAGAACGCCAGCCACGTAAACTTTTGTAAGGGTTCGGCCGTGCGTATTTTTTCAATAAAAGTACTGCGTGACATCTTTTTCCATGGCAGAACAAACAGCGAAGCCAGTAGCATAAGCGTCCAGGGCGACCACCCTGCAATAAGCATCAGCAGGTTATAACTGGCCGGATTTTCGTGCGAACCGTATGTCATCTTACCGGCAAAACGCCCTACATTCTCCTCCATAACGAGGCTAAGGAACTGCTCTCCGCCTTGTTTGTAGGCAGCATAATACCACATGGCCGGTATGATAAGGGCCAAAAGTGCGCACGTTGTAAGCTTAAGGGTAAGTTTTACAGGTTGTTCACGTTCGGTTAACATGAAAACAAACATCACCATACACGGCAGAATAATGCCCACGGGACCCTTTGTAAGGGTGGCCCCGCTCATGCAAAGGATAGCCAGCCACGGCAGGTTACGGCTGCCTCTCTCCCACCATCGGTACATCAAAAACAGGGCACCGGCGATAAATGTTGTCAGAACCATGTCAACCCTGCAGTTGGTTCCGGCACGGTGTACCTCGAAAGCGGTCATTGTAAGGAGGGTGGCAACAATACTTACATTGCTGTTTTTACGGCGAGCATAGAAGCAAAAAGTGCTTACCAACAACACAATCAGTGCCAGGGCAGAGGGCAGACGCGACGTAAATTCGCTTACATATCCTTGCCACATTGACAATAAGGCAATACACCAGTGGAGAAAAGGCGGTTTGTAGGGAATGTCGAATCCGTTGTTTATAGGCAGAATCCAGTTGTGTTGCTGCAGCATTGACATGGCTACGACGGCCTCGCGCGGTTCGCCTTTTTGTACTAAATTCGTTCAGTCCCTAAAAAGGGAAGAAGCGTAACAATGGCCATCAGTAACACCATCCACGCCATATTACGGTCACGTTTATTCATGATAAAGGGTATTGTGCTGTTTTAATGATGGTTACAAAATTAGGCAATTTCTATATATTTCGGTTGTCTTTCTTGTACAATTCATGCCTAATGGCTACTTTTGCATGGCCTGACAGGTTGTTGTTTATACCCGAAAGACAGAAAGAAGTTGAGCAGGCCAATCAAAAATTTACAGAAAGAAGTGTTGAAATATCTTTCTGTTTAATGTATGATAACATCATGAAGAAATCGTGGAAACTGCTGTTTAACCGCTTGTTCCCGGCTTGTTTATGGACGCCGGTAACCGTAAGCTTTACAGCTGTACTTTTTTTTAAGTTTATTTTATTTGACATCATCTGGTGTCTGCAAACCACGTTTACCTCGTTTTCGAGTGCTGCATTATATCTTAATACGGTGCTGGTAACACTTGTCTTCGCTCTGCCCTATGTGCTGTCACATCGTCGTTGGGTGCAGATTGTGCTGATGCTTGTTATTGACGGCCTGCTAATCAGCAACCTGATGTATAGCAGAACCTACAACACTGTTATTCCTTTGGAGAGCTATTTGCTGGCTGGAAACCTGAGCGATTTTATGGCAAGCGTGGTCGATTCCATGCGTTGGACTGATATTCTGTTCCCTCTTTCTACGCTTTTTGCAGGCTTATGGGTTCGCAGGTATGCTTCTGAGGCCCGGCCGGTATGGCGTAATGTGGTTTGTTATCTGGCTACGACTGCTGTTGCTGGGGCTGTATGTGGCTTGCTTCTTCTACCTAAAGGCGGCTTCTCAAAGACAATAGATGATATGCAATCGGCCAATTATTATAGCTGCGTAACCCCTGAATATACCTTCTTTGGAAGCTTATTATACGATGCTATGCACACTGATGCACCTTGTACACCTCAGATTCGCGAAGAGGTTAAGGCGTGGTTTGCACTTCAACCCGATGATATTCCCCTGCCAGACAGTATAGGCGGGCGGAAGAATCTGGTGGTCGTGCTGTGTGAATCGCTTGAAAGCTGGGTGATAGGCTTGCGTATGGAAGGAAAGAAATTACGCCAAATTTGAATCATGCTGTTGCCGATGCACAAACATTATATGCTCCGCATACCCTTACACAGGTGAAAGGCGGAAGGTCTATCGACCGCCAGTTGCTGCTTAATGCGGGTCTTCTGCCTTGCGTAGCGGCTGCTATGCCATGAAATATACCGGTAACAACTTTCATACACTTACAAAAGCCATGGCTTCGGCATATAACAGCCGGAGCTATTTTGCTCACTGTCGACAAGCCTGTGACGTGGAATCAGGCGCAGGTAGCAAAGGCTTTTGGCATAGATACCCTTATATCGAAAGATGCGTGGCGGCTCGATGAGAAAGTGGGTTCACGCAAAAAGCTCGGCGATGTTTCTTTTATGCGTCAGGCGGTAGAGAAGATGAAGGAGGGACAGATATGGAAACGGGGAGAGCATGTTTACCTGCAGTTGGTTACTTATTCAGGGCATAACCCGTTTATTCTGCCTGATAACCTGAAACGTATTCATTTTAAGGGAAGCTATCCACAAAAGATGCTCGATTACATGACGATGGCCAACTATACCGACCACGCCCTTGGCATATTGCTAAAGTATTTGAAAAGCAGGCCCGACTGGCATGAAACGATGGTAGTTATTGTTGGCGACCATGAAGGATTAGCCGCTGACCGTGCCGACATACGTCGCTCGGCCGAAGGCCGTCGCGTTGTTTCTGCCAGTCAGTATACACCGTTTATTGTGCTTAACTCGCCAGTACCCATGCGCTATAACGGTGTTTTGGGGCAGGTAGATATGTATCCTACTATTCTCAACCCTGATGCACCTTGACAACTATTATTGGCGAGGGATGGGTCAAAGTATACTGGATAAGCGCAAAGTTGCCGTGGCAGTAGGTTCACAAATGAACGTTGAGGGTGATGTTCAGCACGCTTCCAAGGTTGAGATAAGCCATCTGATACAAGCCCATACCATTGCCGACTGGGTAATACGATATAATATGGAACAAACCGTTGCCGGTATTAAAGAAGAACTAACAAGAGGTTATCCAGATAAAAATTAAGCTTAAAAAGTAGTATTATTTTAAAGGTTGACTGAGCGATTTCACAGGAATTATATTCTTCCAAAAGGCTCTTTATCCTTGTGGTTGAAAACCGTGACAACCCATTGGCATTTGTTTGTAGGCCAGCTGATAGCATAACCATGGATTGCTGTCGAAAGAAAATTTCAAAGCTTCCTTTGCATCGGGATAATGAAAATGACGAGGAATAAGTGCCCAAAACATGTCTTCGGCATGGTGTACGTCAGTAAAGCTGTCGAAAAAATCGGCTTCCTGACGATACTCATCACTGGCTTTGATAAAGGAATCAACGCGACGCAGGCTTAGTCCACCGTTGCCTATGCGGTTGTATTTGTCCTGATGCATTAACTTTGCTTTTGGTGTGAAGAAACGTCGTAAGCGTAAAATTTGTTTGAGCGGGAAATAACCGTACTTCTTTCGCATGGGCCATGGAGCAGCCACTACGTCGTAATTTTTGCTGCACCATGCCGTAAGCTCATCACGAAAAACCCAGGCATCGGTGTGACATATCAGGATATAATCGCATGTTTGAAAAAGTTCGTAGAAGGCTTTCTGCTTCATCATCTTGTTGTAACCGGCAATACCACAACGTGTTCCTAACCATTTATCGTTAACTCTAATGGCTTCGGCCTGCGGATATTGGGCGAGAAAATCTTCGTCTTTAAAGCTTTCGGGAAGCAGAAAAGCGATGGGATGACGGCCGAGTATTTGCATGGTATTGGCCAAAGATGCTGTTTCCTCATCGTTCAGATTACGATAAATGGGTATGACAACCTTTACAAGGACAGATTTTTCGGTAAGTTTTGCCATCGGTTTCTTATTTTAGTATGATATGATGACGGGCAATAAACTGCTGCATTCTCTCCCATACAACTTCTTTTGTCTCTGTATTACTGATACCTTCAGCGGGTGTTTCGTTCTCGGGTATCCACTTTTTGATGCTGGTTTGTGGTGCACAAACCACAAAAGAAGGCTTTTCTCCGGCCTGTATGATATGGCGGGCACCACCCCTCATTGCCAAAGAAGAACGTTGTATAATGGGCAAGAGCTACAAGCTCGCGCATGTTTACGGCCTCGGTATGGATAAAAATATGTGTGTCTTTATTGAGTTTGTGCCAGATGCGTAGTGCTTTTTCACGCTCACGTCCTGGCGCATAATTGAAGATAAACTGTGCTTCAGGATATGTGTCAATGAGCTTGCGTATAACCCATATCATATTATCTTCACCCCATGTCTTATGATCTAATTTCGCCGTAGGACCGCAGAGTATAATAGGTTTACTAAGATTGATTCCCTGTTTTTTAAGATATTCACCATAGCTAACAACCTCTTCAGGCGCAATAGATAGCGTAAACTGACGGGTATAACGAACTTTTCCCATAGCTTCGAGAGGATGAAGCATGGCCAAATTGTGGTCAATCATACTTTCGTTTTGTCGGCATGGTGGTATGGTATGGTTGAAAACAGCACAGGGAATACCATTTTCTAAGCCCTATACGAAAGTGGGATGAAAGCGCGAAGAGGCAAAAAGGAAGCGTTTTGGGCGTTGTGCGCGTATCAATAATAACATGATAATGGCACGAGTGTACAATTTGCCAGACCTTGCGTAAAAAGGTTATCAGGTTGTGTTGCTCCTTATTGGTGAATGCTATAAGATTGTTGATGGCCGGGTGTCCTGTAAAGAGCGGACACAGGTTACTATTTAATACAAAGTTGATTTGAGCATCAGGATAAGTCTGTCGTAACGTATTCAACATGGCAGTAGTAAGTACAGCATCTCCCATTTGACGAAACCGGATGACAAGAATGTTCATAGGCTCGAGGATAAAAGGGAATTTAACGGTATGTTTCCGGCTAAAACGAATCCAGAACTGTTCCCTTTTGGGCATGGCATAAGCTAAGCCTTGTTGAACGTTGGCATGACGGGCCTTACAATAAGCTGTAATAAGGAGTTCGGTAAAACGGCGTGGTCCCCAGAACTTAATGAGGTTAGATAAACCACGTTTCATGCTAACCGGCCCAAAGTTCATACGGTTAATATCAACCAGCATGAAATGATAGCCCTCACTGTCTTTCTTCCAGAGGATGTTTCCGGGAGTAAAATCCTTGTGAAAAACACCCTTTTCGTGCATGGAAGCAGCAAAAGCGGCCCAATGCTTCAGCCGCTTCTTCATAGGTACCTTCAGCTGCATTGCCAAACTCGTAAAACGTATGGCCGTAATCAATTTGCAAGCTAATAAAGTAGGTATAACCCAGAAGACCAGAGTGTTCCCCTTTCTTCGATGTAGGCAACAGGCTCTGGTGTAGGGATACCTTTGGCAAGAAGGATGGCAGGATATTGAAATGCGCGCAATCCCTTAGGCTTGCGAATCCCCCACGAATAAACCAAACGGTTAGGACCTTTGGGTACATGATACCGTTTAACATTGAGGCGAAGCCCATCAGGAGTTGTAATAACCTTGATGGTATTACGGCCTTGATAAATAGTTTTTCCGACAGAATTGAATACACGAGGTATTGTAAGCAGAAAAGGTCGTAAGGCTTCGTATTCAGGATTCAGCGCGATAGTCATTATTTATCTTTTCTAATTATCTTTCCGTTAACAATATCAAAACGACGGTCAAACTCCTCTTTTGTCCGTTTCCAGCGGTTATGTGTCCAGAGGTAAAACTCGGGATGTTCACGTATACTTGCTTCTAACATGCTGAAAAACTGTTGTGTAATAGCGCCCTCGGGTATGGAATTGGGACTGTCTGTGATAAGAACGTATTCCATTTCGTAATATCCTCTTCGAGGTCTTCTCATTTTAGCGTAGTATATTACGTTGTTCATTTTACGTGCAATACGTTCAGCACCTGTAAAGACCGGACTATAAGGATGGTTTAAGAACGGCAGCCACATATGTATATTTTGCCATTTGGGTGCCTGGTCGGCAATGTATCCGCTTAGCGAAAAAATGCCTTTTTCGTTTCCATTCTAAAAGCTGACGTAATATGTCGCGCTTGGGAGTGGGGACCCCTGTGGGCGGATAGGTTCTGATTTTCAGAAACAAGTCATTGAACGGGCGCGAGTGGAGCGGATCATAGATAAGGCATAAGCGACGGCTTTTATTCATATCTTTGCCAACGCGTGAGAGCCACTCCCAGTTACAGTAGTGACCTAAAAAAGCAGCCGTGTTGCGTCCTTCCTGGAACCATTGCTCGTGAACCTCGGGATTTACTACGTGAAGACGACGGTTAAGCTCACGATTGCTAATGCTCAACAGCTTGATGGCCTCGAAGAAATAGTCGCAAAACCAATGGTAAAACTGATGTTCAATATCCTTAATTTCATCAATATTTTTCAGGGAAACGATGATACGAGGTTATTTCTAACCACTAATCTCCGATAGCCCCAGAGCTTATAGATAACACAATAGCTATATCGCTCAGAATATCAAAGCACTCTGAACGGTAATAAAGAGATGAGAAAGAAGATACAATAAACAAGTTTTGACATCATGTTTTTGTTTGTGTTTGCAAACCTATGCGCTGTGAAGCATAATATGTGATGAGGTTAACTCTGCATATCGTGCAGCTTTTTATAGTATCCCCCTTTAAGAATGAGGTCATCGTGTGTACCTTGTTCAACGATTCGGCCTTCGTGAAGGACGTATATTTCGTCTGCATTTTTAATGGTTGACAGGCGATGAGCTATGGCTACTGTTGTGCGTGTCTTCATTAATTTAAAAAGAGCATCCTGTACCAATCTTTCTGATTCGGTATCGAGTGCCGATGTAGCCTCATCGAGAATAAGGATAGGAGGATTTTTCAATATGGCGCGCGCTATGTTGATTCGCTGCCGTTGTCCGCCTGAAAGCCGGCCTCCACGGTCGCCGATATTGGTATCAAAGCCATGATCCGATTCCATAATGAAGTCGTAGGCATTGGCTATTCGGGCCGCGTGCTCGACGTCCTCGCGCGAGGTATTGTCCACACCGAATGTAATATTATTATAAAAAGTGTCGTTGAAGAGGATGGCTTTCCCGGTTGACATTACCAATAAGCTGACGAAGATCGTGTATGCTAAGGTCTTTAACATTGATGCCATCAATAAGCACTTCTCCTCCAGAACATCATAATAACGCGGAATAAGATCGACAAGAGTTGACTTACCGCCCCCACTCTGTCCGACAAGGGCTATGGTTTTACCTTTTAGGGAATCGTGAGGTTTAATGTCACGAAGTACCCAGTGTAAGGGTGTTTTTTCGTCCTTTTTATTTGTGGAATACACCATGTTATCATGCCTGTTTCTTTCACCATTATTTTGTGTAGAATGAGGTGTTACAGAAGAATGATAGGCAAATGATACGTGACGAAATTCGATTTCGTGCTCAAAAGAAGTGATGTGCACAGGGTTATCTGCTTCTTTTATCTCCACTTCAGCCAACAGAATTTTGTCAACACGCTCCATCGATGCAAGGCCTTTTGGGATATTATAGCCAGCCTTTGAAAATTCTTTCAGCGGATTAATGATGCTGTACAGGATGATAAGGTAATAAATAAACGTAGGACCAGAGATAACAGGATTGTTGCTAAGCACGAGCGTTCCGCCAAACCAAAGCACGATAACAATCATAACGGTGCCAAGAAATTCACTCATTGGGTGTGCCATTTGCTGGCGAATGTTGACCTTCATGATGCTATTTCGATAATCGCTGTTTACTTTATCGAAACGCCTGTTCATTTTTATCTTCAGCATTGAAGGCCTTAATGATACGCAGTCCACCCAGAGTTTCTTCAACTCGGCTCATGGTATCACTCCATAATGCTTGTGCCTTGATACTTTTTGCTTTTAGTTTTCGTCCCTACAAATCCCATGAACCAAACCAAATACAGGTACAAAAATGAGAGTGAAAAGAGTAAGTTGCCAGCTGATAAATACTAAAAGTAGCGAAATAGAAAAGAATAAGAATGGGATTCTTAAAAAGCATATCGAGGCTCGACATGATTGAGTTTTCTATCTCTTGTACGTCCCCACTCATGCGTGCAATAATATCTCCTTTACGTTCTTCGGAGAAGAAACCCAAATGCAAGCTTGTAATTTTTTGATATAATTGATTACGAATATCGCGTACAACACCTGTACGGATAGGAATAATACTTGCCGAAGAGAGAAAGTAAGCACCTGTTTTAAGGAATGTCATAACGGCTAAAAACAAGCCTATTAACAGCAAGGTTGTTGTGGCTCCACACGAATTGATAAGCTGTTGGATATAGTAATCGGCATTATTACTCATCACATCTTTCAAACTTCCACTTCCCCATGCCATAAGCTGTGTGGCATGACTATTATCTCCTACTTTAAACAGAATTTTTAAAATAGGGATGATTGCCGTGAAGGAAAAGATGTTCAATACGGCTGATAAGATATTGAACACAATGGATAATACAAGATATTTCTTGTATGGTGGGACGAAACGCCGTAAAACTTTGAGGAATTCCTTCATAAGATATGGGTTGATATGAACCTTTTATGGCTTGAAAAGTTGCTGCCGTTAAAACTTATTTAACCTCTTCTCCTAACAGAGTTGCCGAGGAAGAACCCGTAATTCGGACGTTACAAAATCACCGATGTGATGGTTTCCACGTGGAATGATAACGGCTTTATTTTGTGGTGTACGCCCCATAAGCTGTTCGTGACTACGCTTGCCAAAGCGTTCGATGAGAATTTCAAATACTTTTCCTTCATCTTTTTTATTCTGACTGGCACTGATGGCTGTTTGCAAATGGATGAGTTTATTGAGCCGACAAATCTTTTCATCTTCAGAAACGTTGTCGGGTAAGTGTTTAGCGGCATAAGTTCCAGGACGTTCACTGTACTTGAACATGAAGGCAGAATCGTATTGTACTTCGCGTACAAGACTCATTGTCTGTTCAAAATCGTCTTCGTTTTCGTTGTGATAACCCACGAATATGTCTGTTGTAAGTCCACAATCAGGTATAATCCGGCGTATTGCTGCAACCTTTTCGAGGTAATCTTCACGCGTATATTTGCGGTTCATAAGCCTGAGCGTGCTATTGCTTCCGCTTTGTGCGGGAAAATGGATATGATGGCAAAGATTGGGTTCCTCTGCAATAGCATGAAGAATATCTTCGCTCATATCCTCAGGATTACTGGTTGTGAAGCGTACGCGCATGTCGGGAACAGAACGGGCTACACGCCTGAGGAGCTCGGCAAAAGAACATACATGCAACTCCTTTCCTCCCTCTTCTTCAATGATTATACCGTTTTCAGGGCGACGGCCGTTGGGTAGAAGTCCATACGAATTGACGTTTTGTCCCAGAAGAGTAACCTCTTTGAATCCCTTATCGTGTAAGTCACGCACTTCGGCAAGGATGCTTTCTACGTCCCTGCTGCGCTCACGTCCGCGTGTATAAGGCACTATACAATAATGGCAGAAATTGTTACACCCGCGCATAATGCTTTGACAAAAGCCCTGATACATGATTGCTTTCCGATACGCGACGGAATGATGTCGCGGTAAGTTTCTGTTGTTGAAAGAGCTACGTCAACAGCCGGCTGTCCCAGTTCGGCTGCTGCCATCATCTCGGGTAAACTCATATAAGCATCGGGTCCGCAGACGATGTTAGCATGGTGATTTTTAATTAAATCGTCCTTCACTCTCTCGGCCATACATCCCAGAACGCCAAGTATAAGTGGAGGACGTTCTGATGTATTACCTTCGTCATTACGTATCTCGCGCTTGCGTCTTTTTGTTCAGCGTATAGCTGATCTAACCGATGATAGATTTTATTTTTCAGCGTTTTTCGCGAACCGAACATGTATTTAAAAAGACGGCATCAGCCTCATCTTCGTGTTCAGTAGGCTCATACCCAGCCATCTTCATTACCGAAGCCACAACTTCTGAATCGGCTACATTCATCTGGCAACCATAAGTCTCTATGTATAGTTTCTTCATTTTGTATAACTAAAATTATATTTTTCAGGGCCACCATATTCCAAAACAGATAGAATAAAAATTCCTACAATAAACCCGGCTATTACATCAATAGCATAATGGGCACGGATATAGATGGTCGCCAAAAAAATCAGTATCGTAAAGGGTAACAAGGAAAAGAAAAGAGTTTTGTTTTTACTTTGCCATGCTAAAATCATGCAAATTACAGCTATTCCCACATGTGAACTTGGAAAGGCTCCCGTGGGATGTTCGCCGCGATGTATGGCTACTAACAGGTTATAACCGATGCCATCGGTCCATCCCCGGTGGTGGAAGCATTTCGTCATGCGAACTGAAATAATCGCCAATGACAGGGAATATGCCATGAATAACATGGTTCATTCCATAGCCTTATAATAGTACATTGGACCCGTAACCGGCAGTAAGTCGAATAAAAGATAAAAGCTGAAGAACGACGCCATGATGATAAGGCAAACACGTTGTAGCTGATTATATCTTGAAAAGAAATAGAAAGCAGTTACTGCAAGGATAATAGGGAAGTAACTTATATGCAAAGTTGAACAGCTCGCTTAATATTGGACTGTTGAAGCGTTCTGAAAAGAGCATTGCTGGTTGGCATCCGAACAGAAGTTGGTCCCAGCGGGCTACAACATGATCAAGGTTGGGGAAGAGACAATTAATGCTATAAGTGTCAGCATACCACCAGCCTCAATAATAGCATTTGTGTAAGGATGCGTATAAATTTCATCATCTTACACGGAACAAGTCGATATACTATCCACATGGCAATGGTAATAGAGGCCATTCTTATACGCCCCCATATCATGGCATCAGGATTTTTGAAGCTTTGTAAAACAGAAAAGAATAATGAGTAATGTGATTAATGTATAGCCAAGAATTACCCATTCAAACCCCATCAATCCTTTAAGAGGTTTCTTTTCTATTTCAATATATTTACGGAATTTACCACCCTTTTTTTCATAACCATCCGTTAGCTTTATACCGTGCAACGGTTTCAATTACTCCTTGCTTTAAGTTGTAATGGGGATGATAACCCAGCTCGTCACAGGTGGGCTCAATGTTACAACGCCAGTTGCGTTGTTTTAGAATATTGAACTTGTCGTTGTTTAAAGTGCTCATATGTCCGGTGATGTGTCCGATGTATTCGCCAAAGAAAGTAACAATTCTCAGAAACCATACCGGCGCCTTTACACGTATCCACCAGGGCGATCCCAGTTCTTCGTGCAGATAATCGCTAAAAGTTTTACTTTGATAAACATTGCCATCTGACAAAAAGTATTTACGTCCCGACATTCCTCTGTCAAGTGCAAGGAATACAGCTTGTACAACATCTTTGACATATACAAAAGTAATATCTTGCTGTTTATAGCCTACACTAAAGTCGATATGCTGTTTAATGCTCTGCGCCATCAGGAAATAGTCCTTTTCTCGTGGCCCATAAACACCCGTAGGACGGAGGATAATGTAATTAAAGTTATTCCCTATTGATTCAAGAAACTGCTCCGACATAAGTTTGCTTTTGCCATAAGCCGTATTAGGGCGTGGCGTATCGTTTTCATCAATTTCCAAATAAGGTTGTTTCTCTTTGATGGCACCAAAGACGCTCAGACTGCTTAAATAAACAAAACGCTTTTAAGTTTGGCTGAGTTTTAAGGATGGCATGTACAAAATTTTTTGTCCCTTCGTAGTTTATTCGGTAGAAGTCTTCCTTATGAAGACACTTGGTAGCACCGGCGGCGTGAACAATATAGTCGAACTCTTGCTGTTGTAAAGCCTCCACTAAACTGTCTTCAGAAGAGAAGTCTAAATTAAGAAAATGTATGCGATTATCTTGTAGATACTTTCTCGAACTGGTAGTTCTTACGCCAGCCCAAGTCTCAAAGCCACGGTCTAAGGCCTCTTCAACAATAAAACTGCCAATGAATCCACTGGCACCTGTTACTAATATCTTCATAATTAAATGTGTACAAAGTTACTACATTTAAGTAATAAAGGCAAAATATTCAAAATGAAATTAGGGTTACTTCATTTTCTTTTTGTTAATTTGCATACATATAATATTCTTGTAAATCACAACATTATGGGTAAGAAAGAGAAGAAAGGTGGCAAACGAATGTCGAAGAAACAATTGTCTGCAATTATCGAGAAATATTTTTCCTCTCAGCCAGGAGTAACCCTCACATTAAAAGATATATTTCGTAATTTACACCTCGATACCCACCCTTTAAAGATGATAGCTCTTTGATATTTTTGGAAGAAATGTCATGGGATGACATCATAACGAAAGTTTCTGAAACATCATATTCGTTGAATACTAAGGGGCTGGTTCAGGAAGGAACATTCCTTAGAAAGTCGAATGGTAAGAACTCTTTTCTGCCAGATGATGGTGGAAAGCCAATATTTGTAGCTGAGCGAAACTCGATGTCTGCACTCTCTGGCGACAGAGTTAGAGTTTCATTTATGGCCCGTCGGCAGAAGCATATTAGAAGCACAGGTTATTGCAGTGCTCAAACGCGCCAAAGACCAGTTTGTTGGACGCTTGAGAGTAGGTAACGATATTGCTTTCCTTGTCACTCCTGAAAATACTTTTGTTCATGATATACTTATACCAAAGCGTAAGTTAAAAGGTGGAAAGACCGACGATAAGGCTGTGGTAAGGATTATACAGTGGCCTGATGCTGAGCATAAAAACCTTATAGGTGAAGTAGTTGATGTGCTGGGGCAGACAGGAAACAATGATGTTGAAATGAACACTATATTGGCACAATATGGTCTTCCTTATAAATATCCGAAGACCGTAGAAGCTGCTGCCGACAAGATTTCGGGAGAAATTACACCCTAAAGATATTGCCGAACGAGAAGATTTTCGCAATACGTGGACCTGCACTATTGACCCGAAGGATGCCAAGGATTTTGATGACGCACTTTCAATTAAGGAGATTGGTAAAGGACTCTACGAAGTAGGTGTACATATTGCCGATGTATCTCATTATGTTACAGAGGGCAGTATCATAGACCGTGAAGCTGAAAAACGGGCAACATCAGTTTATCTTGTTGACCGTACTATCCCAATGCTTCCTGAGCATTTATGTAATTTTGTATGCTCATTACGTCCAAATGAAGATAAGTTAGCGTATAGCGTTGTGTTTGATATTGATGATGAAGGTAACGTTAAACACTATCGAATTGTACATACTGTTATACGTTCTAATCGTCGTTACGCTTATGAAGAAGCACAGCAGATATTAGAAGATAACGGCGTTATTGATGGAACAGGACAGCCGGCGCCCAATCCTGGCAAGAAAGGGTATTTAAATGAAATGGCTGGGAGATATGTACTTGGATCGTTTAGCAAAGAAACTTCGTGAAAAGCGGTTTAAGGCTGGTTCTGTTAACTTTGACACAGAAAAACTTCACTTTGAAATTGATGAAAAAGGACATCCGGTTGGCTGTTATTTTAAACGCTCTAAAGACGCCAATAAGCTTATAGAAGAATTTATGTTGTTGGCTAATCGTACTGTGGCAGAAAGCATAGGGAGGGTGGCTAAAAGGAAAAAGGCAAAGGTATTGCCTTACCGAATCCATGACAATCCCTGACCCTGAGAAGATGGAAAACCCACGTAAGTTCATAGTCAATTTTGGCTTAAAAGTGAAGACTGACGGCACGCGTAACGCCATGATTAAGTCAATTAACAAGCTCATTAATGAAGTAGAGGGCAAGCGTGAGGGCAAGCTTGTGCAAACAGTTGCCTTGCGAGCCATGATGAAGGCTAAGTATAGTGTGCATAATATTGGTCATTTTGGTCTTGGTTTCGATTATTATACCCATTTTACGTCGCCTATTCGTCGTTATCCCGACACAATGGTTCATCGCCTTTTAACACGTTATGAGGCAGGAGGCAGGTCGGTAAACGAGAAACATTGCGAAGAATTGTGTGACCATTGTTCAGAAATGGAACAGATTGCACAGAACGCAGAGCGCGACTCTATCAAGTATAAGATGGTGGAGTTTATGGGTGATAAGATTGGCTCTGTGTACGATGCTCATATCAGTGGTGTAACAAGTTATGGCATTTATGCAGAGATTGATGAGAATCATTGCGAAGGAATGGTACCCATACGTGATTTTGATAGACGACTATTACGAGTTTGACGAGAAAAACTTTATGTTGGTTGGTCGTCGTCATCACCATAAATACCAGTTGGGTGACCCCGTTAAAATAGAGGTGGCTAAAGCTAATTTAGAGCGACGTCAGCTCGATTTTGCTCTTGCTTCAGACTGCTGTCTAAGCCGGTTCCAAAGTCAAGTTCTCCAATTCCCCAAAGGCAAGGGCGACGTTCTAAAAAGATAAGAATAATAAAAAGGTCTCTTTTGTAATGAAAAGAGGCCTTTTTATAATTTACAACTTTCTGTAACACTCATTCTGATTTCATATTCCCTTTATTCCCTCTTTTCATCAACGGGAATCCATGAATCTGGAAAAATATCAGGAGTTTTCCAGTAGAACCAACGTTGTGGATATGTCACAATTTTGTCGAGATGGGGATTAAGCATAGCCGCCCAAAACGAGAAAAGTACTGTTAGCAATGATATTGTGATGGCAGCAAGACATGAGAAACATGTCTTTCCAGCTTTCATTTCCATGGTGGCAGTTAACAAAGGTGGCATTGGGAATTTCCATATTTGCTTTCACCCATGAAATGTCATCTGAAAATACAAAGAAATGGGCATCAACAAGTTTTTGTTTAGTTGCTCAATAGCTGCTTTATAATAGTTCTCTGTACAGAATATTCCGAAATTGTTAATATTTTCCTTTGACAGGTAATCGCCTCTGCGAATATGCACGGAAACAGCATTTGTATTCTTTATTTTATGTAAAAATACTTGGGCTTCTTTTCGACAGTTCCGGGGGACGAAACTGAAAGAGAGCATGCACATCAACATCTTTCCAGTACTTTTTATTTAGCCAATAACCATTATAGAAGATACTCTGTGTTGTTTCTTCCTCTGATATGATGTGTTAACTCGAGCAAACGAACGCATTTACTAATGCAATCGGTAATGAAATGTCGCGGTGGAAGCGATAAATCAAATATATTTTCTAATTGAAAATCAGAATGCTGATGAAGAGATTTTGACCAGTATGAGCCGTAAATATTCTGACAAGGATATTGTCTGATAAGATACTGGCTAAAGGCATAGATAAACATTTGATTCCCTAAGCCTCCCTGAAAATTTACTATTTTCATCTTCTGTCGTCCTGAATTACGTTCTTTTTGCTTTGCTTCTTTCTCTATGAAACGGCCTTATAAGTTTTATAAACATATTTTTTTATCCGATAAGCTTTGAGCAAATAAGCACATTTTTTTCAGGATTACCCAGCGTCTTTTCCCTTGTCATTTGACAGTTTAACACAATCGTGCCACTCGCGTTTTTCTGTAATACGCATACGGGTAAGCTTCACTCACAATATTCATCGGTTCGCAATTTTCTACATCACAAGTAAGGAAAGTACCCATACCGTAGCTGTCTTTTATCCGGCCGTTTACATACTTGTGTATTTCTATTGCCCGGTCAACGTTAAGCCCATTACTGAATACAACCTGTTTCGTTGCCGGGTCAATGCCAAGACTTTTATATTTTGAGATAATTTTTTTCAGTTTGTTCTTCCTCGTTGCCACCGTCGACACGCAGCCTGAAAACATCATAGCCATACGCTTTGAAAGATTACTGAAAGAATACCTTATCACCAAAACAGTCGTATAAGAAGATACCATTATCGCCATCGTACACATCGCTAAATTTCTTCATGACATTAAAATTGCATTCGTAAATTCCGCTTACATTCTCTTCAAATTCGATGAGCTGATGGCTCATTGTGCCAATAGCAATGAGGTCATACTTCATGGCAAAGTAAACGTTACTTGTGCCGGTAAACTTTCCCGACCATGGATGGAAACCCTCTGCATCTTCATATCCTCCTGTCTGATAGATGCTCTTCATGGTTCGTATAATATTATCCTGATGATCAAACGAGAACCGACGCCGTGTCCCCATGTCGCCAAGGATAAGTCCGTTCGACAAAATTTTTCTGGTTTTCAGGGCTGCACGATCCAGCTCTCTCTCTGCATTGTAGCTGTTATTGTCACCTCTTAATATATGGGTTAGTTCAGAAACAATGCTCAATATAGGCATTTCCCACATGATGGTAGAATACCATTTGCCACGTATACTGATGTCAAGGTGCCCTTCGGGTGATTGTGAAACAGTTACTTCGCGTGGATTAAATCGATAGCCTCGTAAGAAAATGAAGTACCATTTTGGCAGGTAATACATCTTCTTTTGCATAAAAGCTATTTCCTCTTCTGTAATAACGACGTTGCGCATGTAATTTAACTGCTCGTTCAGCAGGTCGGCAAACCCCTTGGGATAAACTGTTTTATTTCTGTCAAAAAAGGTATATTCAACCTCTGCTCTCGGGTAAGTCTGGAGCACATAGTATTGACAACTGAACGTGTAGGCATCGTTGTCGGTGAAAATGCCCTGATAATTTGTTGCATTGCTTTTTAGCCGTTAATAATGAAATAAAGGTGTCATAATATCCGTCAAGTCAAATATTATATTGCTTATTGACAGATGCTATGACACCTTCTTTTTTTAATAAATGTTGTTGTGCAACATTTATTATTTGTATTACTGATTGATGAATTGTATTCCCTTGTTTAAGTTGTCAATGCGCGATTGCAGTTTGGCAATCTTCTTTTCCATCTTGCTTAGCTTTTTCTGACTTTTAGCAAATTTCTTGTTAATCGATTTAACCTCTTTAATTGCTTAACTGTTTTTCTTTGCATCTTTTACAGTGCTTTTTGCATCCGACGTATTAAAAATCGGTAGTTGCAGCATTTGCAGCTGCATCTCGCCTCGGCAACTTTTTCCTGTAAGATCATTGTAGTTGGCCTTCTCTTTCTCATAGTCGAGCTGAAGCTTATTGAGCTTTGAGGTTAATGCTAAAACTTTTTGCTGCTCCTTTTCAAATTCTTAATAGTTGTTGCATCCTGAGCAAAAGCAAAGGCGGTTGATAACGTCATTACAAATAATAAAATAACTTTCTTCATTGTACTTAACTTTAAATTAATATCGCAAATTTATGCTATTCTTTTTATTTCAGCAAATATATTCATTGGAAAATGTATGTTACAGGCTTAATCATACTGTTGTCATAGTTGCAATGACAAATCCCTCACCTCTGTCTCAGAGATGGGGATTTGTGCTAACCTAAATACTAATCTTTCAAATCGCCTTGAAAGTAACTAAAAACCCTAATTGAAAACCCTAAAACTAACTCTTAAACCTAAAACCTAAAAACCTATATGAAACAATCTACTAATTTTAACCTATTGAAGTATTGTCTTTCGGATTGTCTTCTCGCGAAGGCTTTTGTTTCCTTTTGACGATGCAAAGGTATGCAGTTTATGCTTTTGTTACATAGAGAGAGCCATGAAAACCGCGTTTTCATGGCTCTTTATTGACTTAAGTCAAACTATTGTGTGCGCACACAGTGACTATTTATTGAGTTTCCACGTCACGCCGTCTTTGGTATCGTTTACCCTCAAAGCCCGCATTGGCGAGGGCATCACGTATCTCATCGCTCGTTGTCCAGTCTTTAGCCTCTTTGGCTTGCTGACGCATTTTCAGCACCATATCAACTATTTTTCCGTATGCTTTTTCGCGTTCGGCATTGTTGGCACCCTTGTTACTCTTCAGGCCAAGAATGTCAAAGGTGAAGAGGTGCATTGTATCGCCAAGCTCTTTTCAGGTCTTCAACCGATATTTTTGTTTTATGATCGAGCAACAGGTTAATCACATGGCATGCCTCAAACAAGGCGCTAATGACAAGCGGTGTTTGCAAATCGTCGTTCATTGCGTCGTAACAGCGCTGACGAAGCTCGTGTACAAACTTATGCGTATCGGGCTGCGAGCCTTTCGATGGTTGTATACGGTCGAGGTTTGCAAGCCCGTCCATAAGCCGGTCATAACCCTTTTGTGCAGCCTTCAGTGCTTCGTTCGAGAAGTCGACTGTGCCACGATAATGTGCCGAAAGAATGAAAAAGCGGATGGTCATTGGCGAATAAGCCTGGTCAAGACTTGCATGTTCGCCCGTGAAGAACTGTTCAAGGGTGATGAAATTGCCCAGACTTTTACCCATTTTCTGTCCGTTAATGGTAATCATATTGTTGTGCATCCAGTAACGTACCATTTGTTCGCCCTGACTTGCAACGGCTTGTGCTATCTCACATTCGTGGTGAGGGAATATCAAATCCATCCCACCTCCGTGTATGTCAAAGTGGTTTCCCAGATACTTTCTGCCCATAGCCGTGCACTCGCAGTGCCATCCGGGGAAGCCGTTGCTCCACGGACTTGGCCAGCGCATGATATGTTCGGGCTGGGCTTTTTTCCATAAGGCAAAGTCAACCTGATTTCTTTTCTCGCCCACACCAGCCAGTTCCTGCTGTTGTTAATCATATCGGTGAGGTTTCTGCCCGATAAAATACCATACTTATGGTCGGCATTGTACTTTACAACATCAAAGTAAATGCTGCCGTTGCTTTCGTAGGCATATCCGTTTTTCAGAATTTCCTTTACCAATTCCTCCTGTTCAATGATATGCCCCGTGGCGTGTGGTTCTATCGATGGTGGCAGTACGTTTAGCTCTTCCATGGCTTTATGGTAGCGGTTGGTATAGTGCTGAGCTATCTCCATCGGCTCCAGCTGTTCCAGACGAGCTTTCTTTTCTATTTTGTCATCGCCCTCATCGGCATCGTGTTCAGGTGTCCCACGTCGGTGATATTGCGTACATAGCGCACCTTATAGCCCAGATGGCGCAGATAGCGGAAAAAGTATGTCGAAGGTAATAGCAGGCCGGGCATGTCCCAGATGAGGGTCGCCGTATACCGTCGGGCCGCAGACATACATGCCTACATGGGGTGCATGCAACGGCTTAAAAAGCTCTTTGCTTCGCGATAGTGTATTATAAATCAACAGTTTCTGTTCCATAATGCTCTTTCTTATATCGTAATATTCTTTATGCAAAGTTACTGATTATTCTCCGAATAGGGCGTAACGCTGAACCGTGAATATATATTTTTACGGCATAAAGGGGCTTTTTAATTGAAATATATGTATCTTCGCATGCAATTTAAACCCTATAACCCTTATGAAATATAGAAGATTAACACCAGCAGAGGGCGCAGCCATGATAGAAGATGGTGTAACTATTGGTTTCAGTGGCTTTACACCTAACGGTATTCCCAAAGCCGTTATTCGTGAAATACGTAAGAAAGCTGAGGAATTACATGCCGAAGGCAAGCCCTATCAGGTAGGAATTGTAACGGGAGCTTCGGGCTGTCAGAGTCTCGAAGGCGACATGGCGAAGGCTCATGCCATTAAGTTTCGCGGTCCTTTTTCGACGAACAGGGATTTCCGTATTCATACCAACCTGGGCGAAATTGATTATGAAGACATGCACCTGGGCCATGTAGCCGAGCGTCTTCGCCGCGGTTACTACGGACCTATTGACTGGGCTTTCATTGAGGTTAGCGACTTAGAAGAGGGCGACGACGTTTGTAAGGCCTACCTTACCACGGCCGGTGGTATCGTGCCTACGATTGTGCGTCTGGCCAAGCATATCATGATCGAGTGGAATCATTTCCATAATCCCAATTCAAAACACCTTCATGATGTGTACGAATGCAAGGAATATCCTAACCGCGAACCGATACCTTTGCTGCACGTTGGCGGCCGTATCGGTACTGAATATGTCGAAATTGATCCTAAGAAGATAGTGGAGTTGTTGAGAGTAACATCCCTGAAGAGGCGCGTGCCTTTAAGGCTGTCAATGCCGAAACACAGGCAATTGGTGAGAATGTCGTCGATTTCTTCCTGCGTGATATGAAGGCAGGCCATATCCCTGCGGGCATGTTTCCCTATACAAAGTGGTGTAGGAGCAACGGGAAATGCGGTGCTCGAGGCCATTGGTTCCTGTGAAGGACTGCCGCCTTTAGAGGTTTTTTCAGAGGTGGTTCAGGATGCAGTTATCGACCTTATCGAGCGTGGCCGCATTACACAAGCCTCATGTACGGCCATGACATGCACGAATGAGAAGGTCCAGCATGTTTATGAGAACATGGATTTCTTCAGGAAACATCTTACCCTCCGCCCCAGTGAGCTGGCCAACGGCCCTGAGCTGATACGTCGTTTTGGCGTGATAGCCATGAACACAGCACTGGAGTGTGACATCTATGGCAACGAAAACTCGAGCCATATATGCGGTTCAAGTCTGATGAATGGTATTGGAGGGTCGTGCGATTACGAGCGCAACGGGTCGGTAAGTATATTCTATACTCCCTTCAACAGCGAAGGGAGGCACCATCTCTGCCATCGTACCGATGTGCTGTCATGTCGATTCTACCGAACATGATGTGGACATAATTGTAACCGAACAGGGCGTAGCCGACTTGCGTGGTAAGGGTCCTGTAAAGCGGGCACACGAAATAATAGAGCACTGTGCTCATCCTGATTATCGCCCGTTATTGCGCGATTACCTGAAGCATATTGCACCTATGGGTCACGAACCGCAAAGTATGACGGCGGCTCTGGCCTTTCACGATACCTTCCTGCGCAAGGGAGATATGCGCCTCACTGATTTTGGCGAGTACCTGAAATAACCGTTTGCTGAGTTTATCACAATGATATAAGGTCTGGAACAGCTTGTTATGGTAGCTGTTTTCAGGCCTTTTTCTGCGCGCATAACAGCGTAGTTTAACTGTATTATTGATGGTAACGTGAGTGTACGGCGGCCGTCAGCAACGCTGTTGACGGCCGCCGTACGCATGGTTTGACAATCGTCGGCAGCGTTGCTGACGGCTGCCAGACGATGAACAGAATTGCGTAAACGAACCAGGATGATGAAGTAAAGCCGTTGACAAAAGCCGCTCAACAACTTGTAATTATCGTATCGTTCGGTTTGAATATTGACTTATGGGTAAATACAGGCTCATAAAAACAAAACTCCCGTAAAGCATAATGTGCTTACGAGCGTTTTGTCATATCGTATGGAACTGGGCCTCTACCCTGCCCTTTTCTTGTTTAGTGTTGCCATTTTATCAACACAATGCCATTATTGTACCAATGCCGTGCTGTTATTTTATCAATGCAGCCATCGGACTTTTCAGCCCTTCAACGTTTGTCATAAAGGCCTTGGCCGACCCGAATTTCAGGTGAAGGTCGAGCCTTACAGGCACATGGTTATCATCGTCAGAGACGAAAAAGTCGCATATTGTCTTCTCGGTCTTATCCTCTTCGCGCTCAATATACGATAATTTAAGGCAGCGGTATGTGTGCCCGTTGTCGGCTTTTACGTTGGTTTTACCGTTAAATCGCAGCATGGCAGGGTAGCGCTTTACGCCGTCGGCAATCGGAAAGTTAACCACTGTACCCTTTTTCCAGCTTGTAGGATTGAAAGAACGGGCACGCATAAAGATGCTCATCATGTCGTAAACACAATCGGCATAAGTGTGCTGTACCCACGTATGGGTGCCGTCATTATGGCGCCGGTGCTGCCGCACATGGCACTTACCGTTGGGGTATGAGTAAAAAACCTCGTCAACAGTATAGCGTTTTCCTTCGTGCGCTCCCTTGCGATAGTATAGCGGTGCCATTTCCAGGCTGTTGTAACAAAGCAGTGTATCGCGCAGAATAAAGAACTTATCGGCCCGCTTGCTGCCCTCTTGTGATGAGGCTTCCCTTGTAGGCAGGTTGCTTGTCGAAGGTGGTTTGGATGATGTCGAACGTCGCTGTGCCGGCCTTTACCCATACAAAACTCCAGTTATAATAGAGGTTATAGTTCAAGCTCTCGCCCGATTTGAAGGCTGTATTCTTGTATGTACACTGTGCCTTTACCGTATTTGATGCCTGCAATAAAAGCAGACATGCCAAAAGTATCTTCAATGCTTTCATATTGTTAAGTCTGTATGGGGTTATACTTAATGTGCTTGTCCTCCTGTTGTGATAGAAGACGGTGCACATCAAACAAAAGTTACACGCCACGGTTTATTTTGGCAAATACTGTATTCCAAGCTCTTGTGCACGCTTCACATTGCGGTGTTGTATGCTCTTTTCTTTGTCAGCCTTCTGTTTTTTTAAGGCTTCAGGCTTTTGCTGATAGATGGGACGTGCCAGCGGATTCCATGTTAATGTGAGGTCCCACTTGGCTTTACATTCTATCTCGTCGGGATTATAGTAAACCTCTTCGGGCTGAAGGTTGGTATCATAGTTGCCTGTATCCCACTTTTTATTGTTGTTGGCGTCGACAATAATGCGCATAAAGTATTTGCCGGGCTTAAGGTAATAGAACTCAGCCTGGCCGTTATCGGTATACGATACTTTTACAGTCTTTCCCTGTCCGTCAAGCAACTGTGCTATGATATGCCTGCCCTGCATGCCGCTTATTGTCATGATAAGTGAGGCATAGGCATCTTCACCGCGCACCTTAAGCCCTTGTTTCAGTTTGCCCGACATCGTACCGTATATGGTTTCAAAGGCTGTACTGTCAGCTTCAAAACTGTATTCAGTGCCCGGTTTCCATGCAGCCTTAACCTGAAATTCCTCATTACTGATTCGCTTAAGTTCGTAAGGCTCTTTGTACCACAGCGAATCGCCTGATGGATGTGAGAACAGTCGCACATGGTTTGTATCGACATCTTTCAGCGGCTCTTTCGCAACAATGCTTATATTCTGATCAGGATCCATATCGCCCGATGGTGTAATCTCGAGCTTTAAAGGTTCTTCAGGCATCGTTGTTTCGTAGGGTTCGCCACGCTTTTTAAGCTTATCCTGCTTCTTTTTCCATTCGTCAAAGGCCTTTTGTTTGTCTTTTAAGCGTTTGGCATAAGGTACTTTTGCCAGCAGTGTTAGCGTGTCTTCCTGCTGCCGTAACACGCCCGTCGAGTCGGTAATATTCTGTGTAACCACCATCTTTAGCGTGTCCTGGTTCACCAATGCTGTATCGCGAAGCCAGTAGGTAACGGTATCTTTATGTGCTGACGATTCAATGACGAAGGCATCCTTTGTATTGAAATTCAATCCTCTGACATTGGGAAGCACTGAATCGCCATACGTATAGTAGAGGGTAAAATGGTTGGGTTCAGGCCGTTCGCTTTTGAGAAGGTGGCGGTCTGTCACAATTTCGTTGAAGGCTCGAAGGCATATATTGTCAGGCAAAAAGTGAGTATAGCTTACCCTGTGCAATGCTTTCGATGTGTAAAGAATCGCGCCAAAGCGTATCCTGACGGACATCAGGACGGAACGACGGTTCAATAATGTCGTGGTTAAAAGCCAGCATTTCGCTGCGCTGCTTGAAAGAATAGTCGCCGTCTGCATCCTGTAAGGCGTATACTCTGTACTTGCCAGGTGCTACGCCGCGGATGATAAAGTGTCCCCTTGAGTCGGTACGCGACACACGAAGCATGGGTTTTGTCTTGAAAGCTGTGTCGGAAAGGTCGGCATATAACCCCACAAGGATGCCCTTTACAGGCTCTAAATCGGCTGCCTGCACAACATATCCTGCTACCTCTAACGTATCAATATGGTTACCTGTTGAGAAGCTGTAAGTGAAGTTTCCCAGCGGATTGCCCTCGTTATTATCGCTTATGGCATTTGAAAAATCGATGGTGTAGGTGGTGTTGGGTTGGAGTTTGTCAATCAGTTTTACGTTAATACTCTTTCCCTCGCCTTTTATTTCGGGCACCTCAATTGTGGTGGCGATACTACAACATTTTTGTGTAGGGTTGTCAATTTTGACAAATTCGTTGAAGTTGATGCGAATATTGCGCTTGTCTATATGGGTTGATTTCTCAGCCGGCGTGGCACCAATTACGCGCGGTGGCGTTTCATCGTACCAGCCTCCATCGGGTGCTCCCATCTTGGCACACGAATAAAGCATGGGCGTGATAAGGCATGCCATGAGCAAAGATAGCAATACAGGCAGTGAAATAACATCGTAACGAGCCTGCCGTTTCAATGTAAGGAGCATCTTTCGAGCCCTTCTCATTGCTTGTTTACCGTAATTTTTGTGTGTCTTCATCATGCTCATTGACTTTATTTATTGTCGTTGCCAGCTGCTCTTAAAAGCCTCAGACTATTTAATATCCCTAATAAACCACGCGACTTTTTAACCTTTTACTCTTTTACTTTTTTTATTTTTACTCTTGATTCAGTTCCAACAGCTCATCCATATTCTTGCGCGAGTTGCTCAACCGCGGTATCTTGTAGCTGTCCTCCAGCTGTCCTTTTTGCTTCAACCAGTCGTTAAACAGTCCTGTACGTGCTTTTACCACCTCTAATTTCTGTAAGGTTGTATCGTGGAGCGCTTGGCTTCGTAGTCGGAATTAATTTGCTGGAGCTTACGATCGAGGCAGTCAGCAAACTTCTGAAGGTTGTCAGGGTCTTGCGAAAATTCAATTAACCACTGGTGACGACATTTGGCATTCTCGTCCATATACACGGGAGCAGCTGTATATTCCAGCACCGGGCACCCGTTTGCTGGCAGGCATAGGCCAGCCCCTTTTTCGGCATTGTCCATGATTAGCTCCTCACCGAAGGCGTTAATAAAGTATTTTGTGCGGCCCGTAATGACGAATTTATACGGCTTTTTCGATGTAAACATCACGGTATCGCCTATCATATACCGCCATAATCCGCACGATGTGGTGATAACCATAGCGTAGTTACGGCCTGTCTCAACGCCCTCGAGCGGTACAACCGTCGGGCTTTCGGCATTTATTTCCTCTAATGGAATAAACTCGTAGAAAACGCCATAGTCGAGCATCAGCAGCATAGAGCTGTCATTAGGGATTGTCCTGAATACCAAAGAAACCCTCAGAAGCATTGTACGTTTCCATATAATGCATGCCGCTGAAGGTATTAATTCTTCATACTGCTTGCGGTAAGGTCCGAACGATATGCCTCCATGGAAGAATACTTCCAGATTGGGCCACACTTCGTTAATGTGCTTTTTGCTCGACAATTCCATCACTTTCACCAACACACTCAGCATCCGTGAGGGTACCCCTGACAGGTTAGTGACGTTGGCATTCATACATTCTTGTGCTATGCGTTCGCGCTTAAGCTCGAAGTCGGACAGCAGTGCCGTCTGCTTTTTAGGCACTCGAAACAGGTTGGCTATGGGGTTAATGTTTTTCGATTAATATCGCACTGAGGTCGCCAACCAACGAGCCTTCCACGTTGTAATTGGGCGAATGGCTGCCACCCAGAATCAGCGACTTGCCGTCGAACAGACGGCTTTGCGGGTTGTTACGCAGATAAAGGGCAACCACGTCTGCCCCACCCTTATAATGAATATTGTGTAATCCAGCGTTCGATACGGGGATAAACTTCGACTTGTCGTTCGTTGTTCCCGACGATTTAGCAAACCATTTTACCAATCCCGGCCAGAGAACGTTCTCCTCTCCGTGCCGCATGCGGTCAATATCAACCTTTAATTCTTCGTAGGTATTGATGGGAACACCTTTTGAAAAGTCGGTGTAAGTGCTTATTCCACTGAATAAATGACTACGGCCATACTCGGTATCACGGCCTTTGCCCAGAAGATATTTCAACACGTTTTGTTGAATAGCCTCAGGGTTGGTATAGTGCTTGTCCAGCTCTTTCTGTCTGGAAGAGAACAGCTTGTTTGCTATTTTTGTTAAGCCCATAACGGTGCAATATATCAATTTAAAGGTACAAAATTACCCTAAAAACTTGAGAATGAAAGCTTTTTTAGCATTTTTAATAGCGTAGGCTGGTATGATGGCGGGTAATATATCATGGCATTGCAGTATGAGAAAGATGCGGAATACAGCTTTATTTTACGGGTGGTATAATGGTATACGATATAAATCGTATGGTTTTTACATGGTAATGCTGCGGGCTTTGTTTTATACTATTGTTCGTTTTACGGCAATATGTTTGTTGTTCGGCGGCCGCCAGCAGCGCTGTTGACGGCCGTCACACCCGTCGTTCGACGATCGCCGTACGCGCTGCTGGCGGCCGCCATACAATGATAAATACGATGCAAACTCAAAGTCTTTACCTGACAATGGTGTTGCAAGAAGGGCGTAAGGGTTTGACAAAAAGGGTACACTTGTATTGATTTATTGCTCTCGGGCATGCTGAATGCTTCCCGCACATGATGAACATAGCGATAAATGGTTGAGTAATTGTATTTTAAATGTGATGTAAAACAAAATGCCAGCCGGAAGGTATGGCGTTACCTTCCAGCTGGCATGGCATGCTTAATGTATGGCAATATTTATTTTTTCCCGTTGGCTCTGTCGGCTCTTATCAGTCGGAGCAGATGCTCAACGGCCTCTTCTTCAGGCAGATTTTTCTCTACACACTCCTTACCACGGTAGAGCGATATGTGGCCGGGGCCGGCCCCTACATACCCATAGTCGGCGTCAGCCATCTCACCAGGTCCGTTCACTATGCAGCCCATGATTCCTATTTTAAGCCCTTTCAGGTCGGAAGTAGCCTCACGAATCTTCTTGATGGTGTCGCGTAAGTCGTATAAAGTACGTCCACATCCCGGGCAGCTTATGTACTCGGTCTTCGACGTTCTGAGCCTGCCCGCCTGCAGAATACCAAAGGCGGTCGACTCAATATCATCGTAACTGGTCTGCCCTTCGTTCATTAACCAGATGCCATCAGTAAGTCCGTCCATCATGAGAGCACCCATATCGGCTGCCGACTGCAGCTGGAACTCTTCCCTGTCGTTAAGTTTATACATCTGTGCAAAGACGACGGGATTCTGTACTCCTGCCGTCATCATCTCATGAACCAAGGCCCGCTGGTCGCCCAAACGGTTCTGGTGGTTGCTCATGCACACCACTACAATTTCGGGATGAGCCTTCAGACAGGCGATATATTCATCAGCAGGAGTGCCGAATTGCAGCACAACGAACTTCAGTTTTGATTGTATAATACCTGTGAAAGGCAGAGCATTGGCGGGAATATGGGGAAAATCTGCTCGGTTTCGCCCTGTAAGGTCTTCAGTTTTCCGCTTTGACGGAGGTCGGCATACGTTAAAATCGACGATATACCGCTGTCCTCTTATCAGCTTTTCAGGTATATTGGCCCCTGTGTAGATATAATCAGCCTTTGGCTTTTCGGGCAAAAGACCGTCTTTAGGCATCGTTGTGATGACTATGGGAACGGCTTTTCCTCCAATGTTGCCAACGGCATGTGTATGCCTTCGCTCCGGATGGAGCCAGTCGAAACCTCCGTAAGCTTCGCCGGGAATGAAGAGATGGGCAGCCTTCCGGCCAATATAGTCGACGAGATGGCGTGCAACAGGTATTTCCTCTTCAGGCTCTTCGCTGAGTGATACGCGAATGGTGTCGCCTATTCCATCGGCAAGAAGCGCACCAATTCCCACCGCACTCTTGATGCGTCCGTCCTCTCCTTCTCCTGCCTCGGTGACGCCAAGGTGGAGCGGATAGCTCATATTCTCCTCCTCCATCTTGCTGACAAGCAGGCGCACGGCACGCACCATCACTACCGTATTGCTCGATTTGATGGAGATTACAACGTCTGAAAAGTCTTGCTTTTTGCAAATACGCAGAAACTCCAGGCAGCTTTCGACAATGCCTTCAGGGGTATCACCGTAGCGGTTGCGGATGCGATCGGACAGCGATCCGTGGTTAACACCTATGCGAATAGCCCTGTGATGTTCCTTGCAGATATTGAGAAAGGGTACAAATCGCTCCCTCAATCTTCTGCAATTCCGTGCATATTCCTCGTCGGTATAATCGTGCTTGATGAAGCGCCGCGCCGGATCGACATAGTTTCAGGGTTAATTCGCACCTTCTCGGCGTAGAGAGCGGCGACGTCTGCCACGTTAGGGTTGAAATGAACATCAGCTACAAGCGGTGTCGAAAAGCCGTCATTGCGAATACCTGCGCTAATATTCTTCAGGGTTTTCAGCCCTCTTATTCCCCTGCGTTGTGAGCCTGACGAGTTCGCCTCCAGCCTTAACGATACGTTCAGCCTGCGCTACACAAGCCTCGGTATCGTTGGTATTGGTGGTTGTCATCGACTGTATACGCACTGGGTTTTCACCGCCAATGGCGATACTTCCCACGTGCGTTGCTGATGTTTTGCGTCGCTGATAGTTAAATAAATCAATCATATTTTTACGGTCTAACTGGTCTTCCCCTGATGTTTTTACAGACGTTTGCAATGGTGAATACGCTGTCATGTCGTTGCAAAATCACTTTTCGGGAAGTTGTTTTTCAGCATTTATATTTATAGTCGCTGATGCCTTCCAGCTCTTTATTGGCTTTTTCTATCTTCTTTCCCAAGCCAGCTTTCCATGCGTCTACCTTTGCAGCGATGTCCTCATCAGCAAGAGCCATCATCTCAGCAGCCAGTATTGCCGCGTTCTGTGCGGCGTTAACACCTACCGTTGCAACAGGTATGCCTGGAGGCATCTGTATGATTGAGAGCATGGCATCGAGGCCGTCGAGCATACCTTTAATAGGAACACCGATGACAGGTAATGGTGTTGAGGATGCAATTACACCGGGAAGAGCGGCCGACATGCCTGCTCCGGCAATGATGATTCTGATGCCACGGCCTGGCTTGCTTTTGCAAAGGTTTCTACTGCATCGGGTGTACGGTGGGCCGAAAGGGCGTTAACCTCGAATGGTATCTGCTGTTCTTCTAACCATTTGCAAGCTTTTTCCATAACGGGAAGGTCGCTTGTTGACCCCATAATAATGCTAACTAAAGGGTTTCATGTGCTTGAATATTGTTGAAAGTTGTATATAAAGATGTTGAAATATAATAATAAGGCCGTTCTGTTTTTATCATTGTGGATGATAAAAATTATAGTAACGTACAGCTGGTATGATAAAAAAGAACAACTGGTTTAATCATTACGGGGTTACCATTAAATAATCATATAGAAGCTTATAACGGCTCCAACAAGGAAGCCTGCGCAAACTTGTGAGAGGCTGTGCTGGCGTAATATCATGCGTGAACTGCCTACCATGCCAGCGATAATTAAAATAATGCAGAACCACCACAGTGGATTGAAGGTGAATAATATGGAGAAAGCCATCAATGCTCCGGCGAAACCGCCGATGGCTGCCGTATGAGTGGAGATCTTCCACCATACATTTATAATGGCACATACAACCTGAATGACAAGTGCTGCCACGAGAATGTTCGACATGAACCGGGGTATTCGCTGTGAGTTCATGAGATAATAACATGCAAAATAGCAGACAATGGCAATAATATAAGGTATCATTCGCCGTTCGCGTATGCCGAGTTGGGAAAGTGTCCAGCCCTGATAGTGCCGGTAAATACGTATGAGAAGAGTGGGCAAAAGAATGGTAAATATATAAACGGTAAGCAGAATAGCTGTCTTATACTGCCATGGGAGCAGGCTCATATAGCTAAAAGTGAACAGCGCCGCCAGCCCTACGAGCGGAAGATAAAACGGTGTAAACACCATGCTTATGGTGCGTGCTGCCAGTATTATTTGCTTTTCTTTCATTATTTATAATCCTTAACTGCCTGTTATTCTGCCTCTTTGTCGAATCAGTTTTTTCGTAAACGTGCAACAGGAATATCCATTTGTTCACGATATTTTGCCACGGTGCGTCGTGCAATAGGGAATCCGCGTTGTTTCATTTCTGCGGCAAGTGCATCGTCGCTCAGCGGTTTCAGCTTGTTTTCGTGTTGTACAAGGTCTTTTAAAGCGAGCTTAATCTTGCGCGTTGACATCTCTTCGCCGTCCTTTGTAACATATCCATCGGTGAAGAAAAAGCGCAAAGGGAAGGTTCCCCAGCGCGTTTGGGCATACTTCATATTGCTTACACGCGATATGGTTGAGATGTCGAGGCCTGTCTTTTCTGCAATATCTTTCAATATCATAGGCTTTAAATCGGCCTCGTCACCACCCGTAAAGAACTTCTTCTGCCAGTTGATAATTGCCTTCATGGTGAGGAAAAGGGTTTGCCTTCGCTGCTTTTATGGCATCGATATATCCTTGTGCTTTCTCAACCTTTTCCCTGGCATACAATAACGCTTCTTTCTCCTGGCGGTTCATATTTGCACGATTTGTACGATAGGTATCGACCATTTCAGAGAAGGCCGGCGAAATTTTCAAATCAGGAATACGTCCATGACTGATGGTAAATGTGACGTTTCCCTCATCGTCTGTGTCCACAATGAAGTCGGGAGTTATTTGTTGAAGGCTCCTCCCTTGCGTCTCACCGAGTGATGATCCTGGCTTAGGGTTGAGCTTTTTAATCTCTTTTTGTATTACTTCTGCCTGCTCTGGGCTGAGCTGCATCGACTGAATGATTTTGCCCCAGTGCTTTTTTGTAAACTCATCAAAATGGTCCTTGATGACCTTTTCCATCATATTGCGCAAAGGTCCTGCGGGTTTTCGTGCAATCTGCAGCAACAGACATTCTTGCAAATTACGTGCTCCTATACCTGCCGGATCAAAAGTTTGCAGGCGCTTTAACACCGTCTCAATCTCGCTTTCAGGCACATCTGTATTGTGATATGGCCAGTTCGTCGGCAATATCTCCCAGATTCTTTCGCAAAAGACCGTCATTATCCAGCGAGCCTATGAGGTATTCCATGATATTACGCTGTGTATCGGTAAGTTCAATCTCGCCCATTTGCTCCTTCAGCTTGTCGTAGAACGATGTGGTGTCGCCCCATACTGTTTCTTCATAATCCGCATCAGGGTTGTTCGCTGAAGCGATATGACTCTCTGGTGACGGCAGTTCGTCGTCGCTTCCCTAAGCTTTCAGGGCGTTGTCAAGCGCCTCTTCACGTTCCTCGCGCTCTGTTTTTCTCTTCGTAAATATCCTCATCATGATCAGCATTATCGTCGGCAGCATCGTTGTTCTCCATCATATCGGGATCATCTCGCTGCTCTTCGAGAGCCGGGTTATCGTCGAGTTCGGCATTAATATTCTGCTCAAGCTCGGTCAGAGGCATCTCTAAAAGCTTCACCTGAAGCATTTGTTGTTGCGACAAGCGTTGCTGTTGAACCTGCTGTTGCTGTTGTGTCTGTGTGAGTTTTTGCATATTATTTACAGTAATCTCTTTGCTGTACAACCAGTGCTGTGAGCTTTTCGGGAGTGTTATTGCCGAGGCTTTCTTCATACCTGCATGCAGGGTAACGGCGAATGGTAATGATGTAGTGTTATCCGATGCTGTATGACCTGCTATGAATTTAGGCTGGCAACGCACTACTGACAGCGTCTCATCATATCGGTAACCTTGTACAGAACCGATTAGACAAGCAAAGCCAGGGCTGTTATTTTAGATGCCACTGCCTGTGCAACAGCCTGTATTCGTCATGCCATAACAGATGTTTTGCCATAACTTAGCCTTTTAGCTTGTACAAAGGCAAAGTTATTAAATATTTCGTAAACGGCGTTTCTTTGTTTCGAAAATAGTTGTAACAAAGAGCGCAGCCCCCGCAGGGTTGCGCTCTTTATAAAGGCAGGTTTTGACAATACTATTATTTTGTGTATGGAAGTTTTTCGAGCATCTTACGCGAATCCCATGGTGCGGGGGCGCCTCCCAAGTATTTATGGAACCACTCTAAATGGGCATTATAATAAAGCGGCATCGATTTGAGTGAGCTTGGCCAGTGTCCATCGTTCTTAAAGACGATGAGACGTGAAGGTATTCCCAGCGTTTGCAGCGTATTGAAATAGGCCAGACTCTGGTTTGTAGCTACGCGATAGTCGCGCTCTCCTGTAATAATGAGTGTAGGTGTGGCGAAGTTTTTTACATACTCTGACGGGTTCCACGTCTTATAAAGAGGTGAATTCCACGGTTGTCCTTCAAGCTCAAAGTTCGGGAACCACAGCTCTTCGGTTGTACCCCACATAGATGGAAGGTCAAACAAACCCATCATAGAGGCCAGGCATTTAAACCTTTTGGTGTGGCCTTGCAGCCAGTTCATAAAGTAACCGCCGTAGCTCCAGCCCATTGCTCCCATGCGCGTTGAATCGACATACATTGAGCGAAGCCAGCATGTCGGTTACCTTCATGACGTCCTCGTACGGGCGTCCGCCCCACGAACCACTAATGTCACGACAGAACTTCTGGCCGTAACCCGTAGACCCGTGTGGGTTAGGGTAGGCTACAATATAGCCTGCGGCAGGGTAGACTTGCCAGTCGGCGCGGAACGAATTCATCCATTGCATTTGCGGTCCGCCGTGTACATTAATTACCAATGGATACTTTTTGCCCTGCATAAAGCCGTGTGGCTTCACTACAAATACCTCTACACTGTCGCCCTCAGCGCCCTTTACCCACATGGGTTCTGACGGGCGGAGGTCAACTTCAGCCTCTAAACTGTCGTTCAGATGCGTGATTTGTGTTTCAGTAAATGTTTGGGCAGCCGGGCGTCTTTTTGCCTGAAACAAACGACGCCTTGTACAGTGCCGAAGGCTTATCAGTACGCGAATAGGTATAATATATGTCGCCGTTCGGGGCCAAATCAAATGTTCCGATGGCACGCTTGGGTATTACTTCGGATATCCGGCCGTCGTTAACGCTCACCTTGTACAGCGGCTGGTATCCGCGAACAGGAGCTGTAAAGTAGATGCTACGCGAGTCGGCACTCCATTTATAGCTATCAACCCAGTTGTCGAAAGCCTCTGTGAGCACAGTCTTGCGGCCTGTTTTACGATCAATTAAGCCCAAAATGAAGCGATCACTTTCGTAGCCGGGGACACGCTGAAAGCGGTAAGCGATGTAACGTCCATTGGGGCTATATTGCGGATCGCCGTCCCAAGCCTTGTTCTCTGACGTCAGATTTTTGGCTTCACCGCCTGTTACAGGCACTGTCCAGAGGTCGCAATTGGTAGATGCTTCCGGGTGAGAGTCGTGGTTGCTAAGATAGCAAAGCTCCCTGCTGTCGGGCGAAAAACACAAACCCTGACGGGCCACTGGTGAGAAAACTGGACTGTGAAACGGGCCCGGTGTGACGTCGGTATAGGTCTTTTTTACTGTATCATAAATGATGATATGCCAGAATTTCCCGTCAGTATAGGTTGTCCAGTGACGGTATAGGAGGCTGTCGGCAATATGTGCCTGTAAGGTATTGCGGGCCATGTTGTCGATACGTTCCTTGTTAGCCTTGCCATCGGCTCCGCCTAAATCGGGAAAAACTTCAGCAGCAAAGGCGATATAGCGGCCGTCGGGCGATACGGTTGCACCGTCAACACCCAATGGATAATCGGTAATTTGTTCCATCTTACCGTCTTTCCACAGATAAAGCTGGGTTGTACCACTTGCATAAGAACACAGGTAGAGGTCCTGATTACGCTGCGACCACATGGGCGAGAAGCTCTTTCCGTCTGCTGTAATGGGCTTTCCGTCAACAATAATGTTGCTTGTTGAACGCTGATTTTTCAGATCTGATTTTGCTGATTGTGTAGGGCCAGACGGCCGTCTTTTGAAACCGCCGGCGATGCTAGCGTATTGCAGACGATAGATGTCTTCTATCGTGAATGCACGCTTCTGTGCCATGGCTGGCGTAAGGGCTCAGCAGGGCAAGAGACAGTATAAATGCTTTCTTCATATCTTAAAAATTGTATGATGCAAAGATACTTATTTTTATCTCTTAACTCTAAGTAATTGGTTGTAAATATGGTTTTGGTGAAGGTGACGACAGAAGTGCGACAAAAAGTGTAAAGTTTCAGAATGATTTGTCTTGAAAATTCTGAATATTTCGGGCTGAAAAATCGATGAAACAGAGTAAAGAAAAGTAGAAATAAGGCTATACGCTGAATGAGGAAAGCAGGGTTATAACAGGTTTACGGCACTATTGATGTGACTTTACGATGTAATTGCAAACAGATTACATCGTAAAGGTTGAACGATTACATCGTAAAGGGAAGACGATTACGATGTAAAGGGAACACGATTGTGCCGTAAAGGCAAAATGACGATTTTGTATAGAAAAACGAGATTATGACATATGATATTATAAAACTGCTGTTTATTAATGTGTTATACATGTTTGTCATTTTCGGCGTATTTGAAATAAAATGTGCTTCGATTCAGAATAATCGAAGCACAAGAGGGGGTTTGTAAATATATTTCAATGCAATACTGTTTATCCGTTAAGGTTTGATGAGCGTAAGCAATCGCGCATTCCGGCTGATGCCCCTTTCTGAATATGTGTAACACCGTGCAGGTTTCCACTGCTGACGGCATCGGGATCAATAAGATAAACAGGACACCGGGCCGGAGCATACTGTACTAATCCGGCAGCAGGATAAACGTTGAGCGATGTACCTATGATAACAAAAATATCGGCCTTTACGGCCTCGTCAATGGCTCTGTTCAGCATGGGGACACTCTCTCCAAAGAATACAATGAAGGGCCTTAGCAGGCTTCCGTCGGCCGCTTTCGTGCCAGGAGTTACGTCACTATGGCGGGGTGTAAGTGTCTCTATATAGCGTTCATCGTACGGATTGAGGCTTGAACAAACCTTTGCAAGCTCTCCATGCAGGTGGATAACGTTTGTGGAGCCTGCCTTTTCGTGCAGATTGTCGACATTTTGCGTCAATACAGTAACGTTGTAATCGCTTTCCATCTGAGCTATTAGGCGGTGTCCATCGCACGGTTCGGCCTGCCATAGCTTGCGCCTGAGCATGTTGTAGAAGTTGGTTACCAGCGTAGGGTCGGCCTCCCAGCCCTCATGCGAAGCTACCTGCTCAACGGGATAGTTCTCCCATAAGCCGTCATTTCCACGAAATGTCTTAAATCCACTCTCAACCGACATGCCGGCACCGGTAAGAAATACCACTTTCTTTTTCATACGCTATTGGCTAATTTACAACAATTTGTTATCGTATGACAAAAATAATAATTTTTTGAGAAATTGGTCGTTTTGCAATCTAAAAATGGTAACTTTGCACAGTATACATTATTATTTAGAAATAAACTAAACAAAACGACAATGAATCAAGTAAGCTATGCTTTAGGAATGAGTATAGGTCATCAGCTCCAGCAGATGAACGCTACCGAGTTGAATATTGAAGATTTTGCCAAAGGCATTAAGGATGTATTTGGTGGAAAGACCGAAATGACAGAGGCTGAGGCACAGGCTGCCGTACAGGGGTTCTTCCGTCAAAAGGCTGAAGAGCAGGCTCATGCAGCGAAGGCAGAGGGCGAAGCTTTCCTTGCTGAGAACAGTAAAAAGGAAAATGTGGTAACCTTGCCGTCGGGATTGCAGTATCAGGTGCTCAAGGAAGGTAACGGACGTAAGCCTAATGCTACCGACCAAGTAGAGTGTCACTATGAAGGAACACTCATAAACGGTCAGGTTTTCGATTCAAGCTATCAGCGCGGTGAAACGGCAACGTTCGGCCTTAATCAGGTAATCAAGGGCTGGACTGAGGGTTTACAGCTGATGCAGGAAGGAGCAAAGTATCGCTTTTTTATCCCCTATACCCTCGCATATGGCGAGCAAGGTGCAGGCCAGTCGATACCACCTTTTGCAACCCTCATCTTTGATGTCGAGCTGGTCAAGGTAAAATAAAATTGCTTATGGTTGCTTTGCCTTACTATGGACATTGCATACCTTATATTAAAAGATAAAATTCATCAAAACATATTAAACACAAATGAAAAGTTTAAAAGCTATGGCCGCTATGGCCATTGCCGCAGCTACATTCTCTGCTTGCGGCAATTCTTCAGCTCCAAAGGCTGAATTGAAGACCGATCTCGACTCAATGAGCTATGCTATCGGTTATTTGCAGTCGCAATATGTACGCCGAGGCCATCGAGCAGGGGCCGGTAGTTGACACCGCTTACATGGATGAGTTTGTTAAAGGAATCAATGAAGGTGCCAACGCTGGCGACGATAAGAAACGCTCTGCCTACATTATGGGTCTGCAAATTGGTCAGCAAATATCATCACAGCTTGTTAAAGGTGTAAACCATGAGGTGTTTGGTGAAGATTCAACCAAGACTATTTCTTTGAAGAATCTGTTGGCTGGATTTATCAGTGGCGCCACAGGCAAGAAGGGATTGATGACTCAGCAGAGTGCCAACCAGATTGCACAGAGCAAGATGGAAGCCATTAAGGCAAAGACAATGGAGAAGCAATACGGCCCCAATAAGGCTGCCGGTGAGAAGTTCCTCGCTGCCAACAAGAAGAAAGCAGGCGTTGTAACTCTGCCTTCAGGCCTGCAGTATAAAGTCATTAAGGAAGGAAAGGGTGCAATTCCTACCGATACAACTACGGTAAAGGTACAGTATGAAGGTCGCACTATCGATGGTAAGGTATTCGAAAGCTCATATAAAAACGGACAAGGCCCGATGACTATGCAGCCCCGTCAGATGATTCCCGGATGGACAGAAGCTCTTACACACATGCCTGAAGGCTCTGTGTGGGAGGTTTATATTCCCCAGAACCTGGCATACAAGGACCGTCAAGCTGGTCAAATCAAGCCTTACTCGACACTTATTTTCAAAATTGAATTGGTAAAGGTAGGCGCTAAGTAAAATGAAAAAATCATTATTTTTAGCCGTTATTATTTTGGCGAGTGCGTTCTCTTCGAACGCATTTTGCTGAAAAGAAAAAGCCTAAAAGCGTTGAGCCGATGGTTATCGAGCCGGCGATAAAGCTCGTAACTCCCAGCGATACAGTAAGCTATGCAGCTGGTTTAAGTGCTACCGAAGGATTGCTTGGCTACCTGATGAGTACGCTTCATGTAGATACAGCTTACATGAACGACTTTGTTCGTGGATACATGGACGCTTATTTAAAGGCTAAAGACCCTGCTTTTCAGGCTTACTCAGCGAGGCGCAAATGTAGGCTCACAGGTTAAGGACCGTGTGTTTCCTGGTATGAGTAAAGAACTGGTTGGTACCAATGATTCACTTACAGTATTGCCTTTCCATGCCGGTTTTCATTGCGGGTTTACGCCAGGATACCAGCATCTTCAAACTGGCTGATGCCCGTAAGCTATACCAGACACGCAGTCTTGCAGCCCGCGATTTACGCAACAAGGTATACCGTGAAGAGAACGAAGCCTGGCTGAAGAGCAATGCAACGAAGCCTGGTGTCGTTGTTCTGCCTTCAGGATTACAGTATAAGGTAATCAAGGAAGGGGACGGAGCTATGCCTAAAGCAACCGATCAGGTAAAGGTTGTATATGAAGGAAAGACCATCGATGGCAAGGTATTTGACGCTACATCACGTCATGGAGATGTTCAGTTTGATACGTTCCGTTGTGACCCGAGTCATCAAGGGTTGGACTGAAGCATTGACTAAAATGAAGGTCGGTAGCAAATGGGAGGTCTTTATTCCTCAGGATTTGGCTTATGGAGCAAGTGAGGCAGGTCAGATAAAACCATACTCAACACTTATCTTTACTGTTGAGCTGGTTGGTATTTCAGACCCTGTTGCCGCAGCACCCTGCGCCAAAGGCTGATGAACCTGCTGTAAAAAGACCGTAAAAACGAAGGCTAAGAGGAGTACTCGTAAATAAGTATTTCTTACATAATATATGACAGATTGCACGGATATTCTAAAATATTCGTGCAATTTGATGTTTATATCATTTTAAAATTATACTTTTGCTATCAATTTGTTATATTTTAGAAAGTTAAACGTAATGGATAAAATTGATAAACTCGACAAGAAAAATTCTGGCTATATTATCTACTAATGCCCGCATCCCTTTTAAAGATGTTGCAGCCGAATGTGGCGTATCGAGAGCCGCCATACATCAGCGTGTCCAGCATTTGATGGAAGATGGTGTGATAACTGGCAGCGGTTTTGACGTGAGTCCAAAGAGTCTTGGCTACTCAACATGTACCCTATGTCGGACTTAATTTGGAGCGTGGCTCAATGTATAAAAGATGTGGTAGCGCGACTGCTTAACATCCCCGAGATAGTAGAATGCCACTTTACAACAGGTCCATATACCATGTTAATTAAACTCTATGCCCGTGATAACGAGCAATTGATGGACTTGTTGAATAACAAGATGCAAACCATTCCAGGAGTAGTTTCTACCGAAACGCTCATTTCTCTCGAACAAAGTATCAAGCGGGAAATTGCAGTAAATATTGAAGAATAAATGAATAATTTTGATATTGAAGCGTATTTAGGTAAGATTTGACGTGACGTTTCCTGAAGCTCATCGCAGGCCTTTAATAGGTATAACATCCAATTTTTCCGATGGCGGTGACGCGACATTGCGCGACCGTTATTATAAACAGGTAGTAAGAGCAGGTGGTACACCCGTTATCATTCCTCCGGTAGCTGATAAGGATGTAATCATTAACACGTTGGAAAACATTGATGGACTGTTGCTCACAGGGGCGCAGACATCAACCCTCTTTGGGCAGGAGAGGACCTTCACCACGTCTTCACGGTATCAATGCAGAACGCGACCTGCCGAATTGCTCGTTACACGTCTGGCATATAACCGCCAAATTCCTATTTTGGGGATATGCAGGGGAATACAGATGCTTGCAATGGCTCTGGGAGGAAAAGTAGAACAGGATATATCAGCAACAGCAAGTATTCGTCATTCGCAGGATGCCGACCGCTCACAAGCCACGCATTCTGTTATATTTCAACCCGATTCTTATCTCAACAAGATATATAAAGAGACATCCGCAGATGGTAAGAACGGAAGCTTTTTGTGAACAGTTTCCATCATCAGGCTGTTACCGACGCGGAAAACGCTTTTCGTGTAACGGCAAAAGCACCGGACGGTACGATTGAAGCCATCGAAAGTACTGAGTTTAAACCCCTGATGGGTGTACAGTGGCACCCGGAATGGCTGGGTGATGAAGGCTTAAAAATTGTTTACATGGCTTGTCAATGAGGCTGCCTGTTTTCAGGAAGCCAAGCACCTTCACGACCGCATTCTGACGCTTGATACCCATTGTGATACTCCGATGTTTTTCCCACAGGGCGTTCGTTTCGACCAACGAGACCCGCGAATACTGTATGATTTGCACAAGATGACGGACGGACGGCAGGACGCTGTTATCATGGCTGCTTATCTTCCACAGCCTGCAATTGGTGAGAAATTTTCGCAGACGGTGGATATTGCCGGTATTATAGCATAATCCACAGCTTCAGGACTGTCGACAAGCCTGTCGCCAACAGCCTATGCCGACCTTATTTTGATAAGCTGGAGCAGATTGTTGCACAGAACAGCCAATACATCAGCATAGCTCGTACGCCAGCCGACTTGTATGAAGACAAGCGAAACGGCAGGAAATCAATTATGTTCGGTATAGAAAACGGTCTTGCTCTTGGGCAGGACTTGGCTAACGTCCGTCATTTCGCACAGCGGGGCGTGGTGTATATCACCCTTTGTCATAACGGGGATAACGATATTTGCGACAGCAATACAGGTGCTTCGATGCACAATGGTGTATCATCTTTCGGCGAGAAAGTGATACAAAAGATGAACGACGAGGGAATAATGGTTGACCTTAGCCATGCTTCAGAGAAATCGTTTTATGACGCATTGGACATCAGTCGCATGCCAATTGTATGCTCTCACAGCAATAGTCGCGAGCTTTGCGACGTGCCAAGAAACCTTACCGACGACCAAATGCGCGCCCTTGCACGTAAGGGAGGTGTGGCCCATGTAACGCTTTATCATGGCTTTTTACGTAAGGATGGTGAGGCTACTGTAATGGATGCGATATGACCATTTGGAGCATGCCATCAGCATAATGGGTATAGATCATGTAGGCTTTGGAACCGATTTCGATGGCGACGGCACCGTACGCGGATGCGCTGATGCCTCAGAACTGATATGCCTTACACGACAATTGCTGAAACGTAAGTACAGCGAGCACGACCTTCGTAAGATATGGGGCGGCAACTGGCTGCGCGTAATGGCACAGGTACAGGCTGAAAAGCAGAAGGCTTAAGCTTAGTGTATTAAAAATATATCGCGAAGAAAAAGAAAATATTATTTATCGTGATAGCAATCATAGCGTGTGCGGCCGTGGCTGCCGTTGTATGGAATCCGTTTGCAGCCCCTAAGATAGACGAGACAGAGGAAGAAGAGGAGGTGCTTGCGCCTGCAGGGCCGGCGTTTAATGCCGATTCTGCCTATGCCTTTGTGAAGGCACAGTGTGATTTTGGCACGCGTGACATGAATTCAGAAGGGCATGAACGCTGCGCAAAATGGATTATCGAGAAGTTCAAATCGTATGGTTGTGAAGTGAAAACACAGCAGGCAAACCTCAAAGGTTACGATGGAACGATGCTCGAAGCACCAATATTATGGCCAGCTTTTAACCCCTAAGGCTACAACACGTATCATGCTTTGTGCCCATTGGGACAGTAGTCCTTGGGCCGACAACGACCCAGATTCAGCGAACTGGCACAAGCCTATCCTCGCGGCAAATGATGCAGCGAGTGGTGTGGCTGTCATGCTTGAGATAGCGCGATTATTGGGTTCAAAGGAGAAGAAAGCGCTTTATGACCGACCTCGGTGTCGATTTTTGTTTGCTTCGATGCAGAGGATTGGGGGACGCCGCAATGGAGCAAAACGCCCGACGACGGCTCTTCGTGGGCGTTGGGTGCACAGTATTTTGCTGCCAACCTGCCACAGGGATATGCTCCCCGTTACGGCATTTTGTTAGACATGGTAGGCGGGCAAGGTGCAAAGTTTTACCAGGAAGGCATGTCAAAACAGTATGCTCCTGAGATTGTGAAAAAGGTGTGGAAGGCAGCCCGTCAGGCCGGTTACGGGTCGTATTTCCCCAAGAGCGATGGCGGAATGATTACGGACGACCATATCCCTGTCAACCAAACGGCCAATATTCCATGTATCGATATTATCCCTTATTACCCGCAATGTCAGCAAAGTAGCTTCGGGCCGACGTGGCATACACTGGCTGATAACATGGAGCATATTGATAAAAACACACTGAAAGCCGTTGGTCAGACCTTGCTCCAAGTGTTGTTTACCGAGAAATAATTATTGATTAACAACTGTATTCGCATTTACAAAAATCAACTTTCGCATAAAGTAAATATTATATTTTTAGAAAGCTTTTGTGGAAGAATAACGAAGTTATTTTTGTCTACATTACATTCCGTGCATGGGTGCAATAATCATAATATTGCACCCATGCACGGGTTTCTAGATAGATTCTTTTTGTTATCTTTGCAAGTAATAATTGTGTAAAGACAGCAAATTTATGGACGCCTTGTCGTATCTTGAGAGCCGATGCAGCCTGCGTCGTAATGTATTAACCGGTGAGATTAGCTATGCACCGCACCGTTCAAACGATTATAAGCCATTGTCAAAAGAGGGTATCAACACGCTCATTCTGGAAGCAGGACGCGATGGTGTGGCCCTAACCGAAACACTGATAAACCGTTATGTGAATTCAACGCTTGTGGAACGGTGGAACCCTGCCGAAGCATGGTTGTCGACACTTGGTGAGTGGGACGGCGAGGATCACGTGTATAATCTCTCCCAGCGTATCATCACGTCAAACCCTGATTGGGGTAAACGCTTTCACAAATGGATGCTTCAGATGGTGGCTCGCTGGGCTGGATGTGAGGTGAAACAGCGCGATGTGATGATGCCTGTACTCGTGGGGCAGTTTGGATTTGGCAAGACAACTTTCTGCAGTTTGCTGTTACCTCCCGAACTTCGTAATTATTATTCGGGGTCTGTACACTTAAAGTCCTCGGCCGAAGTTCAGGAATTGGTAACTGGTAACCTGCTAATCAACATGGATGAGTTCTATCAGGACAATACCGAACAACGCTATCTGGCACGCTATCTCTTTTCAAGAAGTACGCCCGTCTTTCGCCAACCCTATGGCGTAACGACAGAACCACGACGCAATTATGCTGCCCTGATAGCTACAACAGGCAATCTTCATCCCATGACTGATGCAGCAGGAGCGGCTCATCTCGTTTGTGTAGAGGTGGAACGCCCCATTGATTTAAAGACTCCTATTCCCTATGAACAACTCTATGCCCAGCTGAAGGCTGAGCTTGACACGGGTGTTGACTTTGCGCTTACCGAAGAAGAGCGCGAAGCCATGGCCGTGCAGAACTCTCCTTTTCAGGAGGCCGACAACCTGGTTAAGATGGTGAGGCTGCTCTATGCTTCCCCGGCGAAGGGGAAAAAAGCCAGGGCGGTTTACATTGATACGATTATAGATCGACTGATGCAGGAGTATCCTTACTGGACTCCGGGCAAGCATGTCAACCAGGATGTGGGCTTTGCCTTGCAGGAAGCCGGCTTTACACGCAGCCGTATACATGGTCGTTCGGCCTACCGCATTGTGCCACGTGACCCGCGTCGCTTCGATTTTGTGGAAGAAGCACCTGCACAAGATCAGGAGACATTTGACAATAACCCACTCGCTAAGGCTTTACTTGCCGGATTAGGCGGATTGGTTAAGAAATAAATGACGATTTAAAACGAAAGGAAATACTGATATGGCGAAAGACGACAAAGGTCTTACTCCTATGATGAAACAGTTCTTCTCGATGAAGGCTAAGCACCCCGACGCATTGATGCTGTTTCGTTGTGGCGACTTCTATGAGACGTATTGTGACGATGCTATTGATGCTGCACGCATCCTCGGGATAACGCTAACACGGCGTAATAATGGAGGATCGGGCGACCGAATAGACATGGCAGGCTTCCCCCATCATGCGTTAGATACCTACCTCCCCAAGCTTATCCGTGCAGGAAAACGTGTAGCTATCTGCGACCAGCTTGAAGATCCTAAGAAGAAGCGCGCCATGATTAAGAGCAAAAAGGGATTGAGCGAGATGGACAAAGATGGTGAAACGTGGCATTACAGAGCTTGTAACGCCGGGTGTTGCCATGAGCGATAACGTGCTCAATTACAAGGAAAACAACTTCCTTGCTGCCGTTCATTTCGGCAAATCGTCGTGTGGTGTGAGCTTCCTTGACATATCAACGGGCGAGTTTCTCACCGGACAGGGTACGTATGACTATGTGGAAAAGCTCATCGGCAGCTTCTCACCGAAGGAAGTTCTTTTTGATAAGACCCATAAAAAAGACTTTGATCGATACTTCGGAACTAAGGTATGTGTCTCGAACTCGACGACTGGGTATTCACAGAACAGAATGCCCGCCAGAAGTTACTGAAACATTTCGGTACCAAATCGCTCAAAAGGCTTTTGGCATTGAACATCTCAAAGACGGTATCATTGCATCGGGAGCTATTATGCAATACCTCGAAATGACGCAGCATACCAGCCTGAATCATATTACCTCGCTGAAGCGTCTGGAGGAAGAACGCTTTGTGCGTCTCGACAGGTTTACGGTGCGTTCGCTCGAGCTTTTGCAGCCCATGCAGGAGGATGGCAAGTCATTACTCGATGTGGTTGACCATACAGTTACGCCCGATGGTGGCCGTATGCTTCGCCGGTGGCTTGTTTTTCCATTAAAGGATACAAAGCAGATAGAGAATCGTCTGGATGTAGTAGAATACTTTTTTAAGAAGCCCGACTTCCGTCGTGTGGTTGATGAGCAGCTGCATCATGTTGGCGACTTGGAGCGAATTATCTCAAAAGTAGCTGTCGGCAGGGTGAGTCCGCGTGAAGTTGTGCAGCTAAAGAATGCACTTAAAGCCGTACAACCCATTAAAACGGCGTGCCTTTATACCGATAACGACAGCCTGAAACGCATTGGCGAACAGCTGAATTTGTGTGAGAGCCTGCGCGAAAGGATAGAGAAGGAGATTCAACCCGACCCGCCTTTACAGATAAACAAGGGCGATGTTATTGCCGACGGGTATAGTTCTGAACTTGATGAGCTGCGTTCAATATCGCGTAACAGCAAGGGCTATCTGATGCAAATTCAGCAGCGTGAAATCGAGGAGACGGGTATCAGCTCGCTGAAAGTAGGATTCAATAACGTGTTTGGTTATTACCTTGAGGTACGCAACACATTTAAAGATAAGGTACCCGACACCTGGATTCGTAAGCAGACGCTTGCCCAGGCCGAGCGTTATATCACGCCTGAACTAAAGGAATATGAGGAGAAAATACTTGGAGCTGATGAGAAAATACTCGAAACCGAGTCGCGATTGTTCTCTGAACTGATTGTCTCCATGCAGGAATTTATCCCCCAGATACAAATTAACGCCAATATTTTAGCACGTATCGACTGCCTGTTAGGATTTGAAAAGGTATCGGAAGAAAACCAGTATGTGCGTCCTGTTGTTGACGACAGCGACGTCATTGACATCAGTCAGGGCCGCCATCCGGTTATAGAAACGCAGATGCCTCTGGGCGAACGTTATGTACCTAACGATGTATATCTTGATTCAGACAAACAGCAAATCATGATGATTACAGGCCCGAATATGGCCGGTAAGTCCGCTCTGCTGCGTCAAACAGCCTTAATTGTACTGTTGTGTCAGGCAGGATGTTTTGTGCCTGCTGAACGCGCAAGAATAGGCTTGGTGGATAAAATATTTACTCGTGTAGGCGCCAGCGACAACCTTTCGTTGGGTGAATCGACCTTTATGGTGGAAATGACGGAGGCTGCCGACATCCTGAACAACGTGTCTCCACGCTCTCTTGTGCTCTTCGATGAGCTGGGACGTGGTACCAGTACTTACGATGGTATATCCATAGCATGGGCTATTGTAGAATACCTGCACGAACACCAGTCGAGCCGTGCACGCACACTCTTTGCCACCCATTATCACGAACTGAACGAAATGGAAAAGCTTTTCCCGCGCATTAAGAACTTTAACGTGTCGGTAAAAGAGCTGGACGGCAAGGTGATATTCCTGCGAAAGCTTGTAGCTGGCGGTTCAGAGCACTCGTTTGGTATACATGTTGCCGATATAGCAGGCATGCCGGGAAGCATCGTAAAGCGCGCCGAAGAGGTACTTAAACAGCTTGAAGCCGACAATGCAGAAGTGGGATCGGCAGGTCGTCCTAAGGTACAGAACATAGGAAAAGGACCGTGACGGTGTTCAGCTTAGTATCTTCCAGCTTGACGACCCCGTGCTTTCGCAGGTGCGTGATGAGATAATAGGCCTTGATATTAATAACTTAACGCCCATGGAAGCGCTCAACAAGCTGAGCGATATTAAGAAGATTGTTACGGGAAAAGCCATTAATCAAACTGTTGTAAAACGAATAGGGCAGAGGCTTGATAAAATAAAGAGCCATGCTTGACATTGATGTCGGGCATGGCTCTTGCTATTTTCGGTATGGGTGTTTTACGATAAGAGATGTAAAACACCTTTATTTTATTTGTTGATTCTTATGATGCTGATGAATCAGAGCTTAAGAATCTTATTATTCTGACGTTGTCAGGGCCTTTACTTTTTCTTGTCCAGGTCGTCCAAATACGAATGTGCCCCGAGCTTTTTCTTCCATTTTGCATCCACCATACAGGCAATACCGATGATGATGAATGGATAGAGAGCAGTTGTCCCATGTCTAAAGGCATGCCGGCTTCAAAGGCAACCTGTATGTCTTTCGTAAATTCGATGAAGAAACGAGCAATGAAAACCAGCGATAAACAAAGGCCAAAGAAGAACCCTGTACCCACTTTATCACGGTGACGGCGATATACGGCGTAGATGATACAGAAGAAAAGTGCATACGACAATGCCTCATAGAGCTGCCCGGGATGGCGTGGATACTGATCGACACGCTCGAAGATGAATGCCCATGGCACGTCGGTTACGCGCCCTATTATCTCTGAATTCATCAGGTTACCGAGGCGAATGAATGTAGCCGTAATGCACGAGCAGATACCCATATTGTCTAAAACAACCCAAACCGAAATGTGATTACGATGGCTGTAAATAAATATGGCTATAATCATACCTATAACTCCGCCATGCGATGCGAGGCCTTCATATCCCACAAACTTCCACGAGCCGTCGGCCATGTGATGGAAAGGTATCAGCATTTCGATGAAATGATCCCACGATGACAGAAAGTAATCGGGCTGATAAAACAGGCAATGGCTAAGCCTTGCACCAATAAGCACACTGACAAATATATAGATAAAAAGTGGGTCAAACTTCTCATCGGGTATGCGTTGTTCCTTATAAAGCCTGCTCATCAGCAAATAACCCAGTAAAAGACCAACGAGCCAGCACATCGAATACCAGCGAATGCCTAAGCTTCCCAGGCGGATAATAACCTCCGACGGGTTCCAGACAATGTATAATAAGTTGCTAATCATATTTTAAAAATGCTATGGAAGGTTGTGCATTCTGGTAATTATACGTTGAAACGGAAGTGCATAATGTCGCCGTCCTGCACCTCATACTCCTTGCCTTCAATGCCCAGCTTACCCGCTTCGCGTACGGCAGCCTCAGAGCCATACTTCATATAGTCGTCGTATTTAATCACTTCGGCGCGGATAAAAACCCTTTTCAAAGTCGGTGGTATGACGCCAGCGCATTGCGGTGCTTTCCATCCCTTGTGGAAAGTCCAGGCTTTTACTTCCATCTCACCGGCTGTTATGAATGTCTGAAGATTGAGTAACTGGTATGCTTTTTTGATGAGGCGGTTTACCCCAGGTTCTGTCATACCCAGCTCGTCAAGGAATAGTTTCTTGTCGTCATAGCTGTCGAGCGAGGCAATATCCTCTTCAGTCTTGGCAGCTATTACCATGGCTTCGGCTCTCTCCCCGGCGGCAATATTTTTCAATAATTTTGCTGTATGCGTTGCCTGATTTGGCACTTTTCTCGTCGACATTGCAAACATACAGCACGGGTTTCGTCGTGAGCAGGAACAAATCGTGGGCAGCTTTCTGCTCTTCCTTTGTGTCAAAGGTTACCGATCGTGCGTTCTGGCCCTTGTCAAGCACCTCTTTATAGGCCTTCAATACGTCAACAAGCACCTTCGCTTCCTTGTTACCGCTGGCTGCTATCTTTCTCTTGTTTGGCGAGCTGTCCTTCAATAGTTTCCAGGTCTTTCAGCTGAAGCTCGGTGTCGATAGTATCTTTATCGGCTGCGGGATCAACAGGAGCACCACCTTCGCGTACCACGTTGTCGTCGTCGAAACAGCGTATGACATGGATGATGGCATCACACTCACGGATGTTTCCGAGGAATTTGTTACCTAATCCTTCGCCTTTTGATGCACCCTTTACAAGGCCAGCGATGTCAACTATCTCGCAAGTGGCGGGTACAATGCGTCCCGGATGTACAATCTCTGCGAGCTTTGTAAGGCGCTCGTCGGGCACACTGATAACGCCTAAATTGGGTTCAATGGTGCAAAAAGGGAAGTTAGCTGCCTGCGCTTTGGCGCTCGACAGGCAATTGAAAAGCGTAGATTTTCCTACGTTAGGCAAGCTTTCACGATACCACATTTTAATGACATATCTTCTAAAGTGTTATTCACCGGATGGCCGGTGACATACAAAACGTTTTATATTATTGCTTGCAAAGTTAGCAAATTATTCATAATCGGGCAGGTAAAAACTGCATTTATCGTGAACCTTATGCTACCTTTCGTTCTGTATCCAGAGGCTTAGCAAAGGGTCAGAAATGCGGTATTGGTGCTCCTGACCAGTGATAAGATCATACTCTAACAACCTTTTAACAGCCGACTGTACACTGCTCTGCGACCTTAAATTGTGGTTACGTACAAACGATGCCGATGTAATTTGCCGGGCTGTACCCTCTTTACATATGGCATAAAGCAGTGCTTTCTGCTGCTCTGATATAAACGACATCATCTCGCGCAGGCGTGTATCGTTTTCCTGTACAAAACGCTGTATTATCTTTTTCGTCAGTGTTTCGGTACAAACCTCATGTGACGGCACCTCCATAAAGCAGTCGTGCATCATTCGTTGCATATAATAAGTAACTCCCTCAAAGGTGTTATATACGTTGAGAACGGCTTCTTTGTCGATGTCTTTCTGTCCGTCTGTGAAGTGCTTTTTAACGAATTTCAGGTAGGTTTCCTTGGGTATGGCATTTAATTGTATCAGTGATGCACTCTGGTAAAAGGGACGTTTGTTCGACAGGAACATTTCGTTGAGAATGCGTCTGCGACTGCCTGCAAAGATAAAATTGGCGTTACTGCATCGCTGAATCCTCGTACGGAGAATGGCTTCAACGTTTTTTTCGGTATAGTTTGTTATCTGCTGAAACTCGTCAATGGCAATAACACATCTCTTGTCGGCCTTTTCAATATAGTTGAATATTTCTTCAAGGCTATACTCGGGAGCTGTAATATCGCCAAGTTTTATATCGAAGGTTGGCGTGTTCTGTATGGGGTCGAAACCAAAGCTCGCACTTAACGAACGCAGCGTGGCTGCAAAAAGTCTGAATAATTGTTCGCTGCGGCGCGCCAATTGCTTGTAAACCACGCTGCCTAATACCTGAATAAATTCCTGCAAAGAAGTGGTTTGCAGAATGTCGGCTTGCAGCGTGTAATAGTTATTACGAATGTCAGACTTATCAAAACAATAGTCGATAAGTTTTGATTTGCCCATACGGCGTGGCGAAATCAGCACTACGTTTTTCCTGATTTTCGATACAATCGATAAGTCGTTTCGATTCTTCTTTTCGATCACAAAAGTATTTTGCAGGAATCTTTCCAGCTACAATAAAGGGGTTTATGGTTATTGCCATACGCTGTTTGTTTTTGCAAATATATTGAATTTTCTGCAGATTATGCTAAATAACATTATGTTTTTAACATAATGTTATTTGCATAATATGATGATAGTGTTGCATATAATAGCTTATAATCAGCAAGTTAATAAAAACTATGGCTTGTAGCATGAAGGAAAAATATAAAAACATGCCAATATAAACTATATGTTTTGTATTTGACAGTTTCTATAAAACATACCTCAAATTGCTATCAGTTTTTGTTGTTTGTGGGTGTAATATAAACCTAATACTGCTGTATTATGTAATGTAAAAAGCCCGCATTGTTACCCTCAAAAATTACATATTGCTTCGCTCAAAAAGCCTGTATTTGTCATCGTTCGACGGCCGTCAGCAGCGCGTACGGCAGCCGTCACACCGTTGTTCGACGACCGTCATTCGCGCAGCTGACGGCCGTCGAACACTCACTGTTACAACGTAATCTTTCCACTGTCACAGTCTATTCTCCCCTATCGTTACGGCCTATTTCTCTCGTTGTCACAGTTTATTCTACTTGTCAAAAATATAATACTACGCTTTATATCGCGTAATAAGTTGCTCAAAACGATTGTGACACCACTCCCAGATTCTCCTCCCAATGTATTATCTGCTTAAAGTAACATCATATAAAAAGGCAGGCAGCGCATCGTTAGAACGCACTGCTTGCCTTTTGTTATTCTTTTACTTGATTACCTTTTTACTTTTAAAAAGTTTCCTGTTACTCTCTTGCTCTTTTTCCTTTTCTCCCTTCCTCTTTTCATCTTTTTAATTTTTACTTTTTACCTTTAAAAGCTCTATTACTCTTGCTCTTTTTCCTTTTCTCCCTTTTCTTTCCTCTTTTTAATCTTTTTAATTTCTTTTTTACCTTTAAATCAGTGTGCCTCAGCCAGTTGTCGCCCCATCCTGCGTCAGCAATGAGCGGCACGTTAAGCTGACAGGCCTTCTGCATTTCGTCGATAACTATCTGCTCTACTTTAGCAGCCTCATCGGGATAAACCGAAAAATTAAGCTCGTCGTGCACCTGAAGAATCATCTTTGAGCGAATACCCTCAGCCTTGAAAATCGGCGCCATATACGAATCATGGCAATTTTAATGATGTCGGCTTCCGACCCCTGTATAGGTGCATTGATGGCATTTCGTTCGGCAAAACCGCGCACAGTAGCGTTGCGCGACGTAATATCGGGCAGATAACGACGGCGTCCGAACATCGTCTCGGCATAGCCTTTTTCGCGCGCTTCCTGCTTAGCCTGCTCCATGTAAGCATGTACTTTTGGGAAAGTTTTAAAATAATCGTCTATCAACTGGCGTGCTTCGGCATTGCCAATACCCATGCGTTGGGCCAGTCCGAAAGTGGTTATGCCGTATATTATGCCAAAATTGGCCTGCTTGGCCTTCTTGCGTTGCTGGTCGGTAACATCGTTGACGTTTTCCTTCCATATCTTTGCAGCAGTGGCACGATGTATGTCGATACCCTCCCTGAACGCCTCTATCATATTTTCATCACCCGACAGATGCGCCATGATTCTCAGCTCAATCTGACTGTAATCGGCTGAAAAGAAGCGGCAGCCAGGCTCAGGAATAAAGCACTTTCTGATTTCTTTTCCGTCGTCATCGCGCACAGGGATGTTTTGTAAATTGGGGTCAGACGATGACAAACGGCCGGTAGCGGTGACAGCCTGGTTAAAAGAGGTGTGGATATGACCTGTACGAGGATTGATTAATTTGGGCAAAGCTTCGACGTATGTGCTCAATAACTTCTTCATTCCACGATAGTTAAGAATATCCTCAACGATAGGAGCACGGTCTTTTAATTGCATCAGCACCTCTTCAGATGTAACAAATTGCCCGGTCTTTGTTTTCTTAGGCTTATCAACAATTTGCATTTTGCCGAAGAGAATATCGCCTACCTGCTTCGGTGACGAGATGTTAAACGCTTCGCCTGCCAGCTCATAGGCGTGGCGTTCGTAGGCTTGCATGCGGTCGGTAAAGACGCGGCGGGTTTCGTTTAACGATTCGGTATCGAGGCAAATGCCGTTTAATTCCATATCGGCCAGCACCTTAATGAGTGGCATTTCAATATCGTAGAACAGGCTTTCGCCGCCTACTTCCTTGAGTTTGCGCTCGAGAACGTTCTTGAGTTGTAGTGTGATGTCGGCATCTTCGGCTGCATAATCGCATACTTCGGCAGGGGAGAGGTCGCGCATCGACTTCTGATTCTTTCCCTTCTGACCTATTAATTCATCAATGTGTATGGTTTGATAGTTCAGCAAAGTTTCGGCCATGTAATCCATGTTATGGCGTAGTTCGGGCTGAACAATGTAGTGGGCGAGCATCGTGTCAAACATAGGCCCTTGCAAATCGATACCATATCGGCGGAGCACCATGTAATCGTATTTTTATATTCTGGCCCACTTTCACGATGTCTTCGTTTTCATATAGCGGTCTGAAAAATATTCACCATCGCTTCAGCTTCCGCGCGATTAGCAGGGATGGCTACGTAATAAGCCTCATGCTCGGCCACCGAAAAGCTTAAACCTACCAATTCAGCATCGATTGCGCTTGTTGATGTTGTTTCGGTATCTAAACTTAATATTTTATTTGTCAATAAAAAGTCACAAAGTTTCGTTGCTTCTGCTTGATTATCAACTAATTGATATTTATGTTCTACCGTTTTTATGCTCTCATGGTTCGAAAATTCAGGAATACTTGGACTGTCGGACGCAAATTCGCCAAAGAGAGAAGGCTGTTCGTTTGCTGATTTTAAATTATTTTCAGGCTTATTTAGAAACCGTTCGGTGAACTTCTTAAACTCGAGGTCATCGAAAATTGTACGCAACTTCTCCTCATCGGGCGATTGACGTTTGAGCTTTTCGAGATTCAGGCTTAACGGAACGTCCGTACGGATGGTAGCTAAAAACTTAGACATTTTGATGTCTTCGACGGCAGCCTCAACCTTTTCGCGCATTTTGCCTTTGAGTTGATTGCTGTTTTCGATGAGGCCTTCGCAAGAACCGAATTCCTTTATCAGTTTAACGGCCGTCTTTTCACCTACACCAGGGCAGCCCGGATAGTTGTCGGCCGAGTCGCCCATCAGCGCAAGGAGGTCGACAACCTGATGTGCAGATGCAACGCCATACTTGTCTTCTATCTGCTTTTCGCCTATAATGTCGTAGCCACCACCGTGACGGGGGCGATACATATAAACGTTTTTGCGTATCAGTTGGCCGTAATCCTTATCGGGAGTAAGCATATAAGTTTCAACCCCTGCTTTGCCAGCCTGCAGAGCTATCGTGCCAATGACATCGTCAGCCTCAAAGCCTGGTGATACAAGAATGGGGATATGCATGGCATTTAAAATCTCTTTGATAATGGGAACAGCCAGTTTTATGTCTTCGGGTGTTGCCTGACGCTGAGCCTTATAAGGAGGAAAGGCTTCGTGACGAAAGGTTTTTCCTTCGTCAAAGGCTACGCCAAGGTAAAGCGGTTGTTCCTTATCGGTAATTTCCTTTAGCGTGTTACAGAACCCTAAGATAGCTGATGTGTTAAGACCTTTTGAATTGATAGTTGGCCGGTTTATGAAAGCATAATACGACCTGAAGATAATGGCGTATGCGTCAAGAAGAAAGAGCTTGTCCATGTAAATGATTATTTCTCACGGTAAAATTAATAAAATAATGCCACAATATCCAATAAAATAATTACTTTTGTAACAATGAACACGAATGAAATAGATTATCTTTCAATCATTACAGAGCCAATAAGTTCGGAGTTGACTGATTTTCATCGCGCTTTTAACCAGTCGCTTTCTCACACTAATGGCATGCTGATGCAGGCGCTCGACCATATACGCCAGCGTGGAGGAAAGCGTATGCGTCCGATACTGATACTGCTGATGGCACAGAATTTCGGAAGAATTACCGATGTTACGCAGCATGCAGCAGTGGGATTAGAGCTGTTACATACGGCATCGCTCGTGCATGATGATGTAGTAGATGAGAGTGGAGAGCGGCGCGGACAAGCATCGGTGAACAAGGTGTTCGACAATAAGGTAGCGGTATTGGTGGGCGATTACATTCTTTCAACAGCACTGATGCAGGTAAGTTTTACCCATTCGGAGGTTATCGTACGAAATTTAGCCGAACTGGGGCGTACATTATCGAATGGTGAAATACTTCAATTGTCGAATATTCAGAATCAGGATATATCGGAAGATATTTACTATCAGGTAATCAAACAGAAAACAGCTGCATTGTTTGAAGCCTGTGCAGCCTTAGGTGCCCTGTCGGTAGGTGCAACAGAACATGATATAGAGGGTGCGCGCAGGTTCGGTCGAAATCTGGGTATTATCTTTCAGATTCGTGACGATATTTTTGATTATTATGACCATGGTAATATAGGGAAACCTACGGGTAACGATATGATGGAGGGCAAATTGACGTTGCCTGTAATCTATGCATTGAGGTCGACGCAGGATAAAGACATGCTTACACTGGCGCGAAAAGTGAAGAACGGCTGTGTGACCAAGGAGGAAATAGCGTGTCTTGTTGATTTTACCAAGGCACATGGAGGTATAGAATATGCCGAAAAGAGGATGTGGGACTTTCATGCTGAGGCTATGCAGTTTGTTCATGCCGAGGTGAAAGATGAAGCCGTACAGCGAAGCTTAAAGGCTTATCTTGATTATGTGATAGAGCGAAAACTATAATATCTCTTATCGTCTATATCGTCGTTACGCCGTAATTGTTTTGCAATTACGGCGTAACGGCTTTTATACAGGAATGGCATTGGGGTCGTATGTCTTGGTATTACTCATATTCGAGTACATGTAATGTGAAAGATTGTGTGTCAATATCAGGCGTTCTGCTTGTGCCATTAAGTTTTATTTATCGAAGCAGATATATGCTTAAGGATGGTTTTTGCATGTTGTACAGCGTTTTTCTCTGATAAATTTCTTGATTTTTCATGATAGGAAAAAGCCCCGTATTACTTGCTTTTACGAGTTAATACAGGGCTAAAAATAGGGTATGTAAGGAGAGTAGAGGGAAAACCTATACGTACGAATTAGAAGAACTTTATCTCCTTTCCTTCAATTTCACTCAACAAAAGGTTGGCAAGACGACTGGTACCAAGGCGGAACAATTCGTTGGTAAGCCAGGCCTCTCCACACACTTCTTTGACAATAGTATAGTATGTAATAGCCTGCATAACAGTGTTAATGCCACCCGCCGGCTTCAGTCCGATGACGATTCCAGTCTCATTATAGTATTCCTTAATGGCCTTTGCCATCACGTATACAGCTTCAGGGGTGGCACCGAATTTCTCTTTTCCAGTTGACGTTTTGATATAATCGGCACCAGAATACATGGACAGGATTGCTGCTTTCTTGATATTCGACAGGCTGCCAAGGTCGCATGTCTCGAGGATTACTTTCATGGGTACGTCGCCACAGGCTTGTTTTAGTTCGTTAATGTCGTCACTGATGCCTTCATAATCCTCTGAAATGAACTTGCCTACCGGCATTACAATATCTACATTTTTCGGCACCGTCATGGATAGCTAACGCTGTTTCTGCAACCTTAACCTCTATGAAAGTCTGCGACGATGGGAAAGCACCGGCAACGACTGCAATCTGTACGCCGTCAACTTCAAGTGTCTGACGCACGAGGTGGGCGAAGTTAGGGTAGGTGACAATCGTGGCAACATGTGGTAAATTAGGGTATACTGAGTCGAATTTGTTCACCTTTTTCTACCATCGATAAAAATATGTTCCTCGGTATCGGTAGTGCTAATGATGTCAGTTCTAAAGAGCCCAGTAAGAACTTTTTACCTCAACAGTGTTATTTTTCAGGCACTTTTTCGGTAATTATTTTTAATTCTTCTTGCACTTCCAACTGATCGACATTAAGATTATATTTTGCAAATGCTTGCTCAATCTTTACTACTGTCAACATGTCCTTTGCTGTTCTGGCTTTGGATATTACGTGAAATTTTCTCTTTGATGATTCCCATAATCTGGTTAGCTTTAAAGTATTTATTTCTGTTTATTATTTTTCTAATGGTGACATAAGCTTAGGGTTATTCTTATGTCGTGTTGCATCACGTTTTACTTTCTTTTCCATGCTTTTATGGAATTCTTCGGTAAGGTCGATGCCTGTTTGGTTAGCGAGGCAGCATAGTACCCATAATATGTCGGCCATTTCCTCGCCAAGATTATCTTCTTCTCCCTGCTTTTAAAGGTTTGTTCACCATATTTACGTGCGATGACTTTTTGCCAATTCTCCGACCTCTTCAGTAAGGCATGCCATGTTAGTAAGTTCTGAAAAATAACGCACGCCATAGGTCTTTATCCATTGATCAACAGCATGTTGTGCTTCTTTAAGTGTTGTTTGTCTGTTCATCTTGTATTTCTGTTTCAATTTCTACCCTTGTCAAGTAGATACATATTGGTAATGATTCAAGCAGTTTATGCGAGTATAGGGGTTGTAATTGAGAATAATAGATGCGTAATAACAGAGTAGGAGGTAATACAATCTGATTATTCTCTGTGTTTACTGTCCATGCAAATGGTTACAGGGCCATCATTAAGGATGTTGACTTTCATATCAGCACCAAATTCGCCAGTGCCTATATCTTTGCCCAATGCTGATGAAAGAACTTCACAGAAACGATTATAAAGAGGAATGGATATTTCGTGAGGAGCTGCATGTATCCAGCTTTGGCCGATTACCTTTTTATAGCTTGCCATGAGTGTAAACTGTGAAACAACGAGAATCTCGCCTTTAATGTCTGTTACACAAAGGTTCATTACGCCTGCATCATCATCAAAAATGCGGAGACCAATGAGCTTCCTGACAAGCCATTGTATATCTTCTTCTTCGTCGCTGGTACCAATACCAAGTAGAACAAGCAATCCCTTTTCCTATGGATGACTTTACTTGTTGGTTGATGGTTACTGATGCATGGCTGACACGTTGTATTACAATTCGCATGTAATTTAAAAAAATTTTTATATAGGCAAAGATAGCAAAAAGATGATTATATTACAAACATTGCGTATGTTTTTATTCTGTAACTTGTGTACTGGTTTCAGGTTGTTTATGAAAGAAATTAAATAGAATCTGGGCTTTTGAAGGACCTATATTGGTAGCAAGTTCTTCTAGTGTTGCTACCTTTATATTAGCTACTGATTTAAAGTGTTTTAGCAAATCTTCTTTTTGTCTTTGGACCTATCCCTTTTATATCATCCAATACAGAGTGGAGGGCATGCTTTGAACGTTTGTCTCTATGAAATGTAATGGCATAGCGATGTACCTCGTCTTGTATTTGTGTAAGAATGTGAAATAGATCGCTATCTGGCTTTAAACCAATGACTTGCGGTGGAAATCCATAAAGTAGTTCGTTGGTACGGTGTCGGTCGTCTTTAGCTAATCCTGCAATGGGTATGGTTATTTTAAGTTTGTCGATAACCTCTTTTACAACATCCATCTGACCTTTTCCTCCATCGGTAATAATGAGGTCGGGTAGGGGTGTGCCTTCTTTTATCATTCTGCTATATCGCCTTTGAACGATCTCCTGCATGGAGGCATAATCGTCAGGGCCTGTAACGGTTTTGATGTTATATTTTCGATAATCCTTGCGTGAAGGCTTCATACCTTTATATACAATACATCCTGCCACGGCGTCAGTGCCACTTATATTGGAATTGTCAAAGCATTCTATGTGATATGGTAATTTTGGAAGTTGGAGTTTTTTGTTGTAACTCTTTCATTAAACGTGTATGCTTTTTGCTCTGGATTAAGCTTTTTTCGCTTTGTTTAAGGCGGTCAAAGCGATATTGCTTAGCATTCATCTCGGAAAGTTCTAAAAGGTGTTTTTTTATCGCCCCTGTTGAGGAATAAAAGAAGATAGTATCTTTTTAGTTTTCCATTCCATATTGAAGGGTACTATAATTTCCTTAGCCGTAGAATGAAATCGCTCTCTAATTTCAAGGATGGCCTGAATAAGAAGGTCTTGATCGCTTTCTTCGAGCTTACGTTTATATTCGTATGTAAAGCTTTGATTGATGGTACCATTTTTAACGTGTATATAATTGATGTATGCGTTTCTATTCTGTTGGTCATCAATGATTGAAAATACATCTACATCTGTGATGGTATGGCTTACAACCTCGCTCTTTGACACAAATTCCTGTAATAGTGTATATCGTTTTTTAAGGTCTTCAGCTTCTTCAAATTTGAGTTGTTTAGCCTTGGTCATCATACGTTTGTATAACCATTCGGATAGTTCGCGAGTGTTTCCTTTTAATACTTCCTTGGCTTGTCGGATGTTTTCTAAATAGTCTTCTCGAGTTTGTTGTGCAAAGCAGCATCCTTCACAATTATGTATATGGTATTCAAGGCAAGGCTTTGTATTTACCCGTCTGGATGCCTTCCAAAGTGATACTTTGCCGGCATCGTCGAGGCTTAAAGGCGCGTTTAATGAGGTCTAACACGTTGTGCATAACAAAAACATGCGGATAGGGTCCATAGTAAATGCCTAAACGCTTGTCAATATGCCTTGTTTGGAATATACGTGGAATAGCTCATTAGTTACAATAATGCTTGGATAGGTTTTGCCGTCTTTAAGTAATACGTTGTAACGAGGATTGTCTTTCTTAATGAGAGAATTTTCAAGAAGTAGAGCATCTTCTTCTGTGTTTACTACGGTATAGCTTATATCGTTTATCTTACTTACAAGAACTTTTGTTTTGTAACGGTCTACCTCTTTATGAAAAATAGCTGGAAACTCTTCGCTTTAGATTTTTTTGCTTTTCCCTACATATATAATTTTTCCACCACGATCACGTAAGTCATCGTAGAACTGATAGCTACCAGGTTTCTCCGGCATGCTAAGTACAATATTCTTAAGATAGGCTAATCTTTTCTCATTTTCTTCCTTAGTCATACTCATTTCCCCCTTATTATATGGTAGTTATACTCGCTATGTTTCATGTGAAACATCATAAAGATGTGAAAATAGATTCAAATGATACCTGTTAATTTGTCTTTTATATAGACACTTTATTTGAAAGTACAGAACTGAAAAGAGTTCTATTTGGAGTTTGTAAACACTATGATGTGTAGTAAGATTAAACGTGTTTTGTTTGAAATTATTAAATGATATATTTAAAATTGAAGCAGGCTACTTATCTCAATATCTTTATCGAATGAATTGCGTGCTTCTGGAAATTCTGAGTGTAATTCTATGATGAAGTTTGCATACACCTTCTTTGGCTTGAACTTTTTTGACTAAATCACATGCAGCCTTCATTGTCCCGCCTGTTGCAAGTAAATCGTCATGTAATAGAACAACATCGTTTTTCATTGATGGCGTCCTTGTGAATTTCAATCGTATCAATACCATATTCCTTGGCATAGCTTTCTTGTATTGTCTCACATGGGAGCTTTCCGGGTTTACGACACAATACAATTCCTGCACCCAATCTTATAGCAGCGGCAGAACTCATAACAAACCCCCGACTCTCAATACCTACTATCTTTTTGTTATCCCTTTGTCCTTGTAGAGATTAAATAATTCGTCACTTATAATCTTTTACACATTCTGAACTCTTAAAAAGAGTGGTTACATCCCTAAAAATTTACGCCTTTGATAGGCCAGTCTGGAATACATCTTAAGTTGTTTAAAAAGGATTGGATTGTTCATTTTTTTATTTTGTGTTTTTGTTTATTCTTCGTTTATTTAAAGGGAACTTCTAAACGTTATGTTTCACATGAAACAACATCAACTTTACGGAGATAAAAGATGAAGAGTCTTTGCTGTTGAGAAATACTCGAGCTATTTTATTTTTACTAATTTATTGATTGGTACATTTAATGCTATCTTCCTAATAATATAAGTAGCACGTTTATATCACTAGGTGACACACCGGTATCCTGCTCGCTTCCGCTAATGTTTCAGGATTGATTAATTTTTAGCTTTTGTCGCCCCTCCGTGCTAATCTCATGGAGTTCACTATAATTGAATCGTCCTTTTATTTTAATATCTTCAAGTCTGTGCATTTTTTTCTGCAACCAATTTTTCTCTATGAATATAACCCTTATATTTTTATTCTGATTTCAGTCCCCTTCTATAATTTCGTCTTTTCTGTTTTTATTATTTTCTACTACTTCTTTTTAAGTTTGGAAGTACTTCGATTAACTCTTTAATATTTACCTGTGGCCGACCGATAAGCTCGCTGATTTTGCAACTCATTCTCAAAGGTGCTGTTCTAATCTTTCGAGGAATGAATTGATTTCATGAGGTTTTACGACAGTATTGTCGCAATATTCTATGATATGTTGTATTGATTCTTCTTTTCTGTTTCCACCAATCATAACGATTTCTTCGTACAATTCCTAATTTATAAGCCTTTTCTGTCAGGCGTGCATCAGCATCATCCTGTCTTAATAAAATTCTATATTCTGCCCTTGAAGTAAACATTCTATAAGGTTCATCAACACCCTTGGTGGTGAGGTCATCTATTAAAACACCTATATAACTTTCATCTCTCTTCATGATAAAAGGAGAACTTCCCGCACAAAACAAAGCAGCATTAATACCAGCAACAATTCCTTGCCCGCCTGCTTCTTCATATCCTGTGGTGCCATTGACCTGTCCAGCAAAAGAATAATCCAGATATAACTTTTGACTCTAAGCTGTGCTTTAATTGTGTAGGGTCGAAGTAATCGTATTCTATTGCATATCCGGGGCGGTAAATTTTAGCATCACGTAATGCAGGTATTTCATGAAGAGCTTTCAATTGAGTCTCCATGGGCATAGAGGAAGAGAAGCCATTTAAGTACATCTCATTTGTATCTTCACCTTCTGGTTCAATAAAAAGAGGGTGGTTCTTCTTGTCTGGAAACGTTATTAACTTAGTTTCAATACTGGGACAATATCTTGGACCTGTACTTTGAATCTGTCCATTATATAATGGTGAATTTTCTATGTCTTGCTGTAAAATATCATGAACCTTTTCGTTAGTATAACATGTCCAGCATGGTAGCTGTTTTAGAGTGTGTTGCACCCCAAGGTAGCTAAACTGGTGAAAGTCGTTTTCTCACGGTTGTATTTCTGTATCTTCAAAGTGGATAGTTCGTTTGTCGAGGCGCACAGGTGTTCCTGTTTTCATTCTCGCCGAACGTATTCCCCTAACGTGTAATTGATTCTGTAAAATGATATACAGCAGGTTCTGCACACCTACCCCCTGCAATTTTATGGTGTCCAATGTGCATGAGGCCATTTAAGAATGTACCAGTTGTGACAATTATGGCTTTTGCCCTAAATTCTGCTCCCCATATAGTTTTCACACCAACAGCCTCTCCGTTTTCAACAATTAGTTCCTCAGCCTGGTCTTGCCAGATATTTAAATTGTCGATTTTATCGAGGGTGCGCCTCCATTCCCAAATAAATTTTTCTCTGTCACATTGTGCTCTTGGTGACCAAACGGCAGGCCCTTTCCCTTTGTTTAACATACGAAATTGTATGGAAGTAGAATCGGTTATGAGGCCCATCTGTCCACCCAATGCGTCAATTTCTCTTACAATTTGTCCTTTGGCAATTCCTCCGACGGCAGGGTTGCAGCTCATTTGTCCAATCTTGTTCATATCCATTGTGATTAAACATGTTGCGGCCCCCATGTTAGCAGCCGCAGATGCTGCTTCACAGCCAGCGTGACCAGCGCCAATAACGATGACGTCGTAATTAAAAATCGTTGCTTTTTTCATTTGGCGCAAAAGTAAGCAATTATATCGAATTTTTATTCTTATTCGTTTGATTTATCACTAAAATATAGTACTTTTTGCAACCGCTTTTACAGTTTATATACCTATATATTATGGTTTAAGCTGAACAAAATAGGAGCATCAAATGTGTTTTTATCTGATTATTTCGTTTTTAAGTTTAATATCTAAATAATTCAAAAATCAATCATTTATGTGGTTAGTTAATTCTCCAATTGGTAGGAAAGTGGTGATGTCTGTTACAGGTCTTAGCCTTATACTTTTCCTTACCTTTCATTGCTGCATGAATGTTGCTGCGTTCTTTTCAAAGGACGCTTACAACATGGTGTGCGGGTTTCTTGGCTCACACTGGTATGCAGTGGCAGGCACGGCAGGCTTGGCTTTCCTTGCTGTTTGTCACATTGTTTATGCGTTTCTCTTGACAGCCCAGAACCGTCGGGCGCGTGGTCCACAACGTTATGAGGTTACAAGTAGGCGTCCGAAGTAAGCTGGGCTTCTCAAAACATGTTAGTATTGGGCCTTGTTATCCTCATCGGTCTGCTGCTTCACCTTTTATAATTTCTGGGGGCACATGATGTTTGCAGACCTTGCAGGCCTGCAGTTTAAGTATGGACCAGAAGATGGTTTTGCATGGATTGAAGACACTTTTAGAAGTCCAGTTTATTCTATTCTGTATCTTATTTGGATTTGTTCGCTTTGGTTCCATCTTACACATGGTTTCTGGAGTGCAATGCATACACTTGGAATGAGTGGTAAAATCTGGATGAAAAAGATGGCAATGCTGTGGTATGGTTTTATGTAACCATATTGATGGGTATCTTCGTTATCCTCATTTTGAGCTTCTGGCTTGGGATTTGCACCAAGTATGCGCTAATTTATAAATTCCAATCCTTCAATCATTATTTAATATGTCACAAATAGATTCAAAAGATTCCTGAAGGCCCTTTAGCCGAGAAGTGGACTAATTATAAAGCTCATCAGAAGCTGGTAAACCCTGCTAATAAACGTAAGCTCGATATTATTGTTGTAGGAACAGGTCTTGCAGGTGCCAGTGCCGCAGCCTCTCTTGGAGAGATGGGGTTCCATGTTATTAATTTCTGTATTCAGGACAGTCCCCGCCGTGCTCACTCAATTGCTGCACAGGGAGGTATCAATGCAGCCAAGAATTATCAGAACGACGGTGATGCAGTTTATCGTCTTTTCTACGATACAATTAAAGGCGGTGACTACCGTGCTCGCGAAGCTAATGTATATCGTTTGGCTGAGGTAAGTGCAGCAATTATCGACCAGTGTGTAGCACAAGGCGTTCCTTTTGCTCGCGAATATGGCGGCATGCTGGCTAACCGTTCTTTCGGTGGTGTTCAGGTAAGTCGTACATTCTATGCGAAGGGTCAGACGGGTCAGCAGCTTTTTGCTGGGTGCTTATTCTTCGTTAATGAAAGAGGTAAACAACGGAACTGTTGAGCTTTACACGCGTACAGAGGTTGAAGACATTGTTGTTGTTGACGGTCGCTGTCGTGGCGTTATTGCCAAAGACCTTGTTTCAGGTAAGCTCAAGCGTTATTCTGCTCATGCCGTTTGCTTGGCAACGGGTGGCTATGGTAACACTTATTTCTTGTCAACCAATGCTATGGGCTGTAACAGTACGGCTGCTGTTCAGGCTTATCGTAAGGGTGCCTACTTTGCAAATCCTTGTTTTGTACAGATTCACCCGACGTGTATTCCTGTTCATGGCGACAAGCAGTCGAAGCTTACCCTTATGTCAGAGTCACTTCGTAATGACGGTCGTATCTGGGTTCCAAAGAAGCTTGAGGATGCGAAAGAAGTTGCAGAGTGGTGAACTTCAGGGCGTGATATTCCAGAAGAAGATCGTGATTACTATTTGGAGCGCCGCTATCCGGCCTTCGGTAACCTTGTTCCCCGTGACGTTGCCAGCCGTGCAGCCAAAGAGCGTACAGATGCAGGCTTCGGTGTAAACAACACTGGTCTGGCTGTATTCCTTGATTTTTCAGAAGCTTTCCAGCGCTTGGGTCGTAAGCGTGTTGATGAACGCTATGGTAACTTGTTTGATATGTATGAGGAAATTACCGATGTTGATCCCCACGATAACCCAATGATGATATTCCCTGCAATCCATTATACCATGGGTGGTCTGTGGGTAGACTATGAGCTGCAAACCTCTATTAAGGGCCTGTTTGCCCTTGGCGAGTGTAACTTCTCAGACCATGGTGCTAACCGTTTGGGTGCATCTGCTTTGATGCAGGGCTTAAGCGACGGATACTTTGTTGTTCCTTATACCATGCAAAAACTACCTGAGCGATCAGATTCAAGTGCCTCATATCTCTACCGATCTGCCAGAATTCGTAGAAGCAGAAAAAGCTGTTCAGGCTGAAATGGACCGTATTTACAACATCCAGAACCAGCAACAGGACAAGACTAAGTTGAAAGAGTGTTGACTCGCTGCATAAGGAATTGTATAACATTATGTGGAACTACGTGGGTATGGCGCGCAGTGCAGAAGGCTTAAAGAAGGCTCTTGAAATGTTGAAAGAGGTACGTAAGCAGTTCGATACTTGTGTACGCATCCCGGGTTCTAAGGAGGGTCTTAATGTCGAATTGGATAAAGCTATCCATCTTCGCGACTTTATCACGATGGGTGAACTTATTGCTTACGATGCACTGAGCGCAATGAAAGCTGTGGAGGTCATTTCCGTGAGGAGAGCCAGACAGAAGAAGGAGAAGCAAAAACGCGACGATGAGCACTACATGTATGTGGCTTGTTGGAAGTATGCAGGCTCGGATGAGGCAGCCCCTGAGTTGCTAAAAGAGGACCTTGATTACCAATATATTAAGGTACAAACACGCAATTACAAATCATAATAAGGAATCAAAACAAATGGATAAAAATATATCATTCACACTGAAAGTATGGCGTCAGAACGGCCCTACGGCAGAAGGTCACTTTGATACCTTTGAAATGAAGGATATTCCAGGCGATACTTCCTTTTTGGAAATGCTGGATATTCTCAACGAACAGCTTATAGAGGGTGGAAACGAGCCCTTTGTTTTCGACCACGATTGCCGTGAAGGTATCTGTGGTATGTGCTCTCTCTATATCAATGGTCACCCTCATGGACCTGCTCAAGGCGCTACAACCTGCCAGCTTTACATGCGTCGTTTCAATGATGGTGATGTAATTACTGTTGAGCCTTGGCGCTCAGCGGCGTTCCCAATCATCAAAGACTGTATGGTTGACCGCTCTGCTTTCGACAAGATTATTGCAGCTGGTGGCTACAATTCTGTTCGCACAGGCCAGGCTCAGGATGCTAATGCTATCCTTATTTCTAAGGAAAATGCTGACGAAGCCATGGATTGTGCAACCTGTATAGGCTGTGGAGCCTGTGTTGCTGCATGTAAAAACGGTTCAGCTATGCTCTTTGTATCGTCTAAAGTTAGCCAGTTAGCTCTGCTTCCACAAGGCCGTCCTGAGGCTGCCCGCCGTGCAAAGGCAATGGTTGCCAAGATGGAAGAACTTGGCTTTGGCAACTGTACGAATACCCGTGCTTGCGAAGCCGAGTGTCCCAAAAATGAGAGTATCGCAAACATTGCGCGCTTAAACCGTGAATTTATCGCAGCCAAGTTAGCCGATTAAAAGTGTTCTGTTATCTGCTTTATGTCTTATAAGGCATGGTAAAACAGTTCTATAACATATGATCCGCATTGTAACCGTCAGGTTATGATGCGGATTTTTTATTTGAATTAATGAATATGGAATATGTATGATATATGTTTTTAAACTGATAAATTGCTGTTCCATAATAAGTTATGGATATAAAACAGTTTATGTGCCATCGGCTTCTACTGGCTATGATGCTCAATATTCAGTTCCACATACTTTATTTGTTCCTGTACAAACATCCGCGAATACAGGTTATTATTGAATGCCATAGTCATCATATATCTTATTGGCTCCAGCACTGATACCTCTTACGTAAGCCGGGCATGAAAAGGTTTGGCTGCTGTGTCGCTTATTGGGCTGTACGATAACACCTGTTTCAATGGGTTATTATTGTGCAGATGTATTATCTTGTACCCTATGTGGCAGATGAATAATACCAGTTTCCTTATATTGTTATGGTGCAGCGTGCTGTTTATTTCAGGGCAATGTTCATTGTGTGACGGCCGCCAACAGCGTGTACGACGGCCGTCACACAACACGTACGACGGCCGTCAGCAGCGTGTATGACGGCCGCCGAATCATGAAGATATGGGTATAAGGGGAGAATGATGAGTCTGCAAAGTAAAAAACGTTATGGCGTAAAGGGATTGACAAAGCGGTGTGAAGCAGGTTGAGTAGGTGGCATAAGTAAAAAATATGCCGATATATGGGTATAACCTGGTGAAGCTGATAAACTCTGCAAAACAGCCCTGAATAAGTTGTGTAGCAGTGCTTCTGCATACTAAATTATTCGAGTTCATGGCCAGTGTAATGAGTTGTACCGGATAGTACCAGCCCGTATCCTTATCGCATGTAAATTAACAATTTTCTTAGATTTCATCGTGTTTTCAACTTTCATGTAAAATGGCTATCTTTGTATCATGATGACCACAGACGATTTTATTCGTGAGCACCTGCATGATGATGTCAGAACACTGGCCTTTCAAAAGCAGCGTTATCCGGATATTGATTTTACCTACGCCCTTAATCAGATACAAGGCTATCAAATGGCGTTACAAAAGCTGCCTTCCTGGGCTGCGGTGGCAGGTGTTGTATATCCGCCACATCTTAACATGGAACAGTGTTCGAGTGAGGCTGCGGCCATATACAAGGCATCTCTTGTGCGCCGACTGGCTGGCAATATAGCCGGTACCCTCTCAAAAACAACAGTGCCGGCATCGTCAGAAGCCTGTAATGTAACTACTATGGTTGACCTGACAGGGTGGGTTGGGTGTTGATTTTTCGTTTGTTTCTCGTTGTTTCAGTCGTGCCATATATGTTGAGTGCAATGAAAATTTATGTGCCATAGCCCGTCATAATCTTCCACTTCTGGGGGCGAAGAATGCAGAAGTGTGTTGTGACGATGCTGTTAGCTATTTGCAAAATATGGGGCATGTGGACCTGATTTTTATGGATCCTGCCCGTCGTGACAGCCATGGCGGGCGTACGTATGCGCTGGAAGATTGCACGCCTAACGTTGTAGAAATGTGCGAAGAATTGCTGAAAAAATCCCATTTCATCGTGTTAAAGCTGTCGCCTATGCTCGATTGGCATCGTGTCGTAGAACAGCTTCGCGGCGTAATGGAGGTACATGTGGTCAGCGTTGGCGGCGAATGTAAGGAACTGTTGCTGGTGCTTGGTCATGCTGAAGAGCCGTTAACCCTTTTCTGTTGTAACGATAACGTTACGTTTAGCTGTCCTGCAAATTTTAACATACCGGTGCCGTTATGTGACAGTGACCCTGCCGAAGGACAGTATTTGCTGGTTCCCGATGCTTCTATTATGAAGTCAGGCTGTTTTGCTGCCGTTGCATTGCGTTTCAGTTTAAGGCAGGTTGATACCAACTCACACCTGTATGTGTCGGATAAACCCGTTGAAAAGTTTCCTGGAAGACAGTTCTTAATACGCTCGGTTACCAACATGAACAAGAATGAACTTCGTCGTGCACTGTATGGCATTACACAAGCAAACGTTGCTGTTCGCAATTTTCCCCTGACGGCAGTAGCACTTCAACGTCGTCTGAAACTGAAAGATGGTGGCAACATTTACATATTTGCTACCACAGTTTGCGGACGTCATCTGCTTTTCCTTACATCGCCTTTAGCGGCTAATTTGTGCTGACTGTGTATAAAATAAGTCTTATCTTTTTTGCCATGTCAGCTTTTTTGTTTATTTTTGCAGATTAGGTTTTAATCCATATTTATACTTGTAATGGCAATTGAAATTAAGAAGGTGGAAACCATTAGTGACCCTGCGAAGGTTTGTCGATTTCCACTACGATTTATACAAAAGACTGTCCGTATGACGTGCCGTCACTTTTCATGGACGAGATGAATACGCTAAGAAGCGACCGTAATGCAGCCTTTGATTTCTGTGAGGCTGCATACTTTATGGCTTATAAGGACGGCCGTATGGTGGGACGTATAGCCGGTATTCTGAATCCGAGAGCCAATGAACGCTGGCAGACAAAAGACGTGCGGTTCGGCTGGATTGACTTTATTGACGATATAGAAGTGAGCCGGGCCTTGTTCAATGCTGTTGAAGAGTGGGGACGCTCAAAGGGTATGACTGCCATTGTAGGCCCTCTGGGCTTTACCGATTTCGACCCTGAAGGCATGCTTACCATGGGCTTTGACAAGCTCAGCACGATGGAAACCATTTACAATTACGAGTACTACCCGCAGCATATGGAGCAGTTGGGGGGATGGGTAAAAGACAACGACTACGTAGAATACTATCTGCCCATGCCCGACAAAACGCCGGAAAAGTTTGCTAAAATTGCCGAAATGATAGAGAAGCGCTATAATCTTCATGTCAGGAAGGTTACGCGTAAGGATATTCGTAACGGTTATGCCCGCGAGCTTTTTAAGATAATAAACGAAACCTATAAAGACCTTTACGGCTTTGTTTCGCTCACCGAGAGGCAGATAGATCAATATGTAAATACCTATTTGCCGGCGTTAGACCTGAGTTTGGTAACTGTAATTGTTGATGGAAATAAAAATAACAAGATAGCAGGTGTTGGCATAACCATCCCCTCTCTGGCCCGCGCCGTACGGAAATGCCGTCGTGGACGTTTGTTCCCGTTTGGCTGGTGGCATTTGCTAAGAGCAGTAAAGTGCCATAAAACCGAGGGTGTTGATTTGCTGTTAATAGGCTTTTTACCTGAATATCGTGCCAAAGGCGCCAACGCATTGTTGTTTTCTGATCTTATCCCAAGGTATATAAAGTATGGCTTTAAGTGGGGAGAGACAAACGTTGAAATGGAGGAAAACAGCAGCGTAAGAGGACAATGGGATACCATTGAACATATAAACCACAAGCGTCGCAGATGTTATCGTAAGCAGTTGGTTCCTGAAACCCAAACTCAAAGGCAGCAGCATGGCCTCTAAAGAAGATACTCACGTCGGGATAAAAATAAAAAAACAACGATTATGCCAGATAACGAAAAAGAGCTTTTTATCATCGCAGGAAAGTGGCTCACAGGACGCTGCCGTTAATTATACAGATGACAATATTCGCCACCTGAGCGACATGGAACATGTGCGCACCAGGGCCCGGAATGTATATTGGACGATTGGGTGACGGAGCATTGCCTGAGGACGGTATCTATGTGCTTTTAAAGGAGGTTATCGACAATTCTATTGACGAATTTAAGATGAAATCGGGCGATAGGATAGAGGTAGATATTAATGATAATCTCCGCGTTAGCGTGCGCGACTATGGCCGTGGCATCCCGCAGGGCAAACTTGTTGAGGCTGTATCCATGCTGAACACGGGAGGAAAGTACGATTCTAAGGCTTTTAAGAAGAGCGTTGGACTGAATGGAGTGGGTGTAAAGGCGGTTAATGCGCTAAGCGCTCGCTTCGAGGTGAAGAGCTATCGTGAGGGCAAAGTACGCTCGCTGGTGTTTGAAAGGGGTGAGAAAAAAAGCGATAAAACGGAGAAAACACAGGACGAAAACGGTACATTTATCTTTTTTGAACCTGATAATACGTTGTTTAAGAACTATCAGTTCCACGATGAATACGTGGAAACAATGCTGCGAAATTATACCTATCTCAACTCAGGGCTTACCATTATGTATAATGGACGCCGAATAAAAAGCCGCAACGGACTGGAGGATTTGCTCGTTGACAATATGACCGTAGACCCGCTTTATCCTATCGTTCATATTAAAGGCGAAGATATTGAGATAGCTTTTACCCATACCAACCAGTATGGAGAAGAGTATCACAGCTTTGTAAACGGTCAGCATACCACGCAGGGCGGTACGCATCAAAGTGCTTTTAAAGAGCACATAGCGCGCACCATCTAAAGAGTTCTACGACAAAAACTACGAGTTTACAGACATAAGAAACGGTATTGTTGCGGCCATAGCCATCAACGTTGAGGAGCCTGTTTTCGAGTCGCAAACCAAGATAAAGCTCGGCTCTACGCTTATGGAGCCAGGCGGTGAAACCATAAACAAGTATGTTGGTGACTTTATAAAGCGCGAGGTTGATAACTATTTGCACATCCATAAGGACGATGTAACCGATATTTTAGAGAATAAAATACGAGAGAGTGAGCACGAACGCAAGGCTATGGCCGGCGTAACGAAGCTGGCTCGTGAGCGTGCAAAGAAGGCCAGTCTGCATAACAGGAAGCTGCGAGACTGTCGTATTCATTACAGCGATACGAAGGACGACCGCAAGGAAGAGGCAAGTATCTTCATTACTGAGGGCGATTCTGCCAGCGGGTCTATTACGAAAAGTCGCGATGTCAACACGCAGGCCGTGTTCTCGCTGCGCGGTAAACCGTTGAACAGTTTTGGCCTGAGCAAGAAGGTTGTTTACGAAAACGAAGAGTTTAACTTGTTGCAAGCCGCCCTGAATATTGAAGACGGATTGGACGATTTGCGTTATAACAAGGTAATTGTAGCCACTGATGCCGATGTCGATGGCATGCACATCAGGCTGCTTATCATCACCTTCTTCCTGCAATTCTATCCCGAACTGATTAAGAAAGGGCATGTCTTTGTATTACAGACGCCACTTTTCCGTGTTCGAAATCGTCGTACCAAGATAAAGGATAAAAAGGTAATTGCCGATGCTGACGCTCGTTTGGCAAAGGGTGAACGTAAGAGCGACTTCATCACAAGGTACTGTTATACCGATGAAGAGCGTCAAAATGCCATTCGTGAACTGGGTCCTGATCCCGAGATTACACGCTTTAAGGGACTCGGTGAAATCTCTCCGGACGAGTTTGTACACTTTATTGGGCCCGACATGAGGCTGGAACAGGTTACCCTTCACAAAAATGATCAGGTACAAAAACTCTGGAATACTACATGGGTAAGAATACAATGGAGCGTCAAAACTTCATTATCGACAACCTTGTTATAGAGGAAGACCCTGACCGAAGAAGAAGCATAATGCCGTAAGAACGATGGTATTATGCCCGAAGAAGCTTTTTCTCGTTACGTCGTGACAAGGAAAAAGTTGGGTCCGGTTGTCAAAAATGATATTTCTTACTATTTATTATATGAAGTATTAAAAGCGGCAGTCTGGTATCAACGTTATACGAAAATATACAATATTATATAATAGGGAAGCAGATGATGAAACGGCAATTCCTGACAAAGACAATGTCTTCGGAGGCTCTTCTGAAGATAATTTTCACAACATGCTTTAGTTTTTTCATTCTTGTGCCTACGAAGGCGCAGGACAGTTTCGATTTTGGGCCTAAGTCGCCACTACGTAAATTGCAGATGGCAGAAATGGCAATCAGTCAGGCTTTACGTCGATACCGTTAATGAAGAAAGTCTTGTAGAGAACGGCATCAGGGGCATGCTGGAGAAGCTCGACCCCCATTCGTCGTATACAACAGCCCGCGAAACCAGGGCCATGAACGAGTCGTTGAACGGCAGTTTCGAGGGAATAGGTATACAATTCAATATGCAGGAAGACACCCTTATCGTCATCCAGACTATTACAAATGGGCCCTTCTGAAAAGGTGGGTATAGAAGCAGGCGACCGCATAGTGGCTGTAAACGATACGGCAATAGCAGGCGTAAAGATGTCGAAAGAGGACATTATGAAGCGGCTCCGTGGACCTAAAGGCACTAAGGTTAAGCTTACAATTATACGGCGTGGCATCGGCGAGCGGCTTACATTTGTAGTTACCCGTGACAAGATTCCTGTAAAAACGCTCGATGCCTGGTATATGATTAAGCCGGGAACAGGATATATTCGCATAGGCTCGTTTGGAGCAACAACGTACGATGAGTTCATGAAGGCTGTTAATGACCTGCGTGCACAGGGTATGAATGACCTTGTTTTGGACCTCGAAGACAACGGCGGGGGATACCTTCAGGCCGCTGTTCAGGTTGCCAATGAGTTCTTAAAGCGTGGCGATTTAATTGTTTACACCGAAGGAAGACGCTTTCCAAGGCAAGACTATAAGGCGCAGGGAAACGGGCGTTTACTGAATGGAAAGGTGACCGTTCTGGTGAACGAGTTCACCGCTTCGGCCGCAGAGATTGTTACAGGAGCCTTGCAAGATCAGGACCGTGCGCTTGTAGTTGGCCGGCGTACTTTTGGCAAGGGGCTTGTACAACGTCCTATCGACTTCCCCGACGGGAGCATGATGCGGCTCACCATCGCCCATTATTTTACTCCTTCTGGACGCTGTATCCAGAAATTTTATAAGAAAGGTGACAAGAAAGACTATGATATGGAGCTTGATCAACGCTTTAAACATGGTGAACTTTACTCGGCCGACTCTATTCATTTTGCCGATTCGCTGAAGTATTATACACTTCTTCGCCAGCGTGTTGTGTATGGAGGAGGAGGCATTATGCCTGATGTTTTCGTTCCTTTAGATACTACAATCGTTTCTCCTTACCTTAGAAAGCTGGCTGCCAAGGGTATTATTATCAGTACAAACTTGCGGTATGTGGATAACAACAGGAAGCTGTTGAAAAAGCAATATCCCGATTTCCAGAGCTTCCTTAACGGCTATGAGGTGCCCCGTACGCTTATCAATGAAATTGTTGCCGAAGGAAAGAAACAAAAGATTGAGCCAAAGGATGAGGCCGAAATGAAACGAACGCTGCCTTATATGCGCACACAGCTTAAGGCTCTTGTGGCTCGTGATCTTTGGAATATGAGCGAATACTTCCAGATTATAAACAGTCAGAATCCTATTTTACAGAAGGCTTTAAAGCAAAATGGTAGCAATTAACGTTACGTATCTACCATTGAAATAACTCCTTTATATAAAGGAGATGACATGAAATAGCGGCCGCACTTCCTATATGTTAGAAGTGCGGCCGCTGTATGTTGTCAGCGTAAATAGAATACTCTTAAAAATAAACAGAAAGCTTTTTGAAAAGTTCTCATCAAACTTCAAAAGAAGCAGGACAATCCCTCTTGTTAATCTACACAAAATTGCTTGTAAGCTAATGCAATATGGCTTGTTAATCTACACCAGATGGCTTGTGGACTACTGCGATATTCCTTATAAAATACGGAGAAATTAAAACAGAGTGATGAAAAGAACTACGCTTTATTTACTGCTTCCATCTCACGAAGCAGGTCGAGAGCCTTGTTTTCGTTCGCCTCCATCACCTCACGCTCGCCGGGTCCCTTGTCGTTTATACCGCACAAATGGAGCACACCGTGAATAATTACGCGGTTAAGCTCGTCTTCATAACGCTTGTTAAACAGTTCGGCATTGCTGCGAACGGTATCCAATGATATAACAATGTCACCGTTTATAACCTTACCTTCGTCATAATCGAACGTAATAACGTCGGTATAATAATCGTGTCCAAGGTACTGTTTATTAACCTCAAGAATCTTCTCATCGTCAACAAACATGTAGCCTATTTCGCCTACACTTCTTCCGTGTGTGGCAGCAACGGCCTTTATCCATGCCGTAGTTTCCTGTGTTTAATGGCTGGCAAATCAATGCCATCAGCCTGATATGTAATCATATATTATTGATTTTGCACCTTTTTCAGTGCTTCTTTTTACCCTTTTACTTCCTTACCCATTCGCTTTTACGCCGCTGGGTTTAATTCTTTAATTTCTTAATTCTTCAATCCTGCACCGTGCCTTTTACTCTTTTACCGTTTTTGCCTTTTTGCTTTTTCGGCACCATCCAGCTTACATCCTTGTGGAAATAAGCCAGCTGTCGCACGGCCGAGGAGGATATGGATGCCATGGAAGGGTCGGCATAAAGCAATAACGTTTCAATGCCTGTCATGCTACGGTTCAGCTCTGCTTGCTCACGCTCATATTCATAATCTCGTACCGACCTCACCCCTTTGACGATAAATGCCGCCCTTTCGCGTTTGGCGAGATCGACAGCAAGGTCAGTAAAGCCCACAATTTTTACGCGGTTATCGCCCTCGTACAGGCTTCTGACAGCCTCTATACGCTCTTCGGCCGATAACATGCTGTGTTTTTCAGGATTTATGCCCACGCCAATAACGATGCGTCCAAACAGTTTTAGCGTCCGTTCTACAATGTCGGCATGGCCCGATGGTAAACAGGTCGAACGAGCCAACAAAACAGTGCTGTGCGTGTGTTGTTTTCCTCTTTCATTGCGGTTTTGGTATACTTGTGGGTTGAATAATGATAATCAGCTTTCTCTAAAAGCCTGTTGAGTAAAGGCTCTTCAGACTTGTCAGAACAGCTCTTGCTGCATGATATTGCTGGCGTATGGGTTGCGACCGAGGTGCTCGTAGGCCAGCGGGGTCACCATTCGGCCTCGTGGAGTGCGCTTAATAAAGCCCTCCATGATAAGGAAAGGCTCATAAACGTCCTCTACTGTACCCGAGTCTTCGCCGATGGCTGTGGCGATAGTGGATATACCTACCGGGCCACCGCGGAACTTATCTATTATGGTAAGCAGTATCTTATTGTCGATTTCATCCAGTCCGTACGAATCGATGTTCAGCGCACTTAACGATAGTTGCGCGATGTCGTTGGTGATAGTGCCGTTGCCTTTCACCTGTGCGAAGTCGCGAACCCGACGTAACAGCCCGTTCGCTATACGCGGTGTGCCACGGCTTCGCCGGCTAATCTCTACGGCTGCCTTGTCTTCTATGGGAACCTTCATGAGGCGGGCCGAACGCCTGATAATGCTTTGGAGCGTGTCAGGATGATAGTATTCGAGGTGCATATTGATGCCGAAACGGGCTCTTAACGGTGCCGTCAGCATACCCGAACGCGTTGTTGCGCCTATCAATGTGAAAGGATTCAGGTCAATTTGTATCGAACGTGCCGACGGTCCCTTGTCAATCATGATGTCGATACGGTAGTCTTCCATGGCCGAATACAGGTATTCTTCCACTACTGGCTGCAATCGATGAATCTCATCAATAAAAAGAACGTCGTTGGGTTCAAGCGAAGTAAGGATGCCTGCCAAATCGCCGGGCTTGTCCAAAATAGGGCCACTCGTAATCTTAAAACCCACTCCAAGCTCGTTGGCTATGATGTTGCTGAGCGTAGTTTTACCCAATCCCGGAGGCCCGTAAAGCAGTGTATGGTCGAGCGGTTCACCGCGATATTTGGCAGCTTCAACAAATACGCGCAGGTTTTCAACCACGTTTTTCTGGCCATTAAAGTCGTCGAAGCGCAGCGGCCGCAGCGCGTTCTCAAACTCTTTCTCGTCTTTGCTGATATGCTCTTCCCTTATATCGAAATTGTCATTCATGCCAATTCGTATTCCTGTTGTTTATTGCAAAGTTATAAAAAAAGGTGCGATAAGTATCCCGTTTTCTTAAAAACCTTGTGCCCTTAGTAGTTATGTATCGGCATTTCTGCAAGTACCCTTAGGGGGTAAGGCTTATATTGTAATTGAAACATGCTGTAATGTTTGTCGTATTACACTGTTTTGCATGAACGTTTATGCTTATATGTTCATCGTTCGGCGGCCGCCATACCCATTGTCCGACGACCGTCACACCCATTGTTCGACGGCCGCCGTACGCGCTGTTGACGGCTGCCGAACAATGGGCTTAACATCGTAAACGTACAAGTATTACAAAATAAATGCTTTAGAATTACGCTTAAATTGTTTGGTCGCATCGACATTAAAGGTGCTACCAAAAAATTAAAAAGCAAGCCCGGAAGCCTGCTTTTATACAAGTAAAATAAAATGACATAAAATACTTATGTAAATGAATGTTAAAACAATTCACTCTTTTGTCGCAGTTTGATTTGTATTTGGATATAACTGTTTGATAATCAATCTGCAATCTTCTAATATATTTGTCACTTCTTTTACTGTTTCAGCGCGTAACAAAGCTATGCGTGTCTGTTTAAAGTTTGGAATATTTTTGAATATTGGACTGGCTGCAAGGTGCCTCCTTGTATGCAGAATGCCTCTGTATTCATCAATACGTTCAACATTAATTTTGAGCTGTTCTTCAAGAATATCAATCTTTTCGTCTATACTTAAGGGTTGTTCTTTGTTACCGATAAGATAGTTGTGCATATCCCTGAATATCCATGGCTGTCCGAAAGTAGCCCGCCCAACCATTACCGCATCAACGCCATAGCGTTCAAAAGCCGTACGGGCTTGCTGAGGCGTTGTGATGTCGCCGTTGCCTATAATGGGGATATGAATACGCGGATTACGCTTAACTTCACCAATCAAAGTCCAGTCGGCTTCGCCCGTATACATCTGTGCACGCGTGCGTCCGTGTATGGTAAGCGCACTGATACCACAGTCCTGCAGCTGTTCGGCAAGCGTAGTAATAACCAGATTATCGTTATCCCATCCCAACCTTGTTTTGGCCGTTACGGGTGTTTTTACGGCTTTCACCACCTCTCTTGTAATGTCAAGCATGAGTGGTATGTTTTTAAGCAGTCCCGATCCGGCACCTTTTCCAGCCACTTTCTTTACAGGACAGCCAAAGTTAAGGTCGATAACATCGGGTTTAAACTGCTCAACAATGCGGGCTGCCTCAACCATTGATTCAACACTTTTGCCGTAAATTTGTATGCCTACGGGACGTTCCGTGTCGTCGATTACCATTTTTTTCAGTGTCGATGGTATAGCACGAATAATGGCGTCGGCGGCTACAAATTCGGTGTATACCATTGCTGCACCGTAGCGTTTGCATAGTTTCCTGAAGCCTATATCGGTTACGTCTTCCATAGGAGCCAGCAGTAAGGGGCGTTCTCCTAAGCAGGTATTTCCTATCTTCATCGTATATGGTTATATGGATAGCGGCGTCCTCTTCATGAGAGGGCGGATATAAATGTGATTCTTAAACGGATAATGGGGATGGGAGAATGGTTTAATCCTCATTCTCCTTTGGGTAAAACTTCTCGAAGGCACGGTCGTATTCCTCCGAGTTTCCGAGCCTGCCATCAATTAAAGCATACCAGTTCAACGGTGGCCCGGCAGCATAATTTCTCGTCGCCTTTGCGCAAAAATGTCCTGATGAAAAATGTATCTTATTCCCTGTTTCTCAAGCCATAGGCGTGAGATAAACCAGTCGTCGCAGCGCAGCGGCGTTTTTATATTGCAGGTTCATACGGGCTACGACAGCGTCAATACCTTTGTCGTGCATTTCGCTGAAGCTAAGACCTGCATACTTTAAAAAGCGGTGACGCGTGTGCTCAAAATAGTGAAGGTAGTTGGCATTGTTCACAATGCCTTCTATATCACATTCGTAATCGCGCACCTCCATTTCGGTTTCAAAGATATGTTTTGCCATCATTTTTGTTGTTTTATAATTTCATGTTGCGATGCAAAGGTACGAATTATCTTTCTGAAACGCTCTACCCAATGAGGTGATACGTGCCGCCAGCCATGAGTTTCACTAATCCTTTCATTTCCAAACCGAAGAGAGTTGCACTTAAAGTGCCCATATCCATGCCTGTTTTTACGGCTATCAGGTTTACCTGCAGGTCGTTGCTTTTTTGCAAAGCTTCAACAATGGTACGCTCTTCGGCCGACAGGTCGGGGAACAATTCACGCTGAATTCCCTGCTGCTGCGCCTTTGTCAGGCGCTCGTCGTCGTCCCATCCCATAGCCTTTACGAGGTCTTCGGCCGAGGAGATGAGCGCAGCGCCGTTGTCTCTTATTAAGTTATTGCATCCTTCACTGTAAGTAGCATTCACAGGTCCTGGAACAGCAAACACGTCACGACCGTAGCTACGTGCTATATTGCAGGTGATAAGGCCACCGCCTTTTGCAGCACTTTCAACAAGGATAGTGGCATCGGCACAGCCTGCTACGATACGGTTGCGCTGGATGAAATTGCGTGCAACGGGCTGAGTATGTGAAAAATATTCGGTGAGAAGCCCGCCGTGCTCTATCATTTCAACTGCTGTGTGGCGGTGTGAACTGGGATAAATGGTATCTAATCCGTGAGCAAGTACCCCTACTGTGGGCATATTGTTCTGCAGTGCAGCACGGTGTGCACAAATGTCAATGCCGTAGGCCAGACCGCTGAATATCATCATATCCGGACAAAGTGCATGTAATTGCCCGACAAGCCTGGCTATAACGTCTTTTCCATATGCGGTACAACGCCGTGTTCCAACGATGTTAACGGTGCGCCGTTCGTTCAAATTGCCGTTTCCTATATAAAATAGTGCCAGTGGCGCATCGATGGTGTCGGCCAGACGTCGCGGGTAATCTTCGTTATCAATGGTAAGTATACGGATATGATGCTGGTCGCAATAGGCCAATTCTTCTTCGGCAGTTCTTTGTGCTTGTGACAAGTCTTTCAGTACCTCAACAAGGCGGGGAGAGGCGTCGGGGCGCACAGAGCGTATGTCGTTATGGTGATCTATCAGTGCGGTAGCAGAACCTACGCGGCGGTAAAGTTCGGCTAAGTCGGCCAGATTAAATCGCCATGCGGCAGAGAGGATAAGGGTATTGAGGGTTTCTTGCTGGTTATTCATTTCTTCTTCAGGTATTCGTAGCCGAAGCGACAGCGCAGACAGTCTTTACGATCACAATATTCTTTTTTCAGCTGTATGAGGGCCTGTGAGTCGGCTGCCGATATAATATTCAGGCCTATACGCTGCCAGGTTCGTACAATATGATTGTTTTCAGCCTTCAATTGCTCTAAGAAATCGAATGACCGCTGGCATAAACTTTCATCCTGCTTGTGCCTGCCGTAGGCAAAAAGGGTAGGAATAACGGCATTAATCAGTAATAAATTTAATGAAAAAACAGAGGTGTGCTTTTTCCTTTTTCGGTCCTTGGGCTCCAAAACTATAATGAGTTTTCCCAATACGATGTAGCGCTTGTGGCAAGAGCTTCACGTACTTCTTTAATACTTGTACAAGCTGTAATCTGGCTCAGATTCGCCTTGCGCATATAATAAAGGTGGGCTAACTGGTCGATGCGTATATGGGGAAAGTTGGCAGGGCGCAGCCTTAAGAAGCGCCATATACTATGACTTACAGGCTTAAAATTAAACTTATGAGCCAGGTAAATATACTCCTTTTGCAGACGTTGGTAGTAGTTATCGGCCATGGCTTCGGCACGATGACGTTCGGGAATGGCTGCCATGTCTAATAGTCCCGCCTGTCCCAGAAAGATGGCTTCAATCTGAAAGAGGTTGTCTCTATGATGTGCTACATCGGTTAAAGGGATGGAAAGGGCCCACTGTTCAAAGGCATCGCTGTTAATTCCGAAACCGTAACTACGGGCAAGAGTGACGAAATAGGCAGTCTCCCATGAGCCATTGGCCAGGCTGACACGGTGAAGTATGTCTTTGGTTTTTCGCTCAAGACGTTCGGTTCCAAGTGCGGTAAGCCACGAATGTACCGTAATGGGAGCAAGATTAGGGATAATTTTGTAGCAGGGCGGGTAATCATCGGTTTGCAAAAGTTCTGTATAATGGCGGGCTATTTGTGGAGGAACGGTGAGCTGTAATTGCGGTGGAGTAAGTCCGTTAGCCGTTTTTACATGGGTGTCTGCAATTTCGATGACATGTAAAATAACGTTGTTGTAGTGTTCGTCCTGATGATGATTGTGTACGAACCAATCGGAAGAACGACTGTGTATTTCGACATTCCCAACCCATATATTCCCTCCAATCTTAACCTTGGCATTGAAAAAGTCGGGCCCCGCATCCATATTGTGCAAGCCTGTATCTATAATTTCAATGGGCTGTCCATCGGTAGTATACAGTGGTTCTGGAGGAAGAAGTTTGTGTTTCCAGACATAATGCAGCAACTTTTCCATATAAAAAGTAGTAGATTTGATCGATTGATACGCAAAGATATATAAAAAATCCCGGAAGCCGAGGCTACCGGGATAATATATTGCCTAAATTTTTATTCGCGCTTTGTTATACTGTTATTCTGCAGTAATACGCTTGTTATGAATATATAACAACAGGTTTATGGGTTGATAACCTTCGTAACCTTGCTGCCTTTCTTTACAATATAGGTTTGTCCGGGTTGCATGTTGCTGACCTTCTGACCGCTGAGGGTAAAAATTTCTTCTGTACCGGCGGCGTCTTCCTGTACCTTTGATATGCCGTTTGAAGTAGGAAGTTCGAACTCTTGCGTTGTCTGCTTTTTCAAATCGTCAGAGAATACGGTAACGGTTGCGATGTTCTTGCCGTTCTTCTGTCCGTAAACGGTTCTGGTAAATGCCCCTTCACCCTGTGGGGTAACGTTTATTGTGCTGCCGGAAATGGTTGAGCTGGCAATGCCTGCATTGTAGATAAGCTCCATATCGTCGACGTAAAGTTTGTCACTTCCACTACCTTGTCCAGGGTCGGCATTGGTTGAAATGGTTATCAACATCGTTTTGCCGTCAATGCTTCTGTTGACATATTCGAAAGGTATTACAATACGCTGCCAGTTACCTCCTTTTGTTTCAATCTTATTGTTCTTGGCTTTAGCCATGATGTTATTGTAGGTTTTGTCCTCTGGATCCTGGTATTTTGTACCGTCAGTAATGGCTGCGCTAACCGTAGCATAAGGGTGAGAGGCGTTGGCTCTGCCCTGAATGAACTTCACCCATACGGCCAATGAGTCGGGCTTGCCGGCGATTGTTGCATAGAATGGGTCGCCATTTGTATCACGATCAGCCGACGAAGGGTCAATCTCTGCATGGTTACCAGGGTCGGATGCCGAAAAAGCGTCGGCTACCATTCGGCCTGTTGTCATGGTTCCGTTGGCGATAGTGAAGAACACTGAGTTCGAAGTGATGAGTACACTATGCCTACCATTAGAGCCGGGACGCACGTCATTGGATACCCTGTGTGTTCTTATTTGATTTTACAAAGCTGGCTAAACTGCCGATAGCTGTACCGAAAGAGTGCCACGTATTGGGTGCATCGAAGGTCCCGTCCTTATGGAAAAGCTCAAAGCCGCTGTTGGGAAGCTGGTATCCTGAGCCAAAAGTTACGTCGATTGGTAAGCCTGGCATATTAATCGATATGCTGGCGTATATCTTGTTTTCGCTTATTTTGGCTGTCAGATTAATAGGTACAGGACCGAGTGCTGAGCCGATCCAGGAACCTGACGGTGATGCAATGTCACCATCCTGAAGAGTAATATTACGCGACGTTTGCAGCATAGTGTTGCCGCTTGCATCAAACGATTCGAGGTCGTCTACGACGATAGTGCCCACACCCATAAGCGAACCGCTTAGGTTTAATGAGAGGTTTTTCAGTGTGAAAGTGTAGTGATTGTTGGCACTTTGTGTCAATGCTACAACAGCACTCTGTTCAGTAACAACTCCTCCTACATTAATAACAAGACTATCTTTATAGTCTTTTGCTTCAGAATTTATTGCGCAGATTACAGCTGCAATAAACGTAAAAAAATCTTTTTCATGTGTTGTAAATAATGTGTTATTCTGAAAAGATAATGTTAATTTAGTTTAGTCATTTATGTATAATAACCCCTGTTATCTTATTTTTTTATATTTAATATTGTAAGTTACTCCTAAGGTTCCATAGATAGGGTAAAGGGTTTGTTCTATGGTCTTAAACGAGCTTTCGTGAATACCACTAAGCCCCCAGCTGATGTCGGCATAGACGCCCCAGCGCTTATAAACGTACCAATCGGCACCGACATCCAATCCCCATTGCAGGTCGCGCATGCTGGAAGAGAAGTCGAAATTGCCTCTTGAGTCGGGCGTATCGCCCAATATAACCTTTGGTCCGGTGGGGTCACCCTGCCGCAAATAGCCGTTATGCGCATAGCCTGAAAACTCTTTTTCCTGTCAGGAAAGAGAAATAGGGGCCAAACCGTAATACAATTTTCTCATTCAAATTATAGGTAGCTTGAATGGGCACAGTGAGCATCCATTCGTGAACTTTTGTCGTAACCTGACCTGTAAACTGGCCGGCAAGCGATTCTCCTCCGCGTATAATCTCCTGATGATAGTTCTTAACGTTGGCATCAACGTGCATGCCTTTGTTCTCGTAATGGAGGCCAAAGAGCACACCTACTTGCTCGGTAACGTTATGAGTAACATCAAATCCGAAGCTCAAATTGGGCTGGAGGGTATAACTGTTAAGTCTGCGGATACTGGCTGGTAAGGGTAATGGTGATGTTCCACCGATGCCATAACCGGCCCTTACTTGTATACCCACATGGTCAACATCTATGATTTTGTTGGCATATACATGGGTAAATAGGGAGCTGAAGCCAATAACAACAGCTGTCCGACACCACAAAGATATGCTGGCAAAAACTTATCGTTACGGCTTTTTGTCATTACGGGAGATATTTTAGAAAGAAAATGGTTCTTCATTGTTTGCTGTTGAATAGTCGGTTATATAATATATGGTGCCCGGTTATATAATATAGGGAAAGAAAATATATAATATAAGGAGAGCGAATATATAAAATAAGGATGACTAACCTGATTGTTTTGAAGTTGAATATTTCTAACAAATTAGCGATATAATGATTTATTGTTCGCTCACACACCACACGAACCTTATCAATACATAGCGTGCTGCCTATTGCTCCTTCGAATTGGTCGCCCCTTAATGATGACGAGAACACCATAGTAAGGTTATATCCTAACGATTGCAGGATGTTAGCATCAACCGTTCCTGTATAATTAAAGGGTATTGTAAACTCAGTCCAGCTGTCGGTTGGCGTCACAAAGCCCATATCAGCAATGGCTATTACCAGCGGACTTGTTTTGATATTGGTGCCATCTAACATTACGCTGTTTCCTGCTTGATCATGATTTTTATAGAAAACTGCATAAATAGAGGCTTTGTCTGTTGTCCCGCTTACAGGATTTCCATTGCGGTCCTGGTACGTCTGTCCGGGCTTATACTTGTAATATCCTTTCAGCATCACGGGCTTTCTATCGAATGGAATGCCGAAATGTGTGGCACGAAGAGCGTCAGATAATGCACTTGCCAGGTTGAAAGCACCCAGGAAAAGGTTTCCGGCTGCGATACGCTTGTTGACCATTTGCCCAAACGGTCCCGTGTCACAAGTGGTTAATTTCACGCCATAACCATCGAAACTGTTAGGAAGTGGCGTTGTCGGGTATTCGTCAGGACGGGCTGTTCACGACTTAATCTGAAGCCGGGATTACCGTTTGCCCACCCATTTCCAAAGCTTCCGTTGCCTTGTTCGTTATGCCAGATGTAGTATTTGTGGGCCGATGGCTCCAGTTCGAAGTTTTCAAAATCGTATTTAATGGTATCAACCACGGTGCGCACTACTGGTGTAATGTTCACGAGTATAACTACGATGCCATAGTCCGTCTTCTGATGTTACGATGTAACGTAAAGGGCCTCCTGTCTGTTATTGACCGAATTAGCCCAGTTCTTTAATAGTAGCTCCAGAAGTAAGTTTGAAGATGGGTTTTATAGTGGTAAGATCATCTGCGTGATTCCGTCGAACGTTGAAAGTGACGACTGAGTCGGTTGACACAGCGTTTGCAGCGTATCACTGGCATTAAAGAACGTACCAAGAGGATTATCGAGATGGATGGATACCATTTCGATGTCGCATTCTGAATTTAATGGTTCATCCTGTATGCAGCCTGAAAGCGAGATACACATCGTAGCTGCTGCTAAAATAGAAACTTGCTAATAATAAGATGCATATAATGATTCATTATGCAAATTTACATCATTTTCCCTCTTAAACAAACAAATTAAACAATAAAATTCTTTTTAACCTCGTTCCATCGGTATATAGATTTAATAGAGGTGTTGAGTTCCATTTTTTAAATATTTAAGGCTGATAATCAACGTCTTTCTTCTAAAATGGTTACTTTTTGCATCATATTTAAATTCTTTCAGACATGAAGATTGCTTTAATCGGCTACGGCAAGATGGGACATATGATTGAACAGATTGCTCTTGCGCGTAGTCATGAAATTGTTTGCATAATTGATCAGAACAATCAGCAGGATTTCGACTCACCTGCATTTTCATCGGCCGATGTAGCCATTGAATTTACAAACCCCACAGCCGCTTACGGCAATTACCTAAAAGCCTTTTCACATCATGTAAAGGTTGTAAGCGGTTCAACAGGATGGATGAAAGATCATAAAACCGATGTAGAATCTCTTTGTCGTGACGGTAAAAACACGTTATTCTGGGCCAGTAATTATTCGGTCGGAATGGCTGTTTTTCAGGCTGTTAACCGCTATTTGGCTCATATTATGAACGGCTTTAGCCAGTATGATGTTGAGATAACCGAAACCCATCATGTGCATAAACTCGACGCTCCATCGGGCACAGCCATTACGCTTGCTGACGAAATTGTTGAACAGCTCGACCGTAAAGACTGCTGGAAAAAAGGCTCTGTGCGTTGGGATGACGGCCGTATAGAAGGCTCTGATGAGCATAAAGTCGGTGAGTTGCTTGTAAAAAGTGTTCGTCATGATGAAGTACCCGGGCATTCATACTGTCCGATATGATTCTGCTGCCGACTGCATAAGTATCACCCACGACGCCCACAGCCGTGAGGGATTTGCCCTGGGAGCTGTACTCGCTGCCGAATATACCCTCAACCACAGCGGCCTGCTCACTACCAGTGACCTTTTTAAATTCTGATAAATAACCTTATATGGGTCTGCCCGCGGCAGGCTTTTTAGTAACCATTTGCGCACGGCGCAACAAGAACAAACAACAATGATTGATAAAGAGAAAGCAAATCTTAACATGAAGAAACAATGGCTAAAGTTTATAGCCGTAGCTTGTAGCTTACCTCCTTTTTCCTGTTTTGGGTCAAGAGCTGGTTAGGCTTATTGGTTATACCTTTCATCTACGACGCATACATTAGTCGTAAGATACGATGGACGTGGTGGAAAGAAGCCGAAGGCCCTGTGCGCTTTATCATGAGCTGGGTAGATGCTTTGGTTTTTGCATTGGTAGCAGTTTATTTTATCAATCTTTTCTTTTTCCAGAACCATGTTATCCCTTCAAGTTCGCTCGAAAAAGTCGTTACTTACGGGCGATTATCTCTTGTGTCGAAGGTAAGCTACGGTCCTCGTATTCCCGAAACACCGCTTACCATGCCCCTTACGCAGCATACCATGCCTGTTATCAACACAAAAAGCTATATCGAATGGCCTAAATGGGATTACCGTCGCGTCAAAGGTCTGGGAAAAGTGAAGCTGAATGATATTGTGGTATTTAACTATCCTGCCGGCGACACTATCCTTACCGAGGATAAGTATCAGGCTAACGACTACTACGCTATGGTATACAGCTTTGGCCAGCAGATATACCAAAGCCAGACGCCGACGCCGGTAAACCTTGCTAATTTAAACCCGCAGCAGCAGTATGATTACTATAAAATGATATACAATCTGGGGCGAAGCTATATTGTTAACAACCCTAACGAGTATGGAAGCATTGACTATCGTCCTACCGACAGGCGCGAAAACTATGTAAAGCGCTGTGTAGGTCTGCCTGGACAAACGCTGCAAATCAAGAACTGTATTGTATATCTCGATGGCAAACCCAACAAGGAGCCCGACAATGTACAATATACTTATTATGTAAAACTGAAAGCCGACCTGCCCGACGACTTGCTTAAGCAGCTCGGAATATCGCAAGAAGACCTGATGAGCCTGAATCAAAACGGTTACATGCCTCTCACTAAGGCTGCCGTTAAGGCACTTAGTGCCCGTAAGGATCTGGTAGCAAGCATACGCCTTAACACCGATGCCGTTACAGGCGACCTGTATCCTCTTAATGCCGTTACAGGCTGGACGCGCGACAATTACGGTCCGGTATGGATACCGCAAAAGGGTAAAACCGTTAGGCTTACATTGAAAAACATAGCCCTTTACGAGCGTCCTATCCGGGTTTATGAGCATAATCAGCTCGACGTTCGCAATGGCAAGATTTATATCAACGGCCGTGAAGCCCACAGCTATACGTTTAAAATGGATTACTATTGGATGATGGGCGACAACCGTCATAACTCTGCTGACTCACGCTATTGGGGCTTTGTTCCAGAGGATCACATCGTAGGGAAGCCTATATTTATATGGTGGAGTTCCGACCCTGACCGCCATGGCTTCTCCAGAGTACGATGGAACCGTTTGTTCAAATGGGTCGATAATATCAAGTAAACTTTCAGTTAGTGAAGCAGGCGCTGAAATTTTTAGTGGCGCTTTGCGTTGCAATAGTTATACTTTTTGCAGTGCGTGCCCGTGTGTTCACCCTATACACTGTACCTGTCGACCTCAGTTCGGTGCTGAGAAAAGGCGACAGGGTACTGGTGAACCGCATGGCATGTGACGGCTTTTCGCGCGGCGACCTTGTTGTTTTCCAGCGGCAAGGCGTCCACGTGGGGCGCATCATCCATTTACCTGGCGATACCATCGTGCTGGGTAGAGCGGCTTATGTGGTGCCCGTAGTGTGCTGCAGGCGTTGTCCTTGTGCCGATTGCCATTTTTATATTGTTGATATGGAAACACAAACACAGTTGTTCATACCCACGAAATGATGGGACGTGCCTCAAACTTTTTCATCTTCCATGGTAAGCTTGCTTTCTTCTGCTTATTTTGGCCCTGTGCAGTGGTATCAAAAATTGAACAAGTCAGCGCACAGTCTGATAGAATGTCACGACCATTTCATCAAAGCAAACCTATCGTAACCGTTGTATCATAGCTGCAACAAACGGCTTACAGGCTCTCACAGTGCCCATTGAGCACTATGAAGGTGCCCATTGTGAGATGCGGAATATTCGCATAAGCAGCCATGGTTCCTGGCGACACCTCCACTGGAATGCCTTACAATCGGCCTACGGTGAAAGCCCTTTCTTCGAGTTTTATGCCGACGACCTGCGTCCATTCTTTGAGCACCGCTGGGATTTTCTGGTCGATTTTAATATGGAAATCACAAAAAAAATGTGTGAACTGATCGATATTCATCCCCGCATAACATTTACCGATACCTATGTTATGGACGTACAGGAGGGAGTTACCGACTATCGTGACGTTATCCGGCCGAAGCATCCTCTGCCCGATACTGCTTTCCAACCTCGCCGATATTATCAGGTTTACGAACAAAAACACGGCTTTCAGCCCAACCTTTCTATCCTCGACCTGTTGTTTAATGAAGGGTCCCTGAGGCTGTTTTTATATCTTTAACGTTTGTGGTTAATAAACGCAAAAATGATACATATCTGTCTTAAATATGATTACTTTTAAGGCCTTATTTAATTTAATTATTAACTTTACGGCCTGAAATAACATTATTTTAAACTTATCATTATGAAAAATGAAGCATGTAAAAGTTGCAGTTTTGCTGATGGCGGCTGCTTATTGTCTACATCGTGTGTAGGTAGTTTCTCTTTATTTAACAAAGGTAGCAGCGTGGAATAAAACAGCTACAAAGAATAAGTTTCTGAACGAAATCATCTTCCTTGTTATCAGTCCTGTGTACGGAATATGCAGTTTTGCCGATGTCCTCGTGCTGAACAGCATTGAGTTCTGGACCGGTGAGAACCCGCTTACAAGCAGTATTGGTAAAACAAAACAAGTGATGGGTGAGGACGGTCGCTATTATGCAGTGAAGACATTAAAGAACGGATATGAGATAACTTCGCCCGAAGGAGAGAAGCAATTGTTTACTTATGACAAGGCTTCTAACAGCTGGGTTGAGAGCCAGGGCGGCAAAACACAGGAGCTTTTCCACTTTAATTCTGACGGTACCGTGCGCGTAGTGTTGCCAAGTGGCAAGGCTATGGACGTATCGCTTAACAATGAAGGCATTAATGAACTGCGCGGAGCCATGAGTGTTGACGCACTTTGGGCTAAACGCTAAGCAGGAAAAGTAGTAGCCCTTTATTGACAGGGCTATTGTCATAACACTGTAACGGGTGTGGCAAACAAGCGGTTTGTCATACCCGTTTTGCTGTATTGGCAGCAGGTTTTGCGGCTTTTGTTCATTGTACGGCGGCCGTCATCAGCGCTGCTGACGGCCGCCGTACAATGGGTGTGACGATCGTCGTACGCGCTGCTGACGGCCGCCGTACAATGGAGTGTGACGATCGTCGTACGCGCTGCTGACGGCCGCCAAACAATGAGAATAAAGGCGAAAGTATTTACCGTTATCGTGTAAGGTGATGTGCAATATGCCGTAAAGCATATTACATATGGGCGGAAACGATTATCGGTAACAGTATAGTGTGGAAGGAAGAAGATGGCGGGGCCTATTCGTATATTAATGTTGACATGCCTTCGGGAGCGAAAACCTCGCGTGCTACATTTTGAATATCGGCAGATGTAACGCTGTCAATACGGTGCATAAGGCTTTCTATATCGCGTGGTTTGCCTTCGTGCAGGAAACTTTTACCGAGGTCGAGGGCCATACTTTCGCTATTGTCGCGTGCTATTCCTATTTGCCCCTTGAGCTGTTTTCTGGCTGCTTCCAGCTGCCTTTCGGTGAGCGGGTGTTCTATAAAGCGGTTAAGCTCGGTGCGAACCGAGCGCAAACAGTGGTTAACATCGCCAGCATCGCAACCTAAATAAGTACACCAGAGGCCGGCATCAGCATAGCCGACCATCGAGCTTTCAACTGTATACACCAGTCCGCGACGCTCGCGCAGAATAACGTTGAGGCGGGCATTCATTCCGGTTCCGCCCAGAATGTTATTGAGAACATATAGTGGCATGCGGCGCTTGTCGTTGAAGGCGTATGCCTTGCTGCCCATCATGACATGGGCCTGGTGGGTGTTTCGGGTAATCAAACGGTTCTCGGGATGGTAGTTTAATGGTGAAGACGGTATGCAGGGAGGTGTTAATGACGGTGTTAAATCGCTGGTAGCCTTTTTCCAATAAGCGTACTACGCGTTCGGGCTTTACGTTGCCATGAATAAAGAAAACGGCATTTTGCGGCTGATAAAACTGCCTTGTAAAGCGTTGTGCATGGGCTGTTGTAAACGAACGTACGTTATTGGCCGTACCCAATATGTTATGTCCGAGCGGATGATTACGAAATACCATGTTTTCAAACTCATCGTAAATCAGCTCCGACGGCGTATCGTTGTAGCTCTCAATCTCGTCATAAATTACCTCAATTTCCTTGTCAATTTCGCGCTGCGGGTACGTAGAGTGAAACACAATATCGGTTAAAAGGTCGATGGCACGGGGCATGTGCTCTGCCAATACCGCTGCATGGTAAACGGTATCTTCCTTGTTTGTAAAGGCGTTCAGGTCGCCGCCCACGCTCTCCAGGCAGTTAATGATATTCCATGAACGGCGTCGTTGTGTTCCCTTAAAGGTAACATGTTCGCAGAAATGAGCCAGTCCCTCCTCACCGGGAGCCTCATTTCGCGAACCGGCAGCAATCTGGTAACCGCAATAAACAACCTGTGATGTAGAGGGAATAAACAGTATTCGCAATCCGTTGGAGAGCGAATGGGTAAAATATTGCATGATATTGACGCATTTCTATGAGGTTGCAAAAGTAATCAAAAGGGCAGAACAGGGCAAATTTTCATCCTTTACTTATGTCCTTAAGCTAAAATATCTTATCTTTGCAAGCATTAAAAAACACGGTTTTTATGCGAAAAGTAATAGGAATAGGCGAAACCGTTCTCGACATTATCTTTAAGAACGAGCAGCCTATTGGTGCCTATCCCGGGGGTTCTACTTTCAATGCTGTTATATCTCTGGCGCGTGCTGGTGCAGCATGTGCGTTTATAGGTGAAACCGGTAACGACAGGGTAGGACAGGGTATTATACGTTTTTTGAAGGAGAACGGGGTGGATACGAGCAGCGTTAACACCTTTCCCGGATCTAAATCGCCCGTTACACTGGCTTTCCTTGACACGAACAACGATGCCGATTACATATTTTACAAGGACCATCCACGACCAGCTTGATATGGTTTATCCTGATATTCAGGCTGATGACATTGTTATCATAGGGTCGTTCTTTGCTGTAAATCCTGTAATCAGGCCACAGCTGACCGGTTTTTTAGATTATGCACGCAGCCATGGAGCCATTATTTACTATGACGTTAACTTCAGACCGTCGCATCAGAACGAGGTAATGCGCATTACCCCCAACCTGTTGGAGAACCTCGAATACGCCGATATTGTGCGTGGAAGCCATGAAGATTTTAAGGTGCTTTACAAGTTGGACAATCCTGATAAGGTTTATAAGGCCGAAATATCGTTTTATTGTAGAAGTTTATTATACGCAGGCTGCAAATCCTGTTGAGCTAAGGGCCGATGGCGGACTGGCTAAAAAGCTACCCTGAAAGACCGGTAGAAACGGTAAGTACCGTTGGTGCGGGTGATAGTTTTAATGCCGGTTTTATCTACGGTATGCTGAAATACGGTATAAGACGCGAACATATTGAACAGGGGTTAACAGAAGAACAGTGGGATAAAATGATTGATTGTGCACAGGATTTTTCAGCTAATTGCTGCGGTAGTATTTACAATTATATATCGGTCGACTTCGGGAAGACCAAACAGTTACAGGGTTAATCAGTTACAAAATAAAAAGAAAATGATGGGGGCGCGAGCCTCTCTGATTACAAAAATGGGTAAGATTCGACTTCTTCGAATAGGCTTATTGCCACGTGTTATTATTGCTATTATTCTGGGTGTAGCCCTTGGAAATGTGTTCTCTGAAGGGTGGGTCAGGGTGTTTATAACCTTTAACGCTCTGTTCAGTCAGTTTCTGGGGTTCATGATACCGCTTATAATTATAGGTCTTGTTACCCCGGCCATAGGCGATATTGGACGCGGAGCAGGCAAGCTGTTGCTGATAACGGTGGTGCTGGCTTATGGCGATACGGTGCTTTCGGGCTTGCTGGCCTATGGAACAGGGTCGTGGCTGTTTCCCCGATATGGTTGCTTCTACGCCCCATTTAGGTCCTGTTAAGAAGGCCGCTGAGCTTATACCTTACTTCACTATCAGCGTACCGCCTTTATAGATGTGATGTCAGCTCTTGTGCTTTCGTTTATATTGGGGCTGACAATCTCTTATGCCAGTTTGCCAACATTGAAGAAAGTATTTGACGATTTTAAAGAATCGGTAAGCCTTACCATTGGCAAGGTAATTATCCCGCTACTGCCATTGTATATCTTTGGCATCTTTCTGAATATGACTTATTCGGGTCAGGCATACCGCATTCTGATTGTATTTGCACAGATTATCGCCGTTATCTTTGTGCTTCACCTGCTGGTTTTGTTATACGAATTTTGCGTAGCCGGTATTGTTGTACATCGTAATCCGCTGCGCATGCTGTTTACCATGTTGCCAGCTTACATGACGGCTCTGGGCACTTCATCCTCAGCAGCCACTATCCCTGTAACGTTAAGGTGCACGCTTAAGAACAGGGTCAGCGGTGGTGTAGCGGGTTTTGTGATACCCTTATGCGCCACAATACACATGTCGGGTTCTTGTATGAAGATTACAGCATGTGCTTTAACTGTTTGCCTGCTTGAAGGAATGCCTCACGACCCTTTGCTCTTCATTAACTTTATACTGATGCTTAGCATTATGATGGTGGCAGGACCTGGCGTGCCTGGCGGTGCTGTTATGGCAGCTTTAGCCCCGTTAGGCAGCATTCTGGGGTTTGGAAGTAATGAGCAGGCACTCATCATCGCGCTGTATATAGCTATGGATTCATTTGGCACTGCATGCAACGTGACGGGCGATGGTGCCATAGCGTTGGTGGTTGATAAGCTGAAAAAGTAGAATATAATATAGGGTATAATCAATACAAAAACGATAAAAAGGGTAGGAAAGCGGCGCTGCAATGGTTGATGCAGTATTTGCTTTTTCTACCCTTTTATCGTTTTGTATGCCCCTGTGTTAAGGAGCCTGAAGTTGAGGCCTTGCATGCTTCCCGCCTCGTTGTATTTTTGTTTTTCCGTTACTTTTTGCCGAACTTATCGTCCATAAAGGTATAGAACGAAGGGTCTTCACCTACTACCGTCTTTACGATTTTGCCGTCAGGACCAACAATAATCTTTGTAGGGAAGCCCTGAATAGCATAGTCGGTGAGCACGTTGCTGTTGTCGGGATTATACACATGCAGCCATGGCATCTGGTGTTTCTTAAGTCCTGCGAGCCACCTTTCCTTGCTTTCGTTGCAGTCGATGCTCAAAAACTCGATGTGATTCTTGTATTTATTGTAGTACTCTTTCATCTTAGGGATACCGCGAATGCACCAACTACACCATGTTCCCCAGAAGTCAAGCACCACGTATTTGCCGCGAAGTCCCGACAATGACAGAGGTTTGCCTGAAGGATCATTCAGTGTAAAGTCGGGTGCCATGACGCCGGCTGCCTGTTTTGCTGCCGCCATTGATTCGGCTTTTGCCTGTTCTTCTAACTGGTTGATAGCGGTTTGGTATATGCTTTTCATACGTCCTTCGCGCACCTCTTTGGAAAGTAGGGCAACGGCTTCTTTCATTTTGGCAAGGTCGCCAAGCTGTGGAATAATTGCCACACTGCCCTCTGAGCGTGGATTTGCTTTGATAAAGGCCAGCAATTTATTGATTCTTTCCTCACGCATAGCAGGCATTTTCTCGTGATATTCCTTTCTGATAACCTCTGGACTCTCGCCTGCTTGCATTCGCTTTTCGAGGTTTTCAGATAGTTCGATAAATGGTTTCGAACTCTCATCCAAAAGCCTTAGAAGCCATGTTGTACTCCTTATAGAACTTGCTTCCGTCAGTAATGAAGTCGCCTTTTATATCTCCACTAAGGACGCAACTTTCGCCAGGCACAGCAATTAATTGAAAACCGAGATTCTCCTGACGACTCAATGAGCCGGGAGAATAAGCGTAAATAATGGTGGGTTCAGCCACATTCACATTGAAATTAAAGTTGCCATTATGAGTGAGAACGGTGTCACACTTCATGCTTCGCGGGTTAGTGAACACGAGAAGCGTATCGGGAGCGTTCTTCAAATTGCCCTTAATGTTACAGTTTTCCTTTTGTATTTGCTGCATTTGTTGCGGCTGGAGACAGTATGGCTACAACAGCAGCTAAGCTGAATAATAATCTTTTCATGTTGAAAAATTTAGGTTGTTTTTGTGTAATATTATAAAAAGTGCAAAGTTCACCGATATAATAGTCGGAACTTTGCACGTATGGTTATTTCTTTTTTTCGGCCTGCGGCGTGCCCAACCCTCCTCAGAAAAAGTCGGGTTCATCACCTTTAAGCTTAAACGGTTTGCCTTGCATCAGGGCCTTCCAATCGTCTTTTTCCATGGCGAGTTTCATCGTTATTGAACTCTTTTTCGCTTTCGATGCACGGGCGGGACGATTGCGCGGCCTCCGTTTTCGTTGTTACGCGATGAGCCTCGTGAGCTTCTCGCGTCGCGTCCGCGACCTCCTTCATCAGCGTCATTGCAACGAACCTCGCGTCCTTTTGTAGCTTGTTCCGTTTAAAGAACGCATTACTTTGTTGGCGTCGGCGTCGGGAACTTCGATATAAGAGAACCTTTGCAGCAGGTCGATATGGCCTATTGCCTGACGGCCATGGACGTGACGGTTCATAAATTGCATAATCTCGCCAGGGTAAAAACCGTCTTGTTTGCCCAGGTTAATGAATAAACGGCGGTATCCTGCCTCTGTTTTCCTCGACCTTCTATTGCCCGATGTTCCGCGCTCACCACGCTCTCCTCGTTCGCTCCGCTTTGTAGAGGGCTTCAGAATTTGAGGTGCATTCTTGTAATAATCAAGGAAACGGCCGAATGTTACTGTCACCATTTTCTTAATAATATCCTCTTTATCGATGTACTCAAACTGGCGATCGATGTCCTTCATGTACGGTTCGATCTGTTCTTCGTCCACATCTGTCTTCATAATATCGTCCATTACCTTGTACAATTGCTTCTTGCAAATCTCCTCCGGAGTAGGTAATGTGCCGTCGACAAAGTCTTTACCGATGATCTTTTTCAATGTTACGGACCTTCGATTTCTCACGTGAATGAATAATCGATATTGAAGTACCCTTCTTGCCTGCGCGCCCTGTTCGGCCCGAACGGTGGGTATAATTCTCAACGTCATCGGGCAAACCGTAGTTGATGACATGCGTAAGGTCGTCCACATCCAGTCCTCTTGCAGCTACGTCTGTTGCAGCAAGCAGCTGGATTGTGTGTTGTCTGAACTTCTGCATAGTCAAGTCTCGTTGCTGCTGACTGAGGTCACCGTGCAACGCTTCTGCGTTATAGCCGTCCTTAATCAGCTTATCTGCTACCTCCTGCGTTTCTATTTTTGTACGGCAGAAAATAATAGCGTAGATGTGTGGATAGAAGTCTGCGATGCGCTTAAGGGCAAGATATTTGTCCTTTGCATTCACAAGGTAGTAGATATGATTGACGTTTTCTGCACCCTCATTGCGTGAACCTACTACAATTTCTTTATAATTGGTAAGATAACTTTTGGCTATTTTCTCAATCTCCTTGCTCATGGTTGCCGAAAACAGCAATGTATTCCTGTCGGAAGGAGCGGCTTCGAATATCGTGTTTATGGAATCAGAGAATCCCATATTCAGCATTTCGTCGGCCTCATCAAGCACTATATTCCGTAAATTATCGAGCTTAACGACCTTTCGTTCCATCAAATCGATGAGGCGTCCGGGTGTTGCAACAATGATTTGTGCGCCGTGACGCAGTTCATGAATTTGTGTAGTGATGGAAGCTCCGCCGTATACAGCTACGATGTGAAGCCCGTCAATATTCTTGCCAAAGCTCTTTTAAGTCGTCGGCAATTTGCAGACAAAGCTCACGCGTAGGACTTAAAATAAGAGCTTGTGTAACTTTATTTGTGGCATCAGTCTTCTGTAAAACAGGAATGCCATAAGCGGCAGTCTTTCCCGTTCCCGTCTGTGCCAGAGCTATTACATCGTTGTTTTCACCCTAATAAATAAGGTATAACCTCTTCCTGAACTGGCATAGGATGTTCGAAACCCAGTTCTACAATGGCGTCACGAATAGCCTCATTGACGCCTAATTCTTCAAATGTCTTCAAAAAAATAAATGTAATTAAAATAAAGTAAACCGTAGGGACTTCTTTAAAACGCCCCTGCCGTTTTCGTCTGGTCCCCTTTCCGTTGCAAAGGTACGATAAAGTATTGATAATGGTACGATAAAGACGTAAAAAACGGCTTTTTATAGTTGTTTGGCATTGCTGTTACGTTTTTTCAATGATCAAAAAAGCAGTGGTTCGTTGTGTAAAACCACTGCTGTCATAGCGTGAAAAGGCTATTTTTCCTAATCGTATACAATAGTTCCTCGGCATTGATGTGCATACGGGGCTTGTGTTTAGGGGCTGCAGGCTTCGGACTGAGCCTTGTAGCCTGAGGCTTTGTAGCCACAGTCTTTCTCCTTTGACCTGCCGAACGGTTGTTTCGTATAGAAGAATGTCGTTTCCGTTCTGTTATGGTTGTATTGCGACTATTGCCCGACGAAACTGTATTTTCGTTGTAAGTGTCCTTCTTTTTAAAGGGTATAACCTTGTCGAATACGTAAAGTCCTTCGGGCCTTGCTTCTGAATATTCTAAGTGTGCATAGGCTATATCGTCTTTGCTGATGATGGTATCGGTCATCATATTCCCGTTAACCATCCTGCTTCGCCGTATGATATTCCCGTTCTCGTCATACGTATATTGCATGCCTTCGAGCTTGTCATTGCGATAGGTTGCAGTGGTTTCTATCCACTCTTTGTCGTTTTTCGTCGTCAGGAATATGATATAAAATAAATTTCCCTTCTTTCTTTCCTTGATGAAATTCAACAATAGCGCTTACCTTATCATAGATATTATATTTTACGAGAAGCCCCTCTTCCAGCCCGTTTTTGTAGTCACACTCCTCCAATCGGTAGCCATCTTGCGAATAGATTATCCAGTGGCCCTCGCGTTTTCCGGTTTTTTTGTCTTTGAAACCCGACACACAAAGGCTCCCGTTTTTCATAGTACTCCTCAAACTTCTTTATCTGTGCCCAACCCGAAAGTGGCAGCAGAAGCATGATAAAAAGGACGAAATGTTTCATTTTTTAGAAACTGAATATTGAAGGGGGAAATAGTAATGCCGTTGGTATTTGCCGTCTTTTATGCTTATACTATAACAGTAATCGGTTTTCAGACTTACATAATTCTCCGGCCTTGATTTCATCCAGAAGGTATCATGGCTGCGTATAACTTTACTTGAATAGATGCGATCGTCTAATGCATTTGTCCATAATATCCCACCATTAGTACTGCGAAGCTGTATCACAGTTTTTGCTTCTTGTGATATTGTAGGATAATACATTAATAAAATATACTTCGAATCTCGATAAATTATTTTGGCAATTGAATGCCGTAAACCATTCGGTGGCCGGCCCATAACTTACCAAACGGTGATCGTCGTTCCAACAACTGGTCATGTCTGGCGGGAAATAGTTGGCGTCTTGTGGGTCACCAAGATGAAACTTTGTGTGCACACGCCATAGCCTGTACCGTCCGCCACACGATAAACTTGGGTTGATATTTTGTTTCTGAATGCGGAAATACACACTATCTCGCAGCTCTTTTCCAAGCTGCGAAGGCGGCAGATGCTTGGCAAAATCAAAGGCTTCTTTCGTGTATAAGCGGCCTGTGGCAGGGAAATAATAATATGGAACGCCTAGGTTATTGGTTACAATGAATCCCTCTCCGTAGTCATCGTTGATGAAAGAAGCCATTGAAACTCCCGTATCCATGGCAGGCTTATTGGCAAAGAATGCTTTTGTTACGTCGTGTACTGTAAGTGTATTGGGGTCGATTTCGTAGATATAATGGTCGGGAATAACCATATACCACTTTTTTGCCTGAAAGAAATAGCTGAAGTCGGCACTGGAAGGCCTGAACGAATCAGAACTTCTGTCTTCGGTATTTTTGTAGAAAAGTGCGTCCTTCAGCACCTTGCCGTTTTTCGAATCAATAAATCCGAAGTAGTAACCATCTGTAAATTTTGGCAGGGTATCACTATGAGTATTGAAGCTTCGTTTTGTAAGGTAAAAAGAAACAAATGTCTTTTTCCACGTTGCATGGGGATGATAAACTTATAGTCGTCTTCAACATTGACGGAGTCGTCGCCAGATAAAGACGGGCTTTCCGTGTTGTCGTAATGATGTCCGACAAATATCATTGAGAAGTTTAACAGGAGCATTACCATTGTTCCTATGATTATGGCCAATGCAATAATCCCCATAATCTTCCTGCTCTGGTCCAACGATTTTCCGCCGAAGTCGAAATGATGCTTGACGTTGATAGTTATATCGTCATCGTCAATATAGAATTCTGTGCCACAGTTCCTGCAGCGAAAGTGATTGTCGCCAAGGTCAATGTGCTTCTCACTACCGCAGCTCGGGCATTTTATTGCTTTTATTTGTGTAGACATTGCTTGTGGGGTTATGGTTTCTTTGCATAGTGAATGGCAAGAAACGTAAGCACAGCCTGTATGGCTGTAAGCACTATAAACGTCATTACCCACCAGTTATTCTGCAGATGTGACGGTGCAAACAAACCGCTGAAATATTCTAATATTCCTGCAACAAGATAAATTATGCCGAGGCTCAGGCGGTGTGTGCTTTCGGCATTGCAGGCAAACAGCAGTGCCATAAACAGCGTATTCACTAATATTGCCACGCTTGTAAAGCATACGTTAGCCCATGGGTAAACCGTCAGCAGCAGGCCCGCCAGCAGGTTTACAACAAGTGTGGTACCTGCTACAACCAATATCCTTTTCATATTTTCGACAGTATTTCGTTCTTTTTCTTTTCGTATTCTTCTTCGCTGATAAGCTTTTCGTCAAACAATACTTTCAGTGCGCGCAAACGTGTAGCGGGGTCTTCTTCCTTTTCGTTCTTGAAAATGTCCTTGGCCAATTGCACACCTGCACCCATTGCAGCCCTGCACCAGCCAGTCCGCCTTCGTTACGGGCTGCATCGCGCAGCGCAGCGAGCTTCTGCATACCTGCATAATCGAGGTCAACTTCTTCGGCAGCACGTTTCTCTGCAGTCATATCGGCCACGCGTCCTATACGTTCTATGGTTTCGTCATCGAAGGTAACGCCATCAATCCTGAAGTCGGTCAGCTCTAAACCCAAGCGTAAAAGCTCTGCGCTTGTACGCAGTTTCAGGTCGGTCGACATCTCCATCAGGTGGCTGTCTACCTCACGATAGGGATAGGCTTTGGCGGCAAGGAACGATGTTAATGGTGCTACAATACGCGAAGCAACAAGGCTTTGTGCGTCTTGCGCGGTGTAGTCGCCTACCGTTCCCAACAGTGTTGTGAACATTTGAGCTGCATCTGCTATCTTTATTGAGAAGTTGCCGCGAACCCCTAACGCCACAGGAATCTTATAATCAGGGCTCAATATACTTTACGGGAGAAGGCGTACCCCACAGCACGTTAACCATTTCGGCTGTACGGAAAAAAAGTAAAAACGCATCTTGTGTTCGCTCTCGGCCTGCTGGGCCGGGGTTCAGCAACGTAGTAATAAACGGATGGTTATCCGTTTCCATGTTGTAAATACGGTTCGGCTAACGTGCCTTTACGTTGCCATCGTACACTATAATGCAGCCCTGGCCGGGAGCAATGATGAGCTTACTGGCGTTTTTTATCTCGTCAGTAGAGGTATTTGCTAAATGAAAAAGCAGGCCGGCGTCTTGTTCTTTCCACTCAATAACAGTACGAAGCTGCCGTTTGAACAAATCTTTTTAGTCCCATGTTATAATAATGTATAAGTGTTATAACTACTTGCCCGCCTGTGTACGACGAGTATTTAATTGTAATAAGTTGTTGCAAAAATAGGTATTTACATTGAAACTGACAAAGAAATGAAACAAAATACTCATGCTGGTACAGGCTTGTCTATATATGTAAGTATATTGATTAGTTGCATGTTTTGTAGTTTTCTGTTATCTTTTGCAGGATACGAAAAAACAAACATCGTTGAGCCATTTATGATGACATATATCCCTAGGGGCATAACAATTTTAAACCGATAAAACCGTAAGAAAATGAAGATAGCAGTATTTTGTTCAGCCAATAACAATATTGACAAAACTTGTTTTGAGGCTACACGCGAACTGGGTATATGGTTCGCACAGAAGGGTTACACCTTAATATACGGGGGATGCAACGACGGACTGATGGGCTGTATAGGCCATGCTGTTCACCATCATGGCGGTATGACGATAGGTATAGTGCCCCGAATACTGGCCTCTTCGGGACGAGTTGCTGACGATATTGATGTTAACATACCTTGTGAAAACCTTGCCGACCGTAAGGAACTGATGTTATCGCAGAGCGATATTTGCCTTGCACTGCCGGGAGGTATAGGTACATTGGACGAGATACTTACGGTAGTGGCCGCCCGTACCATAGGTTATCATCGTAAGCCGATGATAGTTTTTAACCTCAATGGCTGCTGGGATTCGCTGGTCTTGTTACTCGATTCGCTTCAGGCACAAGGTATGATTCGCGGGCAGTGGCGCGATTTGATAAGCATTGTCAGCAGTGTTGATGACGTAAAAAGCCTTGTTTCGTCTTACGAACAAGCATGACTTCTCTATTTGGTAAGTGCTTTTTCTTCTACGAATAAGCCCTTTTTCTCCTGCGAATAAGTGCTTTTTGTCACGCGAATAAGTGCTTATTCTCTTCTGTTTGTGTTGATAATCCCATCGTCCGGCGGCCGTCAGCAGTGCTGCTGACGGCCGCCATACCCATGGTTCGACAACCGCCGTACGCGTTGCTGACGGCCGTCGAACAGCAATGTTTACAGGCTTAGGCTGTTATCGTAACGTTTAAATGTAAAAACAGAATGGGGCAAAAGCCTTAGCCTTTTGCCCCATTATCTTATTATTTTATAAACGCATGGATTGTACGTTATTTCCTTTTTAATCCTTCAATTCTTTAATTTTTTTACTTTCTAACCCCGCTCTTTTAATCTTTTTAATCCTTTAATTCTTTAATTTTCCCTCTCCCTTTTTCTTTTTCCTATAAAAAGGAATAGATGACAGAGGAATATCGCGCTTAACCACTACCGCCATAAACGCAATGAGGAGCAAAGTATTTACTGCAAGCGATGGAACCGTTGAAAGACGGGCATTGCTCAGCGTCATACCCACGAAAACCACAGCGGCAAGCAGCACATAAAAACCAATGTCTTTGAGCGGATAGTTAATCGGGTGGTACTTCTGTCCGAAGAAGTAACTGGCTACCATACAAATACCATAGGCTGCAAAACCCGCCCATGCGCACGCCATATAGCTGAATTGAGGTATGAAAACAACATCAATAATGATGAGCACCAAGCACCCAAGGCCCGAGAAATATGCGCCCCAAATGGTACGGTCGGTGAGCTTATACCAGAAGCTTAAGTTAAAATAGATACCGAACATAATCTCTGCAGCCATCACGATTGGGACAACTTTCAGTCCCTCCCAGTAGCTTAGCGCAACCACATGGCGCAATATATCCATGTAGCCTATTACGGCAAGGTAGGCCAATAGCGTAAAGATAATGTAGAATTTCATTACTTTAGCATACGTCCCCTTTTTGTCAGCGTCTTTGTTTCCAAACACAAAAGGCTCGTAAGCAAAGCGGAAGGCCTGTGTAATAATGACCATAATCATGGCAATTTTAATCGTTGCGCCATATATTCCAAGCTGTGCCATAGCCTGCTTGTTGTCGCCATCGTAGAGGTATGGGAAAAGAAGTGTTGAGGCACTCTGGTTTAATTGTCCTGCCACACCGAGAATAAGCATGGGCCATGTGTACGAAAGCATGCGGCGACACAGCTTTTTATCGAAGCCGTATCCTATGCCACGCATCTCCTTTCCCAGCAAAAACATCGTAACAATTGATACAGAAAGGTTTACGTAAAAACACAATAGCCACGTCGGGTGTACCATCTGAAGCATAGAGGCCCGGGATGGTAACGCCCATGCTTGGCAACACAAGCAGAAGCAGAGCTACCAGTGTAACATTGATGAGAATGTTGGCAAGCTTGAGGAACATAAACTTCCAGGGGCGGTGTTGCTGTCGCAAATAGTCGAACATAATGGCAGTCCATGCATCAATTGCCACGCAAATGGCCATAACTCCAATGTATGAAGAGTGTTCGGCATAGCCCATGGCGGCCGATAAAGGCTTCAGAAATGCAATGACTAACAGCGCAAAACCCAATGCCACAGCACCCACCATGCGTAACGCAGTCGAATAAACCATACGCGGATTCTCACCTTCTTTGCTCGCAAAACGGAAGAAAGTGGTCTCCATACCAAACGTAAGGAGAATGATTAATATGCCTATATACGAATAGATATTGGTTATAATACCATATTGTCCGACGTCAGAGAGCCACGCATAAGCCTCAATGGGTAACAATAAATAGTTGACAAAACGGCCTGCAATGGAGCTAATTCCGTATATTGCAGTGTCTTTTAGAAGTGATTTTAAGTTGGACACGGTTGAAAAAGTAAAAAGGTAAAAAGTAAAAAAAGTAAAAAGAATGATGTCATTTTACTGACTTTTATCTTCTTTTATTCCCTACTTTCTATCTGTGTGATTGTGTATTATTGTTTTCTTTTTATTTTTATTAATGATATTGACAGTAGTGCCGATAATTGTTTTTTAAATCATTGGAAAGAGTCGAATTCCTTGTTTTTAATATAGTCAGCTTCCTTTTAAAAAAGTTCGAGCCAATAAGAGGTCTCGTTGGCTTCTTTCAGTGCAATACGCATCTTATTCAGATAGTCGGCAGTACTTGAAGCGAACTTTCCCTCGGCGAAATTTGCCCTCAATGCTTGTTCCACTTCTGCATATTTGCCTTGCCATTATATGCTCGTTCTTTTCCTCTGTAAAGGAATTTGTAAAAGCTTTATTATGCGTAAGGCAAACTGCTTACTAAAAATATACACGGTGCTGTCAGCCTTCATTATGGTCTTATTTTAGCGTCGTTGATTGTCTTAAAGTACGATTTACTTTATATTTATAATAACCATCCCATTCCTCTAAAAGGCCTTTTGGGCCTTTGTTTTACTTTTACTTTCTTTTACTTTTTACCTTTAAAAGAACATATAGCATATAAATACCGCAGCAATAGCGCCGCTACGTCGGCTATTAAGCCGCATGTGACCGCATGACGAGTGTATTTTATGCTTACCGAACCAAAGTAAACGGCGAGAATGTAGAATGGTGTCGGTAGAACCCTGAAATAAACAGCTCAGACGACCGACGAAAGAGTCGGCCCCTGAGTGCGTCATCTCATCGAGCATCATGCCTCTAGCTCCGCTCCCTGAGAGCGGTTTCATCAGCGCTGTGGGCAGTGCGTCTACCCAAGTAGCGTCTGCACCAATCCAGATTACAAAAGATTTAATGCCACTTATCAGTCCGTCCATGGCACCAGAAGCACGGAAAATAGCAATGGCTACGAGGAAAGCAACGAGATATGGTATAATACGGACGGCTGTTGTAAAGCCTTCTTTAGCACCTTCGGTGAAAGCATCGTACACATTTATTTTCTTAATAACGCCGACAATCATAAATCCAGTGATGATGCTCATGAGCAAGATGGCTGCAATGGATATGCTTAATGTGTTCATTTCTGACGCATTAAGCTGCATGAATCCCCACACAATGGCTGCACATAGCGTGCACATGCCTCCTAAAGCCAGTACCAATGTGCGGTTCAAAAGGTTTACATGCTGATATAACGACGTCACAATAATGCCCACAAGTGTGGCTATAAACGTGGTGATAAGAATAGGAATGAATACGTCAGTAGGGTGTGCAGCTCCCATCTGTGCGCGGTAATTCATGATGCTTACCGGTATAACGGTCAGGCCTGATGTATTCAGAACGAGGAACATAATCATCGGATTGGTTGCCGTATCCTTACGCGGATTAAGTTCCTGAAGCTGCGACATTGCCTTTAATCCCAGTGGTGTTGCTGCATTATCCAGACCTAACATGTTGGCAGCAATGTTCATAAATATCGAACCCATGGCGGATGGTTCTTGGGAATATCAGGGAAAAGTCGGGTAAAAACGGGTGAAAGCAAACGTGCCAGGCCATTAATAAGACCGGCTTTTTCGCCTATTTTCATGATGCCCATCCACAAAGCCAGTACGCCTGTAAGGCCAATGGAAATCTCAAAAGCCGATTTTGACGAGGTAAATGTTGAATCCATCATGGCCGGAAACACCGAAGTGTCGCCCAGAAAAACTAATTTTATTAATGCAACGATGAAGCCAATCACGAAGAAGGCTACCCAGATATAATTAAGCACCATGGCTTTTGAGTTCTTATTTTATATGTTATTACGTGCAAAGTTAGTAAAAAACACAGACCTACTGTCTGAGTAAACGGGCTTTTTTCTTTTCAAACAGAATCAATACCGTTGGCTATTCCTGCGCCAAAGAGGGCAAAATCGGCCTTTAACGGGTCTGTGGGGAATGCCTCACGAAGCACATTTGTAAGGTGGATTGCTGCCGACATAGTGGCCGATTTCGACGTGATGAGACCGAGTTTTATGGCCGAATTGATAACGTGCGTGTCCATAGGTATGATTAATGTGCGCTTGTCAACGAGCCCATTCCATAGTCCGAGGTCAACCGGACTGTTGTCACGAACCATCCATCTCATCATCATGCACACACACGTTTACAGCACGATGTGGTATTTTTAGGCACCAAACCGTTGAGTTCATACACGCTATACCATTGGCATAATGCTTTGACAACCTCGAGCCCTGTGCATGCCTTCGTTATGCGAATATAATTTTTCAGACTCTCGTATTCGTTCAGAAGCTGTTGTGTAACTTGCAGAAAGCTGGTAAATGTTCGATGGGTATGTAAGCGATAGAAACAGCTGTCGTCGTTGGGAAACGTGCCTTTATATCTGCCGTTACGTATCCATTGATAAGGTTCACCATCGCTTAAATTGAGCAAGTACTGTATACGGAGCATAAACTGCTTACGGTTTCCATAACTCAAAACCGAAGCAATCCAGGCCATTGTTTCCTGATTCAGCTCACCTTTTACCTTGTGCATAAAGCACGAAGGGTCGCCGTTGATGAACGATGGCGTTTCGTAAGCATCGGCCAGGCTGTGCAGAAGAGCTGTTTTTTCAGGTGTAAGAACCTTACCCATTGGTGTTTTCAAGCTGCATATATTCAACTACGGTAAAGGAACGGTACGGTAATGTTACCTGTACCACTCCTTAATATCCATATAATGTCGTGCAAAATCGAGCGACTGTCCTTTGTCAGCATCTTTCACTTTGCGTGCAGGTACCCCGGCCCAAATCTCATAAGGTGGTATCTTTGTGCCGGCCAGCACTACGGCTCCTGCTGCAACCACGGCACCTTTGCCTACAACTGCGTCGTCGAGAACGACAGCGTTCATGCCTATTAACGCCTCTTCTTCAACTATACAAGCATGTACAACTGCGCCGTGTCCAATTGAAACGTCGTCATGAAGCACCACCGGGCTGCCACCTGTCTGATGCAGACAGGCACAATCCTGAATGTTAACCCTGTTGCCTATGCGTATAGCGTCGACGTCGGCACGCAATACTGCACCAAACCATACCGAACAATCGTCGCCCATTTCTATATCACCTGCCAGCGTAGCATTGTCGGCAAGGTAACAGCGTTTGCCCCATGAGGGTGTCTTTCCATTTACTTCTCTTGTATAAGCCATGATGATGGTATGATGTGATAAAACCCTTAAGTAAAAAAGCTATGCGCCGTGTTTATCCGGCTTCAAGGCAACTTCTTCGCGCGAGAATTCAATGAAAGCCCCGCGCATAACCCATACTGTGGTTAAGAAAGCGAGCGTATCGCTCCACGCCTGGCACATTTCTACACCCTTAAGACCGAAGCATGTTGGAAGAATAATGACGAGAGGTATGAAGAAAATGCCTCTGCGGGCAGCTGCCAACAGGTTGGCACGCCATGGCTTGCGGCAAGTTTGCATCATCATGTTGCTAATCATGATGGTTGCACCAAAGGGTAATGTGGCCAGCTGCCAGCGCAAAGCCGTGCTGCCTACGGCAATAACCTCAGGGTCGTTTCGGAATATAGCTATAATTGTATCGGTGAAGGCGAATCCCCCTAACGTACAGACAAGCAGGAAGATTGTGCCCAAACGCACCGTAAACCAGAACCCTTCCCTGAGACGTTTATACAATTTTTGGCACCATAGCAAAAACCGCAAACGGGCTGAAATCCCTGCCCCAGACCGATGATAACAGCCATGATAAGCATGCAGACACGGTTTACAACCGACATGCCCTGCAATGCAGCATCGCCGTAATTGGCCGCAGCAAGGTTCAGGAGCATGGTTGAAATGGCCTCTAATCCCTGTCTGGAGAACGAAGGAGAGCCGCCATAAAAAATCTCCTTAAAGCCGTTGAGGCTGAATTTAAAGCTTGTCCAGCGAATAGGAATATTGCCTGCATGGTATGTCATGGCGAAGAGAATACAGAAACTTACCACTTGTCCGATGACTGTTGCAAGAGCTGCACCCGTAATGCCCATGCCGGCAGCGAATATCAAAAACCGGGTCTAATACAACGTTTAATAAGGCTCCCGTAACAATGCCTACCATGGCATAGCGGGCATTTCCTGCAAACGGAGCTGGTTATTCAATGTTAACGAGCTCATAAAAAAGGGCGCACCCAGGAAGATGATGCCCATGTAACGTTCGGTATAGGGCAGAATAGTAGGGGTGCTGCCAAGCCCGAGCGCAATGGGTTGTAACAGTAACAGTCCCGATAATACACACGATACAGCCTGCAAAAAAACAGGAAAAGAATCCCAGCGATGCCATATTGCGGGCATTATCGTGCCGTTTTGCACCCAGCTCGCGCGAAATATAGTTGCCACTTCCGTGCCCGAAGAAGAAGCCTATGGCCTGCATCAGGAACATGGCTGTGAAAGTAATGCCTATGGCTGCCGTCGACTGGGTGTTGATATGACCCACAAAAAACGTATCGGCAATGTTGTAAAGGCTCGTAATGAGCATGCTGATTATCGTAGGAACAGCCATTGTACCGATGACCTTTGGTATCGGTCCCTGTGTGAGAAAAGTGTAGTTATCTGTCTTCAAAACATTTGCCTATTGATGTTTGCAAAATTAAATAAAAATGGGCAAACATAGTTATTAATCAGTGTTTTTTAGGTTTTAGCTGTATATTTCTTGATGTATTATGAGGCGTCATACCTCTGTTTGTGTTTCAGTATCAGAGTAATTATCTGTAAAAAAATAATTCTGAATTTTCTGGGTTAAAATTGCAATCGTTTTAGCATGATTACGAAAGGGTAAACATGTTCTGATGTACTTTCAGTAGTTGACATCTTATTTGTTTTACCTTCCAAATGTCTGTTTTTCCCCTTTACGGCACTATCGTCTTCCCTTTACGATGTAATCGTCTCACCTTTACGACGTAATCGTCTCGCCTTTACGATGTAATCGTCTGCCTTTCGATGTAATGATGAAGCAAAAGTGCCGAAAAGGGAGGATGGTCAGAACAAGAAAATCATAGATTTGTTGTTGTTAGAAATGTTTGTCTGACGAATTTTTCTGATCGTTTTTTATATGCTCTCCAGTCTGTTATTACGTCGTAAATAGTCCCCAAAAAAACAGATGAAAAAGTTATTATTTTTATATGAAAAATTGGATAACTATGCTGTGTGTTAGCTATTTACTAAAGCTGCTCATTTTGCGCGTATTTGCAGCCAACAGGTTATCTGCATGTAAATATCGCAGCCACAGAGAGGTGTTTGTAATATTATTTCATAAAGCAGGGCTACAAAATTTACTTGTTGTTCGCTGGAATTCCATTCCGTGGAAGTGAATCAGAATGAATAAAAGTACAAAGCTGGTACAATACGAATTTATTTCGTTAACTTTGTTGTCTGAACCTGAAAACAGAATAGAATATGTTGCAAAATGACCTTTGTCTAGCCTCAAAACCCCGTTATGAAATACTCGATGGGCTTCGAGGGGTAGCCGCTATGATGGTAATTGTGTTTCATTGCTTTGAAACTTATATTCCCCTTATAGGCACTCAAATTATCAATCATGGTTATCTGGCAGTCGATTTCTTTTTTTATTCTTTCTGGCTTCGTGATCGGATATGCTTACAATGACCGTTGGAACAACATGACTACATGGGGCTTTTAAACGTCGTCTGGTGCGTCTTCATCCCATGGTTGTGGCAGGAACGTTATGGGGTGCTGCCCTTTTCTTTTTTGCAGCAGGCAATTATTTCCCTGCAATTATTCAAACGCCAGCATGGAAATTCGGGCTTTGTATATGGCTTGCACTGCTGATGATACCCTGCCCTACGGGTCTGGATATACGTGGCTGGGGTGAAACCAATCCGCTAAACGGCCCAAACTGGTCGCTCACATTTGAGTATATCGGGAATATTCTCTATGCCTTGATTCTGCGACGGCTGCCTGTTGTGGTGCTTGGTATATTGTGTTTGTGCAGTATTTTCTTTACACTCGACCTTACATTGGGGTGGGATGTTTTTCATTTGCTGCCTCACGGACCACAGTATACCGTCATTGGCGGATGGAGCATTACGCCTGATCAGCTGTACATAGGCTTTACACGTCTGGGCTATCCTTTCCTTTGCGGATTACTGTTGTCGCGTATTCTGCCTGCCCGCATGTTACCGTCTAACCCGGTGGCAGCTATATGGGAATACGTGGAGGCTTTTGGTGGGCATCGATAATGCTTGTGATTATATTTTTCTATGCCTATGATTGGCAGAGAACGAGGGTTTGCCGACGGACTGTATCAGGCTGTTTGTATTATCGTTTTGTTTCCCGTTGTAGTGCTTGTTGGTGCCGGAAGCAAGACAACCGATAAGCGAAGCAAGGCATGGTGCGAGCTTTTAGGAGCAGTTTCCTATCCGCTTTATATTACCCATTACCCGTTGATGTATATGCAAATGGCTTGGTTTGAACGCCATAAAGATGCTCCTTTGTGGATACATATTTCGGTAAATGTGGGCGTTGTGCTCGTGTCGGTATGCGTAGCGTGGGCTTTTCTAAAGCTCTATGACGAGCCAACGAGAGCGTGGCTCGCCAAAAAGCTGTCAGGCAGACGATGAGTATGTTTTTAGTTTTGTCGGTATAACGGTAAAACCTTATTAAATAATACGGGCATTTAATTTAAGAAATTGCTCAACACCCTGCCTGATAGATGTCAGGCCAAAGCAAGCAGGATTAACCTCGTTAAGGGGTATCCAACGAAAGCTTGCGGCATCGTCGCAAGCCTTTGCTTGTTGATAGTTGGAAGCACGGCAGAGGAAAAAAACAGGTCGAGCGTGTGCACGTCGAAACCCTGAATAGGGATAGATGTTGGGGCGACTGAACAGATATTGCACATCGGTAACATCGAGATTTGTTTCCTCTTTTACCTCGCGCGCAATGCCTTGCTCGGCTGTTTCGTCCATGTCGCTGAAACCACCGGGCAGGTCGTATATGCTTTGGCAGGTTCTTGCCTGCGCACAACAACAAGCAATTCGTTATTTTCGTTCAGAATAAAGGCCGCTGTGGCTGCGCTTGGATTGAGGTAATAAACAAAGCCGCAATCGGCACAGTGCTTGCTTTTGGCATCGTTGATATTGAAATTACTGCTGCCGCACGCAGGGCAATGGGTGAAAAGTGTTAATGGGTGCATGGTTTAAAGAAAAAGGGCAAGCCGCAATCGTTGTGCAGCTTGCCTTTATGGTTTATTGATTTTTGATGTCTTCAGCCGGTTTACAGGCAACGGCAGCCTTGTGTTTGTTCAATATGAGGCCTTAAAGCATGCTGTTAATGGCAGCGTCAAGGTCGCTAATCTGTGCGTCGCGTTTCTGTAAAACATTCTGACGATCGATGAGGAAGAAAGTGGGTACCGTCTGAACGTTATACTGTGCAGCGTATGAAGAGCTGGTGCCGGCATCGTCATGTACACATATCCATGGCAGAGCCGCTACGCTTTCCTTCCAGAAATGCTCATCGGGATCGAGGCTGACCTGATAAATTTCCAGTCCGCGAGCATGATATTTAGTGTATATTTCGCGCAGCTTCATGATGCGCGCCGTACTGCCTTCCGAAGCAAATACGTGGAAATCGAGCAGTACAACCTTGCCTTTCAGGCTCGTTAACTTGCGCACATTTCCCTTATTGTCGGGCAAGGCTATTTCGATAATTCCCGATGTATTCACCTTGTTGGCATCAATTGTCTGGTTACGTTCAGCCTGAATGATACGTATGTTCTTTAGGCCTTCAATAGCAATGTTATGCAGATTCTTGCCGCGTTCCGACCCGGGATAATAGGTATCCCAGCTCGTTGCCACGGCCGCGAATACCTGAACATCCTCTTTTTTGCTCCGCGGATCGAAGATAAGAGCCGTCTGATTGCCCACGTAGATAGTCTGAAACAATGCGTAATAAGCATAGGCACGCATGGGCTCCTTGTAAATATACTGCATTTTTACCGTATTCTTATAGGCATCGAGCAGGTGCTGTATGCTGTCACCTTCAGCCTGATACGGTATGTTGGGGTTGTTTACAAGAGCATTAATCTGGCCCTGAAGATTCATTTGCATGAGGGCCAGCTCCTTAATCTTTGCACATTCATTGGAACCTTCTACATCGTATTGCGACGACATCGTTGGATAAGAAGCCTTTACGGTAATGTTTTCTGTGGAGTCGACGGCAATGTTTATAATCTGGTTTGCAATGCGAAGACGATAGAATTCAGGGTTCTTGGGAGCTTTCTCATTGAACGAAAATGAACCATCTTCGCCAAGTTTTTACAGAGTCGACCGTGACAGGGTCCGTTCAGACTCATATTCTCAAAAATACAATAACGAGTCTTTCGCATTGCTGATGTTTCCTGACAAATGAAACTTTTTCCTGTACAGGAAGCTAAGAAAAAGCGCAGCCATCATGATGGCTCCTAAGGAGAATAAGCGTGATATTTTTCATTTCAATAAGATTTCTTTTTGATGATTGCAAAGATACAGCTAATCAGTAAAAACAAAAAAATATATATGTTTTCTTCTTATCTCTCGTTTTAAATAGGTATCTTTGCCCCGATTTCTATATTTAAGATGTAAGTCAAAACAATAATTTTTTAGATTTAGATGAACGTAATTACAAAAATCTGTCCAGTTGCCTGATGGAAGAACCATCACGATTGAGACAGGAAAGGTTGCCAAACAGGCTGATGGTTCTGTGGTTCTTCGTATGAACAATACAGTGCTGTTGGCTACTGTTACCGCAGCCAAAGAAGCTGTTCCGGTACCGATTTCATGCCGGTAACTGTTGATTACAGAGAAGTATTATGCAACGGGCCGTTTTCCAGGAGGTTTTACCAAGCGCGAAGGTAAAGCAAGTGACGAAGAAATCCTCACATCGCGTCTTGTAGACCGTGCTCTTCGTCCGTTGTTCCCATCAGATTATCACAGCGAAGTTTTTGTACAGATTATGCTTTTGTCGTCTGATGGTGTTGACCAGCCGGACGCATTGGCAGGCTTTGCCGCTTCGGCTGCAATGAGCTTGCTCTACTATTCCTTTCGAACATACTATATCAGAGTGTCGTGTTGCTCGCATAAACGGTGAATATGTCATCAATCCAACCTTCGAACAAATGAAGGATTCGGATCTCGATATCATGGTAGGCTGCACGAAAGATAACCTGATGATGGTTGAAGGTGAGATGAGTGAGGTGTCTGAACAGGACCTTATCGGAGCGCTTAAAGCCGCTCAAGAGGCCATCATTCCGATGTGCGAGCTGCAGGATGAGCTTGCAAAGGAGCTGGGAACAGATAAGAAACGTGAATACAACGACGAAATAAACGACGAGGATTTACGTAAGCAAATCCACGCCGAACTGTATAATCCGGTTTACGAAATCAATCGTAAAGCTCTGCCGAAACAAGAGCGTAACGATGCCTTTGACAAAATACTGGCCGACTTCTTAGAGAAGTATGACGCTGCCCATACAGAGCTTTCGGAGGAAGAACTCGAAGAAAAGCACGCTGAAGCAAACCGTTATTACGGCGACGTTATGCGCGACGCCATGCGCCGTTGCATATTGGATGAGGGCGTCCGTATGGATGGAAGACAGACCGTTGACATCCGTCCTATCTGGTCAGAAGTGTCTACTCTTCCCATACCTCACGGCTCAGCTATCTTCCAGCGCGGCGAAACGATGTCGCTTGCAACCTGTACTCTCGGTACAAAAAAATGGATGAAAAAGCTCGTTGATGGCGCTGTAAGCAGAGGCTATCAAAAGTTCCTTCTCCACTACAATTTCCCACCATTCTCTACCGGTGAGGCCAAATCGCAGCGTGGTGTAGGCCGTCGTGAGATCGGACATGGCCACTTAGCATGGCGCGCTTTAAAGGGACAGATTCCTGCAGACTTTCCTTATACCGTTCGCGTTGTGAGCGATATTCTCGAGTCTAACGGTTCTTCTTCTATGGCAAGTGTGTGTGGAGGAACCCTCGCTATGATGGATGCGGGTGTACCTATCAACAAACCTGTGTCAGGAATAGCCATGGGATTGATCAAGAATCCGGGAGAAGACAAGTATGCTATCCTCAGTGACATCCTTGGAGATGAGGACCATCTCGGCGACATGGACTTTAAAACTACCGGTACTAAGGACGGTTTGACCGCTACACAAATGGATATTAAGTGTGACGGACTGTCGTTTGATATTATCGAAAAGGCTCTTATGCAGGCCAAGGCAGGTCGTGAACATATCATGAATGAGATGATGAAGACCATCTCTGAGCCTCGTAAGGAAATGAAACCACAGGTACCTCGTATCGTAAGTATTGACATTCCCAAAGAGTTTATCGGTGCAGTTATTGGCCCTGGTGGAAAGATTATCCAGCAGATGCAGGAAGATACTGGTGCTACTATCACCATTGAGGAGGCTGATGGTAAGGGTCATGTACAGATTTCTGCTCCAAATAAGGATAGCATTGATGCTGCAATGGCCAAGATAAAAGGCATTGTAGCACTGCCCGAAGTAGGCGAAACATACGATGGTGTTGTAAAAAGCATCATGCCTTATGGCTGTTTCGTTGAGATTCTTCCTGGTAAAGAAGGACTTCTCCACATCTCAGAGATAGAATGGAGACGTTTGGAAAGTGTTGAAGATGCAGGCATAAAGGAAGGTGATCACATCGAAGTGAAGTTGCTTGAAATAGATGGAAAGACCGGTAAATACAAGTTATCGCATCGCGTTTTACTTGAAAAGCCCGAGGGTTATGTAGAGCGTGAACGCCGTCCAAGGCGCGAAGGTGACCGTCGTCCTCGCCGTGAGGGAGAACGTCCACGTCGTGATGACCATCGCGAAGAGCGCGGAGAGTATCGTCCTCGTCGTTTTGAGCACCATGAAAATGAGCACCGGGACGAACCGAAAGACTTCTCAACAGAGCTCGATAACAACAACGATATTGAATAAAACGACAATAGTTGCATCAGCATTGTTGTATGCTGATCAGCGAAGGAATAAAAATACCCCGCCAGAACATCTTCTGGCGGGGTATTTTATTTAGTAAACAGTAGAATTTCTTTTGGGAGTCAGGAGTTAAGGAGTTAATGGAGTTAAGACAATACCAACGCACTCAATTAAAATTAAAAACGCACCCAACTAAAAATAAAGAATTAAAGAATTGGAAAAATTCCTTTATTTTTAAAGAGTGGGAAACAGTTATTCGGCCCGCTTTAAACGCAGGTTTAGCTGAAGCAATGCAGGCAGGAAGATGAGCATTGAGCAAAAGCAATCCCATCCACATCAGACGTTCGTTACCGTGGAAGAGGTCGATAAGTTTGCCGTCGTTCATCTGTGGAAGAAGATTAAACATTATATAAGCCACCGTGTTATTGACACAATGGAATACAATGCCCGGAATAATCGACCGTGTTCTGTAATACATCCAGCCTAAGATAAGCCCCATCAGTGCTGCATGTATAAACTGTGGTACGTTACCATGCACGCCTCCAAAGATAAGTGCCGAGGCGATAATGGCTGCCCAATGCCACCTTTCGTCACTCATATCCAGCAAGCGTCGCAGTACGGCACCGCGGAAAACCACCTCTTCGGCCACAGCCGAAACAATGCCGATAGCCACATATCCCAGCGGTTCGCGCATAATATCTTCAAACAATTGTTCCATGGCTTTGGGCATGGTATATTGTATTTGCTCGATAACCCACTCAGAAGGCAGGATAGAACCCAGCGCAGCCGCAGCTACCCATAACAATACAAACCATGGCCTGCCAGCTAACCAGGTACGCGATACGGGCGTCCACTTGCGCCATATAAACCAGCAAATGCTGGACATACCAAAGAGAACGCTTACTGCTGCCATCATTTTTCCTGTTAGCCGAGGTTCCTGTTGCAGACATTGCAGCGCATCATGAATCGTCTTTCCCTCTATATAAGCAGCAACAAACTGTACGAAATAAATAAAGAACAGTTGTATTAAAAAGAAGACGATAACGTAGAAAAACGACATCCAAAAAGTCACGAACGTTTTTTTATTCATTTGCTTTATCTTGTTCAAAAAGTTTCTTTATCCGGGCTTCATCCTGCTCCAGCTGTGCAGCCAGCAAGCCAATATTGTCGAAATGTTGTTCCATGCGAATATGATGAATAAAGGCTACTGACAGTTCGCTGCAATAGAGATTGCCATCATAATTAAACAAATTTACCTCAAGCGTACGCTCTTGTCCACCAAATGTAGGGACGCATTCCGATGTTCATCATGCCTTCAAAGGTTTTTGAAGGTGCCTTGTCACAATTCTTGTCTGCGATGTTTACCTTTACCGCATACACACTGTTGGACGGCACCAATCGTCCTGAATGCGATACGTCTATATTGGCAGTGGGGAACCCTAATTTCCTTCCTTCCTGATAACCGCTTACTACACGTCCTTCCAGCGTGTAGGGACGGCCTAAGCAACGGGCTGCAAATTCAACGTCGCCACGTAGTAGAGCTTTCCTGATAAGAGACGAGCTGATGTGCTCGCCATGTAATAGAAAAGCTTCGCTCTGGACAACACGAATGCCCAGTTGCTGCCCGTAGCGCACATAGTCGTTAAAGCTTTCGGTACGCCCACGACCGAAACGGCTGTCGTAACCTATCATCAGCGTCTGCACTTTCAGCTTGTCAAGCAGTACCTGTTTCATGAAATTGCAGGCAGTGAGCGAGGCCATTTCACGGTCAAAGTGAAGCACAGCAACGATGTCGACACCCGTTTCTTCCAACAACCGCAGCTTTTCTGTGGTTGTTGTAAGCAGTAAAGACTGGTTGTCGTTGTGCAGGACCTGTCGTGGATGACGGTCGAAAGTAATAACCATGGCAGCCATGCCTTCAGCCTTAGCCTGCTTGCACACCTGACCTATAAGAAACTGATGTCCGCGGTGCACCCCGTCAAAGAAGCCTATTGTTGCCACGCAGGCCATTTGGTTTAGCTGGGTATGGTTGTCAACATATATGGTTTTCATTGCTCGCGCTGTTTATATGATGGACCATAGGGCGTGCAGCCCCGTTTACATGACAAAGTTACGAAGAAACCGTAACAATAACAAGAAAAATGGTTTCGTGTTTTAGGGTTCTGAAGTTTTCAGGGCTTAAGTTTAAATCTTTATGGTGTATGGTGCTTATCATTTTACCATCTTGTATCCGGATTTACGGTTTTTTGTTAACGTTCGACGATCGTCAGCCACGCTGCTGACGGCCGTCAAACCTGTTGTACGACGGTCGCCGTACGCGCTGCTGACGGCCGCCGAACCATGAACCATATTACGGAAAGCGGGTAGCAATATGGCGTTAAGGTATTATAAAATAAGGCATAATCCGTTAGCTATACGTAAGTTAACCAGTATAATACCGTGTATGAAAAGCTTGCTGCTTAACATAAACGGTATCACATACCGGCCTGTTGTTACGCCCCAGGTGCTATAAGGCTTTTGTTTTTCGGCATATGCGGTTTATCCCTTTCCACAGTTCGCCGCTGCCTAAAACTACTGTTCCTGTTGCAAAGATGATGGCAAGCCATTCGGTTAAGCTCATGGGGAGCGTACGGAACATGCGTCCTCCAAACGTAACGATGAGCCACTGGCCGATCAAAATAAGTACAAGTACGAGCACAAGACCACGGTCGCGCCAGAAATGACGGAAAGCACTGTGTACCGATCCCATGCTTTTGGCATTGAAAAGGTTCCAGAATTGCAGCATCACGAAAGTGGTAAAGAAAAGTGTTAGCTCGTGAACGTCAATGATACTACCCTGTCCGTGACGTTCGCACCAGACGAGGAATAACAGCATTAATATAAAAAAGCTTGTCCTACAGAATATAATTCCACGCCACATGCTGTTTGTAATGATAAATGCTGACGGCTTTCTGGGCTGTTCGTTCATAACTTCACGCGATGGCGGAAGCGAGGCAAGAGCCAGCGCTGCAAACGTATCCATGATGATATTTACCCATAATATCTGCGTTACCGTGAGAGGCATCTCGGTACCTATAACCGCCCCGCCAAGTACAAGCAGCAGTGCTGAGAGGTTTACAACGAGCTGGAAGAAGAGGAATCGCTGAATATTTTTGTAAAGGAACGTCCCCACATCACCGCCGCTGCGATAGAATGGAAACTGTCGTCAAGCAGAGTGATGTCGGAAGCTTGCTTGGCAACCGACGTCCCTGAGCCTAAAGATAGTCCTACATGCGCGTAATTTAATGCAGGTGCATCGTTGGTACCATCGCCCGTAACCGCCACAACCTCTCCGCTTTTTCTGAAGCAATTCAACAAGCCTTTGCTTGTCGGCAGGACAGGCCCGGCTCATAACGCGCAGCAGTTTGGCTCGTTTGTAGGCTTCGTCGTCGGTAAGATTCGAAAAATCAGGTCCTGTAATGTGCCATTCTTTTACGTGTCTTTCAGTTTCTTCAGCGTTGTCTTCCTTAGGCCATATGCCCTATCTGGCGTGCTATTTCTATGGCTGTTGCCGACGTGTCTCCGGTTATCATCTTTACCTCAATGCCTGCCTGGCGACATTGATTGACGGCTGCAGGCACATCGTTTCTTACAGGGTCGGCGATACCTGTAACCGCCTGGTAAATAAGATTGTTATTGCAAAAACATCCTTCACAGCAGGCAAAGGCCAGCGTTCGCATGGCCTGTTTCTGATAAGAAAGCAGTGTTTCCTTTACCTTAAGACAGTCGTTGCCCGAAAGATTCGTCATCTGGAGTACAATTTCTGGTGCTCCTTTTACAAAAGTATAGGTTTTATCGTCCACAGAAACTGTTGTGGCCATGTACTTTGTATTGGTTGAAAACGGCTTCTGTTCGATAATTTTACATTCCTTTCGCAGTTGTTCGTAGTTCTGTCCCTGCTGTTCCAGCCACATCAGAAGCGCACCTTCAGTAGGGTTTCCTATGGGCTTGCCGTTGTCAAGCTCGGCAGTAGTGTTAACGGCAAGCGCCATATAGAAAAGCCTGTTCAGCTTTTTGCATCGAAATTCAGATGGTTTTGCCTTGCGGAACATCGGCCTGAAGCATTGATGACACGCTCATACGGTTCTCTGTAAGCGTTCCGGTTTTATCGGTACAGATGACAGTGGTAGCGCCCATCGTTTTCAGAGGCATGAAGCTTTCGAACTAAATTGTTCGACTTTGAGCATGCGTCGCATGTTCAAAAGCCAGTGCAAGGTTTACGGCCATGGGCAAGCCTTCGGGTACGGCCATGACAATTAAGGTAACCGCCATCATAAAATAGTTGAGCACAATTTGGGCCATTCCTAAATAGTCATGGCTGTGCCATATACTGTTTGTAAGAATATCGTGTACCAGAAAAGCAATAAAGGCAACAAAGGCAACGATGGCACCTGCTTGCGAAATAAGGCGTGCCAGACGGTTTAGCTGCAAATTTAAAGGAGTTTGAGCATGCGTATTCTCATTCGATAAAATGGTAACCTTGCCAATTTCCGTATTGTCGCCTACACGAATAACAACGGCTTCGCCGTGGCCGTTCATCACCATCGTTGAACGAAGAATAAGGTTTGGGGGGTAGGTACTCTCATGAGAAGAAGCTGGTTTCTGCGTATGATCGCACGAAAAATCTTGTTGCTGGGCAGCGGCAGTAGCCTCATTGTCCAGAACTTCTTTCGTGGCGAGAGGCTCTCCCGTAAGTGTTGATTCATCAATTTGCAGGTTAATGGCTGAAAAAAGTTCAGCATCGGCTGGCACTTCATCGCCAACTTCTACTAATATCACATCGCCCACAACGATGTCGCGCCGTGGAATCTCGGTCACTTTACCATTTCGTCTTACCTTGACAAGCTGGTCTTCGTTCAGCGCTGTAAGCACACGAAACTTCTTTTCAGCATCGCGTTCAAAGTAAAAACCAACTGTTGTGGCAAGGAAAATGGCTATAAAAATGCCGGAGGTTTCGATAAAATCGTTCTGTATAAAGGCCAGAACGAGCGATATAACAGCAGCAACAATAAGTATCTCAATGATGGGATCACGATATTTGTCAATGTATAATTTCCAAAGAGAAAACGCGTTTGAGGAGGCGTCAGAACGTTATCACCATACTGTTTTCTGCGTACAATTATTTCATCGTCATTCAGTCCCCGGCTTCTGTCGGTAGCCATTTTATCGTATGTCATGCTCTAAAGATATTTGTGCAAAAGTAGCCAAAATAGGCCGATTAGACAATATCTGGCATATTATTTAGTTCCTGTTACGTACATTAATGCCTGAATTATGCTTTATTTGTATATGATATGTAGTTTGTTTAAAATTGTTATCCTGACAAAACATGCAGGTTTCGGGGTTTTGTTGCCACGGAGGCTATGCTCTGTCAGGTAATCTCTTCATTCTGCATATAAAAGTGTAAAAATAAAGAAGGATTGTGTCTGTGTGCAAAATGTTTAGTATTTTTGTGGCATAAAAGGCTTTCTCGTTTATAAAATTCGACGGGGAGGTTTGATAAACAGCATGTTATTGCTAAGAGAAATATTTGAATATTACCCGAACTATCCTGTTAACAACCAATGAAAAAACTGTACGTCTTTCCTGTAATAGCGCAATCATCTTCTTTCCCTGAATATGCAATTCTTGTCGGTTCACCGGCAGCTTGCGTGGAAATACGGCTGTATCGGGTGTTGATAATGCTCCCGGAAATGGAGGACGAAATGATGGTTCGCATGACCCGGGGGCGAAAATAGGATATGATTATTACAATGTTTGGGAGAAATAAGCGTTTGTAAAACGATACATCATATTTTACAGACTATTGCCAGACGTATGAGTTTTGTAGACATTCAACAAAAAGCGAAGAAAAAGAATCGTTGAAATAGATTATTTAAAATCTGTTTTCATACTTCTGATGATTGCTTTTCATCTGGCTTATTTCGCCGACAACTATCCTTATCTGAAGCAATTTGTGTACACTTTTTCACATGTCAGGATTCCTGATTATATCTGGTTATCTGATGAAAGCAGGCAAAACGGTACGGCAGTATGGCAGAACCATATTATGGTTAGCCGTACCTTATGTTATCATGGAGACGGGGATACGTGGGGATGGCTTCGGTATTACCGATAAAAGACCATGTGGAAAAATTTGACATTACAGGTATTTCTGAATAAGTTGCTGGTTAATCCGCTCGGGCCTTACTGGTATCTTCATACGCTTATATTGTGCGGGGTTTTATACTTTGTAACGTTCAGGTGGATAAAAACTACGAATTTTTCACGCCTGATAGTACTGGGTCTGTTATACTATGCGATGTCCTTGTCAGGGCTTGTTGCTTTAAATTGTTCATTATATTTCTGGCTTGGAATTGCCGTCCGGCAGTGTGGATACTCACTATTACACGTTTTTCGAAAGTCGTGGTGGTCGGTTGTCGTTCTGGTTATTTTGTTTTTCCATCCGGAAACATTCGATAAAAGCCTCTCTCGGAGGTATGATTATTGTGTATTTTATATTCTCTTTTCTCCTGACAATATTTCCTTTTGTGCCTGGAACGGCTAAAAAAATACTGGCCTGTTTGGGACGAAACTCTTTGGTTTTATATATATTTTCACCCGTCTTTACATTATGTTGTAAAGTATTTATTCCTTTATTTAGGGTTCGATTCCACGCATATTGTATACCTGATTATATCGTTGCCACTATGCGTTTCAGGTTGTATTCTGCTTTGTAAAATACTGGATTTGTTGCATATCTCGCCATTTTTTTGTTTGGACGCAGAGCAGGTTCTGATATAGATTTGTCGTGTTTTTTTCTTTGTGTATTTTTGTTTTTGAAACTCAAACTGTATGAAAATATGAGATAAGCACGACAAACCGTAACGATGCAGAGCCTTTATTTTTTTGACAGAATCACGAGTATTAAAAACAAAATTTATCACTATATAATAATGTAGCTACAAAGATTTAGTTACTTTTGTTACCCATTTTAATCATAAAGGCGACAAGATGCAAGATAATTTAGTGATTGTAGAGAGTCCGGCAAAAGCAAAAACAATTGAAAAAAATTCCTTGAAAAGATTTTAAGGTGATGTCTTCGTATGGTCATATTCGTGATTTGAAGAAGAAAAGAATTAAGTATAGACGAGGCGACCCTTGAACCCTATTACGAGATACCTGAGGAAAAAGAAGATTGTTGCAGAACTGAAAAAGAATGCCAAGGCTGCAAAAAAAGATATGGCTTGCATCCGATGAAGACCGTGAAGGAGAGGCTATAAGCTGGCATATTTGTGAGGTCTTAGGGCTTGATGAGGCTAAAACAAGCAGAATTGTATTTCATGAAATAACGAGGCCTGCTATTTTAGAAGCCATAGAAACTCCCCGTCATCTTGACATGGATTTGGTTAATGCCCAGCAGGCAAGGCGTATTCTTGACCGCCTTGTGGGCTTTAAAGCTCTCGCCTGTACTTTTGGCGTAAGGTTAAGCCCGCACTGTCGGCCGGACGCGTTCAAAGCGTAGCCGTGAAGCTTATAGTAGAGCGTGAACGTGAAATACAATCGTTTAAGAGTGAACCCTTATTATCGTATCAATGCCACTTTCTTTGTAACTGGTGACGAGGGTAGCCACAAAGAGGTTAAGGCCGAGCTTGATAAGCGATTCAGCACCCATGATGAAGCTTTGGCCTTTTTGGAGAAGTGTAAGGATGCTTCTTTGTCGTTGACAATATTGTAAAGAAGCCTTTAAAGCGTGTACCGGCGCCACCTTTCACCACTTCCACCCTTCAGCAGGAAGCTGCACGTAAGCTTGGGTTCACCGTTTCTCAAACAATGATGGTGGCTCAACGTCTTTATGAGAGCGGACGTATAACGTATATGCGTACCGATAGCGTTAATCTTTCATCGCTTGCTATTGGTGCTTGTAAGAAGGAAATCGTTGAAAATTACGGTGCTGAATATAGTAATCCCCGGAAGTTCCATACACATTCCAAGGGCGCACAAGAAGCACACGAAGCTATTCGCCCCACATTTGCCGATACTAAAGGGCAGGAATGGACCAGCCAGGAGCGCCGTCTTTACGATCTGATATGGAAACGAACCATTGCCTCACAGATGGCAGATGCACAGATTGAGAAAACAACGGTTACGATTGATATTGATGGAGCCGAAGAGAAATTTGTAGCAAATGGTGAGGTTATCGTCTTTGACGGGTTCCTAAAAGTATATCGTGAGTCGATGGATGAGGAGTCGTCATCTGCACAAGATGAGGCATATACGCTGCCTGTACTTCATATTAACGATAAGTTAGAGCGCACAGAGATCGTGTCGACTGAGCGTTTCTCACAAGGCCCGGTACGTTATACAGAAGCAAGTCTGGTGCATAAGATGGAAGAATTGGGCATTGGACGCCCGTCTACCTATGCTCCTACCATTTCAACTATTCAGCAACGTGAATACGTTCAGAAAAGGTGACAGGAAGGGAGAAGAGCGTTCTTATGTTATCAATACCCTGAAAGGAAACTCAGTTACCACGCGTAACAAGAAAAGAAATGGTAGGTTCTGAGAAAGGAAAACTATTGCCAACCGATATAGGAATTGTTGTGAAACGATTTCCTTCAAAAGAATTTTCCCGACATCATGGACTTTAATTTTACGGCAAAAGTAGAAACTCAGTTCGATCAAATAGCCGAGGGAAAAGAAGAGTGGAAGGACATGATGCGTAAGTTTGACGACAAGTTCGATCCCATTGTAGAGCAGGTTATTCAGCAAAAATCAGAACATAAGGCTGGCGAACGTGAGCTTGGGCTCGATCCAAAAACAGGTAAACCCGTATATGTAAAGATAGGAAGGTTTGGTCCCGGTTGCCCAAATCGGCTCAGCTGATGACCAGGAGAAACCGCGTTTTTCGCAGTTGCCTAAGGATAAAAGTATCGAAACCATTACCCTTGATGAGGCTTTGGAGCTGTTTAAACTGCCTCGGACTCTTGGTAATTATGAAGGAACCGAAGTTAGTGTAGGAGTTGGAAGATTTGGTCCTTATATCTTACACAACAAGAAATATGTGTCACTTCCTAAGGGCATTGACCCCATGACGGTGAGCCTTGACGCTGCTGTTGAACTGATAGAAGAGAAGCGTCGTCAGGAAAAAGAGCGACATATTAAATCATTTGACGAAGATTCAAAGCTGGAATTATTAAAGGGACGCTATGGCCCTTACCTGTCATACGAAGGAAAGAATTACCATATTGACAAGAAACTTCAGGAGAAAGCTCTGGCAGGTAACATGGAATATGCCGAATGTATGGACATCATTAAGAAGGCACCTGAGCCAAAAAGCAGGAGAGGCGGGAAATGATGCCATCGCGAATCATCCTTATTGGCTATATGGGATCGGGAAAAACTACCGTAGGCAAGGTGCTTTCCCGTGAGCTTAATCTCCCGTTTTATGATCTCGACTGGTACATTGAAAAACAGAATGCACAAAAGCATCCATCAGATTTTTGAGGAGAAAGGTGAGGAAGGTTTTTCGCAGAATAGAACGTAATTTGCTCCATGAGGTTGCCGAATTTGAGAATGTTATTATTAGCTGTGGTGGCGGAACACCCTGTTTTTTCGACAATATCGGTTATATTAATCAACAGGGAGAGAGCGTTTATCTGAAGTGCAGGGCTGACGTTCTTTCCGCACATTTGAGGATGGGTAAGACTATTCGTCCGCTCTTGCTGAACAAAACAAATGAAGAAGTGGAGCTTTTCATTAATGAACAGCTGGCTCAACGCGAAAGCTTTTATAGCCAGGCGAAGCATATTATAGATGTATCGCTTATGGATAATTACGATAAAGTAAAGATAACCGTGTCGCAAATTTGTGAACAACTCGATATATAATCTCAGATGATTCGAAATACAACTATCGTCTTTTTTGCATGTAATATCCGAAAGTATGGAATATAGCTTCTGGTTATTCAGAATACAACTACTGATGATACTGTTTAAAAATATAAAGCATTTAGAAGAGAAAGCTGACAAATGAAGAAATGGACTATTGAAGATTCTAAAGAACTCTACAATATAAACGGGTGGGGAACATCTTATTTTTGGCATTAACGAGAATGGTAATGTTTATGTGAACCCTCAGCAAAAACAATGTTAAAATAGACATCCGCCAGATTATAGACGAGCTGGCTTTTGCGTGATGTTACGACCCCTGTATTGCTTCGTTTTCCCGATATTCTGGACAATCGCATCGAGAAAATGGCTTCATGTTTTAAAAAGCAGCCAAGGAATACAACTATAAAGGAGAAAGTTTTATCATCTATCCCATCAAAGTGAATCAGATGCAGCCCGTTGTTGACGAAATCATTTCGCACGGACGTAAGTTTAATTTGGGATTAGAGGCGGGTCAAAACCCGAGTTACATGCTGTAATTGCAGTGCAGTGTAAGAGCGATTCTCTCATCATTTGCAACGGTTATAAGGACGAAAACTATATCGAACTGGCTATGCTTGCCCAGAAATTAGGCAAGCATATTTTTCTTGTTGTTGAAAAACTCAATGAAATTGATGTCATTGCCAAGGCAGCAAAACGCTTAAATGTAAAGCCTAATCTGGGCATTCGTATCAAGCTTGCTTCTTCAGGCTCGGGTAAATGGGCCGAGAGTGGTGGCGACGCATCGAAGTTCGGGCTTACCTCTTCCGAGCTATTGCAGGCGTTTGATAAGCTGGATGAGGTTGGCTTACACGATTGTGTGAAGCTCATTCACTTTCATATTGGCAGCCAGATTACGAAGATCAGGCGTATACAAAACGCCCTTACCGAAGCAGGACAATATTATGTAAACCTTCGGAAAATGGGTTATAACATTGAGTATGTAGACTGTGGAGGCGGACTCGGTGTGGACTATGACGGCACCCGTTCAAGCAATTCGGAGAGCTCTGTAAACTATTCTATACAAGAGTATATTAACGATTGTGTCTACTCTTTCACCGATGTGGCCAACCGAAATGGTATTCCTCATCCCAATATCATTACCGAAAGTGGACGTTCTCTGGCCGCTCACCACTCGGTTCTTGTGCTCGATGTGCTTGGTGCGGCATCGTTACCTGTGATGCCTGAGGAGTTTGAGGCGAAGCCTACCGACCATAAATTGGTTAAGGATTTGTATGAAATATGGTGTAATCTCACGCCAAAGACCATGCTCGAAGACTGGCATGACGCCGAGCAAATACGCGAAGACAGTCTCGATCTCTTCGCACACGGCATGATTAACTTAAAGACACGTGCAGAGATAGAAGCGATGTACTGGAGCGTTTGTCACGAAATCAACGGGCTTACACGTGGTATGAAGCATATCCCTGACGAATTAAGAGGGCTCGATAAGCTCCTTGCCGATAAGTATTTCTGTAATTTTTCACTTTTCCAAAGCCTGCCCGACTGCTGGGGTATCGACCAGTTGTTCCCCATCATGCCTTTTGCAACGCCTCGACGAACGCCCGTCACGCAACTGTACTTTGCAGGATATTACCTGTGATTCAGATGGAAAAATATCGAACTTTGTTGCAGGAGGTACGCTCTCTAACGTCCTTCCCGTACACGCTTTGCGGAAAAATGAACCTTACTATATTGGAGTATTCCTCGTAGGTGCTTATCAGGAGATACTCGGAGACATGCACAATCTCTTCGGCGATACGAACGCAGCGCATATCTCTGTCAAGGACGATACCTACCATATTGACCAGATTATAGATGGCGAAACGGTTGAAGAGGTGCTCGAATATGTCCAGTACAATCCCAAAAAACTGGTTCGTCAGATAGAACAATGGGTTACAAAGTGTGTGAAGGAGGGCAAGCTCTCGCTCGAAGAAGGTAAGGAGTTTCTCAGCAATTACCGCTCGGGGCTTTACGGATATACTTATTTAGAGTAGCCATTATTCTGTTTTAAGGGCGGCCAAATTCCATTTTGTCCGCCACCAAAAGCTTTATTTTATTCTACATCAGCCCATGCTCAACTTTCGCACAGATATTCTTCCATTGAAAGATCAGCTGTATCGTCTTGCCCTTCGCATCACGCTTAATACGGCAGAAGCCGAAGATATTGTGCAGGAAACGCTTATAAAGGTATGGAATAAACGCGATAGCTGGGATCAGATTGACAATATTGAGGCTTTTTGCTTTACGGTATGCCGTAATCTTTCTCTCGACAGCATTAAGCGTCATGATAATCAAAACAAAACGTTAGACGATAAAGGTTCCGACCAGATAGACACATCTAACGACCCTTCCCGACAAACCATTGTCAACGATCAGATGGATATGGTTCGTCAAATCGTTGACAGCCTGCCCGAAAAACAGCGTAGTTGTATTCAGTTGCGCGACTTTGAGGGCAAAACCTACAAAGATATTGCCCTTATTTTAGGTATAACAGAAGAGCAGGTTAAGGTGAATATCTTTCGTGCGCGGCAAAGCCATCAAGCAGCGTTATGAAAAGCTCGACAGCTTTGACAGGAGCTTTTAATAGCAGCTTTTTTCTTGTGATAAGTGCATAATAAGGTCCTTATCAACTTAACTTTATGTTTAATTAGTGTTAAAAACAAAGGGGTGTGTAACTTTCTTTAGCAACATTCGTCGTAACAATAGAAACAAAGAAAACAATGGACTATAAATACATTAATCAGTTATTGGAACGCTATTGGCGCTGCGAAACTTCTGTTGAGGAAGAAAGCATATTGCGTGCTTTTTTTCAGTCAGGAGGTTATACCAGTCGAGCTGATGCGCTACCAGCCCCTCTTTACCTATGCAGAACGGGATGCTGAACAAAATGTACTTGGTGACGATTTCGACGAGAAGCTGATGGCTTCTATCGAGAAAACTGCGCCGGTCAAGGCGCATATTATCACCATGCCACAGCGTTTAAAGCCACTGTTTAAGGCAGCTGCAGTTGTGGCTATTATGCTTACGCTCGGCAATGCCGTTCAGGTTCCGTTTGCTCGTCAGCAGAAAGACCCTATAAGCAGCTATGATGGTTATTACAAGCCCGAGCTGAATGTGGGAACTTCGGTTGCTATGGACGACAGTGCAAAGGTTGATACCATACAGCAAAGTATGGCCATACCCACCAAAAAGGCCCAGTAAGATAGTGCTGGAAAAGCAAAATCCGGAGGCCATTACAATGATGAAAATTTCTATGCTTTCTCTATAAAATCATGTTTAGTAAAACAAAAACAACGAAGCTGTGAAGCTTTTAATTCTCTCAAATTTTTTTCATAACATACTAACGTAGTTAAGAGGTCGCACTACCATTTTGGTTTTGCGGCCTCTTATTTTTTGTATATCGGAATCGTAAAATCAGGATTTTTGTCATGTCTTATCATTTTGTTTTATCGCAAAATAAATAAACATCGGTACGGTTTAACAGGCCTGAAATATACCTTTTGTTCTTTTTTTGCCTGATGTAAAGGTTTTAATGGCCGTTTCCTTGTATAGTAGACGGTTTTACTATATATTTGCAACATCATGACAAAACCCAACGAAAATGTTAAACCTGTTCAATAAAACAACAATGAAAAAACTGTTATTCATTCTTATGCTATGCTTTACCGCTCTTGCAACAGCTGGTGCACAGCAAACCGAAAAGCCGTGCGATAAAGTGTACGACATTGTAGAGGTGATGCCTCAATTCCCGGAGGGCAGGGAGAACTGATGAAATTTCTGCGTAATAATGTCAAATACCCTGCCGAAGCACAGAAGAAAAAGATAGAGGGACGTGTGATAGTAACTTTTGTTGTGGATAAGAAGGGGCGTGTTGTTAACCCAATGGTAGAACGCTCTGTGCACCCTTTGCTCGATGCTGAGGCTCTAAGAGTTGTCAAACGCATGCCTAAATGGACTCCGGGAAGGATGAATGGGGAGTCTGTAAATGTCAAGTTCCGTCTTCCTATAACATTTAAACTTTAATCCATACAGGTTTAAATTGCAGTTGATCATAGGCGAACTGTACGCGTTTACCGCTTGTTGCCATATTCGCCGTTGTTATTATGGTGAATGCTTATTTAAACGATGTATTTTGCTTTTTATTTTTAATGTCATGCCATTGGCATGCAGAAGTGTTACCCCCGTTCGGTAAATGAACAATGAAAAAGCTGTTATTCTTTCTTATTCTGGGCTTTACTACCCTTACAACTGCTCGTGCACAGAATACGGATACTCCGTGTGGCAAGGTTTTATCACGTTGTAGAACAGATGCCCCAATTCCCAGGAGGTCAGGCAGCAATGATGAAATTTATAGCCGACAGCCTCAGATACCCTTCCGTAGTGTGTACAGGAGGTGTAGAGGGGCGCATTGTAGTGAGGTTTGTTGTCGATTGTAAGGGCAATATTGTGAACCCTTTAGTAGTTCGGAGTGTTGACCCATTGCTCGATAGGGAGGCAATACGCTTGGTGAAATCAATGCCTAAATGGATTCCCGGAAGGCAGAATGGAAAGCCTGTGTGTGTTATTTATAATGTCCCTATTAGATTTAAACTGTATGAGGAAAAACCATGAAAAATTTTACGTTTTTGCCTCCTGTGGCTGCAATATTTTCAGTAAGGTGATACCTTGCTTACATACACGCGAATTATGGGTGTTATAAGCAACTATCTGTTTATCAGTAGGTTATGTAGCTCTACCTTGTTTTTTATCCCTTTTTCTGGTGTTTTTATGCCGCCTTTTCGGCGTAAACGCGTGGAACAGGCACAATAAAATGAGATTTTTTTTCTCTCAAAAAATCCATTTCATTGATGCTTACAGGCGTGACTTACAGTGTGCGGTATTTGCAATTATGGCACTATTGTGTTGCGATTACGATGTAATGGTCTGACCTTTACGTCGTAATCGTCTCGTCTTTACGATGTAATTGGTTTGCCTTTACGATGTAATCGTGACACAATAGTGCCGATATTGTGATTTGTCAGGTTGTAAGGAGGAATGAGTAACGATATAATCGTGAAAAATAATCGCAGGAATGCAGGTTTACAGCCATCAGAATACTATTCTATATAGCTTTTTCTATTTCACCTTGTTTTTGAGGAGGTAAAATATTCAGAATTATTTTTTTACGAAATTACATTTTGTAATCTTGTTGTAAAGAGGCAATATAAGGTTTGCAAATGGAGTATAGGATTAAGGCAAGCAGGTTTATTTCGTCACGAGCCATGCGCTTAAAAGTACCAGAATAAGGGCTACGGGCTTGTCCCATGTCAGCACATCCTGACTGATCGCAATGGCTACAAGTGAGGCAACAATGGGCTGCAGGTTGGTATAAACGCTCACGGTGGTAGCCTTCAGACAGCGCATGGCAAACGGAATGGCGAAGTAACCGGCTACGGTGGCAAACACAACGATGAAGCCCATTTCGGCTAATCCGCTCCACTGTGTGGCGGTGCTGTACAGGGTGCGCTCTGTAAGTCGGTCCATGAAAAGGGCAGTACGGCTACGGCCGAGGCGAGAAACACCCACTTCATTTGTGTAACGGCCGTGTAACGAGCCGATACCTTTCGCGTAATGATGAGGTAAACGGCCCATGTGAGCATACTTAATATAGTAAGACCAATGCCTAAAAGGTCGTTCTTTCCCGAGCCGCCTTGCCACCCTATAAACACCATGAGCATGGCTCCGGCCACACCAAGTACAACGCCAGCGATGCCACGTGCCGATATTTTTTCGCCTATGAAGAGGACTGCACAAAGCATGGTAGCTACGGGTGTGAGCGTAGCGATGAGCGAAAAAGTAAACGGGCGTGGTGAAAGTAAGTGCCCATGCCGTGAGCGTTTGCGAAACAACGATGCCCAGTAAGCCGCCAAGGATGATGACGGTAAGGTCGCGTGGTGCCACCTTTTCGCGCGGAAGGAATAGGGAGATGAGCCAGAAGATGGTGGCTGCACCGAGGCAGCGCGTTGCCATATAAGCCATAGGCGATACCCATTGGTCGAGCAACAGTTTGGTTACAGGCACTCCAAGGCCGAAGATAATGTTTGCCAAGAGTACGGCTGCATGGGCTTGAAGTCGGTGGTTTTGCATGGAAATATGCTGTTTTTAATAAGTATAAGTGTGGTTTAGCAGTGCAAAGGTATATAATAAAAGCATAAAAGCAGCCCGTGATGGCTGCTTTTATGCTTATCATTCAGCCTTTATAAAGGCTGTATTGCTTATTGTATTCTGTTGTTTAACGGGTTACCGCGATAGGTGCAACCGATGCCAAGCTGAATGTTTTGCTTAGCGTAATATTGTCGGATGCGTTGCCAACAAGGGCTGTGTACGTGCGGGTTCGTCGGCCCAACCCTTTACAGCCTGGCTGTAATACCCCAAATCGCTATCAGCTATCTTAATATTCACGTCGCGAGCCTCGCCTGGTTTCAGACTAACCTTGGCGAAACCTTTCAGCTCTTTGTACGGACGGTCGACCGAAGACTTGTTGGCATGGATGTAGAGTTGCACCACTTCGCTGCCCTCGCGCGTGCCTGTGTTGCGCACATTTACCGTAACTGTGAGACTGTCGTCACCGCGAAGCACGGGCTTGTCAAGGCGAATATTAGAAAGTTTAAAGGTGGTATAGCTTAAGCCATGGCCGAAAGCGAAGAGCGGATGCGTCTTTTTCTTGTCTACCCAGCGATAGCCTACGTAGATGCCCTCTTTGTATTCTTCGTCGATTATCTTTTTATCGGCACGCCATGTACCCGGGTAAGTGTTCAGTGCGTGGGCACCAACATCGTTCAAGCGTGCCGGCCACGTGAAGGGGAGCTTGCCTGAAGGGTTGGCGTCGCCGACAAGAACAGAGGCCAATGCTTCTCCGGCCTCCGAACCAATATACCATCCCTGCACGATGGCAGCTACCTTATCCTTCCACGGCATAGCCACAGCGTTGCCCGAAATGTTGACGAAAACGAGGTTCTTGTTGGCACGGGCGAGGGCCTCTACCAGCTTATCCTGCGCGTAAGGCAAGCCGTATTGCTGGCGGTCGGTGTCCTCACAGTCCTGATGATCGCTCTTATTCAGTCCGCCAAACACCACTACATAATCAGCCTTACGGGCCTTGTTTACGGCATCTTCAATCAGCCGGGCTTCCGAACGGCTGTCATTGAGGTTCTGTCCTGTGGTTACACCGTTGTAGTTGCCCGTAGTATCGCCTACATATCCACGTTCATAAACCACGTCGGCAAAACCGCGAAGGCGGTCTTCCAAGCCTTTAAGCGGCGAAATTTCCTTTTGTACTTTCAGCGACGAAGAGCCGCCGCCTACGGTCATCATCTTAATAGCGTTCTCGCCAACAACCAATACCTGTCGCTTCTTTGCAATATCATTCTGTTGCCCCATGGGCTTTATCGTTGCCAGCCCGCCGTATAAAGGCAGCACGTTGCCCTTGTTTTGCAGCAGCACAATGCCCTCTTCGGCAATGGCCTTGGCGGCATCATAGTGGCTTTCAGAGCAAAGAAAGCCGTGGTTTTCGTGCTTAGCCATCGTGGTTCTGAAGAAGAGACGCAACACGCGGCGCACCTTGTCGTTAAGCTCTTTCTCACTGTATTTGCCCGCCTTTATGCCCTCCTTGTAGGCATCGGCCAGGTAATAGGCATCGTAAGCCTTGGCTTTTCCTGCTGAAAGACCGTTGGTCCAGGTAGCAAATTCCATATCAAGACCGTTCTTAACAGCCTGATCAGTATCGTGTGCACCGCCCCAGTCGCTTACCACTACGCCGTCAAACTTCCAGTCGTTCTTTTAGTATTTGGTTCAGCAAAATGTCGTTATGGCAGTTGTGCTGGTCCTTATAGAGGTTGTAAGAACCCATTAATCCCCACACCTTGCCTTTGGTAACGGCAGCCTTATAGGCCGGCAGATAAATTTCGTGTAAGGCGCGGTCGCTGATGATAACGTTGGTCGTGTGTCGGTTTACCTCGTTATTGTTCAGGGCATAATGCTTAACACACGCTGCAACGCCGTTCGATTGCAGCCCCTGAATATACGGAACAACCATCACAGAAGCTAAGAACGGGTCTTCGCCCATATACTCAAAGTTGCGTCCGTTTAAGGGTGTACGATAGATGTTTACGCCCGGACCGAGAATCATATTCTTGCCACGGTAGAGGGCTTCCTCGCCTAAACTGCGGCCGTAAATCCAGCTCATGTGGGGATTCCACGTTGCCGTGAGACAGGTTAAAGCGGGAAAAGCCACGCACGAATCGTTGCTCTGACCAGCCTGTTCCCATTGATCCCACAACACATCAGGACGTACTCCGTGAGGCCCGTCGTCGGTCCAGAAGTCGGGTAAGCCCAGTCGCTTCACGCCTGGAGACGAGAATTTGCTCTGCGCATGGATGACAGCAATCTTCTCATCAAGCGTCATGCGGCTGAGAGCATCCTCTACTCGCTGCTCAATGCTTTTGGCAGCATCGAGATAAACGGGTTGGGAGGTGGGTTTGAAAAAATGTTTTTTTGTGATGCGGTTTGAGCCATTGCCGCATGGCTTCCTGAAAGCAGGAATACTGCAACCAGCAGTTTTTTGAAAGCTGATGTCATGTTAGTAAAAAGGGTTTGTTGTTTAACGTGATAACGATGCAAAGGCAATAAATAGTATGATAAAACCTATATAAATTTACATATTACCATCGAAATAAACGAATGGAACTGTTGTGTAGCAGGGTATATGATATAAGGTAAATTCCTTAAAATCGATAATGAGAACATGTTTTCCATGAAATGGTGTGATAAAACCAATATGACAGAAAGGATAAAAAGGAAGCCAATGCTTGTATTTTCCGATTTGTCAGATTCACTTTTTGATTTAAATCAATATTTTATAATTGGCTGATTATTAGTATTCTGCATAAACAAGTATCGTTAAAACATCCACTTTTTTTAAGATGAGTACTATTTACGAGTACCTTTTTATATAATTTTGCATTGTTCCATACCGCAGGAACACAGAACAGGAAAACCATAGAATCGGATAACTTCAACTGATTATTAAACAATAAATCTAAATTCTTATTTTTGTATGAACCAAACAAGATTTTTTACCTTATTGGTATCTCTTCTGTTTTGCAATGGTGACACATGCCCAGAATTACGTGCTTTCGGGTACGGTTACAGACGAAGCAGGCGAGCCTGTTATTGGTGCTTCTGTTATGGAAAAAGGGAAGCACGCGTGGTACAGTAACCGATATTGACGGTAAGTTTGCTTTTAAAGGTAACGAGGGTGCTCACCTTGTCATCTCTTATGTAGGCTTTATAACTACGGAGATTGCCGGCGGACAGAATTTGAAAATTACGCTTAAAGAAGATCAAAAATCACTGAACGAAGTGGTAGTTGTGAGCTACGGCACGCAGAAAAAGAGCGTTGTAACGGCGGCTATTGCCAAGGTTGACGCCAGGGATTTGGCCTCAACGGCACCCATGCGTATGGATAACGCGTTGAAAGGACTTGCTGCCGGCGTAACGGTGACATCGTCGTCGGGCCAGCCCGGTGCTGCAGCACGTGTGAGAGTACGTGGTATTGGTACCATCAATAACTCTGACCCGCTCTATATTGTCGATGGTATGCCGGTGGAAGGCAATATAGATTATATCAACCCCAGCGACATAGAGAGCATAGAAGTATTGAAGGATGCCGCTTCGGGTGCTATCTACGGTGCCCGCGCTGCCAACGGCGTTGTGCTGGTTACAACCAAGGGAGGCACCAAGGGTAAGGTGATCGTGAACTACAATTTCGCTTATGGCTGGCAAAGCGCATGGCGTAAACGCAGCGTTTTAAACGCTACACAGTATGCCGTTATGATGAATGAAGGTGCGGTTAATTCGGGCTTGTCGCCCATCTATGCCGACCCTTACTCGTTTGGAAAAGGTACTGATTGGCAGAAGGAAGTGTTTAACGACAATGCCCCTATGGTCAATCACGAGGTGAATGTAAGTGGTGCTTCCGACCGGATTAACTATTATTTGTCGATGGGTTACAACAATCAGGAAGGTATTGTAGGCGGTAATTTTGGAAAGTCTAACTACCGGCGTCTTACCCTTCGCAGCAATACGAAGTACACCTTATTTGATATGAGCAAGGAGCGTGAGTGGTTAAACAAGCTCGAAATTACCACAAACCTTTCATATGCACGAATAAAAAGTACGAGTATTGCGGCTAACTCGCAGTGGGGTTCAATCCTTGGTTCGGCCGTTGTATTGTCTCCTATGCTGCCCGTCTCGATACCATCGTCTGACGCTGCCGGTCAGGCTGCCGAAATTTCACGTATGCAAGCCGCAACGGCTACTACTGATCCGAAGACGGGTGCCGTAAGTTATAACTATACTCCAATATATGATGCCGCAGGCAATCTGTTCTACACACCGGGTGCCGACTTCCATGAGATGAACAATCCGCTGGCTATGCTCAACCTCCCCAGCTCGCCAACGTGGGTACATAAGTTTGTAGCCAACTTTGGTGCTAACCTGAATTTGGGGTGGGGACTGGCCTATCGTATTTCATACGGTGCCGATATTACGTTTAATGGAGTGGATAATGGTTACACGCCCCGCTATTATTTGTCGGGCAATAACCTTGCCATCAAACCTTCTGTAAATGCTCAAAGCAATCGTTATACGGTTTGGCAGCTGGAGAATGTGCTTACATGGGAACGTCAGTTTAACAAGCATCATGTAAATGTTGTGCTGGGACAATCGGCTAAAAAGTCAACAGGCTGGTATCTTGGAGGCAGTAGAAACTATCCCGTTGATGCACGAAAGCCTTATATTGACTATGCAACGGGCATGGCAGTCAATAATGATATAAGTGTTTATGGCGGGCCTAACGACACAGCAACATTGGCTTCTTTATTTGCCCGTGCAAGCTATAACTATGACGAACGCTACATGGCCGAGGTAACTTTACGTCGCGATGGTTCGAGCCGTTTTGGCCGAAATAACCACTATGCCACCTTTCCTTCGTTCTCATTAGGATGGAATGTAACAAACGAAAAGTTTATGGAGTCTACCCGTAACTGGCTTAGCAACATGAAAGTACGCTTTAGCTGGGGTAAGAATGGCAATGAAAACATTGGTAATTTCCGTTATGCCGTCTATACAGAAGGCAATCATAACGTGCTCTTTGGGCGCAATAATACTGAAATTATCGGTACACAGGCAGGCGGATTAGCTAATCCTGATTTAAAGTGGGAGGAAAGTTCGCAGGCCGATTTGGGTGTCGACTTCGGCTTTTTCAATCAGGCTCTCACCTTCACTGTTGACTGGTTTAATAAAACTACCAGCGGAATGTTGATGGAAATACCTGTTCCTCAATATGTGGGATCGGCGCGTCCTATCGGTAATGTCGGCAAGATGGAAAACAGTGGACTGGAGTTTGAGGCAGGCTATAAATGGCACATTGCCGATGCTCATTTCCATATCAAGGGTAATGCAGCCTATTTAAAGAACAAGGTTGTGAACTTAGGCAACGACACAGGCTACCTGAACTATGATAATTTTCAGGGTGTAGGCACCATCACCCGTGCACAAAACGGACAGCCTTTCCCTTATTTCTATGGATATAAAACGGCTGGAGTATTCCAGAATATGGATGAAGTGCGTGCCTATAAAAACGCCGACGGCACGTTGATTCAGCCTAATGCCGTTCCCGGTGACGTGCGATTTGTTGACGTAAACGGCGACGGGAAGATTACTCAGGATGGTGATATGACGAAAATTGGTAAGGGAATGCCCGACTGGACTTTCGGTATCAATCTCAATGCTGACTGGCGTGGCTTCGACTTTTCGATGATGTGGCAGGGTGTTACTGGTGCCGACGTGTTTGATGCCACACGCAGATCTGACATTTCCAAAGCCAATTTGCCGAGCTGGATGCTTTGGCAGATGGACAGGAGAAGGTACGAGTAACAAGTATCCCTCGCTTCTGTACGGTCGATACACATAACAACTGGCTGTCGTCCGATCTGTTTGTTTCTGACGCAAGTTACTTCCGTTTGAAGAATATTCAATTGGGTTATTCAATTCCCAGAAAACTGATTAATAAATACTATATCGACCGTCTTCGCGTGTATGTATCGGCTGAAAACCTACTCACCTTTACAAAAATATCACGGTTTCGACCCCGAAATTTCTTCAGGAGGTACTTCATTAGGGTGTCGACTATGGAGTTTATCCGCAGGCACGTACCCTCATGATTGGTGTGAATGTGGGCTTCTGACATATCACAAGAAACATGTAAAAGTTTAAGGATTGAATAGTTATGAAAACAAAAATATTGAATAAAATAGGAATTGCGTCAGCTGTTTTTTGCTGCACTTTCCCTCACCAGCTGTAAGGATTCGTTCCTCGAGGTGGAACCCGGTACAAAAACAACGCTGGAAGAATACTTCGCATCTGATGCTCATTTATACGAGTCTGTGGTTGCCTCTTACCAACCCATGCGTCTCTTTGACTGGAATGGGGCTTCATATAATCCCTTAAATATCTGCAGTGAAGTGATGGCAGACAACTTCTGGGCTGGTGGTGCCGACCTCAATGACTACTCATATTGGCACCACATGGAGGACTATAAGGCCGACCCTTTGCACACGCTCGATGGCATTTGGAAACAGTGTTATATTGGCGTTAAGAACTCAAATGACGTTCTTACTTACATCAATAATCTGGGAAATAAGCTTGCCGCGTCGAAGAAAAGCCTGTTTACGGCCGAAGCTAAGGTGCTTCGCGACTTCTATTACTGCCAGCTTTGGAAGTTCTATGGCTACATACCTGTTTACATGGAGAACCTCAGGGCGCCTTATACCTGCCCGCAATATTCGCCCGACAGCGTATATAATAAGGTAATAACCGACCTTGAGAGTGCCATTTCATTGAATGCTCTGCCCATGCAATGGGACGATTCCAACCTCGGCCGCATCAGTCAGGCAACGGCTTATATGCTGTATGCCGAGATGGTGATGTACCAGAACGATGATACTCGCTATGCGAGGGCACTGCAATATATGCAGGAAATTATCAACAGCGGCAAGTATGAGCTTAATCCTAACTATGCCAACATCTGGACAAGTAACGGTGAATGGTCGAAGGAAAGCATTTTAGAGATTAACTATACCGATGGACCCAACGGCAAAAGAGCCTATGATGGCGGTGTCGGAAACGTTGGCGGGACGTGGCTTCCACGTATAATTAGTCCCGAAGGAGGCGTGTCAGCCGATGGCGTTGACAACGGATGGGGCGCTGCTCCCGTGCGTGTTGAGGCTTACAATAAGTTTAAAACGGGCGACGTTCGCCGCGATGCCACATGCTATCAGCCCGCTGCGGGTTCTTACAAACCGCGCTATGAAGACACGGGGTTATGGCTTAACAAGTATATTGCACGCAGTGCCAACCTGCAGAATATTGCAGGAGCCACCGACGCCAACTACAATAACAACCTCCGAATATACCGCTATGCCGAAACCTTGCTGAATGCAGCCGAACTGCTTGTGCGCACGGGCGGAAGCCTTGCAGATGCACAACAGTATCTCAATATGGTGCATCATCGTGCAGGTTTAACCGATAACCGTGCGGCAAACATTGATAATATCATCAACGAAAGGGACTTAGAGTTCATGGGTGAGGGCAAACGCTACTGGGATTTAGTACGTACAGGCAAGGCTGCGACGACGTTAGTACCCGATGCTGACGGTTATCGCAAGAACACATGGAGCCAGAACCGTAAGTACGTTCCTATCCCACAGAGTGAAATTGACGCTGCGCAAGGTGGCCTTGTACAGCATAATTATTAAGCCCAGACAATAGAAACAATCATAAATAATTTCGTGATATGAAAACAATTTTGAAGAAAATATATGGTGGTTGCTCTGTGCTGAAGGCTGGTTTTGCCCTGACGCTTGCAGTCTTTGCATTGGCAAGCTGTTCACCTGAAGATTTTGATGGACCGGATGAAGGCGGTATTCCTTCAGTAACTGAGGCGAAAGCACACGTAGAGGTTGACCAGACAACAAACGGAGTAACCTTTTATCTCGATAACAAAGGCCAATATCCTATATGGCTTTTGCCCCAGGGAAACAATACAACCTATTCAACTGTCAACGGACAGACGGTTATCTTTACCGTTGCCGGCGATTATAAGATTCCCTATCGCGTAGGTAACCGCAACGGCATAAGCGACGGAACCGATACGCTTACTTTCCATATCAATAACTCAATAGTTAATTTCGACCAGTACTATAACCTGTTGGCAGGAGGCTCTGAAAACAGTGGAAAGAAGAAGGAATGGCGTATTGCCAGCAGCGTTGCAGGCCATATTGCCTGCGGTCCTTATGGAACAACGGGCAATAGCTGGTATTCTGCCCAGCCCAATGAGAAAGGAACGTTCGGACTTTATGACGACCGTCTTACCTTTTCAACCGAAAAAGGCTATACCTATGACCCGGGAACGAGCGGTACCGTTTATGTAAACAAGGATGCAAGCTATGGTAACAATCCTCACTCGGGCAGCGATTATACCACTGCTGCAAGCGTGCAGACAGCTGATTATCGCTTTGAGGTGGAGGGAACATCGCTCTATCTGGTTCTGCCTGCGCATACGCTCTTCCCCTATATCTCGGCCGATGCCCAGTATAATGAGCCGCGCTTCGTGTGGAAAACATTACAGCCACACAGCTTGATTTGGTTTATGACAATCCCAATAAGAATATTTCGTGGCACTTTATTCTTACAAGCGGACAGGAAGGCTTTCAGGGTTTCAATGCCGATAGCAACTGTAATATGTGGAAAAACTGTACATTCAATACCACTTTCTATTATGCTCCGGGGTGGTCACCGATTGCAGCTCCCGGCTTTACTGCCAATGGAAACTCGTATACCTTTAGTTTTCCACAGGCCACTACACAGCAATGGCAGGCACAATGTATGTTCCATACCGATATGACCACGAACTCATCTACCCGCTACGACTTCTCTGCGAAGTTCCTTTCTACAAAGGATCATAACAGCGTTACGGTGAAATTGGTGAAGGAAGATGACGATAATGTATTCTATTTTGTAGATGTGATTAAGCTGAAAGCATACGAACCTTACGTCTTCTACAAGAGCGATATGCCTGGTATTGACATGAATAACGTAAAGCTTGTGCTTGATTTTGGCGGCAATGAGGCTGGTACCGATGTTACAGTAAGCCGTATCGATTTGCAGGAACATGCGTGCGACGGTATCGTTGCGCCTGCCGAGGATCAGGATCATACGGTATATGTGTACAACGCAACGTCAAATTTGTGGAAAACCCATGTCGACGACCGTGGTACGTCAGGCTTTACTACCCGCTACTATTACGCACCAGGATGGTCGCAAATAGCCAATCCAGCGATGACTTTCAACGCCGGAACCTTCTCGTATGTGCTGCCACAGGCCACCTCTGACCGCTGGCAGGCCCAGTGTTTTATTACTACTGATATTGCGGGCGAAGCCAATACGAAGTACGATTTCAGCTGCAAGCTCAACACTGATAAGGGTGGAACTTTCATGGTTAAGCTTACCGACACGGCTTCGGGCGACAATTTCCTGTTCGCAAAAGAGGTTACTTTGCGTCCGTATGAAGAGTATACGCTTAAGGTGCCTGCTGTTACGCTTCCCAATGGAGCTGCTGCAAGTCTTGAACTTGTGCTCGATTTTGGAGGCTGTCAGGCTGATACACATGTGTCGGCAAGCCATATTATATTACAAAAAAACAGCGCTTTAACCGCTATATTTCTATTTAAACAAGAATGATTATGAAAAAAATATCATTGCTTACGCTCTTTCTTTCGCTCTTTGTGCTGGCAGCGTGTGGAGGACGTGACAACGGCGACAATGGCACATTTCAGCCTTCGAGTGAAGGCATTACGGCGAGTGTCAATGCCATACAGGCAGCAAATACGGCCTCTTCACAAACTATCAGTGTAACCACACAGCGTGAATGGACGGCTTTTACCGATGATTCATGCAGTGGCTGGGTGACGATAACCACTAATGGTACCAATAAAAATACAGGTACGATAAGTGTAGAAATAAAGCCCAATACGGGCTATGAGGCTCGAACGGGTAACATAGTTGTGAAGTCGGGAACACGTCGTCTTTACATCCCTGTAAGGCAATCGGGGGTAGAACGCCCCTGTTGAGGTTGATTCATTACGGGGTCCTGCCGGCTACCATCTGGTGTGGCATGATGAGTTTAACGGTATAACGCTCTCGCCCGACTGGACTATTGAGAACTGGGCTGCGGGCCGTGTAAACAACGAAAAGCAAATTTATCCGGGTACAGAAAGCTATGCCGGACAAAAGCTTATTGATGTAAAGGACGGCTATCTTTCTATTATCGCGCGTAAAATCAATAATCAATATTACTCCGGACGCATATATGGCAAGCGCAATACAGGCTGGAAGTATGGCTATATAGCCGCACGAATACGCGTTCCGCGGGCAAAGGCACGTGGCCTGCTTTCTGGATGATGCCGGTAGCAGGCGGTACATGGCCTGCCACAGGCGAAATAGACATCATGGAGCACGTTGGTTTTAACCCCTGATGTAGTTCATTCAACCATTCACTGTACAAAGTATAATAACGGAGGAACCGCTGTTGAGACAGCCAGTCGCAATATAGAAAATGCCACCTCTGCGTTCCATATCTATGCCGTTGAGTGGACAGCCGAGTATATGAAATTCTATATTGACAACCAGCTTCTGCTTACCTACAACAACGAAGGTACCGTCAGCGCATGGCCTTTTAACAATGAGTTCTACGTCATTCTGAACTTAGCCCGGGCGGCGACTGGGGCGGCCAGCAGGGAACAGATGATAATGCCCTGCCTGCTGCGATGGACGTTGATTATGTTCGTGTTTATCAGAAGTAGAAAGTGGATACCGATGTATCTCCCATGCTGAACGAGCTATGACATAATACACATAGGAAATACAAAATTATCCATTTCATCGGGAATTTACGGCTGAAAGGTCGTCGATTCCCGATTGTTTTTTCGTGCTGTTATGGTTATATGTTTCTCTCATTGTGTCGTAACTCTGGTAGTTGGCGGTCGTCAGCAGTGTTGCTGACGACCGCCGAACGATGGTGTGACGGCCGTCGTACGCGCTGCTGACGGCCGCCGAACAATGAGTATTGCAAAAGAAAGAGGGCAATCATGGGTAAAAACGTTGCAACAATATGCCAGAAAGCCATGTAGATACAGGGCTGGACGGTTTTTGACAAAAAGCGAATCATATCACAAAAAAATCATTATCTTTGTGGATGGCACCAAAATATGTGTTATGCCACCGAAGTTTCTACATCTTTTTATTATTCTTTTTACTATTCATGGTTCGCTTTTTGCACATGATAACCAGCCTGATTATCTGATAAGCCCGGTTGATGAAGCCGTGAATCGTTCGGACGAATATATTGCACAAAAGGAGAAACGCATTACGTTGCTGCGTATGCAGCTCCGGCAAATACGTGATGCAGACGGAGAATATCAAACTGCTTTCAGGCTATATGAAGAGTATAAGCCGTTTATTAACGATTCGGCCATCTTTTATCTTAATCGCTGTATCGCTCTGGCTACGGCATCGGGCAATCGTGAGCGCGTTGGCTTGTGCCGCTCGTTGCTGGCTTTAAGGTGCAGCAATACGGGTATGTACAATGAGGCTTTGACCATTTTGGGGCAGGTAAATCCCGATGAAATGGGCAAAAACAGCCTTGGAACATATTATTTTGCCTATGTTCATGTATATGGTGAACTGGCTTATTATACCCATCTTGCAGGCATGCGCAGGCATTATGAGGCTGAGCAGGCACGCTATCGACGGCTTATGTTCGGCGTGTTGCCACGCTACGACAATAATCGGATGCAGGTAGAGGAGCTGACATTAATGAATGAAGGGCGGTACAAACAGTCGATGGCGGTGAACAACGAGTGGCTTAAGCATGTACCTGAAGGTTCGCATGTGTACGCCCTTGTAGCGCTTTACCGTTATCTTGAATATAAGAATGTGGGCGACTCTGTGCGCATGATGCAGTGGCTTGCGCGTTCTGTTCTGGCCGATATACGCAACGGTGTGCTCGACCGGGGTCGATGTGGGGAGATGGCTAACCAGCTGATGGTGCATGGAGATGTAGACAGAGCCTACCGCTATATCAGCTTTACGAGCGACTGTGCCGGCCGTTTCGGATCGCGACAGCGTTTGTCACAAATATCGCCACTGTTGTCAACTATCGCCAATCAGTATAAAGCTGAAAGCGAAAAGAATTACCATCGGCTGATGATAGCGTTGGGAATACTTACGGTGTTCATGCTGCTGGTTCTTATTCTATATTATTATACCAACCGGCAAAGGCAGCATTTGGCCGAGGTTCGTGACAGTTTAAAAGCAGAGTAACTGCCAGCTTTCAGAACTGAATCAGCAACTTCTGCATCTCAATGAGCAGCTTGTTGAAAGCAATGCACAGCTTACTGATGCCAACCGTGTGAAAGAAGAGTATGTGGGTCGTTTCATGCGCATGTGCTCAGTATATGTTGACAGGCTTGACGGTATGCGCAAACGTGTGAGCCGTTTGGTGAAAACGAAGAGATATGATGAGCTGAACGAGCTGGTGAAAACGGACAGTTCGAAAGAGCAAGAGCTTGACGAACTGTATGTAAACTTTGATAAAGCCTTTCTCCATCTGTTCCCGAACTTCGTAGATTGTTTCAATGAGCTTCTGCGTCCTGATGAGCAAGTGCAGCTCAGTACAGCAGAAAGGCTCAATACTACTGTAAGAATTTTTGCACTGATACGTCTTGGAATAGACGACAGTAGCAAGATAGCCGAGTTTCTTCACTATTCGGTTAATACCATTTATAATTACAGAGCACGCGTGAAAAACGGCGCAAAGGTTGACCGTGACACTTTTGAGGAGCGGGTAAAGCCATAGGAACGCGGGCGTTTCAATCGTAAAAGCAATGAAATCTCAATGGTAACATGGTATGATTTAAACCATAAAACAGTATTATTCAATGTGTAAAATAGAAATGAAATTGTTTAAAAAACTGCTGGTCGTCGCGTTATTCACATGTGGTTTACCACTATCGGTCATGGCCCAGCAAGCTATTTTTGACCGTAATTCCATGGTTTCTCCCCGTATAAATGTGGATGGAACAGTAACTTTTACCTTGTATGCACCCCGTAGCTAAGCGGGTGCAGGTTACAAGCGACTGCCTCCCTCCTGATACCTTTCTTGTGAAAGGTAAGGTTAATTTGCGTGACGGTGTGCGTGATATGCAGCATACAGGCGATACCTGGACATTTACAACGCAACAGCTAAAGCCCGAATTTTACTATTATTGGTACACAGTTGACGGTGTGAAAACGAACGATCCGATGAACGTTTTTAAGGTGCGCGATGTGGCAAATACCATGGATTATTTCCTCATTGGCGAATCATCGTCTAATCTCACATCGTTGGCGACGTGCCTCATGGCTCAGTTTCGCGCGTGTGGTATCCGTCAAAGCTGGCCGGTTTCAGCCGTCGCATGACGGTTTATACACCTGCAGGCTACGAAAACGGGAAACAAAAGTATCCTGTTCTTTACCTGCTTCACGGTATGGGAGGTGATGAAGAGGCGTGGATAGCAACGGGGCGTGCTGCCGAAATTCTTGATAACCTGATTGCTTCAGGGAAGGCTGTGTCAATGATAGTGGTGATGCCTAACGGTAATATTTCGCAACAGGCGGCACCAGGAGAGGCTCCAGGACTTCCGAAACAGCCGTCGTTTAACCTGCCTAAAACCATGGAGGGAAGCTTTGAAGAGGCTTTTCCTGAGATTAAAGAGTTTATAGAGGGCCATTATCGTACCATAAACGATAAGTCGCATCGCGCTATTGCTGGTCTCTCTATGGGCGGATTCCACAGCCAGGTAATATCAGCTAATCACCCCGATTGGTTTAAATACGTGGGTCTTTTCTCCGCAGCCATAGTAGACGGACAACGTCAAAAGAGCAACTTAAAGATGTATGGCCATTTTGATGACAAGCTTAAGAAGCAGTTTGCAGATAAGAATTTGTATTACTGGATGGGCATAGGGCGCACCGATTTCCTTTTATGACATGAATAAGACTTATCGTAACGGGCTCGATAAAATGGGCTATAAATACACTTTACATGGAAACTGACGGCGGCCATATATGGCGTAATTGGCGTGTGTATCTTACAGAGTTTGTACAGAAATTGTTCAAGTAGTAAATACGAAAATCCTGTAAGCGCAGGTTGTGGTAGTCGCAGACGCGGTATAAAAATAGCATTAAGGCTAAGCAGATAAAAGAAAAAGGGCAGAGAAGAATGGCAATAAATGCTGGTTCTTTTCTGCCCTTTTCAAAATACTATTGAAAAGTAAAAGGCCTTATTTTTTTCGCTGGTTCTTCCTTCTTGGTAAGGGTTCTTTCAATAGCAGGAGGCCGTTGAAGCTGAAAGTCGGACGGCTCATTGTTGGTGAGTGTAAGCGATAACGACTCTACAATAAGGGCGTTACCATTGTATAAAATGGGTTGACTGGCCTTATTGTCTCTATTCATTTTACGGAGTGTTTTCATCGGAATTACCATGCGAACAGGTTGCTTAAAGCCTTGCGTTTTAAGTGGAATATCAACGATTAACTGGCCATCTTTCAACGTCGTAGTGGCGGTATCGATATTGACAGGCACCATAGTTGCATAACTTTTTATGTCGCAAGCATGGAAGTTGTCATCATAAACACTGAGATCTTCGGTTTGTACGGTGTCTGCATCCGCGTAGTCATATCTTCTGCCATAAGCGGTAGAGTCGAGAATATCCGACACATCATCTTCGTTATAATAGGATGAAATATATGACAATTGCGCTAATACCCTTTGCATCTCTGGTGCTTTTGATTTGAAAAGCTGGTCATATTCGCGTTCGTTCAGTGGCAGTTTCTTTCCCTTTAGTGCCGTGCGAATATCATGTTTTATCCATACTTTTGCCAGGTTGCTGTAATTTTGTGGTCCTACTGACGTCAGAAGCAGTATGGTTGCAAACGATACAGGAATCCAGATAACACGACTACCTTTGCATTTAACAAGCCAAAGGCACACACCGTAACACCATATATTGAACGTCAAAACGTATAAACGGGGCATCGTTAAGCCATAGTCTGAGAATCGCCTTTACGATGCCAACGGTCATCAATATAAGCAGCGGGAGCGTGAGAATAGGCAACCATCGTGCAACGAGCTTGTCGAAACGATGTCCCTCTTCAAAGCGTGTGGGATAGAGACAAAAGAGTATTGCAATAGTTCCCTGCCATTAAAGCGGTGACTAAATACGATACCATGCCTTCGGGAAGCTCCCATGTAAAAACAATCTTAAATAAATAAACGTACAGCGTTATAAGGTATGCGCCAACTAAAGGCATAAATAAAAAGTGCAGCAATCCGCCAAGGAAGCGCGGCATTTTAATTGTGCGTTCGTCGTTCGGAGTAAGCGATGGTAACATCTGAAGCCAAACAACGGGACAAATAAACATATAACAGACGATGATAATATCTAATGTTATCTCAGAATAAAAGCTGATACCGAACAAGGTTTCAACTCCAATCAAGAGCAGTTGTAAGCCTCCAAAGAAGATGCCTGCACCAATACCTGCTACCACTGCTGCAATAATAGCTCCCATGATAAGGCGCCAAAACTCGCGGTCGTCTTTAGAATGACGGAACGCTAACGTTGCCGTTGTAATAATAATAGTAACTATTAGCGTGCCGAGCATGATGCCATCGGTTCTGGAAATGGGCATGGAAACGGTCATAATAATGCAGAAAGCAAGCCACAAAACCGACGTAACGGGTGCAATAAAGCGATTTAAAGGTCGTGCAGGATTGGCCTCGCGGTAGAGCGTAAAGGCCGTAATGAGCAATGCTGCAGCAGGAAAAATAGTAGGCGATAAAGAACTCAAACCGCTGAAGATTAGGGCATATTGCAGCCATACGCTCGCTCTAAATGGTGCATGACAATGGCACCGACAGCCCAGCAAAACAATAGTAAGATAGCCAGAGGAAAGCGTCGGCAGCCTTTGATAAAGCTGTCAACCATTCGTTTAAACAGGTTTTTCTTTTGTGAATTTGGTAAGTCCATAAAGCAAATAAATATGTGATTATTTAGTGTTATAACGCAAAATATCCGTACGATATTGATTTTTGTCACCGGTCTTTTTCGTACCGTTCCTGCCTTTATTGATATAAAGAGGCATCTTCTGTTATACAGAGAAGTATGCTTCATGGTGTAAGGATGTATGTTTTATCGTGTGAAAAGGTATATTTTTATTGTATGATGAAGTATGTTTTGTTGTGTGAAGAGGCATGTCTTATTATATTAAGGTATATTTTTCCTTATATAATATTGTCTCGTTTTGTTGTGCCAAGGCATCAGTTCTTTTATATTAGGGTGCACAAAGCACGATGAAGCGTTATTACTTGTATTTTGTAATTGCAAAGATAATATGATGTAGTTAACACACAAGCCAACATAAACAAAAAGAGTTGCCTGTAAAGACAACTCTTTTAGCGCGCTCCGAGATGGGCTTGAACCAACGACCCCCTGATTAACAGTCAGGTGCTCTAACCAACTGAGCTACTGAAGCAGGATGATTTCATTGCTGAAATGCGAGTTGCAAAGGTATGCAGATTAGATGAAACCACCAAATATTTTCTGTGATTTTTTAATATTTTTCTCTGAAAAAGGGCTTTTTGCAGGCCTAATTACGGCATAAACGTATTTATTTGTATCTTTGCACGCAAGGGAATATAGCTGTGATGAGGGTAAAATATAACTATTGTCATCATGTTTTTATTCCACAGCAATAACAGAATAGAATAACGTAAACAACAGAATAAAACCATAAGGAATGAAAAAAATAATGCTGCTGGCCGTAGGGTTGTGCCTGAATGCTGCCGTTTTTGCGCAGAAAGGAGATCATAATTTTAAGGTAGCCAAAAACCTTGATGTACTGAATGCCATATACAAGAACCTTGATTTGATGTATGTTGACACGCTTAACGCCGATGAAGTTGTGGGTAACGGTATTGACGCGATGTTGCGAAGCCTTGACCCTTACACCGTCTATTATCCGGCCGATAAGAGCGGTGATCTGAAGATGATGCTTACAGGCAAGTATGCTGGCATCGGTTCGCTTATCAGATATAACTATAAACTCGGGCGCGTTTGCATTGACGAGCCTTACGAACACATGCCTGCGGCCGAAGCTGGACTGAAGAAAGGCGATGTTATTCTGGCCATAAACGGCGAAGACGTAACCCGTAAGGACAATACTTATGTGAGCGATCATCTGCGCGGTGACGCGGGAACTACCTTTGAATTGAAGATATTCCGTCCTTCAACAGGCAAGAATATGAAATTCAAAATTACGCGACGTGCCATACAATTGCCCGCAGTGCCCTATTATGGATTGCAGAAAGACGGTATAGGCTACCTCAATTTGAACTCGTTTACTGAGGGTTGTGGCAAGATCGTTAGGAACGCAATCATCGAGATGAAGGGCAAGGGGATGAAGGCTTTGGTGTTTGATTTGCGTGGAAATGGAGGCGGATCGGAGCAGGAAGCTGTTAATATTGTGAACTGTTTTGTGCCGAAAGGCAAGCTGGTTGTGAGCAACCGCGGCAAGATGAAGAGTGTTAACCGCGACTATTTTACGCAGGTTGAACCCGTCGATACGCTGATGCCTGTTGTGGTTCTCGTGAATAACAGTTCGGCTTCATCCTCTGAAATTACGAGCGGTGCGCTGCAAGACTTCGACCGTGCCGTCATCATGGGCACCAAAACATACGGTAAAGGTCTTGTGCAAAGCATGGTAGACCTTCCCTATAACGGCCAGTTGAAGCTACAACCAATAAGTATTATATACCCAGCGGGCGCTGTATCCAGAAGCTGAACTATAAGCATGACAACGGCGGCTCGACGGAAGTGGTGGCCGATTCGCTCACAAAAACATTCTATACAGCCCATGGACGTGCTGTAAAAGATGGCGGAGGCATTACGCCCGACGTTGAAGTGGTGGCCGATTCACTGCCTAACATAACCTACTATCTTGTGGGAGTGCGCGACTCGGACGAGCTTGTCAGCACCTTGAACAGGATTATATTGCACGCCATCCGACGATAGCTCCTGCCGCCGACTTTGAATTGACGGATGCCGACTATGATGAATTTAAGCAGATGGTGCTGAAAAAGCCACTTCAAATACGATGCGCTGAGTGCGAAACAATTGGAGAATCTGGAGAAGGTTGCACGCTTTGAAGGCTATTATGACGATGCAAAAGCTGAGTTTGAAGCATTGAAAAAGCAGCTTCAGCCCAATCTTGCGAAAGACCTTGAACACAATCAAAAGCCAGCATCAAACAAATGCTTACTAACGATATTGTGACCGCCTATTATTATCAGGCAGGCTCAGTTCAGAACTCTCTTCGGACTGACAAGCAGGCCAGAGCTGCTTTTGAACTATTGAAAAACAACAGTGAATATCGTAAAATTCTGGAGTCGAAGGCCATAGATAAAAAGCCTTGACCGGGCAGGCGGTATGCTTTTGCATCAATGCTGAGGCTGTTATAACCTCAGATTTCTGATAAAATTAGTCATAAAATCACCATTCTGAATGACCGTCAGGGTTGTTCGGGATGGTGGTTTGTTTTGTATTAAGTATGCGATGCGGCAGAATAACGGGCCGAGCTGGCAGGAGGCGTGCCAGCAATACCAGCGTTTTTATACTTGTTCCGGTAGTGCTTTTGATAGTTATTCTGGCGTATTCTTGCCGGCATCAGGCTGATTTTGCGGTTGCATAACGGCGTTCTTGTCCGGGCATTATGATGTATGGTTCGTCGTGCGGCGGCCGTCAGCAGCGCTGCTGACGGCCGTCACACCCGTTGTTCGGCGGTCGCCGTACGCATTGTTGACGGTCGTCGTACAACAAACATTTAACCGTAAGGCATGAACCATTAAATCAGAAAATGACGAGAATTATTGTATAAAAACGGGAAAAATATTGCGCAATCAAAAAAACAATTCGTAACTTTGCGGTGTTCAGTGGAATGAGGGACTCGCGAGAGTTCCTCATTTTTTTATAATAACAAGATATGATTGACAAAAAGCATCGTAAAAAAACTTAGTTGAAGAATGGCTGCAAAACACCGAGTATTTCCTGGTTGATTTGACGGTCAGTGCGGATGACAAGATTACGGTTGAAATTGATCACGCCGACGGTGTGTGGATAGAAGACTGTGCAAAGCTGAGCCAGTTTATCGAAGACCATATCAGTCGTGACGACGAAGACTATGAGCTTGAGGTAGGCTCTGCGGGCCTGGGGCAGCCGTTTAAGGTTCGCCAGCAGTATGAAAACCGTATAGGAAGCAGCGTCGAGGTGCTTGATGCGGACGGACATAAGGTGCGCGGGGTGCTGAAAAGCGTCAATGGAGACGACTTCGTTGTTGCGGTAAATGAAAAGGTTAAGATTGAAGGTAAGAAGCGTCCGGTAAAAGCAAGATGTTGACCATACCTTTTAATATGAACGACGTTAAATATACAAAATACTTATTAAATTTCAAGTAGAGAAAAGCGATGGCAGTAAAAAAGAAAGACGATGAGCAGGTAAGCATGATAGGCTCGTTTCGTGATTTTCAGGACACTAAGAACATAGACCGTACTACTCTCGTAAGCGTGCTGGAAGAAAGCTTCCGTAACGTGCTGGTAAAAATATATGGAAGTGACGAGAATTTTGACGTTATTGTAAACCCTGATAAGGGCGATTTCGAGATTTATCGCAACCGCGTGGTAGTAGCCAACGGCGATGTGGCTGACGAAAATAAGGAGATAAGCTTGTCGGATGCACAAAAGATAGAACCCGACTATGAGGTAGGAGAGGATGTTTCAGAGAAGGTTGACTTTGCCAAATTTGGCCGCAGGGCAATTCTTACCTTGCGTCAGACGCTGGCAAGCAAGATATTAGAGCTTGAGCATGACGCCCTTTACAACAGGTATAAAGACCGTGTAGGGCAGGTAATATCGGCCGAAGTTTACCAGATTTGGAAGCGCGAGGTGCTGCTTATAGATGACGATAACAACGAGCTTATACTGCCTAAGAGCGAGCAGATAAACGGCGACCAGTATAGAAAAGGCGAAACCGTGCGTGCCGTTATTGAACGCGTTGATAACGAAAAACAACAATCCCTAAGATTATATTATCGCGTACAAGTCCTGCCTTTCTGGAGCGTTTGCTCGAACAAGAAGTGCCTGAGATTGCCGATGGACTTATAGCAATTAAGAAGATTGCGCGCATGCCGGGCGACCGTGCCAAGGTTGCTGTTGAGAGTTATGACGACAGAATAGATCCCGTTGGGGCGTGCGTGGGTGTTCGTGGTAGCCGTGTACATGGTATTGTACGTGAATTGAACAATGAGAATATTGACGTAATTAACTGGACTGCCAATACCAAGCTGTTTATTCAGCGTGCATTAAGTCCTGCAAAAGTGACGAATATCAATATTGATGAAGAAACCAAAAAGGCCGATGTATATCTGCAACCCGAAGAGGTAAGCCTTGCCATTGGTCGCGGCGGCCTCAATATTAAGCTGGCTTCAATGCTCACTGAATATACCATTGACGTATATCGTGTGGTTGACGACGAGCAGGGAGCTGACGAGGATGATGTATATCTCGATCAGTTTAATGACGAAATAGACCAGTGGATCATCGATGCCATTAAGGGAATAGGTCTGGAAACAGCCAAGGCTGTGCTTAATGCTCCACGCGAAATGCTTGTGAGAAGGCCGATCTTGAAGAGGAAACCGTAGACCATGTGCTGGAAATACTGCGCAGTGAGTTCGAAAACGAATAATCACCAAGCTTTTAAATGCCCCGGAATAAAGAAGATTAAAAAGAAAGTAATTGAATGAGCATCAGATTAAACATAGCATTACGTGAATTGAATATAGGACTTCAAACGGCAGTTGAGTTCCTTGAGAAGAAGAGCGAACTGGGTGAAGTGAAGCCCGAACTGAGCTTTAAGCTCAATGACAAGCAGTATGAGGCTCTTGTAGAAGCCTTTAAACAGGATGCTGCTGTGCGCACAGAGGCAGAAAAACTCTTCAAAAAGCCAAAGGAAAAGAAGCGTCCGCAGGAGGTGAAAAAAGAAGAAAAGAGAGCAGAAACTCTCTTGAGACAACCTCTCGCCAGCAGTATACTCCGCTGGGAAAGATTGATCTTGACAGCGTTGGCAAAAAACAGGTAGCCCCAAAATCTGCTGTTCCTGAAGCAAAACCGAAAGAAGAGGAGAAGGCTGCTGCCGTAAGCCCCGTTCCGGAAGTGAAGAATGAGGTTCAGAAAGAGTTGCCAAAGGAAAAGGCAGAGCCTGTTCATGAAACGAAAGTTGAAAAGAAGGAGGTAAAGGCTGAACCACAACCTGTGGAGGAAAAGCCTTCAAAAGCTGAACCTGTTGTAGCAGAAAAGCCGGTACAACAGCCAGTTGAGGCAGAAAAAGCACCCCGCAGGTTAAGAAGCCTGCGGCTGTAAAGGTAGCTGAAGTAACCTCAGAGAAAGAGGCTGAACAAAAGAACGAGACGGAGATTTTTCAGCTGAAGAGCGAACGTAAAATCGCTAATACACCCAAAGTAAATATATTAGGCAAGATTGATCTCGATGCTCTGAACCAGAGTACACGTCCAAAAAAAGCGCACAAAAAGAAGAAAAACGCAAGGACCGTGAGGAAAAGGCTCGTCAGCAAGGAGGTGGTGAACACAAGAAGCGTCAGCGCATAAACGGCGGACGTGTCGACATCAATGCTGCTGCTGCACAAAGCGGAAAGAATAACTCTGCACAAGGACAAGGCAACAAACGTAGCGGAAAAGAACCGCAAACGTGCTCAGAAACCGCTGGAGGTTAACGAAGAAGATGTAGCACGTCAGGTAAAAGAGACGCTTGCACGATTGACAAGTAAGACGCAGAATAAGCGTGGAGCTAAGTACCGTAAGGAAAAACGTGAAGCGGTTCAAGAGAAGTTAGACGCTGAGGCAAGGGCAGAAAAGAAAGAAAGTAAGATACTTAAGCTTACTGAATTTGTAACCGTAAGCGAGCTGGCTACGATGATGGACGTAGGTGTTACCGAAGTAATTTCGACACTTATGAGCATTGGAATTATGGCCTCTATTAACCAAAGGCTCGATGCTGAAACCATAAACATGGTGGCAGAAGAGTTTGGTTTTAAGACCGAATACGTGAGTGCTGAGGTACAAGAGGCCGTAAGCGAAGAGGTTGATGACGAGAACGAACTTGTGCCAAGGGCACCCAATTGTAACCGTTATGGGTCATGTTGATCATGGAAAAACCTCATTGCTCGACCACATTCGGAACACAAATGTCATTGCTGGTGAGGCTGGCGGCATTACACAGCATATAGGAGCCTATGGCGTTACGCTGAAAAGTGGCAGGAAAGTAACTTTCCTTGATACCCCGGGACATGAGGCTTTCACAGCCATGCGCGCACGAGGTGCACAGGTTACCGATATTGCCATTATTATTATTGCTGCTGACGACTCGGTGATGCCGACAACAAGAGAGGCTATTTCACATGCTCAGGCAGCAGGAGTACCTATGGTTTTCGCTATCAATAAGATTGACAAACCGGGTGCTAACCCTGATAAGATTCGTGAAGACCTCGCTAATATGAACCTTCTGGTTGAAGAATGGGGAGGTAAATACCAGTGTCAGGAAATCAGTGCCAAGAAGGGAGTAGGCGTCGATGACCTTATGGAGAAAGTACTTCTCGAAGCCGATATGCTCGAATTAAAGGCTAATCCTAACCGTAAGGCTACGGGAACGGTGATAGAATCTTCTCTCGACAAGGGACGTGGATTTGTTACAACGGTACTCGTTAGCAATGGAACGCTGAAAGTTGGCGATGTTATTCTCGCCGGAACATGCTGGGGACGCGTTAAGGCTCTGTTTAATGAGCGCAACCAGCGCATCGATAACGTGAAGCCTGCAGAACCGGCAATTGTGCTCGGTCTCAACGGTGCACCATCGGCTGGTGACCAGTTTCATGTTATCGAAACAGAACAGGAGGCTCGTGAAATTGCCAATAAGCGTGAGCAATTACAGCGCGAACAAGGTCTTCGTACACAAAAACGCCTTACCCTTGGCGATATTTCGCATCGTATTGCACGTGGTGAATTCCATGAACTTAATATTATTGTTAAGGGTGATACCAATGGTTCGGTAGAGGCTCTGTCCGATTCTTTCCTGAAGCTTTCAACAGAAAAGGTACAGATTAATGTCATAAGCAAAGCTGTTGGACAAATATCTGAGAGCGACGTTATGCTGGCAAGTGCATCAGATGCCATCATCGTTGGCTTCCAGGTACGTCCTTCTGCCGATGCCCGCAGGCTTGCCGACCGTGAAGGTGTTGAAATAAACACCTACTCAATTATCTACGATGCCATAGATGATGTGAAGTCGGCAATGGTAGGTATGCTCGATAAGGTGAAGAAAGAAATAGTTACAGCTCAGGTCGAAGTGAAGCAAGTGTACAAGATTTCCAAAGTAGGAACAGTGGCTGGAGGTCTTGTTACTGAAGGAAAAGTGCACAGTAAGGACAAGGCTCGCGTCGTACGCGATGGCATTGTAGTACATACAGCTCCTCTCGCTGCGCTTAAACGTTATAAGGATGACGTCAAAGAGGTGACCTACTGGCATGGAGTGTGGTATCAGCCTTGTGAACTATAACGATATTCTTGAGGGCGATATTTTAGAGACCTTTACAGAGATTGAAGTTGAACAAAAACTGTAAGAGCAGGAATATTACTGTGAAACGACAAGGTTTTTGCAGCAATAAGCTCACGACTCAATAAGGTGGTGACATTCTTCTTTCGTGAGGAATGTCACCATTTGAGTAACATATGTTACCATCTTTAACATGGTAAACAACTCGTTATAGAGCGTTATGACGATTACGCGATGATGGTTTTTCCGTTTACATGCGTATGGCATGTAGTTTGCTGTTAACAGGCAGAGCGGGTTTCTCATCAAATATACGAACACCCTTTTAATATGGAAACAGACTTGAAAAGATAAAGAAAAGAACGCATTTGTCAGGCAAGTGGCCGAACAAAAATACGAATACGGCTTTTACTACTGACGTGGCAACCGACGTTATTCCCTAATGGATTGAACGAGGATGTAGTACGCCTTATATCGCAGAAAAAAAGGAGAACCCCGAGTGGCTTCTCGACTTTCCGGCTGAAAGGCTTACCGATATTGGAAGACGCTGAAAATGCCCACATGGGGACATGTTCACGTACCAGAGATTGACTTTCAAGGCATATCTTATTACGCCGATCCGTTGGCAAAGAAACCACAGAACAAGGAAATTGATCCTGAATTAGAAAAGACTTTCGATAAGTTAGGCATACCGTTGGAAGAGCGTTTGGCGCTTTTCGGGTACGGCTAGTAGATGCCATTATGGACTCGGTTTCGGTTAAAACCACTTTCAAAAAGCAGCTTGCTGAGAAAGGAATCATCTTTTCTTCCATCGGCGAAGCGGTGAAAGATCATCCCGATCTCGTCAGACAGTATCTGGGATCAGTGGTTCCTTATCGCGACAATTTCACGTCAGCACTCAACTCTGCCGTCTTTAGCGATGGCTCTTTTGTGTATATTCCCAAGGGAGTTAGATGCCCAATGGAGTTAAGTAGCTATTTTAGGATCAATGCTCGCAATACTGGACAGTTCGAGCGTACGCTTATAATTGCCGACGACGACGCTTATGTGAGCTACCTTGAAGGCTGTACAGCTCCGATGCGTGACGAGAATCAGCTGCACGCTGCCGTCGTAGAGATTGTGGTTATGAATAATGCAGAGGTGAAGTATTCGACGGTACAGAACTGGTATCCCGGTGATGAGGAAGGCAAAGGAGGCGTATTAAACCTCGTCACTAAGCGCGGAGACTGTCGCGGAATCAACTCAAAGCTTTCGTGGACACAGGTAGAAACAGGTTCGGCCATTACGTGGAAGTATCCCTCTTGCATCCTTCGGGGCGATAATTCGCAGGCCGAATTTTACAGCGTTGCGGTGACAAATCATCATCAGGGAGGCCGATACGGGAACGAAAATGATTCCATATTGGCCGCAACACCAAGTCGACAATCATCTCGAAAAGGCATCTCTGCGGGTCATAGTCAAAAACTCATATCGCGGGCTCGTTAAATGCGGACAGCATGCCGATAACGCCCGCAATTACAGCTCATGCGACTCATTATTGCTTGGCAGTCAATGCGGAGCGCACACCTTTCCTTATATGGATGTTCATAATGATACGGCTATTGTTGAGCACGAAGCTACGACATCCAAGATTAGTGAAGACCAGCTTTTCTATTGTAATCAGCGTGGAATATCAACCGAAGACGCGGTAGGGCTTATCGTTAACGGTTATGCCAAGGAGGTTTTAAACAAGCTTCCCATGGAGTTTGCAGTGGAAGCACAGAAACTTCTCTCCGTCAGTCTTGAAGGAACAGTGGGGTAGACACTGGGTTTTACGTAAGAAAAATATGTTCTATAAACGCTTATTGCATTATCAGTATGGCGTAAAAACAATAAAAAGATATGCTTGAAGTAAAGAATTTACATGCCTCTATTGCAGGCAAAGAGATATTGAAAGGCATTAATCTTACCGTCAACGACGGTGAAATTCATGCTATTATGGGTCCCCAACGGCTCGGGAAAAGTCAACACTTAGCGCTGTTCTTACCGGTAATCCGCTGTATACGGTTACCGAGGGAGAGGCTATTTTCAACGGCAAGGACCTGCTAAAGATGAAACCTGAAGAGCGTGCTTGCGAAGGTATTTTCCTTAGTTTCCAATATCCTGTCGAAATACCGGGCGTGTCAATGGTCAATTTTATGAAGGCCGCTGTGAATGCAAGGCGTAAGTATCAGGCCTTGAGCCATTGAAAGCAGCCGATTTTCTGCAGCTCATGAAAGAGAAACGCGAGATAGTTGACCTCGATGCAAAGCTCTCACGACGCTCTGTCAACGAGGGCTTTTCGGGAGGAGAGAAGAAGCGTAACGAAATTTTCCAGATGGCAATGCTCAATCCAAGTCTCAGCATTCTTGACGAAACCGACTCTGGACTTGATGTAGACGCCATGCGAATTGTGGCCGACGGTGTGAACAAACTGTTTACACCCGACAAGTCGATCATCGTTATTACCCACTATGAACGCCTGCTCGACATGATAAAACCACAGGTAGTGCACGTGCTTTACAACGGCCGCATTGTGAAAACAGAGGGTCCTGAGCTTTCGAAAACGATTGAAGAGCGTGGCTACGACTGGATAAAAGAAGAGGCCGATGCCCGATACGGCAAAGTAAACGGCATGAGGAAAAGTCTTCTTTTTTATGATATAAGTATTATTTTGCTGTAATAAAGCTGCATCTTTAATTACGTATTTTATGTGCCTATATTATAATAAGGTATAAACTTAACGACATGCAGCTTTCTACACTACAACATATTTACAATAAATAATGAGCAGCGAGAAACAATATACAGACCTTTATGAGGCGTCGCGCCAGATGATATTTGACCATGCTGCGCCAGTAATGAACGCCGTTCGCGACAAGGCTTTTAACGACTTTCGCACACAGGGATTCCCCTCAAAAAAGGCAGAACGCTACAAATATACTGATATTGACCAGTTGTTTGCACCTGATTACGGCCTCAATATCAACCGCCTTGATATTCCTGTAAATCCTTACGATGCTTTCAAATGCGATGTACCCAACCTCAGTACGTCCCTTTATTTTATAGTAAACGACCAGTTTTATACAAAGGCTCTGCCTAAGGCATCGTTGCCCGACGGTGTTATTGTAGGCAGTTTAAAGGATGCTGCCGAACATAATCCGCAACTTATAGAACGTTATTATTCCCGTATGGCCCATACAGATAAGGATGCTGTTACGGCCTTAAACACCATGCTGGCACAGGATGGCCTTTTTGTTTATGTGCCAAAAGGCGTAAAAGTTGACCGGGCTATACAGGTAGTTAACATTCTTCGCTCCGATGTCGACCTCATGGTAAACCGCCGTGTACTTATCATTATGGAAGAAGGTGCCGAAGCCAGGTTCCTTTTTTGTGACGATACAGCCGATGACCGCAACTTCCTGACAACGCAGGTTATTGAGGTTTATGTTGGCGAGAATGCCGATTTAGGTCTTTATTGCCTGGAAGAAACCCATACCGAGAATGTGCGTATAAGCAATGTTTATATTGAACAGCAGGCAAACAGCCGCGTTAACCACAATGTTATTACGTTGCATAATGGTGTTACCCGCAACCGCCTCGACCTTGTTTTGAAGGGCGAAGGTGCCGAATGTTGGTGCAACGGATGTGTAATTGCCGACAAGAATCAGCATGTTGACAACAATACTTTCATCGATCATGCTGTGCCTCATTGTAATAGTCATGAGCTTTATAAGTATGTTTTGGACGATCATGCCACCGGTGCCTTTGCCGGACGCGTGCTGGTTCGCCACGACAGTCAGCATACAACGTCGCAGGAAACCAACCAGAACCTCGTCATGACACGCACGGCACGCATGTACACACAACCCATGTTGGAGATTTATGCCGACGATGTGAAGTGTTCACATGGCTCTACTGTGGGGCAGCTTAACGATGCAGCGCTCTTCTATATGCAGCAAAGGGGCATTGATCAACATGAGGCAAAGCTCCTCCTGAGTTTGCTTTTTATTGGCGAAGTAATCGATAATATTAAGCTTGAACCCTTGCGCGACAGGCTCCATCTGCTGGTAGAGAAACGTTTTCGCGGTGAACTGAATGGCTGTGAAAACTGTAAACTCTGTAAATAAATGCTTTCGGCATGCAGACGTTCCGATGGTAGTATATCATCTTTCAATAACCCTTCAGAACATAAAAAACGATGTTTGATATTGATAAGGTAAGAGCCGATTTCCCAATACTCGCTCGTGAGGTGCACGGCAAGCCGCTGGTTTACCTCGATAACGCTGCTACCACGCAGAAACCCCTGTGTGTGCTTGATGCCATGCGCGAAGAATATCTCAACGCCAACGCCAATGTGCACCGTGGTGTACACTATCTGAGCCAGCGCGCTACTGAGCTACATGAGCAGGCTCGCGAAAGAATTCGTGCCTTTTTAAATGCACGGTCTGCTGCCGAAATTGTGTTTACGCGAGGCACTACCGAAGGTTTGAACCTTATTGCTTCCTCATTTTGCGATGCCATGATGCAGGAAGGCGACGAAATTATCGTTTCGGCCGTTGAGCATCACAGCAATATTGTGCCATGGCAGATGCAGGCTACACGCAAGGGAATCAGGCTGCAGGTTATACCTATGAACGATGAAGGCGTGCTCGATATGGCCGCTTTTGAAGCCCTTTTCAACGAACATACCCAGCTTGTTAGTGTGGCTCACGTCAGCAATGTGCTGGGAACGGTGAACCCTGTAAGGCAAATGGCCGAAATTGCTCATGCACACGGTGTGCCCATTGTTGTTGACGGAGCGCAGAGTGCGCCCCATTTTACGGTTGACGTGCAGGATATTAACTGCGATTTCTTTGTGTTGAGTGGTCATAAAATGTACGGTCCTACGGGTATCGGCGTGCTTTATGGCAAGGAAGAATGGTTAGAAAAGCTTCCTCCTTATCAGGGTGGCGGCGAAATGATAGAGCGTGTAAGCTGGACGAAGACAACGTTTGAGCGTCCGCCTTTAAAGTTTGAGGCAGGTACACCCGATTATATTGCTTCGCACGGACTGGCCACAGCTATCGACTATATGGAGCAGCTGGGCATGGAAAACATACAGGCTTACGAACAGGAACTTACCGATTATGCTCTCGAACAGCTTGCCGATATTCCTGAAATGCACCTGTATGGCACAGGTTCGTCATCGGCGGTGTTGTGTCCTCACGATGCTGTTATCAGCTTTAATTTAGGTAAAATTCATCACATGGATGTGGGAACCCTGCTCGATCAGCTGGGTATTGCCGTTCGTACAGGACATCATTGCGCACAGCCTCTGATGGACCGCCTTGGAGTTCTCGGCACCGTTCGCGCTTCGTTTGCATTGTATAATACAAAGGAAGAGGTTGACAAGCTCGTAGCTGGCCTCAGAAGGGTGCTGACGATGTTCTGATTCTGGCGTGTCATCAGGTTGCGGACATGGAGCTTTTCTGCTTGTCGGCCTGCTGATATACCATTTCATTCATAGTTTATAAAAGCGGATGCCATTGCGGTATCCGCTTCTTTGTTTTTGTTGCCATGGGTATGTCTTTATATCATATTGTGCTGATTTACAGCCGGTAGCGATGATTTGTTGCTTGCTTCATTCCTGTTTGCTGAAAGCTTTATGGGCTAATGTTCATTGTTCGACGGCCGTCAGCAGCGCGTACGGCGGTCGTCGAACAATGTGTGCGACGGCCGTCAACAGCACGTACGGCGGCCGCCGAACAATGACCTTTACCTTGATAATGCACACGTCTTGTTATTGAATCCCGGGTCAGTATCATCGTAATTGTTTATGAATAATGGGCTAAACCAGCAGCCGTTTTTGCAGTATGCGAGCATGAAGGCAGATATGTAATAACTTATTTTTAGCTTTATTGGGATAAATATGCTAAAAATAAGGCATCGATAAATAGTTCGTTTTCTTAGCGATGTTGCATTTTTATTTAATATTAAAACATTATGTAAAGTAAAATGAGGCTTATTTTAATGAAAAATGAAAGTTTTTGTAGCTAAAAAGTTGTGAATATAATAAAAGTTGTTTAGTTTTGCAATCGTTATGTTATATTAACCCTGTAAAGGTTGCAGAGTAACTTTAAAAATGAGAGAATTTATGAGAAGAAGATTAGTAGCACTTTCAGCCGGTTTATTCCTTTCCATAGGAGTAGCTCTGGCGCAGTCTTCGGTAAAAGGTACCGTCACTTCGTCGGAAGACGGGGCCCTGTTGTCGGAGCTTCTGTGATGGTAGATGGTACAAAGACAGGGAACAGTTACCGATGTTGATGGTCATTTCGAGCTTAATGTTCCAGCTGGGAGCAAGTTGGTCATTACCTATCTGGGCATGAAGAAGAAGACTGTAACCGCAGGGGCAAACATGAAAGTGGCTTTAGATGCCGACGATAGAGAGCTGAAGGAGGTGGTGGTAACCGCAATGGGTATCACACGCGACAAGAAAGCTCTGGGCTATTCGGCACAGAATCTGAAAGCCAGCGACCTTAACGTGGCAGGAACATCGTCATTAGCCAGTGCTCTTCAGGGCAAGCTGACGGGTGTTTCCATCCGTCAGTCATCGGGTGCACCGGGTGCTTCGGCACAGATTACGATTCGTGGTGCGCGCTCGTTCGACGGTAACAACACGCCGTTTATATGTTATTGACGGCATGCCTGTGGTATCGACGCCCGACTTTAAAACCCTCGACTCGGTAACAGGAGCCGATTATGCAAGCCGTTCTATTGACATCAACCCTGACGATATTGAAAGCGTCAATGTGCTTGAAGGTCAGGCAGCTTCGGCTCTTTACGGTATAAGGGCTTCGAATGGTGTAATTCTCATTACTACAAAACGTGGTGCAAAGGGAACCGAAAAGCCGGTGGTAACGTTCTCTACCGACCTTAGCGGACAAACCTTAAGCCGTAAGTTCGAGCACCAGACGGTGTATGCGCAGGGTAATAGCTTTGACGAGTATAACCCTTCAAGCTCAATGACCTGGGGGCCAAAGATTACAGAGCTGCCCAATGATGCCAAATATGGCGGTAATGTAGCCAACAAATATACGAACAATGGTGCCAATTTGCACAAGGGCCAGTATTATAACACCAAGTATGCAGCCGCAGGATTGGACGGCTGGACAACGCCTCAACTATACGATAACGTTGGCGACTTCTTTAAAACGGGCTTTACGCAGAACTCAACCTTTGGCATAGCACAGACCAAAAAGGATGTAAGTTATGCCTTCAGCTTAAGCGATACCTACCAGAAAGGCATTATACCGTCGACCGGTATGACCCGTACGGGTGGACGTGGAGCCGTTGACTGGAAGGTGAATGACCAGTGGAAGACGGGCTTTTCAGCCAATTATAGTGCAACGAAAATTACGTCAGCACCGGGTGCCAACAGTGGTATTGTAAATGTTGTATACAGTGCTCCGGCCGAGTATAACCTGAAAGGCACGCCCTATAACGTGCCCTGGCGACCCCACTTCACAGATATGTTTCCGAAGCGTTGCATACTTTAACAACCCTTATTGGTGGGCCGACAACGACGAATTCTATCAGCATACCAACCGCGTTTTTGGCAATGCCTATGCCGAATACAGTCCAAAGCTGGCGTGGGGAGAGCAGTATCACCTCGTGTTCCGCGAGCAGGCGGGTATCGATGCTTACACAACCAATAACCGTACAGTGGCTGAAGTAGGGTCGGCTTACAACAAAACGGGAGAGGTTAGGAACCGTGGCGTTCAGCGAAATGTATTTAACAACCTGCTCACGGCGAACTTTACGGCCAAGTGGAACGATGTAGACTTCGGCTTCCTGCTGGGTAACGAGTTCAACCATGAGAATGCACGGAAGTGGGATTACGACGGCGTTGGCCTGTCTTTCTACGGTCAGCCCACCATCGGTAACACCACAACGATGGCCATTCACGAAGAATATCGCGAACAAGAACGTACAGTTGGTACGTTTGGTCAGCTGTCGTTATCGTGGAAAAACATGCTTTACCTGACGGCAACAGGTCGTAACGACGTGGTTTCTATGATGCCAGCAAGAACCGCAGCTTCTTTTATCCGTCGGTTTCGCTAAGCTGGATATTCACGGAGCTTCCACAGTTGAAGGACAACAAAACGCTTTCGTATGGTAAATTACGTTTGTCTTATGCGCAGGTTGGGCAGGCAGGCAAGTTCTATAACAATTATATGTATGTACCTGAATACGGTAGCGGCATGTACACTTATACACCAATCAGCTATCCTTTGGGCAGTGCGAAGGCCTATATACCCTATTATGTGAAGTACGATACGAACTTAAAGCCGCAGAATACCAAGAACTGGGAGGCCGGAATTGACCTGAATTTCTTCGAGAACAGGGTGCGCTTCCAGTACACTTACAGCTATCAGGACGTTAAAGACCAGATATTTGACGTGCCGACAGCAGGCTCAACGGGTTACCAATATCTACGTACAAATGCTGGGCAAATGACGACATCGTCGCACGAATTCTCCCTTCAGGCAACGGTTTTACAGCATCGCGACTACAACGTTGAGCTGGGCGTTAACTTCACTAAGGTGCATAACTTCGTGAAAGAACTGGCTCCCGGGCGTGGAGAGTATTATGTTGGGTGGATTCGTTCAGCCTCAAATTCGTGCACAGGCAGGCTATACTTATCCCAATATTTACGGCCTGGCGTTCAAGCGTGCCGACAATGGCGAACTGCTTTTAAACAATGGTTTGCCACAGGCTACGGGCGATAGCGAGAACCTTGGTGAATGTTCTCCCAACTTCAATATGGGCTTTAACCTCAGCGCTTCTTACAAAAAGCTGACGCTTTCAGCTACATTAGACTGGCAGAATGGCGGTAAAATGTATAACGGAACACTGCTTACAATGAACTACTTTGGCGCAACAAACGAGTCGCTTCCTTACCATGAGGGAACGATGGTAGCTAAGGGAATAGATCAGGCTACGGGCTTAGAGAATACCGTTCAGGTAAGCAAACAGAAATATTATCAGGCTTATACCAACGTAACCGAAGCAGGAATATACGACACGGGTTACCTTAAGCTCCGCGATGTAACGCTGTCTTACAAGCTCCCTAAGTTTGCAGGGGTCGACCTTTCTGTTTATGCTTTGCACGAAAACTTTTTGCTTTGGGCAAAGATGCCGACCTTTGACCCCTGAAAGTTCTCAGGGAAACGGTAACATGGGAGGTTATTTTGAGCGCTTCTCCGTGCCTAACACATCGAGCTTTGGCGGTGGTTTCAAGCTTAGTTTCTAAGGGAAACGTTAATCAATTTATTCATTAAAGGAAAACGATTATGAAAATAAAATATGTTTTAGGCTTAGCCATGTCATCCCTGTTATTCCTGTCTTCGTGTTCGGATAGCATGATGGATAAGATCAATACTGACGAGCAGCACCCTTCATTGCCGGCTGTTGACGGCAAGTTTCAGATTACAGACGGCGAGGTTGCCACGGTTTACAGTGTGCTTTGTGGAAACTATGCGTGGTATGTTTCATCGTTCACCGAGCAGGAATTCGGTACAAACAACAACCAGTTAAAGGATGTAGAGGCGCGTCTTCTGTCAGAAATTGCGGCCAGTTCTTCTTTTGCTAACGAGTGGAACACCGCATATCTGAACCTCTATAACATTGTCATCGTTGCGCAAAAAGTGCGAAAAGCGGTGTCAAATAAAGGCCAGTACGACCTGATGGGTATGGCCCAGACGCTCGAAGCTTTAAACTGGGGCGTGCTTACCGACTTGCATGGAGATGTGCCCATGTCAGAGTGTTTCTCAGATGTTTCTGCTCCAAAGATTGATACTCAAAAGGCTATTTACGACTCCATTTTTGCTAAATTGGACGCCGCTCAGGCCAATTTCGTCCGTGGAGCCAGTATGAAAAATGGCGTTTCGCAAGATATAATCTTCAAAGGTGACTTGCAGCAATGGTCAGGCCTTGCGCACGCATTGAAGGCCCGTTATCTGCTTCACACCTATGGAGTAAACAAGACTGATGCCCTGCTCAGGCAGGTTTTGAGTGAGACCGACGCTGCTCTTGCAGCAGGATTTAAGGGTGCAAACCTCAACGTTTTTGACACAGGGTCGCAGAATAATTCCTGGTACGCCTACTGGTTCAGCCGTGAATACATCGGTTCTTCGACGACAGTTGACAACCTTTTAAAGGCCCGCAACGACCCTCGTGAGCCTATTTACAACTACGCTTGCTATAAAGACGTGACAGGTGCCGACACAGTTGCAACGCCTGGTGACGCTAAACTGGCTGCCGAACAGGAGGAGTGAACGTTCCTGCTTTTCTATCTGAACCCTGCTGCATACGAGCATTTGTTCAGCAAATCAGAGCTTTACTTCATCCGTGCCGAAGTAAAGGCCCGGCTTAATGAGAATGCAAAGCCTCGACTTTGAGGCGGCAGTTACGGCCGCTATGGACGATTGGCAGGCTACCGGAGGCAAGTTTACCGATGTTGTATTTGGCTTAGGTACCATCAATCCTGCCAATATCACGGCAACTGATGTACAGAATTATCTCAACAATATCAATGCGCTTTATCTGGCAAATCCATTGAAAGAGATTCTTGTTCAGAAGTATATTGCACAGACTCGCGATGAGCAACTTGAGACTTATAACGATATGCGCCGTTGTAAATTTGTTGACGGAAGCTATCCTGTAACCATGGTTAATCCCAATAATAACAATGCAGTGGGTAACAGATGGCCGCTGCTGTCTGCCCTATGGCAACAGCGATGTTATTTCAAACCCCAATGTAAAGAAGGCCTTTTGGCTCGGGTAACGATGCGGAATGTACATTTTTACGAAGCCTGTATGGTGGGCTGGCGGACAGCAATAAGCATATTATATAAAAACAAAATCGGCTGACGGTGAATACGTCAGCTGATTTTTTTATTTGTGTTGATGATGGTCGGATGAGTGTCTTGTAACACGATCTATATTTGTTCGTGACATTTTTTTAAACTGAATATGAGCCACGCGCAGCCTGCTATACGTGCAATGATGGACATATTTGCAGGTAAGGCGGTGAACAAAAAGGCAAATTGGGTGTTTATCAACAATACGGTCTGCCTGAGAGTAAGTTCTTTTTCACATACCTTTGAATAATATTTTCGCAGCCATTCAACCGGCATCTTCACACCTTCTAAGGCTTTGCATATCATATTAAAAGTGCTTTTTACCGAACGTTGTACGCTGTTCACCTGCTGATTATCAGCTGTAAGTATCATTTCCTTCTCCATTTTTTATTTACATTATATTGTTATTTTCTGCTGCAAAGGTAGCCATTGATAGTGAAGTGTTATTTCACTGCATAATATTTCAACGTTAAAAACGTTAAGAATAAAAACAGGAGTTATGGAGTTAAAGGGAGTTAGGCGGAGTTAAGACAATACTAAAGAGCCTCGGAGTTATTCTTCAGGAGTTAAGAAGTTATGGAGTTAAGAGGAGTTAAGACAAATGTCAAAGCATAGTTTGAACATTGATTTCGTGCTGAAACAATGTAGATATTGAAGCTGTCTTTTTTCGATTTTAGTGTAGAATAATCTAAAGTATTGTTTATACCTGACGTTATACTCTTACCAACCATACATTTGTCTTAACTCCTCCTAACTCCATAACTCCTTAACTTCCAGAATATAACTCCTTAACTCCCAGAATGTAACTCCTTAACTCCTAAAGAATAATATCAGAATAAAATAGCAAGTTATGTTAGAACCTCATTATTATAACGACCTGATAGAAGCCGGTTGTGACGAAGCCGGCAGAGGCTGTTTGGCCGGCAGTGTCTACGCCGCCGCTGTTATTTTACCGCGTAATTATAACAACCCCTGCACTGAACGATCTCGAAAAACTAACCCTGAAGGCACGGTATACCTTGCGTAAACAGATACAGCATGACGCTGTTTCATGGGCCATTGGTGTGGTAACGCCCGAAGAAATTGACCGTATCAATATTCTCCATGCAAGCTTTCTGGCCATGCACCGCGCCATAGCACAGCTTTCGGTACAGCCCGAAGCATTGATTATCGACGGCAACAGGTTCGATCCTTACTATCCTAATCAGGCCTCTTCGCCCAATGATGATATGGCAAAACACCATTACCATACACCTGTATTGTTAAAGGCGATGGCAAATACCGGGCTATTGCTGCGGCCAGCATATTGGCAAAGACCTGTCGTGACGATTATATGGACGAGCTCGACCGCCAGTATCCCGCTTACAACTGGAAACAAAACAAAGGTTATCCTACACCCAAACATCGTGCGGCTATTGCACAATTTGGCATTACTCCTTACCACAGGCGCTCGTATAACTTGCTTGGAGCGCGCCAGCTCGAGATTAAATTTGAATAACTCAGAGACATCGTTACAGGCCGTAAACCTGCTGAACAGAACCCGAAACAACTACTTTTTTCATGACAACCCATCCATTAGTATACCTTTTTCTGATATGACCGATAAAACCTTTCAACCATCCGATACCGCCGTAGGGCGCTTGTTAGACCTCGTTTCAACCATGGCCGACGACAGTCATACGGCTGCCGAGCTGGCCGAAGTTCTGGGAACATCCAAGCGTAACCTTTATTATGTTATCAAACAGTTGGAAAAATACGGCTTTGTTATTCATCATTCGCATAACCGTTATTTGCTCGACCCCCATTCATCTTTCTTTCAAGACATTGCCCGTACGGTAGACTTTACCCAGGAGCAGGCTTTTTACATGCACTCATTGCTGGTTGATGCCGACAACAAAAACAACCCGATTGCCGGTCTTTTGCGCCGTAAGCTCACACGTTACTATCATCTTAACGAGTTTTCGCCAACGTGGAAAGATCGTCTTTTTTACAATAATGTCCAGCGTCTTCAGTATGCCATCAGCCAGCGTTATGTGGTTATTCTGCATGGATACAGCTCGGGTCACAGCCAGACAGTGAAAGATCGTGTTGTAGAGCCTTTCCTTTTTCTCGGCGAACGAGCCGATATTCGTGCCTACGAACTATCGTCGGGTATGAACAAAACCTTCAAAATAAGCCGTATTGAATCGGTAGAAGTACTGAACGATCGCTGGACAAACGAGAGCAAGCACCGACAGTTATTTACCGACATGTTTATGTTTAGCAGCGAAGAGCGCATCCCTATCAGTGTACGTTTAGACCTGCTGGCATACAGTCTCATGTGCGAAGAGTATCCCCATGCTGCCGAGTTGATAAAGCCTGATGGCAAAAATCGCTGGCTGCTTACAACCGAGGTGGCTAACTATGTGGGTATAGGGCGTTTTGTATTGGGGTTGTTTGACCATGTTGAGATTGTGCAGGGTGACGGACTCTGTAACTATTTAAACGAACGTTTGCATACCATGAGTCACATGCGCGAACCTGAAATCTTAGAACGGTAAAAAGCTATTACAGTTGTTTTACGGCATAACAGTTGGCCTGTTATGCCGTTTTTTTACATTGATAGCAGCAGAATATTATGCCGTTTATGATGTAATGTTCGCTGTTCGGCGGCCGTCAGCAGTGCTACTGACGATCGTCAAACGCATTATACGACGGCCGCCGTACGTGCGCTGACGGCCGTCGAACAATACTCTTATGGTTGAAAACATCGTTGCATAGTGAGCCTTCAGGAAGTATATAAACGCTTGAAAGGCAGAAAGGTTATGGCTTTTTTTGTTTTGTCATATCGGTGAAAAACGTAACTTTGCTGGTCACTATGCCAACAGTTTATGTTTTGAACGCACATTTCGTACGGTGTAGCATGGAATGAAAGACAAAAATAAATAATTTGATATGAAGAAATTTCTCAGTACCCTGTTGTTGTCTATGGCAGTATATGTTGCAAATGCCATCCCTGCTTACCCGGGTATTTGGCGAACCGTAAAACTGGCCGATGGCAGCGAGGTGAAGGTTATGCTCCGCGGTGATGAGCATGTTCACTTTTGGCAATCGGCAGATGGTACGGCTTATGTGCCTGATGGTGAAAGCGGATTATTTAAGGCCGTGAGCATGAAAAGCCTTGAAAAGAAGGCTGTTGCCAGGCAAAAGCGCATGGCCCGTGCGGCTAATACAAAGGGACAAAGGTTCAGAGCACCGGGCGAAAACAAGAATCCGGCAATATTTCAGGGCAGCAAACGCGGGCTTATACTGTTGGTAGAGTTTTTCGGATAAGCATTTTTCCATGCCCTCTCCCAAAAACTTTTATACCCACGTTGCCAATGACAAGGGGTATCGTGAAGGCGTTTTCCGGGGTAGTATACGCGACTATTTCCATGCTCAGAGCGGTGGTCAGTTCGACCTTACGTTTGATATTGTTGGCCCTATTAGGCTGCCGCGCCCTTACCGTTACTATGGCATGAACAATGATGACCATGCTGCTGACATGATCAGGAACGCGTGCTTGCTGGCAAAAGATTCAGTAGACTTCAGCACATACGACTGGGATAACGACGGCGAGGCCGAAGAAGTGTTCGTGCTTTACGCCGGCCACGGACAGGCTGATTCGCCTGTTGAAGACGACGATTTGATATGGCCGCACATGTCTAACCTTGCAAGTGCAGGCTATCGTAATTTTAAATTAGACAACACTATTATTAATACGTACGCCTGTTCCAGCGAACTACGGTATACCAAACTGGGAGGAAGTGAAGTAGCCGGCATCGGAACCTTCTGTCATGAGTTTTCACATTGCATGGGCTTTCCTGACATGTATGATACCGCTTACAGCGGAAACTATGGCATGGGAAGCTGGGATTTGATGGACAACGGGGCGTATAACGGCGACGGTTTCGTGCCTGCCGGCTATACAGGATATGAGAAAATGGTTTGCGGATGGACGAAACCTGTTGAGCTTACGGCCGATACCACCATTACAGGCATGCAGTGTCTGGCCGACATGGGGCAAACCTATATCGTCTATAACGATGCCGACCGTAACGAATATTATATTCTTGATAACCGCCAGCTGAAAGGATTTGATGCGCAATTGCCCGGTCGCGGTATGATAATCAGCCATATCGACTACGATGCAACACTATGGAGGTATAATGCTGTCAATACAACGGTTGGAACTTATGCGTATGGAAACGATCACCAGCACGTTACAATATTCCATGCCAACGGCTATGATGAGTCGATGTCGCGTAGCGGATTGGGGCGTTTGTTGATGCAGGACGAGGGAGGTGCTACCTATCCTTATATGAAAAACGATTCATTAACGGCCACTTCTACACCGGCCGCTATGTTGTATAACGAAAACAGCGAGGGTAAAAAGCTGATGAATTACAGCATCTTGAATATTAAACAGCAGGGCGATGGCAGCATGAGCTTTGTATTTCGTAAGTCAGCAAAGGCAAAACATACAGCCGGTACCGCCCGTACCTGCTAATATAAAAGGTGTTGACATGACGCCTGCAAGGACACACCGTGTTTACAGTATCAGCGGTACGTTCCTGGGTACGGATATTGAAAAAATGCCCCACGGTATTTATATTGTTGATGGCAAAAAAATTGTAAAATAAAAGAAAGAGGCCTTGAAGGGCCTCTTTTTCTTATTTGCTGATGATAGGAACAACTCATGAATTGCATACATATTACATCACTCGACGATGCCGGACTTGAACCTTACTGCCGTATGACCGAGCCACAGCTTCGCAATAAGCTGCACGTTGATTGCGGATTGTTTGTAGCAGAAAGCCCGAAGGTTATTGCCGTTGCGTTGCAGGCTGGATACGAACCCGTTTCACTGTTGTGTGAAGAGCGGCATATTGCTGGCGATGCAGCAGCTATTATAGCCTCTTGTGGCGACATACCTGTTTATACAGGCAAACGCGAAGTGCTGGCAAAGCTGACGGGCTATACGCTCACGCGCGGCGTATTGTGTGCCATGCGACGTAAGGTTTTACCTGCGGTTGAGGCAGTTTGTAGGGACGCTTCGCGTGTAGTAGTAATAGATGCTGTGACCGATACGACCAACATTGGTGCTATTTTCAGAGCTGCTGCCGCCCTGGGCATTGACGGTGTATTGCTTACACGTGATACGTGCGACCCGTTAAACCGCCGTGCCATCAGGGTATCGATGGGTTCAGTATTTCTTGTTCCATGGACGTGGATTGACAATCCCCTGGAGCTTTTGCACACCGAAGGGTTTAAAACGGTGGCCATGGCTTTAACCGACAAGTCGGTATCGCTTGACGATACTGTTTTAAAGGCCGAACCTCGCCTGGCTATTGTTATGGGAACAGAAGGTGACGGGCTGCCTCACGACACCATAACAGCGTGCGATTATGTGGCCCGTATACCGATGAAACACGGCGTCGATTCGCTCAATGTGGCTTCGGCGGCAGCTGTTGCCTTTTGGGAACTGCGAAAGCCTGCACTATAAAAATTAAACCAAAAGACAAACAAGGTATGATAAATGCTGTTTTTTACCTTTCTTAAACTCGTAGGAAAGCCGTCATTGAGCTTATACCATTACCTTTGCAGCGAAATATAAATTCAGGATAACAACAGATGAAGAAATTTTTAATTATGCTTTATATGCTGGTCTTTGTTGCCAGTGCTAAAGCCCAGCAGTATGACAATGTTATCGGCCATTGGACGGGAACATGGGCTACGGCCATGCAAATACCGGTACGTTCCTTTTATGCCTTATAATAACGACATGACGGACAGGTCGGTACGTCAGATTGTAAAGGTATCGGCAGGAGGAGATGTTTTAAGGCTCCAGCTGTCGAATATATTTTCAAAAACGCCCGTAGTAGTTAAGTCGGTATATATTGCATATGCTCTCGATTCTTGTCGTATTGACGCCCCGAGTGCACGTTATCTGCATTTCAACAGCCGAGAGGGGTAACGATTGATGCAGGAAAGTCGGTATATTCGGATGGCGAACGCTTTGCCTTGAAAACAGGTGAACTGCTGGCTATTACAATAAACTATGAACGTGCACCACGTATTCCCACGGTACATATGGGGTCGCGTACCACATCGTATATCATGAAGGGAGTTACAGTACCACAGACCGATTTTGCACGTGCGTTTAAATATGAAAAGTGGTTCAACATAGCAGCCCTGGAAGTATTTGCTACCGACGTGCGTACATTTGCCATATTGGGAAACAGCATTACCGACGGGAAAGGCTCAACAACCAATAAACAGGACAGGTGGCCGGATGAAATGAGCTTTTATTTAAACGAAGTTTATGGTCGTGAACAGCAGCGTCGTGACGGGAAAAAGCACGAATATGGCATACTTAACCCGGGTATTGGTAACAATCGTGTGCTTAGTGTTGGCTTCGGAGAGGCAGCCATAAACAGGTTTGACCGTGATATACTGGGGCAACATGGTGTAACCGACGTTGTTATATTTGAAGGAATCAATGACATTGGTACCACAAAAGCATCATCTTCTATGGCAAAGCAACTGATAGAGGCATATAAATCAATGATAGAAAAGTGTCGTAAGGCACACCTTCGTGTATGGCTTGCAACGATAACGCCAATGAAAGGGTCGGCCTATTACAGCGTACAGCACGAAATGTGCCGTCGAATTGTAAACGAATGGATACGCACACAGCATGAAGCTGACGGTTATATTGACTTTGATAAACTGTTGCGTGACCCTGCTGAAGAGCTGGCATTACGACCCCAATGGCGCCTGAAAGATAACCTTCATCCCAATGCTGAAGGTTACAAAGAGATGGGACGGTATGCAGCCGACTTCTTTATGAAACAATAATATCATCATGTAACTTGTAGCAATAAGTGAAAAAGGTAGTAACTTTGCATAGCAGAATAACAAACATTTTAAATACATAATATTATGGCAAAAAGAAAAGCTTTTATTGATGATTCTCGACGGATGGGGAATCGGAAAACATGACAAAGGTGATGTGATCTATAATACGCCAACTCCATATCTTGACCTGCTGAATGCAACGAGTCCACACTCACAACTGATGGCTTGTGGCGAAGATGTGGGTCTGCCTGACGGGCAAATGGGTAACTCAGAAGTAGGGCATCTTAATATCGGTGCAGGCCGTGTCGTATACCAGGACCTTGTAAAGATTAACAAAGCCTGCCAGACAGGTGACATCTTAAAGAACCAGGATATTATCAAAGCTTACAGTTATGCAAAGGAAACCGGTAAGAAATTGCATATCATGGGGCTGACATCTACCGGCGGTGTGCACTCATCAATGGATCATATGTATAAGCTTATAGAGATAGGTAAGGAATATGACCTGAAGAAAGTTTTCGTACACTGTTTTATGGATGGCCGTGATACTGATCCGAAGAGCGGCAAGGGCTTTATCGCTGATGTTGAAAAGGTATGTAAAGAAAATGGTGCAAGCATAGCAAGTATTATTGGACGTTTTTATGCTATGGACCGTGACAAGCGGTGGAATCGTGTAAAAGAGGCTTACGACCCTGCTTTGTTGAAGGTAAGGAAAACAGGCTACCGACATGGTAAAGGCTATGGAGGAGAGTTATGCCGACGGCGTTACCGACGAGTTTATCAAGGCTATAAACAACTCAACTGTTGACGGAACTATTCAGGAGGGCGATGTTGTTATCTTTATCAACTTCCGTAACGACCGTGCAAAAGAGCTTACAGAGGTACTTACTCAGCAGGATATGCCGGAGGAAGGCATGCACATCATAAAGGATTTGCAATATTATTGCATGACCCCGTATGATGCTAATTTCAAAGGTGTTCATGTGTTGTTCCCGAAGGAAAACGTTCAGGACACGCTGGGTGAATATCTGTCAAAGCACGGCAAAAAACAATTACATACAGCCGAAACTGAAAAATATGCCCATGTAACCTTCTTCTTTAATGGAGGCCGTGAAGCGCCATTTGAAAACGAAGACCGTATTCTTGTGCCGTCTCCAAAGGTTGCCACATACGACCTGAAGCCTGAAATGAGTGCATTAGAAGTAAAGGAAAAGCTTGTGGGTGCGATTAATACACAGGAATACGACTTCATTGTTGTGAACTTTGCAAACGGCGATATGGTAGGACATACGGGTGTATATCATGCTATTGCCAAAGCAGTTTGGGCTATCGACAATTGTGTGAAGGAAGTGGTTGAGGCTGCCAAAGCCAATGATTACGAAACAATTATTATTGCCGACCATGGTAATGCTGACCACGCTATTAACGAAGATGGTACACCTAATACCGCACACTCATTGAATCCTGTGCCTTTTATCTATGTTACATCGAATAATTCGGCTACTGTAAAAGACGGTCGTCTGGCTGATGTAGCACCTTCTATCCTGCATATTATGGGCTTGGAACAGCCTGCTGACATGACAGGAGAGAACCTGATAGAGGATAATAAATAAGAGATATAATAAGTTTCTTTTGTAAAAGAGAGCATAATATAAGCCCCTTCAGGGCTTGACATTTCATTTATCCCCTCTGTTTGCAATCGCATTAGAATGTTAACAGAGGGGATTTTAAGTTTAGAAGAATATGGATGTAAAGCTTGAGGACAGTTGGAAACGCTATTTGAATGCCGAGTTTGACAAAGAATATTTTATCAATCTTACCGAACTCGTACGTCAGGAGTATCAGAATCATTTGTGTTTCCCACCGGGACGACAGGTTTCTCAATGCCTTTTAATCTGTGTCCTTTTAACGATGTAAAGGTTGTTATTATTGGGACAAGACCCTTATCATGAGCCGTGACAGGCTATGGGATTAAGCTTTTCGGTACCTGTAGGTACAACGATACCACCTTCGCTTGTGAATATATTCAAAGAAATACAACAGGATTTAGGCATCCCATTCCGCAAGACGGTGACCTTACGCGTTGGTGTAAGCAGGGTGTTTTACTTTTAAATGCAACACTCACTGTACGGGCACACGAGGCTAACAGCCATCAAAAGTTAGGCTGGAGCCAGTTTACCGATGCAGCCATTAAAGCATTGTCTGATCATCGTCAGGGACTTGTCTACATGCTTTAGGGGCAGTTATGCACGGAGCAAACGCTATTTAATTAATCAGCAGCAGAACCTTATTCTGGAGTCGGTACACCCATCTCCACTGTCGGCTAATCGCGGAGGTTGGTTCGGTCAGCACCAATTTTCGAGGTGTAATGCCTATTTAGAGAGCAAGGGTATTACGCCGATTAATTGGTAATATATTGTTGAGATATGCTCATATTATACAAGTAGGGCGACGTTTTGGTTTCGCCCGATATTTTTTTACAGAGAAGTTTTGCTGCGATCTTTGCAAAGTGCAAAGGGCGTTGTTGCATCGAAGGCGATGCGGGAGCACCTGTTACACTCGAAGAGATAGGCCTGATGGAGGAGAATGTGGATAGCGTATGGACGGAACTTTCTGCTTCAGCTCAGGCGGTAATTGATAAGCAGGGAGTGGCTTATTCTGATACCGACGGCGAGCTTGTAACCAGTATTGTAGGCGGGCGTGACTGTGTTTTTACCTGTTATAACGATATAAAGGATGAATCAGATGGGCATACAATCAGTAATTGCTGCCTGTGTGCTCGATTGTTCTTTCCGAAAGGGTGACATTTCATGGCAAAAACCCATTAGCTGTGCATTGTATCCTATCCGGGAAAAGCACTTTTCGAATGGACTTGCAGGTATTAATTATCATCAGTGGGAGATATGTAGGGATGCAGTTGCTCTAGGTAAGAAACTAAACTTACCCTTATATCAGTTCTTAAAAGAGCCGCTTATCCGCCGCTTTGGGCATGAATGGTATGGAGAATTATGCAGTGTAGCCAATGAGCTAAAGAGAGAAGGGTTGATTTAAACAAATGTTTTGGCTCTCTGTAACTTACGCCTTTTATCCTCAGATATATGTCGTAACTCCTGTCTTCTTAAACAGTTTATCTCCTTAAAAATGTCTCTTTGCTTCGTATTTATTCTTTTCCGGTAGTCGGAAGGCTCATACCGACATGCTCTTTTAAAGTATTTTTCCAAAGAAGCTTTGATTAGGAAAATGCATAATCGGTAATTTCCTTTATGCTTTTAGTGGAGTTTTTCAGAAGCACACGCATTTCGAGCACAACGTAATAGTTAATCCAGTCGTTGGGAGTTTTATGGCTAACCGTTCTGATGGTTTCAGCAAGGTACTTGGGTGATATATTCATTTGCAGTGCATACCAGCCTCACACGTCGTTCGCGTTTAAAGTTACGTTGTACCAATTGTATAAACTGAGCAAAAATATCTTCGCCTCTTGTATGGTGTTTTTTGTTGTCTTGTAAGGTGTTCCAGAATATGCTTCCCGCATCATAAATAAATGCTTGTAGAAGCAAACGGACAGTATCGCGGCGGAAGCGGCGTGATTCTTCTAGCACCTTCTGACGCAGAAGATGGTAAAAATTACGTGTTCCCTGCAGCTCTGACGGCCTTAAGCTGAATACAGGATGGGTTCAGGTAAACAGGAAAAACCATGGAGAGGTCGCGCAAACCAGTAAGGACCTCTTGTATAAAATGCTCTGAAATAAGGACGGCAAAACCTTTACAATCGGTACTGAGCGTGCATTTGTCAATAAGTTGGCCTGCACTAACGATAGCACTATTATGCGCATGGGCGGTTTGTTGTATTGTATCGACAGTGTAACTAAATTGTCCTTGCGTACATATAACGATGAGAAAGCACCGCATATAGTAGGCTTTAGAGGATATAAAAACAGTAGAAATGTCATCAATAAGTGCCAGATCGTTATCAATAAAACTACATGATGCAATCTTCTTGACGCTCTCTATTGTGATATTTCCCATTTTAGAATTCATATCTTTGTTTTTGTTGAGTTTGAGGCTTTATTTCAATCTTTCTGCAAAGATAGTTATTTTTTTCTTCTTACTCCAGTATGTAAAATTAGAAATCAAAATAGCTTCCTTCTCCTATTTCTATTGCCTCTAAAGTTGTAAGTTGTTTTTGGAGAAAAATGTTTGTCACCGATGATATGGATAGTGTTATAGTTTGAAATATTAAACAATGGGTACGCCTGTTCATCCATATCTCCGCTACAAATATACTGGATATTGCCAAAGTTGATGTACTCTCCTCGTTTTGCGCCGCGCAAAGTGAGTCGTAAAAAACCATGAAATGCAGGGTAGAATTTTGAAAAATCCCCATGCTGTCGGTATCAAACCATTCAAAAGTATTTACCTTTTTGATTTTTAGGTGCTGTAAATCCATTCTCAAAAATTCTTAGAGACAGTTCTTCTGTATCTCTGAAAGTATCGGCATGGGTCCATAAAGCAGTATCAAACCACACTGCTTTCCATGATGTATTGTGTGTCCGTCCGTCAATAAATTCTCCTCCGTTTAATGTCAGAGAACTGTTTGCACGACGGCAAAGCCAGCTGTTATCACTGGTATGGCAAAAGGGTTCTCCAGTTTCGCAGGTACCATAAAAGCATACAGATAGTTGACGATGATTGGTTTCTGGAAATGTAGGGGAATAAACGGCTGCAATAACATTGCTGTCAGGACGAAGATAAGCCGATACATCGAGTGTAATAGCAACAGGATCGTTGTTCTTATCTTCCCTAAGGGGATAGAAAGAAGCCGTTCCTACATTACACTCGTTGACGTAAAGTTTCAGTAATCCTGTTGTAGCGAAGGTTATACAAGCCTTTTGAGGTCTGCCATTAAAAATATAAGTACGTCGGAACCATACATGGGAAAGGCTGTCTGGCTGATGAATTGTTATCCAATGGCAGTTAAATTCTTGTGCTGAAATAGCTGAAATGCCAAAAACTAACAGAAATAAGGTTAATAGTTTTTCTCATTATAAGCCGGTAACATGCCGAAATAAAAATCTTCCTGAGATAGCCTGAGGAATAACCTCTGTCTCTCTCAGGAAGACCGTTTACATCGTAATGCTTTAAGCATCTATATTTGCAAATGCTGCGTTTTCTTCGATAAATTCGCGTCTTGGTTCAACATCGTCACCCATTAACATGGAGAATATCTCATCAGCCTGGGCAGCATTCTCAATGGTTACTTGTTTTAACAAACGAGTTTTTCGGGTCCATAGTAGTCTCCCCAAAGCTGCTCGGGATTCATCTCTCCCAATCCTTTGTATCGCTGTGTATGTATGCTTTTAGCGTCTTCAGAGCCGTCACCATACTTGTCTAAGAACGCCTGGCGTTGCTGTTCATTGTAGCAATACTGACTTACTTTGTTCTTAAACGTACATTTATACAAAGGTGGGGTGGCAATATATAAATGTCCTTCCTCAATAATTTTAGGCATAAAGCGGAAGAATAGTGTCATAATGAGTGTGTCGATATGTGAACCATCGACATCGGCGTCGGTCATAATGATGATCTTGTCGTAGCGTAATTTATCTATATTTGCTTCGCGGTCGGCCTCGCCTTCAACCCCAAAGCGTACGCCGATACTTTGTATAATGTTCATCACAGACTCGGCTTCGAATACACGATGCCATTGAACCTTCTCAACATTTAATATCTTTCCACGCAACGGTAGGATAGCTTGTGTGTATCTGTCTCGCCCTTGTTTGGCCGAACCACCTGCAGAATCACCCTCGACAAGGAAAATTTCACATTCCTTTGGGTCTTTTATTTGAACAGTCTGCAAGCTTACTGGTAGCCCGCCACCACCATAACGCTCTTGCGTTGTACGCTTTCGCGTGCCTTTCGGGCGGCTACACGCGCAGTGGCAGCAAGGATAACCTTCTCACAAATCATTTTTGCCTCAACAGGATGCTCCTCTAAATAGTCGGTAAGTGCTTGACCAACAGCCTGATTAACAGCTCCCGTAACTTCACTGTTACCCAATTTCGTTTTGGTCTGTCCTTCGAATTGTGGCTCAGAAACTTTAATAGAGATTACAGCAGTAAGTCCTTCTCTAAAGTCTTCTCCAGCGATTTCTATCTTAGCTTTCCTATTTGTTTTGATATTTGTGCATCATTATCGGCATAGTTTTTCAGCACGCGGGTAAGAGCTTGACGGAAGCCAGTTACATGTTCCTCCTTCTATGGTATTGATATTGTTGACATATGAGTGCAGATTTTCAGAATAATCTGTATTATACATAATGGCAACCTCAATAGGAATGCTTTGCTTTTCCGTTTTCAAATAGATGACATCGTCAAACAGATGTTGGCGATGACGGTCTACGTAACGTACAAACTCTTTCAACCCATCTTTGGCATGGAATACCTCTTGGCGTGGTTTTCCTGATTCATCATTATGTCTAAGATCGGTCAATGTGATTTTTATACCGGCATTTAAGAATGCCAGTTCACGCATTCTACGTGCTATAATATCCCACTGAAAGACAGTAGTGGTGAATATTGTCGGGTCAGGCCAGAACTGTTGCCGTGTTCCTTGTTTTGTAGTTTCACCAATAACCTTTACAGGATAGAGCGGTTTGCCTTTCTCATATTCCTGTTGATATATCTTGCCATCGCGGAAAACCTCTGACTTCATGTGTGAAGACAAAGCATTCACACAGCTTACACCTACACCATGCAAACCACCACTAACTTTATAAGAGCCTTTGTCGAACTTTCCACCAGCGTGTAAAACCGTCATAACTACCTCGAGAGCACTCTTGTGTAGCTTCTTATGTTCGTCAACAGGAATACCTCGTCCGTCATCTTCTACGGTAACAGAGTTGTCCTCGTTAATAGTTACTTCAATATGATGACAGAAGCCTGCCATGGCCTCGTCGATAGAATTGTCTACCGTTTCGTTAATAAGATGGTGCAGACCCTTCACTGATGTCGCCAATATACATGGCTGGTCGTTTGCGTACAGCCTCAAGACCCTCCAATACTTGGATGTTGGAGGCTGAATAATTGTCTGCTTGATTCTGATTTTTCTGCCATTTGTTTTCAATTATGTTAACTATGCAAAGATACAAAATTTCAGTGTAAATGAGAAATTATTCAATAAAAAGCCCCTTTGCAATGTCAGGTATTATGCGTTGTTATTTTTAGTTATTTTACTTTGTTATTTTAATAGGACAGGATATTTTTAAAAATTCGTTGAATATCCTTGTAAATTATACTCTGTCTAGTCGGTTTTAATTCAAAATAATGGTCTTTTGAATATGGTAGAAATTAGTTGTTTTTGTAGTAAAGGAAAGATGAATAATGTATAAACAAATAAAGGCCGCTTTACTCGTAAGAGTGACCTTATATCATTGATATTGGGATATTCTGACGATTACCCTAACTTGTTTTATGTGCAAAGCCAAGCCTAGATTTAAGATTGGCAGCTTTGTTAGCGTGGATAATATTTGTCTTAGCCAGCTTGTCAGCATCTTCTGAACAACAGGGAAGAGCTTTACAGCCTCGTCCTTGTCTGTTGTTGCGCGCAGCTTACGAACGGCATTACGCATGGTCTTGGCATAATATTTATTGTGCAAAGTCTTAACTTTTGTCTGACGAATTCTCTTTACTGATGATTTGTGATTTGCCATCTTAAATTCTTTCTTATTATTTTTTGATGTAGTCCCTAGCAGAGTCGAACTGCTCTTTTAGAGAATGAAAATCTCTCGTCCCTAACCGATAGACGAAGGGACCTTAGGCTTATTTTTGCGGATGCAAAAGGTAGTACATTTTTATATTCGTCCAAATTTTTATATCACTTATTTTATATAGAAGCGTGATTTTTGTATTTTTGTGCCTGAAATGGAAGCCAAAAGTCGTGCTATTGTATTGCGGGCATTGAAGTATGGTGATGCTCAAATGATTGTTGACTTGTTTACTCGTGAGCAAGGCTGGTTGTCGTTTATATGTCATCTTCCCCAAAAACATCGAAGGGCGAATTAAGAAGCAATTTTTTTCCAGCCTCTGAGCATTCTTGAAATTGTTTTCGACTATCGTCCGAACAGAAGTTTGCAGCATTTTTAAAAGATATAAGGTTGTCTCTGCCATACGTTTCTGTTCCTTTTGATGCAGGGAAATTGTCAATTTCTCTTTTTCCTTTCCGAGTTTCTTACTTATGCGTTATACAACGAGCAGCATAATGAACAATTGTACAGCTATGTAGAAAATAGTCTGATGTGGTTGGATAATGCTCAGGAAAGATATGCCAATTTCCATTTAGTCTTTACGATGCGGCTATCTATGTTTATTGGTTTCTTTCCTAATATTGACGATTTTCACGATGGCTGGTGGTTCGATTTGCGAAATGGAAGTTTCACGTCTTTACAACCTTTGCATCCTGATTGCCTCGAACCGGTCCATGCAAAAGAGGTGCATAGTCTCATGCGTATGACCTATGAGAACATGCACCTCTTCAGAATGAATAAGGAACAACGAAATCGTTGTACTGATATTATACTATATTATTACAGACTCCATGTACCGGGATTCCCGCAACTTCACTCACTTGATGTCGTAAAAACACTTTTCTAATCGGCTCTTATGGATCAATTGAATTGTATTTTTCTACGACAGGATTAGGCGTTTAGATTGAATCAGACTGGAGTCTGTCATTTAAGCCAGCAGCCGTCTCACAATAGTTGATATGGTTTTTACCATCAGCCTGTCCGGCCATTTGTTTAGAAGCAAGCCCCATAACTTTCCCCATGTCTTTCATTGTTGAGGCTCCGGTTTGTGTAATTATGGTCTTTATTTGTGCTTCTATTTCCTCTTCTGACAGAGGTTGCGGCAAATATTGCTTAATAATATTTACTTGTGCCTGTTCTTCTTCAGCCAGTTCGTTACGCCCTGCCTTTTGATAAACCTCTGCGCTTTCTTCACCTTTGTTTGGCTAATTTTTGCAGAATCTTCATGGCTGTATCATCTTCGAGCGTATCATTGGCACCGGGAGCTGTCTTAGCCTCAAGAAAAACCTTCTTAATATTACGTAGTGCTTCTAAGCGAACTTTGTCGTGAGCCTTCATGGCTTCGCGAATATCTTTACTAACTTGTTCAAATAATGCCATAATAATTTTTGTTTATGGTGTAAGCAGATGATTCTCCTATACCTTATTAATATTATGAGAAACTGATAACTCCCTGTATGGTTTCGCCTGTCTTTTCCTTGCTTTCCGATTCTTCTTTAACATTATGAGTTAAATTTCGTATTTCTTCAAGCTTCTGACGTGTGCGGCTATATGTGGGAGTATTCTCTACGGCAAGTATAATATCTTCGTTGTCAAGGTCAGACTGACTAAACATAAATATATGTGGTCTGCGCTTATGCTGTGTGTTGTTATTGTCGTCACCATAGTAGCTCTCGCGTCGTCTTTCACGTTCAGCAGCTTTTTCTTCTTCTTCGGCAATGCGGTCAACTTCTTCCTGTGAGCGTTTAGCCTTCGGTCAAGAGGTTCTATATCTTCAATTCCAAAGCCGGTAGCAAGGATGGTTATCTTTACCTTCTTGTCCAGTTCCGGGTCAACAGCCAGTCCCCATTTGGTTTCATATCCCTCTTTAAACTTCGCCATGAAATCATGAATGTCGTTCATTTCTTCCATCATCAGAGTTTGCTGGTCTTTATTTTCATTTGCAGAACGTTATTGAAAGAAGTATTTTCTTCGAATTAAAGACGTTGTTATCGTTCAGCAATGGCGAGTTGAGAGCATCGTCAATAGCCTTTTTTACACGGCCTTCACCTTCTCCATAACCAGTACTCATGATGGCTACGCCACCATTTTCCAATACCGTTTTCACATCTTTGAAGTCGAGATTTATGATACCTCGCTCTGTAATAATCTCAGCTATACTCTTTGCTGCCACGCTAAGTGTGTCATCGGCTTTGGCAAATGCGCCAAGAACGCTGAGGTCGGGATATATTTCACGAAGTCGCTCATTGTTAATAACGAGAAGCGCATCAACATGTTTTGCCATCTCTTCTACACCGTCGAGAGCCTGGTCTATCTTCTTCGGGCCTTCAAAACGGAAAGGTATTGTAACGATACCTACTGTGAGAATACCCATCTCTTTGCTCAGTCGGGCTATGACAGGAGCCGCTCCAGTACCAGTTCCACCGCCCATACCGGCTGTGATAAACGTCATTTTTGTGCCGTCATCCAGCATGCGTCTAATATCGTCTATGCTCTCCATTGCAGCCTCCCGGGCACGTTCAGGGCGGTTGCCGGCACCAAGACCTTCCTTGCCTAATTGCAGATGAACAGGTACTGGAGATTCATTTAATGCTTGTACATCGGTGTTACAGAGAACAAATGACACGTCATGGATGCCTTGTTTATACATATGATTAACGGCGTTTCCACCGCCACCGCCAACACCTATCACCTTAATGATTCTCTTTTCAACTCGTGGTGAAACAATGTCGAGCATCTGAGGTCTTTGCGATTCTATATTTTTGTTTGCCATAATATGATAGCTTAAGTAGGTTGCACAATGCTAAACTTTTAATCTTCATCCTCGGCAACCATTTTCTTGCCGAAGTTTTTAATACCTGCTAAGGTTTTGTGGATCCATGAATTTTTACGTCGTTCTTCACGCTGACGTTCTAATTCTTCCTCCTCTGCCCGTTGTCTTTCTTCCTCTTCCTGTTGTTTCCTGCGGCGAGCCTCTTCTTCAACCTGTTTCTCTGCCTCCGTCTGGACAATGCCTCTACCCGTTGTTTCAGTAATGGGACGTGGCTCTTTATGCAGGTCGGCTGTTGAAGGAGAAGTCTTTTTCTCCTCATTTCCTTCGAAAAGACTACTGTTTATCTGGTTTCCTGCGCAGTTCATGTCGCCCTTTGCAAGCAGTCCTAACACAGTGCACATGGTGCCATCTTTGGCATTGATGGCAGTATTGTCTGGTATAATAGTTTGTAAAGTTGTCTTTGCTATTCTTATTTTATCAACGTGGGTGTACCTGCGGAAGGCACTTTCTATGTTTTTAAGGTTAGCCCCACCGCCAGTAAGTATAATACGCCCAGCAGTTTATCGGTATATTCAGAAGGTATCTGGCACCATACATTTTCGATAATCTCCTGCATGCGTGCCTCTACAATAGTGATAAACTTGCTTTCTTCTACCGTTCTGTCATCGTCAATAGATATAGTTTTTTCTTTATCTATTTCGTTAATATCGGTAAAGGCACTGGCATATTTCAACTTTAGCTTTTCAGCTTCCTGCTCATCTATCTGCAGGCTTGCAATGTCTTTTGTTATATTATGGCTTCCTAACGGAATAACAACTAAGTATCGAAGAATGTTCTTATAGTAAACACATACCGTTGTTGTGCCTGCACCAAGGTCTACAAGCACGCATCCTGAGCGTCGCTCGGCATCAGTAAGAACGCTGTCGGCCAGTGCTAATGGGGAGAGATACATCTCTGCAATGGCTATGCCGGCATTGTTAAAGCATTTGTTGATGTTCTTGTAGAAGTTCTTTTTCCAGAGTATATTCAGGAAGTTACCCTCCAAACGGTGGCACTGTATACCTACGGTTTCTAGCTGATACTGATTGTCAACCTTATATTCTTCTGTAATGGCGTCGGGTATTTCCTGCTCAGGATATTGCGTGTTACGGTTGTTATCCATCAGCTCGTTAATCATATCCTGACTTACAATAGCGTCTTCGGGCAGTTCTTTAACGACAACGTTCTTCACGCTTTTTATAGATTTTCCTCCTACGCCTACATAAACTTGTACGATTTCTGTTTTAAGAATGTTCTCAAGTTTCTTAACAATATTAATGAGCGATTGAACGGTTTTGTCGACATTATACACCACACCCTTGCTGATACAAGCGGTAGAGTCTTCTTTGACAACAGCGAGAACGCTGATGCTACCGTCAAGATTCTTCTTTCCTGCAATACCAGTTATCTTGGTCGAACCAAGCTCTATTGCTACTATAAATTCTGCCATAGCTTATATTCTGTTATCAATTCTTTTGTTCGTTTCTTGCATATAATCTGGTTGTCAAATTCAATATCGATATACGAATATTTGTTCCAGCCAGCTTGTGACAGCCCGTATTTATAAAACATTTCGAGGCGGTGCATTTTGTTGTTCATATAATCGGTAACAAGCTTGTCTCGCTCTGCCACATGTTTTGTTTCGGGAAGCTGACCAATATATATAATATGATTACCTACTCGCGGTACAAGTTCTATGCCCTTATTGGGCAAAACGTTTATTTGTTCTATCTGTCTGTTCCAGAAATCATCGGCCATAGAGCCTTTCCCACGTATGCAATGTAGTTGCGTGCAAACCATGGACTGATGTATCCCGTGGCAACAATCAGGTCGCTTGTATACTTCGAGTTCGGCATAATGCTGTTGTTGTCGTCGAGATAATAGTCGTCGCCGTTTGCCGATTTAATGCGTAAGGTAGGCATACGTTGTGTTAACGTAATGAAAACACGGCCGTCATCGGTTTTATAGCATTGTGCTGTTTACAAAAGGACTCTGCTTTAGCACGTCCTCTATGTTGCGGGAGTTGATTTGTGCCATTGGCTTCGACATCGGATAAAGGTGCAGTTTCTCTAACCTGGCCTTTACTTCGGGTGTTGTTATAAACCCGTTTGTAGCCTCATCCTGTATGTCAATGTTCACCTTGCTGCAAACATGGTTCGTTTCATCGGGTTTGTTAAACGCGGTGAAAGCGGGCTATAAGGTACACGCCGAAGCGATGTCGCACGTTAACAGCAATGTTTTTTCCAACTAAAGCGCATAAACAACTACGAGCTTTGCCTGTTACTTTTTCTCTTCTATGATTTGGGTTATCTGCGGAACAAAGTTATCGAGGTCTCCTGCACCTAAGGTAATGAGCACGTCAAAATCACGATTCTTTACCGGGTTCAGCACGTCGTCTTTCTTAATCATGCTTTTTCCACACCCGGCTTCAGGTTATCGTAAATCGGTTTCGATGTAACACCCTCTATGGGAAGCTCACGAGCCGGATAAATTTCAGTGAGAATTACCTCATCAAAGTTGCTCAGCGCATCGGCAAAATCCTTGTAGAAGTCGCGTGTACGCTGAATAAAGATGGGGCTGGAAAATGGCAGTTATCTTCCTGTTCTTGTACAGTTCCTTCAGGCTTCTGGCACTTTGAAGTATTTCTTTCGGGTGATGGGCATAGTCGGACAGGAATACATGTCTGTCGTTTTTGATTTTAAAGTCGAACCTGCGGTCAACACCGTGGTAGGTTTCCATGCCATATTTCAGTTCTTCGGCGGTACAACCGTTAAGCTGTGCCATCGCCATGGCAGCTACACCGTTCTCTATATTGACAGGAACAGGCTGGCCAAGCTTCACTCTTTTTATACATTCAACGGGTGAAATAAAGTCGAAAGTAATCTCCCCGTTTTCAATAATGATATTCTCTGCATGAAAGTCTCCGGCATCCCTGCTGTAAGTATAGGTTTTAACGCCTTCCTGAACATGGGCCTTCATCTCTAAGTTTGTATGGATGATGAGCGTGCCGCCGGGTTGGATTAATTCGGTATAGTGGCGGAAACTTTCAAGATATGCTTCCTTGGTACCGTAAATATCAAGGTGGTCGGGGTCGGTAGAGGTAATTACACTCATCCATGGACGCAGCCAGTGGAAAGAACGATCGAACTCGTCGGCTTCAATAACCACATAGTCGCTATGGTCAGACAGGATATAGTTTGTACCGTAATTCTTTGATATTCCTCCCAGAAAGGCATTGCAGTCAACATGACTCTGGTGCATGATATGGGCGCACATGGTCGACGTAGTAGTCTTGCCATGAGTACCAGCTACACACAAACCCTTGTGTGTGCGAGTGAGAGTTCAAGAACTTGTGACGTTTTTTGTATCTCAAAGCCGTTCTCACGAAAGTAGCACAGCTCTTTATGGGTAGCCGGAATAGCAGGTGTATAGATAACCAGACAAGAAGCTTTGTCACGACAGGCGTGCGGAATCTCGTCAGTGTTTTCGTCATAATGAATCACCATCCCTTCTTTTTCAAGCTGATGTGTCAGTGCCGATGGTGTTTTATCGTATCCTGCAACAACAAGTCCTCTGCTCATAAAGTAACGGGCTAAGGCGCTCATGCCTATGCCGCCTGCTCCTACAAAATAAACAGCTTTAATATCTTTCAGTTCCATTTCTTTACTTTGTTTCTTCTTTTTGTTTCACACTGTTTTTGTATTTCTGCCTATTTCTCACCCCATGCCAGCTTTACAACCTCGTCGGCTATGACCTCAGCCGAGTTCTTTAGCGCCAGCTTCAGTATATTCTTGTGAAGCGATTCGAGCTTGGCCTCGTTGTTAATAATGCCGAGTGCTGTTGTAAGCAGCGTGTCAGGTGCGTCGGCATCTTTAACATAAACGGCAGCATCCTTGTCAACCAGTGCCATTGTGTTCTTGGTTTGGTGGTCTTCAGCCACGTTCGGACTGGGCACAAGTATTACGGGCTGCCCAATAAGGCAGAACTCACTGATGGAGCTTGCTCCTGCACGACTGATGACAAGGTCGGCCGATTTGTACGCAGCGCCCATGTCACTTATAAAGTCTAATACCTTTAAATTGGGCAGTTCGCCATATGCCTTAACAGCAGCAGCCATCTCTTCGTAGTAGTATTTTTCCGTCTGCCAGATAAACTGTACGTCCGATTGCCTAATCAGGTCGAGATGCTTTCGCATGCTTTCGTTGATGGTGCGGGCCCCAAGGCTTCCGCCTACTAACAGTATGGTTTTCTTTTCCGGGTCAAGACCGAAGCTCTTGCGGGCCTCTTCGGGTGTCAGTGCCGATGAAAGCACATTCTGTCTGACGGGGTTTCCCGTCATGATTATTTTGTCGGCAGGGAAGAAACGTTCCATACCCTCGTAGGCTACACATATCTTGTCGGCTTTCTTTTGCCAGCAGTTTGTTTGTTACTCCTGCATAGCTGTTCTGCTCCTGTATGAGACAGGGTATGCCGCGTTCGGCGCAAACGTTAAGCGTAGGGCCGCTTGCATAGCCACCCACACCTACGGCAACCATCGGCTTAAATTGTTTGATGATATTCCTTGCCATACGTTCGCTCTTCCAGATTTTGAAAAGCACGGCAATGTTTTTCAACAGGTGCTTACGGTCGAAAACCGCTGATAGGCAGCCCTTTAATTTCGTATCCGGCCTGCGGAACACGTTGCATTTCCATGCGTCCAAGTGCTCCTGTGAAAAGGATTCTGGCGTCGGGGTGTTTGGCCCTTATTGCATTGGCAATGGAGATAGCGGGAAATATGTGTCCGCCAGTGCCGCCTCCACTGATAATTACTCTAAGTTCTCTGTCCATTTTTGCAACGTATATTTTTGGCAAAAAGTAATGAAAAATTTTTGTGTTTCAGCTATTTCCGCTACTTTTATTTATATCTTCGCGGGCCTTTTTCGTGCTATTGAATCAGGCTTTATATCGTTCTGTTTGTGTATTATAATTGTTTTGCTGTTCGCCTTACGGTGTAGGGTTCATTGTTCGGCGACCGTCAGCAGCGTTGCTGACGGCCGTCACACCCGTTGTTCGACGGTCGCCGTACGTGCTGCTGACGGCCGTCGAACAACGAACTGTATAACATAAAGCCTTTGCACTTATGCCATGGTTTAAAAAGCATAACGGTTATTTTGCGTTGTTGTTTAAGGCTTGCAGGTTGTGGTCAGGCTGTTGCCTGCGATAACGTTTCGTCGGTATCGGTATCTTTAGCCGTTGCATTTTTCTTGGCCGTACGGCTAACGCTCAGTATAACACCAATGTAAATGCAGTTGATGATGGTTGATGTTCCTCCCTTGCTGATAAGTGGAAGGGGCTGTCCTGTGACGGGAACAAGCCCGACGGCGACGCACATGTTGAACAATGCTTGTATAACCAGAAGCAGAGCAAGCCCCATAGCCAGGAACGCCGGGAAATTATTCTCGCACCTGTTGGCAATACGCCCTGTGCGAAAAAGAAGTATAATGTACAGCAGGGCTACGAAAACAGCTCCCTCTATGCCCATTTCTTCTATGATGATGGCATAGATAAAGTCGGAGAAAAGCCTGCGAAAGAAAGTCGCGTTCGACCGAGTTTCCGGGCCCCTTCCCAATAATATTTTGACGATGCTATGGCAATATTGGCATACGCTGTTTGTGCGTCTTTGTCGAGGTCTACTTCGGCAGGGCTTACTTTTTATGGTTTAGGAACTTATCGATACGTGACTTCCGGGTGTCGAACCTGTGAAAAACACCACGCCGTCCTTCAGTAGTTGTTGTTTTTCCCATTGGCTGCAACCACTTCGGTCATGCTCTGGTTGGTATCGATATTGCCCCTGTCTTCGCCAATAGTCATGACTACAGTCAAATACCAGAAGGATGACAGCAGCTACCGATGCTACTATTTTGCCAAGCTGTCTTGCCGGGTACATGCCCGATAAACATCATTAAAAATATAATGGTACACAGTAGTGCAGCCGTCGATAAATTCTCTATCATGATAGGTGGTACAATGAAAAGACATACAATTAAGATGTATTTCATGGCACGTTTGTCGGCTCCATGGTTGGTTTGCATGGCGCTCAGAATTTGAGCTGTGGCAAGAACCATGGTGCCTTTAGCTATTTCAGATGGCTGAAACTGGAGGCCAAGAAAACTGATCCACCGTTGTGCCCCGTTGGTAGAATGGCCTGCAACAGCTACCCATATGAGGGTTAGAAACGACACAGTAAGCAAAACGGGCGTAGCTATCTTGAAGTATTTACACTTGATATTGAGCGTTACCACCATCAAAAAAATGCCAGCAGCAAGTATAACAAGGTGTTTTATGATAGGCGCAAGGTAGCTGTCACCTTTGTATGTAAGCTCTGACGAGGCCGAAAAAACCTCAATTACACTGATGATACAGAGGAAAAAGAATATCATCCATATCACCTTGTCGCCCTTGAATATGTTATTAAACTTTTTATTCATGGTTATTTTTCCGAATCACGCCCCTGCTGAGAGGCTGTCATCCCATCGTTGCCTACAAACTTCTGGCACACGCTTTAAACTGCTCTCCGCGGTCTTCCATGTTATGAAAGAGGTCGAAGCTGGCGCAACAAGGCGACAGAAGTACGGTGTCGCCATCGGCAGCCAGCTCATAGCATGCCCTGAACACAATCCTTCATACTATGTGTATCGCGTATGGTAATGCCGAAACTGTCGAAGTTTTCGTGCAGTTTTGTGTTGTCAGCACCCAGAAAAACCAAAGCCTTACACTTTGCTTTTACCAGATCGTAGATATGTTTTATAATCGTTTCCCTTGTCTTTTCCTCCAAGAATAAGTACGGTAGGCGTGCGCATACTTTCCAGAGCATACCAGCAAGCATCCACATTTGTGGCTTTTCGAATCGTTGATATACTGTACGCCTTTCACCTTGCATACCTTTTCGAGACGATGTTCAACACCCGGGAAATCGCCCATACTCTTGCGTATTACGTCGGGTTTGATACCAGCAATGTGGGCTGCAAGCCCCGCTGCCAGACTGTTATATACGTTGTGCTTTGCCCGTAAGGCTCAAATCGTCCTGTGGCATTTGAAACAAAGAAGGGTAGGTAAGGGTATACACTTCCTTATCTAAATAGCCAACACTTCCGCGCTCTTTACTTTCAGAGAACGGGCATAAGGTTGCCTGAACGTTTACTTTTTCTAATTCCTTTTTGATGACAGGATCGTCGTTCCAGTAAATAAAGTAATCGTCAGGAGTCTGATTTTGTGTGATGCGCATTTTGGCATCGGCATAGTTTTCAAACTTGAAGTCGTAACGGTCGAGGTGGTCGGGCGTGATGTTTAGCAAAATAGCGGTGTTGGCATGAAAGCTATACATGTTGTCGAGCTGGAACGAACTCAGTTCGATAATGTAATATTCGTGTGGGTCTTCAGCCACCTGGAGGGCCAAACTGCGACCTATATTTCCAGCCAGACCGGCATCAATGCCAGCCGATTTAAAAATGTGGTATATCAGAGAAGTAGTAGTTGTTTTACCGTTGCTGCCGGTAATACAAATCATTTTTCGACCGGGTGTAACGGCCTGCAAACTCAATTTCACTGATAATCGGAGTGTTTTGTTTGAGCAATTTCTGAATCATCGGAGCCTCTTTGGGTATTCCCGGGCTTTTGATAACTTCGTCGGCATTGAGAATTTTCTCTTCAGTGTGGTGCCCTTCCTCCCATTCAATATGATGGTCATCGAGTATTTTCTTATACTTTTCATGAATGGCCGACATGTCAGATACAAATACATCAAAGCCCTTCTGCCTGGCCAGAACGGCAGCTCCTGCGCCGCTCTCTCCAGCTCCTAATACTACTATTCTTTTCATTTGCTTAAATCTGATACGTGAAATAACGGGATGTGTGTATGTTTTGTGTTTTTGCTATTATCTTATTTTTCAGTGTGATGATGGTAAATACAGCTAAAATAATAGTGATTATCCAAAAGCGAATGGTAATTTTTGCCTCATGCTTAGGCGAATGAGGACTCTTGATAAGATACTTACAGTCGGGTTCGAGCTGCGAATCGGTAACACGGAAGTTGTCATGAATGGGTGTACGTTTAAAGATTCGCTGCTTAATGCCACGTCGTTTCCCCAGTTTGTAATACCAAACCTGAAGAATAACGCTGAGGCTTTCAACAAAAAATATCCCGCAAAGAATAGGCAACAGCAGCTCTTTATGTATGATAACTGCGGTTACACCAATGATACCGCCAATGGTTAGCGACCCCGTGTCGCCCATAAATACCTGTGCAGGATATGCGTTATACCAGAGAAAACCGATCAACGCGCCGATAAAGGCGCACATAAATACTACCAGTTCCTGCGACCCGGGAATGTACATGATATTAAGATATGCTGCAAACTGGATGTGTGAACTGACATAAGCCAGGATGCCAAGGGCGATACCTATGATAGCTGAGTTGCCTGCACACATGCCATCCATGCCATCATTAAGGTTGGCTCCGTTGCTAACAGCTGTAACTACAAGGATAGTCATGATAACAAACAAAATCCATCCTGCTGCCACTTTGTGCTTACCGAATACAGATGTAATTTGGGAGTAGTCGAGATTATGCCCTTTAATAAAGGGTATGGTGGTTTTAAGCGATTTGTGTGCCACCGCTCTGTGCTTAACAACAACCTCTTGTCCGTTCTGGTTTTCGATGGCAATATTCTCATTTATCTTCACATCGGGCGAACTCCAAAGCACTAATCCTACAATGAGGCCGATACCAATTTGCCCAACAATCTTGTATTTTCCCTTCAAACCCTCCTTGTTTCTATGGAAAATCTTGATGTAATCGTCCATACCTCCAAGGAATCCAAGCCATACCGTTGTGATGATCATCAGGATAAGATAAATGTTACGGAGACGGCCAAGTAATAGTACTGGAATGAGAATAGAAACAATAATAATGACTCCTCCCATTGACGGGACACCGATTTTGTTCACTCCAAAGGGATCAACTTTAGCGTCGCGCTGGGTTTCTGTAATTTGTTTGCTTTTGAGATACTTTATAAATTTTTCGCCGAACCAGAGCCGATATAATCAGCGAAAAGATAAGTGCTAACAGAGCTCAAAAGGATATATAACTCCAAAGACCAGCTCCCGATAGACCAAATTGCTCTAAAAAGCGAAAAAGATAATATACCATTTGTTATGGATTTTTGGTATGAAACGATGCACGCTTCTATAATATAAGAAAACAATAATACTTTATTATTGGGCTTTGCCTGTATCAGGCAAAGCTGTAAAAATTAGATGTTAGTTTCCGAAAAATTTCATGTAAAACTTCCTTGTCATCGAAATGATGTTTTACACCTTTAATCTCTGGTAGTTCTCATGGCCCTTTACCGGCAACAAGAATTACATCGCTCTTTTGTGCCATCATGCACGCTGTTTTGATAGCTTCCTTGCGATCGGTAATGGTGATTACTTTCTTCATTTCATCTTTGTTCAGCCCAGCTACCATGTCGTTTATAATGTCTTGTGGCTCTTCAAAACGGGGATTGTCGCTGGTTATAATCACACGGTCGCTTTGTCTGACGGCTTCTTGTGCCATGAGTGGACGCTTTCCCTTGTCACGATTGCCCCCTGCACCGCATACAGTTATTACTTTTCCCTTGCCGTTTAGCACCTCGTGGATGGCATTTAACACGTTTTCGAGTGCATCAGGAGTATGTGCATAGTCGACAATGGCGGTATAACCATCAGGACTTTGTATTGGCTCGAGTCGTCCGCTTACGCTGTGTAGCGTACTCATGGCAACGAGAATTTCTTCAGGTTGCTTGCCTAACATCCTCGGCGGCAGCATATACAGCCAGTAAATTGCTGACGTTAAACTTACCAATAAACTGCACACCCACCTCGTGTCCATCTATATCAAGATACATCCCAGCGAAGTGCATTTCGATGATGCGCGCCCTAAAGTCGGCCATCTGACAGGTTGAATAGGTCTTAATTGTAGCCTTTGTGTTCTGTACCATAACCATACCATTGCGGTCGTCAGCATTGGTAATGGCAAAAGCTGTTTTGGGAAGGCCGTCAAAGAACGCCTCTTTTGGCGTTACGATAATTCTCAAAAGTTTTATGGTAGTCGAGGTGGTCGCGGGTTAAATTCGTAAAAAATACCACCTGTAAATCGTAAACCACCAATTCGCTTTTGGTGTATGGCATGGCTCGAACATTCCATAAAGGCATATTCGCAACCTGCTTTTACCATCTCGCTTAAAAGCTCATTGAGTTCAATTGGGTCTGGTGTTGTGTGGTCAGCAGGGACAGCTCTGTCATCGATATAATTGCATACCGTTGACAACAAGCCAACCTTATAACCAAATTTTCGGAACATATTATATAATAAGGTGGCAATAGTTGTCTTGCCGTTCGTGCCAGTTACGCCAACAAGCTTAAGGTGTTTGGATGGATCGCCGTAGAAAAGGGTAGCCACTTTGCCCACAGCATCTTCGGTAGAATCAACCAGAATGTAGCAAATTCCATCTTTTTTATCTTGTGGAAACTCTTCACAAAGAACGGCTTTTGCCCCTGACTCCAGTGCTTTATCTATAAACTTATGCCCGTCTACTATGTGCCTCTCATAGCAACAAACAGGTGTCCTTCCCTGATTTTTCTGGAATCGATATTTACTCCTGATATTTCTATGTCAGTGTTACCCTCTATCACAGAAGGCTTGATGTTTTTTAGCAGTTCTTGTAATTTCATATTATTATCGTTATTAGATGTATCTTCTATGGAATGATGATATATATGCTAATCGAGCGTGAGCACACACTTCACCTTTTTTATGAAATGCCCGGCTTCTAAACTTTGCCCCTGAAACCTTTCCACGGCCTTTCAGCTTACATTTTACCCTCGTTTCTCAATTAAATAAACAGCATCGCGGGCACCCATACCAATAACGTTAGGCATATAACGTGTCCCCATGTCGTTCTGCAGCATAACACTGCCTTTACGTCTTTCAGCAATGCCCCATACAGGCTTGGAGACATTAAAGTTCGATGTAAAGTTGGTATGTGTATTGATTCCTAATCTTGACAAAACGTAGTCGGCCGACAAGATGTTGCCTGCTTTTACATCAGGAATAGGTACTGATGAGGAGTCGCGAGCGCCGGAAATGTCATACTTTACATACTTAGCCATGATACCTTCAGCAATATCACGGAATGCCTCTGCGCTCATCCAGCCAAACGCTGGTATACCTGTTTTCTGTATGCAGACGATGCAACTGTATAATGGTTTCTCCTTTGTTCCAAACCATCCGGCAAAGCTAGGCAGGTGGTTAGGCATGCCTTTATAGCTGCCATTGCGTGCAATCATGGCAGTTCCAGTCTTGCCACAGATATAGAAATTGGGCGTATTGGCCCTCTTTCCTGTTCCTTTGACAACTACACGACGAAGTAAATCCTGTATGATTTTGATAGTTTTCTCCGAGGCTATTTGCTCACGCCCTTTTACTACTTCAGGTGGAAACTCTGCAATTGTGTCGCCATTCATAACTGCTGCTTTCACAAAACGTGGATGCATCATACGTCCTCCATTGGCAATGGCATTGTAAAAGGTAAGTGTATAAATAGGAGGTATTTGCGTTTCGTAGCCTATGCTCATCCACATAAGTGCAGTTTTACTCCAGTTTCTCCATTGTCCGTTCGGGAAACGCTTGGGCATTCGTATCTGTGGTATAGCGTGTCCGACGATAGGAATGCGTATGTTTGGGTCGTTGATACCAGTGCGATAGATGCCCCTTACAAATTTTTCGGGATTATTATGATAGAATTTATCGATTACGTAACTGATGCCAATATTGGAACTTAGTTCCATAGCCTCACCCAGACTAATAGTTCCATGTCCTCCCTAATCGCCAGTTACCGTCTTTCATTTTCTCGCCCGTAGACACGCCATTGACCGTCACCAGTGGCAATCGTCATTGAAGTATCACACACCATCCTCCAATGCCACCATGACAGAAGCCGTTTTAAACACTGAGCCAGGCTCGATAAGGTCGCTCACTGCATGGTTTTTGATTTCACGATATTCACCATCTACACACTTCTCCATGTTTACAATGGCCTTAATATCTCCCTGTCTTTACCTCCATAACAATGGCTACACCTGTGTTCCCACCGACCTCTTTGAGCTTGTTAACAATAGCCCTTCTGCCAAGTCCTGCATGTTTACATCAATGGTGGTGATGATGTCGCTGCCATTGATAGGTGGCGTGTCGGTAATATTCAGGTATTTATTCAGCACTTTTCTCCGCTGACGATACCCGTTGTGCCTCGTAACAGAGAATCATAAGAAAGTTCAAGTCCGCATCTTGGCGTACGACCTTCATCCTTTGCTGCAAACATGTCGCCCACAGTACGTCCTGCCAGTGTGCCGTATGGGCGCTCACGGGCATTCAATTCATCTTCATGGAAGCCACTTTGTAGCTTTGAAAGTTTAAAACAGGAAGCATTTTTACTTCACTGTACGTATTGTAATTGATGCGATAGGGCCATATTGGCCAATGACGCCTTTTGTTACTGTGTTGTCCTTTTTTCAGATCGGCCTTAAAAGCCTGTGCACTTTTTTCAGGGAATATAGCGTGCAGCCCGTTGCAAATGCTGTCTAACTTTTCGTTCCATAACGAGTCATTACCTGCTTCATGAAGCTGTTGAAAATCCATGAATATCCTAAACTCTGGCAAAGAAGAGGCTAATAGCTGACCGTCACAACTCAGAATGTTTCCTCGTGCCGGTTGTACCTCTACGCTATCTCGCTTTACGCGGTCGGCCACTTTCATCCAATAGCTCTTCTTAACGGTCATGATGTAGCCCGCTCTACCAATGACAAACAATGCAACAAACATCAGTATAAACGAGATGATGCTGTATCGTGGCATGATTTTATTATGGTCGAACTTACTCATTTTTATTCGCCTTCGGGTACATTAATTATATAAGGTGGCTGATTAGCTATCTTAAGTGCACTGTCTTTATTATTCTTAAGCAATTCAATTACGTTGCTCATCCGGCTTTTCTCGGTGAGTTGGCTACTGCTCGACAATGCTTTGTATTTTGCATCAGAAAGTTCTGTTTGTAACTTATCAATTTCAATAATATCTTTTTGGCAGCTATAACGGTTGGCAATATAGAGTAAACAGAAGAAACCGATAAGCAAAAATAACCAAATCTGGCGACGTATGACTCTCTGTATTCAGCAAGTCACCACCAAGAACCTTTCTTAAAGAGAACTTGCTTGAAAGGGGAGCTTCATCTTCAATAGCCTGTTCTTCGATGACCTCTTTTAGAGAAAGTTCCTCTCCTTGTTCTCCCAATTTGCTATCATTATTCGGGGAAAGGTCGTTCTGCATAATATTTATGTCAGACAGTTTGTTCATTTTCGTTCTGCAATTCTTAATTTTGCGCTTCTGCTTCGAGAGTTTATACTTAGCTCATCTTCTGACGGAGTGATTACCTTATTGTTTATAAGCTTGTATGGACTTTCTATACGGCCGAAGAAATCCTGATTTACTTTTCCTTCTATATTTCCAGTTTTCATCACATTTTTTACAATCCGGTCTTCCAGAGAGTGGTATGTAATTATGCTTAATCGGCCACCATGAGTCAGCAAGGCTGTCGCCGACGTGAGCATTTTCCTTTAATGCTGTCATTTCGTGATTAACCTCAATGCGCAGCGCCTGAAACAGTTTGGCCATATCTTTTTTCTCGCGTTCCCGGCTGAACAGAGGCTCAACGGCATGAATGAAGTCACTTGTTGTTGCTATAAACGCCTGCTTTCGGGCTGCAACAAGCGTAGCAGCAATCCGTCTTGAGTTCTTTAGTTCACCATAAAGATAAAAACAAATCGGCCAGTTGTTCTTCGTCATATTCATTAATAATCTCGCAGCCGTTTTTCCTGCACGCTTATTCATGCGCATGTCGAGCGGGGCATCGAAACGAAATGAGAAGCCACGGCTCATCATCAAAGTGATGACTCGATACACCTAAGTCGGCGAGCAGTCCGTCTATGTGCTCTATGCCATATATTGCATCCAGTTTTTCAGGTACCTGAAATTGGAACGAACAAAAGTAAATCTACTGTCGTCTACAAAGCGTCTGGCTTTTGTGTATCCGCATTGTTAATATCGTTGTCTTCGCTTTCAAAAAATGTTGTTTTCTGCATCGGCATCTTGATCAAAGCTAAAGAGGTGACCTTGGTACCAATGCGTGAAAGAATTCACGAGAATGGCCTCCACCTCCAAAAGTTACATCTACTAAATCCTGCCGGGCTTTAATATTAAGTCCGTCAACGCCTCTTTTCAGAGAGAACTGAACAGTGATATACCTCTGCGTGTTTTGCCATTAGTGTGATAGTATGCTGCATGGAGATATTTGCTATTTTGACAGGAATCGGCTTGCTTCGATTTCTTCGCCCATTACGTTTTCCTAAGTATAATCAGACTTTCTCTTATTAGAGGTTTCTCTGAATCGTCATCGTTAGGCCATCTCTATAGTATCACCCATTCCTACGAACCTGACGGCTTGCCTTATTCCCGTAGCTTCAAGAAAATTACGTGGTATAAGGATACGACCGCTTGCATCGAGGGTGAGACATACCACATTACTTACAAAAGTTCTGTAAGCTTGTTGTTGTTTCCGTCCCAGCGGAGAGCCGGTTCTCGCATCTGATCCATCAGCAGTTCCATACATTTTCGGGATAGAATGAAGAAGATTCTCGAAAAATATCCTGCCTGAGCACGATATTTTCTGACACCTGATGCTGCAAGTATTTTACGGAAAAGGGCAGGGAGGAATACCCGACCCTTGGCATCAGTCCTGGCTTCTATATTACCTAAAAAACGCATACGTGTCTTTACCTATAAAAGATTCTTGCCTTCAAAGTTACGCAAAGTCCCCCACTTTGCTCACATAGCCCCACATTTTTTGCATTTTAACCTCATTTTTATAATCAATATCTGCCTGACAATCTTATGGATAAAAAGTTGTGTGAAAGTATTGCTGTTTTTCCATTTATATAGATTTTTCGTTACAAAAAGCGAAGATTTTAGAAAAAGAAATACTATTTTTGCAGTTGTTTAGTATGATGTGAGGAAACACATGAGGCATGGAGAAAACCATTGACGTAGAAACGTATTTTAAAAAGCAAGATGGGGAATAAGGTGCGGTTTGTACCTTGTGTTCCTTGTCAAATGGTTGAACGTATTGTTCACGAAGACGAAAGTGAAAGCTTTCGTGGGAAAGCCGGAATAAGCAAGGAACAGAATGGCTCGAAGACTGTGCGAAGTATTGAAAGATGAATATTTCTGTGAGGGAGGGCGGAGAATTTGCCCGACCCCTGACGATGGCCCTTATACTCTTTGTGTCCAATCATCCACTGGGTGGGCAAGATGGAGTGTCTTGGTGCGCTATTATCGGCAGGCATTATAACTGGGCGTTTCCGTTATTTGGTGAACGATTTGTTGCTCTTCCTCCGAGTTTGAAGCCCTGTCGTATTGGTATTAATAAAACAGGAAGGCAGGGACGTGATTTCCCGCGTATGGTAGAGGCGGGATTTCAAAGCAACAACCATATGCTGATGTTTCCCTGCAGGGCTGAACTCTCGCATCATAAACGGTCATATTCGCGATTTGCCACGAAGAAAAACGTTCATTACAAAAAGTGTAGAATATCACCGTGATGTCGTACCTGTTTACTTTAGCGGATGTAATTCGAAGCGTTTTTATCGCATTGCCAAATGGCAGAAGCGCCTGCATTTAAAAGTAAATATTGCCATGCTTTTTCTGGTGGATGAGATGTATCGTAATGTAGGAAAGCACTTCCGCATTGTGATAGGAAAACCTATTCCCTGGCAAACGTTTGATAAATCGCGTACACCTGCCGAATGGGCACAATATGTTGAAAACAAAGTTTACGAACAAGCAGGTCCGGCTGCATTACGTGCCGAATGAGCCTAACCAACGGTAAGATATGGAAGAAGAGATTATAGCACCAGTCAGTAAAGCGCTTCTTAGAAGCGAACTGACTCCTGAACGCAAACTTCGTACAACAAACAAGAGCCACAACGATATTTATGTTATTACGGCTGCTGAATGCCCTCATGTAATGAGGGAGATAGGACGCTTGCGTGAAATCGCTTTCCGGACATCGGGAGGAGGCACAGGAAAGGCCATGGATATTGACAAATTCGATACCATGGAGGGTGGATGCCGTCAGCTGATAGTATGGAATCCCGAAGACGAAGAGATTATAGGAGGATACCGCTATCTTTATGGACGCGACTGGAAAACCGATGAAACGGGGCAGCCTGTATTGGCAACAGGACACATGTTCCACTTTTCTTCACAGTTTATGCGTGATTATGCTCCATATACAGTTGAATTAGGTCGAAGCTTTGTTTCTCTTGACTATCAGAATGTACGGGCTAATACAAAGTCGATTTTTGCACTCGATAATTTATGGGACGGCCTCGGGGCACTTATGCAGTTATCAATCCTGACTGCCGTTTCTTTTTGGAAAGATGACCATGTACCCTTCTTTCTCGAAGCGTGGACGTGATATGATTCTCTACTTCCTGCATAAGCATTTTTAGGATAATGATAAGCTGATAACACCGATGGAACCGTTAGAAACGCTTACTCCAGAAGAAGAACTGGCACATATTTTCTGTGAGGATGACTTTCGACGTGATTATCGCATCCTGAATCACCAGGTACGCGAACTGGGTTATAACATTCCGCCGTTGGTTAATGCTTATATGAATCTAAGTCCCTACGATGAAATTCTTTGGTACTGCCATCAATCACGATTTCGGAGATGTGGAGGAAAGTGGAATTCTGATTGACGTAAACGAAATATTTGAGGAAAAAGAGTACGGCATATTAACAGTTATGTTGAGGAGCATCCGGAGGCATTGAAGCTCCAGCAACAAGGATAATATTATTTTGTAATTTGTTTGTTTGGGCAAAAGACGGTTGTTGGTTTGTCTTTAAACAATTAATGACTCTGCTATATTCGCTCTCAGTACAGAGTTTTGATTTATAACTATTTTTTCTGTAAAAGATTAGTCCAAGAGCATTGATTGTAAATAATATTCATGATATTTTTGTGTCTGCTGAACAACGAAACCGGAAAGGTTTTATATATTTGTTGTAATCGGATGAAGTAATTTTCAGGATGAATAAGAAATTATTCGGCCTCGGTATCTGTTTATTTTTGTTAAAATCTCAAGTCTTGTAAAATAAGGGTGTGACGATTACGCCCAAATCGTGTTACGTTTACATCGTAAAGTTTCTTTCCCTTTACATCGTAATGTCGTTGCGTTTACATCGTAAAGGGTTCACAATTACATCGTAATTATGAGTCAATGTGCCTTATTTTGTAAACGGTGGTAGAAGGTGAGATTCTAACTGGCTGTTAAACAGGAATTTGATAAAAATCTCGTTTTTACGCTATTTGTTACAAATGACATTATGGTTCTGAAAATATTACAAAGAGTATAATTGTCATATTATTTCATAGGTAACAAATTGTAAAGTTGTTAGTTGCATATCATCAGGGCTTACATCTGTTGGTATAAACCCTGATGATATAATTTAAATATGAAAAATCCGATGAAATGGGGTTAAACGATGGGTAAGGAGATGCCTGAGAGCTTTTTGGTATACGTCTAAGGCATACACATCGGTCATGCCACTGATGTAATCGAGAACAGCCATAATGCGTGTTTCGAGGTCGTTACTACGAATATCATATTGGCTGCTGACACGCTCAATGATTTGCTTGCTATGGAATCGTTCGGGTTGTACAACAGCACTGATGAGCGACTGCATCAGTGTTTCCATAATTTTATATCCGCTTAATTCAATATCAAGAACGGGCTTGCTTCGATAAATGCGTTTGTAGGGAAATTTCAGAACAGCGTTTGTATGCTAACCGTTGAGGCTCTGATATGTTGTCGATGAGCGTTCCTTTCAGTGTTCCATGGGCTAATATTTCGTCTTCGTGGTCAACAAAAGCCTGTACACATTCGTTCTCAAGTTTACCCACACACAGGCTCTCCATATACAATTTTCTCGTTTTCATCGGTAACTCCCTCCCTTTTGTAGCCTGTTAAGAATATCTGTTTGTGTGTTCTTGTCGAAGAAACCCAGTAACAGTTCTGTTGTTTCATCAAAGCTGAGAATCTTTAGTTTGTGAGAGTCTTCAATGTCCATGATCTCATAACATATATCATCAGCAGCTCCATCAGATATACTAACGGATGCCGTACATAATGAAGGGGTCTCCTGGTGCAGATAAGCGGATTAGTCCCAATTCATCGGCAATTTTTCTTAAATGTGAAGCCTCTGAACAAAAAGAAACCAAACTTACCGTGATTTGCTGCCAGAGTGCTTGCAAAAGGATACTTGACAATAGCTGCGAGTGTAGCATAAGTCATGACGAAACCACCATGACGACGGCCCGAAAACTGGTGCGTTAACAAACGAAAAGCATTTGCATTACCTTCAAAATGACTGATGTCTGCCCAAAATTCAGCACTTACTTTATCTTTTAGATACAAACCGCGATCTTCGGTAAAAATAAGTTTGAATGGCCTTTTTCGCCCGAGTGGCCAAAAGGAGGATTGCCCATATCGTGTGCTAAACCGGCTGTTTGTACGATAGTTCCTATTTCTTCAAATAGGGTACCAGATAGTTCCGGATGCTTCTTGACAAGAATATGAGCCACGTCATCTCCCAGTGATTTGCCAAGAGATGAAACTTCTAACGAGTGGGTTAGGCGGTTATGTACGAACACGCTGCCCGGTAAAGGGAATACCTGTGTTTTGTTTTGTAAGCGTCTAAATGGGGCAGAATAGATGAGACGGTCGCCATCACGTTTAAATTCTGAACGGTCATCGTGGCGCGAAGGATGTCCAATCTCTTGCCCGAGTCGCTTTGTTAGATATTAGTTGTAGCCAATTCATCATCGGTCGTTTTTGTTGATACGCAAAGATACGCTTATTTCCTTGATTTTCGCCTTTTTAATATTTAAAATCAGATTATGTGTTCAGAATTGATTAATTTTGCAACTATATGATAAAAGTTAAAATTGTCAATACTGGAAAACAGCCCTTTGCCAGTTTATGCCACAGCCCAAAGTGCAGGAATGGATCTTAGGGCAAATATCGATTCTCCCATCACGCTCCATCCTATGGAACGTCAGCTTATTCCAACCGGATTACGCATAGCTCTTCCTGAAGGCTTTGAGGCGCAGGTGCGTCCACGTAGCGGGTTGGCGTTGAAACATGGTATTACGGTGCTGAATACACCGGGAACCATAGATGCCGACTATCGGGGAGAGCTGAAGGTTTTGTTGGTTAACTTTTCAGATACCGATTTTGTATTAATGCAGGTGAACGAATCGCGCAGATGGTGATAGCGAGATATGAAAAGGTCGACTTTGAACTGGTAACGGAATTGGATGATACGGAGCGTGGCAATGGAGGGTTATGGCCATACTGGTGTAAAGTAAATAATATGTCGAAAACAAAAAGAAAATTATAGATTTCATCGCTTTTTTTGATGCTGTCTTCTTGCTTTTTGTTGTCCCGTTACAAGCAAAAAGACTAAGAAACCATATCTGAATCAAAAAGGCAGCTCAGGTTGATACAGTTAGCTATGAAGCTTCAAAGCGATATAACTATTTCTTTCTTGAGGCTGTACGACAACAAAATGCCGGTCACCTTGCTGCGGCTTTTGATCTGCTTAATCTTTGTTTGCAACTAAATCCCCAGGCAGCTGAGGCTTATTTCATGCGCTCGGGGTATTACTCACAAATGCATCTCGATTCGTTGAGCTTTGCTGATTTGGTAAAGGCTGCTACATTGAAGCCTGCAAACGACACCTATCAGGAACGTCTGGCAGAAGGTTATCTTAATGCCTGGAAGTACGAAGAGGCTGCAAAAACCTATGAAAACTTATATTCGAATAATAGAAGTAGAAGTGATGTTTTAGGTATTCTGGTCCAGCTTTATAAGCAATTGAAAAGCTATAATAGCATGCTTTCTGCCATTCAGCGTATTGAACAGGTTGAAGGAGAAAGTGAGCAAACGGCTATGATGAAAATGAATGTGTATGAGCTGAAAGGCGATGAGCAGAATGCTTACAAAACATTAAAGCAGCTTGCTGACACACACCCTTTTGATCAAAACTATTCTTTAATGCTGGGAAACTGGCTTTATGCAGCACAAAGGACAGAAAGAAGCCTATAAACTTTATACCGATGCATTGCAGGCCGATCCCAATAATGTTTTTGCTCAAAGTGCGATGTATGATTACTATAAGGCTACATCGCAAGATTCTTTAGCCAACAGGATGATGAACAGAATATTGTTGGGCAAGGGTACTCCACAGGCAAGTAGAATACAATTCCTGCGTCAGGCTATTATGAATAGTGAGCAAGAGGGAAGGGATTCAATGGAAACGGTTGGCCTTATAAATCGTGTTCAGCAAATAGTTCCTAAAGATACGCTTGTTGCTCAAATTCGTGTAGCATATTATTCTATGAAGAAATTTCCTACGTCTGATGTCAATAAAGCTTTGTCTGAATTGTTGGAACTTCAACCCGATAATGCAGGAGCACGGATGCAGCTCATCCAAAACGAATGGGATACAGGAAACTGGGCGAAAATTGATTCGTTGAGTACGCCGGGCATGTTGTACAATCCCGATGAAATGGCCTTTTATTATTTCTCGGGCTTATCGAGGTGGTATCTGAAAGATGATAAAAAGGCCCTTGATGCCTTACAACGTGGAACACGTGCTGTAACGGCCAAAAGCAACCCGGAAACGGTAGGTGTTATTTATTCTATTCTTGGTGAAATATACCATAATATGGGTAAAAAGGCTCAATCGTTTGCAGCTTACGACAGTTGTTTACAGTGGAAACCCGACGACATGGTTACATTAAACAACTATGCTTATTATCTTAGCGAAGAAGGAACCGACCTGCAAAAAGGCAGAGGAGATGAGCGCAAAGGCTGTTAAGGTAGAGCCGAAAAATGCAACCTATTTAGATACGTATGCATGGATTCTTTATAAACAGAAACGCTTTGCAGAGGCCAAGATATACATTGATATGGCGCTAAAGTTTACTGCTGACAGTACTAACGATACCACTTTGCGTGAGCATGCGGGTGATATTTATGTAGGATTGAAAGATTATGCGCGAGCAGTAGAATTTTATAAACAAGCCCTTCAACAGGGCGGTGATATTAAAATGCTGACAAAGAAGATTAATCTTTATAGAAGACGAAAATGAAGAATTATCTGAAAATATTGATGCTTTGTACTTCTTTATTATTGGCATCTTGTGGTACGAAAAAGGCAATGATAAAAAGAAGGTGACAGGAAGCAGGCCGGAGCGTTAAACAACGATTCCAGCAAAAATCAATCATTGACGTACGTGCAGAAGGTGTACGATCAACAAGTATATGTACAAAACATGGTCAGTGATATGAGTTTCCGTGCAACGGCAGGTGATAAAACAGTGTCTGTACCCGGTGCACTTCGTATGCGTAGGGATAAAGTGATTCGGCTTCAGCTTTTTATTCCTATTATAGGCAGTGAGGTAGGGCGCTTGGAATTTACACCAGACTATGTGCTTGTAGTTGACAGGATTCATAAACAATATATTAAAGGTGATTATAATCAACTTGATTTTCTCAGGGAAAATGGTTTGAACTTCTATTCGTTACAAGCTCTTTTCTGGAATCAGTTGCTGATACCGGGGGCTGTTCGTGTAGGTGAGGGAGACCTTAGTAAGTTTAAGGTAAGTCTCGATGAAATGGGAGAAAAAATACCTGTCAGCCTGAAAAACAAGAATATCTTATATAGATGGGATACTAATCGGTCGAACGCCCGTATAGAAAGAACTGAGGTTGTTTACGAATCACCTAAATCCGGGACACATCAAAGCTGATATGGAATTATTCGGGTTTCAAATCATTAGGGTCAAAAATGTTTCCTCTGTCTCAGGAGTTTTCCTTTACAACGCATGCAAATGGCAAAGAGAAAAATGCAACTGTTCGTATAGAAATGGATGATATAAGGACAACGTCCGACTGGGATACAGAGACAACCATATCACCAAAATATAAACAAGTGGATGCAAAAAGATATTTTTGATAAACTACTTAATATGTAAATGAAGCGCAATATACTACTATATTTGGTTTGTACTGTGATGGTATCAGTGGCAGCATATGGCCAGAAAAACATCCTCACAACATAAGGTACAGGAGCCCTTGCTGCCAAAAAGCAAAAGTCTCAGGCTGTAAAGTTGAAGGCTAATAAAACAGATCGTGTCGCTAAAAAGAGATACGAAGAACAACGTTGCCAGTTATTCAAACGCATCAATAAAAAGCTTCAGAGCCAAAGGAATGCGATTCAAAAGAAGATAAAGCAGCAAGAGCAGGCTTTGAAAGCCAATAAGGAAGATGTAGCAAAAAGGTTAAAGGACCTTCTTATTATCAATGGGGAGATAGATGAAAATCAGCAACATATTGAAGGTATTCAAAAAGATATTCATCATATTGAGGGAAATATAGATATTTTAAAAACTCAACTTCAACGTTGACAGAACAATTGAAAGACCGGCAGGCTAAATATATCCGGTCAATGCGGTATATGGCCAGTAACCGTACGATGCAAGATAAATTGATGTTTATTTTCTCGGCGAAGAATTTCTATCAGATGTATCGTCGTTTGCGCTTTGTAAAAGAGTATGCCCAGTATCAGAAAGCTCAGGGGGAAGCGGTAAAAAGCTAAGCAAATACAGATTGATGCCAAAACACCATCAGCTACAACAGGTTCGTGGACAAAAATAATTTGCTTTACAAAGGACAGCAGGAAAGGACCAAGTTGGAAGCAAACAAGGGTCAGCAACAAAATATTGTGGCTGGTTTACAGCAACAACAGAAAACGATTCAGGCTGTTATTGATGATCAACGTAAAAAGGATGCCGCATTGAATACACAGATTGATCGGATGGTCGAGATTGAAATAGCAAAAGCACGAGCTCGTGCTGCAGCTGAGTCTAAGCGTAAGGCAGAATTGGCTGCGGCTGAAAAGAAACGACGTGAAGCTGAAATAGCCCGAAAGAAAGCTGCGGCAGAGGCTGCGGCTCGTGAGAATGCACGCCGTATAGAAGAAGCTCGTCAGCGTGAGATGGCTGCCAAAGAGGCTGCACGTAAGGCCGCAGCTGCTGAGCAAGCAGCCCGCCAGGCACAGCGTGAACAGGCTGCGAAAGATGCCGCCACCGCTAAAGCCGTCGCAGAGCAACGGGCTAAAGAGGCAGAAGTTGCACGACAAGCTGCAGAACGCAAGGAGAAAGTTGATGCTGAACGTGCGAAGGTAGAGATTACAAAGGTTGAAGAACAGCAGGAGAATATGCAGAAATTTTCAACAGTTGACCGTATGATGAATAACGGCTTCGAATCGAATCGGGGCCGGCTTCCTATGCCAATCACTGGAAGTTATAAGATAGTTAGTCATTTCGGACAATATAATGTTGAAGGCCTGAAGGGTGTAACGCTTGATAATAAAGGTATCAATATTATGGGTCAGAATGGTTGTCAGGCTCGTGCTGTATATGATGGAGAGGTGAGCGCTGTGCTCAGTTATGGAGGCTCAACAGTTGTTATGCTCAGGCATGGAGCCTATATTTCTGTATATGCGAACCTTAAATCGGCCAGTGTGAGCCGTAGACAGAAAGTAAGTACACGTCAGATTCTGGGCGTTGTAGGGATTGATAATATTCTTCAATTCCAACTGCGGAAAGAACGTACTAAGTTAAATCCAGAAGCCTGGTTAGGAAGATAAGATTGGAAAAGAGTTCCTTTACTTATAACAGACAGCTTATTTATAGTGATGCGAAGAGTTGTATACTTTATTTTTGCTGAAGAAAAGCTGGAGGTCTTTTTGTTACCAGATCGTTTATCGAATATTGTTTAGTTGTAAGAACTGGTAACGTAAAAACATGAAAAATAAAGAATAGTTTCTAATTGTTGATATAATTCTATATCTTTGCAATTATTAAAACCCTTTGGATATGCAGAACAGAAGTCATTTCTCGGTACTTATTCCTGAGCAAGCAAAAAAGTATGGTACGCGTACAGCAATTACATATCAGGACTTCGGAGACAAAGAGTGGAAGACAATTTCCTGGAAATATTTTGCACAACAGGTGCAACAAGTTAGCAATGCTTTATTGAACCTTAATGTTAAACCACAGGAAAATATTGCTGTTTTTCCCAAAATTGCGTTCAATATCTTTATACTGACTTTGGAGCCTATGGTGTTCGTGTAGTATCTATTCCCTTTTACGCAACAAGTTCTGAGGTACAGATTCAATATATGATAAACGATGCTCAGGTTCGTATTATCTTTGTTGGAGAACAAGAGCAGTATGATAAGGCACGTCGAGTGTTATCTCTTTGTCCGTCGCTGGAACGAATTGTAGTATTTGACGATAATGTTCACCTGAGTTCGCAAGATAACAATTCTGTTTATTTTAAGGATTTTCTGAAGCTTGGGGAAGGTTTGCCAAGACAGTCGGAGGTAAACATACTTTACAGTCAGGCAAATAATGAAGATCTTTGTAACATTCTTTATACCAGTGGAACTACTGGAGACAGTAAGGGTGTTATGTTAACTTATGGGCAATATGCAGCTGCCATGAAAGCAAACAATGCATGTGTGCCCGTCGATGAGAATGAAAAGGATAATCAATTTCCTTCCCTTTACACATGTTTTTTGAACGTGGATGGAGCTATTTGGCACTTTCAGTAGGTGCCCAACTCATTATTAATACCAATCCAAAAGACATACAAGAGTCGATGCGACAAACACACCCGACGAGTATGTCAAGCGTTCCCCGATTCTGGGAAAAGGTTTATCAGGCTGTAAAAGGGAAAATAGATAGTTCAAATACTGTTGAAAGGAAGCTGTTTCTTCATGCTTTAAATGTTGGAAAGAGATATAATATTGACTATCTTTCTAAATGTAAACGGCCACCTTTAAGTCTTTCTTTAGAATATAAAATTCTTAATAAATCAATTCTTAGTCTCGTTCGTAAGCAATTAGGGTTAGAGAATGCTCATATTTTTCCCGACAGCAGGTGCATATATTTCTCCTGAAGTTGAGATGTTTGTCCATTCAATTGGTATTAACATGGTTAAAGGATATGGTCTCACTGAAAGCCTTGCTACCCGTATCATGCGACCATCCAGACAGAGCCATATACCGTGGGATCGGTAGGTCGTCCAATTGATAGTATACAAATAAAAATAGGTGAAGATAATGAAATATTGTTGAAAGGTCCGACGATTACTCCTGGTTATTATAAGCGAGAAGAGCTCAATGAGGTTGCTTTTGATAAAGAAGGTTTCTTCCATACGGGCGATGCAGGCTATATGAAAGACGGTGAACTTTTTCCTCACGGAGCGAATAAAGGACCTCTTTAAAAACAAGTAATGGTAAATACATAGCTCCGCAAATGATAGAGTCGCTGTTGTTGGTTGATAAGTTTGTTGACCAGATTGCGGTTATTGCAGATCAGCGAAAGTTTGTCTCGGCCCTTATTGTTCCTGAATTTAACATGCTTAAGAAGTGGGCAAAAGAGCAGGGTATCAATTATGGTAGCACAGAAGAATTGTGCGATAATGCTCAAATCAACAGTATGATGAAGGAGCGAATTGATACATTATTACAAGGATTAGCCCACTACGAACAAATAAAGCGTTTTACTTTACTTCCTCATCATTTTGCCATGGAGACAGGAGAGCTGACAAATACTTTAAAAATGCGCCGTCCTGTTATCTATAAAAACTACAAGGATGTCATCGACAAGATGTATGAAGAAAATCAATAATTTATGATTACCGCAGAACAATTGAAAGATGTGATGGAAAGAACTGAGAAACTTCATCACTATCTTAATATTGACCAAAAGAAAGTAGAGTTCGAGGAAGAGCAGCTCCGGACCCAGGCTCCTGACTTTTGGGATGATCCCAAAAGGGCACAGGAGCAGATGAAAAAGGTTAAAAGCATAGAAAAATGGCTTAACGGTTATCAGCAAGTTAAGCAATATACAGACGAACTTAATCTTGCTTTCGAATATTATAAAGAGAATCTTGTTTCAGAGGAAGAGGTTGATACCGATTACGAAAAGGCTGTCAGGTCGATTGAAGACTTGGAGTTAAAGAACATGCTTCGGAAAGAAGAAGATTCGATGGACGCCGTAATGAAGATCAATTCAGGTGCTGGTGGTACCGAAAGTCAAGACTGGGCGCAAATGCTTATGCGCATGTACATGCGATGGTGCGAGGCTAAAGGCTATAAGGTTACAATTACAGACCTTCAGGATGGTGATGAGGCAGGCATCAAGAGTGTGACGATGACGATTGAAGGTGGCGAGTATGCCTATGGCTTTTTAAAGAGTGAGAATGGTGTCCATCGCCTTGTTCGTGTATCCCCTTACAATGCGCAGGGCAAGCGAATGACAAGTTTTGCCAGTGTTTTTGTTTCTCCCATTTGGTCGATGATACCATCGAGATTTATGTCGACCCTGCGAAAGTAAGCTGGGACACTTTCCGTTCAAGTGGAGCTGGAGGACAAAATGTAAATAAAGTAGAATCAGGCGTAAGGCTCCGCTATCAGTATGAAGATCCTGATACAGGAGAAAAAGAAGAAATATTGATTGAGAACACAGAGACCCGCGATCAGCCCAAAAAACCGTGCTAAAGCCATGCTGTTATTGAAAAAGCCAACTGTATGACAGGGCTTTTGAAAAAGCGCCGAGCCGAGCAGGCTAAAAATAGAGGCAGGCAAGAAGAAAATTGAGTGGGGAAGCCAGATTCGCAGTTATGTGTTTGATGACCGACGTGTTAAAGATCATCGAACAAACTTTCAGACGTCTGACGTTGACAGTGTAATGGATGGAAAGATTGATGGTTTTTATCAAAGCCTTTTTGATGGAATTTCATGAAGATACAGATTAAAAATAAAGACAAAAATCTAACTTAAATTGAAATGGTATGACTAAGAAAGCAAGTAAACACATTCCCAATCGCGAGGTAAGAAATGTAGATAGTAAGAAACATCGCATTGATCGTGAGGAAAAAAACAAAGGCAAACGGTGACAAAGTTGTGATGTGGGTATTTGGAGTCCTCATCGCTTTGGCTGTCATTTACATGGTTTTGGTCAATGTACATTGTACAATGAGCGGATTAGAGATTGAACGTAAATTCTTAGTAAAAAGGCGACGCGTTTAAACGTGCCGCCTCTTCTTATAGTCATATTCAGCAGGGTTATATACCCGCCAAAGGGGCAACGGTGCGCGTTCGCATCCGTGACGATAAGGGATACCTCACTATTAAGAGCCACAGTAGCCATGGAGGACTTACACGTTACGAGTTTGAGAAGGAAATTTTACTCGATGAAGCTCGTCATCTGATGGCATTATGTCAGGGTGGTATTGTCGATAAGCACCGCTATTTAGTGCCTTTTGGAGATCATGTTTTCGAGGTTGACGAGTTTCATGGAGCCAATGAAGGGTTGGTAATTGCTGAAGTAGAGCTGAGAGCAGAAAGTGAAAATTACGACAAACCCGACTTTATTGGTCCCTGAGGTTACGGGCGATATACATTTCCGTAACTCCAGTTTGCTTACAAATCCTTTCTGTTTTTGGAAAGAACTTGTGCCAGAGGAATACCGATAATCTGTCCTAATATAACACCTGTTATGTCGGCAACCCAGTCTGTTACATCTCCCACTCCGGTTGCCGCCAGTGCATGTCGCCTGCACAATTTCAATGGCTCCTCCCATTATTATCGGAGCAATGAAAATCCATAAAAAAATACTTTTTGTTTGTCGATATAGTTGTGCAGACGGCCATATTCTGCCCAAATCAGTATACACAAACCGCCAAAAAAATACAAAGTGCGTCCACTTATCTATGAATCTTACACGGCTAAGCGGACTTTTCTGGTACAGGTATAAGCACAGTATCCAAATAATAAGTATAAATGCACACGAAACAGGGTATTTTCTTACTTTTTAAATATAAAATCCATATTTACTTTTCATTTTAAATACAAAAAGTAGATATTTTTATTTATTTTTGCAACGAAGATGCAGCTTTATGTTATAAATTGAAAGTTTTATTGGATAAGATGAAAGGAAAGAGCAAGCTTTGGAAGTAAGTTGGGCATGATACTTGCCACAGCAGGAGGAGCTGTTGGTCTGGGCAATGTGTGGCGTTTCCCTTATATGACAGGTGCAAATGGAGGAGCTGCATTTATAATTGTTTACATTGCGTGCGTGTTGCTGCTGGGTATTCCCTGCATGGTGTCAGAGTTTATTATAGGTCGTCATGGTGCTGCAAACACGTACAGGGCCTACTCTGAGGTCGGCAACGGGCGCCCCTGGAAGCTTGTAGGTCTGCTCGGTGTGTCGACAGGCGTGTTGATTACCGGCTATTATGCAGTTGTTTCAGGCTGGTGTTTGCAGTATGTTTACGCTTCCGGCATGGGCCAGTTACAGGGTGATACATCGTTCGTTGAAAGCTATTTCCAGTCGTTTTCAACCAACCCCGTCCGTCCTCTGTTCTGGCTTGCCATGATATTGCTTCTTACACATTATGTTATTATTCATGGTATTCGTGGTGGAATAGAGAGAGCATCCAAAGTGATGATGCCGGCATTGTTTATCCTTTTGCTTATTATTGTTGGTGCTTCGTGTATGCTTCCTGATGCCGGCAGAGGCATCGACTTCTCTTAAGCCCGATTTTTCCAAATTCAACAGCAGTGTTTTTCCTTGGCGCTTTGGGACAATCGTTTTTATTCACTAAGCATAGCCATGGGTTGTATCTGCACTTATGCCTCTTATTACAGCCGGCAAACCAACCTGCTTGGTTCTGCTGTTCAAATAGCTTTTATCGATACATGTGTAGCTATTTTAGCGGGATTAATGATTTTCCCTGCTGCTTTTTCTGTGGGAATAAACCACGGAAGTGGTCCCTCTCTGGTATTTATTACGCTTCCTAACGTCTTTAACCGAGCCTTTGCAGGTTTTGCCTGTGCTCAAGTGGGTGGTGTCGTTGATGTTCTATTTGCTGCTTTCGCTGGCAGCTTTAACCTCTTTAATCTCACTCCATGAGGTGGGAACGGCTTTCTTTTGTGAAGAATTGCACATCTCACGCCGTAAGGGAGCCGCCATCGTTACAGCGTCAACCATGTTCGTTGGCATATTTTGCTCGCTCTCGTTAAGCGGGTACAGAGGGCTGCAAATTGTCGGCAAGCCTTTGTTTGATGTATTCGATTTTGTTACCGGACAGATATTTCTTTGCCTGTCGGTGGTTTCCTACCCTGCCTGTTTATAGGATGGTTTGTTCCTAAGAAAATGGTGCAAGACGAGTTTACCAATTGGGGAACTGATGTGCAATCGGCTGTTTCAGTCTTCCTCTTTCTGGTGCGCTTTGTATGCCCTTTGGCTATTCTTTGTATCTTCATGCACCAGTTTAATGTTATATAATACGCCCTTTCCTCCAACCTTCATACTCTTCCGCTATCGTGTGAAATGTTCTCCCGCTCTTATATCCTCTTAATGATGCAATAAAGCATATATATCACCCGTTTCAATATATAGGAATCAAAAAGGAACGATTCATGAATCTGAAGAACCTTTTTTACTTAAACCGCTCCGACCGCAGCATATTGCTTTTCTTTCTTGCACTAGCTCTGGCAGCCCTTGTGGTTATTGTTCTGAGTGATGATGACGAAACAGCCCGTTCGTTTGTCGATACGGCTTCTTCGGATATTGCATACAGGCCGTATGCCAAGGGGGATAAAGCCTCTCATTCCTATTATCGTGCCGAAGCTTCCACGCCTGAATTATTTGACTTCGACCCCAATACGGCCGACTCTACAACACTGCTTCGTCTGGGGCTTCAGCCCTGGCAGGTCCGGAATATCTATAAATATCGTGCCTCTGGAGGGGTATATCGCCGTCCTGTTGACTTTGCACGCCTTTACGGATTAACACGTAAACAGTATCTTGCATTGGAACCATATATCCATATTAGTAGTGATTATGCTCCGGCGTCGTCGCTGTATCAGCCCGAGACAGAGAAAAGCAGTCGATACCGTTAGCCATCATAAACACAAGCTTGCTGCCGGTGAAAGCATCGACTTAAATGCAGCCGATACCACCCTTTTGCAGCGTGTGCCTGGAATTGGCAGCTATTTTTCTCACCAGATTATGAGCTATCGTAACCGTCTGGGCGGTTTCTACTCGTCGCATCAGCTGCTTGAAATTGACAACTTTCCAAAGCAGGCGCTCCCGTTTTTCAAAATATCGGGCGATGTAAACCGCATCAATGTCAATCAGCTTACGCTTAACGAGCTGCGTCGTCATCCTATATTAATTATTATCAGGCCCGTGCCATTGTTGATTACCGGCGCTTACGGGGTCCGCTTAAGGCCCTTGACGACCTCAGGCTGCTGCACGATTTTACCCCTGCCGACATGGAACGTCTGTCACATTACGTTTCTTTCTGATTCACATGGTTATTTCATGTTTAAAATGATACAGTATGAAGAAATTACTATTTACATTTTTTCTCTTTTCGTCATGCCTGTGGGCTTCGGCACAGGACGCCACATCTGTTTTCAGCTACTTTAAGGATAAAAAGCATGTTGAGTATGTAAGTGCTCCCCGAATGGTAATGAACCTTGTGGCTTCAAAGATGAAAACGGGTAACTTCCAGGCATTGTTGAGCCAGATTTATTCGGCCAAACTGCTTACGTTAAGCCAGTGTCGTCGAGGCATACGCAAGAAATTTACAAAAAAAATCGTTGAATTAGGTAAAACCGGGTACGATGAAATAGCAGCCTTTAAGGGAAGATGACGACAATATCAGTATCATGGCCCGCAAAGGTTCTGACAATATGATTAAGAAGCTGTGGTGATGATTTCGGGAAAAACCGACTGTATCGGTATTCTCGTAACGGGTAATATCAATCCCGAAGACGTGGCAGCTGCCATAGGGAACAGCTGAATAGGCAGCAAAAACAAAAGGCTTCGGTTAATATCATTTAACCGAAGCCTTTGTCGGGATTAGGCGACTCGAACGCCCGACCCCTACGTCCCGAACGTAGTGCGCTACCAACTGCGCTAAATCCCGATTGCATAAAGGACAGCCGTAAACAAAGTATACGCATTTGCCCTTATTGCGTGGCAAAGTTACGTCTTTTTCTGAAACATGAATATTTTAAATGAAAAATTTGTATATATACGAGGAAAACATTATCTTGCACACGCATTTCGAAATAACGATATGTCGTGAATTTGTCACGTTATGGTACCTTAGCTCAGGTGGTAGAGCAATGGACTGAAAATCCATGTGTCCTTGGTTCAACTCCAAGAGGTACCACTTCCTCCTTTCATTCAATCCGGTTCCCGTGTTATGCGGGGCCGGATTTTTATTTTCAGCTTATTTATTCCTTTCTTTGTGGCCTGAAGTTTCACGTTTTCTGTTGTTATGGTGCAGGCTTTATGGTGTTGAGGTCATCGTTCGACGGCCGTCAGCAATGCGTACGGCGATTGTCGAACAATACGTATGACGGCCGTCAGCAACGCTGCTCACGGCCTGCCGTACAATCAACTTAACGTTGTAAATACTGAAACCTGTTGCCATAAAGTCCCTGACGAACAGGCTGTTTAGGGTTGCCATTAGCCCTTTAAAGCTGTAAGGGATGCACCTTGTTGAAATTTTCCTACGGGGCTTTTGTTTTTCAAATCATGATGTTGCAATGTATGGTAAAAAGCCTGTTTTGTGTTCAGAAATTATGCGAGAACAGCCATTTCCCAGTCATTTTGTAATGTGAATACCCATTTTTAGGTATTGTTTTGTAATTGTAATTTTTATAACTTTGCGAGCCAATCGAGGTTTAAATTTAAAAAGTCAAAGTTCCTATATCTTAACAAGGTATGATAATTCAGGTTAGCGGGTATCAAAAAAGTGTTTGTGTCTTTCTGTTTCTTTTTCTTTTTTGTTCGTATGCAGTGGCACAAACGGCTGGTAAGCTTACTGGTGTGATAACCGACACAAAGGGCAATGCCGTTGAAACCGCATCGGTATCGCTCAACAATTCGCTCGTAACGCTGTCTGACGAACAGGGGCGTTTTACCCTGATGGGTATTAAAAGTGGCGAATACGACTACCGCGTATCGTGCCTTGGCTATGAGGAAGTGCGTGGCAAGGCTGCATTTAAGGGCGATGGAACCGACCGTCTTGACGTTAAATTAAAGCCTCTTGCCCTTACCTTACACGAAGTAACGGTTACAGCCCGCCAGCAAAAGCATGGGCTCAAAATCGGTAATCGGGCAGGACGCTATCCGCCATATCCAGCCCAAGAGCGTTGCCGATATGCTTCAGTTATTGCCCGGTGCACTAACCGTAAACCCGTCATTGAACAATCTTGGACAGGCTAATATACGTGAAATTGACGGTAATGCCAGTAACGCATTGGGCACGGCCGTCATACTTGATGGCGTACCCGTGAGTAATGATGCCAATTTACAGGCTGTCTCTACGTCGAAGGCAGGTGCGCGTTCGGGCTTGCAAAGCGACGGGATGAGCCAGCAAACTACGGCCGGGCGCGGTGTAGACCTGCGCACAATGGGAGCTGATAATATCGAATCGGTAGAGGTAATACGTGGTATTCCGGTGTTGAATATGGCAACTTAACCTCAGGAGTAGTTGTTATTAAAACGAAAGCCGGACGCAGTCCGCTCAGAAATAAAGCTTAAAAGCCGACCCGTTTTCCAAGCTCGCTTACGTGGGCAAGGGCTTTGGTTTTAAGCATGGGGGAACAATCAATGCAGGCATTGACTGGTCGCAATCGTATGCCGATGTGCGGAAACGCTATCAGGGTTACGACCGCATAACAGCCTCGGCAGGCTATTCCAACATCTTTAATGCCGGAAGCGAACACCCTGTTACATTTCATGTTAACGGCTCGTTTTACAGCAATATCAATACGTATAAGCGTGATCCGCAGTTACAACAGCTGCAGCTTAACTACAAAAACGAGAATGTTGGCGCCCGTTTGTCGGTTCGGGGAAATATAAAAATGAACAACTTCCTGACAGCCATCGATTATGATTTTTCGGCACAGATAGCCCGAATGCTCGATACTCACCACGACTGGGTGTCGAATCCTGACGGTGTTATCACCAACAGCATGGTGAATGGTGAGGCTCAGGCACAGTTCCTTACAAGAGCTTATTACAGCGATTACCGCATTGAGGGTAAGCCTTATAACTTTTATGCACAGGTTAAAACAAATAAGTATGTGCAGCTTGGCAGTAGCAATTTTATGAATATTAAACTGGGCTTCGACTATCGTTTAGATGGTAACAGCGGTCGTGGATTGATGTTTGACATGAGCAATCCGCCACAGGCAGGCAGCGCACAGACGCTAAGGCCGCGGTCGTATCGTGATATTCCCTGCCATGCAGGCATTGTCAATGTTCGTAGAAGACAATTCTACTTTACGCCTTGGTACAACGTCATTGCAGTTTGCTGCCGGCGTTCGCATAAGCAATTTATTCTTAAATAAGGATAAGGCAAAACAAGGATCGATGTTCGTTGCTGAGCCACGTGCTAACCTTGAATACACATTTCTTACGAAGAAAAACAACAGTTTGTTCGATAAATTGGCCATAAGCGGAGGCTTTGGTATATCTAATAAAATGCCCACGCTGTTATATCTGTATCCCGATAATGCTTATTTCGACAGCAACAGCTTAAGTTATCAGGGAGGAACAGGAGCTAATTCAGCGTTGGCTATCATGACAACAAAGGTTATTTCGGATACGCAGAATGCCGGCTTAATGCCGGCACGGAGCACCAAATGGGAAATAGGGCTCAATGCACGAATAGGTAAAAATGAAAGGTTATATTACGTATTTCAGCGAGCGTCACCGCCATGAGCTGGGCTTTGACAGCCGTTTAGCCTGGCTCAACTATAACAGATACAATGTACCTGTCGGCGCATCCGACCTGAGTTACAACCATGGAGTTGTAAACTATACGTATGCCGGAGCAACACAAACCGCCACTGTTACACCGAAAAGTGAGATGGTAACATGGAGCTTCCCTATTAATAATGGCAGCACTGACAAGCATGGTATAGAATATTCGTGGGATTTTGGTACGTTCGCCCCATTGCGTACGTCGCTCAATGTGGACGGTGCCTGGTTCCATATTAAGCGTAAGTCGGAAACACCTTCGGTATATTTCATCCAGAAAGATTACGATTATGCCTCTGTCTTACCTGCCGGAGAAGGTTCTGTTAGTGACCGGTTTAACACCAATTTTCGCTTTATTACCCATATTCCACAGGTAAAAATGATATTCACGACGACATTGCAGGTGGTATGGTACGAAAGTTCGCGTATTATTTATGAAGATAAGGCAGGAACTTCGCTTTATCATTTGTCGGTCGGTGGCACGCATTACGTGGTGTCTCCATCGGGTTTTTATAACCGTCAGGCACAGTGGACGCCATGGCAAACCAGCTATGACAACGATCCGCGATATAGCAATATAGCCCGCAAACTTTATGATTTATGCCTTCAAGGCCGACAATATCAGTCCGTGGGCCATGCTGAATTTCCGCTTCACAAAGGAGTTGGGCAAGGTAGCTGAGCTTTCTTTTTGGCCAATAACTTCTTAAATATGCGTAAGTATCATGTTAATTCAAACTCAGGTGCCAAAAGTAAGCTGCATCCCGATAGCTATTTCGGTGCCGAAATAAAGTTGAAATTCTAATGTGATGGCTTCAGCTGGGTTCATGAAATACAGAACAGAAGTATCAATTAATGACAATAAATTATTTAACTAACAACAGATAACGAAATGAAAAACTTAGCAAGTAAACTATTGGCTGCGGCGCTTTTTATTAGTGGGTTCAGCAGCATTTTTTCTCATGTAATAATGATGACGACGTAAAAGATAAAGTCGTATCCTATGGAAGTTAAGTTCGCTTTGAACGACGGACTGGCATGGAATAATATTACCGATGCTAAACTTATTGTAAGCAACGACAAGGGTTTGCACGATACAATCAGCATTAAAGGCGATACAACGATTACGTTTGTACAAGGACAATACAACTTTGTTGTAACTGGAAAAGTAAAGGATGAGGCTGCCGCTTACGTGCAGGGCACGGCCGGTGCAAACCTTTTCCAGAATGCAACAGTTAATGTAGCTTTGTCGAAGGTAGTGCGTTCTTCGCTCATCTTCAAAGCTATCTATACCACAGGAGGCAAGCAAGGCTATATGAAGGATGGCTATTTTTGAGATAGTTAACAACAGCGACGAGGTACAATATCTCGACGGACTGATTCTCTCTGCGCCAGCAGGAAAACAGCAAAACAAAAATGCGTGGCAGGCAAATGGCTTTGAAGACCTGTACGCTTGCGGACAAGGACAGGTGCTTGCTTTCCCAGGCTCAGGACATGACTATCCATTACAGCCCGGCCAAAGCGTGTTAATTGCCAACGATGGCGCCAATCATAAGGACCTTGCAGGTGCTGGAAACCACTGCCCTGACCTGTCAAAGGCCGACTGGGAGGTTTATCTCAGCTATGTAAATGGCGAAATTGACTATCCCCGCTAAGAACTTAGATGTAATCTTTGTAAACAATAAGTATATGAAAGCCTTTGGTTTAGGTTTCTTCGGCAGGGCATATGTGCTGGCCCGTTTGCCCCAGGGCATGACGCCTGAAGCCTTTGCTGCCGACCACAGTAACATAAGAAAGGAACCAGGTAACGCTGCTGCGACAATGGAATATCTGGTTATTCCAAGTAAGTATGTGCTTGATGCGGTTGACATTTGGGACGCACAGACAACTAATCACTATCCTACATTCCTGGCAAAAGACGATGCAGAGGGTGTGCTTGCAAGCAAGGCCTGGGAAGGCAAATGCGTGCGCCGTAAGGTAACAAAGGTTGTAAACGGCAGAGCTTATTATCAGGATACCAACAACTCGGCAAACGATTTCCTGAACAATCAGGAGCTTAAGCCGGGAGTTACACCTGCTGTGGCCGACAACCAATAGACAATTTGTGGCGCAGGTTATGCCATAACGATGGAAGCAATGAACAGTAACGATTGGCAATTCATACTTTATTTACGATGAGAAGATTCTTGTTTTTTAGTCTTATTAAGCGCCTTCGGACACGAAGTTTATGCCCAGGAAAGCAGTAAGATACAATTAAAAGACCGTTTGAATGACAGGGAAATAAACTTTCTTGACAACATTTTTACGGGTACTTCCAATCCTGCAGCACTATCGTTTAACACGGTTCAAACGCTTACTCGCGCCACTTTGAATACACATTTTGAACGTGGCGGTTTCCACTTGTGGATGAATCGCCGCGTTATAACGACTTTTCGGTTGATATTTCAGGTTTGAAACGCATGGGCAAACTGAGTCTTTCGGGCGACATTACTTATGTTAATTCGAAGGCTTTTGACCATCGTTGGAACAATACTGCATTGTTAACGACGCGAAAATCCGTTTGTTCTGGGCGATTCAATAGCCAGTAATGTCAACCAGAAAGCTTCTCAATGCACGCAGCTGCTTCGCTTAAGATGACGGAAAAACTGTATACGGCCTTGAAGTTGCAGTTTGTAACGACCAGCCTTTCTGACCAGACCGACCCGCGTCCCAAGACAAATGCCATGCGCTTTGAAGCTAAAAACCCGGGCGTAGTTTGGGTATAGACAGCCGCAATAACTTAGGTATTGCGGGTAAACATGGCATGTACAGGTCGGACATTTCCCACACCATTGTAAACAATTTGGTGAATAATGTTTATTTCCTGATGAAAGGAATGGGCGACAACATGCAGTTTACCAGTAGCGATGTATTAAGTTATCCGCGCGATTATAAAGGTACAAGCATCGCTGGTTCTGCCCAATGGAACACACATGTCCAGAGGTTTTTCCAATCTCATAGAATTGAATTTTTTTCGGCTAATAACGAAACAGCCACAGATGGAGGAGCGGCTTATACATTTAAGGGTGGCGACTATTCGGCCCGGCAAATCGCTCTATACGACAGATTTTCGTTTAAGACTTCTGATACGTTCTGGCATCAATTAATGATGCGTGCTGCCTATATCAGTGACGATGGCTATTGGTATGATCAGCGCCGTGTGGTTGATACACAGCATGCCAACAGGGTTTATTATGAAGTTCTCAATAAGTCGAAAGGTGCAAAATTCAACGTATGCACAGGCTCTTTTAGAGTATCGTCTTGATAAAAGGCATGGCAAAGATGCACCAGTATGGACGGCATGGGTGAACGGTGGCGTTGTTTCGCAACAAACCACACACTATGAAGCCGACATCTATAAGCAAAAATTCAATGCGCTTAACGCTGAAATTAACTTTACCCGACGTTGGAAATGGAATACCTGTTACGTTGAAGCCACAGTGGGAACACAGTATGCAACACCCCTTGGTACGCCTGTTTATACGTCGGTTCGTGACAAACTGGCCGACGCTTATTCGCGTCCGGCATTCGAGTATTCTACGGCATCGCGTATAGGTTTCAACACGCAGCTAATGGTTTCATTGCCTCTGCGTCTTTATGCAGCGCCGACGTGGCTTAACGTTTATGTAAAAAACCGTCATACATTCTATACGGATAGCAACCGCTTTTCGTCATTATATAAAGATACATCGCGCAGTTTGATAGATGCAGGACTAAGTTTAACACTGTAAATCATACCATATTTACAGACAGTTTATACAATAATGAGTCCTCGAAAACAACATAAAACAAAAACAACATATGAATAAACACTTTTTCAGTCTGTTGATGTTATGCCTGTTTGTAACAGGCAGTATGCAGGCTGCATTGGCTAAACGTGGGTTTGCTATTGTGGTAGACCCGAAAAGTTACACCGAAGCCAGAACCGAGATGAACGATTATGCCCGCGCCATTGAAACGTTACAGGGCATGAAAGTAAGCATTGTGGTTGATAAATGGGGCGTTCCTGATTCGATAAGAGCAGAACTAAAGCGCCTTTATTATCAAAAAAACGGTATTGAAGGAGCCGTATTGGTAGGCGATATTCCTGTGGCAATGATTCGTGATGCCCAGCATCTTACGAGCGCTTTTAAGATGGATCAGCGCCACGACAGGAAAGAATCGTCGGTACCTTCCGACAGATTCTATGACGATTTTGACCTGAAATTCAAATACATAGGCAAGGATGACGACGCACCATACTTCTATTATTCACTCACAGCACAGTCGGCACAGAAGGTAGAACCCGAGCTTTTCCTCGGCCGAATACGTCCTACTGATGTGGGCGGTACGTCGCGCTATGCCAAACTTCGTGCTTATCTGCGCAAGGCTACGGCTGAAAAACGTCGTGTCAACAAGCTTGATCAGCTGTTGTATTTCAGTGGTCACGGCTATATTTCAGCCTCTATGGTAGCCCGGATGGATGAGAAATTAGGATGGTATGAGCATTTTCCCTGGCTTAAAACACAACGCGAAGGCATTGGCTATATTGACCACAGCCAGCAGAAAGATGTAAAATTTCTGTTGATGAATGAGCTGCAACGTCCCGACTTAGACTTTGCCATGCTTCATCATCACGGTGCTCCTGATACGCAATACTTAAACGGTGCTCCGCAGATAGAGTCGGCAGAGCAGGCAAAAGACATGATGGCCGACTATTGTCGCAGCTATCTTCGTAACCAGGTTGCAAAAGGAAAGAATCGCGACAGCGTAACAAAGGTACTGTGTAAGCGCTTTGATATTCCTGAAAGCTGGCTGGCAAAGGCTTTTGACAAGGATGTTGTTGCTGCCGATTCAACCAACGATGCCAACAAGGATTTGGTGTTAAAAGACTTTGGCATTTATCAATTTCACCCCAATTGTCGTGCTATTATGTTCGACGCTTGCTACAATGGTTCGTTCCATTTAGACGATTGCATTGCCGATGAATACATATTTAACGATGGAAAAACAATTGCATGTATCGCCAATTCGGTCAATGTGCTGCAGGATAAATGGGCCGATCGTTACGTGGGTCTGTTGGGATTGGGTGCCTATATCGGCAATGTCGTAAAGTTTAGCGGCTATTTAGAGTCGCAGTGTATTGGCGATCCTACGTTCGCTTTCGCCCCTGCGGTGAAGATAGATGGCATAAATGAGATGCTCTCATCGACCGATTCGAAGGTATGGAGGCGTTAGTTGTCGGATAAAGAATTACCCGATATGCAGTCGATGGCGATGGAAAAGCTTTTCGATAATGGCCAGCTTTCAACATCACAGCTGCTCAATATGTTCCGCACGTCTACGTCAGCTCTTGTTCGTTTGCAAGCTTTGGAATTACTTTCTGAAAAGCATGACGACAACTTTATTGAAGCTGTGAAGCTGGGTGTTGACGACAGCTACGAGCTTGTACAGCGTTTTGCCATTAACTTTATTGGCAAAAGCGGAGATGAGCGCCTTGTTCCTGCTCTTATTCATAAGAGTATTTCGAACAACACTTCGGAACGATGCAACTTCAGTCTTATGAATGCGATGACCATGTTTAAGAAGGATGTACTCATGAACGAGTTTAAAAAGCAGTTCAATAATCCTGATGTACAGTATTTTAATAAGGAGAAAGTAGGGCAGGCTATTGCAAAGGCAATCAACTCGAATGCCGGTAAGTGGACCGAATACATGGAGAATATCATCGGTCCTGCAACGCCAAAGAAACGCCGTATCATGAGTATCAGGACGTCACGCAACTATTGTCCTCCTTATTATATTCCACAAATGATGGATTATATTAAGACAAGTAACGACCCCGAAGTACAGAAAGCCATTTTCGAATCGTTGGGATGGCGTCGCAATTCTTACATGGCTCCACGCATTGCAGCCTTTGCAAAAGCTTGCAGCGAGGACAGCAAGTATCCTGAAGATGTGCGTGAAGAAGCGCTGAAGACATACAACAGGCTTAAATGAAACAACATTTTGTCTTTATTATGCTGTGGGCATTGACGCTTGTTGCGCCAGTGCTCCCAGCTTTTTCGTTACCTGTATCGGTCGACAATTCAACGTCAATGGCTTTCCCTCCCATCATTGACCAAACCGGAGGCTCGTGTGCACAGGCATCGGGTATTGGCTATATGTTTACCTACGAGGTTAATACGTTGCTCCATCGCAATGCTTCTGCCAGCGACGCTAACACGTTTTCATATCTTTTTACCTGGAATTTCGTTAATGGAGGAGCCGATAATGGAGGCTTTGTTGATGAAGGATTGAGTATAGCCAAGAACTATGGCGTCATGACAAATGCCGATTTTGGCTATACCCTGGCATCGCAGTTTAAGTGGGTTTCGGGCTTTGATAAATATCTTAACGCCTCCCGTTATCGCGTCCTTCGCGTGAATACGTTCAACTGTACTACCGATGCCGATATAGAAAACATTAAGCAATATCTCTACAATAAAGGTGAAGGAACATCACCGGTGGCGTTTTTGACATTCTCAACACGCAGCCGGGGCTGGGTGTTTGACGACAATTACCAGGGTCCCAGTGCCACAGGCTACCACTGTTTATTAAAGAAACTGGCTACCGATGGAGCGCATGCCATGACCATTGCTGGTTACGACGACCGAGTTGAATATCGTGATGAGAATGGTGTTTTGCGCAAGGGGGCGTTCATTGTCGTCAATTCGTGGGGACGATTCTGGGGCGACAGAGGGCGCTTTTACATGCCTTACAGGTTCTTTACCCATCGGCAAACAACGTCCGAACTGGTGTTAGGCAGTACCATGACAGGTTGTGATGTTTATGTTCGCCAGCCTTCTGTTGTTTACAAAGTGCGCTTAAACTACTCGTCGCGCAACGATTTGTCGTTGGCATACGGTGCTTCTGATAATGCGTGGTCGCAGTCAATGTTGCAGCGTTACAACAGCGTTATTATGTATAATCAGGGTGGCGACCATGCTATGCGGGGAGCTTATTCGTCGGCTAACGGCAGAGAGATTGAGTTTGCACTCGATTGTTCGAACCTCCTGCCTTCGGCAACGCACAATTTTAAAAAGTATTTCCTCAATATAATACGCTCACAATATGGGCAGAAATACGGAGAGGGGGTTATAGAATACTTCTCGGTATTAGACTATCGGGGCAATACAACCCATCCCAAAGAGTATGTTTGCCGCAACATTGCCGGCACACCCCTTGCGCTTGGACGCAATTTATTTGGTGTACAGATGCGCCACGAAGGCCACTTTTCGGCCAATAAGCTGAGCTATGTAACGGCCGAAGGCAGTATGGATACGCGCACATTTGTGCTTCGTACTGCTTCGGGGCGCTGTGCAAAATTGCATTTTACCGGTACGCCTGAAGCGCCGAAGCTCACCTATACCATTATAAAATAATGACGAAACATATTATTTTTCATTACTTACGGTCCCTTGCGCTGCTGGCTTCGTGCTCTGACGGGGCCGACAATTCAGCGTCGGGACAGGCCGTTGGCAAAAGCGGCGAAATGAATGTAACGGCTAACGATGCCATGTGGACATATTATTCGATAGAACAAAACAAGGTTATGGGTACAAGTGTATTTGGCGACAGCACAGCCGATAGCCAGTGGAGCAACGTACCGACTGGGATATTGCCATTTGTGGCGACCTTATACGTACCAACAGTGGCACGTCGGGAACGGGAAATGGCGGGCTGCAGGTAGTACCTCAAGGCTATAACGAATTAGAGAATGCGCCACAAAGTGGCTACATTACCGACCATTTTGAATAATTGTTACAATGGTAAGGTTGTTGTTCGACGGCCGTCAGCAACGCTTACGGCAGCCGTCGAACAATGCGTATGACGGCCGTCAGCAGCGTTTATGACGGCCGCCGAACAATGAGTATTACCGCGTAGGGCCTTTATCATAATAACATAATAACGGGAGCAAAAAGGATGTAAAGTTATCCTCTTGCTCCCGTTATTTATTTATGATACCCTTTATAAAGGGTTATTATAACAGCTCGGGAAGTTCAAAAAGTTTGATACCGTTTGAACCCTTTACCAGAATATAGCGGCCGCGTGGCTTTTGTTCGCGTATGGCGTTTTTTACCTCTTCTACATCACGAAACTTGCGGAAGTTGCATCGTGTCTTCATAAATTCATCACCCACGAGCCATACTTCGTCCAACCCTGCCGATGCCAGGCTGTCAACAATCTTTTGATGTTCCTCAGCACTAACGTCGCCCAATTCGCGCATGTCGCCCAGAAATGGCCATTTTGGGCTGTGCTACACTGATGTGGGTAAAGTTGCTAATGGCTGCCGCCATGCTTGTAGGGTTGGCGTTATATGCGTCTACAATAAGCCAGTTGTCGGCAGTAGTGGTGAGCTGTGAGCGGTTATTGGCAGGTACATAATGCTCCAGGGCATGGCAGATTTGTGCGGGGTAACGCCAAAATGCAGTCCTACGGTGATGGCTGCCAGTATATTATCTAAGTTGTATGTGCCTATAAGGTGGCTTTGTACCTGCATCATCGTGCCGTTGTTGTCTGCATCGGAATTGTCTTTGAGGTCGTTATCGGCCTGCAGCCCTAGAGGTAAGTGTGTCGGCATTCCACTCTATTTTCAGGAACGGATCGGCACTGACTACGTGCCCCCACACGTTAGACTGCTTGTCCTGACCGTAGCTTACTATGCGTTCAAGCTCGCGCTGGCGTGCCATTTCAACCAGATAGCTGTTGCTTGTGTTGAGGAAAAGTGAGCGCGTTGTGAGCCTTCAGGAAGTCGTATAGTTCGCCTTTTCGTGCGCATTACACCTTCAAACGAGCCCGAACCCTTGCAGGTGGGCGCGCCCCACATTCGTAATAAGGCCACAGGTAGGCTCGGCATATTCTACCAGCTTTTTGATGTCGCCCGGGTGTGATGCCCCCATTTCGATAACAGCTATCTGATGCTCAGGGAGCCAGACGTAACAGAGTTTTGGGCACGCCTATATCGTTGTTAAAGTTACCCTCGGTGTGCATTACGTTATACTTTTCGGCCAGTACGGCCGATAGAAGCTCCTTGGTAGTGGTCTTCCCATTGGTGCCGGTGATGCCGATTACCGGGATATTGAACTGCCGCCGGTGTTCACGTGCCAGTTCCTTATAGGTTGTAAGGCAGTCGTCAACCAAAAATAATGCGAGGATCATTGTTCTTTGCATATTCGGGTTCGTCAACAATAACATAGCTGCATCCTTTTGCCAGTGCAGCCCCGGCAAACTTGTTTCCATCAAACGAAGCACCCTTGAGGGCTATGAAAATACTGCCTGAAGGGCAGTTACGACTGTCAGTAGTAACCACAGGATGGCTTTTTATACAGTTTCGTATAACGCTTTAATATCCATAACAAATAAAAAGTTTTATCTTTCGTTGTGCATACAAATATACATATTTATGGTAAATAGGGAGGAGCGTATATATATTATTTAGATTCTTTTAAAACACACATCGACCAGCCACTTTGGCATTGTAGCCTGACGACAGGGACAGGAAAGGCATGCAGGAACAGGAGTTTTTTATATATTATGCCACTGTTTGCTTGGGTTTTCACTTAAAAACAAATATCTTTGCATTACGATGACTTAGCAGCGAAAAGTTTGTAACCTATGGCTTATTCAGAGTGTTTGGCAGATGATAAATACCTGACAGCCTTGTTTTTAGCCTGCTATGTGCTGACAGAATATATTGCAGATGGGTTAGACAGGTCCGCAAAGCCGATGCAGACTTTACGTAACACGGGTAACTTGTGTATATAAACGAAGATGGTTTTGAAGAGGCTGACGGACGGGAAAAACAGATAATGAATTACACTTTAAATATAAAAGGGCGCCTGCTGTCGCTTGAGCATCCGCAGGTCATGGGTATTTTGAACTGCACGCCCGACAGTTTTTGCAGGAAGCCGTAAGCAGAGCGAAGCCGAAATTGCGGAACGTGCCAACCAGATTGCTGCCGAAGGCGGAACAATAATAGATGTAGGCGCCTTCTCTACACGACCGGGAGCACAGGAAGTAAGCGAAGAGGAAGAAATGGCGCGTCTGCGACGTGCGCTGCCTGTGGTGAAACGCGAACAGCCTGACATGGCAGTGTCGGTTGATACCTATCGTCCTGACGTTGCCCGTATGGTTGTAGAGGAGTATGGTGCCGATATAATTAACGATGTTTCTGAAGGCGGAAAGACAGGTATTGTAGACACACCGCTGGAGCCTTCACAGGGTAATGTTCCTGCCATATTTACGATGATGGGGCATCTTAAGGTGCCTTACATCCTGATGAGTGTGCAGGGAAGTTTGAAAGATATGCTGAAAAACTTCTCAGGTGAGGTTGAACAGCTCAGGGCAGAAGGCTGTAAAGACATTATCCTTGACCCGGGATTTCGGGATTCGGAAAAACCGCGGAGGATAACTTTAAACTGCTTAAAGAGCTTGACAAGCTGCAGGCATTGGAACTGCCTTTGCTCGTTGGTGTATCGCGAAAACGTATGATTCATCAAACGTTGGGCGTTACGGTTGATGAGGCTCTCAACGGAACCACGGTTATAAACACCGCAGCACTGCTGAAGGGTGCTTCCATCTTGCGCGTGCACGATGTCAAAGAGGCCGTGCAGGCCGTGAAGTTAGTTGAGGCCATAAGGAAAGGTTAGCGGATGGTTAATAATTTGAAGGAGGCATTCGGGTTATGTAATCGTCGGTCGTTACCTCTATAATATTATAAACAGTAGGGAATATTTACAGGTCGACAGCAAGTTTATGTATAAACATTTGTCTTAACTCCTTAACTCCCTCTAACTCCTTAACTCCTGAGAAATAAAAAAGAAAAGAACTATGTTTTTTTGGATTTGGAATAAAAAGATGCTGTTGATATTTTCCTTGTTGCACTGATGTTATACTACATCTATAAGCTGATGAAGGAGAGCCGTTCGCTCAATGCCTTCATCGGAATAATGGTGTTTATACTGGTGTGGCTGTTTGTATCACAGGTGCTTGAAATGCGTTTGCTGGGTAGCATATTGGATAAACTGGTGAGCGTTGGCGTTATAGGTCTGATAGTTCTTTTCAAAGATGAAATCCGAAAATTCCTTTATCAGCTTGGCGAAAGGCAGCGGGTAAGAAAAATTATCAGGCTGTTTGGCAGGAAACAAACTCGTGAACATGCTGAAGATAAGGAAACAATCATGCCCATTGTCTGGGCTTGTATGGATATGTCACGCGGTAAAGTGGGCGCGCTTATTGTGATAGAACGGGGCATTCCCCTCGATGATATTGTACAAACAGGTGAAAAAATCAATGCCAATGTAAATAAATTGCTGATAGAAAACATCTTCTTTAAAAATTCACCGCTTCACGATGGTGCCATGATTATTTCGAAACGGCGCATAAAAGCTGCCGGATGTATTCTGCCAGTGAGCCATAGTATGGATATTCCTAAGGAGTTAGGGCTTCGGCATCGCGCTGCCATGGGCATGTCGCAGGCCTCTGATGCTATTATTATTGTGGTGTCAGAAGAGACGGGTGGCATCAGTATCGCAATGAGAGGAAAGTTTCGTCTTAGGCTGTCGGCAGAAGAACTGGAGGGCATTCTGGCCAAAGAGATGCCGAATTAAGTACATGATAAGCTTTGCTGCATGGCAGAAAATAAGTAACTTTGTGGTTATCAAATAAGAAGTTTTAATCGATTAAAATCCGAATATGAGTTTATTAGAGCAAATTGTTGCGCGTGCAAAGGCAGACAAAGCAGCGCATTGTTCTTCCTGAAGCAGAGGAGGAACGCACATTGAAGGCAGCTGACAGGGTGCTGGCCGACGACATCGCCGACCTGATACTCATTGGTAATCCTGAGAACATCAGGAAAGAATCGGAACGCTGGAATTTACGTAATGTAGAAGGCTACGATTATAGACCCGCTTCATTTCGACAAAACGGAAGAGTATGCACAGTTGCTTGCAGAGCTTCGTAAAGCCAAAGGGATGACTCTCGAGCAGGCAAGGGAACTGGTAACTAAGAATAATCTGTATCTCGGATGCATGATCATTAAAACAGGTGACGCTGATGGCCAGATCTCAGGAGCCTTGTCAACCACTGGCGATACGTTGCGTCCGGCTTTGCAAATCATCAAATGTGCTCCGGGTGTAAGTTGTGTAAGTGGTGCCATGCTGTTAATATCTGAAGAGAAGTCTTATGGTGAGGATGGTATTGTAGTGATGGGAGACGTTGCGGTTACACCTAATCCAACGGCCGATCAGCTTGCACAAATCGCATACACTACGGCGCAAACGGCCCACAGTGTGGCTGGTTTTGCTGACCCTCGTGTGGCTATGCTGAGCTTCTCAACGAAGGGATCGGCAAAAGACCCTATTGATAGGGCTACGGGAAAAAGTGTGTATATCATCGACAAGGTGATTGAAGCGACAAAGATTGCACATGAGAAATACCCGGACTTAAAGGTTGACGGGGAACTGCAAGCCGATGCAGCACTCGTGCCTTCAGTGGGTGAAAAGAAGGCTCCCGGGAGCAAAATTGCAGGCAAAGCCAACGTACTTGTCGTACCAAACCTGGATGTAGGCAACATCGGATACAAGTTAGTTCAACGACTTGGCGGTGCAATCGCCATTGGTCCTATACTGCAAGGTATCGCCCGTCCAGTTAATGACCTGAGCCGTGGTTGCTCAATCGATGACATTTACTATATGGTAGCCATCACGAGTTGCCGGGCACAGGAAGCCAAAAGCCAACGTATAAATAACGGAATATAATCGAAAACAGAAAAAAAGAATATGCACATATTGGTATTAAATTGTGGCAGCAGTTCCATCAAATACAAGTTGTATGACATGGATAATGAAGCTGTTTTGGCACAGGGTGGCGTTGAGCGTATCGGGCTTGACGAAGCATTTATTAAGGTAAAACTGAATAATGGTGAGAAAAACAGATTATGGCTGACCTCCCTACTCATAAGGAGGGTGTACAATTAGTCTTTAAATGCCTTCTTGATCCAGAATTCGGGTCGATCAAAAACCTCGATGAGATAGGTGCAGTAGGCCATAGAGTAGTGCAGGGTGGCGACCTTTTTGAGAAGAGTTGCTTAATTAATTCAGAGGTAGAACAAGGCATTGCGAGCCTGATTGACCTTGCACCCGTTCATAATAAAGGACATCTTGCCGGCATAAAAGCGGTTGATGAGCTGATGCCTGACACGCCACAGGTGGCTGTTTTTGACAATGCTTTCTTTAGCACTATGCCTGATTATGCCTATCTTTACGCCATACCCTATAAATGGTATAAGGAATGGCACGTGCGCCGTTACGGCTTTCACGGAACCTCTCACCGCTATGTTTCGAAGCGCGCATGCGAATATTTAGGGCTCGATTACCCTAAAACGAAAGTCATTACATGTCATATCGGTAACGGGGCATCGATTTCAGCCATTAAGAATGGCAAGGCAATTGACACCTCAATGGGGCTTACTCCACTTGCCGGACTGATGATGGGGAGTCGCTGTGGCGACATAGACCCGTCAGCAGTAACCTATTTAATGCAGAAGACAGGGATGCAACCTCAGGAGATGGCTGACTTCTTGAACAAGCAAAGCGGTGTATTGGGCATTACAAATATCTCATCTGACATGCGCGAAATTGAAGCAGCCGATGACAATGGCGACAAGATGGCTCACCTTGCACTGGCTATGTACAACTACCGCATTAAGAAATATATCGGTGCTTACGCTGCTGCCATGGGCGGAGTAGACGTAATTGTATGGACTGCAGGCGTGGGAGAGAACCAGGAAGGTGTCCGTTGGGACAGCTGTGAAGGATTGGAATATCTCGGCATTAAGATGGATAAGGAACGCAACCACGTGCATAGCAAGGAGCAAATACTCTCTGCCGACGATTCAAAAGTGAAAGTAGTGCTGATTCCTACCGATGAAGAGATTGTCATTGCACGCGATACGCTTGCCCTGGTTACGGGCCAGCCGCTTGACGATTAAGATTTAATTACCGGTTAAAATAAGGCTTCCCGTTACTGCATTACGTAGTAACGGGAAGCTTTTTTTGTATCATTGAGAACAGCTTTATATGTTTTCAGCCCTTTGAACGAGCTGTTAACGGCCCATCTCCAGCCTGAAAACGTGTCATGAATAGCGGTAACTTTTTCGTTTGTAAGGCCGTCTATGGTTTACTTTCTCCTTCAATATACTGCTCGAGGAAAACGTGTTCGCCATCGAATACCGCGTAAGTGAACTGCCAAATCCAGTCGCCAAGTATCAGCAAACGAGCCTTACGTTCGAGCGTTAAGTCAATTTCGATATGGCGATGACCATAGATAAAGTAGTCGATATTGGGGATGAGTTGTCATGTATTCTTTCGTCCACTTTTACCAGATATTCCTTATCTTCTCCCATAAAAGGCTGCTCTTTTCCCGTCCAATCGTTTCATACGGCTGTGCTTTTGCCCAGTTTAATCCCGAGTGCCATTCCCCAACGCGGATGAATGGCATTAAACAGAATTTGGCAGGCATGATTGTGGAAAAATCTTCCGGAGGAGCCTGAAATTGACGTTCGGATCGCCCAGTCCGTCGCCGTGTGCAAGGTAGAATTCCTTACCGTATATTTCAGTAGTGAGAGGCTTTCTATGCACAATCAGTCCGCATTCTGTTCTAAATATCCGTATGTCCATATGTCGTGATTACCCGTAAAGAAGTGAATCTCTACACCCATATCGGTTAATTCCGACAGCTTTTCCGAGGAAACGGGTAAACCCTTTGGGCACAACATACCGGTATTCGTTCCAGAAATCGAACATGTCGCCAAGTAAATAAACGGCGTATGCTTTCTCTTTAATACTATCCAGAAAGCGTACAAGGCGGCGTTCCTGCGTGCGACGATGCTCAATGGCCAGCGATCCGAGATGTGCATCAGATAAAAAAATAAACATTCTTTCTCATGTGGCGGTATTTTGATTAGGAAAAAGACATGCCCTCAAACAACAAGGGAACCACCTGCTTCAGGTTTATTGCAGAGCGTCAACAGCGAGCTATTAATCAAACCCAAGCTCGACACGTGCCTCCTCGCTCATCATACTCTGATCCCATGCAGGCTCAAAAACCAGATTGATATTGGCTGTATTGACTCCCTCTACACTCTCAATTTTTGTACGGACATCCTCTAATATAAAGTCGGCTGCAGGACAATTCGGAGCCGTAAAGGTCATATCAACGTTTACATTACCGTCTTCCTGCACATCAATTTTGTAGATCATCCCCAAATCCCATATGTTAACGGGAATCTCAGGGTCGTATACAGTCTTCAGCACATCGACGATTCGTTCTTCTATTTTTCGTCTTTTCTTCTTGTGTCATAGCTTGTTTCTTTTTCTGCAAACTTACTTAAAAAAAACGAGATATGCAATATATCGCGTGTGTTCATCGGCAAAAAGACACCATTTATATTACAGTCGTCCTTCTTCCCGATAGCTGTAATAACCGCCGTCGGTTACAATAACGTGGTCGGCAAAGTAAATACGCATCATGTCACAACCCTTTTTTATCTGGCGCGTTACTTCGTCATCATGACTGCTCGGTGTCAGATTTCCACTGGGATGATTGTGGGTTACGGCCAGTGTGGTGGCATTGTTGAACAAACATTCGCGCATAATGACGCGCACATCTACTGCTGTTTCGGTAATGCCTCCGCGACTGACGCAAATCTCACGAATAAGATTGTATTGCTGATTCATCAACAAAACATGAAACTCCTCAACATCGAGGTCTTGCAATATAGGGTGCATGAAGTTGTAAATAGCCGTTGCCGACCCCAGCTTAGGCCGCTCTTCGCGTATTGATTCCCGCCTCCGCCGTCCCAGTTCACAGGCTGCAACAATAGCTATTGCTTTGGCAGGTCCCATGCCGTGATAGCTTACAAGGTCGGCAATCTGCTTTTTCCCGAGCATGTTAAGGTTGTTATTGCAGTCGCTTAAAATGCGTCTTGTCAGGTCAACAGCACTTTCACGTGTCGAGCCCGAGCCGATAAGTATAGCCAGTAATTCGGCATCGCTAAGTGCCGTAGCACCTAATCGTAGAAGCTTTTCGCGCGGGCGGTCTTTCTCTGCCCATTCGTTGATGTTTAATTTGTTTTGTGTGTGCGGGTATATTGCTTGTCATGTGTTTCAGGTTAGTAGTAGTGGCGGGTTATTTATAGAAGTTTTTTTCTTATAGGCTTCAAATTCACCGCGTTTCAAAATACACCGTTTCCACCAGGCTTTCAGGAAACCACATCCATAGCCTGTGAGCTGAGTGTAGGCCGCTCTCACGGCCAGAATGCCAATATTCAGACTGTTTGTGCGTACCGTTGCGTCAATAAGTATGATTAAAGCGTACAGCAAGAGCGGGAAGATACCTGTAAAACCAATGCACAAACCGCCGGCCATGGCACAGAAAGGCCCTGTAACACATCCGTTTGCAGGCGGATTAAGCATGCCGTAAAGCCCTAAGATAAAAATGAGTATCCCCAGAAAGTCACCGCTAAACACAGAAAAACACCCAGCGTAAACACCATTGGCAGCAGGTGTACCAGCTTCAGGCTGTCGGGATATTTCTTATAAAGGTTAATGCGTGCGATGCCACTGTTGTATACTTGTCGCCAGAACTTGCGGAAGTCAGTACGCCGTTTGTGATACACCCAGGCGTCAGGGAACAGCCGTGTAGTGTATCCGGCCTTAATAATACGTATGGAAAAGTCGATGTCTTCGCCGAAACGCATTTTTGAAAAGCCTCCGAGCTTTTCATAAACATCACGCCGAAGGCCCATGTTAAACGAACGAGGGTAGAACTTGTCAAGCTTTTTCTTGCCACCTCTTATACCTCCTGTGGTAAAGAAAGAGGTCATAGAGTAGGATATTGCTTTCTGTGTGTTGCTGAACGAAGCATGTGCACGGTCGGGTCCGCCAAAGGCATCGCAGGGCTTTTGTGCCAGTCCGGCATCGATGGCAGCTAAATATCCTCGGGGAAGAATGACGTCAGAGTCGAGAATAATCACATATTCTCCCGTTGCCCTTTCAACACCATAGTTGCGGCTTTGTCCCGGACCGCTGTTCTCTTTCATGAAATATTGCAGGTTCAGCTTGTCGCTGTATTTGTTGCATACGCCTTTGCAGGGCTGCTGAGAACCGTCTTCAACAATAACCACATCGAAGTCAGTATAGCTTTGTTGCGTAAGACTTTGAAGCAGTTCGTCTACTTCTTCAGGGCGGTTAAATACAGGAACAATGATAGAATATTTCATGTTTGAAGAGAAAAATTAAAAAAGTAAAAAATTAAAAGGGTAAAAAAGTAAAAAAGGTGCACGAAATGGCATTACCCTTTACTTTTTTACCCTTTTACTTTTTTACTTTTCAGTAACTCGTCCTACGTAGCTTCCGTCGCGTGTATCAACGGTAATGGTCTCGCCTTCGTTAATGAAGAGCGGCACACGCACCTCTGCACCCGTTTCAAGTGTTGCAGGCTTTGTAGCGTTTGTTGCTGTATTGCCCTTTACACCGGCTCACTGTGTGTAATAACGAGGTTGGTTTTTCATAGGCATTTCGGCCGAAAGAATGGTTCCGTCAGCCGTATCGGTCTGCACGTCTACAACGTCGCCTTCTTTCATAAATTCGCCACCCGTAATCATATCCTTGGCTATTGGAATCTGCTCAAAGGTTTCCTGGTTCATGAAAATGCAGCCCGTGCTATCCTCATACAGATACTGGTAAGGACGGTGCTCAACGCGAACGTCGTCAAGTTTAAAGCCTACCTGAAAGGTACGCTCTAATCACGACCGTCGGCCACATTCTTAAGCTTGGTGTTCATAACGGTGTTGCCTTTGCCTGGCTTGCGGTGTTGAAAGTCGACACACTTCCAGATTCCACCGTCCATACGGATACAAGTTCCGATTTTTTTATGTCCTGTGAATTGATCATTGTTATTGTATAAAAAGTTTATGTTTATCAAATCTCTTTGCTTGCAAAAGTTACTATTTTTGCAGAAAAATAAGCAATGATGCTATAAATGTTTTTGTATAGTGCCCCTTTCGTTGTGTAATGGTAACGCAATTAGCCCTGATAGTGAAGCATATTGTGGTATTTTGTTGTGCAGACAGAGATGTAAGGTTTGCTGTTTGATGGCCGTCAGCAACGCGTACGGCGGCCGTCGAAACAATGTATATGGCGACCGTCAATAGCGCTGCTGGCGCCGCCATACAATGAACATTGCCATGTAAGGTAAGGATAATACGGGTTGTTTTTTCATGGGTGTTACGATGTAACCACAGAGGTTTAACGGTTATTTTATGCACCTTTCAACAGGCGAAAACAAAAAACTGAGTATGAAAAACGGTATAAATCTTTGTAAGTTCGAAAAATATGAGTAACTTTGCAGCCCAAACGGTGTGGTGGTTTCTCATAAGAAGCACGGGCACTATAATTGCAGAAATAATAATAATTAAAAACACAGATAAGAAAATGAAAAGAACATTCCAGCCACACAACCGTCGTCGTGTGAACAAGCATGGCTTCCGCGAGAGAATGGCAACAAAGAACGGTCGCCGCGTATTGGCTGCCCGTCGTGCATGCGGTCGCAAGAAGTTGACTGTTTCTGACGAGAACCACGGAAAGTAAAGCTTTCGTCGTCACAGCGTGACGATAAAAAGGCAGCAAGGATTAACTGGCTGCCTTTTTGTTTTTAAGGTGTTTGATAATGGCGGTATGGCATGTCTGCACAAGGTATGCAGGCTTCTAAAAAGCGTGTAATTTATTTTTGCAGTATAGCCTATTTGCACTATCTTTGTAGAAAATTAGGGTATAGATGACAATTTCAGAATTTGTAGGAAAGTTCAAAAGCGGGTATCTTTGGGGCAATCTGGCGGCGATGGTTGCGGTTGTAGTGCTGCTTGCTTTTTGGTTTTAAAGGCTGCCATTGGCTTCTATACTCATCATGGCGAATCGATAGCCGTACCTGAACTTATTCACAAAAACAGCTCAGATGCCGAGCATATTCTTAACGAGCTGGGCCTTGTTATGGAGGTTACTGATACCGGATATGTAAAGACATTGCCTCCGGGATGTATTCTCGAACAGTCGCCGGCACCTGGCGAACGCGTTAAGTCGGGACATGTAATTACGGTTACCATCAACGCAACAAGCTCGCCAACCATAACCCTTCCTGATGTTATTGACAACTGTTCGCTGCGCGAGGCCATGGCCAAGCTTACGGCTATGGGCTTTAAATTAGGGCAACCTGAGTTTGTAGCAGGTGAGAAAGACTGGGTTTATGGCATTTTTAGTGAAAGGCCGTCACGTATCAAGCGGCGACAAAATACCCTGTTGACGATGTTCTTATTATTCAGGTAGGTAACGGCATGCGCTCTGCCGATGATTCGGTAAACTATGTGGATCCCGTTTACCAACAAGACGAAGAGGGCGACGTTGACGACTTTGAAGAGGTAACAGGCTCGTCAGAAGACAACGAGAAACCGAAGTCGGAGCCGGCCCCGTCAGGACAGTAGTGTACAGGTTTCTAGCCTGATTAATTACAGAAGAAGCGGCTTAAAACAGGTTCATTTCCATAGCGGATGACAAACTTTTTCAATAGCAATAACGCCCATGTCAGAGCAATACGATGATATAGAATTTGAGGAAGACGAGCTTGATGCTGCCGTTTCTTCTGCCTCTGGAGAGGCTTCGGAGCTATACGAGCACTGGAAAATAGTGGTCGATGACGGGCAGAAGCCCGTGCGAATTGACAAGTTTCTGGTTGAGCACATGCAGCATTCGAGCCGTAACCGCATACAAACGGCGGCCGATGCCGGCTGTATTTTTGTTGGCAGTAAGCCGGTAAAAAGTAACTATAAGGTTCGTCCGGGCGATGAAATCAGTCTGATGCTCGACCGTCCTAAGCGCGATTCATCCATACAGCCCGAAGATATTGCACTGAATATAGTGTATGAAGACGATTGCCTGATGGTGATAAACAAGGAAGCCGGCATGGTAGTACACCCGGGAGCAGGCAATTTCAGCGGTACTTTGATTAACGCCGTGGCCTGGCATTTGCGTGACATGGAGAGCTTTGATGCCAACAATCCTGAGGTAGGATTAGTGCATCGTATGAACAAAGGACACCAGCGGACTGCTTGTTGTAGCGAAGACTCCTGAAGCCAAGACATCGCTTGGAAAACAGTTTTTCAACAAAACAACGCATCGTAGCTATCATGCTCTGGTGTGGGGTAACCTTACAGAAGACGAAGGTCGTATCGAAGGGAATATTGCACGCGACCCGAAAGACCGGCTCCGCATGAAAGTATTCTCGCCCGATTCAGAGGTTGGGAAGCCTGCTGTAACGCATTATCGTGTGATAGAACGGTTTGGATATGTAACCCTTGTTGAATGTATTCTCGAAACAGGACGTACGCATCAAATCCGTGCTCACATGCGAAGCACAGGTCATCCGCTCTTTGGCGACGAACGTTATGGCGGTACAGAGATATTGCGCGGGCAGCGAAGTTCAACCTATAAGGCTTTTATCCAAAACTGTTTCAATCTTTGTCCGAGACAGGCTCTGCACGCAAAGACATTGGGCTTTTGTCCATCCCGAGACAGGAAAACAGATGGATTTTGATTCAGAATGGCCGCACGACTTTGCCAGCCTTATCGAAAAAAATGGCGTGGATTTATCAAAGGAACTACGGCGAAGCTGAACAACTGAATAGTAGAGCCCGAGTTTACGAGAACGATAAAAATACGAACGGAACTTTATTTACTGAAGATATGAAGAATCTAAAAAGAAACATTGCTATTGTATGCGGTGGTGATTCGTCTGAACACGACGTATCGTTGCGCTCTGCACAAGGTTTGTATTCGTTTTTTTGACGAGGGAACGCTACAACGTTTACGTGGTAGATGTGAAGGACAGACACTGGAACGTGAACTTTGATAATGGTGACGTAGCGCCAATTGACCGCAACGACTTTCTCCTTTATTGGTCAGGATGGTAAGGCAGTAGTTTTTGATTATGCCTACATTTACTATACACGGACAGCCCGGTGAGAACGGTCCGATGCAGGGATACTTTGATTTAATTCACCTCCCTTACTCGACAAGCGGTGTGCTTGTTGAGGCAATGACATTCGATAAATATGTATTAAATAACTATTTGCGTGGCTTTGATGTAAACGTTGGGGACAGTATTTTGTTACATCGTGGCGAAAAATACGATGCCGAGGCTATTGCAGCGCGCATTGGCATGCCTTGTTTTGTGAAGCCTTCAGCCGATGGTTCGAGCTTCGGTGTGAGCAAAGTGAAGAATGCTGACCAGCTTGCGCCGGCCCTTCGTAAGGCTTTTATGGAGAGTAGCGAGGCGATGGTTGAGTCGTTCCTTGACGGTATTGAAATTTCACAAGGCGTTTATAAAACACGCAATAAGTCGGTTGTGCTGCCTGCTACCGAAGTAGTTACAAAGAATGAGTTCTTTGATTACGATGCCAAATACAACGGACAGGTACAGGAAATAACCCCTGCGCGCCTTTCAAAAGAAACCGCAGAGAAGGTGGCTGCGAAACAAGCCGCATCTATGACATCCTGAGGGCAAACGGAATTATACGTATCGACTATATCATATCGAAAGACGAGGACGGCAACGATAAAATTAATATGCTCGAAATAAACACTACTCCGGGCATGACCCCCACGAGCTTTATTCCCCAGCAGGTGCGTGCAGCCGGCCTTAACATAAAGGATGTGCTGACCGATATTGCATGAAAACCAGTTCTAAACCCATTATATCGGTTATTATATAATAAGGTGCACCCTTAAGACAATAATGGAGGTCAGGTTTCTGCATAGTGAAACCTGACCTCCATTTTTATTTAGTATGATGCTTTTCGCTAAAATTTTCCTGCAAAAATATCAGTATAGGCACGTGCATAAACCATTGTGCCGAGGTCGTTGGGGTGGGAACCTTCAATCATACCTTCCTCGCCGAGCACTAATTTTTCTTTCCTAAGCAGATAAATATTCTTTATGCCCTGACGTTTCATGGTTTTATAGGCCTTATACAGTGCCGTATTGGCAGCGAGATATGAAGCATACGAGGCCTTCATCATGACGCTGTCGCTGGCAGCGTAGTTCTGAACGAGAATGACAGGCGTATTGTTTTTCTGTCTCAATATGTCGATACCTTCGGTAATGCGCTTTATGATTTCGTTCTCTGAAAGGCGGTGTGAGTTGGGAATAGGGTCGATAACGTAGGCCCTTGCGTCAATTTCGGCCAAAGCCTTAAATAGTGCAGGCTCCATAAAACAGTTGCCCGAGAAGCCGAGATTTATCACAGGCATATTGAGGTTACGCTGTACAATATTGGTGATGCTGAGACCGGGACGTGACGGTGACGCCCCCTGGATAATGGAAGAACCGTATACAACCACGGGCTTTTCGGCAGATGGTGCAACAAAGTAGAACGAAGAACCTTCGTCAATACCTATCTCAAGGAACGTAACTGTGTTGTAATTGGGCAGGTAAAGCTGGGTATTCAGTGGGTCCCTTTACATCGATATTACGGTAGTAAAATCTGGTTGTATCGGTCTCAGTACGTGCAAAACGGTATTGCTGATGGGTGCCAAGCCAGTGGAAAACGCCATGTGGCATAACGGCATACAGGTCAACTCCCGATTCGTTCAGGCTGCTCATGTTTGTAAGTGCCGATTTATTGGCGGTCTTCATTCGTACGCAAATGTTGGGCGAATTGGTGATGAAGCGAACCGATATGCCTGCACTCTGTTGTGCAAGCTTGTATACTGCGGGCGGTAGCTGGGGCTTAAGACGCTCGGGGATGCGTGCAAAACGATGTAACTCCCGTTTCTTTATTCCATGCCCCTGCCATGCAAGGGAGGGTGGAATTCAGTCATGGGATTGTGCCAATCCCATGACTCAGATAATTGCTTTTGGTTGTTTGGAGCCTGTGTACCTGGTGATGTTTTCGTGGCTTTGAGTTGTAGAGGAAACAGAAAAATCAGTAAAAGGAGTATGGTAGCTGTATGATGATTATCTGTTTTCTGCCTCTCACCTAACCTGGGTTTAAATACAGATATACCAATAAGAAACAGCAATGCGGCAATCTGCACAGCGTTGAGTATTTGACATTTAAAAATAAGGTTTGTAATTTGCGGGTTATATTGTACAATGCCAGCATCAGCAAAGTCGATAACTTCAGAGCAAAGCGGATGGAAAATAAACCTGCCCGACAAGATGACACTGATGGCAATAAACCATTTTAATGTTATCCAGCGGTGCTTAAAAAATCTCCAATGGGTAAAGATACCGTAAATAAGGCCCAGGATAATGGTTGTCTGTGCACGAGGGAATTACCAGAAAAAAGTCGACATCCAGCACTTTCCTGAAAGTTAAAGCCACATCAATGGGCGAACAGAATGAGCCTGACATGAGTACCGCAATGCCGGCCAGCCCGACAGTCCACATCATTGTAGCAATAAGATGCAGAAGTTTCATAACCTTCATTCCTCTGGCACCAATAGTCTTCATGTCTTATAAGTTTGAAATATGTTACTTTAATGTAATTTGGACAATTGAAAAAAGGGGAAACTGGATACGTGCCTGGTACAGGTACTTAGTAACGTTATCCCGTTTCCCTTATGCTGATATTCGGAGGCTTTTTAGCCTTTAAAGCTTACTTGGACAGCTTTAAAGCCTCGACAGGTTTGTTTGTCGTGATAAAGTCGACACCTGCTTTAATGAAGCCGTCAATATCGTTAAGGTCATTAACTGTCCACACATTTACGGTGAGACCTAAGTCATGACACTGCTTAATCCATTCGGGATGAGAAGCCAATACCCTGTAATGGTAGTCGATTCCATCCAGTCCTTTGTCTTTGATGGTTTGTGGATCCCAGTCACCATTAAGGTAAGAGACAGATGATTTGGGGCACAATTTCTTCAGCAGAAGGCAGGCATTACCGCTAAACGATATGTAATCGGTGCGATTTTCCAACCCTTTTGCCTTAACCATTTCGACAGTTTCGCGCACCAATGAGTCTTCATGGCTCTGGCTGTACTGGGCTTTGATTTCAAGGATAAGACGAGTTTTCAACGACTTTCCTGCATCGAGATACTCTTCGAGAGTGGCTAATTTCTCTCCGTTTCTGAGTTTACACTTCTTTAAATCTTTATAGTTTGAGGTCTGAATCTGGTGTTTTTCTATTGTCGGATCGTGATTAACGACAATCTTATTGTCCTTTGTGAGATGAACATCAAACTCAGAACCGTAAGTCCCTATGGCGTCAGCAGCGCGTAAAGATGTCAGTGAGTTTTGTGCACTTCCGGGGCAATCCCAGTAACCGCGATGCGCAATAATTCTGGTTTGAGCATGTAAAGTAGTTCCCATAAAAGGCCATCACTGCGAATGATGCCAGTTTTAATACGAATGTGTGAATAGTTCATTGTGTTTGTAATATTAAAATATTAAATGTTTAAAAGCTCTTGTTCAGGCTCCTGCTTATGCCGCCAGGAGCCTGTGTTACAACTGTTGTGCAGCCCTGTTGTTTATTCTTTCATTACCTTAACATCGTCAATATAACAACGGTTTTTGCTTTGTCCTACACCGTTTAATGCTGCACCCCATACTTCTCCACCAATGAAAACCAGGCGGGTTTCGCTGGTTGCGTTTTTAATATGGAATGTAAAGTTGGCATCGGGTTGTGCAAATGGGTTGTACTCGCTGTTGGGAACAACTTTCGGGAACGATGTCAGTTCGAAACGGATACATTTATATATGGTACCGTTTATGTCGATAGTGCTGTTGTCGTTAACCAGTTCGCCAGGCCCCATAATGCCTACTTTAAGAACGGCATCATCGTGTTTGTTATTACCTGCCGTATAGCCGACACCCTGAAATCGACCTGAATGTTGGTGGGTCCGGTCAGTCCTGTCAAAGCAGGAGATACAGCATCGCCGGCCATTTTGGTTTTACCGAGTTTGATGTAGCCAATACCACCATAGAGAAAACCGTTTAGAGATGTCCATCCGTGGCCTATTTCTGCTGCGCTCCAGCTCGATAGCCTCTCTTCGGGATATTCATAATAGGGTTTGTCTTCGCCCTCACTCAGCCGGGTAAAGTCTTCATTCATGACAAGTCCGGGTGCAGATTGAGTAATTGTAGCAGTTGAAACGAGGTTACTTTGCTCTCCTGTACCTTTGGCTGTTAGTGTAACAGTGCGGTCGCCTGTACGGTTTTTGTCGTATGAAATGTATACCGAGTCGTCAGTTTGCTGGTCAATTCGTACCCAGGTTGTTGCTGAAAGACTCGCCTCAAAGGGAACATTGTGGTTGATGGCAATGGCTAATTTCCCTGCTTCAGGGAGTAAATTAAAGCCCTGATCTCCGTTAACAATTTGTACTAAAGGCTGATTAGCCTCTTGTATAAAAGCTGAGAGAGTTGAGCGTTGAGCCATCTTTTGCAACGAAGTTAAACTTGCCTTCGCTGGGTACTAAAGGCTGTATTCTTGTCAACCCAGTAGTGTATAATGCCGTCGTCTACACCCTCATTTATGAAGAGATGCAGCCATGTGGTATCGGCCGGATTGTTGTACAGTACCTTCCATGCGCGGTTAGAACGAACAGTTACTTGCTTGCGGTTAGCCTGTGTCATGCCGTCAACGTTTACGCTTATGGATGTGGAGGGTGTGTCAAAATTTAGAAAAGGTTCGCCCGTTTCGGTATTGTTGTCAGAACATGCGGGAAAGAACATCATTCCGATAAGGGGCAGTAACGATGCTAATATTTTATTTTTGTTCATAGTTGTTGATTTTAAAGTCCGCCTTCAATAGCTTTCTTACTCCACCATAATGGTGTCTTCATGTCGTTAGCATTGGCTTTCATTCTCTTCAGAGCCTCGGCAACATGGGCAGCATTGGTTGCCGTTGTGGTGTTCGGATAGCCCATTCGTGTGGGTAATACGAAATCGTTGGGGTCGGTTCCTTGCCCAGTGTCAGCTCTGGATAGCCTGTTCTACGGTAATCATTCCAGCCTTCCATACCTACCCAGAACGTAGCAATATACTTTTGGTTAAGTATAAGTTCTTCGTGATTGGTGTTGATGTCCCACGAAGCCAGTGGCGATTGCAGATAATCAGCAATGGCCTGGTCGGTGATTATATAATCAACGGGTGTGTTGACAGGCACGGCAGCCTGGGCAAACTTGCTCCATTTCTGCATGTTGGCGGTTATACCAGCCTCATAATATGTACGGGCAGCAGCGTCTCCACCGTTGATAACACCCTTCAAAGCTGCTTCTGCGAGAATGAATTGTAACTCATCAAAGCCCATCAAAAAGCCGTCGGCGTTGTTCCTTCGCAGCACTTCTGTATTAAGATATGAGGATGCACGGTCATCGTTGCCTTGATTTTCGGCCAGTCCTCCCGCAACGGTTCCTTTCCAATAAGGTGCACTGTCGCGTTGCTTTCCAATGATATGCAGGCGTGGGTCAACGTAAACGTCGGCTTTCATATTGATGCTTCCGTCGGCATTCAGGCCTTTAATAACCATCATTTTAATTGTTTGTTCGGAGAGATGATAGGAGCTATAAGTGAAGTCTGACTCGGTATAATTGGCAGGATCAAACTCAGAGTAATAAGGTGCAACGGCTGTAAATCTGACAGTTGCATTGTCATCGTTCGATGTAAACACCGGATATTGTGCGGGATTGTCTATAATTTGTTGCAACTTTTCCTTGACAGTCATGTTGTTTGTGCTGTCAACGACAGTTGCATTGCGTCCCATCAGCCGGCCCAATACGCGAATATACAGCGAGTTATTAAACCTTTGCCACTTCTTCATATTGAAGCCATACATATTGTCGAGGGCAGCATAGTTGCTGTTTACATACGGATTTGACGCGTAAAGCTTGTTGGCTTGTTCGAGATCGGCACACATTTGTTTGTATACATCTTCCTGACTGTCGAAGGCTGGAGCCAGATTTCCCTGCTCGGCCATGAAAGCTTCGCGATAAGGAATGTCGCCAAACATGTCGGTTAAATTCTGCATAAACATCACGAACATGGTTTTAGACACGGCCTGCATGGCAATATCTTTCTGCAGTTTAGCCAGTCGGTTCATTTCGTTTATATTTGAAGCATACCCTGCAATATGGTCCCAAAGGCTGGCCCAATTGGCGTCACCTATGTTATATCTGTGCTCATTGCGAACGGTATTACCTGTACATGCCGTATGCTGTACAAGCTCATCATTCCAGAACCAGCTTATATAGGTAAGGTAATTTGTGCCATCATACAGGTTCTTTTCGAACATAGCCGATGCACTTAATTTTCCGCTTTTAACGGTTATCTTGTTGGGATTGGTGTTGGTTTCTTCGAAATTCTGCGTACATCCTGTAATAAAGAGTCCGCATACCAACGCCAAAACTGAATATTTTATTTTCATATTGTTTAGAATGAAAGTTTAACATTGAAACCGTATGAGCGGGTCATAGGGTAGGCTAACGTCTCAATACCACCATAAATATCGGCTCCACTCACCATTGCGGCTTCAGGATCGTATTGTGGGAATGGTGTAATGCAGAACAGATTAGTGGCGTATGCACCAATGCTTGCGCTGTTCAGGAACTTTGTTTTACGACAGAATTTCTGTGGCAAACTGTAATCAACGCGTAACTGTTTAAACTTAAAGAAGTTTGTACTAAAGGTGTTTTTCCTCAGTGTTGTCGCGGTTCCAGACGTAAGTATTATAGTAGGAAAGCGTGCTTCCGAAGACGGTATTGTTCTTCGTGTATGTTACTGTTCCGTCGGCATTGTTGCTCGCATGAACGCCTTCAACAACAAGACCGTCGTAACGTCCTGCCAGCGAGTTTTTCAATCGGCCCTGATAAGAGAGCAGAAAATTGGTTGTCGAGTAACAGTGTCCGCCTGCCTGGGCACTGAAATCCATACTTACATTGACGTTCTTATAACGGAAATTCATATTAAGTCCGCCTTTCCAGTCAGGATTTACCTTTCCTAAATCAATGAGTGTTGTTTTGTCAATGGTAGGATAGCCTGATGTACTGATAATCTTTGCACCGCTGCAATCAACCTTGTTTCCATTGTCATCGAGATAGAATGCGCCCTCTGGAGCACGCTTGTAGCCATGTCCGTAGATTCGGTACATTTCGTGTCCTACGAACGAATACACGTAAACGCGGTTACCAATTGTGGTTCCCATATCGGTTTGATAAGGCTGATTGGGATTCCATTCATTCTGCAAGCTGACAAGCCTGTTCCAGTTTTTACTCCAGTTCAGCCTCATACTCCATTCAAAATTACGTGTTTTCACGGGGCTTCCATTGATGGAAACTTCGAGGTCCCTTGCTGCTAATTTCACCCGCATTAATAGTATAGCCCGTTACTCCAGTAATTTGATCGGCAGCAACATTGACAATTTGGTTTGTCGTGCTTGTTGTATAGGCTGTGAGATCAAAACCTAATCGTCCGCCAAACATCTTGCCTTCCAGACCGCCTTCCCAGCTTTCCTGGTTCTCAGGTTTGATGTTAGCGTTGGGCATTGTTGGTGAAATGCGATAGCTTCCAAAGTAGGATGTAGCATTGTAATAACGGTCAAGAGAATAGGGTGACGTATCACTTCCTACGTTTGCCCATGACGCTTTTAGCTTCAACATGTCGATCCATGCTGCCCTTTCTTTCATATTGAGTACGCGATCAAGCAACATACTGAACGAAGCCGAAGGATAATTGTATGAGTTGTGGCTCTTGGCAAGCGAACTCGACCAGTCATTTCTGTCGGTCAATTCGAGGTAATAGGTGTTGTCCCAGCTCAGTTGAGCCACCCCATAAAAGGAGTTAACCTTTTTCTTTGAGTGGTAACTGAAGTTGTCAGGGCTATATCCTGACGGTACGTTATAGATGTTGTACACACCATCTATTTGTAGTTTCTGGAGCGTTATACGATTATTATAATAGCGGTAATTCATGCTGTTTCCTCCGAAAGAAACATTGAATCCCAGCCTCTTGTCGATCCAGTTGTTGTTTGTATAAGTCAGAAGGAAGTCGTTGTTAATATGGTAAATATTTCGTTGTCTGTTCACGATACATACCTTGTTCATAGCTTACGGTGTAGAACGGACGCTGTTGAGTTCGCCACGAGTGGGTCATATCGAGCGACGAGCGTAGCTTTAACTTCAGCCCTTTAGCCAGATCAATGATGGCCGACATATTTCCATATACTCGGCTTTTGTTCATTTTGTTCAGCTCTTCGTATGCTGTTCGATAAGGGTTTACAGGAGTACCCGAACGATAAACAGTACGTCCTGCATCGATGTTTTCTTTGGTAAAGCGTCCCTTAAAGTACTCATCCTTCCACTCATTTATAGAGTTGTTCGAATAGCCGAAGCCTAAATGATACATCGGATTCATTGCCGAGTAGCCGCTTCCCGGCAGGTTATCGCTGCGCTTCCCGGTGTAGTTTACACGGGCACTCAGCTTTATGCGCTTGCTCACAGGAGTATCAAATGCAATAGCTATATCGTTACTTACATATCCTGTGTTTGGTGTTATCCAATTGTTACGTGTATCGGTAAAGCTGATTCGGGCAGAAGTCCCCTTACCGTTGCCTCCGCTGATGGCCACGTTGTTGCGCCATGTTGTACCTGTTTGGAAGAAACCTTTGTACCAGCTGTCCCGGTAAACCCACGGAGTAGGTGTATATTTGCCAGTCTCCCAATTGTACGAGTTGTATTGATAGCGCATTTTCCCTTCGCCATACTTCTCTCCAAACGAAGCCCTTGAATAGTTAGAGCCATCGTTTCCTATGCCATCGGTTGCATCTGCAGCCGATACACTATAATATGAAAAAGGATTAAGGCCCATGTCTGCGCCCGATCCGTATTCCTTTTGAAAGTCTGGCCAGTAGCTGGCTAAGTCGAGAACTAAGGACGAATTAACCGTTACACCCCATTTTGCCGACTTGCTTCCTCCCTTTGTTGTGATAACAATGGCACCGTTTCCTGCCTCTGAACCATAAAGAGCAGTGGCTGCAGCACCTTTCAATACGGTTACCGATTCTATATCGTCTGGGTTAATGTCGGCAGCTCCGTTACCAAAATCTACGGGAGCATCAGTATTACTGTACGTGCTTCCGCTTCCTGTTGCAACGGTACCTGACTGTATAGGTACGCCGTCAACAACGAATAAGGCACCGTTGTTGCCGTAGTTTAACGAGTGATCACCACGCAGGGTAACACGCATTGTGCCCAGAGGACCTGTGCCTGCTGATTGCATGCTGAGGCCTGCAACCTTACCATTCATCTGGTCAAGCCAGTTAGCGCTCACACCTTTCGTCAGTTCCGAGTTGTCAAGCTTGCTTACAGAGTAGCCCAACGACTTCTCCTCACGCTTAATTCCCAATGCAGTAACTACTACTTCATTCAGGTTTTTGGCTTCCGGACTGAGAGTTACGCTGATGCGTGTCTTCTTTCCAACGGTGACGGTAGTGGGCGAATACCCCAGATAATTAAATGTAAGAACAGGGTTGGTACCGTCTACGGTAATTGTAAAATTACCGTTAATATCGGTTACCACTCCCGATTTTTGTCCCTTTTGCTGCACGGTAACACCAATCATTGGCGAAAGAACCGTCAGAGTCGTACACCTTTCCCTGTAACCGTAGTCCTTTGTCCATACGCATTAACAGCAGCCATGACCGACAATGAAAGCAATGTAATTTTTGCAATGATTGTTTTTAGAGGTTTTTCATGTGCTAATAGTTTTTCTGTTTCTTAAAAATTAACTTGTTGTTTTTAGTCTGATTATCTTTACTTTTTTGTAGTTGAAGGCAAATTTTTGTTTGAGGTTTTCGTTATTGTTTCTCGCACCTGTCCAAGGGTATTCCTTTGATGTTAAAAGGAGATGGTTATTGTTTTTACAGGTAGAAATTGAATAAAGCTGGGAAACACATGGTTGTATGCTCCCCACTTATTTGTAGTTTATAGCTGGCGCGACTTCTGTAACAGCTCTCCAAACTCTTTTATACTGAGAGCTGTAAGGTCAGGGCTGGCGGTCGTAGGTCAGTGAAACTTCAAGCGTTGTTTCGCCTGAAAGCACTAACACGCCGAACGAACCTGCATTCTGAGCCGTTGCAACGTCGGTATAAATGCGGTCGCCAACCATGGCTATTTCATCATCCTTCAAGTTGTATTTATCGCGAATGCAATAAAGCATATTGGGGTTAGGCTTGCCGATAACAATGTCGGGTTGACGCTTTGTTGCCCCTTCGATGGCCTTACACAGTGAGCCACAGTCAACTAATATGGTGGGCTGGTCGGTAGGACACACCCAATCGGGATTGGTTGCAATATATGGAATGTCTGTCTTTGAAGCCCACCGGGCTGCCCTGCACAGGCGCGAGTACTCGAGTTGTGTCAAAAAGCTACTACGAGAATGTCAGGAACATCATTGGCCGAGTCGCTTGTTATCTCAAAACCAGCCTTTTTGAATTCGGCCTGCATGCTGGGCGTTCCAAGGGTGAATATCCTTTTTGGCCTCAGGATATTGCATGCGGATATAGTCGATTGTGGCTATTGACGAGGTGTACATTTGCTCTTCGGTAGCATCAATACCCAGCTTTTGCAGCTTTAAAAGGTAGTCGTTGCTGCTCTTTGTGGGGTTATTCGTGAGGAACGAATAAGATATTCCGTTATCGCGCAGCGTCTGCAGAAAGGCCTGTGTATATGGAAAGAGAGTGCTTCCGAGATATATGGTTCCGTCCATGTCAAGGGCTACGTGCTTTATTTTGGCACAAGCCTGGAGAAGTTTCTCTTCGCTTAACGGCGAAATATATTTGTCGAAGTTCATAAATTACGGTTTTAAGGATTTACTTGTCCGACGACTCAACGTCACTGTAATCTATTTTAGAGGCACGCTCATAACCGTCACGTGGTGCATTCCACATGCTGATGAGGATAATCATGCCAATGATTGCCACAACAATAATGGTTTCAAAGACGTGTGTCCAGCCGTAAAGGTCGGCAACATAACCTACAAGCAGGCCTGATAATCCTGAGCCGATGTAACCCAGAATACCCGCAATGCCGTTGGCTCTTGCCGAAGCTTCCTTTGTAGCGTGCTTGCCAAGCTCAATGCCAATGAGGGCTTGTGGCCCGTAAACACAGAAGCCGGCGCCTACCAGAACAGCTGCCGTGAGCGTCAGACTTGCATCTTGAGGCAACAGCCTGAAGATGGTCATGAACAACGCTGCGCCTGCCATACATACTACACACATATGATGTCCCTTTCCCTTAAAAAGGTGGTCGGTGGCCCATCCTGCAAACAGGGTTCCTAAAATGCCGGCTATTTCAAAAGGCTGCAACGGTCCATCCCGGCCTGCGAAATGTCCAGACCGCGGCTTTCTGTAAAGGAATTTTTGGTCCCCAGTCGAGGATACCCATACGTACAATATACACAAAAAGGTTGGCAATACAAAAGGTCCATACCCAACGGTTACGCCAAACCATGACGCGCTCAAACTTCATACGGGCAGCCTTATTCTGCTTTTCCTGGTAAGCGCCAAGCGAAGTACCGGGCAGGTCGGGCAGCCCAACCTCCTTGGGTTCGTCGCGTAAACCGATGAGGATAAAGGCAGCTCCGCATAATGCAATGCACGCCGGAATCCAGAAACACCATTTCCACGCACCCACGTGGGCAGCATAGTTCAGAGCCTGTGCCGATGCATTGCCTACGTTGTTATTGGCCAGATTTTCAGTGATGCGAGCTACCACATCGCTGTTTGCACTCATATCGGTACCCAGTGCACCCATAATTGTACCGCAAACAATGACGGCAAGGGCTGCACCTATCGAGTGGGAAGTGTTCCATACTGACATTTTAGTGGCCAGCTCGCTCGGATGAATCCAGTGGGGTAATATGCGTGCACATGGAGGATAACCCATGCCCTGACAATACTGATTAAAGATAATGACGATGCCTACAAAAAAGATAAGCATGGCCGTAAAGTCGGGACCGTGGTTTGTGCCTACAATGAGGGCTGTAATATCTACGCCAAAACCAAAGGCAAAATTGGAAATGGCACATAGCAACAAGCCTGCAGCCATAACTAAACGGCCCTTTACACGGTCGACCACATAACCGTTAATAAAGCGTGATGCACCGTAAACCAGAGAGCTTACAAACAATATCCAGCCAAAGCTTTTGTTGGATATGCCATATTCTGCCGTGAGACCCGGGCATGGCCAATGAAAAGTTCTTGCGAACAAAATAAAACATGGCACTAGCCTATCATGGTTACTAAGATAGTACGTGCCTGCCAGCTCATAAACTTTTTGCGTTTATCGCCTAACGGAGCATAAACGTCGGTTTTGTTTTCCATAAGAAATTTTTGTGTTATAAATTTTAAAGTTTTTTTGAGTTATTATAGTCTTTTGCCTGAACAGCCTTTTGTCAGAAAGTATATTACATTACGTTCATCAGGTTCTGGCTTTTTGACAGAAAAAGTAAAATTCTTAACAGTATTTTGTTACAACCCCTGTGCTGAAAAGTTAATGGTATGGCGGTCGTCAACAGCGCGTACGGCGGCCGCCGTATAATGAGTTTGACGGCTGTCATCAGCGTTGCTGACGGCCGCCGCACACCAGAGAAAAGATTGAAAACACCTGTCCATTCCGTTTTTAATGGTCCTTGCAATACGATTAAATCAGACAGTACTTATACCTAAAAAGGAATGGATAGTAGGGGTGTTCAGCAAACTTTATTTCTGGCTGTTCTCTTTCTTGACAAGATATTGCTCTTGCTGGTAGGTAAGTGCCATGAACAGCATTGATAATACACATGCACCGATAAGCAGCACAAGGTCCAGTTCCAGCCAGCCTTTTCGGCTACATAACCTATTACAACGTTGGCCAGAAGCGCAGTACCGAGCACATATCCAAGGAATCCGGTAAGACCTGCAGCCGTGCCAGCCGCGTTCTTGGGAGCTAAATCGAGAGCCTGTACACCAATAAGCATAACAGGACCATAGATGAAAAAGCCTATGGCTATGAGGCAGGCTATAACGATGTGTATGTTATTGAAGTTCTGCCAATAGATGAAAATAAGTACGGCTACGATGCCCATGAAAAGCATTGTGGGCAGTGCACGTCGGCCATGGAATACACGATCGGAGAGCCATCCACAGATAATGGTACCTGGAATAGCTGCCATCTCATAGGCAAAATAGGCCCATCCGGCATCCTTGATATTGATACCCTGCTCGGTTAAGATAGTAGGCGCCCAGTCTAAGCAACCATATCGTACCATATAAACAAACGCGTTGGCAAAGGCAATATACCACAAAAAGCGGTTCGTAAGGATGGTCTTAAAGATGTCTTTCGTCGACATTACCTGCTCAGCCTTGTCATTATATGTGCTTGAATAATCGTTACGCCATTTCTCTATCGATGGTAAGCCACACGATTGTGGGGTGTCGCGTATGAGGCAATAGGCAACAATGGCAATGAGAATAGCCACGCAAGCGGGGAAGAGATAAGTGCCAATGAGGAAGTATCGCTGTGTATCGGCACCATAAAACCATGAGCCAAACCACACGGCACCGTAAACAGACATAGGCCCTACCAGCGCACCGCCAACGTTATGAGCACAGTTCCATACCGACATCCAGGTGCCACGCTCCTTAATTGAGAACCAATGGGTCATTACACGACCGCATGGAGGCCAGCCCATTCCGTTGAACCAACCTACCAAAAAGTTCAGAAAGGCCATCAGAGCAATGGCTAAATCCTTATGTTCGCGACCGATAAGCTGTACCGGTACAATCATGAACATCATAGACAGTGCCGCTAACGTCAAACCTAAAGGCAAGAAACGGCGGGCGTTACTGCGGTCGGAAACACTCGCCATAATAAATTTAAGAGAAGCCGTATGCGATGGCATTCATCGACAAAACAATACCAAGCTCGCCTTTGTCAAAGCCAAGATCTGCAAGCATAGGGATGGCCATGGAGAAGTTCTTGCGAACAATGTAGAAGCCTGCATAGCCAATAAAGATACCTAAAAAGACCTGCCAGCGCAGCCTTTTATACTCTGCGTTGGCTTCAGCACCGCTTTTTTCGGGTTTGAAAGCGGGAGGATTTAAAAATTTCCACATGATAATTTATAATCGTTTGTTTAGTTATATTCCGTAGTGCAAATTTAGTAAGATTATTTCTTACTACACAATATATATACTTTTTCCTTATTTTTATGGGTGAATAAAGAGAAACCAGCCTGTCACCCCCGGCAATAACACCTCCTGCCAACGGGCCAACCACGGGTACCGAGGGCGTATGCCCAGTCGCTGTTGCGCTTATAACTCTTCATCGGTAAAAGGGCATGGGCAATACGAGGACCCAGATCGCGCGCCGGGTTCATGGCGTAACCCGTAGTTCCTCCCAGCGACATGCCGAGAGCCATAATTAAGAAAGTAACAGGAACAGGCCCTAAAGCAGCAAAGCCTGTGGCATTAACAGTTGAGAAGCTTATGATGCAAAGTAAGAGCACAAACGTCGCTATTATCTCGCATAAAAGGTTCTGACCATAGTGGCGTATGGCGGGAGCAGTGCAGAATGTGCCCAGTTTCGCATCGCCATCTTCGGTTGCATCGTAGTGGTCTTTGTAGAAAAGCCATACCAGAACAGCCCCAAGGAAACCCCCTGTCATCTGTGCAATTATGTAGGGAACGATTAAAGGGCAGGGGAATAAGCCTGCTGCAGCAAGACCTAATGTTACGGCAGGGTTGAGATGTGCACCGCTAACAGGTCCTGCTATCATCACACCGCACATGACAGCAAAGCCCCAGGCCAAGGTTATTACAACCCATCCACTGTTTTGTCCTTTGCTTTTGTTGAGGGTTACACAGGCACAAACACCATCGCCCATGAGGATCATGATCATGGTTCCCACAAGTTCGAAGACGAACTTATGCAATACAACGCTGTCCATAGTTTTATTGTTTTAGGTTTTATAAAGTTGAAAGAGTCTTTGGTCAGGCTTTTGATAAATAGCCTTTTCGGCTTTTTATTGTTTTGTGGAAAGCGTACGGGCTACGGCATCAGCCCATCCCTGACGCGCCTTTTTGGATGGCTTCGCTGTCAGGATTCGGCTCAAATGTGCGTTCAATCTTCCATTGACGGCGCAGCTCATCAACAGAATCCCAGAACCCTACGCCCAATCCTGCAAGATAAGCAGCACCTATGGCTGTGGTCTCTGTTATTTTAGGGCGAACAACTTCAATCCCCAACAGGTCGGCCTGGTATTGCATAAGCAGGTTGTTCCGGCTGGCACCGCCGTCTACTTTCAGCTCTGTGAGGCGGTCGTTCATGTCTTTTGCCATGGCCTGTGCAATATCATAAGTCTGGAAAGCAATACCATCAAGTGCCGCCCTTGCGATGTGAGCAGCAGTCGTGCCGCGTGTAATGCCGGTGATGGTACCGCGTGCATAAGGGTCCCAATAAGGCGCGGCGAGACCTGTTAATGCCGGAACAAAGTAAATGCCGCCACTGTCAGGTACGGTCTTTGCAAGCTCTTCAATCTCAGACGAGCTTTTAATGATTCCCAGTCCGTCACGTAGCCATTGTACAACAGAACCGCCCACGTAGACTGATCCTTCAAGGGCATAGTTTACTTTATTGCCTATTTGCCAGGCAATAGTGGTAAGAAGATTATTCTTTGACATCACGGGCTTCTCACCTGTGTTCAACATAACGAAACAGCCTGTGCCGTAGGTGTTCTTAATTGAGCCTGGTTCGAGGCACATCTGACCGAATAAAGCTGCCTGCTGATCGCCGGCAATACCCGCGATTGGCACCTTATGGGCGAAGATAGTAGTCTTGGTATGTCCGTATATTTCGCTGTTCGACTTTACTTCGGGCATCATAGAGGCGGGAATATCCAGCAGTTTAAGCAGGTCTTCATCCCACTTAAGGTCATGGATATTAAACAGCATGGTGCGTGAAGCATTGGTTACATCAGTAACGTGTACCTCGCCACGTGTGAGCCTCCACACTAACCATGAGTCGACATTACCAAAGCGCAGCTTTCCCTGTTCGGCTCGTTTGCGTGCCCCTGGCACATTGTCAAGTATCCACTTTATTTTGGTACCGCTGAAGTATGCGTCAATGATGAGACCTGTTTTCTGATGTATCGTATCGGTTATTCCTTCAGCTTTCAGCTGGTCGCAGAACGCAGCCGTACGGCGGTCCTGCCATACTATGGCATTGTATATTGGCTCTTCGGTATCAATGTCCCAAACAATTGTGGTCTCACGCTGATTGGTAATACCAATGGCTGCAATGTCAAGACCATTGATGTCAATTGTAGAGATGGCCTCTGCAATGACTGAAGCTTCCGACGCCCAAATCTCATTGGGGTTGTGTTCAACCCATCCGGGCTTGGGAAAATACTGTTGAAACTCCTTTTGTGCGATGGAACATATTTGTCCTTCGTGGTCAAAGACGATGGCTCGGGAGCTTGTTGTCCCCTGGTCAAGAGCGAGAATATACTTCTTGTCCATAGTAATATATGTTTAAGGATTTAATCGTCGGGTCTCTTCTACGTCAATAGCATCAGCAAGAATAGAAATAGGATTGAGTACTTTATAGCCTGTTGACATTTCAATTTGCCACTTACAGGTTTCGCAATCGGTCACTACATAATCAGGATTTACTGCTTTTATGTTCTCAAAAAGCCCGGATCCTATCTCCTGTGAGCGTTTATAGTTTTCCTTTTTAAAGCCGTAGTACCAGCTATACCGCAGCATTGTGAGTCGAGCATAACCAGTTCCATGCACGGAATAAGCTTTAAAAGTTCGGTGCTATAAACAATCCAGCCCATACGTTCCATGTGGCATGCCGAATGATAAGCTCCTTTCATCCTGAAGTCTTTGCGAAAAGCAAGTTTTATTTCTCCTTTTTCTATAAGCTGATATAAGAAACGGGTAGCAAGTGTTATACCATCGCGGACATCGCTGTTTTCAATATTGAGCAGGTGTTTATACTCGTCGCGCATCGTAAGTGTGCAGGTAGAGCTTGTGGTCAGCACCGTACGGTGTTCCTCCTTATACGATTTTCGTATCGACTTTACATTGATTTCACCTTGTCTGCGCGCCTGATCTGACATGCCGTTTGCGATGAGAGCTACACCGCAACACTTTTTCTTTCTCAAGTAGATGCACACCATATCCTACGGCGTTCATAATTTTAACAGGTCCTTTTCCCAGCTGTGGAAAGTTATAATTTACATAGCAACCATGGAAGTAGCTGACATGATGTTTGTACTGATCTTGTGTTGCTGCAGCGTGTTTGCGAAACCAGGTCTCAAACTTCTGGTTGGTATAGGCAGGGAATGTGCGGTGTTTGTCGATCTTCATTACGCCATCCATAATCGCCTTAACGGGCTTAAGACCTACCGACATGTTCACAATAGGCGCAACCTTATTGGCTACGGTGCCCATAAAATCGGTGTTGGCGAGGATTCTGTCTCGCAGGCTCGGACTGTGTTTACTGTATTTTATGCGTGCAGCCTCGGATAATATCTCCAACCTTTACATCCTCAGGGCATGCTACCTCACATCGTTTACAGTTCAGACAAAGCTTAAGATTTTCTTCAAAGAATGTAGGATCTTTTAAACGATAACGTTCTAAATCTGGTCCCGAATGCTTTGGGCCTGGGTACTTTGGCTCCACTGCAGACACAGGACAATAAGCGGTACAGATGGAGCATTTAAGACATTCCTCGTAATTATGTTCACTAATATTAAGTGCTTGTATAACGTTCATAACCTTTCTACTTTACGATTTTCTTTGCTGCATACATGGCAGTGAGCATAGAAACACCCTCACCATCTGCAAGCTTTTATGTTGTTATGCCCACTGAGAATAGAGCCTGTGACAAACAAATTTTCTATGGTTCTGCCATCCTTAATGGCGTGCAAATCAGCATCTGTTGCCACACCGAAGTCCATATAGGGCTGTGCCTTTAATACGTTTTTCGTTGTACCAGTCGTTCCTGTTCTCCAGCGAATCAACATCTAAACCCAATACGGGTTCAAACACATGGGAATAATCAGAGATAAGTCCCTGGCTCATGAATGAACCCGTAGCCAGTATAAAGTTGTCGGCCGTGAGGGTTTCTTCTGGCAGGTGGGCCGTTTTTATTTCAACAAGCTTGTTATCTTTGAAACGGCCTTCGATGGCTTTGTCACCAATTAGTATCCTCCCCCCGAGAGCACATAGGCGTTTACGCATGAGCTCAAGGATGCGAATGCCAGGAACCGATGGTGGCATAGTGGCGATAAACTTCACCGGAGTATTGACTTTCCTGCGCAATTCTTCTGACAATTGTGCATCTTTTAATCCGGTAATAGCAGGCAGAAGTACGACGTCTGCATCGCCGGCAACATGACTTATTGCTACGGCCAGCTTATCAGTAATGCCTTTATCGTGGATGACCTTGGCCAGATTGGAGGCTCTCATTTCCGTAGGACTCTTTCGTGCAAAGTCAAATTCTTCGAGCTGTATGATTTTATAGGAACAAATTGCACCAGCCTTTGTCAGGTTATCTAAAAAGTATAATGATAGGGCAGATCAAGAAAACCGGCAATGTTTACCAGCGTAATCTTTTTACCTTTCAGCTCTTCTTTGCTTGCAGGGGCCTCCATATCATCAAGTGTAAGCCATGCAGGGATAGGTACTCCCATGGGTGAAAGACGGTAATGATTGGTTTCAACAGCCCCCGTTGTTTTAATATCACATCTGTCTAACAACGCTTTTGCTTCCCGGGCAAGAACAGGAATGTTCTCTGTTCCTACCTTATTATATGGATGTTTCTCGTCAAGAGAACTGACAGCTTCTAAAGGATTGTTTACTTCCTGCCCTTCTTTGTTGTAACCTATTAAGCCAAGCGAACTCGGCCCGAAGTGTAAACTACTCTGGCCTGCTGAAACAACGGTTACCTTTTGCCCTGCTTCAGCCAGTGTTATGGCAGCGGTAAGTCCGCTAAGTCCACCGCCTATGATGATGCAATCACTTTTCATTGTTCTGTGTATCCTGTTGTTTTGTGTTTATTTTATCAAGGCCACATAATGCCTGATATATTGTAGCGGTTAGCTGTGCTTCGCCAAGAGCCTGCCCCCATGCTACGGGACGTACGCCTTTCCACCGTTCGTTGAGAAAATCTTTTAAGCCTTCTTCCGATGCAGTAACATTGTTGGTACATATTATATTGGCTGCACGGCAGGTACAAAAGCTCGCCCTGACATGTTCCCATACCAACGCGGGTGCGCCGCCTCAAGTTCATTAAGTTGTGGACATGGAGCTTTTTCAGCAGCATATTTTTACTTCACCAACGCTGACCTCTTCACATTCGCAAACTAAAGCATCATCCTCTTTATCTCCGTACTTTATGGCGTCAGCCATTGTTCCATGGCGGCCATGGGCAGCATTAAATGAGGAGCTAAACAATTCCCCATGAGAAATTTCGGGCTTTAATTCTGACCTCGGGAGAGGCATATCAGCTGTTGTACAAGCTACGTTAATTCCCAATTTCTTGCATGCTAAGTCGGTGGCTACCTCTGCCATCATACGATAAGTCATCATCTTTCCGCCTGTAATGGTGATAAAACCATCCAGTCCGTCGCGCACTTTATGATCTAAACACACAATACCACGGCTTATATTGCGTCCCAGACGGGTCGTCATCCGATGCCACTAAGGACGTACACCGCAGTAGGCTCTTAAAATACGTGGTTGAAAGTGCCGAGCCAGCTTCTCTCCTTCGCGAATAAAGCAGGTCAACCTCGTCAGGGAGTTACCTTTTAAATCGTCAATGGTGTCGAAGGGAACTCGGTCACTGGTTGTTCCGATCACACAAACAACATCGTCAGGAACAAGTATATCAGCATTGGCAGGTTTACGGCATCGGTTGATAACCATGCTGTTAACCCGATGACCGAATATGAGCAACGTACCTTTTGCAGGAAACATATTAATGGTAATACCAGCTCGTTTTGCTACCAGATGCCCCCAAATACCCGCAGCGTTAATTGTGATTCGGGCGTATGCTTCACTGGTTTCTCCGGTATGATTGTTGCGTAAGGTAACACCTTTCACTACACCGTTCTCAACGATAAGGTCGGTAACCTCATGATAATTTAATATTGTTGCACCATGACGGCGTGCATCTATAATGTTAGCTGTGGTAAGATGAAACGGATCTATCGACGCATCAGGAACCCCTACAGCTCCAGTCAGTGCAGGGTTTACGGAAGGTTCAAGACGCTTTGCTTCCTCCGGGTCGATAATTTCAGCACGTATTCCTGCTTTCTCACAGCTTTCAACAAATGTTTTCTGGTAGCTTAAGTCGTCCTCGGGTAAGGTAATAAACAATCCGTCTGTCTCGTCAACGCAATGTCTTGCAATCTTGCGCAGTATCATATTCTCTTTGATACATTCCGACGCCGACTCAGCATCGTTTACTGCATAGCGTGCACCGCTGTGCAAAAGACCATGATTTCGCCCTGTGGCCCCGTTTGTAAAGTCTTGTTTTTCAACGAGCAGGACTTTGAGACCCCTTAAGGAACAGTCGCGTGCAACGCCGGCTCCCGTGATGCCTCCACCAATAATGATGGCGTCGTACTCCTGATGATTCATGTTGCTCATATTGTAGCTTTAATTTAATGCTTTTGTATACATTGCCGTAAATCGATACGGATGCTTTTTCTTAGCTTTCGAAATAGGTATTATTCTATTTCGAAACGAAACAAAAATTAAGAAAGTAATCTGATAAACGCAACGATAAAACAAAAGTTTCTTTGCAAAGTTAACACGAGTTTATTGTAATAAACATAATTTAATAATGCCGTTAAAAACCTGTTGTCATTACATGTTAATTAAATCTTAAAAATAACGTAAAAGTGTACAAAAAGCTGAGAAAACGCCTATCTTTGTATATATATATTCTGGCGGGTTTTGTTACCTGTTGGTGTAATCAGACTAAAAACTATTATTTTATAAAAACCCTATATTAACGTCATGACGAAAGAAGATCGGCAGAATATTATCCTCGATTATCTGCTTAAATCGGGTTCAGTTCAGGTCAGTGATCTGGCGATAACGTTAGCGGTTTCTTCGGTAACAATACGTAAGGATCTTACAGAATTAGAAAGAAGGCAAGCTTTTACCGTAGTCATGGAAGGGCTATCTCATCAATCCCTTTACCAATAACCGTTCGGTCAACGAAAAAGAGAAGTATTATGCTGAGGAGAAAAGTCTTATTGGTATGGAGGCAGCTCGTCTCATTACTTCTAACGACAGTATTGTTTTAGCATCAGGAACTACCATTCATGCCTTTGCACGATGTATCAATCCTATCGGAAAACTGACAGTAGTATCGGCTTCTTTACAAGCTACTGAAACGTTGGCCATGATGAACGACGTTGATATTGTTCAGTTAGGAGGCGTGGTTCGTCACAGCAGTTTGTCGGTAGTAGGCAAGTACAGCGAAGATATTTTTAAAAGGATGCTCATTTAGTAAGCTTTTACTTAGGCGTGGACGGTATCGACTTTGACTTCGGAATTTCTACTACCGACTTACGTGAAGCCGAATTGAACAGACAGATGATGCTCACGGCTCAAAAGACTATTGTACTGGCTGATTCGAGTAAATTCGGACGTCGTGGCTTTGCAAGAATTGCCAATTTAGAAGATATTGACATGATTATTACCGACTCAAATGTGTCGCCTTCCATTGTAAAGCGACTGGAAGAGTTGGGTATTGAACTGATTATTGCCGAAACAAAGGACCTGCCTGCTGTCGGTACTGTCCGTTGACTGAGCCTGTTTTGTTGTCAAATGGCATCCTTCTTACATTTTAATAACGATATTTTAAAAATACAAATATTATGAAAGTTCCATCAGAGTTTGATTCAATCCGTCCTTATGAACCTGAAGAATTGCCACAGGTTTACGATCGTCTGCTAAAAGACGAACAATTTAAAAAGGTGCTTGCTACGGCCTTACCTCAGATACCTTTCGACAAGGTAGCTCCGACGATGCACGCTTGTAAGACGAATCTCGACTTTCAAAGAGCCTTCTGTTACCCCATGTTACAGAAGCTTGTACACGAGCAAAGCGAGGGTATTGATATGGATGCTTGCAATATTTCTATCAAAAACCGGTATACTTTTGTCAGCAATCATCGCGACATTGTGCTCGATTCGGCCTTCCTTGACAAGCTCCTGATGGATGTAGGCTTCTCTACAACTTGTGAGATTGCTATTGGTGACAATCTGCTTACCGTCGACTGGGTGCGCGATCTGGTACGTATCAACAAGGCATTTACAGTTGAACGTGCCCTTCATTCTGTCGAAATGCTGAAGGCCAGCAAGCGTATGTCCGAATATATTCACTTTGCTATTTCTGAGAAAAAAGAGAATATCTGGATTGCCCAACGGCAGGGACGTGCCAAGAATTCGAACGACCTTACACAGCCTGCCATCCTTAAAATGATGGTGATGGGAGGCGAAGGGTCGCTCATTGACCGCCTTGTGCAGCTGCATATTGTGCCTTTATCAATTTCTTATGAGTATGATCCGTGCGATTATCTCAAAGCACGGGAGTATCAGTTGCGACGTGATCTTCCGTTCTGGAAGAAAACATCTGCCGACGATATGGAGAGTATGGCAGTAGGTGTGCAGGGATATAAGGGACACATTCATTACCATTGTGCTCCGTGTATTGACGATTGGTTACTCTCTCTTGATACAGAACAGCCTAAGAATAAGCTCTTTGACACGATAGCTGCATATATTGACAGGGAGATTCATCGTGGCTATCATCTGTATGCCGTCAATTATATTGCACTTGACATGATACAGAATACCAAAGCTTTATGATGCTCATTATACCGATGAACAGTATAGGCAGTTTGAAGAATATATTGCGTCGCGCATCGACTTAATCGACATAGACAACCGTGATGACAAGTATTTTACGTCAGTGCTTGCTTTCGCAATATGCTTATCCCTGCGCGCAATTATCTTACCGCTACTGAAGAGAACGGCAGATGGAAATCGTTCTTTAATCATTTTAATTTTACGAAATGATGCATCCTTGCCGATGTCTTGCTTCAATAGTCATGGCGGCTGTTACCATGCTTTTACTGGTGACGGCCTGCCATATCGGGGCCTATGATACGGGCGATACGCACTACTCATATCTTCGTGACCGACTTTGTCCGAGGTGTATACCAATAGTGAAGGGGCTGTCAATATGGCTGTTACCGACGACGGTGACAGCCTTGTGCTGGCTCCCCACTAAAAACTGTCTGGACAACACGCCCCGATACGCTATACCGTGCCTTGCTATATTATAATAAAGGTGAAGCCGATTCTGCACAGTCTCCGACGGCATCGCACGCGCTTCCCGTAACAGGCATAGGCGCTGTACAGGTTTATGTGCTTCGTCCGCTGGCGAGTGCTTCTGCTGTTTCAGGTCATAATGATGCAGTAGGGTTTCAGAGTTGCTGGATGAGCACGAATAAAAAATATGTCAATGTGGCTCTTGTGCTGAAGAGCGGACAGACTAATCAGCCTGACAGCAGGCATGTCCTCGGCCTGATTCGTGACAGCATGGTGACCGATTTACAGGGGCATCGTACATTCTTCTATCGCATCTATCATCAGCAAAACGGTGTACCTGCCTATTACAGCAATACGGTTTATGTCAGCATCCCGACGTCAAACTTCCAATCTGGCGATGTAATGCAGCTTACAATTAAAAATAGCGAAGATAACTTTATTGTGCGCAAGTTTGCTTTCTAAAAGATAATTTTTCGCTTTCGTTTCGCAATTTTACAATCATTTCGCTTATGAAACCTTTTTACCTTATGGATGGGGCCAATTTCCCTCCTTTTCCTGTTGTTTTTACAGCCTGCTCTGATGACGACAACTTTAGCCGCATCACCGAAGATGAGGCTACACGGGAGATACTGGAACAACAGCAGGTTTTCGTCAGTCCCGGAGACACAACGTTCACTCTTTACTTCAATGAGACCGATGAACCATGGACTGCAAAGCCCACGTCGGCTACTGATGACCACGGGCAAACCTGGTGCAAGGTATCAGTCACAGGCAACAATGCCGTTACCGTCAGCGTGCAGGCTAACGGCAGTTTCAACATGCGCCACGCTTCTGTTGCATTGCAACATGGCCGCAAAACGTACACATTTGAGGTAAGCCAGATGTATAAGAGGCAGATGAAAGCCCTGGTAGACCACGTCGATATAGAGGCAACGGCCAGGAGGCTTTCGTTTACGTCAGGACAAATGTCATGCCTGAGGTAAGCATTTCGTCGTCGGCTACGTGGCTTAAGAAAGAATCGTTCATGGTCGAAGACCACAATGTACGCCCCACCGGAGGGGCTAAGGTGCTGATTTATCGCTTTACGTGCGACCCAACACGGGTCTTGGGCGTGCGGCTACCCTACATATTACGGCCGAAGGTGCTAATACGCAGACGGTTATTATACATCAGTGGCCGCGCGAACTGAAGGAAACCGAGGAAATAGACGTCCGCGAGCCGGGCACACTGGGCATTCTTGTAGGAGGCAATGCAGTAGATTGGAGCCACGTGCGCACGCTGCGCCTTTCGGGAACACTGAACGACGGCGACATCGAGACGCTGCGGTCGATGCTCTGTCCCATGGTCGACTTTACTCAATCCAATGCGAATGGTACTTACAAGCTCATTACACAGCGCAACCTTAACCTGCAGCACGTCGACCTCGGGCAGTGTAAACTTATTGGCGGAGGGCAAAAATTCGTCGAACCTTCCATCGGTACCAATATCACTACAACCTATAACGCCCACGGCGCAAACACGTTAGGCGACAACGCTTTCCTTCATTACGCGTACGCCGCTTGCGAGCATTGTGCTGCCTGCCGGGCTTGAAACGATAGGCGGATGGCTCTTTAATTTCTGTGAAAACCTTACTAAAATTGATATTCCGGCATCGGTAAGGCATATCGGTCCATACGCTTTCCACAACTGTACACGCCTTACCGAAATCAACATTCCGGCTGATTCACGCTTGGAAACAATAGGTTATTGCGCTTTCGATACGGGCACTCGCGTGTACGACCTCGCTTATCCGGCTTCGCTTGTATTGGATGAGAACAATGGCTTTGCTGGTAATTTCCATGCCGAGCGCGTGCATGTAAGGTGGACTGTACCACCAGTTCTGAAAACCCATAGCGTAGGACGGAACACCATTCTTTACGTACCCCTGGGAACCGGAGCACTTTATCGGGCAGCCAATGGCTGGAAACAGGCGAGGGATATTATTGAAGAGTAGGGGTGTGCAGGCGGTATTTTCCCGTATTTCACACGATGAATGAGTATGTATTCCAATGTTGAAAAATATTAACAAAAAGCACTCTCGTGGCTGCGATATTTCAAAACATCATGGACTTGATTGCGTACAGGCTGAAAAATGGATGATGTTTAATAATGTGCTGATTGTCAGTGATTTATAGAAAAAGCAAGATGGAAATAAACAAAATTTAACCCTTTGGTCTGGTACATTACGTCGTAAAGGGTACTTTTATCTGCGGTAGAAACAAATTGAAAATAATAAAAAGTGCCATCCTGCATATCTGCAAGATGGCACTTTTTATAACTTAAAGGGTTGACATTACGTGCAAATGTACCAACCTTTACGTCGTAAAGGCGTTACCTTTACATCGTAATCGTCTTCCCTTTACGATGTAATCTACTTGCCTTTACGTCGTAATCGTCATGTAAAAGTGCCGAAAAGGGCTTTTGATACTGTTTGGGAGAGATAAGGGTATATGAGTTATCACCCTTGTATGCCCTGTTGGGAATAACAGCTTACGATATATTCTATTTTACTTACTTGCCAGAGGGCTAAAATATTCAGAATTAATTTTACATTATTTTTCGATATGGCTGTTCTGTCATACTATGGACGTGTTTGTCCGTTGCCATCGATAAGCCACTTATATGTGGTTATTTCCTCTAAGGCCATAGGCCCGCGTGGTCCTAGCTTCTGGGTGCTGATGCCTATTTCTGCGCCCATACCAAACTAGCCTCCATCGGTAAAACTCGTTGGAGCATTGACGTAAACACATGCTGCGTCAACAGCCATCTGGAAGCATCGGGCCGCATCGGGGTCGGTGGTGACGATGGCTTCGCTATGGCCTGAGTCGTATAAGGCAATATGTTTAACCGCATCTTCGAGACTGTCAACGGTTTTGATGGCGAGTTTATAATCGAGAAATTCGGTGCCGAAACTGTTGTCGTCGGCATGCTGCAACAGGGACAGAAGGGTAACGGTCATGAAGTGCTTCAAAAGGCCTGTCCATCGGCATAGAGTGTTACCTGTTTCGCGGCCAGCGGCTCACAAATGCGGTAAAGCTGCGGCAATTGGGCCGAATGTACAATCAAACAGTCAAGCGCGTTACATACACTAACGCGTCGGGTCTTGCCGTTAAACACAATATCGGCAGCCATTTTTATATCAGCTTTACGGTCTATATAAGTGCTGACGACGCCCGCTCCCGTCTCAATGACGGGCATCCGGGCCTTGTCACGCACGGTCTGTATGAGTGCTTTCCGCCTCGTGGTATGCAAAGGTCAATAAATCCTGTGGCTTGTAGCATCTCATCGGTGGCCTCGTGGGTAGCCGGCAGCAGTTCAACGGCACTTTCATCAATGTCAAATTGGCGCAGCACATCGTGTATAAGGCTTACCCCTGCACGGCAGGAGGCTTCAGCATCCTTGCCGCATTTCAGCACGCAGGCGTTACCACTTTTAAAGCATAGTGAAAAACGTCGAAGGTAACATTAGGGCGCGACTCGTAAATCATACCGATAACGCCGAAAGGAACGCTTACACGGCGCAGGTGAAGACCGTTGGGAAGCGTCGTCTCTTTGAGCGTACGGCCCAGCGGTGACGGCAGCGTGCTGACATGACGCATGTCTGAAGCAATGCCCTTAAGCCTGTCGGCGGTGAGCATTAGGCGGTCGAACATAGGGTTGCTGCGGTCCATTCGGGCGGGTCCTGAGCGTTGGCTTCCAACAATTCGGATGTATGCGTTTTCATGGCACATGGGCTGCGCCTGCAGCACAGCATTGCGCTTGTCGTCGCTCTGCATGGGTAACGTCAGGCTTGCAGCCCTGGCTCTCTTGAATTGTTCGAGCATAAGATAAAATGTTTTTGAAAGAAACGATTACTCCATGTACAGGTAATCGTAATGGATAAGCGGACGAACATCGTGCTTTCCCATCAGTTTGCGCGCCTCATGGGCATTATATCCGCTGCGGCCAACGGCAGAAATTTGTCCGTTTTGTCCTACAACGTTAATAATATCACCTTCTTCAAAGTCGCCTTCAATTTTTGGTGACACCTACCAATAACAGGCTTACGGCTGCATTGCCCTTTAATACTTCCTCGGCTTTTTGTATTGATATGGATGGCACCTTTTGGCAAAACTCTCACTGTGTGCAATCCATTTTTACCTGCGAAACAGGCTCGGGGTTCGGCAAAAACTCTGTATGGAGTGTACTTTCGGGATGTTCAGCCAGGTTGATAAGGATGTTGTCGACTGTACCGTTGGCAATAATTACCCTGATTCCTTCCTCTGCTACTTTGCGCGCAATGTTGGTTTTGGTCATCATTCCTCCCCTGCCGAAGTTGCTTTTGCTGCTTTGTATATATTCGGAAAGGTCGTGATCGTAGTTTACCGTCGGTATAACCTGCGTGCCGGCAGCCTTGGGATCGCCGTTGAAAATGCCGTCGACATTCGACAAAATAATCAGCGAGTCACAGTCCATCATGGCTGCAACTAATCCCGCCAGCTCGTCATTGTCGGTAAACATCAGCTCCGTGACGCTTACAGTATCGTTTTCATTTACGATGGGTATGACGCCATTGTCGAGCATTACGCTCATACAGGCGCGTTGGTTCAGGTATTCACCACGCGTGGAAAAGCTTTCCTTCATGGTGAGAACCTGCCCTACGTGCATGCCGTATTCGCGAAAAAGATCGTAGTAGAGGCCAATAAGCTTGACTTGCCCCAGTGCCGAAAAGAGCTGTCGCTGCGATACACTGTCGAGCTTTCGGTCAATGTGAAGCTCACCTCGCCCGCTTGCCATCGCGCCTGATGATACAAGAATTACCTCGTAATTATGGCGTTTTAACCAGACGATTTGGTCGACAATGGCTGACATTCGCGTTACATCGAGTTTGCCGTCAGGACGTGTCAGCACGTTGCTGCCTACTTTAACTACAATTCTTTCATCGTTATTTTTTACAATCACAATTGTTGATTGCAATTCAGTTGATTATAGTGTATTGCCGTTGTTTTCACAAACGGCAATACTTACTGGTTTTATTTGTTGTTGTCCTTTTCCCGAATCTCAACCCTTCTAATCTTTCCGGAGATGGTTTTGGGTAGTTCATCAACAAATTCTACAACGCGCGGATATTTGTATGGTGCCGTTTCGTGCTTGACATGGTCCTGTAATGTCTTGATAAGTTCAGGGCCGGCCTTGGTCTTCCATTCATCAGAGAGCACGACAGTAGCCTTTACTACCATTCCTCTTATTTCATCGGGAACACCGGTTATGGCACATTCTACAACGGCAGGATGGGTCATTAGTGCGTTCTCTACCTCGAACGGGCCGATACGATAGCCTGAACTTTTGATGACGTCATCAGTGCGTCCTACGAACCAATAATAGCCATCTTCATCACGCCATGCCATATCGCCTGTATGATAAATGCCATCATGCCATACCTCACGCGTGCGCTTCTTATCATGATAGTATCCTTTGAAGAGGCCCATAGGCAGGTTATTGACCGTATTAATGCAGATTTCGCCACGCTCTCCATCTTCACATTCGCTGCCATCAGGACGTAAAAGTCCTACTTCATACTGCGGATTAGGCTTGCCCATGCTCCCCGGGCGCGGCTTAATCCATGGGAATGTACCCAGTGTCATTGTGGTTTCTGTTTGTCCGAAGCCTTCCATGATGTGTATTCCAGTGAGATTAAAGAACTTCGTTTCAACAGAAGGGTTCATAGCTTCGCCAGCCGTTGTACAATATTCTAAGCTACTGAGGTCATACTTATTGAAGTCTTCCAGTATCATGAAGCGGTAAATGGTAGGAGGTGCGCAGAAGGATGTGATATGGTATTTTTCCATAGCGCGCATGATTTTCTCTGCTGTGAACTTCTCATGGTCGAATACAAACACTGTCGATCCGGCGAACCACTGACCGTATAATTTCCCCCACACGGCCTTTCCCCATCCTGTATCGGCTACCGTAAGGTGTATACTGTGCTCAGATAAGTTGTGCCAGTAAACACCAGTAGTAAGGTGTCCTAAAGCATAAAGGAAGTCGTGGGCAACCATTTTCGGCTCACCGCTTGTACCACTTGTGAAGTAAATGAGCATGGTATCCTCGTTTTCATTCACATTTTCCGGCCGTCTGAAGTGGGGAGCCTTGTTCCATTCCTTAAACCAATCGTGGAAATTCTCGGGCACAGGCTTGCTGCTCTCGCACATAGAATTAACTGCTACAAGCACCTTTACGGTAGGACTTTCAGGTAACGACTCTGTAACCTGTGTAGTTACATAGCTGTCGTTTACGCAGATAATGGCCTTGATGCTTGCCTTTTCATTGCGATAGACGATGTCGTTTTTGGTTAACATGTGTGTGGCCGGGATGGCAATGGCCCCAATTTTACACAGAGCCATCATGCTAAGCCACCATTGATAGTGGCGCTTAAGGATGAGCATTACTTTATCACCGCGCGTAATGCCGAGACTCATAAAGTAGGCAGCCGTTTGGTCGGTTTGCTCTTTGAACTGCTTAAATGTTGTTTTTATCTCTTCACCTCGCTCACTTGCCCAGAGCAGACAAACCTTATCAGGTTCTATTCGTGCCCATTCGTCCATGACATCGTAAGCAAAATTGAAGTTCTCGGGTATTATAAAGTGCAAATTTTCTTTGTAATCTTCCTCTGAAGAAAAGTGTGTTTGCTTTAGGAATCTCTCTATCATCTTTTGTTTTTGTTAAAATATTACATTAGTCAATAACCACGCTGATAAAGGTTACCGACTTGTTATTAGTGCGCGCATGCAGTGCGGGCGACGTCCGTCAAGGTAAATGCTGTCACCTTCGTTCAGTATAATTACCTTGTCATCGATGGTAATTTCCATCGTTCCTTCTATTACGACATTAAATTCCTGTCCGTCTACGGTATTTTTTTCTATACTTTTTGCCATCAGGAAGTGGGTCAACTTTAGCAATAAACGGGTCGGCCTTTTCGCCCCCTAAAGCCTCCTGCGAGACTCTGATACTTGTAATCATTGCCACGGTCAATTTCGGGACCCATTCCCTTTCGTGTAACATAGTATGCGCTCATACGTGGTTCTTCGCCAAAAAGAAGAACATCGAGGTCAATACCGTAGCGTTTAGAGATTTTGCTAAGCCTGAATACAGATGGATCGGCCTCGCCGGCTTCGATCTTTAAATAGTGTTCAAGTGAGATGTCACAAAGCTCTGCAACTTCCTCGGCAGGGATGTTAAGGACGTCGCGAAGGCCTTTAAGACGCTCACCAATTTGTCGAATTGATTCTTCCATTTTTACTTTAATTTAGTCTAATTCGGGGGTCAAAAGTACTAAAAGCACCTTATATGGAAAAAGCTTTTTTGTTATAATGTAGAGTATTTTGATATAAAATGTTAATTCTTGCGCACATGTATATCATGTGTGCAAGATTCTATTACACAATTATTTAGATAATGTGCAATTTTAAAAAAATACAATGATTTTAGAATGATTATTTTATACCGGCTTTAAGTCCTTCTATGACTGCATTTGTAAAAACCGGCATGTTCCATGGCATTTAAGCCTTTTATGGTAAGTCCCTTTTGGAGTTGTAACTTGATCGATAGCAGCTTCAGGGTGTAACCCTGTGCCTTGCAGGAGCGAAACTGCACCCTGTAAAGTTTGCAGTACGATGGTTGTTGCAGTATCGGCTTTAAAGCCTAATTCTACACCTCCTTCAGCCGCTGCACGAACATATCGCATAGCATAGGCTATGCCACAGCTGGCTAATGTAGTACCAGCAGCAAGGTGTTCCTCATCAGTAATAAGACTTTGTCCCATGTCGTCAAACAATGATTTGACCAATATAGTTTGCTTTTCGTTGGCCTTACACGGTACGATAAAGCTCATGGATGCACGATAGGCTATGGCAATATTAGGTATGACCTGGAACAAAGCTGGCTTTGTTCCATCCTTGTCAAGCCATGTAAATAGTGTGTTGCTGCTGATGCCTGCAGCTATATTAATGATAATTTGCTGCTGGTAATTTAATACAGGCTTAATCTCGTTTATTACCTGCTCAACAAGCCATGGCTTTACTACAATGGCAATAAGTTGTGCACCATCAACGGCTATGCAGTTGTCGGTAGTAGTTTGCATCCCACGGAGGTCAAATTCTCTAATTTTCCTCGATGAGGATTGGCAATAACAATATCTTCGGGCTTAAAAATACTGCCCTTTAATAACCCTTTTGCCAGAGCGCCTCCCATGGCACCGGCCCCTAATATTGCTATTTTCATGACTTTTGTATAGAACAGAACCTTTGAATTATCAAGCTCTGTGTGTTATTATTCTGTTCTTTGGTATGGCAAGCCACAGTACGGGATAGAGAATGATACCAAAATACCGTACAAACGGTAAGCACGAGTAACATACGCACATTGTTGGGTCGGCGTCAAGATAATATACCTCCAATACACCAGCGATGATTTTATCGTTCGATCGAAATAACTTTTACCGTTTCGTCATAATATAATTTATGGTTACATTTATAATGATGGTGTTCTCCTGACGTCTTTGTGGCTGGACCCGTTTTATTTAAATAGTAACAAAGTCGTTGAGCTCGTGTAATTTCGTTACTGAATTCTCGTCACGCATCACGATAAAGATAGTATCGTCGCCGGCTATTGTGCCGAGAATATCATTATCGCTGTTATCAATAAGTATATGCGATGCTGTCATATATCCCGGACGCGTTTTGATAACACCCATATTGCCTGGAAAAGGTAATGGATATGAAGTCGATACCGACAACATAGTCGATGCCGACAGCGGTTTATGTATGCGCTTATACATGGTTTCTGGGTGGATGCAAACATATTTGCCATACTGGCTGCTTTGGCTACTTAGCTGCTTAAGGTCGCGACTTAGTAGCTTTGTAAAGTGTGAATCCTCTTTTCTTTAACTCTTGTAGTACCTCTCTTCCTGATTTACCTAATTCCTTGCTCGAAATAAGTATCTGCATAGTCTCGCCCTCGTCTTTTTCGTATTCATGGTTGATCATTATTTTATTGGCTCGCAAAGTTACGATAATTCTGTGTTTACTTACAATTCTATACATTTTTTATGTTAAAGAAGTTAATGTTATTGAATCAGACAAGCTTGTTACATAAATATGCATAGATATGCCAAATTAAATAATTATTTCTTCAGCATGCTTTTTGAACATCTGTATGGATTTCCCATAATATGTAATATTGTATTGAGACAAGATAGACGTCGCTGCGATATTGATGTTGATATGAAAATGTTATGGTTAGCTTGTAATATTTTTATAATTTAACGTAAAATAGCACAGAAAACATTGTTTTGACCGTTCTTATTTACTACTTTTGCCGACATTAGTTGGATGTTTTTCTCAACTATTGGCAGATGGAAGCATTGTAACAGAGGTTGTTATTTATCCGTTATAGCCTTTAAACCTGAAGTGAAATACGTTAATCTAATGGGATAAAGACAAGTATTTTATGTTATCAAAATATGCTAATCAGTTTCGAAGCAACCAGCGAATGACACTCTTGGCCGGCCTTTTTTTGTTTGTTTTATTGCCATCGTGGTCACAGATTCAAAAAGTCGGGTGTTGTTACTGACGTCCATGGCGACCCGCTTGTAGGTGTAAGTGTGGTAGAGGTGGGGACGGTAAATGGTACGCAAACCGATGCTGCGGGACGTTATTCGCTTAGTGTACGGCCCGGTTCAAAGTTGCGATTGACCTATGTTGGCTTTATTTCTCAAAACCATTACACGGTAGAAGCGTGGTGATGAAAGAGAATCAGGAAACACTGAATGAAGTGGTTGTGGTAGGATATGGCACTATGCGTCGTAAGGATGTTACATCATCTATCACCACCGTTGGCACGAAAGGACCTGAATCAAGGCGTGTTTACCGACCCCGCCCAAATGTTACAGGGTAGGGTTGCCGGACTTGTCGTGTCGTCAACAGCCGATCCGGGCGGCACGTCATCAATCAGTTTGCGAGTGCTTCTTCCCTTCGCGCAGGCAGTGCCATGCAGCCTTATTACGTAATTGACGGCATACCGGGGAGCGATATTTCCATGGTTGCTCCGTCAGATATTGAGAGTATCGACGTCTTAAGAGACGCATCGGCCACGGCTATTTATGGCTCGAAGGCGGCAAATGGGGTTATTATCATCACCACAAAAAAAGGATTAGCAGGCCGAACCACTGTTACCTATGATACTTACCTTGCTTTTGATCATACTTTGCGCCGCTTGGCGATGGCCTCGGCAGCCGATTTAAGAGCATCAGGACTGCTTGTTGACGATGCCGGTGCTGATGTAAACTGGCAGAATGAGGTGCTGCGTACGGGCATAAGCCATAGCCATAACCTGTCGATTAGTGGAGGAAACGAGCGAACTAAGTACATCACGAGCCTTAATTTTATCAGTCATGACGGCGTGATACGGGGTACTTCCATGAATCGTGCCAACGCACGGTCGTTGGTAAGCGCACGTGTTTTGAAGAATAATCTTGAACTTTCGGCAGGCGTTAACGCCATGCTGGGTACACATCATGGTGTGCCTGTGACGGGCTATAACCAATCAGTGCTCGATGCCATGAACTATTTCTCGCCTACAAATCCCGTGAAAGACAAATGCGGGAAAGTGGTACGAGTCTACTTTCGGTACCAATAACTATAACCCCTTATCATTGATTCATGAAGACAAAAATGAGTTTTCGTGGCGTCGTATGCAGCTTGTTGCCAAGGCATCAATACGGATAGAGGATGGCCTGACGTGGAATACCAACTACTCTTACTCCATCGGCCAGCGATCATTTGCCAGTTATGACAGTAGCCAGTCGCAAATAGTGAAGGGGTATAACGGCCAGGCCAGGCGATCAATAACCAATGAAGAGGAACACAATATGGAGTCGTTTGTCAACTTCGACCGTAAAATAGGTAGTCTTCACCGATTGGGTTTCATGCTCGGTTACTCGTTTGAGCAACACATGAACAACGATGGCTTCGGCATTACCGTACATAATTTCTACGACGATACTATTGGCTTTCACAATATTTCCTACGCCAACCTCATCAATGGCATGAGTGATGTGCAGGGCGGTATGAAAGAAACGATACGTAATATTTCTTTTTACGGCCGTGCAAACTATGCTTATAACAGCAGGTATATGCTGCAAATGACGTTCCGCCGTGACGGTAGCTCGGTGTTTGGCAAGCATCATCGTTGGGGAACGTTTCCGTCAGCCAGTATCGCCTGGAACGTATCCGAGGAAGATTTTATGCAGGGAAGTATCTTCGATATGCTGAAACTGCGTGTGGGTTATGGTGTAAGCGGTAATGCCTTAGGCTTTGGAGCCTATACGGCTGTGGCAACGTATGGATTAAATACTGCCGGTAGCTTCGCCTATACCAGTCCTGACGGCACACAGACAACGTACTATAAGCTCGAGCCTACCAAAAATGCGAACCCTGATTTAAAGTGGGAAAGTACGAGCATGCTGAACTTAGGTGTTGACTTTACTTTCCTTAAGGGTCGGCTTAATGGAACAATAGAAGTGTACAATAAGAAAACATGGAATCTCATCTGGGACTATCCCGTAAGCACATACAGCTATCCTGTGCCCATGCTTACGGCCAATGTAGGCAACATTTCCAACCGTGGCATAGAGCTTACATTGAATGCAATACCCCTCCAATCGAAAGATTTTTTGTGGAATACCAGTCTTACGCTGTCACATAATTCGAATAAGGTCACCAAACTTACGAAAGGTCGTTTCAGCGTTAACTATGTAGAGAAGGGCGATCCGCGTATTGCTGGCATTACGGGTAACAGCTATACCGAGCGCATTATCGAAGGAAAGCCTCTGGGAACATTTTATACTTACGAGTGGGCGGGGCGCAATAGCAATGGCGTTTCACAGTATTACGTTCACGATCCCTTGACTAATGAGCGTACAGGTGCTGTAACAACGTCGCCCGTTGTCACCGATAAGACGATAGTTGGATATGCACAACCTAAATTGGTTTACGGGCTTAACAACACGCTTTCGTTTAGGAACTGGAGTCTCACAGCGTTTGTTCAGGGTAATCTTTGGTAATAAAATTTTGAACACAACACGGGCTCAATACAGTGCCCAGTCGTTGCTTTCAGGGTGGGAAGAACGTACTAAAGTCGGCCCTTGCTGACCCTCTTATGGCAGCACGATCCCAATTATTTCATCCCGTCAGACCAGTATCTTGAGAACGGTTCTTACCTGCGGTTATCGACACTTTCTTTAGCATACAACTTTACAAATCTGGGCGGATGGCTGCACGGTCTGCAAGTTTATGCCACCGCCAAGAACGTTTTTACGGTTACTTCATATACTGGTCTTGATCCCGAAGTGGAGTTAGGAGGTACAGAACCCGGCCTTGACCGCCGTGAGTCGTTCTATCCTCATACCCGAAGCATGATGCTGGGTGTGAAAGTTAACTTCTAAAACCTTGCGCGTTTTATGAAAAACAAATTAATCAATTGCCTTGTTTCGGGTATTGTTGCCAGCATATTGACGGCATGTACCAATCTTAATGTCGATGTGGAATCACAATATACACGCTATCCGGTACCGATATTGCTCAGGAAGCAGAGCTTGCCGACGTTTACTATCACCTGCGAACCACGTGGGGTTGTCATTATATGGAAGCACAGGCATTGTCTTCTGACGAGTGGGTAGGGCTTAGTTTCTCGGGCGATTATTATGATTCGGGAACTTTTTCACATCCTACCTTGCACAACTTTAACTATACCGACCAGAGCCTTAACTGGTTTAACGACGTTTCGGCAGGCATTACAAAGGCTAACCTTGCCATCGCCGACCTGATGCAAAAACAGGCCCGGGCCGACCGTATTGCATCAGCACGTGCCATGCGTGCTTTCTTTCATTGGGTATTAATGGATGGTTTTGGTGACGTCCCTATACTTGAAGGAGTGCCCTCCGACACCACAGAGGTAATCCGACAAAAGCGTGCCGACGTTGCCCGCTTTATTGAACGTGAACTGCTCGGCATCATACCACAGTTACCCACAGACAATAATGCCTCTACCTATGGCAAGCCTACGCGGTGGATGGCTGAAGCCCTGCTGGTTAAATTGTATCTGAATTGGGCTGTCTATACAGCACCCGATGTAACGCAATACGATGCTGCGACGGCAGTAAATGAAAAGCTTAACGATGTGGTTACCCACTGTGACAATATCATTAACGGCGGTTTGTTCAGTCTTTCTGAAGGTGCCCGGGGCTATCGTTCGAAGTTCTGGCCCGATAATGGCTCGCAAATTAAGGATTTTATCTATGCCATTCCCTATGAAACCACATCGGCCACGGGTATGCTTTACGGCCGACCGCGTACGTGGCGACAGGCTGTAAACGATGGCTTTGGCGGGCCAGGGTATTATGGAACAAGGCTTTCGTTATCGGCAGGAGGCAATTTTTCGATGACGCCCGAGTGTGTAAGCCGTTTCTCTCTTGATGGCGACGACCGCAATGTGAATATATTAGGCGATACGGTTTATATGTTTAATCCATCCACTTGCGCCCCAACGTCTACACCTTATTTATATAAGGGCAAGCCAGTGGTGTTGAGCAAAAACATAGAACTTGATGCCAATGTGTCGGAGCGTGAGCGTCTCGACTGTGGCAAAACGGTACAAGGATGGTCACAAGGCTACAAATCGGTGAAGTGGTTTATCTCAGATGCCGACTACAAAAACGCGCGAAACCAGAGTAATGACGTCCCGGTTTTTTTCGCTTTGCAGACATTATTTTTAGAGAAGGCTGAGGCGATAAGAAGAGGTGCTATGCCTACGAACGGTGATACACCACAAAGTCTTTTGAACCAGATAAGGTGCTATGTGCATGCTCCTGAGTTTGATCACGAACCGTCGTTACATGAGATTTTAGAAGAGCGCGGGCGCGAATTGTTCGACGAAAACTGGCGTAGGAACGATATGATACGCTTTGGAGTCTTCGAGAACGAGTATGGATTCCATCGCCGTAATTTCCCAACAGCGCGCTTTGATAAGGAGTGTCGCGTATTCCCGATTCCCAAATCAACGCTCGATCAAAATGTCAGCTGGAAGCAAAAATGAGGGATATTAGAGGACTTTTATGAAGGATAAGCGTATGGGCAGGCGCTTTTTCTATATCAATACGCATCTTGACCATATCGGCGTTCAGGCACGTATTAACGGTTTGTAGCTTGTTGTTACTACCATATCACGTTTAAATAAAGATAACAGCCCGTTCATTTTAACAGGCGATTTCAACGTGACGTCCGCAGATTCGTGCCTGAATAAAGTACGCAAACAAATGGAAGATGCACGACAAACAGCCATAAAAAGCGATATTCGTACAACGTATCAGGCTTACAGTGCTGTCGATGATGAACCTGTCGACTATGTATTTTATAAGGGTCTTACATCGTGTTCATTTTTCGAAGTTATATCAAAACGGTGTGCTGGTATGAAATATATCTCCGACTGTTATTCGGTTAAGGCTGTACTCAACTATTCATAAAGGTGTATCATATAGGGTAACAGGCGCACCCATTTGGGTGCGCCTGTTACGCTATATGTTTTATAAATAAGATTCGGTCAGGAAGAAAGTTATTGCTTTCTTATTGTTTCCTGAATTTCTGATTAGCTGTATGGTTATCTTCTTTTTGAGAAAATGCGGAGCAAATACAAGAAGAGGTTGATGAAGTCGAGATATAAAGTGAGTGCGCCAAGCAAGGCAAACTTCTGCGCTTCTTCCCCAGCGTCGGGCATTTCAGTTAGTATTCGTTTAATCTTCTGGCTGTCCCATGCGGTCAATCCTACAAAAACGCCTACACCGATATAGCTTAAAATATAGTCGAACATAGAGTTTTGCATAAACAAGTTAACCACCGTTGCAATAATTAACCCTATAAGAGCCATGTAAAGCATGTGGCCCATTGCTGACAAATCTTTCTTTGTGGTATAGCCAAAAAAGGCCATTGCACCAAACGTTCCTGCAGTAATGAAGAATACTTGCCCTATGGTCGTGATGTCATAAACCAGAAAAATGGCCGACAATGTAACACCGTTCAGTGCTGCATACAGCGTAAAGAGTGTTGTTGCCGTACTTAATGACAAGGTGTCGATGCGGGCAGAGATATACCATACTAATGCCAACTCGGCAAAAATTAATCCATAAAAAGTAAACCTGCCTGAGAAAATCAGTGTAACTAACGATGGACTTGCTGCTACACCATAGGCACAAATGCCGGTAATTACGAGAGCCATAGCCATCCATGTGTACACTTTTCGCATGAGAACAGGCATGGATTGTGTTCTAAATTTTTCTAATTCGCTTACATTCATAGTGGTAATTATTATGTGTTTTATATTTTTGTTTTTACAATAAGTATGCCATTCTTCTTTGGACATAATATCATGGCTTGGTAGCCTTTGTTTCCTAATGGCATTGCTCTGTGAACACCACAGCTTTGTTATTCAACAATAACTTTCCGGGCTTTGTTATCTTTTGTCCGTATGATATTAATGCCCTTTTGCAGGCTTTTTGTAGGCAAACCGTCTATGGTATAATAGCTGATATTGCGTTTTGGCTGCATATCTTCAACTTTCTGACTATTGATTCCCTGTACCCTTTAGCGGACGAATATTAACCGTCATCGACCTCCCGTAACGGTAACGAATCTTGTTAAGGTCGTAAAAACCGTCGCCGCCGCCCAGACCGTATACCACATGGAAGCGTCCTTCCTTGTCGTAACCGTCAACAACAAAACTGTGGGCTCCATAGCTTTTCCGTCACACCGCCATAAATAACAGGGCGTCCTTCCGACAGCTGTTCGTAAAGTGTGCAGAACCATAAGCTGTCAGAGCACTCGTCAAAACCACCCATATATTTGATGGAAGGGTCGTAACCAAAGTGATTTACCATGGCATTGGCCACGTCCATATCAAATGCTCCGCTTTCAAACTCGCTGTATTGCATCTGTACTGCTGCCCCACAGTCGGCCATTAATCAGGGCCACAGCCTCTTTTCTCATCAGCCGTACGGTGGTCAGATATGGTATAACTGTCTTTTATTAAATTCCACTGATAGGTACTCTTGCTAAAGTCAACCTCAACGTTGTGTTGCTGTCCGTCGTCGCCTCTATACCAATAATTCACGTTTCCTTTACCCTTATCAGGGTATTGATAGAACCTCATCACCTGTGCCATAGCCGTTGCAACGCATCCTGTAAGACAATGGTTGCTCGACGATGGTGCCACAGGACAGCTGTTATTATAGGGCGAACCTTGTTCCCATCGGGTTGTAAGCAGGGGCTTTACTTCTGTTTTTGATGTTGGGAAGCAACGATAAATACCATTTCTAGCTACTGGTTCTTCGCTCCATGCCGAAGTGGTCATAGCAAGAAAAGCCACAAAAAAGAACAGAATTTTTCTCATAAATATAAACTTATCCATCATTTGCGTGCAAATGTAGGCAAAAACTGAATGCAAAAATGGTTTTTGTGCAGGAAAGATGAGCACATGATATATATAACTAAACTATATATTTTTGCTGCAAAGTATGAAATAATTACCTTTGCAATATATACATATCATATATTGATAACCTTTTAATATATCAACTTTAACATATTTGGCTTATGAAAAAAACTTCTTGTTTTTCTTTCTTCTCTCGTTTCTGTGATGGCTTATGCCGTAACACCGCTTCAGGTTACCACACTAAGACTTTCGAATGGTTTTACCGTGTGGCTGAATGAAGACCATACTCAGCCTAAGGTTTACGGCGCAGTGGTGGTGAAAGCCGGCGCAAAAGACTGTCCTAACACGGGTATTGCTCATTATTTTGAACACATATTGTTTAAAGGTACCGACAAGATAGGTACGGTAAACTATGCTAAAGAGCGCCCGTGGCTTGACAGTATCTCGGCCCAGTACGACCTTTTGGCGCGCACTTCTGACCCTGCTGCCCGCACCCTTATACAGCAGCATATCAACAATCTCTCCATAAAGGCTGCCGATTATGCCATTCCCAACGAGTTCGAAAACCTGATAACTACCTATGGTGGTACTGGTTTGAACGCCTATACTTCCTTTGATGAGACTGTCTATCATAATGTTTTTGCTCCACAATACATTGCACAGTGGTGCGAACTGAACAGCGAGCGCCTGGTAAGTCCGGTATTTCGTCTTTTCCAGGGCGAGCTTGAAACGGTATATGAAGAGAAGAATATGCAGGCCGATAACATGATATTGCAAGCTGCTACTGTTGCACAGGCAAGAGGATTTGCCGGTACACCCTATGCGTGGCCGGTGATAGGGTCGACCGAAAACCTCAAAAATCCGCGCCTTTCTGAGATGCAGAAATTCTACAATTCTTATTATGTGGCCGGCAATATGGGCTTAGTTCTCTCGGGCGATATTCAGGCAGACTCACTCCGTCCTTTGCTTGAACGCACGTTCGGACGTATTAAAGCGGGGCAAGCACCGGCGTCAGCAAAGTCGGTTTTGCCCAATTTCCGAGGTACATCCCCCTTAAAACTAAAACTCCCCATTCCTATTATAAAAGCCGAAGGCTATGCCTTTAAAGGGCCTGATGAACATAATGCCGACTACATGCCGCTGCAAGTGATGTTGGCAATGCTTAATAACAACGCGCAGGCCGGCCTGTTAGACTCGCTTACAAATGCTCATCTCATGATGGCTGCACAAAAGTATTTCGTTTGATTTAAAAAGACTTTTTCAGCTTTCGGTTTCGGCTTTGTCCCACAAATTCCATTTTGGTTCAAAAGCGTAAGGCTGCACGCTTATGCTGGCAGCAAATAAACCGTTTGCGTACGGGAAACTTCCCGGATGAAATGCTGGCTTCGGCCAAATTGTCGCTTCGTCGCAACTTTGAGCGCGAACTTGAAAGTATAAATGAGCGCAGCTCGATGATGATAGACGCCTTCTCGCACAATCTGACGTGGGAGCGACGTATTGCAGCGAGGCAGACAGCTCGAAGCAGTAACGCGTAACGATATTATGCGTGTAGCCCGTCGTTATATCAATGACGATTCGCTTAAATTGGTGAAAACTTATGGTTCTTATCCCAGGAGCGTGTTACACAACCGGGTTATCAGGCTGTAAAACCTAAAAATTCGGGTCAGCGTTCGGCTTATGCCGACTCGCTTGCGCGTATTCCTTTTGCGAAGGTTGAACCGCGATTAGTTGATTTTTAAGCGCGATGCTACTTGCCGACAGCTACGTCCTCTTGTCAACCTTTACACGGTAAAGAACCCTCAAAACGATGTGTTTACCCTGCAACTGATATACCGTCGCGGTACGAGAAGCGACAAACGGCTTGAAGCTATGGCCGAATATCTGAACCATTTAGGAACTGACAGCCTGAAACGCAGCCAGTTTGTACGCGCCCTTTACAATATAGGTGCATCAATTAATACAAGCAGTGACAGCCATACGGTGACGGTAACTCTTACAGGTTTCGACCATCTTATGCAGCCTGCCATGGCTGTTCTGCATAACTTCCTTACCAGTCCCAGGGCTAACAAGCGTGCATTCAGTAACCTTGTACAGGACAGTCGTATGGAAGAAAGAACGTTTTTTAAGGAAAATAGCAGTATAGCCGATGCCCTGTTGGGGCGTGTGGCCAATGGCGACAGCTCGTCATACTTATGCCGTATGACTGCCGGCGAGTTGAAAAAACAAAGCGGTGAAGCGCTGGTAGCACTTTTCAGGGAGGTACAGCGCAGCCAGTTGGACATTGTTTATACAGGTCAGCTGGCCGACAGTGTGGTTGAAACAATGGTACATAGCTATGTACCCGTTGGACAGGTTAGCCGTCCATGGCGTTACATTGAGCATAAAATGCTTACCTATAACGAGCCATTGGTTTACAGTTTTCAATAATCCAAAGGCTCGCCAAACGATTATAAGTACATACCAAAGTGTACCTGCAATGCGTACGCCTGCTGAACGATCGCGTTTTAAAATGTGGGCCAACTACTTTGGTGGAGGCATGTCTTCCGTTCTCTTTCAGGACATAAGGGAGTTCCGTGCCCTCGCATATTCGGCCCAAGGACGTACATGGCTTACCGACTTAAAGCTTAATCCCGATTCGCCTTGTGCTTTTGTGACAAGTCTGGGTACACAGAGTGACAAGTCCATGCGGGCGTTGGGTGTGCTCGATTCCATTTTTACCGATATGCCTTTGCGTCCTGCAAATGTAGATGCTACACGCCAGCAAATTATCAATTCGGTTAATAACAATTATCCTTCGTTTCGCGATATGGGCAGCTTTGTAGCACGTGAACAACTGTATGGTTACACAGAAGATCCTGACAAGGACCTTGTTTCGTGGCTCCCTACGATGGGCATGGCCGATGTTTCTGCTTTCTACGGGCAGTATATCCAAAAGGCTCCGCGCGTAACGATTATTGTAGGCAATAAGGCCAATCTTGATATGAAGCAGGTATCACGACTGGGCCGTATTATAGAAGTAACAGGAAGGGATGTGTATCGCACCCGTTAGCTGAACCGTTTCTGGCAGTAAACAGGCTTTGTTTTGTCAGTATGCTGCCGGTTTTATGTTGTAAAGGTCATCGTTCGACGGTCGTCAGCAGCGTTGCTGACGGCCGTCATACATATTGTTCGACGGCCGCCACAAGCGCTGTTGACGGCTGCCGAACAACGAATGGCAGGCAATAATCCCTGAAGGTTATGGCCCTGCTTGATGTAACATGCTGATGTGGAGCGGGTTGAATGCTGATAGGATGATATAAGCCGGAGGCGGATGTCGCTTACCCAAACCGAAGCAAAAGTATATCGGTAACCCTGTACCTAATAAAACAAAAGCCTGTCACAGGGTAGTGACAGGCTTTTATTTTGAACAGAACGGCAGCCGCTTTTGTGCAGCATGCTTATTTCCGGATTAGTTTTTTACCATTTGAAATGACAATTCCCTTATAGTTTTTTGTAACCGGTTGCCCGGCTATGTCATAATCAATATGGGATGAGGTGTGGCGGGGCATGGCCGAAACCTCAATATTTGTGGGTGTAGCATCGTACAGACGATAAAAGTTTCCATGGTCGCCAATGATTAAATCGTTGCCCCTGAAGGCAGCCGATTCAGGTTCTCCCTTAAATCCAAGGGCCACTAAATCGATTTTCTGTACTTCCTTTCCTGTGTTAAGGTCGACGATAGCAAGTGTACCCTGGTTTTCGAAACCATGTAAATGGTAAATATAATGGCCCTTTATGGTAGCACCTTGCCCTACACCAGAGATGGTAATACGGACACGTTCTCTGACACCATTAACCGCACTGATGTTTACATTCTTAAAGGTAAGTGCAGGTATTTCTATTTTAGAGTAGCTTCGTCCATACGGGCCGTTGCTGTAAATCCAAAGAAATTTGCCCGTTTCATCGACGTTGGTGGTTGTCATATTCGCGTCTTTGAAGTGGATGGTTTGTATTAAATTCTACATGGTATTGTGAGCCGCTTTTTGTTATTCTGTATACATTTGTACGGCACGAATCGCCACGTTGTGATACATATACCAGTGGCAGTGCATCGCCTTTCTTGTAAAAATGCTGCTGAAATCGACAGAATTGCAGTGCACCGCCACGTCAGCGAGCTTCGTATAAATACTGTTTTGTTTCTTGATTCTTTTGAGATTGCTGACATCTATAACGTCAATGAAGGCAAATTTATCGTAGAAACGATAGAGGCTGTCGCCGTATACGGCCCAGTCCTGTTGTGCTCCGGCACCCCATGTACGGCCTATGGTAGTAAGCTTTTCCAACTTGGGTGTGTTGAAAGTTTGTGCAATGGCCATGCCTGCCCATAGCAGAAGAAGACAGGTCAGATTGATTTTGATACTAATTTTCATTTGTGTTAACCTTAAGTGTAAGGCAGTTTATATGGTTTTGTGAGGCAAAAGTATGAAAAAAACGGGATAAAATATATAGCTTTTACAACTGAATATGCTAAAAAGTCGGTCGAAGGCAGTAATTTTGCAGGCATGAACACAAAAACGAACACAATGCCGTGTATCAGCCATAACAGGCCTGTACCATTTATTTTCTTGCAGATTGCACTTTTTCCCTTATATTTGTTTTTTCGTCCCTTACTGTTGTGGCAGAGCCGGGAGTATCGGCTGTAAATGCACATCAGGCTCGCGAAATGTTTAATAAAATATATCAGAAAACCTTCGGTGCACAGGGCTGCAGGATGAGTTACAGCGTTAATATTATCGGCCTGTATAAGACAAATGGCACGATATGGATGAAGGGAAAAAAAGTACATTATGCCGAGCCGCGCTATTGTTCGTGGAGCGACGGAGTTCGCCTTTACCGCGTAGACCTGAAGAAACGTACCGTAGAACTTCATAATGCAGCATCGCCAAATCGCGACAAATACATGTCGAGGTTTACCTTTGACATCAATATGTTTGATTATAGCTGGAACAACAGTCCGGAAGGTATTGTGATAAACCTCGATGCTAAGGACGGTGCGAAGGGTATTAAACATGCTCGTATTATCCTCGATAACACCACATGCTCCCAAAAGCCTCAAACTGAAGGTGGCTTTCTTCTGGACAACGGTTAAGATAACGGGGTATCAGTCGGGCGACATCAATGATAACGTGTTTATTTATCCCGCAGCAAAATATAAGATGTTTGAATTTACGAACATGTGGCCCGATTAAATGGGGGCGAACTGTCGGGCATTTGTCTTTGCGAATAATGGTATGTTGCAAAAGTCCGGCGTTATAATCTGTTTACTTCTTCGATAACTTTATTGGAAGATTTGGCTTCTCGTTTTCCCCAATGATAGCTGATTCGGAGCAGCAATTTGCGGCTTTCGCCATATCCCCATGACGAAAGAGACAGGTTTTCCTTGCTTCCATAGCTGTCCCATCGCTCGGAATGTAAGACGTCTGTCATGGTAAGCGACAGCCGAAGACGCTTGTCAAGCCAAGTGCGGCTTTACGCTGACGTCAATACTCCCCGTTGATTTGGCCACCTCATAATTGTCCCCTTGCCGCTTCGAAAGGAACTTTCCTGACACCTCTAATATAATAGAGAGGGGCAAATTAAGGTTATTGCTCATCGCAAACATGCATGACGGACGTTTGTATTGCTGTTTGTAGTGCTCGTAGTTCAGCTTGTTTGTAAAATAATATGCACCGGCATTAGCCGTAATTTCCCACCATGAAGCGAGTCTTCCTGAATATAAAGCCTCGGCTCCTATTTGCTGTTGCTGTCCTAAGTTTTTTTAGCAGTCATGATGGTTCGGTTTGCTCCGTATACGTCGGTAATGGCACTGAAGTAATGGCTTAATTTGCTATAAAAAAAATATTTACAGACAGTTTTCTTCCGGCATAACTTAAGGAAACCTTATCTATTATTTGCGGCTTGAGGAAGGGATTACCTTTCCAATAAGTCAGTTCGTCGAGCAAATACTCAAACGGATTAAGGTCTTCGTATCTGGGCTTATCTTGCCGTTGGCTATATTGTACGGAAAAATTTATGATGTTCATTCAATGTATACGATATGGAAAAAAATTGGGAAAAAAATTCGGACTTTCCTGTCGCTGTTTTCCTCTCTCCCGCTGCTTGTGTAGGGTGAAAGCAGCCCTTTTGTCTTCATGTATTCAATGCGCAGCCCGGTACTGGCCGACCATTTTCCCCCACTATACGTATATTGAGCATAGGCCTCTACATTGTTTTCGTTGTATCTGAACTGGTTAGAGCGGTCGGCATCAAGTAAGCCGTTGCGGTTGAAAAGGAAGTTATTGTCACTTTTTATGAACGAAATCTTGGCACCTGTCAGCAGTTCGCTTTGTTTGTTTGGGATATATTGATAATCAGTCAATGCAGCAAAGATGTCAATATTCTTCTTGGGTTCTGAATAGAAATAATCAGTTTTCTGAAGCATTCCTGTTGCCGTGAAGTAACGATTGGGCTGTTCGTTGTGCGCGGTGCCGTCAAAATGGGTCCAGTCTGCAGTAACCGACAATGAATGTTTCTTGCAGGGTTGGTAATGATAACTTACATTATTGTTGTATTGTAAGTTGCTTTGCTTTACATAATTGTTTTGTGCTTGTAAAATGTTTATCAGCTTATTTGCACCTTTGTAGAGCAGCGTCAGCGTGTTTGTGTTTCCAGGTCCTGCCAGCAAAATGGCAGAACTGTTGAGCGATAAGGTATGTTTTTCGGTCGGTGTCCACACAAAACCGATTTCTCCGGTATAAGAATTGCGCTTGTCTTTATCGGTAGTTTCAGAAACGCTCCTGTTGTTATCCTGCATTTTTTCGTTTCCATAGCGCATGGAGTAGTGTCCAATCTGGTGGCTGTAATTCAGCGAAAGCTGCCACTTTTCGGTATTATATGAAACCGACAAGTCCGAATTTGTCTTCAAATTCTCCCAATAGGACAGACCGTGTGAGGTTGAAATGAAAAAACCTGACATCGGAGAAGTCTTGGTGATAATATTGATTATGCCGCCGGTTCCATTGGTATCGTATTGCGCGTTGGGGTTGGAGGAAATTTCAATACGCTCTATTCTGCCGGAGTTAAGGGTACGGAGATAAGTGTTTAATTCACTATCTTGTAAGGAAATCTTCCTATTGTTGATGTAAATAGCGGCTGTTCCGGATGATGATAAGGCTATTTTTCCGTGGCTGTCTACCGTAATGCCGGGTATATGCCTGAATACATCCAGTGCGTTTCCGATGTCGGTCAGATATGATTGCGCCACGTTTACGTGCAGTTTTCCATTGATTCGTTTTTATCAACGGGCGCGATTTGTGCGCCGTAATCAGCACTTCTTCCGTTTCTATTGTGTCAGGAAAAAGTTGTATGTCAGTCAAAAACGTTGTCTTTTATCAGGTTAAATTCATGTTGATATTTTTTTGTAACCTAAGAAACTTATGTGCAGAGAGTAGGCTCCGGCAGGAAGATTGAACGAGAAGTTTCCGACAGAATCGGTGGTATATGTTTTGACAAAAGCACTGTCTGCAGCCGCTTTCAGTACAACCACAGCCGCCTCTATTCCTTGCCTTTTCTCATCAATTACGGTGCCCCTCAGCCGGATTTGTGCATGGGCTGCGAGCTGATTTGTCATGAAAAATAGCAGAAGGAGCGTCTTTTTGTATTCCATATATCAGCTGTTGCTTTCTTGTCGTATTTGTGTCAGGATAAATAAGTAAAGTGAGGTAGAAATGAAATGCAAACTTGCCTTATGCTGCAAATGTATGAAAAAGATTTGTATTGGTTGTGTATTACCCATAGAAATAACGCGAAAATCAGGAACCGGCTCTGTCTCCGGCTGTTTAGAGCTGGCCCGGCCAGCCCTTTCATTTATTGGCATGACGATGGATTGTATCCTTATTTCTGCACTTCCGACCCCGTTGCACCGTCCACCGCACGGTGGTGATTTGCGTGGAATGTTTATGGCTTTTCGTTTTGCGGATATTAGTTTATTTCGTAAATTTGCGTAATAATTAATTTGTTATGGACGAAACGACACGCGTTGAGCAGCATATTCCTGATGTTTCGGGAATGACAACAGAAGAGGTTGATGCGCTGATAAAGGAACGGCTTAAACACAAAAGAGCTTCATACGCACGGACTGGTAAAGCGTTATGGTAAGCGCACGGTGGCCGACGATGTAACCTTTAACGTAAGGCAGGGAGAGATTGTAGGCTTTGCTCGGACCTAACGGTGCAGGCAAAACAACGTCGTTTTACATGACAACAGGCTTGGTTATACCCAACGAAGGACATGTGTATATTGATGATCAGGAAATAACCAATTATCCTGTTTATAAGCGTGCACGTGCAGGAATAGGGTACCTTCCGCAAGAAGCAAGTGTATTTCGTAAGCTTAGTGTGGAGGACAATATTATGGCAGTGCTCGAGATGACTGACCAAACCCGTCAGCAACAACTGGATAAATTGGAGAGCCTGATAGCTGAATTTCGCTTGCAAAAGGTAAGAAAAAATAAAGGAGATCGTCTTTCGGGTGGAGAGCGCAGACGCTGCGAGATAGCGCGTTGCCTGGCCATCGATCCGAAATTCATTATGCTTGACGAACCTTTTGCGGGCGTAGACCCTATTGCTGTTGAAGATATTCAGCATATTGTATGGCGTTTGAAGTATCGGAATATTGGTATTTTGATAACTGACCATAATGTGCAGGAAACGCTTTCCATTACTGATCGTGCCTACTTGCTTTTTGAAGGGCGTATACTTTTTCAGGGCTTGCCTGAAGAATTGTCCGAAAATAAGATTGTGCGTAAGAACTATTTGAGTGACAATTTCGTTTATCGCAAGTTTCAATCGAATGCTGACGACCAGGCTTTTGCCGCAGAAGCACGCAAAGATTTGCTCAGGGAGCTTGCTGCTCAGGAGGGTTAAAAAAACAAATTTGTTATGGCTATATTAGGTATATTCATAAGGATTAAGTAATTTTGCAGTTTGAAAAATTGCGAGATTACCCCTGTGCGCAGATTAAATTAAAAACATAAAAATAAAAAAACAAAAGATGAAAGTTTCATTTCGAAAACCCCGACAAAATTAATGGCCGTCTGACTATCACAGTCGAAGAAAACGACTATAAGGATGAGGTCGATAAAACGTTAAAGGATTATCGTAAAAAGGCAAACGTGCCCGGTTTCCGTCCTGGTCAGGTGCCCATGGGGATGATTAAGCGTCAGTTTGGTGCTTCTGTAAAGATGGATGCCATCAATAAAATTGTTGGCGAACAGATTAACAAGTACATCACTGACAACAAAAATCAACATGCTTGGACAGCCTCTTGCATCAGAGGCACAGCAGCCACAGGATTTGGAAAAGGAAGGTCCTTATACCTTTATATTTGATATTGCAGTAGCTCCTGAGTTTGATATTGAACTCACCAACAAAGATAAGGTTGACTATTATGACATTACTGTTGACGATGCACTGATTGATCGTCAGGTAGAAATGTTCGCATCGCGCCTGGGTAAAAACGTAGATGTTGAAGAGTATGCGGATGGAGATGTTGTAAAGGGTGACCTTCGTGAACTTGATGACAAAGGGTAATACGAAAGAAAACGGCCTTACAGTTGAGGGCGCTATGGTAATGCCCGAATACATAAAAGCTGCTGCTCAGAAGAAGCTTTTCAAAGGAGCTAAGGTAGGTGACATTATAACCTTCAATCCTCGCAAGGCATATAAGGAGAGCGATGCCGAATTAGCATCACTTCTTAAGATTGAAAAAGATAAGGTTGCTGACTATGAAAGCGACTTCAGTTACCAGATAACGAGCATACAGCGTTTCAAAAACCATGCCGTTGATCAGGAACTTTTCGATCAGACATTTGGCAAAGACCGGTGAAGGACGAAAAAGAGTTCCGTGAAAAGATTGCAGAAGGCTTTGAAGAAACAGCTCGAAAAAGAGAGCGATTACAAGTTCCTGATGGATGTACGTAAGTATGCAGAGGATAAAGTTGGACAGTTGACCTATCCTGATGCTCTGCTGAAGCGTGTAATGAAAGAGAATAATAAGGATAAGGATCAGGAGTTCATAGACAAGAATTATGAAGCAAGCATCAAAGAATTGACCCGAGTCTTATCCGTAACAAGCTTTCAGAAAAAGCACAGATAAAGGTTAACGACGAAGATGTACGCAATGCAGCTCGTGAAACCGCACGTATACAGTTTGCACAGTATGGAATGAACAACGTTCCTGATGAGTATGTAAACAACTACGCTGATGAGCTTTTGAAGAAACAAGACACTGTACAGCAGTTTGTTGATCGGGCTATTGACTTGAAGTTGATTGAGGCTACTAAGAAGGATGTAAAACTTAACAAAAAGAGTATATCCCTTGACGACTTCAACAAGATGATGTCAGAGTAAAAACTTTGTTTTAAGAAAAAAATAGTTATCTCTTTCGTAGAGGTTATCGACTTTTTTTCACTATCTTTGTATAAACGTAGTGCCTTATTTTTCGCCTTTATTTGCGTAAAGGTATTACTAAAGATAGGTAAAAGAAAGGTCGATAGCCTCTGTTTTTTGTCTCATTTAAAAAAGGAAAGACATATTTTATGAATAACGATTTTAGAAAATTCGCCACCCGTCATTTGGGTGTAAACGGTATGGTACTTGATGATGTTACCAAACTGCAACAACAATACCTTAATCCTTATATCCTTGAAGAGCGTCAGCTGAACGTTACACAGCTGGATGTGTTTTCACGTTTAATGATGGATCGTATCATTTTCTTAGGAACCGAGGTTGACGATTATACCGCTAATGTGCTTCAGGCACAGCTGCTTTATCTCGACTCGGTAGACAATACAAAGGATATTTCAATTTATATTAATTCGCCTGGAGGTAGTGTTACTGCAGGGTCTTGGCATTTATGATACCATGCAATTCATCAGCAGCAAGGTGGCTACTATATGTACAGGTATGGCAGCATCAATGGCAGCTGTGTTGCTTGTAGCAGGCGAAGAGGGTCGCCGGTCGGCTTTACCCCATAGCCGTGTGATGATACACCAGCCTCTGGGAGGTGTGCAAGGACAGGCTTCAGACATTGAAATAGAAGCGCGCGAGATACAGAAGTTTAAGAAAGAGCTTTATACAATTATATCAACTCATTCTCATCAGCCGTTTGAAAAGGTGTGGAAGGATAGCGATCGTAACTATTGGATGACCGCAGAAGAGGCTAAGGAGTATGGTATGATAGATGAAGTGCTTACGCGAAAGGTCTTGGCCGTCGAAGAGTAAGGAAGTACTTAATAAGGTAAGATTGTAGAAAATGAAGAAAATGCCAAAGAAATGTTTGTAGCTTCTGTGGAAGGAGCGAAGACCAGGTGCGGCTCCTTATTACGGGGTTGAACGGGTATATATGTGAGGATTGCGCCCAGCAAGCCTATAAAATAGTAAATGAATCAGGAGTTGTGTCTTCGGCAGCTACTTCAGAAAAACAGGTAGAAAACTACAAAGTTAAGGAAGTTCCTAAGCCACAGGAGATAAAAAAAGTATCTTGATAATTATGTAATAGGACAAGATGAGGCCAAGAGGTATTTATCAGTAGCTGTGTATAACCACTATAAACGCTTGCAACAACCCGCAGATGACGATGGTGTTGAGATAGAAAAAGCAATATTATTATGGTTGGGTCGACAGGAACTGGTAAAACTCTTTTGGCAAGAACAATAGCCCGACTGCTGGATGTGCCTTTCACGATAGTTGATGCGACGGTGTTTACCGAGGCTGGTTATGTGGGAGAAGACGTTGAAAGTATTCTGAGCAGGTTGTTACAAGTTGCCAATTATAATGTTGCTGCTGCTGAACGCGGAATAGTTTTTATAGACGAAATAGATAAAAGTTGCCCGTAAATCAGACAATCCGAGCATTACGCGTGACGTGAGTGGTGAAGGAGTTCAGCAGGCTATGCTTAAACTTTTAGAAGGTACAATGGTAAATGTGCCACCACAGGGAGGACGCAAGCACCCTGATCAGGAGTATATTCATGTGAATACAAAGAATATATTATTTATATGTGGAGGTGCCTTTTGATGGAATAGAACGGAAGATAGCCCAGCGTTTAAATACACATGTGGTGGGGTATAATTCGGTTCAGAACACCCAAAGGATAGATAAAGGCGACTTAATGAAGTATATCGTTCCACAAGATTTGAAATCGTTTGGTCTCATACCGGAATTGATTGGACGCTTGCCAGTGCTTACGTATCTTAAACCGCTTGATCGTGTTGCCTTGCGTCGTATTCTGGTAGAACCGAAGAATTCGATCGTTAAACAGTATATTAAACTGTTTGAGATGGATAAGGTAAAACTGACATTTACAGAAGATGCTCTCGACTTTATCGTTGATAAGGCACTCGATTATAAGTTGGGTGCCCGTGGATTACGTTCTATTGTTGAGGCCATCATGATGGACGCCATGTTTGATATACCTTCAAAGCAAGTGAAAAAGTTTGAGGTTACACTCGACTATGCGCAGAAACAAATAGATAAAGCTCATATACAGAAACTTGAATTAGCCTGATACAAACCTTATAAAACGCTTGAGACTATTAATCATATATGGCGAAAATAGATTTGACCAAGGAGCTAAAATGCTATTTTGGCTTTGATAAATTCAAAAGGAGACCAGAGGCAATTATTCGAAATCTGCTGGACGGAAATGATACTTTGTATTAATGCCGACAGGAGGAGGAAAGAGTTTGTGCTATCAGTTGCCTTCGATACTGATGGATGGTACAGCAGTTGTAATTTCTCCACTCATTGCACTGATGAAGAATCAGGTTGATGTTGTCAATGGTTTGTCCGAAGACCAGGGGCTAGCTCACTTTTTAAATTCGTCATTAAACAAGTCGGCAATAACACAAGTAGAGCAGGATGTCAGGACTGGTAAAAACAAAACTGCTGTACGTAGCACCAGAATCGCTGAATAAAGAAGACAATCTACCTTTCTTCCAATCGTTTAAAATATCTTTCTTTGCAGTTGATGAAGCGCATTGTATTTCAGAATGGGGACATGATTTCCGTCCGGAATATCGTAATATTCGCCCAACAATTGACAGCATTGCTCATGCAAAAGGGGTTAGAAAGAATACCTATCATTGCACTTACAGCAACGGCAACCGATAAGGTACGCACCGATATTAAAAAGAGTTTGGGTATTACAGATGCAACCGAATTTAAAAGCTCTTTCAATCGTCCTAACCTGTATTATGAGATACGCCAAAAGGTTAATGATAACGATACCGACAGCCAGATTATACGTTTCCTGAAAAATCATGAAGGGAAGAGTGGAATTATATATTGTCTTTCACGTAAGAAGGTTGAAGAGCTGTCTAAGAAACTTCAGTTGAATGGTTTTAAGGCAGCTCCATATCATGCAGGGCTTGATACCGAAGTTCGTAATCAAACCCCGGGATGATTTTTGAAAGAGGATATTGATATTATCGTTGCTACCATTGCTTTTTGGTATGGGTATTGACAAACCCGATGTGAGATTTGTTATCCATTATGATATTCCTAAAAGTTTAGAAGGATATTACCAGGAGACAGGACGGGCAGGACGTGATGGAGGAGAAGGAATATGTATTGCATTTTACTCACCAAAAGACCTGAAGCGTCTTGAAAAGTTTATGGAGAACAAAGGTAATGCCGAGAAGGAAATAGGCAGACAGCTTTTACAAGAAACGAAAGCTTATGCCGAGTCTTCTGTGTGCAGAAGAAAAATGATATTAAACTATTTTTGGTGAGGAATACCTGAAAGACAACTGTGCTAACTGTGACAACTGTTGTCATCCTGAAAAGAAGATTGAAGCAACCGATGCCTTAGTTTGTGTGCTGACAGCAATAAAAGTAGTTAAAGAAGCCTTTGACCAATCATATATTATTGATTTTATACGGGGGCGTGCAACAGATAATATTGTGCGTCATGGCCATGATAAGCTGGACGCCTTTGGCTGTGGGGAGAAAATAAATAGTGATAATCAGAATATTTGGAATCCTGTTATCAGACAGGCGATGATTGCACATTACATAAAAAAGGATATTGAGAATTTTGGATTGCTGAAAATAACTACTCTCGGAAAAGAGTATTTAAAGCAGCCTGAGCCTTTCTTTGTAGTGCCGGATAAGGAGTTTCAGGAAACTGATGATGCAGGAGAAGGTAATGTCAGTGCATTAGATAATACACTATATGAACTGTTAAAATCGCTTCGTAAAGACGTAGCTGACAAGCATAAGTTGCCGCCCTATGTAATTTTTCAGGACATATCGCTTACACAAATGGCTACTTATTATCCGGAGACATTAGAAGAATTGCAGCAGATACAGGGTGTTGGATTGGGAAAAGCAAATAAGTTTGGTAAACCATTTGTAGAACTGATTAAGAAGTATTGTGATGAGAATGGCAAGGATCGTGAAGATATGATGCGCGTAATCAGCTTGCCAAATAAGTCGATTAAGAAATTAAAAATTATAGAACTCATTGATAAGCGTATTCCTTTAAATGATATTGCTGTTGCACAGAACTGCGATTTTGATGAACTCTTGGATGATATTGAGTCGATAGTATGTAGTGGCATGAAAGTGAATATTGACTATTACCTAAATGATAACGATGTTATGGAACATGAAGAAGTTGAAGATATTCTCAACTATTTCCATGAAAGCAAAACAGATGACATTGATACCGCAATAGACGTGGCTGATATTTACGATGATGAAGATGGATTAACCGCAGAAGAAAAGGCCAGACTTGTGCTGATAAAATTCCTTTCGGACGAAGCGAATTAATTTTGATGTTGTTATCATTTTTTGTGTGAGGAATAAGAGTTGAACTTAATCAGTTGTCGGGAAAAGAGCTGTTGTTGCGAGTTAAATAGCATTAAAGCAATAAGAATTTAGCCAAAGTACTGTTTCATATGGGGATTTATTGGTAAATTTGCATGCAATAAATTCCTAAAGTAAATTTTATGTCATCATTTGTTGCAGATAAAATTGTTATGGATGGTCTGACTTTCGACGACGTCCTTTTAATCCCTGCTTACTCAGAAGTACTGCCCAAACAGGTAGAATTAAAAACCAAGTTTTCACGACACATTGAGCTAAACATACCTTTTGTTACGGCTGCCATGGATACCGTTACGGAGAGTTCGATGGCCATAGCGATTGCTCGTGAAGGTGGTATTGGCGTTATTCATAAGAATATGTCAATAGATGAGCAGGCTCGTCAGGCTGCTATTGTAAAGCGTGCAGAAAATGGTATGATATACGATCCGGTTACAATACTTCGTGGTCGTACTGTAAAAGATGCACTTCGTTTGATGGCAGAGTTCCATATCGGAGGTATACCTGTTGTTGATGAAGACAAGCACCTTGTAGGAATTGTGACGAATCGTGATTTAAGATTTGAACGACACATGGACAAGCTTGTTGATGATGTGATGACTAAAGATAATCTGGTAACCACACATCAGCAAACTGATTTGAGAGCTGCTGCACAAATACTACAAGAAAACAAAATAGAAAAGCTCCCCGTAGTAGATGCTTCAAACCGTCTTATTGGTCTAATCACATATAAAGACATTACAAAGGCTAAGGATAAACCCAATGCTTGTAAAGACGAAAAGGGACGTTTGCGTGTGGCTGCCGGTGTAGGTGTGACGGGAGATACAATGGAACGTGCACAAGCTCTTGTTGAAGCGGGAGTAGATGCCATTGTAATTGATACAGCTCATGGACATAGTAAGGGAGTTGTCGGAAAACTTAAGGACGTTAAATCAGCCTTCCCTAATATAGATGTTGTTGTTGGAAATGTGGCTACTGGTGAGGCAGCTCGTTTCTTAGTAGATAATGGGGCCGATGCCGTTAAGGTAGGAATAGGACCGGGTTCTATTTGTACGACTCGTGTTGTAGCCGGTGTTGGTGTTCCTCAACTGACGGCTGTTTATGATGTCTATTCTGCATTGAAGGGAACAGGAGTGCCTTTAATAGCTGACGGAGGGCTTCGTTATTCTGGTGATATAGTTAAAGCTATTGCTGCAGGTGGTAGTTGTGTGATGATAGGATCGCTTGTAGCCGGAACAGAAGAAAGCCCGGGGGAAACTATTATTTTTAATGGTCGTAAGTTTAAAAGCTACCGTGGTATGGGTTCTCTAGAGGCTATGGGACAGAAAAATGGTTCTAAGGACCGTTATTTCCAAGGAGATACAAATGATGTAAAGAAACTTGTTCCTGAAGGTATTGCAGGGCGAGTTCCTTATAAAGGAACGGTACAGGAAGTGGTTTATCAGCTTGTTGGCGGACTTCGTTCAGGTATGGGGTATTGTGGTGCTGCAAATATTGAGAAGATGCACAATGCTAAGTTTACCCGTATTACCAATGCTGGTGTATTAGAAAGCCATCCTCACGATATATCTATCACAAGTGAGGCTCCAAATTATTCTCGTCCTGAATAGAGTAATTGTTTTCTGTAAGTAGTGTTGTAGGTTTGAATGTTTTACAGACTTTATAGGTTATGCAAATGAAAACAAGATTATTGGCAGGTATTATATTTCTCTGTGGTCTTGTGTCGTTTGCACATTCCTCAGACCCTGTTGTTATGATGATTAACGGGAAGCCTGTGACACGTTCAGAGTTTGAGTATTCATACAACAAAAATAATACAGAAGGTGTTATTGATAAAAAGAGTGTTGATGATTACATTCCTCTTTTATAGCCTATAAATTAAAAAGTTGAATCAGCGAAAGATGCGAAACTTGATACGATGAAATCGTTTCAAAAAGAGTTTGCAATTTATCGTGATCAACAAGTGCGTCCTGCCTTTTATTTTCAGACTCTGACATTGAATTGGAGGCTAAAAAACTTTATAGGCAGACTCAACAACAGATTGATAATAATGGGGGAATGGTTAAGGGTTGCGCATATCCTTATTCTTGTTCCCCCACATGCTGACTCTTTAAGGCAATTATCTGCCAAGGCGAAAATAGATTCCATTTATATGGAGTTAAGGAAAGGTGTAGATTTTGGCAAGGTGGCAAAAGACTTTTCAGAAGACCCGGGTTCTGCACAAAATGGAGGTGATTTATCCTGGATAGTGAAAGGTCAAACTTTAAAAGAGTTTGAAGATGTGGCGTGGACTTTGAAAGATAATGAAATCAGTAAACCGTTTAAGACAAGTGCAGGCTGGCACATTATTTTAAAAAAAGGGCCATCAGAACTTTTTACAGTTATGCAAGTCAGCGTCCTACTATTATAAATTATATTAATCAACGTGGACTCCGCGACCATATTATTGATGCCAAAATAGATTCTCTTGCTAAGTCGCAGCATACAACAAAGGATAAGGTCGTGGATAGTATGCGGTCAGAATTAGAAGCTAAAGACCCGAACTTAAAATATCTTATTCAGGAATATCATGATGGTTTACTTGTGTTTGAAATCAGTAATCGTCATGTGTGGGAAAAAGCCCAGCGTGATTCTAACGCTCAAGAGAGATACTTTAAGTATCACAGAAAAGGTTATACATGGAGAGAACCTCGGTTTTAAAGGTATTGCATATTGTACTCGTTATGCCGAAGATATTGAAAACGTAAAGAAAGCAATTAAGAATAAGCCTTTTTGATCAATGGGCAAATATCTTACGTTCTACCTTTAATTCAGATTCTATTTTACGTATTCGTGTAGAAGAAGGAATCTTTAAACAAGGGGATAATGCTATTGTTGATAAAGAAATTTTTAGAAAGGATACGGTAATTACTTCTTTAAAAGACTATCCTTATATGGCTGTCTATGGAAAGAAACTTTACGCTCCTGAAAATGTTGATGATGTGCGCCAGCAGGTTATTTCTGATTATCAGGAGGCGTTAGAGAAGCAATGGGTTAACGCTTTTGCGTCAACATTATCGCATAAAGGTTTATGAGAAAGTTCTTCAGACAGTGAACAACCACTAAATAAAAATTAAACATGGAAATTAAACAATCGATAATATCTGTTGCCGTTGTGTGTCTTGTTGCAGCTACTGCCGTTGCAGGAGAGGAAAAATTATTGAATTTCTCGAGTAGAAAACTTACTGATACTGTCCGTATAGATTCAATAAATCAACAAGAACAGTCTGTTCCGGAAAACAGCGTTATTGATGAAGTTATATGGGTAGTAGGTGATGAACCTATCTTAAAATCAGATGTAGAAGCTATGCGTATGCAGGGCTTAGCTGAAGGAATTAGTTTTGGTTCCGACCCAGATTGTACTATTCCTGAGCAGCTTGCCGTGCAAAAGCTATTTTTACACCAAGCCCAAATTGACTCTGTTGATGTTCCTGAAGCCGATATTGTTGCAGGTGTTAATCAGCAAATTAATCGTTGGATTGAAGCTGCCGGCTCACAAGAAAAGTTGGAAGAGTATAGAAAACAAAGCATAAACGATATGCGTGAGCAGCTTCATGATGAGTTTAAAAATCAGCAGCTCATTCAAAAAATGAAGCAAAAGATTGTTGAAAACGTAAAAGTGTCGCCAGCAGATGTAAGGGCTTACTTCAGGAATATTCCTGAAGACAGCATTCCTTTCGTACCAACAGAGGTTGAAGTTCAGATATTAGCTATAACACCAAAGGTTAAGCAGGCCGAGATTACTCGTATAAAAGATCAGTTACGTAACTTTACTCAGCGTATAAACTCAGGAGAAACAACGTTTGCTACCTTAGCACGTCTTTATTCAGAAGATACAGAATCGGCACGTCAGGGAGGAGAATTAGGTTACATGGGAAGGGGATTGTTAGACCCGGCATTTGCAAGTGTTGCTTTTAATCTTACTGATCCTAAAAAGGTATCAAAGATAGTTGAATCTGATTTTGGGTATCATATCATCCAGCTGATTGATAAACGTGGAGACAAAATAAATTGTCGCCACATCCTTTTAAAGCCAAAAGTATCTGCCGAAGAGGTGGATGCTGCGATTCATCGTTTAGATTCGATAGCTACTGACATTCATAATGCTAAATTTACTTTTTGAACAGGCCGTTGCTTTTTATCTCTGATGATAAAGATACAAAAAAACAATCAGGATTGATGTCTAACTCAACAGCAGATGGCATGACTTCCCGTTTCAAGATGAAAGAACTTCCGTCTGAAGTTGCCCGGGTGGTTGATACGATGAAGGTTGGTGAATTGTCAGCACCTTTCCAAATGATAAATAATAAAGGAAAAACGGTTGTTGCCATTGTTAGATTGAAGAGTCGTACGGAAGGACATAAGGCTACAATCTCAGAAGACTTCGGGTAATGAAAGATGTGGTTCTTAATAAAGAGCGTGAAAAAGACGATTAATGCTTGGGTAGCTGATAAAATAAAGCACACCTATGTACGTATGAGTGACCGATATAAAAATTGTAATTTCCAATATCAAGGTTGGGTTAAATGACCAATTGGTATTACTTTAAAATAATAAACTTTAGGCATAGAGCCATATTCATAATAGCTCTATGCTTCTTTGTCCTTGGACTTCTCGAAGCTTTTGCTGCCCCTCCACGGCACAGCGTACGCCCAAAAAGTCGATGAAAGGGTTTACCTTATCCATGCCGATATACTGAAATATGATATGTACGGACCGAACCCGGAGGCACAGATTGCCAAGGGTAAGGTTAGATTTAGCCATAAGGGAGCCACGCTCTCTTGCGACAGTGCCTACTTCTTTCAGGCTTCTAACTCGGTAAGGGCTTTTGGTCATGTACGTTTCAATCAAGGTGATACGCTGTCATTGACTTGTGATAACGCCTGGTATGACGGGCAAGGACAGATGATGGAAGCACGTAAAAGTGTTGTTCTTCGTCATCGTAAGCAGGTTCTTTATACCGATAGTCTTAACTACGACCGCTTGTATAACAATGCTTATTTTTTTCGTGGGGGACGCCTTGTAGATGGTACAAGCAAGTTAAGTTCCGACTGGGGAGAGTACAATACTGAAACCAAACAGGCTGTTTTCTATTATGATGTGCAGCTACAAACACCCAAAAACAGAGTATCTACTGATACACTGTATTATGATACACGCAAGTCTTTGGCGCACGTTGTGGGAATGTATACACCCGACAGAGGCCGTGGCCGTGCTACACCTTCTGTTATAACCAACAAGAATGGGAGGATAACTACCACTAATGCTTATTTCAACACGCATACCGATCATGCTCAACTTTTTGGACGGTCAACCATTGTGGATAGAGATAAAACCATTACGGGCGACACTCTCTTCTATGATAGCAAGACAGGACATAACAAGGGATATGGAAATGTAATATATATTGATAGGAAAAAAACAAGAATCGTCTGACTTGTGGCGAAGTTGTTTATAACGAAAAAACAGGCCGTGGCTATGCTACCCGACATGCTCTTGCTGCCGACTATTCACAGAAAGACACGCTTTTTATGCACGCCGATACCATGCGAATAGAAACATTTAACATCAACACAAAGGATGTGTACCGCAAGGTCTACTGCTATCATAAGGTACGGGCTTTTCGTAATGATGTGCAGGCTGTGTGCGATTCGATGGTATTTAATTCCAAAGATTCTTGTCTTACATTATATCATGATCCTATTGTTTGGAATGGTAAGCGACAGCTTACAGGCGAAGTGATAAAAATTTTTTATGGCTGATTCTACTATTCGTGAGGCGCAGGTATTGGGACAGGCTTTGTCAATTGAAATGATGCCTGATACAATTCATTATAACCAGCTTTCGTCAAAGAATATCTTTGCTTATTTCAAAGATGGCAATGTGCGGCAGACTGATGCTGTAAGTAACGTGCGGGCTATTTACTTTCCTGTCGATGACAAGGATACTACATTGATAGGACTCAATTATACTGAAACCGATACGATGCGAATGTACATTGCGCCTAACCGACAGTTACAACGAATATGGATGCCGAAAGCACAGGGAACATTGTATCCGATGACACAGATCCCTCCCGAAAAACTTCGTCTGGATGTATTTGCATGGTTTCGATTATATTCGACCGGTTGACAAGAATGATGTGTTTAACTGGCGGGGAAAAAGCTTCGGGTACAGAAATAAAGAAGGTAACGCGCCATGCAGCGCCGCTGCAAACAATTGGTAATCGGTAATGAATATCCTCTTTCAAACGCGTAAACCCCGTCGTTTTTTCATCACGAAATGATTTATGTTGACGAGCGCAAAGAGCGACTAAAGCTTCTCGAAGAACATGCCCAGACGGGCTTCTTCTGAACCCTCTACGTTGTCTGATTCTGCTGTACGCCTGCATATTCATCGTGCTTTGAAACCTGCTTTGAGGCAATCAAAGCTTCGGCATACCTTTCTTATAATAGTATCGGCCTTATTGATACTTCTTTCATCTGCATTTTCTGTTGTTGATTTTATGAGTGATATTATTCAGCTTTTACCCGATTCGGTTGCCAATCAAATTGCTGCAGGCGAGGTAATTCAACGGCCTGCTTCGGTTATTAAAGAGCTATAGAGAACGCCATTGATGCTGGTGCCACGCATATTGATGTATCTGTTGTTGATGCAGGACGCACGTCAATACAGGTTATCGACAACGGTAAGGGTATGTCTGATACCGATGCACGACTGTCCTTTTGAGCGGCATGCAACGTCAAAAATACGTCAGGCCGACGATCTTTTTCTCTACATACCATGGGTTTTCGTGGCGAGGCATTGGCATCTATTGCTGCCGTCGCTCAGGTTGAACTAAGAACACGACTGCACAATGAAGAGTTAGGGACGCATCTTGTCATTGCCGGCTCGAGCTATGTGTCGCAGGAACCGTGTGCTTGTCCTGAAGGATCGAACTTCTTGGTCGAAAAATCTTTTCTATAATGTACCTGCACGACGCAAGTTTCTGAAGTCGAACACTACCGAACTTAACAATATCATCACTGCTTTTTGAACGTATTGCATTGGTTTATCCCGACATCGCTTTTACATTTCATAGCAATGGTTCTGAAATGTATAACCTGCGCGCAATGTCGCTTCGCCAGCGTATTGTCGACATTTTTGGAAAACGTATCAATCAGGACCTTCTTCCCGTAAAAGTCAATACTTCGGTCTGTGGAATCAGTGGTTTTTGTGGGAAAACCTGAATCTGCACGCAAGAAAGGGGCAAAACAGTATTTCTTTGTCAACGGACGTTATATGCGTCATCCTTATTTTAGCAAAGCTGTTTTATCGGCCTTCGACAGGCTTTTGCCACAAGGCGAACAGGTTCCCTATTTTATTTATTTCACGGTACAGCCCGAAGACATTGATGTAAATATTCATCCTACAAAAACCGAAATTAAGTTTGAAAACGAGCAAGCCATCTGGCAAATACTCATGGCAGCCGTAAAAGATGCGGTGGGAGCGTTCAATGATGTTTCAACTATCGATTTCGATGTTGAGGGGAAACCCGATATTCCTGTGTTCAATTCGCAGGGGAACAGTGCTGCACCCCAAGTTGATTATAACCCGCAGTATAATCCTTTTACCGACGAAAGCCATCTTTCATCAGGCAATACCTTTACGCCTTCTTCGGTTTCTCAGGTTAAACCAAGCCGTGTAGGGCACGACACCGGAGCTGTATACCGTTCTAAAGTTACAGATAATTGGGATGAACTTTATACCGATCTGGAGCAAAATCAGCCTGATGTGCACCAGACGATATTTCCTGAACAGCCCGGAACATCGCCGACCGACAGCATGATTGCTGAAAAAAATCGCCCTCCCATTATCAGTATAAAGGGCGGTTTATCATGACGGCAGTTAAATCAGGATTGATGGTTGTCGACCAGCATCGTGCCCATATTCGTATTCTTTTTGAGCAATACCAGCAGCAGCTTGTCCAGCATAAAATGCACTCGCAGAAGGTTCTTTTCCCCTGAAACCATTAACTTTTTCAGCTCACGAACGTGTCTTGTTCGATAAAGTGAGCAACCAGCTTGCTGCCATGGGTTTTGAATTATCACCTCTTGGTGATAATGTTTTCAGCATCAATGCTATTCCTGAAGGTCTCGAAGGGGTTGACATACCGGGCTTTTGCACGACATGATCGACCACGAAGACCACCCCGCAGCCTCACCTGTCCAGAACATATTTAATCATATCGCCTTTAACTATGGCGCGTGCTGCAGCTATTCCTTACGGTCAGGTTCTGAGCAATGATGAGATGGAGAACGTCATCAACAGCTTGTTTATTTGTTCAAATGTCAATTACACCCGACGGTAAGAACATTCTTTTTATTCTTAAGCAGAAGGAAATGGAGCAGATGCTGGGTGGTTTTTAGGGCTGAAAGCCAGTATAATATGGCTTGTTGAAGAATGATGCCATCTTTGTTTTTCGCATTTTTATGCTTCAATAAGGCTGCCGTTAAGGCCTTTATTTGATATTTCTGTGCATAAAGTTGTTGTTTTATAGTAATTATTCAATTATTATTTCTTAATTTTGCAGCGTTGTATAAAATCAAAGGTTATTCAGTTAAAATGATACGGTTATTTTTAAATCCCAACAGTTTGTTGCCCGCATCGGTGTATACAAATGTAGACAATGCTGTATCTTTTAACGCTTTTTTTATTTGGCAGTTCCAAATAATTTGCTAACACACACACACACACAAGTAAACCATAGAAAGCCTTAGGGGTGGTTTAACTGCGTTTAAACACATAATTACATACGGGCATCTGTGCAGGGCTTATGCACGGGGACGAACCTATGGCAGGGAAATCGGCATGATTATTTCCTGCCCTAACAGGTTATGCCTGTGTTTTAAAGTGGTGTTACAGCGGTTTTGTGCTCTTTGTCAGGATAAATATTATTTCTATTACATTTTTACATTTAAGTTATTACACATTAGTTTCACACAAAATTTTAAACAACAATGGATATGAAACGAAAGTTACATCTTTTTTTCTTTACTCTTTTCTTGCCGCATTTTCTGCTTGCGCCAGTCAGGACGATGGCACAGGTTACAATCGGCAACTACACTACACGTTCTCGGGTGACGATGCTACCATTACCGCATCATCTCTAACTTCAGGTGACATTGTTATTCCAACAACAGTCTCTTATAATGGAAAGACGTATAATGTAACAGCAATAAATTACAGTACCGTTCTTTTTAAAAATGGATATGGACAAAAATAACGTCTATCAAGGGTGAATCCATTAAGAGTATTACAGGAGGGCAACCATATGCAGGCTATATGAATATGGATAAGATGAATTTCTGTAATTATTATGATGGTTGTATATCTATTGACTTCCCTCATCTTAAAGAGTTAAAGATTGTGCCTTTATATATAATGATAATGATTTGACAGCTGTGAGCTTTCCAGAGTTGGAGACAATCGAACATTGTTATGAGTTTCTTTACAATTGTCCAAAACTGGCTTCAATATCTCTTCCTAAGCTAAGGTATATGCAAGGGGCAACTTATTTTTCGGTTGCTAGCTTTTAGCTTCATTGTCATTACCAGAGCTTGTAAATACAAGTTTACAGAATTCTATTTACGACCTTCCTGCTCTTACTACACTTGATCTTCCTAAATTATCTTTTATAGATGGATTCTTTGCTATAACAAATTTACCAGCATTACAAACGCTGAATATACCAGAGCTAACGAGAATAGATGATAACTCGAATACTGTAATATGCGATCTCGGCCTCGAAACACTAAATGCGCCAAAGCTAAGTCACGTTGGGGGAACATGGACATTTAATAAGAGTAAAATAAAGGTTGTAAATCTGCCCCGGGTTGTGAAATATCAACAGTAGGGTATTTTTTACATGGCCTGACGCTTCTGTGTCAACCATTACAGTTAATGGTGCTACAAAACTTGAAGACAATTTTGTTGCACACATGGTGGAAATACGTTGAAGCGTCTCGAGTTTCCTGATCTGGAAGAGTTTTCAGGTAATATAGGTATGGATATGGCCGGCTTTGAAAGCTTAAGTATGCCCAAACTGAGAAAAGTTTCATAAATGCATCACTTTGTGATGGTAATGGATATTTTACATTAGAAAAACTTTACATCTGTTGATATTCACGGTTTAGAGGAAATAGCTAACTCTAAATTATTTGCCAATACTCCTATCACCTCCCTTACCCTCCGTGGCAATTTGAAGGCTGATGCAAACAGTACAATAACATTAAACACCTACCCCACAGTAGTTACAATAACCGACGAGGGTACGGTCAATGACATTCCTGCATCAGCCTTTGCCAACGTCAAGGGCGGCCGTTTTATCGTGCCGAAGGGCAAGGCCGCTTTATATGCCCAAAAATGGAATCTGAACACGAGTAAGACGATGGTGTATGCCCCCGTTGACCTTAAGAAGACCACCGCAGGCACACTTTATGCCTCGGGCAGCATTACAAAGGCCGACGACAGCTTTACATACGGCGGTACGGTATACAATAACCAGTACGACTTCTCGCATGCCATGACCGAAGCCGAGTGCAAAGAAATCCCTCGGTGCTGGGTGACAACGACCTCGGCTTTACGCCGACGCTTTCATCGCTTACCGTGCAGAACAATACCAATGCCCTTGCCGGCTATAACTTCTATTACGCCAGCGCCTATGCCGATTCACCTACACAGGCCAAGGTAGGCGACCTTACGCTTACGGCTCTGCCTTCAGACAACGCCGGCACGCTGCAGGGCTTCGGCACGGCGGCAGCCCAGCTCACAAGGGTGTAAGCCCGCGCCATGGGCGGATTTCTGTTTCAAGGGCAACAGCGCCAGCGTCGATGAGAGTTTACCTTCCCTATACACCGCATGCCGTCAGTGACGACAAACCTGCTGCAGGCTGGCGGAGGCGTGACGGTAAAATCGCGCAGCGGCAGCAACTACGACTTCTACTGGCACCCGGGCAACGCCGCCTATGCAGCCGGATTCTACGAGTGCGACAATACGATGATTCCCGAATACCGCGCCAGTCTGTCTTTTCCCCGAAGACACTGTCAAGCAATGCAAAAGCAGTTCCGCCTGATATTCGAGGACGGCGAAACAACCGGTATTGACAGCATTGTGCTGCCTTCAGACAATGCCCGTACGGCCGACCCTGAGGCATGGTATACGCTTCTCGGCACTCGTTTACCTGCAAAACCTGCCACGGCCGGTGTCTATATCCACGGCGGCCGCAAGGTGGTAGTCAAAATAGAAAAAGCACGCTTCGTGTAGCATAAAATTCAAATCAGAAAAAGAAAAAAACAGTCATGAGAAAGCAAAAATATATTGTTCCCGCAATTGTATGTGTAAACGCAGTTCCCCGAGGGCGAGACTTGCAGCCAGCCCGTTTATTTCAGTACGCCCGGTCCCGGCGTGGCGGGAGCCAAGATGGGTAGTGTTGAGGATTTTTGACGATGATGCCGCAGCAGGTACAGCTTCGTCCATAATAACAAAGCCGCACGGGCGCTGGCAGATGGGATAACTAAACAAGTATAATTATAATTCTTCTATAATGAATCAGGGCCATCGCATCATGCGGCGGCCCTGATTTCGTCTTTCCTGCCGCCTTACAGACTGAATCTGTTTCGTCCCTGCCATCATCTTCCTGCCGCCTTACAGACTGAAAGTATCTGCTCCTGCATCCTTTTTCCCGTGCAATACAGGCGCATGGGTTCATCGTCCGCCGTCCGTCACACCCGTTGTCCGGCGACCGTCGTACCGCAAAGTATGACGGCCGCCGGCAGCTGCTGACGGTCGCCGAACGATGACCTTTACAGGGTATTGCCACATGCCTTCTCTCAAAAAGAGGGCAGCATCTGGTTTGAAAGACTGACGGGTTACGCCCTGTTGTATGATGGAAATTACAGGGGTCAGGGGGTAGAGGAGGCTGCCTGTGGCTTACGCAGATATGCCCGTTGTCTCCTCTCGCAGCCTTCTATATATAATAATGTGTTTGAGCAGCTGGTGACGTGTCGAAAGCCACAGAAAGCAGAAAAAAACAGCATTTCTTTTTAAATTTTTTTCTCATAAAAAGCTTGCATGAATCTAAAATTCTATATACCTTTGCATCCGCAATTCAGGAAACGAATCACTTACATGATTGACGAAATGATTGCCGGGGCAGCTCGGAAAGAGCATTACGGCCCTGAAATGAAAGAGTTCTTTGAGAGATTTACATAAACAGAAGAAGTAGTACAAGAAGCGGTCTTCGTGCATGTTTCAGCCGTTAAGGTTTGGAAAGCAGTTGTATGAAGACCGGGTAAAAAGAAACGAACCGTCCGAAGCTTTCACCTGTCCTTTAGGGAGAAGATGAAAGCCGGAACAATTTCATTACCAGAAAACTTGATTATCGGATAAGCGTACTGAGACAGACATTACAAATGAAGGTTATAAAGTTGAGGGTATAATTATTATTTTTAATTTTTACTCTTTTACCTTTTTGCCTTTAAAACACTATTTTTACAATGGAGAGTTTGATCACGGCTCAGGATGAACGCTAGCTACAGGCCCTAACACATGCAAGTCGAGGAAACGGGAAAGCAGCTGCTGCTTTCTGTCGTCGACCGGCGCACGGGTGAGTAACGCGTATCCAACCTTCCCATAACTAAGGGATACCCCGTAGAAATGCGGCCTAATACCTTATGTACTCCCATGACGGCATCAGAATGGGAGCAAAGAATTTCGGTTATGGATGGGGATGCGTCTGATTAGCTTGCTGGCGGGGTAACGGCCCACCAGGGCATCGATCAGTAGGGGTTCTGAGAGGAAGGTCCCCACATTGGAACTGAGACACGGTCCAAAACTCCCTACGGGAGGCAGCAGTGAGGAATATTGGTCAATGGGCGAAAGCCTGAACCAGCCAAGTAGCGTGCAGGATGACGGCCCTATGGGTTGTAAACTGCTTTTACAGGGGAATAAAGTGAGATACGTGTGTTTCATTGCATGTACCCTGCGAATAAGGACCGGCTAATTCCGTGCCAGCAGCCGCGGTAATACGGAAGGTCCTGGTGTTATCCGGATTTATTGGGTTTAAAGGGAGCGTAGGCCGCAGATTAAGTGTGTTGTGAAATTCAGGCGCCCAACGTCTGACTTGCAGCGCAAACTGGTCTGCTTGAGTTCGCGCAACGCAGGCGGAATTCGTCGTGTAGCGGTGAAATGCTTAGATATGACGAAGAACTCCGATTGCGAAGGCAGCTTGCGGGAGCGTTACTGACGCTGAAGCTCGAAAGTGCGGGTATCGAACAGGATTAGATACCCTGGTAGTCCGCACGGTAAACGATGGATGCCCGTTTTTGGCTTTTAAAGTCAGAGACCAAGCGAAAGCATTAAGCATCCCACCTGGGGAGTACGCCGGCAACGGTGAAACTCAAAGGAATTGACGGGGGCCCGCACAAGCGGAGGAACATGTGGTTTAATTCGATGATACGCGAGGAACCTTAACCGGGCTTGAATTGCCAGTGAACGAGATAGAGATATCGAGGGCCCTTCGGGGCGCTGGTGAAGGTGCTGCATGGTTGTCGTCAGCTCGTGCCGTGAGGTGTCGGCTTAAGTGCCATAACGAGCGCAACCCCTGTCTTCAGTTGCCATCAGGTAATGCTGGGCACTCTGCAGATACTGCCACCGTAAGGTGTGAGGAAGGTGGGGATGACGTCAAATCAGCACGGCCCTTACGTCCGGGGCTACACGTGTTACAATGGGGGTACAGCGAGCGGGATGCCCGCAAGGTCATTCAAATCATGAAAGCCTCCCTCAGTTCGGACTGGGGTCTGCAACCCGACCCCACGA